>Ga0207695_10000276_pt1 | contig 128924 bp, 104 predicted proteins | sample KBSC54metaG_FD_184354 | JGI IMG/M metagenome (GOLD analysis project Ga0207695, IMG submission 184354) | Corn rhizosphere microbial communities from Kellogg Biological Station, Michigan, USA - KBS C5-4 metaG (SPAdes) (version 2) | ecosystem: Host-associated > Plants > Roots > Rhizosphere >... | reverse complement strand
GGTCTTTGGCTGCTTCAGAATCACGGGTAAGCGTGATAGCGAACGGCTTTAAGAACTCTGCATTGTTGACCAGAAGCTGGTTGAATTCTACTGTAGCCATAGGTAAAAATATGTGCCGGAGATACACTTCACAAAAATTAGCGTATCCCCGGCAAAAACGCTAATGATTGAAACCTTCGGACCCAACACTCTTTGCTCTCGTGGTCAGGGACTTCGCTATGCCCGTCCCTGGACGAGGTCCTTCAAGGCCCTCAGGAATTGTTTAATAAACTCTCATTCAAATTTAAACATTAAAATACATCGATCTAAAACTATGTGACCACTGGTTCTGTTAAAAAACTAACGGTCAGATAGTCAATCGATTGTACTTTCGTGAGCTTTGATTCGTGTGCCATGCTATTATTCTTTTTCATCTATATATGCAAAAAAGGGGCCTGCCTAAAAATGACGCCAGAAAGACAGTAGGAGGGGAAAGATGGCAGAGTTATGCCAAAGAGACGGAGGAAACCACCAGTCAGGAGGGATGAGCCGTGGGCGGCTTCCGGAGGGACGAGCCGGATGAGCCGTGAGCGGCTTCCGGAGGTCAAAGTGACGCGACAAATTCCAGAACTTCCAGGACCCAGCGCCGAAGATCGACATTATTTAGCCGCTCAGGGACTTCCGGCAGCTTTGCGCGCGCCAGCTCACCAGATATAACAAGAGGAACGCAAAAACGTTGAGTGACCTGTCCCAGGAACTTCAGGCTAAAATTGCCGACGATCCCGGTCGGGAAGATCTGGACGGTTCGCACCAGGCGGAGGACAAGGCGGTTCGCGCCGGGCGGGATAACCCCGAAAGGGTGACCTACAGCTCAGGGTTCCTCAGCAAACCCGCATCCAGCAGCTGCCGGACCGTCTTGTAGATCCGCTGCGAGCGCAACAGCCCGAGGTGCCGCTCGTGGTGCATGTCCGTGCCTACCAGGTCGACGTACTTCCGGCGGATCAGCCACTCCGCCAGCTGCTGCGACTCCGGACCGTAATGACCGCGGAAAGAGAGCAGGTTCAGCTGGAAGAGAACTCCGGCCTCCCTGATCTGGTCGTACCAGCCCTTATTGGCGCCGAAATAGAGATAGCGCTCCGGATGGGCTAGCACCGGCTGATACCCCTTTACCTGCAGCCCGAACAGCATCTCTTTGAGGTTGATGGCCGGCAGGGCAAAGGAAAGCTCCACCAGCACCATGTTATCTTTGAAGGTCAGCAGGGTCTCCCCCTCTGATAAAAGACGGTAGAAATGATCGTCCATCAGGTACTCAGCCGCGGCCGAAAATTCCACCCCGAGGCCCTGACGTTCCAGCTCGGCGCTGACCAGCGACTGCCCTTTCCGGATTATCTCCGGCGTGTTCGGAAAGATGTCCGCATTGATATGGGGGGTAGTAATGATCTTCCGGTATCCCAGCTCAATCAGCCCCCTTATCAGGTGGATAGATTCGTCCAGGGTCTTCACGCCATCGTCGATCCCGGGGATGAGATGGGAGTGCATATCACACGCCAGTCCTACCAGACCGTCAGCAGCGTCGGCGGGTTTCCTTTTAAAAAAAGAGAACAATGAGTGGGTTAATTTTCTTTTTTGAATTGCTCGTAAACGGTCCTTAGCCCCTCTTCGAGGCCAATTTTCGCCTTCCACCCAAAACTATGCAATTTCGACACATCCATCAACTTCCTCGGCGTACCGTCGGGCTTGGTGAGGTCGTGCTCGATCTTCCCCTCATAGCCTACGATCCTGCTGATCAGCCTGGCCAGCTCGCCGATCTCGAGGTCTTCCCCGACACCTACATTCACCAGACCCGGCTCGTTGTAGTTCTGCATGAGATAGTAACAGGCATCTGCCAGGTCGTCCGCGTGCAGGAATTCCCGGCGCGGCTTTCCGGTCCCCCACATCACGACCGAGGGGACATTGTTCTTCTTTGCCTCGTGGAACTTGCGGATCAGGGCCGGCAGCACGTGGCTGCTGTTGAGGTCGTAGTTGTCGTTGGGACCATACAGGTTGGTAGGCATCACAGAGATGAAATTGGCCCCGTATTGCGAACGATAGGCGTCACAGAGCTTGATCCCTGCGATCTTGGCGATCGCATAGGGCTCATTGGTCTCTTCCAGCAGCCCCGTCAGCAGGTACTCCTCCTTCAGCGGCTGAGGCGCCAGCTTGGGATAGATGCAGGAGGAACCCAGAAACATCAGCTTCTTAACCCCATTGCGATACGCTGCGTCGATCGTATTGCTCTGGATCATCAGATTGTCATAGAGGAACTCCCCGCGGTAGACATTGTTGGCGAGAATGCCGCCAACCTTCGCCGCAGCCAGGAATACGTAGTTCGGGCGCTCTTTTTCAAAAAAAGCCTGTACGGCCGCCTGGTTCTTCAGGTCCAGCTCAGCCGATGTCCGGACGACCAGGTTCTTGAATCCCTCTTTCTGCAGCTTGCGCGTTATAGCGGAGCCGACCATCCCGCGATGGCCGGCTATATAGATCTTATCACCTTGTTGCATAGTTATTCGTACTGGTTCTTTACGTAAAATCCTGAGTCTTTCAATATCCTTTCCTTTCTGAAGAGCTGCACGTCCGCGTCTACCATTTCTTTTACCAGCATCGGCAGGTCATAGGTGGGTTTCCAGCCCAGCTGCGTCTGCGCCTTGGTCGGATCACCGATGAGCAGATCGACTTCGGTCGGACGATAATAGCGGGCGTCGACGGCAACTACTTCCTTGCCGACCTCGACGATAAAGTCGGGGTTGATGCTCGACCTGACGATGCCCACTTCTTTCTCCGCCTTACCCTTGAATTCCAGCTCGATCCCCAGCTCGGCGAACGCCATGCGGACAAATTCCCGCACCGGCGTGGTGACGCCCGTCGCGATCACATAGTCTTCGGGCGTCGGCTGCTGGAGTATCCGCCACATGGCCTCTACATAGTCCTTAGCGTGACCCCAGTCGCGCCGGGCGTCCAGGTTCCCGAGGTAGATCTTGTCCTGCAGTCCCAGGCCGATCTTGGCTACCCCGCGGGTGATCTTACGGGTCACGAAGGTCTCACCCCGCAGCGGCGATTCATGGTTGAAGAGTATCCCATTGCAGGCATACATCCCATATGCCTCGCGATAGTTGACGGTGATCCAGTAGCCGTAGAGCTTGGCGACCGCATAGGGAGAGCGGGGATAGAATGGCGTGGTCTCGCTCTGTGGAACGGCCTGTACCAGACCATAGAGCTCGGAGGTCGAAGCCTGATAGACCTTTGTCTTCTTCGTCAGACCCAGAAGCCGCACTGCCTCCAGTATCCGGAGGGTTCCGATACCGTCTGCATTGGCCGTATATTCCGGCTCTTCAAAGCTGACGTGGACGTGGCTCATCGCCGCCAGGTTGTAGATCTCGTCGGGCTGGGTCTCCTGGATGATACGTATCAGATTGGTGGAATCGGTCAAATCCCCATAGTGTAGATGATATTTCACATTTTTATCGTGGGGGTCCTGGTAGAGATGGTCGATACGGTCGGTATTGAACAGTGAGCTGCGCCTTTTAATGCCATGTACAATATATCCTTTTTTTAGCAACAGCTCGCTCAGGTAGGCTCCGTCCTGGCCGGTAACGCCCGTGATCAGTGCAACTTTAGCCATAATTCGTTTACTTGATTATGAATTGATGAATTTTTCGCAATGGTTTGAGATACAAAGTAAAAAAATATGGCCTTAAATCGTTCAACTTCCATGCCAGTCGGTCTTCCCTATTGGCACGCAGTCGGTTAGCGAGACTGGCATTGCTGACACCGCCCGCCCGCATTTTGACAATAACCCTAGGCAAATAAAAGGCCGAAATTCCCATTTTCACCAAAATTCGCAACATCAATTCATAATCTGCCGCCGAACGAAGCTCGAGATTAAAGAGTCCGCTGCGGTCATAAATTTCCCTGCGGACAAAAAAGGTCGGATGAGGAGGCATCCAGCCATAGTAAAAGCTTCCTCTTTTGAACGGGCCCGACCTCCAGGTCCGCTGGACCCTGCCAAGGTCGTCCGGAAACACGTATTGCAGGTCGGCATAGAAGGCCTGCACGGAAGGATCGGCAAAGGCCTTTGCCACATCAGAAAGCACGGAGGCATCCGAATAGACGTCGTCAGAGTTCAGTATCCCGACCACATCCCCCGTTGCCAGCCCGATGCCCTTGTTCATAGCGTCATAGATGCCCCGGTCTTTCTCCGAAACGATCCGCGCCACATGCGGGAACTCCCGTACGATGTCCAGCGTATTGTCTTTTGACCCGCCGTCGATGATGATATGTTCGATCCCGGGATGTTCCTGCCCGCTGACCGAGACAAGGGTGTCCCGGACGGTGGCAGCGCTGTTATAGGTCGCTGTAATAATCGATATTTTCACTTTATGACCCTTTTTTTGACCTCCACTGCCGGGTTGCCGGCGTATATGGTATATGGCTCCAGGCTCGTTCCACATACCGAGCCAGCCGTCAGGATACTGTGTGAGTGACAGGTCACTCCCCCAAGCACGATCGCCTTTGCGCATATCCATACGCCATCCTCCAGAACGATCGGCGCGGACAGAAAGTCAAACGTCGTTCGCCTATGGTCGTGGCTGCCCGTCAGTAGCAGACAGCCCTGCGAAAGAGCCACATTCTTTCCGATCACTACCCCGGATAAATTGTCGATCCACACGCCCTCTCCGATCCAGGAAAAATCGCCGACCTCCAGTTTCCATGGGAACTTAATATTCACGGAAGGCTTGACCACAACCCCTTTCCCGACTTTTGCACCGAATAGTCGCAGCAAGGCCACTTTGACAGAAGAAAAAAGTACCAGGGAATTCTTGAAAAAGCAGACATTCACCACATACCAGCAGATTTGCTTGAAAAAACCGGCCCCTATTGTTAATGTCGTCTTATAGACCGATAAATCGGTCTGCTTTTGATCTTCCATATTTCAGCATTACTGGAACAGCTCCAGATATTTCGATTTCAGCGGCCCGGTCTGCCCGACACCCTTCGCATATTGGTATGCGCTAAAAGACCATTCGTCGTACTCTTGCTGATCCAGCCCTGCCAGGCGCTCGACGACCTGCAAAAAACTGGACGCCTCCAGCGGCAGGTCATATCCCACCCGCATCTCCTTTAACCCCCTCCACGGCGTCTTGTCGCTGATCAGCACCGGCCGCCCGGCCATCAGAGACTCGAATATGGCGTGTCCATAGTTCTCACCCAGCGTCGGAAGAACAAAGACATGGTGCCGCTGCAGCGTCGCTATCACTTCCGAATTGGGAAGCGGCCCCTCCCAGCTGACGCTTACATTGGGCGACAGCGCAGCTATCGCGTCCTGACAATTCTTCCAGTAACTCGCGTCCTCAATGTCCCCGTACAGCCTCATCTGCAGATGGACTTCCGGAGACAATCCCTTCAACACCTCCAAAAAGAAAAGCAGGTTCTTCTTTGGCGCCATCCGGGAAATGAACACACAGCTCAGTTGCCCCTGTAGCTTTATCACCGGCAGAGGGTCTACCGGTTCCATCCGGGGAAAATTGGGTATCACCACTATCTTCTCCGCAGCCGGAAAGTATTTTAGTATGTCCCTTCTTTCCTGCTCATCGGTAGCCTGAAAGACAACCCGTCCCCCAACTCCGATCGCTCTGAGAAATGTAAGAAATAATTTTTTCTTCAGGGGTTTAAATCGTATCGCGCCTTCGTGCAGCATTCCGCGGGGCGCCAGCACCACCCCCGCAGATACCCTGCTGATTATCTTCAGCCACAAAGGCAGAATGGTAAAACGGAGAGAATACATGCTATTTAGGTAAATATAGTCCGGAGCGAGCTCCCCTACCATCCGCCTCAACCTACGAAGAGTAAGGGTGCCGGGACCTGCATAAAAGATTGGCTGGCCCCCCTTCGTCGCTGTCCAAGCATTCGTATCGATCCCCGGATAGGGACAAACGTCCCCCTGATCGCGATCAGACGTAACGATGTATATCTCCAGCTCCTCCTTCATAGCAGCCGCAAAATTCCTGCAGGACTGTATCGGTCCGCCCGCCTTATACCCCGGCTCATACCAATCGGTAAAAAGTAAAAGTTTTTTTTTCATTGATCTTCGACGCCATTTTTTTCAAGCCAGTATTCCAGGACGACAAAAAGCCATATCTCCATCCAGCGGACATTGCTGTCGCCGGCCAGAAAAAGATCCCAGTAACGGATCAGCCGGTCCCCGGAAATAAATGAACGATCGGCCATGCGCCGGATATGCTGGTCGGCAAAGCTCCTAAGGTCCTGCCGGAGCCAGTGGTCCCAGGGAAAGAGAAAGCCCTGCTTCTTTCGATGGACGATCTCGTCGGGGAGCAGGGGTTTCAGCGACTCCACGAGCAGGCTCTTCGGGTATTCCGGCTTTTTCCAGCGGTCCGGTACTGCCAGCACGAATTCTACCAGGTCCTGGTCGAAGAAGGGTTCGCGGACCTCCAGCGAGACGGCCATGCTCATCTGGTCGGTGTCCTTCAGCAGGGTATGCTGGGTATAGCCGAGGTATTCCGCAGCCGATACCTGGCTGAGCAGCGGCAGGCGATCCAGTTGTTCTTTCTTTTCCGACAATATCTCCTCCACCGCGGTACGGTCGTCCGCCAGCGTCGTCAGCTCTTCCAGCAGTGCCGGTGATAATATCTGGCGGAATACGGGATATACTTCGTCGATGGTTACCGATGACAATTCGATCAGCTGCCGGAGCCGCGCTTTTTTGCCACCGGCGCCGGAGCCGAGTAACAGGCCCGCTGCGGCCTCGCGCATGCCGCCGGGAACCTTCCAGAAGCCCTTCCGGGCCTGCAGCTGGAGATAGGTCGCGAAAAAAGGATAGCCAGCAAACAGCTCGTCCCCACCGGCGCCCGAGAGCGCAACGGTCATTCCTTTTTCGCGGATCGCCTTTGAAACGACATATGTGTTGATACCGTCTCCGCTGGGCGTGTCCATGGCGTCGAGGGCGCTTCGCAGCTCGTCCAGGAATACCGTAGGCCGCAGCAATATTTTTGTATGTGCCGTATTGAATTTCTTTGCAACGAGCTCTGCATAGGCAGACTCGTCGAACTCTTCTTCCTGGAAGGCGATGTTAAAGGTATTGGGTCGCGAGGCGCCGGCTTCGGCCATGAGCCCCACCACCGCGCTCGAATCAATACCGCCCGACAGGAATGCGCCCACCGGAACGTCGCTGACCAGCCTTCTTTCAATGGACTGCAGCATCAGCTGTCTGATCCGCTGCTGCACGGCCGCCTTGTCCGAGAAGTCGAAGTCCACAGTATTGGCGGTCACGTCCCAGTATACCCGCTTTTCCAGGGCGCCGTCTTTTATCTTTATCCAGGAGCCGGCCTCCAGCTGACGGATGCCTTCGACGGGAGAGAAGGGATAGCTGACGGACTGGTAGGTAAAATACTCCACCAGCGCCTGCCGGTCCAGCTTTCTCGGCGTCAGACCCGAGGCAAGGATGGACCTCAGCTCGGAGGCTAAGACCAGCCGGCTGTCGTCCATATAGTAGTACAGGGGCTTGACGCCCATCCGGTCCCTGGCGATGAACAGCTCTTTTTGCTGCCTGTCCCAGATGGCAAAGGCAAACATGCCGCGGAGGTGGTCCAGGCAGGCCGGGCCCCATTTTGCATAGGCGGCGATGATCACTTCGGTATCCCCGTTGGTGTTGAACGCATAATCCGTCAGCAGCATGCGGACGGACTGATAGTTGTATATCTCCCCGTTGAATACGATGTGGTATCGTCCGGAGTTATCCTCGAACGGCTGATTGGCGGCCGTCGAAAGGTCGATGATCGAAAGCCTGAGGTGCCCCAGGCTCACCGATCCATCCGAATAGTAACCCGTGGCGTCGGGCCCGCGGTGGGCCATGGCCTGGGTCATGCGCCTGATCGCCGCAGGATCGGAAGAGTCGTGTTTAAAATTGAAAATGCCGGCAATTCCACACATGTTGGGACTATTGTTTTAAGAGTTTCCTGTAGACTGCAAGATATTCCCTGGCGATGCTCGAGCTGTCATAGCGCCGGACATTCTCAAATCCTTTCTTCACGAGCTCGCACCTGTAACGGTCGTCGCTTATGACTTTTAATATTCCCGAACGAATAGAGTCTGTTGAATAAGGGTCTACCAGGCAGGCCGCTCCTCCTGCGACCTCTTTCATAGGGCTCAGGTCGCTGGTGATCACCGGCCGCCCGGCCTTCTGCGCTTCCGTTATGGGCAGGCCAAAGCCTTCATAGGTCGAAGGGAACAGCACGAAGTCGCTGCCGGCGTAGCGGTCCGCCAGCGCCTCTTCCGATAGCTGCTGGAGGGTCCTGCAGGTGATGTCCAGCTCGTCCATGCGGCGCTGCTGCACGTCGCTGATCCGTCCAATGATCTCGAGGGTGCAGGGAATGCCCTGCAGGGATTCGATGACTCTGTCCAGGTTCTTGTTGGGAGTGGACCCGATGAACAGGATCACGGGGTTTTCGCGATCGAATGGCTTTTCCCGGTAATAGATATGCCCCCCGATGGGGTTGGGAATGACGACGACCTTGTCAGGATCGGCGCCGGTATGGGCGATGATCTCTTTCCTGGATTTTTCGGAAATGGTCGTCACGACGGCAGCCCGGCGGACGGGCCAGGTGAGCCAGAGTATTTTAAAAAGACGCCTTTTCATCCCGGAGGTCCGCTCGAGGAATACGCAATCGTGGATAGTCAGGACAGCCTTCCGGGACGGCAGGCCGAGCACGGCATAGTGGATATCCCCCGTCACGTGATAGACCTCAGCCTTGCTGTTTCCCGCGGACCGCATATTAGCTATGAGGTTCCGGATGGACGAGCTGGGATAGTCGGCGATGCGGATATCCACTTCGATGTCGGAGCGCAGCGCTTCGATCACCGTTGAAAAGACCTTCTCCAGGCTAAAATAGGTAGGGTCCCGCTTCCTGAAGATAAAAGAGACGACAGGTTTTCGATTTTTATCAGGCATCAGGCAAAGGCTTTTTGATAGGGTTGACGACCTGCCATTTGTGGCTGCTTTTGACGACGCCGAACCAGACAGGAGCCAGCTTATATAGCATCCATACAAAAAATAAGCTTTTAAATACCGAGTTCAATATCTGCAGCGTGTCCGTCTCCATGGAATAAGTGACCTGGAAGAAAATGACCGGTACCCAGAGAACCAGCAGCGGTATTTTCAGGGCAAGTTTAAATACCCGGAAGTACGCCCACCGGATGAACATGCCAAGGAAGAACATGAACACGATGCCGCCGCCAACGCCAAAGCTGCCGTAGGCCTCGCCAACCGGACTCACGTTGGTAGACCAACCGTGTATCCTGAAGCCCGTAAAATAGAGCATGGATTCCTGGCCACCGGCCTCGGGCTTGTCGGGCCATAATACGCGTGGCACCAGGGAGGAAGCGGCAACCAGCGCCAGTCTTTCCCCATGGTCGAAATCCTTCCGGGACGGTATATAGCGCATAACCATGGTGACGTTGTAGCCCTGATTCGCCCGGGTATAGATAGGGAACAGGGCATTTACATCGACCATCTGGTCGACGTGGGCCAGCTTTTCGGAAGCGATATCCGTAAAAAGGCTGGTCTTGCTGCCTGAATAGCTGCGGGTCCACGTAAGCTGCCGGTAGTTATTCTTGATGGATTGCAGCACAAAAAGAAAGAACGCACCGACCATGCAAACGGCCAGCTTTTTCCAGAAGGCCTGGCGCTTGCCCACGAAGAAGAAAGAGAAGAGGGTAAGACTCATATAAGCGACGACAGTAAAGACACCCGTCTGCACCGCACCGTATGTGATAAACAGCGCAAACAGGATCAGGACGATCCTTTTATGGCGGAAACCAGGCGCAAAATGGATATATAAGATACCGGTGAAACAAGCCGAATAGAAGAGCGTCCAGACAAATCGCAAAGCGCCTGGCAGATAGGGGCTCGCAAATGAAATAACCAGTCCGGTTATGATCAGGTACAGTCCCAGATAGCGGTTGCCCAGCAGCCTGGTCCTGAGCTCTTTTAATATATGCTGGAAGCCGATCCCTTCGTCGAGCGCCTGTTTCCTGACCCTGACGGGCCAGCAGATCGCCAAAGCAAATGCGGCAAACGCTGGGAGCACAAAGCCAAAATACTGCTCTTTCGGCACCAGCATGTACTTTATGAATAACCTGGAAAGATGATTTTGCTTGTTATATACCTCATAGCCGGCTATCGGCATCAGCAAGCTGATAAAGACGCCGTGCAGAACGACCAGCTCACGCAGCACGATACCTTTCCCCAGCTTGTCCAGCATATTCACCAGCGTAGCGCAAAAGAGAAGGGCCGCCAGGGCATAGTACCAGTCGGTAATGAGGGACAGCAACAGCACCAGTCCGACAATAAAAAGGTAAAGATGTCTTTTGATCAATCCCATCCTTCACGGTTTCTTTTTAGTGACATTGCATCAACGCGCAACGGCGGACTCTATTGCGGCAGCCAGCCCATCGTATGACCAGTCGCGGATGATCGAGGCAGAAGCGGCGCCCATTTCGCGAAGCTGACCCTTTCTCTCCTGAAACGATCGAACTTTTGCGCAAAGGTCTTCCTTGCTGCCTGCTGCAAATATATAGCCGTTTGTGCCTTCCCGCACCAGGTCGACGGAACAGCCGCAGAGGTCGCTGGCCAGTATCGCCCGCGAGCAGGCCATGGCCTCATTGATGGACAATCCCCAGGTCTCGCTCACCGACGGCAGGCAAAATACATCGCCTATACGGTAGATCTCAGGCATAACAGATTGATTCTGAAACCCCAAAAAATGGATCCGCTCATTTCCTGCGGCAGCCAGCCTGATCTTCTCTTCCAGCACGCCAGTGCCCACCATCAGCAGGTGTATGTCTTTTTCCAGGATGTCCTTCCAGGCTCCTACCAGCGTCAGGGGGTCTTTTTGTTCCTGGAACTTTCCCACGAACACAACCAGCAGCTGGTCCGGTCCAATCCCCAGGGCAGCCCGCCGGGCGGCCGCCTCCTTCTCGTGTTCCGCGTTGCCAAATCGTATATTGTCGACGGCGTGGGGAGCGAACACCAGCTGCCGTTCTTTAAGCCCATGCGCCAGGAAATAGTCCTTGTTGCGGGACCCTACATAAAGGGCTATGTCCACGTGCCTGTATACCCAGCGGAGGAAGATCCTCCGGGCGACCTTCTTCCAGCCGTTCTGTTCGCCGAGCAGGGTCGAGTCCCCCCGGAAAAGCACCGGGATCCTGCCTTTAAAACGACGCATCACTCTCAGATGGCTGGCATAGTTCCACCCGATGACCAGCACCGCCTGTGCGCCCCAGTCTTCGATAGCCTTCTCGAGCCCCGGGTTCTGAACACCCCGGAAATCCCGCCGCTGACTGCCGTTATTGGACGAGAACTCATATTCGTAGCCCTCCAGCAGGGGAATGTCCCAGGTGATCTTTTTGCCGAAATCCTTGTCGAATTCGGCCGATCCCTTTTCCCAGGTATAAAAGACCCTGATGGCGATATTGCCCCGTTCATTCAACAGGCGAAACAAGGGAGAAGCGTACTGTATAGGATGAGTGGCGACTATCGCCAATCGTTTGATCATATCGTTTTATTGAAAATTTTGACCCTGGCAGCGCTGGAGACCCTATCGGCTGCCCAGCCCTCATCCCGGATATAGATCGTATTGCCGTGCGGATCGAAAGACGCAGCAGGCGACAGCTTTCTCTCGAAGGGAGAATAGGTCACCGGGTGGAAGCCCTGGGCCAGCACCTGCCGGTGAATATCTTCCTCTGCCACGCCATATCTCCGGCATGCGCCATTGATCTCCATGATGATCGCCTGCAGGCCGGGTTGTGAGAAGGTCCGGCTTCCCCCCTTCAGCACCGCCATTTCAAAACCTTCTACGTCGATCTTCAGCAAGACAGGTGTCCGATCGGCAAATAATTCATCCATCGTCATGATCCTGACCATGACGGTAGCCTCGTCCTTCCCTGTTGTATCGGTGACGACATGGTTGACAGTGTCGTGGCCGCTCGTAAAGCGCAGCTCCCCGGGTTCGGCGCCGACCCCAATGTTAAGCACCCGGACCAGGGGGTCCAGGTCATTGAGGACCAAATTCCGTTTTAAATAATTATAAGTGGAAGGCACCGGCTCGGCGGTAACACTGTTGCACCCAACAACGCCGGAGGCCAGAATGGTAAAAGAGCCGATGTTGGCGCCAATATCCCCGAAAAGGTCTTCCGGCCTTAGCAAATGCAGCAGGAATGCCATTTCTGCGAATTCGTGCAGACCTACATAGATGTTACCGGTAGCCCCGGCCATCCCCCTCCTGACAAGCAATTTTGTGTTGCCGACAAATGGGTGCAGTATCTCATAGGGCAATAGCCTGGCCCCGACCTGCCACCTGAAAAAACGCTTTGCGGCAGATAGTCGCTGGTCGCGTGTCAGCGGATGGGAGAAAATGAAACGAAGAGTGCTTAGTAGGCTCATAAAGTTGATTTGTACCAGTCTATTGTAAGCTGGATGCCCTTTTGCATACCGACTTTCGGCACCCAGCCGAGGCGCTGATGGATCTTTTCGATATCGATCATGCGCCTCCGTATATTGTCTATATCCCTTTCCGCGACATTCACCACTTCGCAGCCGGGAACATAGGCAGCGATCAGCTGTACCAGCTTATTGACAGAGGTTTCCACGCTCGTCCCTACATTATATACGTCGCCATAAGCCATGGGATGAACGGCAGACAGGATGGTGGCATCCACGGCATCCGTTATAAAGGTGTAGTCCCTCGTCTGCTCGCCGTCTCCGAAAATAGACAGCGGCTGTCCCGTGAGCGCATTGTGAACAAATTTTCCCAATACGCCGCAATAGGGGTTCCTCGGCGACTGCCCAAACCCGTACACATTTGAATACCGCACAACGGAAACGGGGATGTTATAGTTACGATTATAGATCAGCGTGTACTGCTCGCCCAGCAATTTGGTAGCCGCATAGTTGCTCAATACCTTGGTCGTGTCGTTCTCGCTTACAGGCAGCTTTGATGAGCTGCCATAGACCGAACAGGAAGAAGTATAGACAAACTTCTCCAGCAAGGGGTGCTCATAATTCCGCAGGTGTTCCAGTATCTGCAGGGTACTTTGGGCATTCACCTGCATATCCTTCAGTGCGTTGGCCCCCGACGCGGCGATCTGGATACACGCGAGATGAAAGATATACTGCACGTCTTTTAGCAAGGCGAAAAGAGGCTCGGTATCAAGGACGCTGATCTTATGGAACTCCACTTTATCGCGAACGGATGCGATGGCAGATTCATTACTATTGGAACAATCATCGACTACCAGTACATGACAATCGTAGTCGTCGACCAGGCTTTTGACGAGATTGTGTCCTACGAAACCCAGTCCGCCGGTGACCATTACTTTTTTCCCTTTGAGCTTGTTATAGTGTATCTTACTCATGGACGACTTGTTTAAATATATTGCTGAATGTATTTGTCATTGCTCTTGCCGTGTGCTGCGCCAGCACCGGGTTATTGATGTCGATCCTCACGAACCTGTCCCTTTCTTCGATGGATCGCAGAATGTCCCCGGCCAGCTGCTGGACCTTTTCAGCGGTCCCAAGCTCCGGTGTGGTAAAACAGGTCTTATTGGAAAAGTTGGCTTCTCCCAGGAATGAGGCCGGGAAAGAATCCCCGTGAACAAATGCAAAAAAAGGCCGTCCGCTGGCCGCCAGGCCCATTAGTTTGGAAGCCGCGTAATAAGGGGTCGTATCCCCGATGACCAACAGCATGTCTGCATCCAGGTTTAGCATGATCGCCTCTTTGTAGCCCACTCTTGAAGGATTCTCCGTAACAAAGGAGGATACGTCATTGGCCCCGATCAATTCGTCAAGCACGGGCTTCACCCGCCCGGGGCCGGCGTAGCTTGTACCGGTGAATATGACCTGTAAAGGTGTCCGGGAGTTGACGAGCTTCAACGCTTTTAACAGGGTATCGACTACAGGCAACATGGCTTCCGAAATAGCGCCGATGTATCTAAATACCATCTTACTGCTATTTTGTCTTTCTATACGGATGGCGCCAAAATCAGAGACTTCCACCCCGTACGGTGCGGCAGCCGTCGGTTTGTTCCCGATATTCGGATACCGTTGCTGCAGGTCGTCCAGGATCCCCTTCGAGACAGCCAGCATCCCGTCACTGTGCTTCACGGCAAAGCCTTCCAGCCGTCTGGCCAGCCATTGGCTCATCCTTGCCTTCCGGTTTTTACCGGGGGATTTATTAACCCACGGATCGATAAAGTCTATTACGTATGGAACGCCGGTGATCCATTTCACAAGGGGCGCCATCACCATTATATACCATGGGGGTACGGGGTAGAGGATCAAGGCCGGTTTCTTCCGGCGGGCATGCTTTATCAGGGAAAAGAACAAGGGGATGAACATCCTAAGTCCCAGGTCGCCTATGCCGACCTTCCGCGTTGTCCGCTGATCGAGGCACCCGACCTGTATCTTCTCGAATTCGTTGCCTGCGATCTCTATCATCCAGGGATCGGCCAGCTCCTCCCGGTAGCGATGGTCCACCGTAAAAATGACGGGACGCCACCCGAATTCGTACAGATGCCGGACCAGGAGACGTACCCGCTGTGAAGGGGGTAAGGCAGAAGGGGGGAAATGTGGCGAGGGTATAAAAATGGTCGGCATACGCTATTGATAAACGGATTTGATCTTCGCAGCAAGGTCCTCCATAGAAGGGCCGTTAACGGCAGTGATTCGTGTTTGCTCTGCCCAATAGTGGACCTGGTCCATATCGGGTGCGATCCGGATGAGCGATTCCGCCATCTGTCCAGGACTATCGGCTACGATCAGCCCGCCTTCTTTCCATTCATAACCCCTCATGCCGGCAGTTGTCGAGATAATAGGGACCCCCCAGCTGATGGCGCGTGACAGTTTGGTAGAAGCGCCTGTTGCGTACCACCACACCGGATTCAGCAGTATGCTCCAACCGGCAATTTCTTTTTCCAGCGCCCCGTCTGACAGCTCACCCAGGTATTCGATGAAGGGATATCGTTGCTGCAGTTCGCGGCCAAAGGATTCCGGCGCTCCTACGACGCGAATCCTTATATTGCTGTGATCGGACTTTTCCAATTCATCCAATAAGATCGATACGCCTTGAAGATTGGGCGGATGGTCCAGCCTGCCGACAAAGCCTATCCTACCCTTTACAGGCGCATAGTCAAGAAAGTCCTTGTATAATCTCCTGGGTAAAAAGACTACCCGTTTGCCTCCAAACCAGTTCTCAATCTGTCTTTCTGTCTCGGATAAAGCAACCACGCCATCGAGATATTTCACCCTGAATTCCGATTCTGTAGCCATCAGCATTCCCAAGCGCAGCTTATACAGCATCTTCCTGAAGGTCCCAACGGGTTTTAACGGTTTGCTTATAAGATGTAAAAAATCACCGGAATGGTTGCCATGCGACAAAAGAACGATCTTTACCGCCTGTCCGAACGTTTCGTGTATTGGTTTGGCATACCTCACCAGGGACGACATATTGATAAACACTACTCCGATGCCGTTCTTTCTTATGTGATCTATAAGGGCCGGTGCGTCTTTCCTGACGTCAAACATGCTATAGTCTTCCATCCCCAGCTTGATCCTGATCCGATGGAAATAGTTCCTTGTATAGGGAACATAATAGTCCTCCAGGATCAAATCATCTATATTCGTAATAATGTGGCGGAACTCCTGGGAACATAATTGGACACCTCCGGTCACCGTAGAGTAAAGCGCGTTCTTATGCGTTAGAAATAAACCTTTGAACTTTGTCATTTTTCCAAAAAGGATGTGAATTATTTCACGAGGGCCATTTTGACCACCTCTACGATACGGATGCTTACCTTGTCGTCCCACAGGGGGATCGCCACGGGAGGGCGCTCCTCGATGGCCCGCTTATGCTCGACGATCTTCTTCAGGAAATCTTCGTCGTGGATGCTCATCATGATATTGGTACCCATTGTCACCGTAACAGGCCTTTCTGTATTCTTCCGGAATGTGACGCAGGGAATATTGAGAAAGCTGGTCTCTTCCTGAACGCCGCCCGAGTCGGTGATGACCAGCCGGGCATTCGCGACAAGGCGCAGGAATTCAAAATAGCTCAGGGGCTCGGTCAGCAGGATATTGGGATCGTTCTCCAGCTGTTGCAGCAGGCCGGCCTCTACGAGCTTTGACTTCGTCCGTGGGTGGACCGGAAAGACGATGGGCTGCGTTTTGGAAAAGCCTTTCAGGATAGTGACGATCCGCTGGAGCGTCCCGGGATTGTCGACATTCTCGGGCCGGTGAAAAGTTGCAACAACCGGCTTTTTATCGAAGAACCGCTGTACCTCGTCCTTCAGCGGAGTGGCTTCCCATAATTTGCGCGTCATCAGCAGGCACTCGATCATGATATTGCCTACCATCTTAACCTTCTCCGGCGCAAAGCCTTCCCGCTCGAGGTTCTTTATCCCGCTGGGCTCGGATATCATCAGGTAGTCGCTGATATGGTCGGTGATCACCCGGTTGATCTCTTCGGGCATGTCCCGGTCGAAGCTCCGCAGGCCCGCCTCCACATGCATTACCGGGATGCGCGACTGGGAACCCGCGATGGCGCCCGCGGCCGTCGCATTGACGTCCCCAAAGACAATGAGGAGGTCGAAATGATTCTGCCGGATGACCTCGTTGATGCCCAGTATCGTCTTCCCGATGGTGTCGACCACGCCATTGCCCTTGATGTTCAGCTGAAAATCCGGGGAAGGCAGCTGGAGGTTCTGCCAGAAGACGTCGGACATATTGTAGTCGAAGTGCTGCCCGGTATGGCAGATGAAGGGTTTTATCTCTTTTGCATCGGAAAGGAGGCGATGATATAGCGGCGCCAGCTTGATAAAATTAGGACGGGTACCGGCCACCAGCAAAACGTTCTTCATAACTATTTTTGAATTTCGTGTTGTTTGATTGCATTAACGATCAGATCGGACATCTGGTGTGTCAGTTCGGCCCTCGTCAGCGTGTTCAGGAAGGAATAGTTCGGGGTAAAGACGGTCCTGCCTCCAAAAAATTCCGCCAGCTGCGAGACAGCCTGTTCGGGATCATCGGGATCGCAGATCAGGGCGGTGCCGGCTTCTTCCAGCAGGTCCTTCTGTGCGCCGTCGCATACAAATGCGACGACCGGGCGCTGTATCTGGAGGTATTCGAAGGTCTTGCCTGCGATGCTGTAGTCCCGGCCGCCCAGCTGCTTTGCCGACGTGATCAGCAGGGCGTCGCATTCGCGCTGAAATTCGAGCGACCGGTGGTGCGGTACCTCCCCCATCAGGGTCACCTGGTCCTTCAGGCCGAACGACTCGATCATGCCGATCAGCCACGGCGGCGTCTTGCCGGCAAATTTGACGCTGATCCGCCGGCCCAGTCCGGGGTTCTGTTCGTTGAGCCGCTGCAGCGCCCGGAAAAAGAACCAGGGCGAACGGTAGAGCCAGTCCTGTTTCATCGGGATATACTGGAGCATCCGATGGCCCTTCTTCTTCCACCAGGGCTGGAGCATTTGTTCCCTCGCTTCCGGACTATAGTAGAAGCTGCCTACATAGCCGATGACGAACTGATCCCGGCCCGGATCGAGCGGCTTCCAGCTATCGAGCTCGCCGGAATAGCCATTGGGAATGTAGTGAAAACGATCCGCCTCCACCCCGGGATGCAGTCTTCTGAAATCGTCGAGCGTCTGACGGGATGTGGCGACGATCGCGTCGGACGCCTTCAGGTATTTCCGCTCGACCTGCAGGGTCTTGAGATAGTGTCCAAAACTGCCGTAGGGCGTTGCCCTCCATTGTGAAAAGGCATCCCGGAAGTCCGAGATCAGCGGCAGGTTGTATTTTTTGGCAACCGTCGCCGCGAGCTCGAGAGCGCTGAAGGGTGGAACAGTGACCAGGATAGCCCTGGGCGAGTATTCTTTGACCGCCTTGTCTACGGCCCGATAGAAATTGTCCTTCCAGTATTTCACCTCGTTGCCCAATATCGAAAAATAGATAGAATAGAACTCTTTAACCCGGGATCGTTGCCTGGGTTTGTCGGCCGGGACGGAAATGACCGTAATATCCTTGTTGATCTTTCCTGCCAGCATTTCGTCTACCCCATAGACGTCGAATGTATGCGCGTATGAACCCTTGTCCAGGGTAATGACGATGGGATTGATCCCGAACCGGGCAAAATGCTGGCTGAAGGCGAGCGGGCGATGGACGCCACCTCTTACCAGGGGCGGAAACTCAAAGGCAATGAACAGGACATTTGTCATCTTACTACGGCTTTTCGGAAATCGGATTGGATCGGGCCTTCTTTTTTCAGCGCTTCAAAAAGCTTCCCGATCATGCTGAACTCAAAGGGAGTAAGCAGCTTGGGATGCGATATGAAATGATAATAGGACTGTCTCCGTATGGCAGAAAGGTGCTTTCTTAATGTAAAGGGATTTAGTCCCTCGAAGGATACTATGCGCCGGGTAGACTTGCCCTGCTGCAACGAATCGCCTTCTGTCGTGTCCCCTACGGTTACGGTAGAGCCGCTGGGACGCCGGCTCTTGCCCATGCGCTTCAACAGACCGCTGACCTTGAAATTGAGCCAGTTCTCAAAAGGGGTCATGGTCATCGTAGAAATAGTCCACTCGGTAAACCTTCCACCCTGCTCCTGAACGCACGGATCGTCCCCGAATGCATAGACCGGCAGACCTTCCGGGGCGTTCCTGAAGTCGAAATAATTGGCGTCGGAGAATTGGTATTTGCCCGGAATGACGCTCCAGTCGCTGGTTATACCATATTTAAGGAAAAAAGGATCGAAATGGCTGAAAGGCTGAAGCGACCAGCCGCCGGCCCTGTAGCAGTCTATCTGGTACCCAGCGACTCCGTCAGTGAAGGCGCGGATGATCTGCATAGAGGCCTCGAACAGGCGGTCCTGCTGTCCCGCGTCGATGGCGGCGAACCGGTAGTACCGTGTATTCTTCAGAGACCATTCATTCTTCTTCGAATCATATTCTGCATCCAGCCAGTGAGGATGGATATGCGGAAAAATATAGTGCCCGTTCTGCACCATCCGCGTCAGCTGCTGCCGGATATCCGACAAGTCGCGGGCCGCTTCGCTGTGGTTGTCCGCCTCCTGCTGTAGCCGTATCAGATAGGTCGTGTCGACAAAGAAGATCCCTTTATAGCCGGACTGATCCAGCAAATGCAGCAGCTGGTCGGTTGGGGGGATAAGGCACTCCTGCGGTCTGCCGCTGTTGTCGCCGAGAAATAGTTCGTAGTCGAAAGTAAATAATACGGTTTTGGTATTCGGTAGTCCTTTCAATTTTTGTGCCTTTTAAGAACGTCTTCATAAATGGCGAGCAGCCCATTCGTATGAGCATCGAGCGAGAACTGTCGTTCGATCTTTTCCCTGCTTTGCGGAAGATAGGGCCAGTCCATCACCTTCTCCATCCGCAAGGCATATTCGTCGATGTCCTTTTCCTTCACCAGATATCCATGAACACCGTCCTCCACCAGCTCGGGAATACCGGAATGCCAGGTAGAGAGCACCGGCAGCTCCATTGTCATCGCCTCGAGGATGGCGTTGGGCATGCCTTCCTGGTCGCCGTCATCAGCGGTAATGCTGTGGTGTACGAAAAAGTCGGCGGCGTCCAGCATGGCCACGGCCTTGTCCCTGGCGATCCAGCCGGGGAATTCCACCATGCTCTCCAGCCCCAATGACCTGCATTCTTCCACCACCATTTCTTTCAGCGGGCCGTCCCCACCCAGGACCAGCTTTGCCTTTCCCGGATGCTTCGTTATGAATTTCTTAAACGCTCTCAGCGTATACGCGTGCCCTTTTTTTTCCATAAAATTGGATATCTGCAGGAACACCTTCACGTCATTGTGCACCCGCCTCGTACGACGGAACGTGCTGATGTCGATCCCATAATACAGCAGGTAGGAGGCCTCTTCCCTGATGGGGACAGCGGCAGCCGCCATATTATTTTGCAGCGCCTTCGAGACGAACAGGGTGGATACATTGGGTTTCTGTACGTAAGGTTTGAGGCGTTTGATATAATAGTCCTTTCTCAAAAGAGACGACGCATCAAAGCCGTGGAAACTTGTCAATACAGGATAGCCACTGAAGGAAGACTCCAGCGGCAGATAGAGCCTGACGGCGGTCAGGCCAAAATGTATATGGATCAGATCGGGTTTGAATCGTTCGATGATCTGCTTTCTCTTCCGAAGGAAAGGGTAGAGGCCAAGCAGCAGATAAAGACCCCGGTTATAAGCCGCCAGGTAGATGTTCCTGACCAGCTGGCTCTTCATGAAGGGTATGCAGGTATAGTTGGTATCCTCCGGCCTGAGCCTGCCTACCCTTTCGCACACGACGTGCACGTCCAGCCCTCGTTGCTCCAGCCTTTTGATCTCATTGTAGATAAACGTATAAAGGGAATAGTCATACTCGTCTACAAAAACCAGCACTCTCATAATTGATACAAGCTATAAATATTTTGCACAGACCGCCGCAGGTGCGGCGAACAGGTTCAGCTGCTTTTCGAAGAACCCCTCATCTGCAACGGGCTGTCCTTTTTCTGTCAGGGCAAAGAGCCGCCAGCCGATAGATGAAAAGAATTCCTTGAACTGTCCAAAGGTACTGAAATCCAATATCTCGAACTTGACCAGCTTTACAGCGCCGGACCGCAGCGTCTGCTCAGCGCCCTTGAGGGCAAAGTAGTCATAGCCTTCCACATCCAGCTTGATGAAAGCAGGCCTGATCTTATAGGTGGAGACGAGGAGGTCGATAGTCGTCATTTCCATGGAAACCGAACCTTCCTCCTCCCCTTCGGGAAGTATCCTGTTGTCGGTCCTCGCACCGCCCCTATCTGAGAAGCGGATCACGCCCGGCTTGTCGCCGAGCGCATTTTCAACCAGTATATACTTGTCTTCGGGCAGACCATTGAGCCGCAGGTTCTCCCTTGTCCTGGCAATAGCCTTAGGATTGGCATCGACCAGGATAGCCCCTCCGAGGAGGTCGGCCATTGCCCAGGTGCGGTTGCCTACGTTGCAGCCCCCATCGATGATCCAGTCTCCCTTCTGAAGCTGCTTCCTGATGAACTCGATCTCGAGATAGTCGACATTCCGGGTCCAGATGTTCATCGATCCCGAATCATGGTCCGGATACGGCTTGACCGTCGACTTATAGCCATTGTCAAATTTAATGAGCCAGTCTCTGTTCTTATGCTTATAGAACAGCAGCCATTGTATATAATCGGAGGCCAGCTTTATTTTGTAGCCGTTGTTGATCGGATCGGCTATGGTTTGGCTTTTGATGACCTTTAAATGGTAAATGACTTTATTTAACATCGGTTCGGGGATTTGTTTTCTGTCTTTTCAGCTCGTATATCTTTTCGATGATCTCAACGACTTTCAGGCCTTCGAGCGCGTTGGTGGTAATTGCGGCGCGACCTTTCAGCACTTCGACGACGTTTTCGAAAATATAGTGGTGGTTGGCAGCAGAGCCTTTATACGGGCCATAGTCATTGGGAGGGTTGGACGGGGGCAGCACCGGCATGGTGTAGTCTTTGATGTTACAGACCTCCACGTCGTTCATATATTGCCCGCCCACCTTTACCGTCCCTTTTTCGGCGATAATGGTGATGCTGCTTTCCAGGTTCTCGTTCCATACGGAAGTGGAGAAATTGATACAGCCCATCCCTCCGTTGACAAATTCAAAGTTTACGAGCCCCGAGTCCTCGAAGTCTGTAAGATGTGTATGATTGAAGGAGTTGAAACGGCCGTTGATATTCTGGATATCTCCAAAGAGCCAGAACATGATATCGATGAAGTGTGAGAACTGCGTGAACAGCGTCCCTCCGTCGAGGGCGGCGGTGCCGTGCCAGTTGCGCCCGGAATAGTATCGTTCGTCGCGGTTCCAGTAGCAGTTGATCTGAACCATATAAATATCACCGAGCAGATTCCTTCTCAGCACTTCTTTGAGCCAGACGGAAGGCGGTGAATAGCGGTTCTGCATGACGCAGAATACCTGCTTGTGGTGGTGGAGCGCCTCATAGATGATCCGCTCGCAGCCGGCCTTGGTCAGCGCCATCGGTTTTTCCACCACGACGTGATGGCCGGTCTGGATGGCCTTGATGGCGTGCTCTTCGTGAAGGCCGTTTGGTGTTGCTACACACAATACGTCGAACGGACCGGCCGAGGCGATCATGTCCTCGGGCGTAGAGTAGAAGGGGATATTCTTATAAGCGGAAAGATTGAGCTCCTCAGCCGGGCGGGAATCACAGAGCGCAACCAGCTCGGCCTCGGCATGGTTGGTGATCATAGCCGCATGCCTTTTGCCGATATGTCCACATCCTATGACGGCAAATCTGATCTTCGAATGATTGTTATTCACTTGTCAGTTTTGATACTTTATTGTTCTTTAAAATGTAGGTTTCTTTGGTTTCCGGGCATGTGGCAAGGCCTTCATCGTTGAAATGGAGACGATGACCGTATTCGCTGACCCATCCGATCTGCCGGCCTGGGTTGCCGATGATCAGGGCGTAGGGCGGTACGGTCTTTGTAACTACCGCGCCGGCGCCGATCAGGGCATATTCTCCGATCTCATTGCCGCAGATGATCGTCGCGTTGGCGCCGATGCTCGCCCCTTTCCTGACCAGGGTCTTACGGTACTGGTCCTTTCTGTTGACGGCGCTCCTGGGGTTAATAACGTTGGTAAAGACCATCGATGGTCCCAGAAAAACGTCCTGCTCGCAAATAACGCCAGTGTAAATGGAAACATTGTTCTGGACCTTTACATTATCTCCCAGGGTCACCTGGGGGGACACGACGACATTCTGACCGAGATTGCAGTTCCTGCCGATGACGCATCCTGACATGACGTGTGAGAAATGCCAGATCTTTGTGCCGTCTCCTATCTGGCAGCCTTCGTCGATGACTGCCGTCTCGTGCGCTGAATAGCTCATAAAAACGCCTGGTTTGTAGATTTGTAAAAACGCTTGATAAATTTTATTAATGGTCCCGGAACATAGGGCTTGTCGAATTTCCCGAGCTGGCTGCTGATATCCGGATATTGCTTTTGGGTCCGCCTTCCCATTAGCTCCAGGAAATGTGCGCCGTACCGGGCGGCGTTTGTTGCAGGGTCGAATTTTTTACCGACCGCCTCCAGCGCGGCCCTGCTCATGGCGGCCAGCCTCGCCCTGTCCCCGGCAAGGTGCATTAATGTTCCGGCGAACTGTTCCGGCTCTGCGATCGGCAGCCGGTAGCCGGTAACTCCGTCCTCGACCAGCTCGGGAAAACCGGTTGAAATATCGGAACAGACGGGTACGACACCCCTTCGCATCGCCTCGATCAGCACTACCGGGAAGCCTTCCAGCCTGGACGGCATCAGGATGACCTGGGCGCCTGCCAGCTGTTGCTGGACCTCTTTATTAGGGAGATTGGAATAGTAGGTGGTGGTATCGTTGAACGCCCATTCCCCGCGAAAAGCCTCTTCTCCCACTCCATTGGTTATGATAATAAAATTGGGGCTTCCGCCTTTCTCTTTCAGGTGTCGACCGATCTCCAGGATGATATCCGAGCCCTTGACCCTGCCGAACCGGCCGACAAATGCGATAGTCAACGGGGTGGCGGCGGTATTGGTAAAAGGAAGGTCATAGCCGGGGATGGCGTGCGGAAGGTATACAGCTGCAGGGGGTCGGGTCTCCGCGACGGGCTGGCCCTCCGCGCCTGCCGCCGGCTCGCCGAGCGCGGCCTTCAGCCGCGACAGTATCTCTTCGCTGATACAGACATAGCTGTCGATGATGCCGCGAAAATATTTCCCGACCGTGTAAAAAGAGTCGAAATTGGAGTGGATCATAAAGATCACCGGGACGGTAAGCCGCCCGATACAGCAGGCGATGAGCTCGTACCTGTCGGTTGCGATGATCAGGTCCTGCCGGCTCAGCACCTGGCGCTGCAGCCTGTCCAGCACCCTGAACTTGTTGACATCATGCGATATCTCCAGGGTATAGACGCTGGCCCCCGTCCCGTCAAAAACGGTCTCCGCAGCAGTCATCTCCCGCCACGGATAATTGATGAGCACGACAGAAAACTCAAAATCCTCTGTGCCCAGCAGTCCGATCAGGCCGCGATTGATATTGACGATACCGCCCAAAGCATTCTCGCTGACAAAACAGACTTTCTTTTTCATACCGGCGAATCGCTTATCAGGGTTTTAGCTTGTAGACGATGAACTGATCCACTTTCGCGAGCCGTTTGCCCGCGCCGTTCTCCATTTGCTGCTGCCAGCCGGCCCCTCCCACTACCTCCGTATCCACGATGCAATAGTCGATGGGATAGGTGGCGGTGATCGGGCCGATACAGGAAGCGTCCATATAGATAAATGACTCTTTGAAGATGTCGGTGAGGGATATCTCCCCTGTTCGCATGCCAGTGAAGCAGGGCGTAAAGGTTTTGATATCCGTGCCATAGAACCTTCTCATGACGTGCCAGCTGTTGGAGAGGAGGCTGCCGCCCTGCATATCGGGCAGCGCGGTCTCATAGAGACGATCGAAGGCCTGCTGTCTTTGTACGATGGTCTTTGACCCCGACCGGTACTGTATGACGAACAGGGCTGCCAGGACGAGCAGGGAATAAAGGGCAATGGCAATTGATATATTCGTCTCCATGCGCGGCGCAAGCACAAAGAATTCCAGCAGGATGGCCGGTACGAAGAGCTCGACATACCGCTCGGGCTCGCCGAGGAACCTGGTCTTGCGGAAAGAGAAGGTGACGAATAGCAGCAGTCCGAGACCATTGAAGTAGGTGAGCGTCCACAGCGCCGCATCGGCAGATCCCGGGAACGCCGGGGTATTCATGTTGGGAAGAGGCAGGGACAGATGCATCGCGCCCGCGATCAGCACGGGGAAGAACATCGGGATAGCCCAGACAAGCAATAGCAACGGGTTGGAATAAGTATACATGATCGCCGACTTCCCGTTCCTTTTGAAGTGCCGGAATATCTCACCCGCGAAATCGCCCCAGATGCTATAGCGGGCTGCCAGAACATATTCGCGGGAAAGGTATTTGGAAAAGATGTATTTGTGCCAGAGCTGGCCCCTGAAGTACTTCTTCATGACAGAAGGCATAAAGACCCAGGGGATGAAAAAAGAAAGAAAGAGGGTCGCCAGCGGCCAGACACGAAGAAAAAGGGCCGACATCAGCAGCGAGGAGAAGACGACGAACTGGGTGGTGAACTGGGAGGAGAGAACAGAGAGTATGCCGGTCAGCAGCACGAGGCCGGTGACCAGCCAGTCGAAATGGAGGAGGTTATACAGCGAGAGAAGGGCAAAAGCCTGTCCCAGCAGGACACCCATCGACCGCGGACTTAGCCCCATATTCCGGGCATTCCAGGGCAGATAGAAAATGGGCGTCGTCGAAAGAAGAAGTCCGCACAGCGGGACTTCGAGCGCGGGATTGGCGAACATATCCCTGAACAGGAACCACAGCAGCAGCTCTACCGTTGCAAAGGACAGCAGCGAAGAGGCGACATTCACAAGATAGTGTCTTTCCGTATAGACCTTTTCCGGCAGGAAAGACAGCAGCCAGTGGTACAGCTGCGGGTAGGCAAAATTCTCTTCTACAAGAAAATTGGGGTGTTCTTTTACGAACCGGTGCCGGTTCGCCTTTATAGCCCTGACCATTGCTATATGGAAATAGTGGTCGGAAAAGGAGAATTGCAGCTTCCGTTGAAAATAAAGAATGACCAGAATAAGCCCAACACTGGCGGCAAGAATGATCAGAGACATAAATTAGGGGTCGAAGGTCAACAACAGGACAAGAATATCAGGACAGGCTTTTTTTGAGGTTCCTGAGGAACAGCTCATGCGGAATGGCGAAGTTCCCGGTAACGTGCGCTCCAGGTTCGACACTCCTGGTCACGACGGAGCCCAGACTGATGAACGCGTTGTTCCCTATCGTGACGCCGGGAACAATATTGGCGTTGGGACCTACCCAGACGGCGTCTCCGATAGTGACGCTGCCGGCGACCATGGCGGAGGCTATCACAAATGCAGCTTTACCGATATGGACGGCGTGGGCAATATGCACCAGATTGTCGATCTTGGTCTCGTCCCCGATGATGGTGTCCCTGAAGGAAAAGCCCTTGTCGATGGCCGTATTGGCGCCCACTTCGACCTTGTCGCCGATGATGACCTTTCCATCGTGAATGACCGGCACCACACCCCTGCTCGTTCTTTTGTATTCAAAGCCGACCGATCCGATAACGGCATTCGCCTGTACGGTACAGCCCTTTCCGATCTCCACGTCAGGCAGAATGCTGACATTGGGACCAATGACCGTATTGTCTCCGATGATGACATTGTATTCCGCGATATAGGCGCGGGGATGGATAACGGCCGTCTTGCTGATCCGGGATTCCCAGCGGGCAGCGGTCCGGGCGGCCCATTCATTAAAGAAGGTAAAGAAATAGTATCGCGGATCGCTGACCAGCAGCACGTCCTTGCCGACGATCTGCGGGGCGATGGCTTCCGTCGCGAATACCCCTGTGATATTCGAATTGGCATTCAGCTGTTCGAGGTATTTTACGTCGTCGATAAAGCTCAGCGTAGCAGCATGGGGCGAATTGACCATGGCCAGCTTTGCAAAGCTGACGCCATCTCCGATCAGCTGTTCGTTAAAGAAGGTATTAATATCACTGGCTTTTATCATATAGGATCTCTTTTAAAAGTTATTGGACTTAGTTTCTACGGTTGTTGGAGCGCTCACAGCCGCTGCACCAGCTCGCTTTCCTTTCCTTTCAGCAGCAGCTCGGCGACCTTCAGGCCGGCGGCGTGCAGGCGGATCAGCGGGGTGGGACCGAGATAGGCCAGGGTCTGGGTCATGCGCTTGGGATAGCCGTTCTTCGCAGGATAGACGCGGACGCCTTTAGTGGCCAGGCCGTCGGTGTCCAGCCCTCCGCAGAGATGGACGATGCCGATGCCATTGCGCTGCAGATGCGCAATGGTCTCGCCGGTGATCACGGCCGTCCCGCGCGACGAATAGTCGGCAAAATAGACCAGCTCCGCCTTTTCGAGGTCCGCCGGAGTCACGTCCTTCCATTCGTTCTTATGGGTTATCGTAGCCTTGAGCGCCAGGAGGTCCCTTTCTGCAACCTCTCCAAAATGGTCGGGGGAAATGATGAGGATATGGTTGTTCCGGATCTCGTAGCCCGCTTCCATGATCAGCTTCACGGCCAGCGCCCCGCAGTAATCGAAGACGCCTACCGAAGGATGATTCTCCCATGTACCGGCGACCCGGATATTCCGCTCTTTACATTTTTGTACGTCTACGTCGCCCTCTCTCAGCTCCCACGCCTCACACATATAAGGGATGACGGCCGTGGATCTCATGCGGCTGATCAGCTGTCCGTCGATGGGTCTGATCATGCCCAGGTTGGTAATGATATCCGCCTCCTCGACGTGGCGAAGGGGACGTTCATTGACGGCGACCGAAAGATGGCCGGATATGTTCAGGCTCCGGAGGACGCCTTCTATTTCTGTGACGAGGTCTGCCCCCTTTCCATAAGGGGAGTCTTTTGTCCAGGCGTATACTTTTTCGGCGCCCGCCATGAGGGCGATCAATGGCGTGAAGAGGAAATTGCCGCTGCCGAGCTCGGTGAGGACCGTGGTCCCTTTGAGGTCAAGCTGCAGGTGATCTACCGTCTGCTCTACGATCCGGTGGATCCTGACGAGGTCCATTGCCATTACAGATTTTTTTCGATCCACGCGGCCGTTTTCTGGATGCCTTCTTCCAGGTCGACCTTTGCCTTGAAGCCAAGCAGCTCAAATGATTTCTCTACCGAGGGTATCCGCAGCTCGATATCAGCCGACAGCTGGGGACGGAACTCGATCTTTGATTTCGATCCAAGCACGCGACATACCGTCTGTGCCAGACCCAGTATAGTAGTGATGGCTCTTGCGTTCCCGATATTGAAACTTTGTCCGACGGCCCTGGGGTGCTCGAGCGTCCTGAAAAGGCAGTCTACGAAATCGTCTACAAAGCACCAGGCGCGTATCTGGTTGCCGTCGCCGTTGATCCAGATGTCCTCATTCTTCAGCGCCTTCTTGATAAAGATCTGGATGGCGCCTTCGCCCGTCTGACCCGGACCATAAACGTTAAATGGCCTTACGGTAGCGACTGGCAAACCGTGCTGATGATAGTACGCGTGCGCGAGGTGCTCGCCGGCTAATTTGCTGACGGCATAGGTCCAGCGGGCCTCACCGGCAGAACCGGCCACCGTCTGGTCGCTTTCGGAAGACTTGAAGGCCATCGAACCGAACACCTCGGAAGTCGAGAAGTCGATGAAACGGTCTTTGACCTGGTTGATCCTCGCCGCTTCGAGCGCATTGGCGGTACCCATCATATTGACCCGCATGGTGCGAACCGGGTCTTTTATCACGGTGTCGATGCCGGCTATACCCGCGGCGTGAACTACGACCTGGGCGCCTTTCATAGACTCCGTCAGCAGGTCGACGTCCAGTACATCGCCCTTTATGATCCGGATGTTGGGGTGGTTGGCGTACCCCGAACCGCTCAGCGTATCCCGGTGAAAATTGTCGTAGACGACGATCTTGTTGTCTTCAACCAGTTTTCTTATCAGTGTGTTGGCGATAAAGCCGGCGCCTCCCGTAATAAAAATATTTTTGTTGGTCATTTTATAGCGTTTACAGTTGTTTCGACAGTTGTGATCACATGATTAACGTCATCCGGGGTCATTTTATCGTACAAAGGTAGCACCAGTCCCTGGCGGTAGGCCCTGTATGAATTTGGCCAGGCCTTTGCCGCGTCCGATGCGTACTTCTCTGCATAGTAAGGCTGGGACGGGATGCACTGTGCTCCGTAGTTGGAGCCGACGCCTGCCGCGGCCAGCTTTACGATGAGCTCGTCCCTGTTGACCCTGTCGTCCAGCAATATGTGGTAGGACTGCCATACGGTCTTGTATCTTTTTCGGTCGACGGCCTGGTAGGGCTTGCGGATCAGCGGGTGGTTCAGTTCCCGGTCATAGCGCGCGGCAACGGCGTTCCTTTTTGATTCTATATCTTTTAAACGGGCCAGCTGGCCCGTCAGCAGTGCGGCCTGAAAATCCGTCATCCGGTAGTTGAACCCTGCCGAAAGGAATTGGGGCTTGCCGCTGGCGACAGAGATGCCGTGGTTGCGCAGCTGCCTGATCAGCTCGTCCTTTTCAGCGTCGCGGGCGATCACCAGACCGCCTTCGCCGGCGGTGATGTTCTTTCGCGGGTGCATCGAGAAAGAGCCGTAGTCGCCGATGGTCCCGACGTATCGTCCATCAAACGTGGCGCCAAGCGCGCAGGCGGCGTCTTCTATGACGACAAGGCGATGTTTGGTGGCAAATGCCATGATCACGTCCATCGGCGCGGGCATTCCGAATTCATGCACGGGAATGATGGCTTTTACATTTGGCGTCATGGCCGCCTCCAGCTGCGCGACGTCGATATTGAGCGTGTCGATATCGATATCCACAAAGACCGGTCTTGCGCCGACCAGCTCGACGACATTGGCGGTGGCCACAAAGGAGAAGGCGGGTACGATGACCTCGTCGCCGGGGCCTATGCCTGCGGTGAGCAACGCCAGATGGAGGCTGGCCGTGCCGTTGGATACGACGATCGTCCTAGGGGTTCCGAGATAGGTCGCAAATTGTTGTTCGAGCGCCTGTACCTGCTTCCCCTGCACCAGTTGCCCGGATCGAAGGACTTCGACGGCCAGCGCGATATCGGACTCGCAGAGAGTGGGTATCGTTAATGGTACGTTCATAGCTGTGATTGGATTTCCCACCGCGACTCCAGGTTGATGCTGCCATGGATCCATTCGAAAGGATAGTCGCTGCTATCTTCGCTGGCCGTCGGTGATATGGTTATTTTCTTAAAAGCCTGTATATATTCCAGTGTTTCGCCGGTATTCTTGTGAACACCAAGGGAGATCGAGAAGTCTCCGGGAAGGAAGTGATTATCGACGAGCACTTCGATGACCTGTGTACCGGGGTTGAAGCTGTAGTTGCTGGAAGAGAAACTATAGCCTATAGGATCCCCAAAATGATTGAGGAAGGTGAGGTCAAAGAATACATTGGTCAGCTGCTGGGTCACATTCAGCCGGATGACGAATCTTATCTTCTCCTTGTAGAGGAACCTCTGTGTAGCAAGGGCCTGCTGGTTGAACAGCGTCACGTGGGTGATCTGCGCCCCTTTTCCCTTGATCACGCGGGAGGCGTCTTCGATCAGGTCCGACTCCTGGCCCGAATTGAATTCCGAGAGATAGGTCTTGATGACGTCCTGTACCGTCCCCGAAAGCGTGACCGTCCCGTTCTTTACCAGGACAGCCGTCGTGCAGAGGCTCTTGATGGAAGCCAGGTTATGACTCACGAACAGAACGGTCCGCCCCTCTTTAGAGCTGACGTCCTTCATCTTCCCAAGGCATTTGTTCTGAAATTCCTGGTCGCCTACGGCCAGCACCTCGTCCACCACGAGTATCTCCGACTCGAGGCTGGCCGCCACCGCAAAGGCGAGACGGACATACATCCCCGAAGAATATCGCTTGACCGGCGTGTTCACATATCTTTCAATGCCGGCGAAGTCGATGATCTCGTCCATCTTTCTTTTTATCTCCGCCTTGCTCATGCCCAGGATCGCGCCGTTCAGAAAGACGTTCTCCCTACCGGTCAGCTCCGGATGAAAGCCGGTGCCGACTTCAAGCAGGCTGGCGATGCGGCCTCTGACTTTTATCGAACCTGTGGTGGGGGCTGTTACTCTGGACAATAGTTTGAGCAGCGTGGATTTGCCCGCGCCGTTCTTTCCGACGATGCCGACGACGTCGCCCTGGTTGATCTCGTAGTTGACGTCCTTAAGCGCCCATACCCAGTTGCCTCCTTTCGCGTCTCTTTTGTTCTCTTCGCCTAATTTCGCGAACGGGTCTTCCTTCCCCCTCACCTGCGCCCACCAACGGTGAAGGTCATGGGACAGGGTGCCGGTGCCGACCTCTCCCAGCCGGTATAGTTTTGATAAGTTCTCAATTTTTATAGCAGTTGCAGACATAAGACGAAATGAAAGGGTTTAGACGGTGTCCATAAAGGTCCGCTCTACTTTATTAAAGACCAGTATGCCGATGACTAATATAACGAGGGTGGCCAGTGAACTATATCCGAGTGACTGCCAGGTGAGATTGCCTGAGCCGGTGAATGCATAACGAAAGGCTTCGATGATCGCCGTGAAGGGGTTGGCAACGATCATCCACTGATATTTCTTTGGGGCCAGCGACAGTGGATAGACGACCGGAGTAGCGAACATCAGCAGCTGCACCCCGAAGGAGAGCAGGAACCGGAGGTCGCGGTACTTTGTCGTCAACGCCGAAAAAAGGATCCCCAGGCCAAGGCTCAGCAGCGAAAGCAGCACGATGAGATAGGGCAGGAGAATAAGGGCCCAGGTGATGTGGATGTCTTTCTTCTCGATAAAGAAGAAGTAGCCCCAGACCAGCAGGAAGAGGATCAGCTGGATCGCGAACTTTATAAGGTTGGACAGAACGATGGAGAGGGGCAGGACCAGCCTTGGAAAATATACCTTTCCAAAAATGTTGGCATTCAATATGAATGTATCAGAGATCTTGGTCAGGGTCTCCGAACAGTAGGACCAGCAGGTCACACCGGCCAGGTAGAATAGCAGCGGCGGCACGTTGTCCGTAGACAGCTTCGCCACCTTCCCGAATATCAGCAGGTACATCAGGGTAGTCAGCAGCGGCTGTATAAAGAACCATATCGGGCCGAGGATCGTTTGTTTGTAGAAGGCGACGAAGTCCCGCCGGACAAAAATGAACAACAGGTCCTTGCTTTGCCGGAGCTCTCCTACATTGAGGCTTAGCTTACCCGTCTTTGGCTTGATGACCATGTTCCACTGCTCATCAACCGGGCTGACCTTCTCCTTCATTTCGCTAGCCAAAGGAATTTCCATAAAATTGAAAAAATAGTGATCTGGGGTCTAAATTATTTGAACATCCTTTTGAAGGAAATGCCCAACCGGCCTAATAACGATTTTTTGTTCGAATTCTTGTCCGTTTCGAAATATCCCGAATTGAGGCCGTATGAATAGCCTCCATAATATCCATATCCGTACCCGCTGTAGTAGCCGCCTTCGATCTTCACGTCGTTGAGCAGGACAGAAAGACGGGGAAGCTTGTTTTCCGAATAAAGCTGCTCCACGATATTCAGCTGTTTGCGGAAGGTATGCCGCTGCCGCACGATATAGAGCGAGCAGTCCGCATAGCGGCTGAGGTTCATGGCGTCGCTGACGAGGCCGATGGGGGCGGTGTCCATGATCACGACCTCGAACCGGCTGGTGACTTCCTTCATGAGGGTATCCAGGAGGGGGTCGATCAGCAGCTCGGCGGGGTTCGGGGGAATGGGGCCGCAGGGTATGACGTACAGGTTTTCTACGTTTTCGACCTTCACCAGCAGTTCGTCAAAAGAAGCCTTTCCGATGATGTAGTTGGTGATACCCATTTTTCGCTTGAGGTCGAGACCGGATACGATCTTGGGCTTGCGGATGTCAAATTCCATGATGACCGTCTTCTTGCCTGCGAGGGCCATTACTGCGGCGATATTGGTGCTGATAAAGGATTTACCTTCACCGCTGAAAGAGGAGGTGACCAGGATCACCGGCCGCTCTTTCTTGCCGATGACATACTGGAGGCTGGTCCGGACAATGCGGAACTGTTCGGATATAAAGTGGCGGTTGTTCTTTGTGACGACCAGGGTCTGTTCGTTGCTGGAGTGACCGATCTCTCCTAAAATGGGCGCGTGGGTGTATTTCTCGACGTCGGCACGGTTCCTGACCTTATCCTGCAGCACTTCTATCAGGGTGGCGAGGCCGACGGGCAGGAGGACGCCAAGCAACAGATAGAAGGTATAAATGCTTCTTTTGTTCGGGCTGATAGGAGTGTCGTACCCATTCGCGGGTTCGACGACCTTGGAGTTGGATATTGTAGATGCAGAGGAAATGGAAGTTTCGAGCTTCTTCTGCAGCAGGAAGGAGTAGAGGTCCTCGAGGATCTTCTGCCGGCGTGTGATATTGAGCATATCCATGGACTTGCCTGGCAGGCTCTGGATCTTGCCCTGGAGCGCCGCCTCCTGCTGCTCGAGGTTCTTTGCCGCGATCAGATAGGCCTGTTTGACGTTCTGAAGGGTCTGGTGTATATCACTTCTGACTTTTTCGAGAGAGGTCTCGAGCGAAATGATCAGCGGATTGCTGGCCGTGGTCGTTCGCAGGTTGGACTCCCGCTCGAGCTGCAGCCGGTTGTACTCGGTGATCAGCTGGATAAGCGCCGGTTCCTCGATGCCCAGATTGGTAGGAACGACATTGTACATGTTCTTGCTGTTCTGAACATAGTCGAGCAGCCAGTTTACGACGTTGAGCTTTATCTCCTGCTCTGCCTTTTCCTTTGCGCCATTGCTCAGGGTCTCCAGATAGGACTTCGACTGTTCGTCCACGCCATAGGCCTGGTTATTGACCATATAGTTCTTCAGATTGCCCTGCACGCCATTGAGCTCGTCCCTCAGGTTGTCCAGACGATCGTCTATGAACCGGAGCGTTATAAAGGCGATGCGGGACTTGTCCTCCACGATAAGCGAATCATAGACAGCCATCAGGGTATTCAGCACGTCCTTGCCCATACCGATGTTCTCGCCTTCATAGTTGAGCGCAAGGATCGTGGACTGATCATTGATCTGCGCCACCCTGATACTGCCCAGCAGTGCTCCGGCGGCCTGCTCCAATGGCTGCCAGCTTACAACCACGACCTTACCGACAAAGCTGCGGATATTGGGTTTCCTGGCCAGATAGCAAAGATTGCTGTCTACCTGGAATGCCTGACCAAAATTGACCGGTGTCTTACTTTCATTGAGCAGGAACTGATTTTCGTTGATGATGGTTGCCTGGAAGCCAAATCCCACTGAAGAATCCGCTATCCTCGTAGTGACCAGCTGGAAGGGATAGTAGTCATACTGCAGCGAAGTGCGTATGCTCCCTTTAACGAAATACTGGCGCTGCAGGCCCAGGTCCCTAGCCACGCGCTGCAGCACGGGTCTCGACCGCAGTATCTCCATTTCATTGCTCAGGTTGATATTTCCCTGGCTCATGAACAGCTCGCTAAAGCTGATATCCTTTCCTGACGAGCCGCCCATCTGTTCGTTCTCGTTCTTGATCAGAAGGGAGGACTGTACGGAGTATATGGGTGTCGAATAGCGGATCTTTATATAGGCGATCACGACGAAGATCGCTACGGAAATAATGATCCACGGCAGATACTTCAGGTACCTGGCCAGGAATTCCTTTACGTCGAGCGACGGCGTGCTTTCCATGTTCCCCAGCCCATTCGGGGCAAAAGCTTTCTCACTGTTAAGTTCGGACATAGAGCAGCAGTATCAGGGTTTTTATTTTTTAAAAATACTATAGAGAATGGCAAGGGTCGAGACGATAGTTGCAGCAATGGTGATATTGCGGGCCGTCACCACATCGTTGGCAGCCACCTTTTTCTTATTCGCTTCTATATAGACGACGTCATTCTGCTGAAGATAGTAATAGGGAGAGGTCATCATATCCGGCTTGGTAAGGTCAAGACGGGCCCATTCTCTTTTCCCTTCGTTCTCCCGCATTACGAGGACATTGTCCCGGCGCCCGAAAAAGGTCAGATCACCCGCCAGGCCGATCGCTTCCAGCAGGCTGACGTGCTCTCCGGGAATGCTGAATATCCCGGGATGCGTGACCTCACCCAGCATCGTGAACCGGTAATTCATGAACCGGATCGTATAGTACGGATTCTTCAGATATGCTTTTAGCCGGGAATCCAGGGTATCTTTCAGCTGGTCCTTGGATAGTCCCTCCACGTGCAGCTGGCCCAGGCCCTGAAACTGGATATTCCCGGTCTCGTCTACCAGGTAGCCCGGAGTTGTCGGAGAACCGGCGCTTACTGCGCCGGCCGACGAGCCCGTCCCTCCTCCGCCCGAGCCGGAGTTGGCGGATGCGCCGTTTGCCGAGTTGACCGTGATCAGCGACTGGTTAAAGAGAGCTGTAGCCGCGGGGTTATCGCTATAGACGATTATGCTCAGCAGGTCGCCTTTCCTGATGATAGCCGGGGGGATCTTTATCTCACTAAGTTTTGCCGTATCGAATTTTCCCTGCATATAAGTCAGCTGGCGGGTGTTTCCGCAAGAGCAGAAGATACAGGAAAGAATAAGAAACGCAATTCCGTGTATCAATAGACCAGTCCGGGTTGAAACGGGCTTCCTCATAATATTATGTGCCGGAGATACGCTTTTACAAAAAATTAGCGTATCTCCGGCAAATGCGCTAATGATTGTCCTTCGGACGAGGCCCTTCCGGGCCTCAGGGAAAATATATCTAGTGTTTTTCGGGCATTACGACGTTGGACCTCTTCACGACGGCTACCAGCCGGTAGCCGATGCTTTCGATGGCCACCTGCACCTTATTCTTATACACCTTCATCACCTTTCCTTCCTGGTTCATCAGGGCGCCCTGGCGGATCGTTATCCGGGCGTCCTTTTCGAGGGTCAGCGGCTCTACGCTGACCTCGTCATGGTCATTGAGGAATTTACGGATCGTGTCTATCTCATAGTCCTTTATGACCGCCGGCTTGCCAAGCCAGTATACAAAGTTCACCACTCCGCTGACCCTGCGCGCCAAAGTCTGATCCTTCTCAGGTATATGTACAAAAACATAGGATTTGAACAGTGGCTCTTCCACCCATTTTACCCGGTCGCTCCATTTTTTGCGAACCCTGTTCAACGGGCAGTAAGCATCCAACCCCTGCCGGACCATGTGCTCATAGACCTTTTTCTCCCAGCGCGGCTTGGTATATAGTGCGTACCAGTTGTTATTGCCTTCGGGCATAGCTTCGCCTCCTCAGTCACAATCCAGTTTGGACAAATGACTGATTTTTATTTAGTTGTGAAATTTTCAAACGGGGAGTGGATTATTATAAATAGAAAAAGGTACAAGAGAGTAGCTAATGACTCCTTATACCCTTTGTACTGACTTTATTAATAGTAAATGGCTGATCAACTTATTCTTCACAGGAATATTAAAAAAATTTAAAGCGCGTCCGGGATTTTAAGCACACCAAAAACTAATAAGTTCCTTTATTTATTGTATTGGTTGTCTTACAATTTCTTACAAAAAGAATCCCCCCGTTTGCCCACGCACAAATATAGGGGATTTTAGACATAGGGTGAGTTTAGTTTAATTTCCTTTCCTTGAAAAACAAGCTTTTATCCTCCAAAAAAGGAATTCATATTTACTTAACCATAAAACGCGTTAATTTACCGGCCCGAAAGGATAAGAAAAATCTATTAACCAATTCTTTATGAATACCAAATGGCTATTGCTACCCCTGGTGGCGTTTTTTTTCAATGTTCAATTTGTTGTTGCAGCAAGTTCCGCCGATACAACGGTCCCGAGGCTGAACATGGCCGGTCTGCGCAAGGCCGCGGCAGTCCCTCCCGGTGGCGTATATGTTACAGATAATGGAGTTCAGGGATTCTTTTCCGAAGACGCTGCCGACACGCGGTCTGCGGATGACAGCGCCATGACGCTGGTCACTGCTACGGGCAAACGCTTAAAGAGGGTGCTGGATAACGGCGTCGTCGATGCGCGATGGTTCGGCGCCGTTCCGGATGACGGCAAGGACGACTGGGCCGCCATTCAAAAGGCGGTGGATTTCTGTACGGCCAACGGCAACCGGTATACTACCGTACACCTAAGCCCGGGTACCTACCAGATATCGCGGCCAATCCTGTTATATCAATGGTCGGGAACGTCCTACGCCTTCCATAGCACGAGTCTCGAAGGCGAGTCTTCTTTCTGGCCTTCCTGGGGCAACGGGACCATTCTACAGTGCAGCTTCAAGGACAAGTTCGCCATCGGCGTACAGCTGGGAAAGGGCAACCGGATAAGCCGACTGAAGATCGTTGGCGGTTTTAATCCGCCCTTCAAGGACCCGTATACCTTTTATCGCTCAACTTTCGACCAGTTCAAGGACCCCACCTGCCGGGACACCAATTTTTCGCCTTATGCGGGTATCGTCATCGATCCATTCAGCAACAGCTCCGGTGAGGTACCTTCCGATGGCGGCTACCCGGGCTATACATCCTGGTATCGCGGTGACGGCAGAAAGAGCGGTTCCACGGGCATCAGCATCGAGGATGTGTCCATCTATGGCTTTGTCGTAGGCATCTGCTCATCGCCGAACTCCTTCACAAGGAATGCGGAGCTGACAAATATCAACAAGATACAGTTCGAGAATACCAAATTGTGTATTTCGGGCAGCCAGGACCAGGAGAAGGGGAATATTGTAACGAACCTGGGTTGCTGGGGTACTACACATACCGTTTTTGCGACGGGAATTTATGGCGCGCGTACGCCGGGCAACTGGTATATCGAGAACGCCAATATCGCCGGATATGTCAACCGGCTGATCTATAACCCGCAGGCCGGCTATTTCGGCTCTCATTTCCGGAACATCTTCTGCGAGATGCTGGGCCGGTTCGGCGCCATTTCTTCCAACCAGGGCACCGTCGTGGAATCATCCGAGTTCGGGTTTGCCTATTATAAGGAGCACGCCGGTCAGTACATCTCACCGCAGGTCGACTGCAACGGCGTGACCTTTATAGGCTGCAATATACGGATGTACGGAACCTTCAAGCCGGTGACGCTGAACGGGGCTTCTGTCTACAGCGGGTGCTCCTTCGAGACCATGCCCTTCTCCGACTATACGAGCCAGCTGAGTCCGGCCTTTGTCGAATGCCGGGTGCTGGACTATTCCAGCCAGCTTGGCGTCACCGGTCCCCGGAATATGTATGCGCCCCAGGCCTCGAAGTCCTTTGTATATGGGAGCTATTCGCTGGTGACCGGCACGTCCACGCTTACCATTAACAGCGCCCGCCCCGCTGCGGCCTATCCGGTGGACCTGTTCTCCAATGCTACGACGCTCAATATCGTGGCGGCGAAAGGGACCCGATCGGCGGTGATCGCTTTCCGACAGGGCGAGGCCGGAAGGGTCAGGGTCGGCGACGTCATCTGCGCCAATCCCAACGATAATATACAGCAGGGTGTCATCGGGACGGTGACGGCGGTGACGGGAACCAGCTATACCATCGAATTCATCCCGGACTGGGTGACCAGCGGACAAAGCCTGCATCTTTCCGTTTTTCTGCCTATGTACAACATGACCTTCCTCGGCGACATCACTGCAGGCAGCAACAAGATCACGAATGTGGTGGCCGATTTTGGAAAGCTGGACAATTTCATCAGCTCAGGCGGCCTGATGCTCTGTAACAAATTCGTCAACACGCAGTGCAATCCGTCGTGGCGCGGCGGCATGTTCCGCATTCTCGCCTATGATCCTGCCAGCAAGACCATTACGGTGGACCAGCAGGCGACTGCGACCGTCAAAGGAGCGTATTTTGCGAATGGTAATTCAATAAAGGACCTGCATGTAGAAAATTATGGCGGGGAGTTTTCCTTCCTCGACAAATATGGGACTTCAGAGCTGGTTCAGGAAGGTGGGCATATCTATACGGCGGATGCTACGGGCCGGACCGTGAGCTACCTGGTGACGAAGAGCGGGTTCTATAATGCCGCCGCGAATCATGACAGCCGGCAGGCGGAGTGGAGAAAGGAGTAAGTGGGGGGACCCGGCGCGCGGGCGGGGGTCGGCGCGTGAACCGTCATTTCTCGCCGGCGAATTTGCCGACGATCCAGTACAGGGAACAGGCCAGCATGAAGAGCAGGCAGACGATGACGATAGAGAATTTTATCCGTGCAAGATTATAGGCGATGGAGACGTCCCACTGGGAGATGGGGCCGTGGATCGTATGCGAAAGGGCGATATTCTCGACGACGTCGCAGGCGGTGGCCACCAGGATCAGCCAGGCAAAACCCCTCCCGCCTTTGATCATGATCTCGTTGCCCGTGCAGGCTGAGATAAAACGACAGCCCAGCGCGATGGCCAGGGTGTATAGGATCATAAAGATATAGGCGAAATAGGTGCTTTTTACGACCTGGCCGTACTTGCCGGTGAGCTTCCAGTTGTCGACGATCAGCTGGGCCTTGTTAACCGTTTTAGCGATCTCGAACTGGACGAGCTCATCCGAATTTAGCGGAGCCAGATAGCTCCTGACCCAGATCATGTAGGCGATGGTAAGGAATAAAAATAACCAGAATAATTGCCGAAGACGGCTGAATCGTGCAGGCCACGAAGGAGGCTCCATGAATATTTGACGATTTGAGAACTCAAATTAGCGAAAATCGTTCATTTAACAAAAAAGCCGCCAGGATCGGTCCCGGCGGCTATCTGGTGTAGGTTCTTTGTCTTATGCTTCGATGGCGTTTGCCTTATGCTTCGATGGCGTCCAGCCCGTTCTCCAGGAGGGAGAGTGCGTCCAGCACCTGATCGTGCCATCCGGCTACGAGGTGGACTCCATCCTCCAGTATCTCCAGTGGCCTTGCGCCGTATCCGGCGAGGTCGAAAAGGTACAGTTTGGCCTGCGGCGCCATCTGGCTCCTGTATAGTCTCCACCAGTCGCCTAAGTTCGTGCCGGCCGCCTGATTGAAGGTCCGGTTGTCCCAAAGACGGGTATCGGTGAAGACGAGCACCTTGTCGACGACCTGCTGTTTCCGCAGGAGATCCTGTATGACCAGATGGGCGTTGATGGCATAGCCTGCCTCGCCCTCGCGGTGGCGTAGCTCGTCGGTGGTCTGCAGGACGGGGCCGCTGGAAAGCTCCACCGGTTTCCAGGTGTTGCCGACGAACCCGGTGATCACCTGGTCGCCCCGGCTTTTCCACAACATTGCCAGCAGAGGAGCGACGTCGAACCGCAGAACGCCTGATCCGGTATTGGCGGGAGGACATCCGTTGACGGGAGACCCGGTGTTGACCGGCGACCCTGTACTAACCGGACGCTTCATGCTATTGCTAACGTCCATGGCTATGACGGATGTTACGTTCCTGCCAAAGTCTGACTGGCTCCAGGTGCTGTGGAGCACCGCCTGTTCAAGCGCCTCGGACAGCATGCCTGCGCCCCCCTGGTCCATCTTCCGCAGTCCGCGGTATACTTCCAGCATTTTCAGCGGTGAATGTCCCGTCCTTGTAACGGCTGCGGCATTACCGAGGTATTCGGCCGCCAGCTTGAGCACCTTGCCGCTGACACCGGTGCAGAGCATGGGCTGGAGGTTGTCCAGCAGGGCCGTGTAGCCGATCCTGAATGAAGAGATGCCTTCCTTCCATTTATCGCGCAGGATCACCTGGCGCTGTTCGGGGCTGTCATAGTGCTGCTGATGCAGGGCGTGCCACTCCTGCTCCCAGGTCGGGCGGAGGGCCAGCTGATTGCGCAGTATCTTCAGGAACAGGTCTTTCTGTTGTTTGTTCGCGGGCCTTGGGCGAACGAGCAGCAGGGCCTGGCGGATGCCATCCTGTATTTCCTGGCTATACCGGCTGAAGGAGTATTCCTCCAGCTGAAGGAACAAGCCTGCCAGGACTTTACGGATAGCCTTGCCGGGTTTTTGTCCCGCGGCAGCGACTTCAAAATAGCTCAGCCACACGGGGACCTCCGTTACCTGACGGACTACCCGGCTCAGCAGCAGGGCCGCCTTCTCGTCATTACCCGGCAGCGCCGCAAATTCTGCGGTAAGAAGGAAGGCCAGGTGACTGAGGTTCTTTTGTCCCCGCAGATAGAGGGTGAGGCCGGAGACGAACTCCAGGTCATTGCCCCGGATGCCTTCGCGGACAGCTGACAGCGCGTCGGGAGAGGCCATGGTCTGGGTGCCTGAAGAGGTACCGGTCTGGACTCCGGAGGTCCGGGGATGGGAGGACAGGGCGGCTGACAGCAGGCTGGTGAATAATTCCCACTGTGCGTCACCGGTCTTCCGCTCTCTCCTCTCCGTGAGCGCTGCTCTGTCTTTCGAGTCCGTTTGCCCTTTCATCTCCGTCTGCCCTTTCACGAATGCGTAGCGGGCGCCGGCTGGTTGTCTTTTTTTCAGGCTAAAATTGAATTTCATGGCTACCTCCTTGCTTTTATATACCTACAAAAAACCCGGTCGTTGCTGACCGGGTCTCCTGTATAATGTCTGCATTGGACACTATCATACGGTAGAGCCCGGTCCCGGGCAATAAATCACCTGTTCACGCTTTACCAGCGTAATGTTGTTAAATACTTTTCGTTTTGTCGACGCTTTTGGCGTTGGTGGTTTCTGGTTTTCATATAGACCAGCCGGAACCAGTCCGACCAAGAAAAAACCCCGCTGGTCGGCGGGGCTTTTTATATGCTGGATCTTTTTTTTAAAAGTTAAGCAGCACTTTGCCCCGCGGATATACACACCTTATTCGGGTTATACCCGGAGATACTAAGTGTATGTGTAAACTGTCGTAGCATATAATTGTGCATTGGAACTCTACAAATTTAAAAATCTTTTTCGCTTCTTCGCAAGAAATTTCAAAAAATAGTGGAAGTTTTTTTTGCCGGCAATAATATCGCGACCTCCGGCTGATTTTGCCCTTCGATCGGTGCGGGGTTCTCGTGGTGGGACGGGTGATGGTTCATGGCTCACGCGGGGGTTGTTCACGCGGGGGTGGTTCACGCGCGGGGGACTGTTCACGCGCGGGTCGCGACGAGCTTCTGTATCTTGTTGTGGAGGTCTTCGGGCCGGAAGGGCTTCGGCACCACTTCCATAAACCCTTTCTTGATGAGGTCGATGCGCATATCCTCGTATACGGCTGCAGTGAACGCGATGGCCGGCACGGTCGGCTGCATCTTCCTGATCTCCGCCAGCGCAGTGATCCCGTCCATTTCGGGCATTTCCAGGTCGATCAGCACCAGGTCGAAGCTGCCCCGCCTGAACTTCTCCACCGCCTCGAGCCCGTTGACGGCCTCGTGCACCTCGATGCCCCATTTTGTGAGGAACTTACGCGCCACGGACATGTTGACAAAATTGTCCTCCGCCACCAGCACGCACAGTCGCTCAAAAACGGGCAGCTGCTTGACCTTCTCGTTATTGATATAGAGTTTTGCGTTCTCGTTGATCTCGAGCTCGAGGCTGAAATAAAAGGTGCTACCCTTCCCCTCTTCGCTGTTCAGCATCAGCTCGCCGGCGAAAAGACTCACCAGCTTTTTGCTGATGGCAAGGCCCAGACCCGTTCCCCCATATTTTCGGGTAGTATCCGTATCCGCCTGGGTAAAACTATCAAAGACCTCCTGCTGCTTGTGCGACGGAATGCCGATGCCCGTGTCCTGGACCATGAACTGTATGATGGACTTCTTGCTGGACGAGGAAAGTTTCCTGGCGCCAAGCGTGATGCCCCCATTCTGGGTGAATTTAATGGCATTGGACAGCAGGTTGCTGAGCACCTGGTTGAGCCTGGTCTCATCGGTAAGGTATTCCACCTCCAGATTTTCGTCGATATCCACCATGAACAAAAGTCCCTTGGTGTGGGCCTGGACGGAGAACTGGGTCTCCAGTTTCCTCAAAAAAGCACGCATGTTGACCGGGACGTTCTCCAGCTCGAACCTGCCGGACTCGATCTTGTTAAAATCCAGGATCTCATTGATCAGGGTCATCATGTGCTCAGAGGAGAACTTGAGTATCTCGAAATGGGAGCGCTGGTCTTCCAGGTACTGCTCCTGCAGCAGGAGATGGGAAGCGCCGATGATGCCGTTCAGCGGGGTGCGCAGCTCGTGGCTCATGTTCGACAGGAACCGCGACTTTGCCCTCGAGGCTGACTCTGCTTTTACCTTGGCCTTCATCAGCTCGAACTGGGTCATCTTTATCTCGGAGATGTCGAGGACGCTGATCTTCCAGAAATGACGGGAGTCCTCGAAGAAGGGGACGACGTTCACAAAAGCGAATATGGTATTGTCCTTTCGGGACGTGAGCGATAGCTCACCCTGCCAGCTGTGGACGCGTTCGTCTCCAGGGCTGCCCTTGATGCCTTTGAACAGCTGGATATGTTCCTTGGTAAAAAGACTTTCCATGGGTGCGCCGACGATCTGCTTCTTGTCGTCTATTTCCAGCAGCTCTAGCGCGCGATTATTGCAGTCGGTGATGGCCAGCCTCTCGGCGTCCAGGATAACGACGCCATCCAGTGAAGTGTTGTAGATGGTATCTACGAACTGCTTTTCCTTGAGGATCGCCTCTTCGTTATTGCGGTTGATCCGAACGATGGCATAGGAAAAGAAGGTGGTCAGCAGCAGGGAAAGGACCAGGTTGCTGTCATAGAGTCTTTCGAACATGTTCACGATATGCACCTGGTAGTGGTTCTCCTGGGGACAGGCATAGAAACAAAAGAGAAGGGACACCATCGTGATCAGATAGGCAAACCCCAGCTCGATAAAGTTCTTCCGGAAGCTGATGATAAAGGTCATGATCAGGAAGTACGGAAAGAAGAAAAGATATTCCCCCGCCTTCAGCCCTTCCATATAGTTCATGATCACCAGGTAGAGGTTCAGGTTCACGATCGACACCAGCCGCGCGAGCTGGTATTTCCTCCTGAGGTTGAGGTGATAGGCGATAATAAAGACATAGGCGGCCGAAAGATTGATCAGCGCGCTGATATACAGACCATATAAGAAGTAGGAGATAACGCAGACGAAGTGGGCTATGAGGATGAGCAGGATGAACTGGTTGAACCGGATCGTCTTTTTCTTCTTCGATGGGGTATAGTCTTCCCGGAGGCCGGAATAGACGATGTCCTCATAGAAGGATTGAATTAGTACGAATGGGTTACTCACAGGATTCGAATAAGGGTTTTTTTATATCCCTTTACGTGAACGTTCGAAGGCAATAAATTATTATGACCCCCGTTGTATATCCTATTCGACCGCATAACCCAAACTATGTCCAGCAAGACTTTTGTCTTTAGCGAGGCCGTCAACGGCCAATACATAATCGAGTTATATGCAGGTGATTATGTAATGATCGAAGAGACATTTACCGATGTCCTGCTCGAATACGACGAATTTGTCCAAAAAATAAATACGTGTTTTCACGGGGGAGACCCCAGGGTTCTAAAAAGCGCCATCCACAAGATCAAGCCGCTTTTTGGTTTTGTCGGGCTGACGGATATTCAGGCCCGGTGCGTGCGTTTTGAGAATGCGTGCCAGGAGGCAGACTCCTGTTCGGCCCTGGCCGGCGAATATTCTTCGCTGTTCGAGCAGCTGGTCCGCGCCAAGGCTATAATCCAGGAAGAGCAGGCGCGGCTGGTACTTTTTAACCAGAACAATCCTACGTCCGGGTAACCACTTATTTACCTCGTTTCCAGCAATGCTTTGGTCAGGGCCTCCAGCCCTTCTTTCAGCTGCGCCTGTGTCGGCCATCCAAAGCCGATCCGCATATAGTGCTTTGGCATCTCAAACCAATGGCCGGGACCGACATATGTGCCGTGCTTCTCAAGTAGTACCCGGTAGAATTTATCCATATCCAGACCTTCGGGACGCCGCACGCGGGGGAAACATACACAGCCTCCTTTGGGTTCTACCCATTCGAAGTCGTCCTGTTGCCGCATCCACGTCTGTACGACCCCGAACTTTTCCGAAATATCGGCCTTGATACGTCCGTAGTATTCCGACTTGTGCAGGAAATAATGATAGGCCAGCTCTTCGTCAAGGACTGGTCCACATATATGTATCTGCTCTTTGGCGGCGAGGAACCGCTGCATCAGCTGCGCGTCGCGGCAAACGATCCAGCCGGTCCTCAGTCCCGGCAATCCGTACGTCTTCGACAGCGACGAGACGCTGATAACGTTTGGCGAGGCCGACGCCGCCAGGGGCGGCTGTTCTCCGAATACCATATCCCGATAGGTCTCGTCCACGAGCAGTCGGACGCCACGGTTCCCGGCAAGCCGCACCAGAGCCTCCAGCTGGTCACCATTCAGACAAACACCCGTTGGATTGTGCGGGTAGGTTACCGAAATATACCTGGTGCGCGGACCGATGGCCTGGCTGACGTTGTCCAGGTTCAGCGCAAAATCTTCTTCAAACCGGAGGTCGATGCAGCGGACTTTCGCTCCGATGGCCCGCGGCGTCTCGATATTCGTCGCATAGTTGGGGCGGACGACAACGATCTCGTCGTCCTTCTCCAGCAGTGTAGTGGCGATGATAAACAGCGCGCCTGCCGCGCCGATGGTGAGGAGAACGTCCTCGGGCCCGATGGGACCGGGGGAGCCTTGTGGCGCCGCATCCCAGGCTATGAGCCGACGCAGGCCTTCGTGTCCTGCGTGTGATCCATAGCAAAGGACCAGGTCGCGCAGGTCCACGTCCAGCGGTATGTCTCTGAATAAGGCATCCGTATAGGAGCTCTCGGAAAGGTTGTTGCGGATACTCCCATATCCGAGCTGCTCGGGCGATTCAATTTCGATAGGCATTCGGCGGTAAAGCATCTGAAAAAAATTTTAAGAGGGGTATGCTCACAGTTTGCGCACGCTGGAATATATCTTATTAATTATTTCTACTGTTTTGAGCCCGTCGAAACCGCTGGCATTGGCGCCGCTCACCGCGGGTTGAGGGGGGACAGCCGGTTGTCCGCTGACGGGTACGGGTTGATCACCCGCTGGAGATCGGTCGCTCGTTGCGGGTCGACCGCTCATTGCGGGTCGACCACTGACTGCCGCAACCACGTGCGCATATACCTTGTCGTGATTGGACATAGACCCCTGGTAAAAGCCGTAGTTGTTGGCCGGGTTGCCCGGTGGAAGATCATCGATGCGATACCCTTCTATATCCTGGTACTCCAGCTCGTTCAGGTACTGCCCGCCGATCTTTACTGTCCCTTTTTCGCCGAACAGCGTCAGCGAACCCTCCATGTTCTTCCCGTGACTGTTGACCGTATAGTTGATCGTTCCGATCGCCCCGTTGGAGAATATAAGGCTGACCACGCCCGTATCCTCGATCTGAATGTCCTTGTGCGCAAAATTTCCCGTGTAGCCCTGGGCTTCCTCTATATCTCCGGCAATCCAGTAGAGCAGGTCGATAAAATGACTGAACTGGGTAAAAAGTGTTCCCCCATCCATATCCCTGGTGCCTTTCCAGGAATTGGCATAATAGTCGGCGTCCCTGTTCCAGAAGCAGCTGAGCTCAAGGCTGTATAGCTTTCCCAGGCGGCCCTCATCGATGAGCCTTTTTACCGCTGCGACCGGCGGGTTGAACCTGTTCTGTTTTACGATGAAGAGTTGTCTGCCCGCTTTTTCCGCCGCGTCGATCATGTTCCTGCAGTCTTCGACGGTCAGCGCCATAGGCTTCTCGCATAGCACATGAAACCCTTTATCCAGCGCTTTTATGGAATGTTCGGCGTGCAGCCCGTTCGGCGTGCAGACAGCCACGACGTCCGCCTGCCGCGCGCTGGTTCCGACGGCGCTTCCGCCAGCGATTCCGGCGGCGCTCAGCATCGCGTCGACCGACGTATAATAGTCCGCACCATATTTTGCAGCAAGCTCTCGCGCGCTTTCTTCAACGACATCACAGACAGCGACCAGCTGCCCCAGCCGGTGTATATGTTCCGCGTGCCGTTGAGCGATACGTCCGCAGCCAATGATACAGAATTTCACCATGTTGTATAAGCTTAAACGACCAAAGCTATTTAATTTTCATGGTTATTAAAAGGGAGGGTGAGCGGCGACCCACGGCGACGCTAGAACAGGCTGATCTGCTGCCCTGGTCTCCTGAACTGCGAGCAATCCAGCTCCCACCGTTCGGCGTTGAGCCCATACTTCTGCGTATACCGCTGATACTGTTGCGCGACCAGCTCGGCAATATTCCCTTCGCCGCGCATGCGCACGCCCCAGCGGCTGTCGTTGACCTTGCCGTTGTGGCTGGCCTCGATAAGGTGCCATACCTTGTCGGCCCTGTCCGGAAAGGTCTTGTAGAGCCAGTCGTGGAAGATCAGCTTGATCGCGCCATTGAGCCGGATAAAGGTATAGGCGGAGAAGGTGGCTCCATTCTCAGATGCCGCCTTCATGATGCGCTGCATCTCGTGCTCGTTCAGCCCCGGGATCATCGGCCCGAGCATGACGCCGGTACGGACACCCGCCTCACTGAGCTCTTTCATCGTTCGGAGCCGCTGTTTTGCCGTCGTTGTCCGGGGCTCCATCAGGCGGCGAAGCTCTTCGTCGAAAGAGGTGGTCGACACCAGCACAGAGACAAGCTTCTTCTTCGCCATCTCCGACAGGATGTCCTTATCCCGGAGGATGCCGGCATTCTTCGTGATTATCCCTACCGGCTGGTTGAACTCTGCGCAGACCTCCAGCAGCTTGCGGGTAATGCCAAATTTCTTCTCGGCCGGCTGATAGCAATCCGTATTGCCGCTGAGCGAGATCGGAAGACATTCCCATTTGGGATTCATCAGGAATTTGCGCAGCAGCTCGGGAGCGTTCTTCTTGACGATGATCTTCCGCTCGAAGTCGAGGCCGGCGCTGTATCCCCAGTACTCGTGAACGTTGCGCGCATAACAATAGGTACAGCCGTGCTCGCAGCCCTGGTAGGGGTTCATGCTGTACCACATGCCTACGTCGGGGCTGTCGACCTTGTTGACGATACCCTTTGCATTGTCTTCGAGATACTGCGTCTCCAGGTTGGGTTCGATCCAGTCGTCGATGCCCTCTACGTGCTCTTTGACCACCTCGTTCTTTAAAAAACGGTTCTTTGGATTGAACTGGGCGCCCCGCCCCTTTAAATATTGAACAGGTGAAGGTTGTTGTTCTTCCATAACAATTAAATTGTGCCGATCCCGTCGGCTCGGGAATTGATCTAACCAAACAGCTCGCCCTGCCGCGTATTGACCGGCAGGTTCTGAAACACCATCCGCTCTATGATCTGCCAGGCCCTGTCGCCCTTGCGGCGGCGAAGCAGCAGCATCGCATCCGCTACAAACCGGCCCGTAAAACTCTTATTGCTGTATTCCAGCCAGCCTTTCTCGTACTGCCAGGGCAGGAGTTTTCGGGCGATCGGGACGTGCGGCTCTTCGATGAAATGCGGTTTGTTCTCCTTATCCAGTTTCATCAGGCGCTGTACGTCTTTTATCTCGTTGAGCAGCGCTTTTATCGGCAACTTGCTAATGACATTGATAAAGATGGTGTGAGAAGGAAAGCTTCCAAAGTCTTTCAGTTCCACCATGAATGGAGAGAACCCCATGGCGATGGTCCGCAGCCGCTGGACGATGCGCTCTTCCATCAGGTCCAGCTGCGTGAACCGTACCAGTCCCAGGTGCGGCTTGCCGCCGATAGCCGTAGGCGCCTGGTAGATCTCGTAAAACTCCTTCTTAACCCGCTGGATCCTGTTGCACAATTCCTCCCGTGGATTGAGGACCAGCATGTATTCGTTGGTTGCCAGCTGACGCTTGTAGTTCTCGTTGAGGACCGCGGCGACGGGTCTTACAGCCTGTTTCATGTTCTCTTGTTTAAAAAGTGATAAAGGTCTATTCAATGGGATCACATTATTATCGCTAATGTCTGGAACCGGGCTCCGTCCAGTTGGGGTCCGGCAGCAGGCGGAAAATGTTGACCGTCTTGCACGCGTCGAAGGAGTGCCCTCTCTTCAGCAATACCAGCTGCTCCACGCAAAAGCTCTCGTGAAATTCCCTCCGGGAATATTCCGGCATTGCCCTGTTGTAGACCTGATCTGTCAGGCCGCCGGCAATGCTGAGATAGGGATTGCTGATGAGGTTGACAGGGGGACAGCCGCATGAACGGATAAATTCGTCGATCGCCCTTAGCTGGTGCATGAGCTCGAAAAAAGGCTGGTGATCCTGCACCCGCAGATAAATAGTATGCGGCGGGAACCCGCTGTAATTATTAAGGGTAATGTCAAAGCTCCTGTGCCGGTTACAAATGCGCTGTATCCATCGGATGAGCGTGTCCTCCATCAGCTCGCCTGCCTGAAAAGCGGCGACGGTGATATGCGGCCTGTTGCGCCCTCCTGCTGGAAGACCAAACTCGGACGCAAGCTGCTGCTGTTCGTGCAACAGCCTGTCTTCCAGCTCGCCATGAGGGTATATCACGAGCAGGTACTCGGCCCGCTGCCCCATGTCCCCCGCCAGGCTCATCCCGCCCGCGACGGCCGCAGTTCTGCCCCCCGGATGGGCCGTATTCATCCCTCCGATGGGGGAATTTATCCCCCCGATGACCGAAGAGATTGGTACATAATTCGTTTGTTTTACTAACCCGGTTTTCATAAAATAATTTTTATCTGACCAATAATTTAGCATAAATTTACTAAATAAATTAGTATTCAAAATATTTTTTTTCTCCCTCCGATCCCTCCTCACGCCGGAGAAGAAATCAGAAGAAACACTACACCAGGAAAATAATAGTATATGGAACTCGAACAATTTTATGGGATCAACTATAAGGGTACCAGACATGCCCCCCACGACTATTCAGCGGCGAACGACTACATGGAAAGAGGTGTCGACCTCAACGAACAGCTGGTCCGGAACAAGCCTGCTACCTTCTTCATGCGGGTCAGCGGCGAGGCGATGGTCGGCGCCGGCATCTTCAACGGCGATGTCGTTATCGTAGATCGTTCGGTCAAGGCGGCCAGCGGAAAAGTGGTCATCGCCTCGCTGAACGGAGAGCTGCTGATCCGCAGGCTGGAAAAGACATTCAACAAGATCCGCCTGGTCCCGGAGACTACGAGACTGTCGCCCATCGATGTCGATATATCCGGCGCCGAGTTCTCTATCTGGGGGGTGGTGACGTATGTTATACATAGTTTGTGAGCGCCGGCGGGTGGACCGGCGACGGTGCTACCTCAAAAAAATCTCAAAAATTTTAAAATATCCCTTTAATTCGTCCGTCTTCCCTAACAGATGGATGACCTTTTGACCATATCACCGGGTATGTCTAATTCCGGGAGAAAAAATATCGCCTCCGTCATCAGCCGTTTTGGCAAACGGCTCATGGGCTTTATTCGCCAAAGGGTTAATAGTGAGGCCGATGCAGAGGACATCCTGCAGGACGTCTGGTACCAGCTGACGACAGCGGTCGACACCGGCCCCATCGAGCAGATCAGCGGCTGGCTCTTTGCCGTGGCGCGCAACCGGATCATCGACGGCTATCGCAGGAAGAGACCCGAATCCCTGGAAGACCTCCAGAGCGGCTCTTCCGGACACGATCCGGAAAACGACGAGCTCAATATCGGGTCCATCTTCCCCGATACCAGCCGCAACCCCGAGACGGCTAATCTCCGCGCCCTTTTTTGGAAGGCGCTGCAGGAAGCCCTGGACGAGCTGCCGGAAGAACAACGGTCCGTATTCGTATGGCACGAGCTGGACGGCCTTTCTTTTAAGGAGATAGCAGAGATCACCGGGGAAAATGTAAACACGCTTATCTCGCGCAAACGATATGCGGTTGTCCACCTCCGGGAAAGGCTGCTCGATCTTTACCGGGAGATCGTGGAGAGTTGAGCACCGCAATCCGGAGGATCAGCCGTCGGAAGATCGGTTGCGGGGATCGAAAGATTTGAACAATAAAATTTACAGTATATGAAAGGTTTTTGGATTCGCAGAGTGGCAGGATTTATCTGTATGGTGATCGTCGGCGTACTTGTCTTCGGCGGCATCGTCATGCTGTTATGGAACGCGCTCATGCCCGAGCTGTTCCACCTGCCCGTCATCAGTTTTTGGCAGGCCCTGGGTCTGCTACTCCTCACCAAAATATTGTTCAGCGGTTTCCGCGGAGGCGGTCCCCCTTCACGCTGGAAGAATAAGATGAAACAAAAATGGATGAACATGACGCCGGAAGAAAGGGAAAAGTTCAAGCAGGAGTGGGGCCGCCGCTGCCGCCCGCCGTTCGGCGGAGCCCCCTTCTCCCCCGGGGAAACATCTGAGCAGTCACGGCAACCGGGTCAACCCTTCTCCCCTGAGCCCACAACGGGAAAGGAGGGCAGCGTATGAGCTACCAGAAGCTTTTTCCTATGAATGTCATTGCCAGCAGGACCGGTATCTCCCGCCAGTTCATCAACTGGGCGCTGCAGATGCTGCACATACAACCTTATCAGCACCTTCTCGAGATCGGCTATGGCGCCGGCCAGCTGACGGAGGAGGTGGCCAGGACGTTACGCATCGGATTCGTCGCCGGCATCGAGCCATCCGTCTCGTCCTATCAGCAGGCCTATCGCCGTAACCGCCGGTTCATCCGCCGGCAGCTGTTGCAGCTACACATCGGCGATACCTGCGAGCTTTCCTATCCATCACAGTATTTTCATACGATATACGGCACCAATATCCACCTCTCGCGGAAAGATGTGTATTCCGAGCTGCTGCGGCTGGCCGGACTTCTCAGACACAAGGGCCGACTCGTGCTGCTGCTCACGGCGACACGCAACAACCCCGATATTAAGACGACGGCCCTCCAGCTCAGGGAAGCCTGCTTCAACGCCGGCCTGAAGGAAGTATATACCGAACAGCACCGGACGCTACCCGACAGCCACCTGGCGCTGATCGCCCATAAAATGCTATAAACCAAAAGAATGCAAGGACTGTTGCCTTTACATAATCTTTAACAGTTGCCTTTTAAATCTTTCTTCCCTTTTCATATCTCATATACAAGGATGTACACCAGCAATAAAGAACATCCGCTAACTTAAAATCTACAGATATGAAAAAGGTATTCATTCTCTCCGCCGTTATAGCCGCCAGCCTCATCGCTACAAAAAGCTATTCGCAGGTTTATGTCAACGCCCACGTCGGCTTCCGTGTCCCCGGCGCGAGAGTGTATGTCTCGTCCGGACCCGCCTATGTCGCACCAGCCCCTGTATACTATCAACCGGCCCCTCCCCCTGCTCCCGTATACAATGACGAATATGCCCCTGCACCCGACCAGTGTGATCAGGGAGGCTATGAAGCCGAGTTCCCCGGGTACGTTTACTACAACTACCCCGTATGGCAGGGCCACTATCGTGACCGTTGGTACTACGCACACTATCGCCCGTACTTCGAAAGAGAGCACTATGGTTATTTCAACCACGGCCGTTTTGACCGCGACAGATATGAACGCGACTTCCGTGGACGTGGGCATGCCTGGGGCCACAGGTGGTAAGATGAAGATCCTGCAATAAATCTCAATAACAAGAGAGGACCGTATTGGTCCTCTTTTTTTTGTTTCGTTCGCTGCCCGGGGATGCGTTTCCGCGAATGCGTCGTCTCCGGATTCCGCCCGAGAGCCGTTTGTTAACGCCCTGTTAACGCCAGAAACCGGTTAAATTTTCCCGTTCACCGACGGTCTATGATTAAAATCGAATTAAAAACTTAAAATTTCTAACATGAGAACCCAACTAGTCCTACTCACTGCAACGGCACTGACCGTCAGTACGCTTGCCAATGCTCAACACGTTGCTCACGTCAGGCATGATATCCATCACGACCGGCGAGACATCCACCACGACAAGAAGGATATCGCCCACGACAGGCAGGATATCAACCACGATAAAAAAGATATCGCGGGCGACAACAAGGACATAGCAGGCGATAAAAAAGACATTGCCGGCGACCGTAAGGATATCAATGCTGATAAAAAAGATCTTTCAGCCGACCGCCATGACGCAGCCACAGACAGGAAAGACGTGAAGGCCGATAACACCGACATCCGCCAGGACAAAAAGGACATCACGCAAGACCGCAAGGAAAGAGATCAAGACCTGAAGAACCACGACTACACCGACGCCAAAGCGGAACAAAAGGATATCAACCAGGACAAAAAAGACCTTTCCACCGATCGCACCGATCGCAACAAGGACGCGGCTGATCTCCGCAGCGACAGGAAAGATATAGCAAGCGACAAAAAAGACCTCTCATCCGATCGTCATGACCTCAACTCCGACAAGAAAGACCTGAACAGCGATCGCAAGGACAAGCAGGCCGACAAAAAAGATCTTTCCCACGACAGAAAAGACCTCAGTTCCGACAAGAAAGACCTCCGCCACGATCGGAAGGATCTGTCAAAAGACAAGAAAGAGCTCTCCACAACCCAGCCCACTCCCAGCAGCAACTAACAATTGACTCTAATCAGACAGCCAACAAACAAGAGGAGGACGTATGCGTTCTCCTCTTTACAGGCGAATTATTGGTTATGAAACAACGTGTATTTCAGCCCCTACTGATTTTGTTGATCATTGCCGCCTGCCGGCCCGAAGCATCAAACGCGCAGACCACCGCCGACAGCGCAAGCACTCCAAAGATCGATAACGCGACCACGCTCAAGGCCGACAGCGCGAAACCCCACCGGTCCCGCAGCTATTTCGAAATAGCCGTCAACTACCAAAGCGATAACGTCTACCTCGGCCGCAAGGATACCGTCCGTCTGCCCTATATCATCCCCACGATCACGTATAACCACCGTTCAGGCCTGTACCTGTCCGCCTCTGCCGCATGGCTCGACGCCGCCGATGTCAATCGCATCGACCTCATTACCCTGGACCTGGGGTGTTCCCTGAAAAAAGGACGCTATACCGGCGACTACTGGTTCTCTAAATATTTTTACAACAAGGACGCCAGCAGCGTCACGTCCGGCATTCCCGCATCCCTCAATATGTCCAATGGCTATAACCTGGGCTGGGTCAAACCAACCCTCGACCTGACGCTCGACATCGCCACGCACCTCGACTTCCAGGCCGGTCTCGGACTCGAACACAAGTTCACCGCCTTCGACGACAACCTCGAGATCACCCCCCGCATAGCCGCCAATGCCAGCACTCTCAATTTCTACGACAACTATTACCGGAATAGACGGTTCCGGAAACAAAAAGGGAAGACAACCATTACCGGCACCGAGCAGATAACGGGCTCTGTCACGAACGCATCCGCATTCCGGATCATGGATTATGAGGCGAGTATCCCGCTGAGCTACTCGTTGGGTAGTCTTACGTTCAGTTGCACGCCGTCTTATGCCATCCCTGTACATCCTTCTGTGATCAGCGTCACGAGGACCTATTCGGTAACGACGATTCCCAGCACGACCAGATTACAGACCGAACAGCTTTCCAACACTTTCTTTTTCACTGCGGGCCTCTCCTGGCAGTTTTAAAAAAAGAACCGCCCCGGCTCGCTGTCGCGGCGGGGGCGGTAAAATAATCTGTCGCGGCCTCTAGTCATCGACCCGGCTACCCTTTACGAAGGCTGCACGGCTCGGCGCCGGCAGGGGCGATCCACTACCCTTTATCCCTTTCCAGAGTATCTCGTTAAATAAATTATCCGGTATACGGTCTTCCTTTGCAAAATCAAGGCCTGCCGACTTCTTTGCCCACTCATTCCAGGCCACGTTCTTCTGCGTGAGGTCTACATTCGCCGGCAGTGACGCAAAAGGCGTCATATCTGCGGTGGTGGCAAATGCATTCCACATCGGGGTCGCAGCGGCGTCATACTGGGACATCGGCTTCATCCCCAGGATGAGCTCGATCGTGCGCAGTACCGAGGTTGTGGAATACATCGTATGATCAACAAAATGACGCTTGACCATACCGCCCGCCACGTAAACCGGGCTGCGATGCGCGTCCACATGATCCGGTCCGTTCTGCGCGTCGTCTTCGAGGACAAAGACCACTGACTCTTTCCATACAGGGCTCTTGCTCAGGTATTCGATGAACTCACCCACGGCCAGGTCATTGTCGGCCACGTGGGCGAACGGCGTCAGCTTGCCCTTCCGCAGACCTTCTGTATGGTCGTTGCCGAGCCGCACGGTATTCAGCGCGGGTAGGGCGTTCGCTGCGACCAGCGAGTCAAAATCCCGTTTCCACAGGGTCACGCGGGCGGTATCATAAAAGCCCAGGTCCCAGCCCCTGTAGTAGGGACAAAAATGGCCTTGCAGCACGGGGATATTGGGCTTGTAGTCATCCGCGAACTCCCCATAGGTGCGGAAACTCACGCCGTCCCGCTGCGCATGATCCCAGATGAAACCGCCCTTGTTGTTGGCGATCGCGCGGTTGCCTTCCCCATCATAGCTGCCACCCCTTCCTCCATAGCTGGTCACCCAGTTCTTTTCAAGGTAGTCATTTGCATAGCCGCCCATGCTCCAGGTGTGTCCATCCATGCTCACTTCCGCATCCACATAGAAATTATCGAACAGGACGAACTCGCGCGCCAGCGCATGCTGGTTCGGCGTGATACGCTCTCCGAACAATACCAGGCTGGTATCGCCATTGCCTTCCTTCATATCGCCCAGCACCTGGTCATAGGTCCTGTTCTCCTTGATAACATAAAATACGTGCTTGATCGGAGACGCGTCTCCGACCTTCGTCGGCACCGGGTTGCCCGCCTCTCCCTTTGCCCGCAGCTCGCCATTCTTTGTATAAGGTGTGTTCTGGTAGACCTGTGCCGAATAGTCTCCCAGCAGCCGGTCATCGGGCTCTGGGAATATGCTCATCGTACCTTTGAACAGGCCGGCGATGTATTGCACCGGCTGCGTCTTTTTCATATCGCCCTGCTGATAGTTCACCTCCTGGCGGCGGCCCATCGGGTTTGGTCCCAGCGGATTGGCCATGGAAGAAAAGCCCTTGCCGTTGGCGACCCAGACCTTGCTGTCAATGACCTTTACCGCGGTAGGATACCAGCCCACGGGAATGAACCCCTTCGAAGAGCCGGAGCCTGGCTTGCTGACGTCAAAAACGGCGAGACAGTTGTTGTCCGCGTTCGCCACATATAAGGTCTTGTTGTCGGTGCTGAGCGCGAGCGCATTGGTCGTCGAGCCGGGAGGCGCGTCCGGGTATAGGGCAGCGTTCAGCGTTTCCAGCACCTTTCTGTTCTTTACGTCGATGACGGAGACGCTGTTATCGTTGGCGTTCGCTACGTACATCCAGCGATCGTTGGCGGAGAGACAGATGTCATTGGGATTATCGCCCACCGGGATCTCGCCCGAGAAGGTACGCGACTCTGTATTAAAGATCATCAGCTTGTCGCAGCCCCAGCAGGTGATGTACAGCTCTTTTCTGTCACGCGACAGAACACAGGTGTACCCCTCTCCGCCAAGGTCCAGACGCTGTATCACCTTTTTGGCGGCCATATCCACGATATAGAGGGAATTGTTCTCCTTGGTCACTACGTACAGGAGATGACGCCGGTCATCGATGTCCAGGCCGGCGGGAGATATCTTTTCCGGCCACCTCTTGCCCAGCACCAGGCTGTCGACCAGCACCAGGCCGGGGTGACCTGCGGAAGGCCGGGTGTTGACCGCGTATTTGAGGATCATATTGTCGTTGCCGCCGGACGCATAAAGGAATTTGTCATCGGCGCTGAACTTGAGACCCAGCCATGATTTTGCAATGATGACGCTGTCGAGGACGGTCTCATTCGCGACGTCGATCAACTGCAGGGTCTGCGTGCTCTGGCCGTTGTTGGTGACAGCCGCCCAGCGGTGAGACGATGAAACGGCGATGTTCAGGGGAAGGTCACCCAGCCGGAGACCATGTCCTACAGGCGTCAGGCTCCATCCATTGGGTAACAGAACTTTCTTTTGCTGTAGCGCTTCTTTGGTTTCCTGCGCCCGCAGGGTACTGACGGTACATCCGGCGGCCAGGAGGAATAAAAAGATTCTATTCATAATCGTTAAAATTATCTATCCTGACGCGCCTGATCATCCCCGCATGAAAAATTAATGGATATATAATGTCGTCCGCCGCCCCGCGACATGACCGGTCTCAGGGAAACAGCCGTGCAGCCTTTTCAGCGGACTCGGGCTTGCCCACATCGATGAAACGGGACTGGCTGTGATCAAAGCCCCTTATCACCTGCCGGGAAGCCAGGTCGAGGTACATGTCTATTGTGGAAAATTTACCCTTTTGCGTTATGAGGGGGAAGATCGCAGGGTCGATTACATGAATGCCGCTGAAGGCCTTTTGGATCAGCCGGCCAGTGCCATTGGGCCCCGTGGGGTCCGCGGGATTGGACCCCGTGTCTCCCGCGCGGGCCAGCCGCTCTTCGCCCGTCGTCACATTCTGCCACCCGCAAAGCTCATCTTTCTCATCGAACAGAAGATACCGGGAAGTGGTCCTGTTCGTCACGGCAAGCGTTGCCACCGGTGCATTCCGGAAATGGTCATCGATCATGGCTCCGAGGTCCATATCCGTCAGGATATCCACATTCATCAACACGAATGGCCCGTCCTCCAGCAAGGGACTCGCTTTCAGCAGCCCGCCCCCGGTCTCGAGGACCGTATCGGTCTCGTCGCTGATGATAAACCGGCTTCCCCAGCCACGATTGGCCGTCAGCGCTTCGATGATCTGTCCCGCAAAATGGTGGACGTTTATGACGATATCGTCGATGCCGTAGCCCTGAAGGTATTCGACATTCCGCTGCAGCAGACTCTTCCCGTTGACGGTCGCCAGCGCCTTGGGATGCCGGTCCGTCCAGGGCTTAAATCGGGTTCCCAGGCCGGCGGCAAGGATCATAGCTTTCTTAACGACAGGATTGCTCATCAGAGGACGATATTTTGCAATATAGGGCTTTTGCCCGTGAAGTCCGTATTATAATGGAGACCCCGGCTTTCCTTGCGGAACGAAGCTTCTTTCACGATGAGGTAACCGACGGTTATCAGGTTGCGAACCTCGCACAGCTGTGGCGAAACGGCCGTGGTCTCGTATAGTGACTCTATCTCTTCGTGCAGCAGGTCGAGGCGCTTGCTGGCGCGCTGAAGACGGGTATTGGTGCGCACGATGCCGACGTAGTCGCTCATCAGCAGCTGCAGCTCTTTAAGGCTCTGGGTGATGAGGATCATTTCCTGCGGCTCCGTCGTGCCTGCGGCATTCCAGTCCGGCACCCCGTCCTTGAACTCGATGTCCTCTACCGCTACTATGCTGTCGAGGTAGCAGCGGTGCGAGAAGACGAGTGCCTCCAGCAGGGAGTTGCTGGCAAGGCGGTTGGCACCGTGCAGTCCGGTCGAAGAACATTCGCCGCACGCATAGAGATTCCTGATAGAGGTATGTCCCCACTCGTCGACTTTGATGCCGCCACAGCTGTAGTGGGCGGCGGGCGCCACGGGTATCATGTGCTCTGCCACGTCGATGCCGATGGACTTGCATTTCTGGTAGATATTGGGGAAATGCTCCACAAACTTCACCTGGTCCATATGACGGCAGTCGAGATAGACGTGTTCCGTACCTGCCTTCTTCATCTCGCTGTCGATGGCGCGGGCCACGATGTCCCGGGGAGCCAGGTCCTTGCGGGGGTCATATCTCTCCATAAAGGCTTCTCCTTTTCCGTTGCGCAGGATGCCGCCGTCGCCGCGTACTGCTTCCGTGATGAGAAAGGAAGGGCTCACCCCCGGCTCATATAAGGCGGTCGGATGGAACTGGATGAACTCCATGTTCTCGATACGGCCTTTGGCGCGATAGACCATCGCCACGCCGTCGCCGGTGGCGATCTTCGGGTTGGTGGTCGTACGATAGGCCTGGCCGTTACCACCCGTAGCCAGCAGGGTGATCTTGGAAAGTATCTTTACGATCTTGCTCGTCTGCTGATCCAGCGCGTATACGCCATAGCATTCGATATCGGGTGTCGACTTGGTAACGAGATACCCGAGGTGGTGCTGGGTTATCAGATCGAGGATAAACCAGTGCTTGACGACCTCGATATTCTTTTGTTTACCCACGGTCTCGAGCAGGGCACGTTCGATCTCTTTCCCGGTGACGTCTTTGTGATGCAGGATGCGGAACTCGGAGTGTCCGCCTTCTTTACCCAGCTTGTAGTCGCCATCGGAGTCCTTGTCAAAACGGGTTCCCCAGTCGATGATCTCCTGGATGCGCTCGGGTCCTTCTTTGACAACGATCTCTACCGTGTGCGGGTTGCAAAGTCCGTCGCCGGCGATCAGGGTATCCTGTATATGTTTCTCGTAGCTGTCGTGCTCAAAGTCAGTCACACCGGCGATACCGCCCTGCGCGTATTTGGTGTTGGTCTCGTCGGCTCTCGATTTCGTAATGACGAGGACTTTTTTGTCGGGATGACGCTGGGCGACCTTCAGCGCATAGCTAAGGCCGGCGATGCCGGAGCCGATGACCAGGAAATCTGTTTTAATCATAATACGTATAAATACGAATGCCGCACAAGACGGCGCAACCGCAAATTTAGCGCAGGATTCGGATTTTGGGGCCGATTTTTCCGATACGCAAAAAATAAGAAATCGAAAAGAGAAAATTGCTGCTTTTTTCATTTTTTATGCGCTCTAGTTTTGTAGACTAACAATCAAATCTTGGAGCTATGAAGAAGGAGAAAGCAGTCCAGTGCTGGATGACCATCGAGGATCATGAAAAGTTTGTAGCGGGTTATAAGAATACTACCTATCGCAGCATGGGGGAATATGCCAGAAAGCTGCTGCTTGGTATTCCTCCCACTGTCATTTATCGTAACCGGTCCCTGGACGATCTTATTGAGGCGATGGCTCTACTGAGGCGTGATCTGGTAGCGCTTCTTTTGACTGCCAGCCTAACTGTCGCTGAAAAAGAAGGTCTGAGCAGGAAGGTGACGAATCTCGAGGATCTTTTGACCAAAATATCGGAACAATGCTCGCACTAATATCCTATGAGCATAATGCCCGGTCTCCTTTGCAATACAATGAGATAAAAGTGACCGAAGGCAAGGCGGAAGTCATCTGGGCTGAAAATTTTGTTAAAGGCCTTGAGAGGCTGAACCTCGATGACAAGCTAGCCCGATTTGGGCAGCGGACCTCCTTAAATGAGCGTGCGGAGAATAAAATGGTTCATATCTCTGTGAATTTTGGGAAGACTGAAGAACTGAGCAACGAAAGGATGAGGGATGTCGGAAAGGCCTATATGAAGGAAATGAAGTTCGGAGACCAGCCGTATCTATTCTATCGGCATTTTGACGCAGGGCATACACATATGCATATTGTCACGACGAATATCCGTGCCGACGGCAGTCAGATCAAGATCGGGAAAAAGGAGGTGGCCAGGTCGCATGAAATTTCGCGAAGGCTCGAGAAGGAATTTTCCCTTCAGCCGAGCCGAAGGTCGGGTCCGGAAGAGCGGGCTTTGTTCGAAGTCGACCATGCCCAAAAGGTCATCTATGGTGAGCCTGGTCTGAAAAGGGCGGTCAGCGATGTGTTGAATACGGTAGTCGATCACTACAGGTATAGCTCTCTTGATGAGCTGAACGCCGTGCTAAGGCTGTATAATGTGGAGGCGAATAACGGTCAGGAGGGCTCGCGTCTGCGGGCTGTCGGCGGCATTCTCTATCATGCTCTTGATGAAAGCGGCAATAGGATAGGAAAGCCTATTAAGGCGAGTTTGTTCCACCTGAAGCCTACCCTTAAGCATCTGGAACAACGATTTCAGGTCAATCGTGATCTCGGGCAGGAAGCAAAAGAGCGGATCGCGACCGCCATTGAATGGTCTTTGTCCGGCAGACCTCCGAATTGGGAGGGTTTCCGCGAAAGTCTTGCACAGCGCGGCATAAGCGTTGTGCCGGCGGACGAGGGAAAGCTCTATTTCGTCGATCACCGGGAAAAGGCCGTATTCGACAGCAAGGCTGTCGCGAACGACTATGACGCCGGCAGCCTGCGCAACAGGTGCGCACCGGAGGTCACTGTTACTGAAAAACAAGAATTAAAACAACATTTAAACATTGGTTTATGAATGCTACACCTACCAGGCAAGACGACTTTAACTGGGTGTTTACGACGCCCGGTCCGATAATCCTGCTTGTCGACTTTTTCTATAATTGTTATTACGCATTTATGCAATGGGGGTATACCAATCCCATTACCGACAGGTTGTTTGAAATTATAGGCAGGCTGAAATTTTTCGACAACCCGCAGGGAGAAAGGCTCGTCATTTTGGGACTGGTGTTCATGGGTGCCTTTCTTTCAACCGCCCCTCAAAAAAAAGCCATCCACTACAGATGGCCACTGATTATCACGCTCCTCGGCATGGTTCTCCTTTTCGTCAGCGGACTTGTCGTCCCTCCCGGACATGGTGTCTATCTCCCCATCGCCCGCTCGTACATGTTCGTTTATGGGCTGGGTTTCCTGATGGTGACAGGCGGTGGACCGAGGCTTGCGCGGGCACTGAAAACGTCCGCGTACAACAGGTTCTTCAACGAAGATACAGGCGGGTTCAGACAGGAAGAACGCAGGATCGTAACCGACAGGTCGCTGAATTTCCGCGCGAGGTATGTGTATAATGGCCGGCTAAGGAAAAGCTGGATCAATATCATCAATCCCCGACGGGGTGTTCTGCTCATCGGATCGCCCGGCAGCGGTAAGTCGCGGTTCATTATTGAACCTGCCATCGAGCAGATGATACAAAAAGGGGTTGCCCTTTTTATCTATGATTTCAAATACCCCGCTCTTACTAATCTGGCATATAACGCGTTCCGGAACAACCGGAATAAATATCCGGGGACGGCGAGATTTTATCGTATCAACTTTTCCGACCTTTCCCGCAGTCATCGCTGTAATGTGATCGACCCGACCACGATCAATCATTTTTCCGATGCTGCCGGCATCAGCAAGACCATCCTATTCAGCATGAATACGTCGTGGGCCCAAAGATCCGGCGAGTTCTTCCAGGAATCGGCGATCAATCTGGTAGCGACGATCATCTGGTACCTCAAAAAATACAAAGGGGGAATATACTGTACGCTGCCCCATGTCATCCAGCTGGCCCAGACACGGCAGGACGAGCTGTTGACCATCCTCAATGCAGAGCCGTCCACCAGCTCGCTGGTTAGTAATTTCGTACAGTCATATATCAACAAGACGACGGAGATGCTTGACGGGCAGTTCGCCTCGGCGCTTGTACCGCTGACAAGGCTGACCTCACCGGATATCTTTTATGTTCTTTCCGGAGATGACCTCAGCCTGGATATCAACGATCCTGCCGAACCAGCCATACTCTGTCTCGGCGGGGAGCCCGCCAGGCAACAGGCGCTGGCTCCAGTGATGTCCCTTTTCATCGACCGGCTGAACAATCGGGTCAACCAGGCCGGCCGTCACCCTTCTGCACTGATCCTTGACGAATTTGGCACCGTCAGAGCCGCCAGCGTTCTGACGACTTTTGCCACGGCAAGATCGAACGACGTATCGACGATAATCTCAGTCCAGGACCTAAGTCAGCTGCAGACCCAATATTCCAATGCAGAGGCCCGGCAGATCATGAACTCCACCGGGAACCTCATCTGTGGGATGATCAGCGGCGAGACCGCCGGGCTGGTAAGTGACCGGTTTGCATCCTCTATCCAATACAAGACCACCATAGCAGTCAATAGTATGGATACGTCCGTCAGCAAATCAGAACAGACGACGCCAGCTGTCACACCCGCCACTTTAGGGAACCTTTCATCCGGCGAATTTGTCGGCATTGTAGCAGATGATCCCAACAAAAGGATCGAAAAGAAGGGGTTTCATGCGGAAATACTTATCGAGGAGGAATGGGAGACCAGGCTCGGGATGCACATTATCCCTGAAGTGAGGGTGGTCACCGATAAGGAGCTGGAGGTTAATTTTAATAAAATAAAAACCGATATACAAATCCTTGTCCGGGATGAGATCAAACGGATATTGAATGATCCGGCGTTGAGGGATAAGCAGGTAAAAAGATAGGAGGCGTTCTTTTAATTTGCAACTTTCTGGTAGGCATAGTGCAGTGTTTTAATTGTTAATAATTGCGAAACTCCCCGGTTATCGCTTATCAAAATTACGGCGGCCCTTCAGTGATGACCGCACAATACCTGCACTATGCTTTTCTATACATCACTACTGCTATTTTACGGACCTCAAAGAGGCTCGCCGCTTTGGGCTGTATTTCAATTAGATAGCAAGATCGTTCAACGAAATTTGGTAGAAAGCACTATTAATAAAATCGCAGCACCCTCCCTCCCTTTGAGATATTGCCTGATGAATTTTGACGCTTCCACCAGGTGGTTGCTCACTGTGCTTTTGGAAATATTGAGACGTACCGCGATCTCTTCGTAGCTCAATCCTTCAAGTCGGCTGAGCTGGTAAATCTTCTTTCGTTGCGGCGGCAACAGATCGATGGCCTTGTTGACCATTTCCTGGCTTTCGCGGAAGTCCATCATCTCTTCCACCGGATTGGTAGACTCGGTGTCCTTTATAAGTTTCCAAAGACTCTCCAGTCGCCGCTGGTCGCCGGCAATCTTTTTTAGCTGATCGTAAGCCTTATTGGCGGCCATAGTATATATATAAGCACGCAGGTCGTCGATGGTTGACGCCTCTTCTTTCCTGACCCAAAGTTTGAGGAAAACTTCCTGTACAACCTCATCCGCGATGGTTTCGGATCTCATCTTATTGAAGATGAACCACCATACTTTTTTGCCATAAAAATAAAAGACCTCGGTGAAAGCCGCCTCGTCTCCTTTTGATATACGGTGAAGCAGATCTTTCTCATTCTCATGCAGGAGCGGTATCTCGGGAGGGATGGTCACGGAATGGCTTATTGGTATAAATGTACTCAAAACAGGGCATAAAATAAGGGTTTTCAAGTATCTAAATAGCTAGCCTGCTAAAAATATGTGTTCATGGAAATTTTTTTTCGAGGTGACTAGTGTTTTGTGCGCCAGCGATCGTCCATAAATAGAAGGTGTTATTGATCCGTGAATCCCCCGTAACGAAATTATTAAGTCTTATCCTGACTTATTATGAAGGAAGACCAAGCAACATTACGAAAGCTATTGGACCAGCTCACGTCTGGGAATGTATCGAAGGATGAATTCGATGCGCTGCTTGCTGCCATCTCCGATGATGCGCAGGAGGGGACCTTAAAGGCTGCCTTGCTGGAAAGTATTGAAAATGAAGACAGGGATGCTGGCGTACCGGCCAGCCTGGAAGTTATTTTACAGCGGATCCTTGGCGGGAACGAACGTCTCCCGGCTGAGAATGAAGACCCTGTCCCTATCCGGCGGATCAGCGTCTGGCGAAGGGTTGCTGTTGCAGCAAGTATTATCCTTGTCCTTGGCGCCGGGGCCTATTTCCTGGCAGTGCGGAAGCCCTCGCAGGTGGCTGGAACGCAGGGCAGTGGCATAAAGAACGATGTGGCACCCGGAGGCAACAAGGCGATATTGACACTGGCAAATGGGGGTACGATCGTGCTCGACAGCGCTGCCAATGGTGTCCTGGCGCAGCAGGGTAATGCCAATGTACTTAAAACGAATAATGGCCAGCTGGCTTACAATACGACCAACGAAAAACCAACCGAAGTTCTTTACAACACACTGGCGACGCCCCGTGCAGGACAATACCAGCTGGTGTTACCCGATGGAAGCAAAGTATGGCTGAATGCGGCATCATCTATTCGTTACCCCACGGCATTCACAGGCGCCAACAGACAGGTAGATATTACAGGCGAGGTATATTTCGACATAGCTAAAGATGCACGGAAACCCTTTATAGTAAGGCTGGGCTCGCCGCCAGGAGGAAAGGGGGCTGTGAGAGTGCTGGGAACCCAATTCAATGTCAATGTTTATGATGATGAGCCGGCGGTGCGAACCACTTTGGTGGAGGGCTCAGTGGAGGTGACAAAGGATGCTGCAACGGCCTTGCTTAAACCCGGCCAGCAGTCGCAGCTGACGACATCCGGTGCGCTTAAGGTGGTCCAGGATGTCGATGTAGAAGAAGCCGTGGCATGGAAGAATGGGAAGCTATCGTTCAAACATGCGGATATTGCAACGATCCTGCGACAGGCTGCCCGGTGGTATGATGTGGAAATAGTATATAAGGCGAAGATCGAAGACACCTACACCGTGGATGTTCCGCGCAACCTGCCGGTGTCGACCTTACTGCATGTACTTGAGATGAGCAGCGGCGTACATTTCAACATTGAAGGACAGCGAATAACCGTAACCAAATAAATAAAGGGCTGATCCAAATAAAAACCGCCTCGACTTGTCCTCGAAGCGGCCAGTAGCTTGGATTACCCATGAAAACAATCTTCCAGGACTGCTTATTGTTTAACCCAAACACAACAAAGTTATGCATTTTAAGGCTCTTTGTAAAGCCCTTGTTTTGCCTTGTGCAAAACGAAGGGCACTCACCAAATCCGCTTTTGCGGATTCGGGAACACCATTGAAAAGACATTTACTCGTTTCCAAAACGCTGTTGATTATGAGGTTTATGGCATTTTTATTATTAGGCGCCATACTGCAGGTTAGTGCGAAAAGCAATGCCCAAAGCGTCACCCTCACTGTTAAAGACGCACCCCTGGAGCAGGTATTCAGGGCTATCCGTCAACAGACCGGCTACAGTTTTGTCTACAACGACCGGCTGATGAAGAACACGAAGAGTGTAACCCTCCAGGTGACCCAGGCGCCGCTGGATGAGGTATTGCAGGTCTGTTTTAAGAATCAGCCGCTGACCTACGCCATTGTCGACAAGATCATCGTCGTAAAGCCGAAAGAAACGCCCCAACTGGAGGAAGCGCCCGCATCACCCGTGCCTCCGGGGGACATACAGGGCTTTGTGACCAGTGAGAACGGCCCTATTGCCGGCGCCTCTGTAGTAATAAAAAGAACAAAGGAAGGCGTAAGTACCAATGGTAAAGGTGAGTTTAAGATCTCCGGCGTCAACGAGGACGACATACTGGTCATCTCCTCTATTGGATACCAGAACCAGGAGGTGCCTGTTAAAGGAAAAAAGGGGTTTGTATTGGTCACTTTAAAAATTGCCGTTAACCAGCTGGATGAATTGCATGTGCTGGCGTATGGCGGAATGACCTCCCGCAGGCTAAGTACTGGCTCTGTGGCCAGGGTCAGCGGGGAAGATATTGCCAAACAGCCGGTGAATAATGTATTACAGGCCCTGGAAGGCCGGGTGGCCGGTATGAGCATTTCGCAAACCAGCGGTATTGCCGGCGCAGACGTTACTTTCAACATACGGGGACAAAACTCTTTGTCGGCAAACGCATACACCGCTGCTCCGTTAGTGATTATAGACGGGACGGTTTATCCGGGTATTCCCATCAATTTACCCAGCGAATCCGGCACTGCTTCCAGCTTAACCAATGGTAATATTGGATATGGCAGCACATTATACAATCTCAATCCCAGCGATATTGAAAGCATAGAGGTGTTGAAAGATGCCGACGCCACGGCCATCTATGGAGCGCGTGCCGCCAATGGAGTATTGCTGGTCACCACCAAAAAAGGCAAGCAAGGCAAAACGAAGGTGGACATCAATGTATATTCCGGTGTGGCTTTGAATGTGCGGCGGGTTGAATTATTAAATACGGATCAATACCGCGCCCTGCGGAAAGAGGCGTTTGGCAACGCTGGCGTTACGCCTAACGCAATTAATGCGCCTGATCTGTTTTTGTGGGACAGTACCAAAAGCACCGATTGGCAAAAAGAGCTTGCCGGGCAGGTCGCTCATACGAATGATGCAAACCTAAGCATGAGTGGGGGAAATAATGGTACTTCGTTTTTGATTTCCGGTAACTACCATGATGAAAATACTATTTTTATTGACAGGAAAGGTTCCAGCAAAGGCGGCGCTCATTTTTCGGTGACCAATATATCCACTAATGGGCGATTTGGCGTCAGCCTGACCGGCATGGTCAATTTCACCAATACTACATTGCCTGTAAACACCTTCGCGAACAGCGCTTTTACCTTGCCGTCCAACTGGCAGCCTTATGATACGGCAGGCAATCTTATCTGGACATGGAACAACAACAATCCTTATGCCTTACTGAAGCAGGAATATTCTTCCAAAACCCTGGCGCTTACCAGTAACCTGAATATCCACTATTCCATCCTGCCCGGACTGGACGCCAAAGTGTCCATCGGATATACCCGTATGGATGCCGACCAACACCAGATACAACCCCAGCAATCATACAGCCCGGCTTACTGGTCCTTTATTAAAGGGTATCATTATATATACAGCGATAGATATCAGTCCCTCAGTTTTGAACCGCAACTGCAGCTGGTACACAATATTGCCAAAGGGAAACTGGATGTACTGGCAGGAAGCACGATCATGAAAAACACGGACGAAACTCCGTTTTATGCGTTGGCTTCCAATTTTTCTTCCGATGCATATATCAACAACTGGGCGCTGGCCGGTACATTTACTGCCACCACGGGATATAATGCTTACCAGTATGCTTCTTTCTTCAGCCGTGCCAATTATAACTGGGACAACAAATACATTTTGAACGCTTCATTTCGCCGGGACGGTTCTTCCCGCTTTGGCCCGAATCACCGCTTTGGGAACTTTGGCGCTGTTGCCGGCGCCTGGCTATTCAGCAAGGAAAAATTTGCCCAAAACCTTGGCCCCATAAGTTTTGGAAAACTGCGGGGGAGCATCGGCTGGGTAGGTTCAGACAATGTAGACAACTACGCCTATTTCTCCAATTACAGCAGTTATATTGCTACGTATAGCGGTGCTTCGGGTCTTATTCCTTCCCGGCTGGATAACCCTGACTTCAGATGGGAAAGTACCAGCAAACTGGAAGGTGCCCTGGAACTAGGTTTTTTGAAGGACCGTATTTTATTCACCGCTGCCTGGTTCCGCAATCGTACCGCTAATCAGCTGGTTGGTTACCCCGTGAGCGGGCAGGCAGGCTTTACAAGCTATACGGCTAATCTGAATGCAGCGGTGGTCGAAAACAAAGGATGGGAGCTGGAATTGAATACCATCAATGTCCAAAGTAAAAATTTCCGTTGGACTACGTCCTTTAACATCACCCTGCCCAAAAACAAGCTGCTGAAGTTCGATGGCATTGAAAAGACCAGCTATGCCAGCAATCTGGTAGTAGGAAAGCCTCTGAACTCCATCTTTGCCGTACATTTTACCGGTGTGGATAGCAACGGCAAGGCCCAGTACCAGGATGCAAATAAGAACGGCACCATTGATTTTTATTCAGGGTTGGCTACATATGGCAAAGGCGACAAAATATATGTAGGAAAAGGATATGCCAATTGTTTCGGAGGCATCACGAACACGATAAGTTATAAAAGATTCCAGTTGGACTTTACTTTCCAGTACACCCAAGGGCTTTTAAAGAAAAGCTATTTAGGCAATACCAACCGTCCGGGGGATATGTATAATTTGCCGGTGAAGACGGTACAATATTATCGGGATAAGGGGTTAGCTAAATCAATGATCACATCGTCCTTCTCGGCAGATTGGCTGAATTATATTTTTTATAGCGATGCGCCGTACGAGGATGCGTCTTTCATCCGGCTGACCAACGCCGCCTTGTCGTACAACGTCGGCGAAAAGGTATTAAAGGCTTCCCACCTGGCGGCTGCAAGAGTCTATCTGCAGGCGCAAAATCTATTTGTGATTGCTAACTACCATGGCTTCGACCCTGAATCAGGAGGAGTGAACGTGCCTCCGTTATTGAGAGTCGTGGGCGGTATCCAGGTGTCATTTTAAAAATTAAAACATCATGCAAACTAACTATTTATATAAATCATTGTCGTTCAGCCTGCTTTTGTTTAGTATGGCGGTGTTGAATGGTTGTAAAAAGTTCCTCGAGCCAGATTATAAAACCCAGGTAGCTACCACGGATGTATTTGCCAGTGATGGCAATGCGGTGGCCGCTATCACAGGTTTGTATGCCAATATGACGAGTGCCAATACAAATTTTAATGGGCTTATTACGGAAGCCGCCGGATTTTCTTCCGATGAGTTGAAGTATTATCAATCCGACGTGGTAAAAGACCAGTTTCAACAAGACTCTGTATTGCCCATCAATTCACAGGTGCTTTCTTTCTGGAACGTGATCTATAGCAATATCTACCAATGCAATGCCATTATTGAAAATGCAGCCGCTTCAACGGGCATGTCGGCGGCCTACAAAAAACAAATTATTGGGGAGGCTAAGTTTTTCAGGGCATTCTGCCATTTTTACCTGGTGAACCTGTTTGGCCCTGTGCCATTGATCACATCAACTGCCAAGGATAAGACCGCCTATGCGGCGCGTAGCACCGTACAGGATGTGTATACGCAAATCAAATCCGACTTAACGGATGCCTATAACACCCTGCCTGCGGATTATTCTGTTTCGAGCGGCAAACGCATACGCGCCAACAAATGGGCGGCAGCTGCGCTCCTGGCCAGAGCTGACCTGTATACCAGCGACTATGTCAATGCAGAGGCCATGGCAAGTGCCGTGCTGGCCAATTCCAGCCTGTACAGTTTGCAAAGCGACTTTAGTAAGGTGTTTTTAAAAAGCAATAGTGAATCTATCCTGGAATTTGAACGTGCCCTTTCTAATAATACCTACGAAGGTAGTATGTTTATGTCCTATGTAGGCTATTATGGTTGGGGCGATCATTTAATGTTGCCCGGGCTGGTGAGCAGCTTTGAAACAGGTGATCTCAGGGCCACAAAGTGGATATATACGGCCAGCAACGGTTCCGTACCATATAAATATAAAAACCCTTCCACAAATATTGAAGACTACCTGCTGCTCCGGGTGGCCGAGCAATACCTGATCCGTGCCGAAGCCAGGGCGCAGCAAAATAATATCAGCGCTGCACAAACGGATATCAATACCATACGGAACAGGGCCGGCCTGGCGAACGATACGACCATGGTGGACAAAACGACTGCTATGGCAGCGATAGAAAACGAACGCCGTCACGAACTTTTCTGCGAATGGGGGCACCGCTGGTTTGACCTCAAACGCTGGCCCAGCCTTACCACTACGGGGAAAACAAGGGCGGACGATGTATTGGGCGCGCTGAAAAAAGGCTGGAAATCCACGGCCATTATATATCCCATCCCCCAGGATGCATTGAATAATAATCCCAATTTAACACAAAACGCGGGCTACTGATCCCGCATAATCCCGGAACAAACAATGAAGAAGATCATGATGGCGGCAGCGTTGCTGTGTGCCCTGGAAAGTATTGCCCAGAAAAAGGAGGCAACATCGGATAGTACGGCCATTAAAAGCCTGCTGAGAACTGATTCGGTATCGGCGTCAAAGCCGAAAGCATATGATAAGGTGATCACATCAAAAGCAGTGACCAAAAAGGGCTTGCTTACCGTGCATCAACTGGACGAAAGCTACTATCTGGAGATCCCCGACAGCCTGCTGGGCAGGGAAATCCTCATGGTAACCCGTCTGGCCAAATCACCCGTCGATGGATTGACCGACGCATCGAGCGGTGGCTATTATGCAGGCGATCAGATCGATGAAAGAGAGATCACTTTTGAGAAAGGACCGGCGCATAAGATATTCATGCGTGGTATTTCTTATCGCGTGCGTTCCACGGATTCTTCGGATAACGGGATGTACCACTCCGTGCGCAATTCCAGCCTACAACCCATACTGGCGGCCTTCCCGGTAAAAAGCTATAATGAAAAAGACCCTGCCACCGTGATCGACATCACCGATATTGTCAGCAGTGATAATAGCATTTTTGCGTTGTCAGCCTGGACTAAAACCAAGTTCAAGACAGGTGCGCTGCAGCGCGACCGCTCGTATGTTAAGTCTGTCAGACCTTTTTCGCAGAATGTCGAGATCACGACGGTCAAAACGTATGCATCTTCTATCGATGCTTCGGGCAGTGCGCTTACCTTTGAGATCAATAATTCACTGGTGCTGCTACCCAGGATCCCGATGACGGCCCGGCTGGGTGACGACAGGGTAGGTTTTTTTTCTACCGGCTATATCGATTTCGATGCCAACCCGCAGGGCGTAAAAGGAACCAACATGGTCACCCGCTGGCGTCTGGAGCCGAAGGACGAGGATAGGGAAAAATATTTTAATGGCCAGCTCGTGGAACCCAAAAAGCCCATCGTGTTCTACATCGATCCCGCCACGCCCAAAAAATGGGTGCCTTATCTCATCCAGGGGGTGAATGACTGGCAGGCTGCCTTTGAACAGGCGGGCTTTAAAAATGCCGTCATAGCCAAAGAGGCGCCCCTGGATGACAGTGCCTGGAGCCTGGACGACGCTTCGCATTCCGCCATTGTCTATAAACCTTCCGCGATTGCCAATGCTTCGGGCCCTCATGTACACGATCCCCGCAGCGGCGAGATACTGGAAGCGCATATCAACTGGTACCACAATGTGATGAGCCTGGTGCACAGTTGGTATATGATACAGGCCGGAGCTATCGACCCTAGAGCTCGCAAAATGGAGTTCGATGACGAGCTGATGGGGCAGCTGATCCGCTTTGTCTCTTCACACGAAGTAGGACATACGCTTGGCCTGATGCACAATTTCGGTTCCTCTTCTACCGTCCCCGTCGACAGCCTGCGCAGCAAAAAATGGGTGGAAGCTCATGGCCACACGCCTTCTATCATGGACTATGCCCGATTCAACTATGTAGCTCAACCGGAAGACAGCATCGCCGAAAAGGGCATTTTCCCGCGTATCAACGATTACGACAAATGGGCCATCGAGTGGGGCTACCGGATGTTCCCCGGCATCAAAGAGCCAAAGGATGAAAATACCCTGCTCAACAAATGGGTCATCGATAGTCTTACCCACAACCATCGCCTTTGGTATGGTCCGCAATCGGTATTTGTAGCATTCGATCCCCGCAGCCAGAATGAGGACCTGGGTGACGATGCTATGAAGGCCGGCAGCTATGGCATAAAAAATCTAAAACGCATCCTGCCATTGCTACCAGAATGGACGCGCAAGCCCAATGATGGGTACCATGACCTGGAAGAAATGTATAAGGCGCTGCTGGCGCAGTACGCCCGCTATGCAGGTCATGTCGCCGCCAATATTGGTGGTCATTACCTTGAGTCGAAGAGCGTGGAAGAAAAAGGAGAGCTGCATATGCCCGTTCCTGCTGACCGGCAAGAACGCGCTATAGCCTGGCTCAATGAAGAAGTGTTTAAAACGCCCTCCTGGCTGGATTATCGACCAGTGACAGATAAAGCTGAGGGGTTTTTCGCAGTAGATGGATATACGGACATCGGCACGCGCACACTCGGCAAACTGTTGAGTAGTATCACGCTCTCATTGCTGGCCACTGATGCCGCCAAATATGGTGAAAAGAACGTGTATACATGCACCGCTCTGCTGGCTGATCTCAAAAAGAGCATTTGGTCGGAGTTGAATACACACCGGTCAATCGATGCGTATCGCCGGGCCTTGCAGGATACATATGTGGAGACACTCACTGCCATGGTAAAGCCGGCAGACAAAAATGAAAAGGAACGTTCTGCGCAAACACCGGAAGAAATACTGATTGTGATAAAGCCGCATTTGACTTTACTGAAAAGCACTATCCTGGCCGCCCTTCCGGCGACTACCGACATCGCCTCCAAAGCCCACTTGCAGCTGATGGCCGAAAAGATCGCTAATTCATTAAAACCAACAAAATGATTTCATTTTATGACCCTTCATGAAAAAAGATCGGCTGAGTAATTATATTCATCAGGTTGAGGAACGGGTTGGCCAGCGAGGGCGGCATTTCTAATATTATTTGCATGCCGGGAGTGACCAAGCGTATGATAGATGAGTTTGTGGAGGATGTACGGGCTGAAACTGTCTGAGAAGTAGTAGTTTTGATGTAAAATCTACAGATCAGGGCATGTCAAACACTATCCGCCAACTAACGCTGGGAGAGTTTCTTTTCGAAATAGGAATTACCCATTGGGAAGAGAACGATTTTTATGTTCATCATAACCGGCCCCAGGTGACCAACCCCGCGATCCCTTATCCCTTCAGGCTTTCTCATTTTACTATCGCCATAGTAACGGATGGCGCACTGTACCCCGTGATCAACCTGGAAGAATACACGGTGTCGAGGAATCATCTGATGCTGTTCCTGCCTTCCCACCTGATGAGCCCACAGAAAAGGCTCGGGGATAATTTTGCTGTCAGTGGGATCATGTTCCGAAAAGAATTCCTGCTGGAACATATCGCCAATACCCGGTTCCTGCAGAAATTCCGGTTCCTGGAGGCCGATGCCATACCCGTGTTGGAGCTCACCGATGACCAGGTGACGATCTTACAGCACTATTTTGCCATCATAGGCGAGCTTTCCACAAGGAAGACCCAGCCCCACTGGAAAGACATTGTCCGCAACCAGATCGAGTCGCTGATCTATGAAGTAGATGCGATCTATGAGTCGGGGGCTACGCAGGTGCAGAAGCGGTTCTCCAGGAAGGAAGAGCTGAGCCACCGGTTCCACAACCTGCTGAACCGGCATTTCCGGGAGCAACGCAGTGTGAGCTTTTACGCTTCCGAACTCAATGTGACCGCCAAATACCTCAGTACCGCTGTAAAAGAGGTATCAGGCCGAACAGCGGGCGACGCCATCGACGATATCGTAGTGATGGAGGCCAAGGTCCTTCTTAAGAATACCCAGCTTAGCATCGTGGAAGTGTCCGACCAGCTGCATTTCAATGACCAGTTCTTCTTCAGCCAGTACTTCAAGAAAAGGACCGGCTTGTCACCCTCCGACTACCGGAATACGCCTTAAACCCGAACCGGCGAATTTTACACATTTACCGGCGCCTTTTTCACATTCTCTTTGCCGTTTTCCCGGCTGATCTTTGTATCGTGAAAATATCAGGATCAATTTTACAATAGCAAAGTATGAGAACGAATGATCTTTCGATCAAGGCCCTCGTAGCGGGGGGCGGAGCCATCGGCATGCCTATTATTATCAGATTATTGCGGTCCAATGCCACGGTGATCGTGCCCGGGAAAAGCCTCGATGAGTTACAAACGGTGAAGAACGCTGCGGCTTCCATTCCGCAAGGCGTACTGGTGACGCTGCTGATGGATATGCCGAATTATTACCAAGCCGACGAAATGCTTGAACATATCGAAACCCTATACGGCGATATCGACCTCATGGTGATGGTCTTCGAGAATGATCTACCCGACAATCCGCTGATGGAGACCACCTATGAGGTGTGGGAAAAGATGCTGTTAGAGAATGTCTCCACCGCTTTTATCGGTGGGCGAGTGATGCTTTCCTCGATGAGACGCAACGGTCATGGCGTATATATTACCGTGAGCCATTCGATGGTGCACGGGCCGAGACTGTCTCCGCTGGCGAACATTGTCTGGAATGCACAAACAGAGCTGTCGCGCATCTTCGCCGCCGAGCTAAAAGCATCGGGAGTCCGCTATTACCATGTTTTTACCAATGTTTTCAAGGTGGATTCCGACGCGCAGCATATTTCCTCGCTCGTACTCAACCTGTATGTAGGCCATGTGGCCAACCCGGAAAATGTCTTTCATGTGGTATCCGATGATCATACTATAATACGTGAATACAATGAGAAAAACGATTAGTACAATGGCGGCGTTTGCCGTAGTGGTTTTGACACTGGCAGGTTGCGACGATCCCCGGAAAGAACCGCAGCTGGAATCTACACCGGTTAAGGTGAGCACCAAGCTCATCTCGCCCGTGGGGCAGCAGGAAGTGTTGTCTTACAGCGGCACTATCGAGGCCGACAACACCGTCTCCCTGGGTTTTTCGGTATCGGGAAGAGTGACCGACGTCCGGGTACTGGAAGGACAGCACGTAAATGCCGGTGAATTGCTGGCGACCATCGAGACCACGGAATACCAAAACGGATTGTTACTCGCGCAGGCCGGCCTGGAACAGGCAGCTGATAATTTCAACCGGCTGGATCAGCTGCACAGCAAGGGAAGTCTTCCGGAGCGGGATTATATCGCGGCCAAGGTAGCCCTGACCCAAGCCCAGGCGAATAAAAGCACCGCGGAGAAAAGGCTCAACGACACCAGGCTCTACGCCCCATTTGGCGGTATCGTCTCGGCCAAGCTTATTGAAAAAGGCGCCATCGCCGGCCCGGGGGCACCCGTTTTTACAATTCTCAAAACGGACAAGGTGTACGCCCAGGCGGCCATTACGGAAAGCGAGATCGCAAAGTTACGGCTTGGTGGCAGCGTCACAGTATGCATCCCGACGCTCAACGACACGCTCAGGGGCACGGTCGATATCATCAACCCGCAGGCCGACGCTACCAGCAAGACCTTCAATGTAAAGATCCGGCTGACCAATAGGGATGGGAAGCTGCTGCCGGGCATGCTCAGCAAGATCGATATCGTCACCGGCCGGACGGTGAGCGCTATCACGGTACCCGCGGAGGCGGTAGTGCGCGATGCGGATGATATCCCCTATGTCTTCGTGGTGAACAATGCGAGCAGGGTGACGAGGAAGAGGGTGGCGACCGGCGGACTGCTGGCGAATGAGCTGGTGATCACCAACGGATTGCAAACAGGTGACAATGTAGTGGTACAAGGACAAAACAAATTAAAAGACGGAATCGCTGTACAATGACAAAGAGAAGAATCAATCTCATCGAGGCGTCGATGAAGTATCACCAGATTACGCTGATCATCGCCTTGATCCTTGTAGTGGTAGGGGCCATCGCCTTGACGACCATGCCGCGCAGCGAAGACCCGCGGATCACCGTGAGACAGGGACTCGTCATTGCGCAGTACCCAGGCACCGACGAGGTGCAAATGGAAAAACAGGTGACCAATAAGCTGGAACAATATCTTTTTAGCTTTGAGGAAATAAGGAAAGAGAAGACAAAATCGGAAACGCGGGAAGGCCAGGTGGTGATCACCGCCGAACTCAACGAGGATGTGAAAGACCCCAAGAAGTTCTGGAGCACTCTGCAACATGGGCTCAATATGATGGCGCGGCAGAGTTTGCCCCCCGGCGTGATTGGCCCGATCGTCAACAGCGATTTTGGCGATGTGGTGGCGCAAATGATCACGGTGAGCGCGCCCGGCCGCAGCTATGCGGAGATCGACAAATATGTCGACAAATTAGAGGACGGCATCAAGACCATCACGGCCGTTTCCAAGATCAACCGGTATGGCGGCCAGAAACAGCAGATCTATGTGACGGTGCTGGATGAAAAGCTCCGGCAGTATGGATTCGATTTCTCGACGCTGGCGACCGTATTGCAGGCGCAGAATGTGACGAATGCCACCGGCGATATAACAATGGCCGCAAGCAATATTCCCATCTTTGCCGACAGCCGATTCAAGGACGAAGCGTCCATCGGCGACCAGATCGTATACAGTACGCCAGATGGAAAGGTGGTACGGCTCAAAGATGTGGCGAGGATCGAACGTCGTTATGAGGAACTGAACAGCTATATAAAAGTAGGGCATGACGATGTGATGATGCTTTCGGTGCAGGTGCAGCCGGGAAAGAACGTGGTCGAAGTCGGCAAGGAACTGGATAAGCGGGTCGCGGAGGTGAAGCGACAACTCCCGCCGGACGTAAACATCAAAACTATTGTCGACCAGCCGCAGGTAGTCAGGGAGCGGGTAAATCATTTCATGGTGGAATTTGGCATTGCTATAGGGTCGGTGATCCTGGTCGTCATGCTGTTGCTGCCGTTGCGGATCGCGTCGATCTCGGCTATTGCCGCCCCCGTATCCCCTGATCACCTTTGCGATCCTGAATACCATCGGGATCGAGATCCACCAGGTGTCGCTGGCGGCGATGATCATCGTGCTTGGGATGGTGGTCGATGACGCGATCGTGATCGTAGATAATTATATCGAGAAGCTGGATGAGGGCGTTCCAAATTGGACGGCGGCCTGGCAAAGCGCCACCCAGCTGATGGTGCCGGTGTTCACGGCGACAGCCGCCATCATTTTCGCTTTTCTGCCGCTGGCCTTTATGCTGAATGGGTTGACCAAGGAGTTCATCCAGGCATTGCCGGTGGCCGTATCGGTGGCCTTGTTCGCTTCTTTCCTGGTAGCCGTCCTGCTGACACCCTACCTGTGTTTTATCTTTCTCAAGAAAGGACTCAAACATCCTATCGGCGACCGGCCGCCGAAGAAGAAGGTGCTCGACCATCTGCAGGACGCCTATAACAAGGCGGTCGAGTTCTGTTTTCGCTGGCCAAAGGCCACCTTGCTCGCCGGAGTGCTCTCCATTGCACTGGCTATGTTCCTGGGTACGAGGGCAAAGCAGGAGCTTTTTCCGATGGCGGAGCGTAACCAGTTCAATTTGGAGCTGTGGATGCAAAACGGGACTGATATCCATGAGACGGACCGCGCGGTGAAGAAGGTAGAGGAGGCGATCAGGGATGATAAACGTATTGTAACGACGGCCAGTTTTGTCGGGACGAGCTCACCCCGTTTCCACTCCAACTATGCGCCGGAGATACCGCGGGAGAATTATGCGCAGATCTTCATCAACACCGTGAGCGAAAAGGCTACGGAAGAGATGGTAAAGGAATACCTGGTTAAGTTCAACAATTTCCTGCCGAATGGCTATGTGCGTATCAGACAGCTGTCACTAAAAGAATCGCCGGCGCAGGTGGAAGTGCGAATCATCGGCGACGATCTCAACGATCAGAAACGGGTGGCCGGCGAGGTGGAAGACATTTTGGAGAAGACCAGGGGAGCCAATTGGATCCGCACTGACTACCAGGACGACTACTTCGGGATCAAGGCGGTTACAAAGGAAGATGTGGCGACGAGACTGGGCGTGACGAACAACATTATCACCCAAACCCTGGGCGCCGAGATCAAGGGATATCCTGTGTCGACACTCTGGGAGGGGGATAAGCCGGTGGACATCGTCCTGCGGCTGGAGCCGGAGAATCGCAGCGACATCAATGACCTGGAGAAGCTGTACGTCACGAGCCGGTACAACACCAAGATCCCGTTGCGGGAGGTGGTGGATCTCAAACCGTCCTGGCACACCGGGGTCATTGCCCACCGGAATGGGCTGCGTACCCTCACGGTGCGGTCGGAAGCGCAGCTCGGGATCAAGGCATCTGCGATCATGGGTGACATCAGGCCACAGATCGCCCGGCTGAAATTGCCGGAGGGTATTTCGATCGCCTATGGCGGCGAGGAAGAGTCCACGCAAGAAAGCACTCCCCCAATGGCGAAATCGCTGATGATAAGCCTGGTGCTGATCTTTCTGACGCTGCTGTTCCAATTCAAGAATATCGGGAAGGTGTTGATCGTGCTGGCCACCTTTCCGCTGAGCCTGCTAGGGGCGATGCTGGGATTGATCATCACCGGAAATCCCTTTGGGTTTACGGCTTTCATGGGCATCATCAGCCTCATGGGCATCGTGGTACGTAATGGGATCATCCTGGTAGACTATGCCGACGAGCTGGTGCTGGAGCATAATTACACGGTGAAGGCCGCTGCCCTGGCCTCGGCCAAGCGGCGGATGAGGCCGATCTTTCTCACCTCTTCCGCCGCAGCAATAGGTGTCGTCCCCATGATACTGGGCAAATCTCCTCTGTGGGCACCGTTGGGGAGTGTACTGGCGATAGGGTTATTGGTATCGATGGTGATGACGCTCTTCGTCGTGCCCGTGTTATATTACAAATTCATCAAACCGCATAAGGTTGCAGAGGTAGCCGGGCAGCCGGCGGCCGGAGAGCATATCCAGTATAAACCCTCGCATATTTTGGTCATATTGCTGTCATTGGCCGCCGTCTTGGGCGGCCACGGAGCCCAGGCACAGCAGACATTGACACTCGACCATTGTCTGCAGCTGGCGAAGGAGCGAAACAATAATTTGAAGATCGCGAAGGAAAATCTCGAAGCGGCCAGGGCGGTGAAGCGGCAGCAGGACGCAGGAGGCAAGCCAACGGTTGACGGGTCGGTCACAGGGTTCTATTTCGGCAAGCCGCTGAATTCCGTGCTGCCAGAATATGGGATTAGCCCCGGCGTGAGCATCTCCCAGCCCATTTATTCGGGTGGGAAGGTGAAGCTCGGCAAGGCCTCCGCGGCAATGGGTGTGGAGATCCAGGAAGAACAAAAGGTGCTGACGGAGTCCGATGTGGTATTCAATACGGAAAAGGCCTACTGGCAGGTGGTATCCGCCGCCGAGCAGATCAAGCTGGCCGAACAAAGCCAAAAGCAGCTGGTGGCCTTGTATACCGATCTGAACAATCAATACCAGGCCGGCGTCAGTTATAAGAACGATGTGCTACGCGTCAAGGTGCAGCAGAACTCGACGGAGCTGGATCTCACCCGGGCAAAGGATGGGTTAACTATCGCAAAGGAGAATCTGGCTCAGCTCGTAGGGCTGGGCGACAGTACTTCCTTTGTTGTTGCCGATTCAGTCACGGGGGAGTTCAGTATGGTCGCAGTGGGTACGGAGGCGCAGCAGGCGTTGACAAACCGGGCGGAGATCAGGATCCTGGAAAAGAGCGTGGAGTCTGATAAGATACAGGAAAGGATGCTCAAGGCCGACCGGCTTCCTTCGGTGAGCCTGGGGCTCAACGGTGTCACGGCATTTGGTAAGGAGGGTATCCATCCGGGCAGCAACAGCAATTTTCTGGCGACTTATTACGGCATGTTGAATGTGAGCATCCCCATCTTCGACTGGGGGAAAAGGAGTTACAAGGTGCGGGAGCAGCAGCACCGGATCGCGGCGCGCAGCTTCGAGCTCAAGGAGCGGACAGAGCAGATATCGATCGAGGTGCAGCAGGCCTATTTACAGGTAAACCAGAGTGTTAAACATATTGAGTTATCCGGCGCATCCTTGCAACAGGCAGATGAGAATCTAAGATTGAGCAATGATCGGCTGAAGGCAGGAACTATTACAGGCAAGGATGTGCTGGAGGCTCAAACTATCTGGCAACAGGCATACAGCAATTTGATCGACGCAAAGGTTGAGTATAAGGTGAATGAAGCGAATCTACGGCGGGTTTTGGGAAAAGGAAGGTAGTCGTGACAAATGAAAAGGCCATCTCGCTAAGAGATGGCCTTCAATTTTTTGTGCCACAGGTGACAAAGGAGACGGAGGATTTGGGTCAGAAGCCGATGAGACAGATTGATGCAGGTCGTAAAGGACCAATTCCAAGCGGCAAAAAAGGAATTCGAAGAGAAACAGAGGTCTTTGATACAAAGGAATAATTTTATATCTTTCTGCTAATACGACCTGTATGAAACCCTGGTATTTTGTCTTACTTATCCTCGCTGCCTGCCATTCCGCGCAGGAACCAACAATATATCTTCCAACCGCGGCGATCTATGCCGTTGATTCGGTAGAAAGATCGCTGGGACCAGGGCTACGCAAAGCTGCCGCCACCGCGTACTGCAGGCTGGGAGACTCGCTGCTGGACAAAGGATATTGCGACACGGCTATAAAAGCCTTTCAGATCGCCGAGCGACTGGGATTTCAACCGCGCGCAGACCTGATGTACAAGCTGTCCGCCAGCTATGCCGGCAAGCTGCAATACGCCGATGACCCCAAAGATGAATTACCGATAGCGGCAACCAGGTATGCAGAACTGGCGATCCAAATGGGATACCCGCACCCGGAGAATTTCAAAAGCAATCCTGAATTCGCAGCGATAAAAGAGAACGGCTATTTTATCACCGTCTGCAGCGAAGCGATCACGGGGGCCGGTAGAGGGATCGATTCTGATCAGGCCCTGTGGGAGAATTTTTCCAACGAGTTCAGCCCGCTGTCGCTGCCCCTCACCATCGACCAGCACTGGATCAATACTCATCCCATTCGACGCAAGATCGCCCTTACCTACGAAAGCCTGGTTCCCGAATACCGCACCGTCAATTTCTCGAGAATACAGCTGTACGGATTCTTTTACGTCGGGTTGATTAAAAGAACACCTCGGTATACTGCCCTGTTATATGCCGGCAAAAGCCTCGCCCTGATGCAGAATGAGGAGGATACCCGCGCGACCTTTATCTTCCTCGTCACCTACGACAACAATGGCAGGATCATCGACAAGCTGCTGGCAGCTGGCCAGCGGGATTTTACAGAACCCTCCCGGCAACTGGCCTTCCAGCCCTACATGAGCTTCGCAGTAAAAAGTTTCAGGAATATCTACGAGCACGATCCCTCGAAAACAGGTTATGAAAATAATCCCATCATCCACGCTGAACCAGCCGGCGAGGCCAGCTACCGGATCGCCGCAACCGGAAGGTTCGAAAAGCTCCAGCCTTCCCTGGCCCTACGCTGAACGCCGCCTACGCCCCTTTTTTACGGGACAGCCAAACGCTCCAGCCTTAGCCCATTCCCCGTCAACACGCCGTTCTTCACCACCAGCGTCTCGCTCACTGGCTTTAAATACACATTCTCCTCCCATTCCACTTTATACCCTTCTTTCTCACCAACCAGCCGCTCATAATTACCCCTTATCCTGATCAACTGGGAAGTGGAGTCCCAGGGCCGCAGGTAAAATCTAAATTCACACAATCCGTCATTTTTTAAGACCAGCACACTGTCGCGGGAATCAAGCCGGTGAGCAGGAAACCAAGTGTCGTAGTCTCTATTTCGCCATCCTTCGGGTAACTGCGCCGTATTCAAAAGCCTCGATTCCTCCCCCTGCAACACCCGCCCCGACATTTTCCAATCCGCCGTGTCTATATGGAAAGAAAATCTACCCGGCTGATCACCTGCCTCCTCAAGCTGAATTTGGAGCGCGCCTCCCTGCAGGTGCACATCGCCGTTGAAATTTCTTCGGCGTCCCCGCTGAACCGTATACCCGGACACCGCATCCCCCGAGATATAGTTGATGACCATCGTGATCAGTCCGTCTCCCAGATGACCGGTATAGCTGCTCATCGCCTTTTGCGCCAGTGAGCCGGAGATACTCGCGGATTGCGCGGATGGGTCATGGACATTCGAGGAGGGGTCGTGAACACCGCCAGCGAGATCATTGGTACCGGCAGCAGGGTCATCGGCACCGGAAGCAGCGTCGTTGCCACTTGCAGCGCGGCCATTGGTCCCCGAGGTCCGGCCGTGGCAGGCGACAATCGCCGTGTACGAAATCATCAGGAATAAGACATAACGAATAAATATCATACCTAAACGGGCATTTATCCCTCAATATAGTTTTTTTCAAAAATTTTATATCTTTCGCTTCAATACCGACATCCATGAGACCCTTAACCCCCTTTCTCCTGATACCTTTCGTCCTGGCGGCCTGTCATTCAGCGCCGCCGACGCCCGTCGCAGGACTTACTCCAACAGCCATTTACAATATCGATTCAGTACGCATCGCCTCAATGGCCGGCGACGACAAAGCCGCACGCAAACAATTCCTCGCAGCGATGGACGCCTACAAGAATAAAAAGAATATTGCGGGAAGCATCGAGCTGTTCAGGAAGTCGATCCTGCTGAAACCCACCGCCCAGGCTTATTACGAGATGGGAGGCGCGCTGATCGACCAGGACAGCTGCGAGGAAGCGATATCCGCCCTGCAGATAGCAGAAAAGCTGCAGTACAAGCCAATGGCCAATGTGCTATTCCGGCTGTCCGCAGCCTGGCTCGGATCAGAAGGCAAGCAATATTACAACGCTATAAAAGATTCGGCCGCCCTGCACTATATGGAAGTAGCCCTTCAGATGGGATATAGCCATCCGGATGAATTCCTCAAAAATCCCTGGTTCGCCATCGCCCAGTCAGCAGGGCGCGACGACTTCAAACGACTATACAAGACGGTGATCGCCGCCGGCAGCAATATAAAGGACCCGGAGCAGGGTCTTTGGCAGGAATTCAGGAACGAGTTCGTACCCGTCTCTCTTCCACTGACGATCAACGACGCCTGGATCAATTCCCATACGCTGGAAAAGACCATCAATTTCGACTATGAGAAATTCGTCCCGGAGATGCGGACCCAGAAATTCTCCCGCGACGTCGACAGAGAATATTATTATTACGCCGTCATAAAAGCCGACACCGCCTATACCGCCCTTCTGTATGCCGGTAAACACATCGTATTCGAAAGAGACAACGCTCATATGCCAATCTTCTTCTTCCTGGTCAGCTTTGACCCCAATGGCAGGATCATCGATAAATTAGCCGTCGCGGGACAGCAGAATCTCTCCGACCCCGTCAAGGTCTTTACTATGCAACCCAATTTCGAATTTGAAGTGAGGGATTTCAAGAATATTTACAGGAACGACCCCGACAGTGTTGGATACGACAGCAACGCCATCATCAGGACCGACCCTGTAGGCGTCGCCAACTACCGCATCGCAGCCAGCGGAAAATTTGAAAAGACGAACGCGCCGCTGGTGATAAGGTAGGCAAACCGCCGCAAGACGGGTAAGCCGCTGGCGCTGTCTAAGGACCCTCCTTCAGGTCCTGTACACCTTCTGTACAAACCCGTTGCGGATCAGGATCTCGGCCAGTATGAGATTGGGCACCCAGCTCAGCCAGGCCGTTGTGATATAAATATCCCTCGCGCTGGCATGAATGGCTGTCAGCGAGAGCAGGAAAGTATAGGACCGCAGCGTCAGCGCAGAGAGGGTCAGCGCATAGCTCCTGAACATATAGGCGCCGTGAAGGGCGAAGCGCCGGCGCACCGCATAATACCCCGCAAACGCAGTGAACGCTACCCACAAGAACGCCAGCAGCGTAAAACTGGCGCGGGCCGGAAGTCCGCCATTGGCATACCATCCCATGATAAAGGCCGAAGGCCCGCTGATCATCGTCACGATCAAGAGATAGCCCCAGCCCATCCAGCGGTGAACACGACGATAACGGCGCAGCAGCCACGGATTGAATTGCGTGAGACCGGCGATCAGCACAAAACAGCTGGTAAACACATGGATATAAAAACTGAAGCGCCAGTACCGGATATGATAGATAGTCTGCTTGGTCTGCAGGAAATCCACGTCACTGCGCATCACCAGATAGGGCAGCGACAGCCTGACCATCAGCAACGAGAAAAAGGCCAGGGCAAGCAGCAGCAGCGCGCGGATGATCAGGGAAGCTTTCATCGTTAGTCTTCTTCACCTTCACTCATGACAAATTTCAAACCATTGCCGCGCATCTCCAGTGGCGCCGCACCTGCCGAGTCGGGAGACTGGCTGGGAGGCTGTACGACCAGCTTCAGCGACGGGAAGTACTTGTTCTTCGCCCAGTCTATGGTGCATTCCGACCCACGGAACGTGTAGTTACCCCTCAGGGTGATCAGCTGCGAAGTGGAGTCGTCGGGCCGCTCGTAGAACTCGAAGGTGCAGGTGCCATCGCCTTCCAGGTTAAGCGTACTGTCCCGCCCAGCGTACCAGGCGCCCGCTAAAATAACATAACCGTCGTTGCTTTCTTTCCGATCGAGAGCCAGCTTTCGGACCGGCGCTTTCGTGCTGTCGAAAGGCGCCCACCTGCCCTTCATCATCATTTTTGCCGTATCCAGGGAAAGGCTGAACGTGCCGTCAAAAGGGTTGGAGCCGGGCTCTTTCAGTACCAGCTGCAGCAGACCACCCTGCTGGCTGACTTCGCCGTTGAAATTGCGCCTCAGCCCTTTGTGAATGTCATAGCCGGAGACCGTCGGACCGTTGATATAGTTGACGACGAGGGTGATCAGCCCCTTGCCGAACTGCCCGGTATAGGTGCCCATCGATTTTTGCGCTAAAAGATCGGAAATGCCGGCCGGCAGGACAGCAGGCGCAGAAGCGGGCCGCTCATGGCAGGCCCCGAATAAAAAAACCAGGAAAGAACAGCAGATCAGGGGTTTCATAGAAAATTGAAGTTTCGCCTCCAAAATACTCTTTTTCCTGGTTTTTCCTAAATGTGCCGAAGACCCATAGCCCGAGGCCTTCAGGACCGTCTAATACTCTATCTTATAGTCAAATTGTTTGGGATCCTTGAATACGTCGATGAGATTGAACTTCATCGTGACCGTCTTCTTGTCGTCAGAGAGCTTAGCCAGCGGGTTGTCCACGCTCTTAACAGCCCGGGGCAGCACGATCGTGGTCGTATAGTTGACTTCCATACCCATATCCGCCGCCTGCTTGACCTGCGCCATCTGCGGATCATTGGTGAGCGCCTTCCATTTTTCCTGGTTGACCTTCTTCGCCATCATCCCGTCTTTGGCAGTAAAATCATAGATGCCGTTGAACTGATCCATGCCTCCGGGGGTCGCGCCCTGATCGCCGCCGAGTCCGCCGAACAGCTTGGCATTGCCCAGGGAACCATCGCTCATTGCGGCGTACAGTTTTTGGAGGTTGGCCTGGCTCGTGTAGGGGAACTGCATATGCGTCGTAAAGACCTTGGCGTCCATATCCATCTTGATGTGCAGCTTGCCCGGACGAAGGAGCTGCTTCTTTTCCTCACTGAGCGTGCTGACAGTATCGACGATATCTTTCATATAGATGGTCGTGTCCATCTTTTCCATCCCCTTTTTGGCCATGTCTTCCTTGCTCATATAGTTCTGGAGCATCTCCAGCATCTGGCTCATGTCCATATCCATGACCAGCTGACCGCTGCCGTCCTTCTTCACCTCTACGTTCTCATTGATGTCCAGACACCCGGCAAAACCGAAAGCGATAAGTACCGGCAGGATAAATTTCAACATCTTTTTCATTGAATGATCTTTTTTATGAAGGCTTGGTGCCCTTTGGGAGCAAATTACCGTTTTAGTCGACAGAAACTTTATAACGTACAGTAAATATTTGTGAATGGCCGGGAGGCAGGATGAGAAGCCCCATTTTATTGTTAAAACAGTCCGGCGCACCGCTGAGATTCTCGATCGCGATGCTCTCGCGCGTCGGCGGCGTGTATATCTGCAGATAGGGATAGCTGGGATCAGGATAGAAGGACACCCGCAGTCCACTCTCCGGATTGAAGATCTCGCAAGCGGCGCTCACGACCCCGGGCTTCAGCGTGTAACAGTTGTCGAGAAAGCTGTCCTCAAGGAGTCTGGCCGACTCATAAACATTGTATGGCGACAGGTGACCCGTCGGTACCAGCCGGTCATCGAAATCGACGATCGCCGTTGAATGAAACTGCAGCAACCAGTCATTGACCCGCCCCCCAAGCCGGAAATAGGGATGCCAGCCATCCGCCATCGGAATATCCGTCTGATCGAGATTGGTCACCGTCGTCGTTACTTCCAGCACGCTGTCCGAATAAAGAATATACCTCACCTGGCAGCGGTAGTCGAACGGATATCCTCCGTCGTCCTTCCGGTAGACATACTCCATCGACACAACACCCGTCGAATCATCCGCCTCTTCTTCCTTCACCTCGAATTGCTTGTTGTACAGCAGGCCATGAATTGCCGTGCCGTCCCCGAACAACTTTTCGAAGCGGTAGTCCTTTCCCCCGAACTCATATTTTCCGTAGGGTATCCTGCACGGAAAGGGAGAAAGCTTCGGGCCTTTAAAAGACTTCGGCAGGTCCGCTTTCAGCTCGGTAAGGCTGCGATAGCCGTCGATAACATTGAAAGGTTCGCCGTTCTTTTGTTTTACGGAAAACCGGTGGAGGGTCGCTCCAAAGCCCGGGATCAGGGCTATTTCTGTGCCATTGCTTTCATCTTTTATCAGAACCAGCCTAAGCTCCTGTTCCGTGGTCTGCCGGATCGAGAATTTCATATGCGGATATATATTTCCTGCAAAATATCGAATATGTACCGGAAATGAACAGGCGGATGGCGTGTGAACCGCCCGGTTCACGCTCGCGGGGGGCAGGCGAACGGAAGGGTCACTGACGAACCGAAGGGTCACGGACGAGCGGAAGGGTCACGGACGAACGGAAGGGTCACTGACGAACCGAAGGGTCACGGACGAGCGGAAGGGTCACGGGCAAACCGCCCGGCGTCCCGTAGGCTATATCCCGATCTGGATCTCGGTTATCTGGTCGGCGGGGGCCGCAAAATCGATGTGTATATAGGATTCGGCAACGAAGCCGGTCGGCTTATACCCGTTGTCAGCGATATATTTAAACATTTTGTCATATTCTTTTAACAGGCCTTCCCAGGGACCCTCATAGCGGGAGCAGAGACATTTGAAGGCAGGCATCTGCTTAAAATTCGACAGGAGGGTGGTTGGTATCCGGCCCTGAACGGGCAGCGCGACGTCGAGCGTAAACCGGGTATCGGGCTTTCCATCCATGCCGTGGTAGAACCAGTATTGGGGCCCGCAGATCAGGAGGTCCAGGTCGGCCACGTAGGTGTATAGCTCACGAACTTTTCCGGTATAATTCTTTAATTCCCCAAGTGTTACCTGATGACTACTGTAGAGGACCGTCATGGGAGGGTGTACGCGGATAAGCATATTCTTTCGGTTTCCGGCAAAGAAAAGGACGAGCAGTGACAGCTGTATGTCAGTAGCTGGTATGGTGAGCCGCTAATTTTTCGGACAGCTGGCGGATCTGTGCTTTTAACGCCACTGGCTCTTCGACGATGACGGCGTCGGTATACATCAACAGCCAGCGGGCAAAGTAAAAAATGGAAGAAGTGAGGAATTTCATCCGGAGGCAGGTGCCCATGTCTTCTTCGGAGACAAAGCCATTGAGGTATTTCTGCTCTACCAGGTATTTCGCCGTATCCTTGCTGACGCGAACGATGGCCTCCTGCAGGTCTGAGCTGGCCCTTATCTGTTCGATGTATTGCTGTATCGAGGGATGGGCGCCCGGATCGAAGGTTCTTTCGTCCAGCGTCACGCTGAGCATCCTGCTTACCCTGAAGTCCCGGTAGTCGCCGCGCAGCTGACACCAGCCAATGAGATGCCAGGCCGACCCATAGTATAGCAGCCCGATTGGTTCCACGGCTCTGCGGGTAGTCTCCTCTTTCATATTCGACCGGTACTGCAAATGGACAATGTACTTGTGGACTACCGCCTGCTGCAGCTGCGAGAGGTATTGCTGCGGAGACTCCTTGTCGGGAGTATTCCGGATGAGTATCTCAACGTGTTCGGTAAGCGTGTCGACGTAGTCCTTGTCCGGCCCGCGCAGGACCGCCTTTATCTTGAACAGCGCCGCGTTGAAATGTCGTTTGACGGAGCCGTCGGTGAACTGTTCCGCCAGCTTGGCACCGAGCAGCAAAGCGCTGGCCTCTTCCTGGGTGAACATTACAGGGGGGAGACGATAGCCTTCCATGATCGTATAGCCGGAACCCGCCTCCCCGATGACGGGCACACCGGATTCGTCCAGGGCCTTTACGTCCCTGTACACCGTTCGCAGGCTGATGTTGAAGCGATCGGCCATCTCCTGCGCCGTCACCTTTTTCTTGCTCTGCAAATGGGTGAGGATGGCATGAAGTCTGTCAATGCGATTCACCTGAAAAAAATTTTAAAGGACCTGTTCCAGCGGGCTGGCGACCGGGTCGAGCCAGGCTCCGCTTTCTTTCAGCAAAAGGATCAGCTCTTCCACAGCAATGGCGCTATCCACACCTCTCTTAACGACTTCCTTCCCCCTGTAAAGGGTGATCTTTCCGGGACCGCTGCCCACGTATCCGAAGTCGGCATCGGCCATTTCGCCGGGACCGTTGACGATACATCCCATGATGGCGATCTTAACACCCTTGAGATGATGGGTCACCGCACGGATCTTCGCGGTGGTCTCCTGCAGATCGAAAAGGGTCCTGCCACAGGAAGGGCAGGAAATATATTCCGTCCGCGATATCCGGGTGCGGGTAGCCTGAAGGATCGAGAAAGACGTATTGTTGAGGAATTGATGATTGTTCTTTGTCTCGAGGTAGGTACGGCCGCTGACGCGGGTGTTGACGATGTTCTTTGCGTCGTTCATCAGCCATATTCCATCGCCCATGCCGTCGAGCAGCAATGCTCCCGCCTCGGTCGAGAAGTGGATCAGCTGTTCGTCGATGGTCGTGTCCTTGCTCTCTACTGCAAGGATTATGGGGCTGCGGACGTCTCTTACGATCAGCTCCATGACCAGCCGCCGTACAGAGAGCATGGCTTCGGGATGGGAGGAATAGATGCAGAATACCAGTGTGGCGTCGTCCTTCAGCGACTCGGCCAGGTCGGCTGAGGTATCGTCGGCGGCGTTCAGCGCGACGAAGTTCAGCGTGTCCGAACGTTCGCCGGATGGATCGTATTCCACTCCCTGGAACAGCGGGGTATATTTCTCCTGGTCGTCCAGGCCGAGCCACGCGTCGTGATCGCAGACCGGCTTTAGCGTACCGGGAAGATCGAAGTCGATCGTTTTTTTTCCTGTATAGATATAGTCGGCGGCGGCGTCCCCGATATTCCACTTGTCGCTGGTGGCGTCATAGCTGTAGCCGATGGCCCTGAGGTCGGCCCTGTCGATACGCGTGGCCCGCATGAAGTCGGCCATGACGACCGGGACGTGCTGGCCGCCGATGCCCGGAAGGATGCGGGATACGCGGCGCCTGTACTCAAAGGGAGAGTAGGGTATGTGGTCGATCGGGGGGATCGTGTGAGAGGATTCCCGATGCGTATAGCGTTTCACGAGGTCCTTGCAGACCGGTATCTCGAACTCGGGGTCTTCCGTGAGGGAAACGCGGATCGTATCTCCAATCCCGTCTTCCATCAGCGTGCCTATGCCGATAGCGGATTTTATGCGGCCGTCCTCGCCGTCGCCTGCCTCAGTGACACCGAGGTGGAGTGGGTAACAAAGTCCGAATTCCTCATCCATCTGGCGGATCAGCAGCCGGTAGGCCTGCACCATCACCTGCGGATTGCTGGACTTCATGCTGAGGACGATATTGTGATAGCTCTCGTCCCTGGCCACCCGAAGAAATTCCATAGCGCTTTCTACCATGCCCACAGGCGTATCTCCATAGCGGCTCATGATCCGGTCGCTCAGCGAACCATGGTTCGTGCCGATACGCATAGCCGTGCCGTATTCCTTACAGATCTTCACCAGCGGGGTAAAGCGCTGACGGATGCGGTCGATCTCCTCGTTGTATTCTGCGTCGGTATATTCGATCAGCTCGAATTTCTTTTTGTCGATATAGTTGCCGGGATTGATCCGCACCTTCTCCACGATGCGGGCCGCAATCTCTGCGGCATTCGGAGTAAAATGAATATCGGCCACCAGCGGGGTAGTGTATCCCCTGCGGTGAAGCTCGTTCTTTATATTCAGCAGGTTCTCGGCCTCTTTCTTACTGGGCGCGGTAATGCGCACCAGCTCGGCGCCGGCCTCGATACAACGGATGGACTGCTCCACCGTCGCAATGGTATCCATCGTATCCGTCGTAGTCATCGTCTGCACCCGGATAGGATGGCCGGCTCCTAAATACAAGTCTCCGATCTTTACTTCGAGGGTCTTAAGCCTGGAGTACTTTGTCAGGGAATTACAATACAGCTGCATAGGGGCAAATTTACGATAAAGCCGTCAGCCGGGAAAGGACCATTCGGCCGCGGTCCGTTACCAGTCCTTTTCGGGTTGGTTCGGCGCCTTTATCTTGTTCTGATTGAGCTTGTTCTGCAGGTCGTTCTCTTTTTGCTGCAGCGCTTTCAGCAGCTGCTCGACCTGCTGCCTGTTCAGGCGGCTGGGCTGCGGCTTTGGCTGCTGCTCCTGCTGTTGTTGCTGGTCCTTCTTTTCTTCCTTCTTATTCTTTTCCTGGTCTTTCTTTTGTTGTTGCTGCTGTTGTTGCTGTTGCTGCTGCTTTTTCAGCTCCAGCAGGGCCTTTTCCAGGTTCTCCCTGGCGTCGACGTCGGAGGCATCCAGCTTAAGCGCAGATTTCCAGGCGTTGATGCTCTCCTGCAGCTTTTTCTGCTTGATCATCGCGACGCCCTTGTTGTACTGGGCCTTTTCCTGCATGGCCTTGTCGGTTGTATGGGAGGCGCTGGCGTCATAGGACTTAGCCGCGTCGTCGAAGCTGTTCTTCCTGAACTGGGCGTTGCCTAAGTTATAATTAGCAGTAGGATTGTCCGGCGCCTTCTGGACCGCGGACTGGTATTGCTGCAGGGACTGGTCGAGTTGTTTTTTCTTGTAGTATCTGTTGCCGCTGCGGATCTGGGGGTTTCCATTTTGCGCAGCTGCCGAAAGCGTAGTGACCAGACCGGCTATGACAAACAGCAGGACCTGAACGGGGAAGGCTGAAGGCCTCGTGCTTTTTTGCCGGTGGCGTTCTGCCAGGAAGAATTCTCCCAGCAGCAGCAGCAGGGCCGCCGCCATGAACCACTGGAAATAGCTTTTGTAGTCGATGAATTCCGAGTCGCTCATGGACTTCTTCTCAGCGCCTTCCAGCTGCTGGGTCATGGTGATGAGGGCGTCGTCGACATTGTCCAGCCTGAGATACTGGCCGTTGGTCAGGTTGGACAGATTCTGCAGCTCAGGCTCATTCAGCTTTGACAACACCGTCTGACCCTGGGCGTCCTTCTTCAGGTCGCCCGTTGCCGGGTCCACGATGGGGGAGCCTTCGGGCGAGCCGATGCCGACGGTGTTGATCATGACGCCGTTCTGCGCGAGCTTTTTGGCGACATCCTGCGCTTCCGGATCGTGGTCCTCGCCATCCGAGACGAGTAATATGGATTTATACTTCCTCTCCTTTGAATTGAATGCGGCATTGGCCATCCGGAGCGCCTCGCCGATAACGGTCCCCTGTGTCGGAACGTCGTCAGGACTGGCCTGCTGGATATACATCTTCGCCGCCCCGTGGTCCGTCGTCAGCGGCATCTGCATGTATGCGCGGCCGGCAAAAAGGATCAGACCGATGCGGTCATTGTCCAGCTTATCGGTAAGCCGCAGCAGCAGCTGTTTGGCCTTCTCGAGACGGCTGGGTTTGATATCTCTCGCCAGCATGCTCTTGCTGACGTCCAGCACCAGCATGACGTCGACTCCCTTGCGCTTTACGTTCTCCATCGCGCCGGGTATCTGGAAATTGGCGGCCCCAAGCACGAGTATCGCAAAGGCTACCAGCGCCAGTCCAACCTTTATCATAAACCGAAGGGGGGAGAAACTGCCGGTCAGCTGGCCTACGAGCGCCGGGTCGCCGATCCGGGTCCTGGTCTTTTTCTTCCAGTTCAGGAAGAGCCACAGCAGGAATAGCAGTATAGGGAGACCGGCGAGGCCGATAAGGAAATTTATATGTTCGATGCGGTATTTCACAGTTGGTGCAAGATAGCCAATCAAACGTGCAAAAAGAATACCTTATTTCTTCCCTTCAAAAAAACCCATCGGCTTCAGAATATTTTTAACAATATGTAAACCGGTAGTGCCTAGGTCCTTACTGCGATCTTCCGATTCCAGGTTGAGCACAAAGAAATAGGGGTGTTTGTTCTCCTCTACCCAGCCGAGCACCCATCCGAGCGCGTGTCCATCCTCTTTGGTAGTTTGTCCCGTCTTGTACACCAGCCGGTAGTTCGAATTGATCTCAGCCGGCATGATGCCCCGTACCAGTTGTTGGGGCCGGTTGTAGAAGGGTAGCTGGTCGAAATACAGCCGCTTGATCAGCCCCAGCTGTTCGTCGGAGGTAACCTTCAGATGATCGTCAAACCAAAAGCTGTCGACCGGGCCGCCCAGATCCCTGTTGCCATAGCGAAGGCTGTCGATCCATTTTTTCAGCGTGTCCTTTCCGATCTGTGCTGACAGACGGACAAAATCGACGTTACCGGATCGCGTCGTGTCCTGAAAGGCGCGCTTAATTGACGTATCATCCTTTACAACCCCTGTCTGCAGGGCTACCAGCGCCTGCATGATATCGAAGGTCCTTCCTGGCGCATAAGCGCTATCCTTGTACCGCGGTAAATTATAAATGGTAAAATGCCCCTGCCCGTTATCGAACAACGCGAAGCTCCCCTTCACGCCCGCCGAATCAAAATATCGCTGCAGGCTGTCATCGACGGTCACATTATTTGGGGAACAGGCGGCAAAGACCGACGCCGCCAGGAGAAGAGCAAAAAGGGTTCTGGACATTCCGTAATTTTTTGCGAAGGTAGGTGACGTCGTCGACTTCGCGCCCTATTCCTTCGGCAGGTCGTACTGCCTGATCAGCCGCAACAGCACCCCGTTGGTCCAGCCAAAACCGTCCTGGCCGGGATATTCTCCGCCCCCGGCATCCTGGTTGATATCGACGACATTGTATTTCTCCATCAGCTTGCCAGTCTCCTTGTATACTTTTTCGTTGAGCCTGACCCAGCGCGCGGCAATGTCGGCCGCCAGCTCCTTCTGACCACAGCGGTCCAGCCCCCAGATGGTCATCCACTCGAGGGGCGCCCAGCCGTTGGGTGCGTCCCACTGTTCACCCGTATTGAACTCCGACGTCGAGACGCCCCCGGGTTTCAGCAGCTTGTCCCGGATGACACCGGCGACCTTTCTGGCCAGCAGGCTCATATAGTCGGGGTGTTCATTGATAAAACAAAAAGGATACATCCCTCCCGGGTTGATATGGTTGCTCTGTGTGCGGGTCTTGAAATTGTAGTCGGTATAGAAGCTGCGCGCCTTGTTCCAGCAGTATCTGTCGATCAGCTCGCCCCTGTGTATCGCCTTGCGCCGGTACTCGAGATAGCTGCTATCTTTGTTCATCAGCTTGGCCTTGGATATCGCCCACTCGAGGTGATAGAGCAGCGAATTGAGATCGGGAGGGATCATATCGCTCGTGCGGATGGTTACCAGATTCCTGCCATCTGCGAACCAGCGGCTGGAAAAGTCGATACCGCTCTCGGCCGCGGCCCTCAGCTGCTCATACATTTCTATTTTGTCCCGGCCCGACTTCTGCGCCGTCAGCACATCCTCCCGCCAGCTTTCCTGGCGCGGAACGGTGGCATCATCCCAGTACCGGTTAAGGATATCACCGTCTTTCAGCCGTACTGCTCTCCGGTACGCCTGACCTGGCTTCAGCTTGCTGCTGCCGTCCATCCAGAACTGGTATTCTTTCTCCATCGCCGGGAGGAACTCCTGGTAGACGCTGTCGCCTCTCGCCTCTGCCAGCAGCGCGACCATGACCGAGAAGAAGGGTGGCTGACTCCGGCCCAGGTAGTAGGTCCGGTTGCCGTTGGGAATATGCCCATAGTTCTCTATCAGGTAGGCGAAGTTCTTCACCATATTGTCGATCATCTCTATCTCCCCGCTCTCCTTCAGGCCCAGCATGGTGAAATAGGAGTCCCAGTAGTAGACTTCGCGAAAACGGCCGCCGGGAACAATATATGGATATGGCAGCGGCAGCAGCGAGCTCCCTTCGACCGGCTTGTCGGGCGTCCTTTTCAGTACCGTCCAGAGATTGCGGATATGCGTAACCACGTCTTCAGACGTGTTGGTCTTGTAATTATCGGTGGGAGAGCCGGGGACCTCAAAGTTCTCCAGCACAAATTTCTTCAGGTCAAAGCCGGCGGCCGACTTCGCCGTCTCGTAGTCCGCCAGGATTTCCGACGGCTTGCGTTTGGGAATACAATCGACAAATGTTTTACCGTCCGCAAAGACCCGGTTCATCTGAACGTCCACGAAGAGCTTGCCATAGATCTTGTCAGGGGGAGTAGTGACCAGGGGTTGTCCAAACGAAAGGAAGGAGCTTACTACAAAGAGTAAAAGACTTGCAGATCGCTTCATATATTAATGAATATGTACTGTATAAAAATAATGAAACCCCGCGAAGACTCGCGGGGTTTTTGCTTGCTTTTGCTTATAACCAGGAAAAAAATATCATATAGCCGGAGCTCGTCCGACCCTGTAAATTCTATTCTGCGCCGTCGATCTTTGCCCTGTTGATGGCCACATTGCCCACGTTTTGTCCTACCGTCCGGCCGGCGTCACAGTCGATCGCGTAGTGGATACCGGCATATACCCGCGAATTGGCCGCCTCCTGCGCCATGGCAGTATAGGCGCTGGCCCGATCGGGGATGATATGACCCAGTACGGTAGCCGCTGCAAAGCTGAACATGGAGTGCCCCGAAACATAAGACGGGAAATTCGGAATTCCGGTCAACGTTTTTATCCGGGGATCCATCTGCGTTGGCCGGGGATTGAAATAATAGTATTTGATGTCCCAGCAGGATATCGCGGCGTCCATCTCCGCCATGTTCAGCAGGGCCATGTTACGGGCCCACCTGACCTCGCTGTAGTTTTTGGTGACGAAGTCCTCGGCAGCGATGGCATTCCAGTGACCCGGAGGAGTATAGGTCCCAACCCCGTCCGCCCAGAACTGTACGATACGCATCTGCTCGCGGCTGGGGTTCTTTATCGTATTGTAGGCATCCAACGTCTCCTGTTTCATCTGGTCGCTGCTCGTGGAAGGCGGTGGCCCGGGGCGCAGCGCGACGATGGCCGCCGAGTCGCACAAAAAGCCTTTGACCTTTCCGAACAGGGGCAGCTGGGGCGGCCTGGCCGGCAGCTCGAGGCTGAACCAGGGCGTCTGGCCCTTTGCCTGTGTCACGGTGACAAAATTATTCCAGTCCGTAGACGTCCCGATCGCCTTTCCGGCATTGTCGGCTCTTCCACGGGCAATAAAGACCTCTGCGATCTGACGACCCAGATTCTCACCCGCGGTGATGTCGCTGCGGGTCGCTGCGCCGGAAGCTATCAGAGCCAGCTCCTGGTCTTGCAGCTTTTGCTGGATATTCGCGATCTCACCGGGGAACAGCAGCTTCATCATCTCGGCGGTCACACCGGCCAATACAGCCCCCTCGGATGGATAGGAAGGAAGAGCGCTCTTGCCGGCAAGGGCATTGATGGCCGGATCGACGGTATAGGGTGCGGGACGTTTGAACTGATTCTTGTAATACCAGCAGGCCACCAGTGCGTCGTACTGCGCCGCGCTGACATAAGCGTACGCCCGCGCCGCATAAGGCGGATTGGAGAACGGGAACAGCGGATACGCGAATGGGTTGGCCGAGCTCGGAGCCGGATAGCTGCCGTCCGGGTTCTGGTAGGGTGGCAGGTTATATTTCGCCATGAGGTCGCGCATGACCTCGTTCCAGCGCAGGACGCCGCCGGCGCTCCAGTATTTTATCTTTCCCTGCAGGTCGCCGCTGAGATGGGCCTGGTAGCCTTTGATCTCGTTGAGATCGGCGACGTACAAAGGGGAAGTCGTAGCGGCGGGAACGGCTACCGGGAAAGAATCCGGACGGGAAAGAAGAACGAGCTTCCAGCTGCCGGCATTCAGGTCCTGGTTGGCGGGCTGCAGCGGAGGCAGGTTTGCCGTCCGGTCGGAAACTTTTTTATCACAGGCGCTGGCCGTCATCATTATCCCAAGCGCCCAATACAGTATGCGTCGCATAAATTATTTTTTTGTTTTTGAGAATATGTGCCGGAGGTCCGCTTTACTAAAAAACCAGCGGACCTCCAGCAAATCGCTAATGTTTGTCCTTCGGACGAGTCCCCTTCGGGGACCTCAAGTATAGCTGATAGAAAACCCCAAAATCAAAGGCCGTAGCCTGTCCTACGTTGCGGCCGGCTACGGTATAGTTGCCCCCGCCGGTAATGAGCAGACCCTTCGGGGAATTGAACTCATATTTGAAATGGGCGCCGACCATAGTGGCGTTCATTTTATTGCTGGGGAACGGCATATCGTTCTTGCGGATGTCGAACCCTCCCGGCGTGGTCATATTGGACGCGACGGCCTCGAGAACCAGGTTGTTGGCCCGATAGCCTGTCCTGAAATTAAAGGACCAGAGGTTGGGCATGTCCACCCTGTTGGTCGTATGCAGGGACGTGGTATAATAGGCATTGCGGTCGATGGTGATATCGCTGCGCAGGGTATAGGTCGCCGACCCCGTTGTAAAAAAATGGCCCAGCTGATAGTCCAGGATGATCCTGCCGGAAGCGGTCCTGCTATGCAGTCCGATCGACAGCGGAAGGTAGTCGGCGATATAGTTGCTCAGCGGCACCGAGCCTCCCGCCAGCGTAAACACTGATAGCGTGCCCTTTCCTATGTTCTGCTGCACCGGCAGCCATTTTACCCAGCCGGAAAGGTCCTGGACGCCATGCTGACCGTGTAGTGTACCCGCCGAGGCGTTGGTCCAGACATAGGGCAGGTTGCCGACGATATTCAGCTTTTTGGTGATGCCATAGATACCCATGATCCCGATCATCTGGGTAGATACCGTCCCGAGGTTCTGGTTGTCGCGTTTGAAGGTTCCTTCCCAGTAGTTCTTCCAGCTGCTATAGCCATAGGTAGGACCTGCGCAGATCTGGTTCTTATTCATCATGATCCCGTCCTCGTCGGTCTGCGCCCTCAGTGTCAGGGGCAGCAGGGCGACAAATGCAACGGCGATCTTAAATAATGTGGACATAAAGAATGTGTTTTGAGTTTAGAAGCGGATATTCATCCCGATATTGACCACATAGTCGGCAAATGCGGCATCACCGTGCGCCGTAACGCCGGTCAGCTGCGTTGTTATCTTGTCCGGGACGCTCTGTGTCCGGTTGCGCACCAGCGCTACGGGGACAAAAGCATACAGGGAAACTTTCTTCATCATATAGGTCACGCCCGGTTCGGCGGAGATGATATATCCCGGCCTTCTGAAGCCGTTGCTGCCGCCGACAAGATCATGAACCGGAAGACACTCGTCGCGTACACCCGCCGAGAAAGCCCAGCGGCCGGCCATAACGTTGACGCCAACCCGGGCCATCATCTGGTCGGGGACGCTCATGACGTCGCTGCCGTTCTTGACGGCAGAGGCCGAAGCCGTTCCGCCGCGCGCGGTAGAGGTTGCATTGACCTCGCGGGGATTGACGAGGTAGTAAAAATTACCATAGAAGCCTACGGCGTGGGAGATATTGTAGAAGGCGTTCACCTCGAAGGTGATGCCGGTGCCGCCGTCGCCCAGCTGGATGGACTGGTCTACGGGGCCCAGGCGTTTGGTGCTGTCGGTCAGGTGAAAATAGTCGGAGTAGTTATAGCTTCCGGTGGGGAGCTTGAGGCCGAGGCCGACCTGTACATTCGCTTTGGGCATCTTTACCGGATCGAGGACCCAGGCATAGGCAGCCAGCCGGATATCGCCGATGCCAAAGGAATGGGTGGAGAAGCGGCCCAGGTTGGCGTGTTCGTACAATGATGACCGGGAGTTGGCCTCGATGGGAACGTCGATCATGAGGGACCAGCGGGGATTCAGCAGGCGGTAAAGCGCCATGTCGAGGGTATACTGGTGGTTGATGACCTCCGTCCCGAGGGTCTGACGCTGTTTTTGTTCGTCAGTCCCGATAAAATGCCGAAAACTGCGGAAATACCGGTTATTGGCGCTGAACTGCCATTTGCTTACCGAGTCGATATGTTCTTCGCCACCAGCAGCACAAAAGCCGCCGGTACTGCGGATGGCGACGCAGCCCTGGGCATTGGAGCTTTGATAAGCAGTAAGTCCGATAAGCAGAAGCAATGCAAGAACGATCTTTCTCATTTTGTATTAGTTTGTATTGATGTTTTGGTTAGTTGAGGTAGATTGACAGTGATCCCCTTGTTCAGACCGAAGTACAGGGCGAGGAGGCAGCCATAGCTGCCGCCCCGTTCGATCCACTCGAAGAGCTCATAGTGCGGGTAGAACAGCTCGGTACCCATTTTCCAGATGACCAGTACGAGCAGCAGCGGCCGGATGGGTCGTACAAGGACTGCTGCCGCGGCCAGTATCTCGAAAAGGCCGACGAAAAAAGCGGTTTTGATGGGTTCGGAAAAGCCAAGGCCGGAATACTGCTGGAGGAGTCCCTTCTTTTCGGTGAGGTTCAGCCAGCCGTGACCAAGCAACAGTAGAAAGACGGCGACACGAAGACAGAGCAGGGCGTTGGCGCGGGCCCGGTCGGTCAGCGCCGGTCCATTGAGGCGGACCCATAGGCTGCCTTTTACGCCACCGCACAGGAAGAGAAGGGCGAGTGGCGCGCTATAGTTGCCTGCCCGCTCTATCATCTCGGCGAAGGGCTCGCCGGATAGGGGCCGCAACGAAGCCGTTACGAACCCCCAGATGACGAGCCACAAGGGTGCGATCCGCACCGGGTAAAGCAATAGGATAAGGCCCATGGTTATGTCCATTGTCCCGACTATCGGCATGAGGCGATAAGCCATGTCATGACCGATGCCGAAGACGGCAAAATAGTTGCACCAGATGGGTTTGGTGATGATCCCGAATATCCCGTGACCGATAAAGCACATGGCCGACGCGATACGGAGAGATATATACACCCGGGACGCAGGCTCAGCAAGCCCGTTCCCAATCGAATTGTTCATGAAATAAAAAGATAGTTAGGCGAAAACGCGACCCTATTCCGGGTCATTTACCGACTTTACAGGGATTGGTCGGGCGGCATCTCCGCAGCAGGGGAATAGCTGGAAGGAAGATGAGCGCTGCGCATCGAGCCCTTTTTCGGGGCCAGGTCCGCCACAATATATGGCAGGTCTATCGTCATCGATGTCGCGCAGTAGTCCTGCGAGACGCTCTTGTATTGGGTGGAATGCGGTGTCTTCTTATCCTGACCGTTGCGGGAAAGATCGTTGACCAGCTGGAAGTAGCCGTCCTTGACATTCTTCAGGCGGATGGCCATCTGGTTGGGGATACAACGATACTCGATGGAGTCCTGCAGGATGCGACGCTCCACATATTTATACTGGACACCGGCGATGTCGATCTGTCCGTCGACCCGCTGAAAATCGGTCGTACTATTATAATAGGAGAGAGAAGTGACGGCGACCTTGATGGAGATGAGCTGGCTTTCGTCGTAGTCTTTCCGGTCGAGACTGGCCTCCAGCCTGCGGTCGGCGCGATCCTGCCAGTAATTAGTAATCAACTGATAACCATACCAGTTGAAAAACAGGATGCCCATAAGCAGTATCGTGGCAAGTCGTTTCAAGTAGGTACAAATTAGTGAATTTTTGGATACCGGATGATTTTTTTTCGCGGCCACGAAACTAACAATTGTTAGTTTTTGAGTAACTTTGATCGCGCAAGTCAAAGATTTACTTCCAAATATGAGCTACACCCCGCAACATAAGGTAAGACTGGTCACCGCAGCAGCGCTTTTTGATGGACACGACGCGGCAATTAATATTATGCGCCGGATCCTCCAGTCGAAAGGCGCGGAGATCATCCACCTGGGCCACAACCGGTCGGCGGCCGAGATCGTAGAATGCGCCATCGAAGAGGACGTACAGGGGATCGCCATCACTTCCTACCAGGGCGGTCACCTGGAGTTCTTCAAATACATGAAGGATCTTCTGGACGAGAATGGCTGCGGGCATATCAAGCTGTTCGGCGGCGGGGGCGGCACTATCCTGCCGCGCGAGATCGAAGAGCTGCACCAGTATGGGATCACCCGTATCTATTCCCCTGACGACGGCCGTAAGATGGGACTGGAAGGGATGATCGAAGACGTTATCCGGCAGTGCGATTTCCCGCTGAACGGGAATCCGGCCAATTTCCGGGGTGAGATGAAGCTGGGGGAGTGGAAGGATATAAGGAAGATCGCGCGCGCGATCTCAAATGCGGAGAATGGGGCGGCGGTTATCGGGACGATGGCGGGGTCCGGCGGGACGACCGCGGGGACAACGATCCCTGTCGTTGGTATCACCGGTACCGGCGGGGCCGGGAAGTCCTCCGTGACCGACGAGCTCGTACGCCGTTATCTCAACAGCTTTCCGGACAAGACCCTGGCCGTGATCTCGGTCGATCCGTCGAAGAAGCGCACCGGCGGCGCCCTGCTCGGTGACCGCATACGGATGAACGCCATCTCAAGCCCCCGCGCCTATATGCGCAGCCTGGCCACCCGCGAAAGCGACCGGGCCCTCAGCGCGCACGTGCAGGAGGCGATCGATATCTGCAAGGACGCAGGCTACGACCTGGTCATCCTCGAGTCTGCGGGTGTGGGTCAGAGCGACGCCTCCATCCTCGACCATGCCGATATCAGCATCTACGTGATGACGCCGGAATATGGCGCGGCCTCGCAGCTCGAAAAGATCAATATGCTGGACTACGCCGACCTGGTCGTGCTCAATAAATTCGACAAGGCCGGCGCGCTCGACGCCCTCCACGATATCCGCAAACAATACAAACGCAATAACGGCCTGTGGACGGCCAAGGACGGCGACCTCCCCGTCGTCGGCACCATCGCCGCCCAGTTCAACGACACGGGTGTCAACGAGCTGTTCGAGAAGCTGATCACCGCCATCGAAAAGAAGACCGGTGTCCGGTACGGCGACCTGGCTCTGCACGCCCATACAAAGGATACCGTCACGCGCTCACAGATCATGCCGCCGGCCAGGATACGCTATCTGTCGGAGATCACGGCGGCGGTCCGTGAATACAACCGCAACACAGAAGAACAGTCGGCTATCGCCACCAGGCTCTATCAGCTGGACGGCGTGCTCAACGACCTCCCCGGCGACTCGCCCGCACGGCCCGCGCTGGAACAGCAGAAGAAACAGCTCGAACAAAAGCTGTTCCCGCTGTGCAAAAAGCTGATCGACGAATGGCCTGCGACAAAACAGCTATACCTGGAGGAGTCCTTTGGCTACGACGTCAGGGGCAAGGAGATCCGTCAGCCGCTATTTTATCAATCATTGTCGGGAACGAATATCCCCCGCATCAGCGTACCCCGCTACAAAGACTGGGGAGACGTGCTACGCTGGCGGCTGCAGGAGAACTTCCCAGGAAAATATCCCTATACTTCCGGTGTCTTCCCGCTGAAAAGGTCGGAGGAAGATCCTACGCGCATGTTCGCAGGAGAAGGCGGGCCCGAACGCACGAACAAACGATTCCACTACGTTTCGTCGGGTCAGCCGGCCAAACGGCTTAGCACCGCTTTTGACTCTGTAACGCTCTATGGCCAGGACCCCGATAACCGCCCGGATATATACGGGAAGATCGGCAACGCGGGCGTGAGCATCGCCACCGTAGACGACGCCAAAAAATTATACAGCGGCTTCGACCTCTGCGACCCCCGTACCTCGGTAAGCATGACGATCAATGGGCCCGCGCCGATCTTGCTTGCGTTCTTTATGAATGCCGCTATTGATCAGCAATGTGAGAAGTGGATGGCGGCCAACGGCCACACCGCCAAGCCCCAGGCCGTCTACAACAACCCCTCCTTCCCCGGCTCCCTCCCCGAAGGCAATGACGGGCTTGGCCTCGCCCTACTCGGTCTTAGCGGCGACCAGATATTACCCAATGACGTCTACGAAAAAATAAAAACACACACGCTCTCCCAGGTAAGGGGGACCGTACAGGCCGACATACTGAAAGAGGACCAGGCCCAGAACACCTGTATCTTCAGCACCGAGTTCGCGCTGCGGCTGATGGGTGACGTACAGGAATATTTTATAAAGAACGAGGTGCGCAATTTTTACAGCGTATCCATCAGCGGCTATCATATCGCCGAAGCCGGCGCCAACCCCATCACCCAGCTGGCCTTCACCCTGGCTAACGGCTTCACCTATGTCGAGTACTATCTCAGCCGCGGCATGGCCATCGACGACTTCGCGCCCAACCTCTCTTTCTTCTTCAGCAACGGCATGGACCCGGAGTACAGCGTCATCGGCCGCGTCGCCCGTCGCATCTGGGCCAAGACGATCAAGCACGTTTATAAAGGCAACAGCCGTTCGCAAAAGCTGAAATACCATATCCAGACCAGCGGGCGCAGCCTGCACGCGCAGGAGATAGACTTCAACGATATCCGCACCACCCTTCAGGCACTATACGCGATCTATGACAACTGTAACTCCCTGCACACGAATGCCTACGACGAGGCTATAACGACCCCGACGGAAGAGAGCGTTCGCCGCGCCATGGCCATCCAGCTGATCATCAACCGCGAGCTGGGTAGCGCCAGGACCGAGAATTTCATCCAGGGAAGCTTCGCCATTGAAGAGCTCACCGACCTGGTAGAAGAGGCCGTTCTCGCCGAGTTCGACCGGCTGACCGAACGGGGCGGAGTGCTGGGAGCGATGGAAAGAATGTATCAGCGAAATAAGATACAGGAAGAAAGCCTCTACTATGAAGGCCTCAAGCACAGCGGCGAGCTGCCGATCGTGGGCGTCAATACCTTTCTTGACAGGAAAGGGTCGCCTACCGTGCTGCCCGGCGAGGTCATCCGGTCCACCACAGCGGAAAAGGACCAGCAGATCGCCAACCTTCGGGCGTTCCGGCAACGGAATGCCGGCAGCAGCGCCCGGCGCCTGCAGCAGCTGAAGGAGGTAGCCATCAGCAACGGCAATCTCTTCGAAGAGCTGATGCAGACTGTGAAATACTGTAGCCTGGGAGAAATAACCAACGCTTTATACGAAGTTGGCGGTCAGTATCGGCGCAACATGTAAATTTGTATATGCCAGTCCCGATCGCATTCAAACAGGAGCCCGGAACCTTACAAAAGACCATCACCCTCCTCGCTGCCGACATCGGCGGCACAAAAACGAATATCGCTCTTTACCGGGCCGACCCTAACGGCCTTAGCTCCCTGCAGGAGAAAAGATACCTCTCCAAAGACCACTCCTCCTTTATGGAGATCGTCCGCGATTTCACGGGCATCATCGGCGAACTCACTGGCGGCAGGGCACCCGAACGTATCGCCGCAGCCGTGGCGGGCCCCGTCGTCGACGGAAAAAGCAAGCTCACCAACCTGCCCTGGGTCCTGGACAGCGAAGCCATGGGCAAAGAGCTGGGCGTCCCCGTCCGTTTTATCAACGACCTCGAAGCGACGGCATACGGCATGGCAGGACTGGGCGAGGACGAGCTGGTGACGCTGGCTGCCGGCGACGCCAACGCGAAAGGGAATATCGCGATCATCGCGCCCGGCACCGGCCTCGGCGAAGCAGGCCTCTACTGGGACGGCCGGCACTATCATCCCTTCGCCACGGAAGGCGGACACAGCGACTTCGCTCCACGGACAAAGACAGACGTAGAGCTGTTCTGGTTCCTGCAACGACAGTACGGACACGTCAGCTGGGAGCGCGTAGTATCGGGAATGGGTATACGTAATATCTTTCACTTTCTGACCGAAGGCCGCCACGAGGATATTCCGGAATGGCTGTCCCAGCGGCTGAAGGACGAAGACCCCGCGGCCGTCATCAGCGAAGCCGCCATAAAACACGAAGACCTGGTTTGCGCAGAGACCATGGAACTATTCGTCCGCTATCTGGCGACAGAGGCGTCCAGCCTCGTTCTCAAGCTGATGGCCACGGGCGGTCTCTTCATCGCCGGCGGTATCCCACCCAAGATACTACCCTTACTGCAATCCAATAGCTGGGAGGGCAACTTCGACAACAACGGCCGCATGCACGACCTCTCCGACAGGGTGCCCATACACGTTGTACTCAACGATAAAATGGCGCTGCAGGGCGCAGCGTGGTATGGTGCGTATGATATGTGATCAAAAATTAATTACGGCGGTATCAAAAAATTACTACCTTTAGAACACTTACTCACATCCCTTAAGTTCAATCTCACGCACGGCAAGATTAGTACGTCCTCACAAATCGATCAAAGTACGTCAAAGTACATCGTTTCCGACCAAACCGGGACTCTTCCTTAGTAGCTAGTCAACCTGGACGCAATTTCCGTCTCCAAACTTTTTTCGGGCCCTCGCCCGAAGAGGGAACTTATATTTTATAATTTTTAAAATCTACACAAAAAATGGAAACATTTATTGCTTGCATTTTGCTATGGCCTGTCAATTTCGCACCCAATGGATGGGCTTTCTGCGCAGGACAGATCCTTTCCATTGCCCAGAACACTGCACTCTTTTCTCTCCTGGGCACCACCTTTGGCGGCAATGGTCAGACCACTTTTCAGCTGCCCGACCTCAGAGGACGGGTTCCGGTAGGTGCAGGGCAGGGAACGGCGCTTTCCAACTATGAACTCGGCCAGGTGGGCGGCACCGAGAGCACAATACTGACGACCGCCAATATGCCTTCCCATTCACACACCTTTACCATCTCCGCCGCCAATTCTCCGGCAACAGACAGTAAGCCCCTGGCCAGCTATGCCCTGGCTGCGCCATACGATGCGGTGAATGCCAACCCCATTGCAGGCTATATCAACGCTACACCAAATACGCAGCTGAATATCGGCGGCGGCGCTACCAGCCTCGTCGGCAACAATACCCCGGTATCCCTGCTGCCACCCTATCTCGGCCTCAACTATATCATCGCCCTCCAGGGCATTTACCCCTCCCGCAGCTGATCTCAGCGCATGATATGGAAAGAATACGACGACTAAAGATAGGCTGGCTGATCCCTTATTCAGGAATTTTCAAAGAGCTTAGAAAAGACCTGCAACAGGGATTGAATAGCGCCTTGAAAAAAGAAGGGGCCGGCATCAGTATTGACTCCTTCCCGGAATTCATCCAGGCCGGAGCGGTTAAGAATACGGAAGACGCGCTGAAGAAACTGCTGCTTTACGACCAGGTCGACCTGGTCATGGGCGTACTGGGTTCCAAAACGACGACCGCCATCATCCCCCTGCTCGAAAGCCACCGAACGCCGGCCCTTCTCTTAAACCTCGGTGCTGACCTGCCCAGCCGCCAGCTGAGCTCGGACTATCTATTCTATAACAGTCTCCACCTCTGGAAAAGCCAGTGGGCGATCGGCAAATGGATGCAGGAGAGCCACGGAGGCGAACCCTCGGTCAACCTCGCGCTCTATGAGACCGGATACGGACTGCACGATTCCTTCCGGGTGGGCACCTCCGCCTCGGGAGCGGCAACTGTAAAGATGAATGTCATTCGCAATGTCAGCGGCCCGCCGGATACCCGGCCGCTGATCCACTATATCCGGGAACAGGAACCCCGGCACACCCATGCCCTGCTCTCAGGAAAAGAAGGTGAACAGTTCCTCCAGCTATATCACCAGCATTTTGGATCATCCGGACCACAACTAAGCGTCAACCCCTTCATGGTGGAGGACCATTTTGACGTCAGCGTGCCTGCCGGCCTCGACCTTTTTAACGCGTCCACCTGGACCCGCAGGCTGGACACACCCGACAACAATATTTTTATCAGCCAGTACACAGCCGACTGGGACGAGCCGCCCAACGTCTTCTGCATGCTCGCCTATGAAGCAGGCCTCGTACTCGCCACCGCTCTCGAAGGAAATGACCAAAGGATCAACCGGTCGTCTCTGGCCGCGACGCTCAGCGATGCCCGCCCCATAGGCCCCCGCGGCGTCCTCTCGGTATCGACACGGCCGCTGCGGACGACACTGCCGGTCTATATCCGCAAACCCTTGCCGTCCTCCCATACAGGAAGACTGGAAAACACCATTATTACAACCACTTCCGGAATTGAATGGGACGACCCTGCCCTGTTTGTGGAACAAGCGACCATCACCGGATGGCAAAATCCTTATTTATGCGTATAATCTTATTCTGCCTCCTTCTGTTGGCCTTCCAACAGCTGGCCGCCACCGGCCCGACCATCGGCACCACAACCTTCAACAATAATTTCTCGGCAGCAGGCAATATCCTGGCTTCCCAACCGTCACCGGGAAGCGCATCCAATGTCGGCAATACCTCCGAAACAACAGGGATCCTTCCCTCCGGATGGGACTTTTCCGTGACCGCCTCCGGCGCCAATGTAACCATGTCCGCCTCCGGTGCGGGTGCCAACCCCGGGGGAGGCTCCGACTTCTGTATTCGTCTCAACAGCGTCACTGGCGGCGTAACCGTGCAAACCGCCGCTGTCAAATCCAATGACGGCTCCGCCTTTAGTCTCCAGTCGGTATACTTTCGCTGCAACCTGTTTTCCGGATCTTCGGCCGATATAACGATCACCGGCTATCGCTCGGGCTCGGTCGTCACGGGAGCGGCAATGACGATCACCGGCATACTCTCCCTGGCATGGACTCAATTCAACCTCAGCTCGGTCTCCGCCTTCCAGAATGTGGACGAATATCGCTTCACACAGGCAGTCTCAAGCTCGTCGACGATCTCCTTCATGTCGGTCGACCAGATCACCATCGCCTCACCGGTAAACCTGCCCCTTACCCTCCTCGATTTCAGCGCACTGCAAAGCAACGGCAATGCCGTGCTCCTGTGGACGACCTCCGCCGAACAAAATACTTCCGACTTTGAGATACAGCGCAGCAACAACAGCGATGGTTTTAACACCATCGGCCACCTGCCAGCCGCCGGTCACAGCGAGGGGACGCACCAGTACAGCTACACCGACGTCCTGCCCGCCTCCGGGCCTCCGGCCTATCTCTACCGCCTGAAAATGGTCGACCTGGACGGCGTCTTCACGTATAGTCCCATCGTAAAATTCAACCCTGCCGGCGCCGGAGCAATGCTCTCCGCCTGGCCCAACCCCTTCCGCCAGCAGCTGACCGTGACGATGGATGCCGAGGCCGCAGAGAACGCCCGTCTCGTTATTCGCGACCCCAGCGGAAAATTATTGGCAGGACAGGATCTGCCGCTTCAAAGGGGCACGAACAGCATACCCCTTTCTTCACTGAGCCGGCTGGCAAAAGGAGTGTATTTTCTGACTATTACGACTTCCCGCGGGCAACAATCCTTACAGATTTTGAAGAGCGACTAGGCCTTTGGGTGGCCGCGGCGGCCTTCTTCGTGAGGGGGGCTGCCTTCTTTGCACGCGGCAGCCGGTACAAGACCTGACAAATTTCGCAATAAAAGGCCCGCCTCTGCGCCTTTCCCAGATGTTTTACCTTAATGAGCGGCACGTGATCTCTAGGGCATTCGGTCTTCGCGTGCGCCAGCCAGTGGGCCCTCAGCACAAACTCCTTCTTCCATTTCAAAAAGTCGAAGCTGTAGTCGCGGGCTTCCCGGATCATTTCCGTCAGCTTACGCGGCGGCAGCGCCCCGACCTGGCTCTCCGGATGAACCCTGATCCGGAACAGCACTTCGTTCTTGATGATATTCCCGACCCCCGCGAATATCTCCTGGTCGAGCAGGGCGTCGCAGACGAGCGTCTCCGGGGCGGCCTTCAGCTTTTTCCTCGCCTTTTTGGGGTCCCAGGCGTCATTCATCATGTCGGCGCTCCAGTCATATAGTTCGTCGGGATCGCCTTCCAGCAGCCGTACCGAACAGCTGTAAAAATAGAGGTCCCCGTTGGCGAATTTCAAATGGAGCCGGGGGTTTGGCTTCGTCTGTTCGTTGATGCTATAAGACCCGAAAAGCAGGAAATGGATGCGTACGGTCAGACGGGGAAGGACGATCAGGAAATGTTTCCCCCAGCTCTTGAATGCGACGACCTTCTGACCGGTCATCAGCTCCTTATCCACTTTTGTGTTACCGGTAGCGGACAAAATGCGCTTCCCCGAAAAAGCTGCGACCTGCTCTCTTAAAATAACTATGGAAGGGCCCTCCGGCATAGGATAGTAAATGCAAAACCCGCACCTCCAGCACTTTTCTACACGATCGGTAAATGTGGGACAAAAAATCTTGACTAAAAATAATTTTTTGTCCCAAATCATAATGTCTGCACGCTTCGGCTTTGAGCAGAACTTCGATGAAGCTGCTTCGCCACGCTTCGTCTCGTTCGTTCCCTTCGCAAGCTCGGGAATGTGCGAACCGGACTCCGTCCGGTTAAGGATTGGGTAGCATATTACCTAAAGAAAACCATTAGCGTGGATAAAGAGTGGTGCAATGTCATCGCATTGGATTCCTCTCCGTTGTATTTTTATCCTCTCTGAAATTGCAACCATTCTCTGAATTTACAACGGCTCTAAGGCACCCTGATTATGACCCAACCCACAACAGAAAACATGGAAAAGGCGAAAGCCTTGCGCAAGCTTATGAAGAAATGGCTTACCACCCAAGGAACACAGAAGAAAGCCGATCTGCTGCTGGCAAAAAATCCTGAGCTAAAGGTCAGAAAGCCCGCTGCGATACGCAGGGCCGAAGAACCGGTCGTCTTCCGGAAAGACTTTTGATCAGAACAGCAGCAGCTGTCGTCCCTTTACCTGGTCCACGGGAGGCTTTTCCCTGCCAAACACGGTCCGGCCTCCATACTTCCAGGAATCTTTCCTCTCTTTTTCGATATATGCGTCCAGCCCCCCGGCGGGCGTAAAATCTTTTTCCGCACGCTGCGCCAGCGCCGTTAGTTTGCGCACGGCGTCTAATTTTTCGGTCTGTCCCAGCTTTGCCTTGTGTACTGCGGTCTGCAGTATCTCTATGGTCTCGTCGTATACCGCCGTAGGCACCGGAAAAGGATGCCCATCCTTGCCCCCATGCGCAAAGGCAAATCGCGCGGGATCGCGAAAACGGGAGGGTGTACCGTGAATGACCTCACTGACAAGCGCCAGCGACTGCAGGGTCCTCGGCCCCACGCCTTCGAGCATGACCAGCTCTTCGAAATCCGAGGGCTGCCGGTCGTGCGCCAGCCACAGCACAGCTCCGAGACGCCGCAGATCGACGTCTTCCGTCCTTACGTCGTGATGGGCCGGCAGCACCAGGCGCTGGATGTCCTGCATCATCAGCTCGGGCTTCTCCTGCGTCAGCGACAGAACGCCTTTCTGCGCCGGACCAGCCTCCCGGTCGGCCAGGTTCAGTATGATCCCCTGGTTGACGCCGCAGACCGCGGTATGCGGCTCCTCGACAAAGGACCGGATATCCGCCGAATGCCAGTGATAGCGCCGCGCCATCGAGCTGCCCTCGCTCATCCCCTGCTGAATAACGGTCCACTGCCCTTCGTCGCTGAGGACGAAACAGTGCATATACAGCTGGAAGCCGTCCTGTACTACGGTATTGTCGACCTTCGCGCTTAATTTGCTGCTGCGCACCAGCTGCGCGGCGTCCAGGCCCGTGCTCTCACAGACCTTCACGATCTCCTGCGGCGCCTGCCGCGAATGCTTCCCCTTCCCCCCGCAGATATAGATGCCCAGCTCCCGGGAATGCGGGTTGATGGCCCTCTTCAAAGCCCCCATTACAGAAGTGGTGATCCCGGATGAATGCCAGTCCATCCCCATCACCGCCCCCAGGCTCTGAAACCAGAAAGGATCGGCCAGCCGGCGGATCACCTCCTGCTTGCCATATTCGGCCAAAAGCGCTTCTGTGACGGCCAGGCCCAATTTTGCCATCCTTTCCGCCAGCCATTGGGGAACATAGCCATAATGCAGGGGAAGGTCAGCGGCGCCGGAACGTTTCATACACCTCGATTTGTCAAGCAAGTTAGCAATTTTTTACTAAACGGATTAGCTAACAGGGACCAAAGCTGGAATCTCCTCAATGATACCCGGGTCCAATTTGATAAACGGCGCGCCAAAAACTCCGGATAATTTTATCTTGTTGGACAAACACTGGTTATGAGACTTTATTCCCTCCTCCTCCTTTGCCTGGCCCTTTCCCTCGGCGCGATCGGCCAGGAGAACCTCCCGACAGACTATCTTTCCAGATCCTTCCACGCCGGGAGAAGGGAAGCCCTGAGGGCCATTATGCCCGACAACTCCGTAGCCGTAATTTTTTCCTATCCCACCCGAACCTTCAGCAATGACGTCAGCTATCCCTATCACCCCAACCCCGACCTTTATTATTTCTCCGGATACAAGGAGCCGCAGGCCGTCCTGCTTATCTTCAAGGAGCCACAGAAGGGCCCCGGTGGCGGCACCTATAAAGAGCTGTTCTTCGTCCAGCAGCGCGACCCGCAGGCAGAACAATGGACCGGCCGCCGCCTTGGCGTAGAGAAGGTAAAGAGCGAGCTGGGTTTTGACAGCGTCTACAACGGCAGCGCATTCGCCGACTATCCGATCGACCTGTCGGGCTTCAGCAAGATCCTTTTTTCCGGCCTGCCCGACGACGTACACGACGACAGCAGCGACCCTGCCGACCTCTACGACCTGATACAGGCGTTTAAGAAGAAAGCGGGGCTGCCTGACAGCTACGACGCCTCTACCTACGGGCTGCTGGGCTCGATCTCGGAAAGGGTCACCCCCGCAAATCTCAATTTAGCCATCCGGTATTTCAACCAGCGCCTCGAGGCTAAGCCCCGCATGCGCGACGACGAATGGGTAAAGGCCTTCTCGGCCGTCAAAGACCCGGCGGGTCTCGCCGCCTTTCGCGAGAAATTCTCCACGCTCAAATGGAACACTTATCTCTATAATAAATTGGTGGGCTCTTTGAGAGAGATAAAGACGCCCGAAGAAATGGCCCTCATGCGCAAGACGGTCTCGATCTCCTGTATCGCGCACGCCGAAGTCATGAAGGCCATCCACCCGGGTATCTCGGAAGGAGAGCTGCAGGGCCTCCAGGAATACGTCCACAAGAAATTGGGCGCGGAATGGGTGGGCTATCCCTCGATCGTCGGCGGCGGCGCCAACGGGTGTATCCTTCACTACGAGGAGAACAGCCGGCTCAACGTCGGCAACGATATGGTCCTTATGGACGTTGGCGCCGAGTACCACGGCTACTCCGCCGACGTCACGCGTACGGTCCCCTCCACAGGGAAGTTCAACCCCCAGCAAAAGGCGATCTATGACCTCGTCTACCAGGCACAGGAAGCCATCTTCCCGCTGTGCCGCGAAGGGCTGCCGTTCGACTCATTGAATAAAAAAGCGACGGAGGTGCTGGCCGCCGGGCTGATCCGCCTGGGTATCATCAAGGACATATCCGGTGTCCGCCTCTATTACCCCCATGGCTGCTCGCACTTCCTCGGCCTCGACGTCCATGACATGGGCAACTATGACCAGACGCTAAAAGAGAATATGGTGATCACCGTCGAACCCGGCATCTATATCCCCGCCGGCAGCCCCTGTGACAAAAAATGGTGGAACATCGGCGTCCGGATAGAGGACGACGTACGTATCGGAAAAGATAGATACGAGCTCCTGTCCTGGCAGGCTCCGCGCAAGGCCGAAGACGTGGAAAAGCTGCACGGGCATTCTAGTTATGCGCGGTAGTCGTGTGCTGCCCTTCTTTGATCTCTTCGATCATCTTTTTATTGAAAGCCTCGAGGTCTTTCGGCGACCGGCTCGTCACGAGACCATTGTCCGTGACCACCTCTTTGTCCGCCCATAGCGCACCGGCATTCTTAATATCGGTCTGCAGGGACGGGTAGGAAGTCATATTCCGGCCGTCGAGAAGCCCCGTCTCGATCAACAGCTGCGGGCCGTGGCAGATAGCGGCCACCGGCTTACCCGATTCCAGGAACTGTTGCGCAAATTCCACAGCCTTGCTGTTCATCCGCAATTTGTCGGGGTTGAGCACCCCACCTGGTAGCACCAGGGCGTCATAGTCGTCGAAACTTGCATCGTCCAGCTGCTTGTCGACGTTCAGCTCGATCGACCAGTGATCCTTATCCCAGGCTTTTACCTTCCCCTTCTGCGGTGAAACGATCTGCACTTCCGCACCGGCGTCCTCCAGCGCTTTCTTTGGGCTGGTCAGCTCAACCTCCTCGAAACCATTCTCCGTCAGAATGGCTACCTTCTTTCCGGTTAGTGTTGCCATAAAATAGTTTTAGGGCATTTCTTCAAAAACAATACCCCGAACGCGCCTCCCCAACCGGTAATTATTAACTATTTTTATATGAATGGGTGGATGAAGGCCTACTGTGGCCTCACCTTTGTAACCCTTGGCTCTCATAGGACCTGCTGGATTTATATTACCTAAACCAGGAGCATATGTTTCTACGACTATCGGTGTTAACGATCTTCGGCCTTGGATTACTTGCTACGACGGCGCATGCTCAGGACAGCGCTACCCGCCAGCTTCCCACCCGCTGGGACCTCCAGACCTGCCTGGACTACGCCAAAAAGAACAATATCCAGCTCAACAGCCTTCGGTTAACGGCGAGAACAGCCCAGCAGAACTATCTCTTGTCGAAGGCGCAGCGCGAACCCAACCTCCAGGCGGGAGTCGGCCTTACCTATACGCACAGCAAGAACGCCAACCCGGTCGTCGGCGGCTTTCAGACACAGTCCTCCTTCTCCAACAGCCTCAACCTGAGCAGCGGCGTGACGCTCTACAACGGCGGATATATCAGCAACGACATCAAACAAAAGAACCTGGAGATCGAATCGGCCAACCTGAACATCTTACAGACAGAGAACGATATCACGCTCTCTATCACCCAGGCCTACCTGAATATCCTGCTGGCGAAGGAAAACGTAGTGTATGTGCAGGACCTGGTCAACACTTCGCTGGCGCAGGTCGATCAGGGCAGGAAGCAGTATGAGGCTGGCAGCATCGCCCGCAACGCCTATATCGAGCTGCAGGCGCAGATGGCGACAGACAAGTACAACCTGGTCACCGCACAGAACGCGGTCCGAACCAATAAGATCACGCTCAAACAGCTGCTGCAGCTGTCGGTCACCGACTCTTTCGATATCGTCACGCCGGACACGGTGACCTCAAAAGAAGCCGTCCCGGCGCTGGACCAGGTTGTAGCGACGGCGCTGAGGGACCGCCCGGAAATAAAGAACGGGCAGCTCGGCATTGAGGTCTCCCGGTACGACCTGCTGAAGGCGAGAGCCGCCTATCTCCCGATACTCACGGCCTCGGCAAACCTCTCGAGCGGATATTCCAACAACCAGCACGATGATTATTTCAAACAGCTCGACGACAATTTCTTTCAGCAGGCGGGGCTTTCGCTGTCGATACCGATCTTCAACCGGAGGGTGGCAAAGACCAACGTGGAGAACGCCAGGATAGGGATCGAACAGGCGCAGCTGAACCTGAAGAATGTACAGACGAATCTCGCGCTGGCGATAGAGCAGGCGTATATCAATGTCGTCAACGCCCAGGGCCAGTACGACGCCGCTGTTGAAGGCCTGAGGGCCAGCCAGGAGAGTTATCGCATCGCGGGCGAGCAGCTGAAGGTCGGCGTCGCCAATATCGTGGAGTACCTGCAGCAGAAGACGCTGTACACGCAGGCCTTCCAGGTATATATCCAGGCGAAATACAACGCAGCGCTGAGCATCCGCATCTATGATTTCTATATGGGAGTAGCAGTCAAACTATAAATGTCCTTCACATGCCCAAACTGAGAATCGTAATCATCATCATCGTGGTTCTTCTGGCAGGAACCGCCTTCTGGTATTTCCGGTACAGAAAGGAGGAAAAGCCGCTGGTCCTGCAGACGGAGCAGCCCCACTACGGCTATATATCCAAAAGCGTAACGGCGACCGGCACGGTCCAGCCAGTCGATACGGTGGCGGTAGGCTCGCAGGTATCGGGTACGATCAGGAATATCTATACAGACTTCAATGCAAAAGTCCGAAAAGGACAGCTGCTCGCCGAGCTGGACAAATCCCTCTTCGAAGCCCAGGCCAACCAGTACCGGGCCAACCTCGAGGTGGCCAAGGCCTCGCTGGTCTACCAGAAAAGCACCTTCGACAGACAGACGCTGCTGTATAATACAGGCGCCATCAGCAAGGCCGACTTCGAGAATTCCCAGAACCAGTACCTCGGCGCCAAGGCAAATGTCCAGAGCGTACAGGCCCAGCTGGACGCCGCCACAAAGAATCTTTCCTACGCCAGCATCTATTCGCCCGTCGACGGGGTCGTGATGACGCGCAACGTCAGCGTGGGACAGACAGTCGCTGCCAGTTTCAACACGCCGACCCTCTTCATCATCGCAAAGGACATCACCAAAATGCAGGTACAGGCAGCAGTCAGCGAAGCAGACATCGGCGACGTGCGGCCGGGACTCCGGGCGGCCTTTACCGTCGACGCCTATCCCGATATCTCCTTCAATGGTACGGTCAACCAGATAAGGCTGGAGCCTGTCGTATCGGCCAATGTCGTGACGTACTCCACGCTGATCACCGCTCCCAACCAGGACCTCAAGCTCAAGCCCGGCATGACGGCCAACATCTTCATCTTTACCCGGGAAATAGACAGCGCCATGCTGATCTCTGCAAAGGCGCTCAAGTTCAAGCCGGACTCGTCCATGACCAAACAGTTCAGGATCGTTGCAGACACCAGTGCCGAACGCGAGGTGCGACGCGAAGTACGACGGGCGTCCAATGTGGGCCCCACGGCCCCGCCCCGTCACCGGCACGACTCTACTGCAAGGCAGATCGACACGGCACCCACCACGGGCACGCCCGCCTTTGTATGGGTCAGACAGGGTGACAGCCTGGTAGAGAAAAAGGTCACCACCGGCCTGAACAACGATACGCAGGTGCAGATACTCAGCGGGCTCGATAATGACGACGAGATCGTAGATGCGGCGGAGGTCCAGACTGCGGCTGAGGCCAGCAGCGGTGCAGTGAGAAGCCCCTTCATGCCGGCAAGACGCGGTGGGGGCGGTAGCAGAGGCGGCGGTGGTGGAGGTGGTGGCGGTAGATCAGGAGGTGGAGGAGGGAGATAAAAATTGATACCCATGAGCGATCAAAAAATACTGGAATTAAAGGATATCCGACGGGAGTTCCGCATGGGCTCTGAGATCGTCAGGGCCCTGAATGGGGTCAGCTTCGACGTGGCCGCCGGCGAGTTCGTCACCATCATGGGAAGCAGCGGCTCCGGCAAGACCACCCTTCTGAATACCCTCGGATGCCTGGACAAACCCACCGAGGGCACCTACCTGCTGGACGGCGTGGACGTGAAGAAGCTGGGCCGCAATGAGCTGGCCAGGCTCAGGAATCATAAGATAGGCTTCGTCTTCCAGGCCTACAACCTGCTGCCCCGCACGTCGGCGCTGGAGAATGTCGAGCTGCCGCTGCTGTACAACCCGGAGTTCAGCGCGAAAGACAGAAAGGAACGCGCGATAAAGGCGCTGGAAGCCGTAAATTTGGGGGACCGCCTCGACCATACCCCCAACCAGCTGTCCGGAGGCCAGCAGCAGCGCGTGGCCATCGCCCGCGCCCTGGTGAACGAACCGGTGATGATCCTGGCCGATGAGGCCACCGGGAACCTGGATTCCCGCACGTCTTACAGCATCATGGCCCTCTTCCAGGACTTGAACTCCCGCGGAAAGACGATCGTCTTCGTGACCCATGAACCCGATATCGCCTCCTTCAGCAGCCGGACCATCATGCTGCGGGATGGTAAGGTGATGAAGGATAGCATAAATGAGAACAGGAAATCCGCGAAAGACGTGCTGGCCTCGCTGCCGGGATCAGAAGATTATTGACTATTGACCACTAAATCTTTTTATTATGAGCGTGCTCAACCTTCTCCGGATCGCGCTGAAGGCCCTCCAAAGAAATAAGCTGAGGGCTTTCCTCACCATGCTGGGCATTATCATCGGCGTGGCGTCGGTCATCGCCATGGTAGCCATCGGACAGGGCTCCAAGCAAAGCATCCAGCAGCAGCTGTCGGGAATGGGTTCGAACATGATCATCATCCGGCCCAACAGCAATATATCCGCCGGCGCCCGCCTCGACGCCAGTTCCGTCCAGACCCTCACCCTCGACGACGTAAAAGCATTGCAGAAACAGGCCACGCACCTCAGCGCCGTCACTCCGCTGGCCAGCGCCAAGGGACAGGCGATCTATGGAAACAACAACTGGCCAACCACCATCCAGGGCGTCAACCCCAACTATCTCGACGTAATCCGGCAGTGGCCGCTCAAGGACGGCATCGCCTTTACCGATCGCGACGTCCAGTCGCAGAACAAGGTCTGCCTGCTCGGCCAGACCGTCATCAGCAATCTCTTCCCCAACGGCGAGAATCCTATCGGGAAATATATCCGTTTTGGCAAAGTGCCCCTGCTGGTCATCGGCACCCTCACCGCCAAGGGGGAAAGCGCCTTCGGCCAGGACCAGGACGACGTGATACTCGCGCCCTTCACCACCGTGCAGCGACGCATCCTTTCGACGATATACCTCCAGAATATCTATGCTTCCGCCACCGACGAGAAGTCCACCACCGCGGCCACCGACGAAATATCCGATATCCTCCGTACCTCCCACCGCCTCAAGTCCTCCGACGAGGACGATTTCGCCGTCCGGACCATGCAGGAGCTGATCAACACCTTCAGCTCGACCAGCCAGCTGCTGACCATCCTTCTGGCCGTGATCTCGGGCATATCCCTGCTGGTCGGCGGTATCGGCATCATGAATATCATGTATGTATCCGTCACCGAGCGCACGAAGGAAATAGGCCTTCGCATGTCGATCGGCGCGCGCGGCATCGATATCCTTTTGCAATTCCTGACGGAGGCTATTCTGATCAGCATTACGGGGGGGATCATCGGGGTCATCCTCGGCATTACCTCCGCCCGGCTCGTCACGGTCTTCCTCTCGTGGCCGACGCTCGTAACGGAGTATTCGATCCTGCTGTCCTTCCTGGTTTGTTTTATTACCGGGGTGTTCTTTGGGTATTATCCGGCTCAGAAGGCCTCGCGGCTGGACCCGATAGAGGCGCTCCGATACGAGTAGAGACTCGCACCCGCTCGCGTGAACCGCCCAAAATATGCTACCTTGCATCCACAAAAAAAGAGATAACTTTCCTTCCATGAACAGAAAAGAAGAGATCCTGCAGGATGTCGTCATAAAGTTCGCCGGGGACTCCGGCGACGGCATGCAGCTTACGGGAAGCCAGTTCACCAATAATACCGCCCTGCTGGGAATCGACCTGGCCACATTTCCCGACTTTCCCGCCGAGATACGCGCCCCCCAGGGGACCCTCCCGGGTGTCAGCGGATACCAGCTGCGCTTTTCCAGCGATAAGGTATATACCCCTGGAGATGAATGTGATGTATTGGTTGCCATGAACGCCGCGGCCCTCCGTGCCAACCTGAAAGGGCTGAAAAAAGGCGGAAAGATCATCGCCAATACCGAGGGTTTCGACGCCAAGAACCTCCGGCTGGCCAACTACCCCGATGGGTCCAACCCGCTGGAAGACCATTCCCTGGAAAGCTATTCCGTCATCCGGATGGACGTGACGAAGATGACCCGCGAGGCGCTGAAGGATATCACGATGGGCACGAAAGAGAAGGACAGGGCAAAGAATATGTTCATCCTTGGTTTTCTCTATTGGATGTATAACCGGGACATGGAGAACACGATCAAGTTCCTGAAAGAGAAATTCAGCAAGAAGCCCGAGATACTCGAGAGCAATATCAAAGCCCTTCAGGCGGGCTTCAACTTTGGAGATACCACCGAGACCTTTACAACTACCTACAGGGTGGAGAAGGCCAAAATGACGCCGGGCGTCTATCGCAGCATAATGGGCAACCAGGCGCTGGCCTATGGGCTGATCGCCGCCTCCCAGAAGAGCGGTCTTCGCCTTTTTCTCGGCACCTATCCCATCACGCCGGCGTCCGACGTTCTGCACGAGCTGAGCCGGCACAAGGCATTTGGGGTCAGGACCTTCCAGGCAGAAGACGAGATCGCGGGGATCACTGCCGCCATCGGCGCCGCCTATGGCGGCTCCCTGGGCGTGACGACGACCTCGGGTCCGGGCATGGCGCTCAAGTCTGAAGCGATGGGTCTCGCGGTCATGCTGGAGATACCGCTCCTCATCTGCGATATCCAGCGTGGCGGTCCCTCCACCGGCCTCCCGACAAAAACGGAGCAGAGCGATCTCCTGCAAGCCTACTATGGCCGCAACGGAGAATGCCCCATGCCGGTGATCGCCGCATCGACGCCCAGCGACTGTTTCGACGCGGTCTATGAGGCCGTGCGCATCGCGGTACAGCACATGACCCCCGTGATCTTTTTGAGCGACGGATATATCGCCAACGGCGCGGAGCCCTGGAAATTCCCCAAGAGCGCAGACCTGCCGCCTATCGAAGTAAAATTCAAGACACAGCTGGGGCCCGACGAGGAAAAATTTCAGCCCTATCTCCGCGACGAGAAGCTGGTCCGCCCCTGGGCCATACCCGGCACTCCCGGACTGGAACACCGTATCGGCGGCCTGGAAAAACAGAACGTCACGGGCAACGTCAGCTACGACCCGGAGAACCACCAGACCATGGTGAAGATCCGCGAAGAGAAAGTAGCCCGCATTGCCGACCATATCCCTCCCCAACACCTCGATAGCGGCCCCTCCAGCGGCGACCTGCTGGTACTGGGATGGGGAAGCACCTACGGCTCGATCAAAAGCGCCGTAGCCGAGCTCCAGCGGGATGGCTATGCCGTCGCACACGCGCACCTGCGCCACCTGCGCCCATTCCCGGCCAATTTAGGCGAGATGCTCCATAACTACAAACAGGTCCTGATCCCCGAGATCAACAACGGTCAGCTGATCAAAATCATCCGTGACCAGTTCCTCATCGACGCGAAAGGATACCATAAGGTCATGGGCATTCCCATCACCAAGACCGAGCTGGTGATCAAAATGAAGGAACTGCTGGGACCGGTGAAATAAGCCCCCCGCGAAGGGAGTCTCTTAAAATAATGGATTGTATCCGACCTCCTGGGGTGTTGTCAGCGCCGCGTGCAGCGGAGCGCTGAGCTTTTCGATATCGGCCGCCACCTTTACGATGAAGTTGAACTGATCGGCTATCGGCTTGAACTCGGACAGCTGTCTCCTCGCATCGGTCACGGTAATTGCGCCGGTCCCGGCCGGCCAGACGTCTTCGAGCTCCGTCTTGCGCTGCTCGAGCAGTCTGTTCAATTTATCATTCAGCACCCGTAGCTCTTCCTTCGCCACCATCGGCGTCGCCGGCAACGCCTGATCCTTAAGGACCGCCACCGCGCACCGCAGCTTGAGTATAATATCATTGACCAGCGGCTCATAAGCCGGATCCGCATACTTCGCGGCGTAGGGATCGACGTAGTAAGCCAGCGTCGCCGTATGCGAGGTAAGCATGTGGTTGGAAACGACGAACTGGTGCATGTCGGTTATCCTTTTCTGCTGACGCCGGGGTTCGGACAGCATCCGGCCGAACGCATCGGACAGGTTTGCCAGCGCGACGAAGGCTTTCTTCCGCGAGAGCTTGTACTGGTGTATGGTCGAAGGCATGCCCACGAATGCGCCGGCGACGTCCCTGAAGTAGTCGATATTGGCTTCGATGGCCGCGGTCATGTAGTCCGTTATCCGCTCGTGCTCCCAGGAAGGGATGATAAGGATATTGGCCAGGAAAGAAATGACCGAGCCGATAACCGTATCGATGACCCTGTCCGAAAGAATGCTGCGGAAATCGGTCGGGTAGAGCAGGTGGAACAGCAGCAGCACATAAGGCGTCGTGAACGTCACCGCGGCCAGGTAGTTGGTCCGGAGGAAGACGTAGGTGCCGATCATGAAGAGGATCATCAGGACGAAGAGGACCCGCGGGTCTTTTATGAAATAGAGGATCACGAGGCCCACCAGGCCGCCGCCCAGGGTCCCCATCAGGCGTTCGAAGTTGCGCTTCTTGGTAAGGCTATAGACCGGCTTTAGTATGACGATGATCGTGAGCAATATCCAATAGCCGTGTCCGAAAGGCAGGAAGCCGGAGATGATATATCCCGTGATCGTCGCGATGGCGACGCGCAGCGAATGCCTGAACATATTGGACTTGATGGTGAGATTCTCGAGCAGCAGCTTGGGATCGGTATCCTGGTGAGAGATGAAAGCCTCGAAGTCGACTTCCGAGCTGAAGTTCCTGCTTAGCTGGCGGTCAAATGTGGTATATCCGTGTAAGGTGTGCAGCCGGTCGCTGATGTCCTGGATGCTGTCGAGTATATTCTTCAGCCCGATAAAGCCCTCGACATTCTCCGCGGTCCGGTGCATATCCCTGTAGCTGTTGAGCTTCTCCCTAACCTGCCGGATGCGCGCTGCAACGTCACCATTCTCTTCAGAAGGCCTGCCGCTCATCAGCGCAACGCCAATGTCGTCGAGCTCGTCGGCGAGGCCGAGTATCAGCTGGTGGCATTCCTCCATCAGCCCGCTGCCGTCAAAAATGCGGTGCAGCAGCTGGTAGTCCTGCTGAGAGGTCATGATCCTTTCGAAAAGGTCGATTATGTCAAGAAATATCATGACCAGCACGCGCCCTGTATGGGTAGATTCCTGTACGATATTGCGGCTCTTGAACAGCAGCTCGCGGACGAGATCCTGCTTCTCATGATTGGATACCTGGCTCTCTACCAACTGCCGGTAGCCTTTTTCATAGTCGATGTCCGGCGAATAAAAAGAAGCCTTGATCCGCAGATATCCCGCAGTGGACTGGATCGCCTCGCCCAGCACCTGCCGTACGAGCTTGTATGGCCGGAAACTATACAGCAGCAGGCTCAGCACCGTATACCAGACGCCCCCCGCCAGGACATAGGCCGCATTGACGACCACGTCCAGGCCATGCCGCTGCCGGTCGATGTTCAACACCATGACCAGCAAGGCGTTGATACCAATAGAGCTGGCCCTGGCGCCGTAGATGCTCATGAAGGAGAAGATAAAACAGAAGAGGAACACCAGTATCCCCGTCATCACCTCCGATCCCGACGCCCAGCCGGTGAGCAGCGTCACGAGAAAGATGATCAGCACGCAGGCGATCATCCCATTCCGACGGTGATGGATAGGGCCGGGATTATCGGTATTGCCGACGCACATCGCGCCGATGGAAAGCACGACGCCGGCAGACAGGTTGTGAAGCCAGCCGAGCAGGATGGAAGGTAGCAGAATGCCTGCAGTGATTCGTATAGCGCCATTCAGATAATGGCTGTTGATAAAACTCTTATATTGCCTGATATAATCCATGTAGCCTACCCAATGATATTTTAATCCTTCAATTTAACAAACGAATTTTGTGGCTTCGAAAAAAAATGCTTTTTTCGAAGAAGGTTTTTACAGGCAGGCCATCGAACCTTAAACGCCTATATCAAATGAGAATTCTTCTACTTCTTATCCTATTGATCATCCTGTCCTGTGAAAGCCTGGAGGCCCAGCAGGTAAAAGGTTTGATCACGGACACTCAAGGGAAACCCTTAGCTAACGCTTCGGTTGCCCTTAAGAAAAGTAAGGATTCCTCTGTAGTAAAGCTAAGCATTTCAGATAGTTCGGGACAATTTGAATTTCGGACCATCACGCCAGGCAACTATTTCGTTGCCACCTCCCATATCGGTTATAGCTCCAGAAATTCCGCAACATTCGATGTAGAGGATGGCAGGGTCATAACTACGCCGGTCATTGGTCTCGTGCCCGCTGCCCGCGAGATGGGGACCGCCATGGTAGCCGCGTCGCGCCCCCTTGTAGAGGTCAGGCCCGACAAGATCATCCTCAACGTGGAAGGGACCATCAACGCCGTAGGAGAGGACGCGCTCGGCCTGTTGCGCAAGTCCCCCGGCGTCACCGTCGACAAGGATAATAATCTTAGCCTCAACGGGAAGAACGGCGTGCAGCTATACGTCGATGGCCGCCCCACCTATCTTTCCGGATCCACCCTCGCCGACTATCTCAAGACCATACAGTCCTCATCGGTAGAATCGATTGAGATCATCAGCAACCCGGGCGCGAAATATGAAGCCGCGGGCAATGCAGGCATTGTCAATATCCGGCTGAAAAAGAACAAGGCCTTCGGCACCAACGCCACGCTGAGCGGGGGATACAACGTGGGTGTGTATAGCAAGTATAACGGCTCGCTCTCGTTGAACCACCGCAACGGGCACATCAATATATTTGGCGACTATAGCTATAACCACTCGCTCAGCGAGACCTACGCCACGATGTACAGGACCCAGCTGGATACGCAATTCCTGCAGAACTCGGTGCTGCTGGCCACCTATAACACCCATAACTACAAGGTGGGGATGGATTATTTCATCGACAAAAAGAACACGCTCGGCTTTGTCGTTACCGGGGTCTTCTCCGGCTTTGGCTATCAGAGCACGAGCGCGACACCCATCGTCTATATCCCCACCAACCAGACGGACAGGGTGCTGCACGCCGATAACCACACCGACGGCCGCAACGACAATGTGAACGTCAACGGCAGCTATCGCTTTGCCGACACCAGCGGCCACGAGCTCAATGTGAACGCAGACTACGGATATTACCGTCTCCGAAGCGACCAGCTGCAGCCGAATAATTACTTCGACTCGACGAGCAAGCATCTTCTGTACAGCAACAACTACAATATCCTTTCGCCGACGGACATTCATATATACAGCCTGAAGATGGACTATGAGCAGAACTGGCTGAAAGGCAAATTAGGTATGGGATGGAAGTCTTCCTATGTCACTACGGTCAACGATTTCCGCGAATACATGCTCGGCCAGGCGAGGATACCCGACACGCAGAGCAGCAACAATTTCAACTATAAGGAGAACATCAACGCCCTATATGCCACGTATACCCGAAGTCTGAAGGGCTGGGTCCTGCAGGGCGGGCTGCGGGCGGAGAATACCAACTCAAAAGGGGTTTCCGACGACTCGACCTTTAACCGTCACTATACGGATCTGTTTCCGAGCGCGTCCGTGACCTGGAACAGGCATCCTGCGAGCCAGTGGACCCTCAACTATAGCCGCCGGATCGACCGGCCGGCCTACCAGGACCTGAACCCTTTCGAGTTCAAACTGGACGACTATACATTCTCGAAGGGGAACACGCTGCTGAGGCCGCAGTATACGCATAGCGCCGGACTAACCTATATGTATAACTACAAGCTGACGGCGACGCTGAACTACAGCCATATCAAGGACCTCTCCACGACGCTGGTAGACACGACGCAGCAGTCGAAGGTCATCGTGTATAAAAAGAACCTGGCCACCCAGGACATCGCCAGCCTGAACATCAGCTATCCGTTCCAGTACAGGTGGTACTCTGCGTTCGTCAATATCAACGGTTCTTATTCTGTCAATAAGGCCGACTTCGGCGCAGGGCGGGTCATCAACCTGAACGTCTTCAATACGACCATCTACAGCCAGCACAGTTTTAGTCTTGGCAAGGGCTGGACGGGTCAGCTCACACAGTATTATGTGTCACCCAATATCTGGCAGGCGACCCTCGAGGCCCGTTCGATGTGGAGCCTGGACGCCGGTCTGCAGAAGACCCTGCTGAAGGGGAATGCGACGCTCAAGGCCTCGGTCACGGATATCTTCAAGACCCTGCACTGGACGGCTACCAGCAGTTTTGCAGGGCAATACATCCGGACCACCGGGGGATATGAGAGCCGCCAGCTCAAGCTATATTTCACCTGGCGACTGGGTAATAAGCAGGTGAAGGCCGCCCGCAAACACCAGATGGGGGCCGAAGAGGAGAACAAACGCGTCGGTGGGTCGGGAGGAGGGGGTGTGAATCCTTAGTTAGCGCGTTTTCCATTATCTTTACAGGCCATGCAATCCATTATTGACAGCATCAGGGCGCTTTTCGCATCCTATAATAACGCGGAAATTACTTCGATCGACAAGCTTCCCCAGTCGGGCAGCAACCGTATCTATTTCCGTATCCATATCGCCGGCGGTTCGTATATCGCCACCTATAATGACAACGTTCGCGAGAACAGGACCTTCTTCTACTACTCACGGCATTTCCGCGCCGCGGGCAGCCCCGTTCCGCAGGTGCTGGCCGTCAACGAGGAGGAGACCATTTATATACAGGAAGACTTCGGAGACGTCTCGCTGCTGAACGAACTGGAGAAAAAGGGGCATAACGAGACTGTCTACGCCCTCTTCCAGCAAAGTCTCGAAGAGCTGGCGCGTCTGCAGATACGAGGTGACAACGAGCTGGACTATAACTGGGCTATCACCAGCAAGGAATTTGGCAAGCAGGCGATCCTCAGCGACCTGCTCTATTTCAAATACTATTTCCTCGACACCCTCCAGATCCCCTATGACAAGGAGAGGCTGATCGACGACTTCGAAGCGCTCAGCACCTACCTGACGCACGTGGACCACAAATATTTTATGTTCCGTGACTTCCAGAGCCGCAACATCATGATCCGGGGCGGCAAGGTCAACTTCATCGACTACCAGGGCGGGATGAAGGGCGCGCTGCAATACGACGTCGCCTCTCTTTTGTGGCAGGCCAAGGCCGAGCTATCCATCGAATGGAAGGACAGCCTGCTGGAATATTATCTGGACAAGGTGGAAGCTATCCTTGACACGACGATCGACCGTAGCCGGTTTATCAGCCAGTACAACGGCTATGTCCTGATCCGTCTGCTCCAGGTGCTGGGTGCGTATGGTTTCCGCGGACTCTTTGAAAGGAAGGCGCATTTCCTGATCAGCATTCCCCTGGCCCTGCGCAACTTTAAATGGTTCCTGACCAACAAGCAGGTGGGGATCGTCCTGCCGGAGTTCGAGCGGATGCTGGGGCTGATGGTGCAGGAAGAGGTCATCAACCGTTTTGAGCCCGTGCAGGCCGACGACGAGACGCCGCTGGTCGTGCACATCAACAGTTTTTCCTATCGCCAGGATATGCCCGAAGACCCCAGCGGCAATGGCGGCGGCTTTGTCTTCGACTGCCGCGGCATCCTGAATCCCGGCCGTATAGCGGAATTTAAGACGAAGACCGGCCGCGACAAGGAAGTAAAAGACTTCCTCGAGCAGCAGACCCGTATGCCCGAATTTCTTAACAGCATTTATAACATCGTCGACATCTCCGTAGAAGACTATATCAAAAGGGGGTTTGAAAGCCTCTCGGTCAATTTTGGCTGTACCGGCGGCCAGCACAGGAGCGTATACGCTGCAGACGCCCTGGCAAGACATTTACGGAACAAATTCCATGTTAAGATCGACCTCCACCATGTCGTGCAGGAAGCCAAAAACTGGATCAACTGACGGGTAGTATGTACTATTTGATCTTTCCTTTGTTTTACCTCGCTTCGCTGCTGCCGATGTGGTTGCTATATGGCTTGTCGGATGGGCTGGCGTTCCTGTTATATTCCGTCTTCCGGTATCGGCGCGGAGTGGTGATGACCAACCTGGGGATCGCCTTTCCGGAAAAGACCGACCGGGAACGGGAGGCCATTGCAAAATCGTTTTACCGAAACTTCACGGATAATTTTATCGAGACCATCAAGCTCGTTTCTGCCAGTCCTGCTTTTTTACAAGATCGATTCGTTTTGGATAACCCCGGGGTCCTCGAAGAGTATTATGCCAGGGGACAGAAGGTGCAGCTCCATATGGGACATCTCTTCAACTGGGAGATACCGGGCGTCGCCATGCCGCTCTGGACCCGTTATACCTTTATTGTTATTTACATGCCGATAGAAAATAAGGCCATCGACCGGCTCTATCGCTACCTGCGCGGCCGTCTCGGCACGGTCCTGCTGCCGGCGACCAATATGCAACGGGCCATTCTTCCCTACCGGAACAGCCAGTATATGCTGACCCTGGTGGCCGACCAGGTTCCCTCCGGGCCGGAGCGCTCGTACTGGCTGAATTTCTTCGGGCAGCCTACCCCATTTGTCAGGACGCCCGAGCGGGGAGCTCGCATCGCCAATATCCCTGCAGTTTTTGTGCGGATATATAGGACCAGAAGGGGTCACTACAGGGCCGAGCTGACGACTATTTCCGATCAGCCTGCGAATCTGCCGGAAGGTGAGCTGACCCGCCGTTACCGGCAAATGCTCGAAGACGCCATTCGCCGGGAGCCAGCTTCGTACTTGTGGAGTCATCGCAGATGGAAGAAAGTCTTTGACACGAGACATGTACCGCTGTGGATAGACGAGACGCCGGCGCCTCCCGCCGCGCCTTTTCCGGAGGCTTCGCCGAAGCCCTAGGCACGCGTGCCCCGAAGTCTCCTCCCATGCCCTGAAAATACGCATCTCCGGGCGTAGAGGAATTCCATTAAAATTGTATACTGATTTATGGCGTTCCGGAAAATTGTAATACATTTACTATAACCCACAAGACAAAAACTCGCATATCCGTTACTTTTTAATCGGACCCGCATAGCCGTACTCTCGCCCCGATCGTCCCTGGTGTTTCATAACCCCAAACCTCATCTGAGATATGCAGATACCTATTAAACCTGGAGTTGTACTGGTCGACGATCACGTACTGCTTCGCAACGGGCTTGCCGGACTGATCCGCAGTTTTGGTCAATACGAAGTGCTCTTCGAAGCTGGAGGAGGCAAGGACCTCATCAGACAGCTGAAAAATTACCGCCGCCCGGACATCATTCTCTTAGACATCAATATGCCCGAAATGGACGGCTACGAGACAGCCTGCTGGCTCAAGCGTCACAATCCCGATATCAGGGTCCTGGCACTTTCCATGTACGACACCGACAGCGCCATCGTGCGCATGCTGAAGAACGGCGCCAAGGGCTACATCCTGAAGGATATCGATCCGGGTGAGCTGCGGCTGGCGCTGGAATCCATTATGGAAAAGGGCTATTATTATTCAGACCTGGTCACCGGAAAGCTGATACATACCGTCAGCCATATGGACGAGCCGGAACACCGCGTCCATCACCTGATGTCGCTCAATGAACGCGAGCTGGAATTCATGAAGCTGGTGTGCACCGAGTGGACCTATAAGGAGATCGCCGACCGGATGTACCTAAGCCCCCGCACGATCGATGGCTACCGGGATGCCCTATTCGAAAAGCTGAATGTCAAGACCCGGGTGGGACTCGCCATGTACGCCGTCCGCAATGGCATTGTCAACCTCGACACCATCGGAACGCTTGCTCGCGAGACGCCGGTCGAGCCGATGCGGGCCCGCAAGCCGAGCCTGGTGGGTCATCACGAGAAGGGGTAGGCCTAGTTGAGTATGCTTTTCTCCTTTACGGTCTCGATACCTTTCTGGTCCTTTATTTTTCCCCAGCCGCCTGTGACGTTCCGGAGGTTGTGGATGCCCTGCCGTTTGAGCAGAGAGGCGGCGATGACGCTGCGATAGCCGCCGCCGCAGTGGACGTATATATTGTAGTTCTCTTCCAGGTTAGCCATATTGACGGGGTCGGTCAGGTCCTGGAGAGGAATATTGATGGCGTCTTTTACGTGGCCGTCCGCAAATTCGGTTTCGCGTCTTACGTCGAGCACGACCAGATGGTTGTCAAAAGGAATATCCATTGCGAGCTCGTCGGGCTCGACGTCGATGATCATATCGATGTTTTCGCCGGCCGCCGCCCAGGCCTCGTAACCTCCCTCGAGATAGCCCTTCATCTTGTCAAAGCCAACCCGGGCAAGGCGGATGACGCTCTCTTTCTCTTCTCCGGGAGACGTCACCAGGACGATGGGTTTGTCAAAAGGCAGAAGGCTGCCGGCCCATTCTGCAAACCGTCCGTTGAGGCCGATGCTGATGGAGCCGGGGACAAATCCGGTCACAAACAGTTCGGGCTTGCGGGTATCAAGCAGGATAGCTCCGTCTTCGATCAATTTCCTGAATGCATCGATGCTCAGGGACTGCATTCCATCCGCCAGTACGCCTTCGAGGCTCTCATAGCCTTCCTTATTGATACGCGCGTTGATGGAGAAATAGCTGGGAGGGGCGTCGAGACCGTCGGTCACTGCCTTTACGAACTCTTCGCGGCTCTGTTCTTTCAGTGCATAGTTGCTCTCCTTCTCCTGTCCAAGGGTACTATAGGTATTCGGACCGAGGTTCTTTCCACAGCTGCTGCCGGGACCATGTGCAGGATAGATGGCGAGGTCGTCGGGGAGGGGAAGGATCTTGTTTCGCAGAGAATCGTAGAGCATGCTCGCGAGCTCTTCGCGGCTGAGATTGCCGCTGCTGAGATCGGGGCGGCCCACATCTCCTACGAATAGCGTATCGCCGGTGAACAGCGCCTCCGGCTGGCCGTCGGCAGAACGTACCAGGTAACACGAAGACTCTACTGTATGCCCCGGCGTATGCAATACCTCGATAGTGCTGTTGCCCAGCTGGAATATCTCGCCGTCGGTGGCCTTGTGTATAGGAAAATTCGTTTCCGTCCTCGGACCATAAACTATCGGCGCACCGGTCGCTTTCGCCAGATCCAGGTGACCGCTGACGAAGTCGGCGTGGAAGTGCGTTTCAAAAATATACTTGATGGACGCACCCCGCTCTTTCGCCAGACCGAGATAGGCGTCGATGTCACGAAGGGGGTCGATGATAGCCGCTTCTCCCTCACTTTCAATATAATAAGCCGCTTCACTGAGACAGCCGGTATATAATTGCTTAATGAACATAGCCTTGCATTTTGTGCAAGGTAGTTCAAATTTCCAAACCGGTCTGGTCAGCATGCTGACAAATGGGACAGTAGATTTAGTCGATCAGCTCATCCACACATTTCATGATCTCGCTGAGTCGATCATGGTTGATGATGTAGTAGATGAATTTTCCGTCGCGCTGGGTCTTTACGATGCCAGCCCGGCGTAAGATGGCCAGGTGTTGTGAAGCGACGGACTGTTCGAGGCGAAGATGTACGTAGATCTCGGTTACTGTGAGTTTCTTATTCTCATCCAGCAGACGTATGATCTGCTGACGAAGTTTGTGATTGAGTGCTCTCAGGATCAGTGCGCCTTTCTTAAGATTCAAAAAATCAACCTTTACAGGGGCGCCATCGGAGCCCTCTGCGTTTACTACCATCCAATAGCTATTATTGTTCATCGTTAAGCTCATGAGCGATTACCGTTTTAAGGATTTCAAGAAGATACGTGACAGGTTAGCGCAAATTTATAATCACTATT
>Ga0207695_10000275_pt1 | contig 129123 bp, 115 predicted proteins | sample KBSC54metaG_FD_184354 | JGI IMG/M metagenome (GOLD analysis project Ga0207695, IMG submission 184354) | Corn rhizosphere microbial communities from Kellogg Biological Station, Michigan, USA - KBS C5-4 metaG (SPAdes) (version 2) | ecosystem: Host-associated > Plants > Roots > Rhizosphere >... | reverse complement strand
GGGCTGGGTACTAATGGAATCAGTCATGGAGGCACTATCGAATGGGACGAGGCAAAGTAGCCGAAGACGGCGGCGAAGGCTATCGGACCCGGCCTGGCGCCTTCAGTTCCCAGTCGCCAACAGCTCGGCAATCAGGTTCTCGTGACGCCGCCACTGCAACTCCGAGCGCAGGCGTACCGCGCGAACGATGGCCTGCAGGTCGCCCAGGGCATCTTCGAAACGATCGTTGACGATGATGTAGTCGAACTCGTGCGCATGCGCGATCTCTTCGCGCGAATTATGCAGGCGTCGCTCGATCACCTCGGCGCTGTCCGAACCACGCCCGCGCAAACGACGCTCCAGCTCGTGCCGCGATGGCGGCAGGATGAATACGCTGACGCAATCGGCCTTGGTCTTGCGCACCTGCTGTGCGCCCTGCCAATCGATCTCCAGCAATACGTCCTTGCCCTGGCCCAGCAGGCCCGACACGGTCTTGCGCGAGGTGCCGTAAAGGTTGCCGTGCACTTCGGCGTGTTCGAGAAAGACGCCTTCCTCGATCTCGCGCTCGAATTCCGCACGCTCGACAAAATAATAGTGGCGGCCGTATTCCTCACCAGCACGCGGCGGGCGCGTGGTGTGCGAGACAGACAGCGAAATGGCCGGCTCGCGCTCGAGCAGCGCATTGACCAGGGTCGATTTCCCCGCGCCCGAAGGTGCCGCGACGATGAACAGGGTGCTTTCCATCACTCGGCTTCCATCATTCGATGTTCTGGACTTGTTCGCGCATCTGCTCGATCAGCACTTTCAGCTCGACGGCGGCATTGGTGCTGCGGGAGTCGATCGATTTGGAGCCGAGCGTATTGGCCTCTCGATTGAATTCCTGCATCAGGAAGTCGAGACGACGCCCCACCGGCTCTTTCAAGCCGAGGACACGGCGTGCTTCGGCAATGTGCGTCACCAGGCGATCGAGCTCCTCGTCTACGTCCACGCGGGTGATCTGCAGCACCAGCTCCTGCTCCAGCCGACCCGGCTCGACCGGCTGCTTGAGATCGGCCAGACGCGTTTCCAGGCGTGTGCGCAGGCCTTCGCGGATCTGCGGCATCCAGGTGCGTACGTCGGCGACGATGCGTTCTATCTGGTCCAGGCGCTCGCGCAGCAGCTCTTCGAGCTTGGCGCCTTCGCGTTCGCGCGTAGCGGTCAGCGCATCGAGCGCGCGGTCAAGCACCTCGAACAGAGCGGTCTGCAGCACTTCTGGGTCGATATCGGCCTGCTGCATGACGCCGGGAAAGCGCAGCAGCTCCGTCAACTGCACCTGCATGGTCGGGAAACGACCTTCCAGCGAGCGCGCCAGTTCCGCCAACTTGCCCAGCAAGGCATCGTCCACCTTGAGCGAGTCGGCCCGCGCCTCGCTACGCAGGCGAACGGTCAGGTCGACCTTGCCGCGCGACAGCTTGGTCGCGATGCGTTCGCGCATGGCCGACTCGAAATTGCGCAGGTCATCGGGCAGGCGCGGGCTCAGTTCCAGGTACCGATGATTGACGGTACGCAGCTCGCAGCTCAGCGTGCCGGTGGGGCCGACGGTCTCGGCGGAGGCGTACGCGGTCATGCTACGGGTCATGGAAAGCCTGTGTGGAGCGTGGAATAAAGGCGGCAATGGTAAACTCTCGCGCCTAACTTGCCCAATTCGCCACTTCAGGCCACCTATACGATGAATGCCGTCAGCCGTCCCAGCGGCCGCGCCAGCGATCAGCTGCGCCCCGTTACGATCGAACGCCACTATACCCGTCACGCCGAAGGGTCGGTGCTGGTGAGCTTCGGCGACACCAAGGTGCTATGCACCGCCAGCATCGAGGATCGCGTGCCACCGTGGCTGCGCGGCAAGGGCGAAGGCTGGGTCACGGCCGAGTACGGCATGCTGCCGCGCGCCACCTCAAGCCGCACTCAGCGCGAGGCTGCCCGCGGCGGCCAGGGCGGCCGCACCATGGAAATCCAGCGCCTGATCGGCCGCAGCCTACGTGCCTGCGTGGATCGCCAGGCCCTGGGCGAACGCCTGGTCACCCTCGATTGCGACGTTCTCCAGGCCGATGGCGGTACGCGTACGGCAGCCATCACCGGCGCCTATGTCGCCCTGGTCGATGCCGTGCAGCTGCTGATGAAGCGCGAAAACCTGCGTCGCAACCCCGTCTTCGGGGCGATTGCCGCCGTATCGGTCGGCATCTACAAGGGCATGCCGGTACTCGACCTGGACTACGCCGAAGACTCCAACTGCGATACCGACATGAACGTCGTGATGAACGATGGCGGCGGCTTTATCGAAGTCCAGGGCACCGCCGAAGGCCATGCCTTCCGTCGCGACGAAATGGACAGCCTGCTCGGCCTGGCCGAGAAGGGCATCGCCGAACTGGTTGCCGCGCAACGCGCTGCGCTTGGCATCACCTGAGGAACCACGCATGTCACGCATCGTCCTGGCCAGCAGCAACCCGGGCAAACTGAGGGAATTCAGCGCCCTGCTCTCCGACAGTGGCCTGGACATCGTCACCCAGGGCAGCCTGGGCATCGAGGATGCCGAGGAAACCGGCCTGACCTTCGTCGAGAACGCCCTGCTAAAGGCCCGGCACGCAGCGCAGGCCAGCGGCCTGCCTGCGCTGGCCGACGATTCGGGACTGTGCGTGGATCATCTGCATGGCGCGCCGGGACTTTACTCGGCGCGCTACAGCGGCACGCACGGCGATGCCGCCGCCAGCAATGCCAAGCTCCTTCGGGCGATGGAAGGCGTACCGACCGAACAGCGGGGCGCCTTCTTTATCGGCGTATTGGTCCTGCTGCGCCATCCGGAAGATCCGGCTCCGCTGATCGCCGAAGGGCGCTGGCACGGCCGCATTCTCACCGAGGCACGCGGCACGGGCGGCTTCGGCTACAACCCGGTGTTCCTGCCCGATGGCTACGAACAGAGCGTTGCCGAGATGGACGATGCACTGAAGAACCGGCTCAGCCATCGCGGCCAGGCGCTGGCGCTGCTGCGTACGCAATTGCAGGCCGGCCGGTGACCTTCGAAAGATCAGCTGTCTCTTGTAGGGGCGACTTCTGTCGCGACCCGCGGTTACGTCACGGCTGGGCGCGACTGGCCTCGCTGCAAAAGCTACGAGCATGAGCCTTGTTGCGCCGCCACTATCGCTGTACGTGCACATGCCGTGGTGCGTGAAGAAGTGCCCATACTGCGATTTCAATTCGCATGGAGTGCGTAGCGAGCCACCACCCTACGCGGCGTATATCGATCACCTGCTGGCCGATCTGGACGCCGACCTGCGCGACTTCGGCAACGCGGTCGAAGGCCGCCCGATAGTCAGCGTCTTTTTCGGCGGTGGTACGCCCAGCCTGTTCGCACCGGAGTTGATCGAACGCCTGCTCGACGGGGTGCGGCAACGCCTCCCCATGGCAAGCAATGCCGAGATTACGCTCGAAACGAACCCGGGCACGGTCGAGCACGGACGTTTCGACGGCTATCTGGCCGCTGGCGTTAATCGGCTATCGTTCGGCGTGCAGAGTTTCGACGACGCCAAACTCAAGCGACTGGGTCGCATTCACTCGGCCGGCGAAGCCGAGGCTGCGGTGAAGTCCGCCCAAGATGCCGGCTACAGCAATATCAACCTCGACCTGATGTATGCGCTGCCCGAGCAAGAGCTGGACGGCGCCCTCGACGATGTGGAGCGGGCCGTCGCGCTGGCTCCCACGCATATCTCGCATTACCAGCTCACGCTGGAACCCAATACCGCCTTTGCTGCCAACCCGCCGCCGCTGCCGGACGACGATCATGCCTGGGCCATGCAGGAAGCCTGCGAGGCGCGTCTGGCCGCCGCCGGCTACGGGCAGTACGAGATCTCCGCCTATGCCCAACGGGATAAGCGCTGCGACCACAATCTCAATTATTGGCGCTTTGGCGACTACCTCGGGATCGGCGCCGGTGCCCACGGCAAATTGAGCTCAAGCGACGATGGCAGCGTGCGTCGCCGCTGGAAGACCCGCCTTCCACGCGCCTACCTGGAAGCCTCCGGCGGCACGGCACGGATCGGCGGCGACTCAGTAGTAGCTGCCGACGAATTGCCCTTCGAGTACATGCTCAACGCCCTGCGCCTGATCGACGGCGTGCCGGCTGCCGACTTCACCGAACGCACCGGCCTGCCCGCTTCGTCGATCGCTGCGGGCATTGCCCAGGCCCGGGCGAAGGGCTGGCTGGAAGACCGCGCCGACCGACTCAAGACCACCGCCCTGGGCCAGCGCTTCCTCAACGACGTCATTGCCAGTTTCCTTGCCTGAACCTTGTGGCAGCGGCGCCTTGTGACAGCGGCGCCCCATCGAAAGGCCGATGGCGGCGCAGCCCCGACCGGCATAGACTTGAGCCACCCTAGGGGGAACAAGGGATGGCGTCATGGATGTCGAACCGCACGAGCGGCCGGAACCGTTTGCGCAGGAACGTAGTGCGAGCCTGGAAAATGGCCGTTGGCCGGCGCGCGCCCGCCGCCTGATCGGCGAGGTGCATGCGCTCAGCCTACAGCATCTGGATCAAGCGTTTCGCCAATGCCTCAGTGAGCTGGAGCAGCAGCTCTATACGCATGCCGATCGCGCACGAAATCATCTCGACCAACAATTGTTTTTCGAAAGCCGGTTGCGTGTGCAGCAGGATCGTCCGCGACTGCAGAAACGCTTTCTTACCTTGATGGGCGATGGCTTTCGTCATCTGGGCGAAAGCAGCGACGATACCGATGCAACGCCATCGACCAGCCTGCAAACACTGTCCCTGCTCGATCGCAACGAACACGAACAGAGCGCCGCACTTGGCAAGCTGGTCGCACGCGGTGAAGCGCGCAATGGGCCAGCATTGTTCGAATTAAGCTACCGACTGGCCGTGCTGGTTGCTGCGCCACCCCTGGAAGGCGAAGCGCTGCCGTTGGGGCCGCACGCACTCACGCACGCCTTTCACGATGCAACCGCCATCATCGACGACCTGCCGATCGAGCACCGCCTGCTGATGCTGCAGAGCTTCGATCAAACCGTCATTCAGGGCTTGAATGCGCTTTACGAGGCAGCCAACACGTTGCTGCGCGACGCTGGCATCCTGCAACAACTGCGCGCCTTCCCCCTGCCGCGGCAAACGCCCCGTGGCACCGCAACAGCAACGCCGATCGAAGCACCCGCACAGGCAACGCCCAGTAGCGCTGGTCAGGCAACGCAACCTGCTGCCCACAGTGACCATATCGCGGTACTGGAGAACCTGCGCGAACTGCTCGCACAGCGTCGCACAGGCCATGCCGGCGACAGGCCGGGCACGAGCTATCACGCGGCCAGCGCTGACGAATTGCAGCTGGCGCTCAGTGCCGTGCAGCAGCATGTCAGCGCCATTTCCGATAACGCCAGTCGCGAGTTGCGCAGTGCGCAACGCCTGCGCGAGGAATTGCTGATCCAGCTCAATGCCGGCAAGCCGACCGGCGCGCCGCTGACCCAGCTCTCTCCCGAGCAAGGCGACACGGTCGAATTGATGGCCATGCTGTTCGAGCAGTTGAATCGGCAGATGCGCCAAGGCTCCAGCGCACAAGGCGTGCTGAGCGATCTACAGGTGCCGATGCTGCGCATGGCGGTTGCCGATCGAAATTTCTTCGATCAACAAGAGCATCCTGCCCGCAAACTGCTGGGAGCCGTTGCCGAAGCGGCAACCGAGTGGCTCGATACCGGCGACAGCGAAGCCGACCGCGCATTGGCAGCGAAGCTGGAACAACTGGTAGCACGCACGCGACTCGAACCGCCGAGCACCGGCCTTTACACCAGCCTGTTGGCGGATATCGAACATCATCTCGCGCTGCTGGCACGCAAGGCGCAGATCGCCGAGCGGCGGCATGTGGAAGCGATGCAGGGCCGCGAACGACTGGAACAGGCACGCCGCCAGGCCGCGCAACTGATGGCCGAACGCTTCCGTCAATCGCCGCCACGTGGCCTGCTGCGGACCCTGCTTGAGCGCGCATGGTCCGACGTGCTGGCACTGACGCTGCTTCGCCATGGCGAAGACAGCGAAGCCTTTGTCGAACGCCTGCGCATCACCGACCAGCTGCTCGGTCGCGTACCCACCTATGATCGCGCCAAGCTGCAATACGATGTCGAGACGGGCCTGCAGCAGATCGGCATGCATGCCGACGAGGCCGAACAGGTCGCACAACGCCTGCTCGGTACGGCAACGACGAACGACCAGGGCGACGAGTCGCTGAGCGTTACTGGCCTGGCATTGAAGCTCAAACAGCACCAACGCCTGGGCGAACAGGCTGCGGCAACTTCGCTGCCGACACCCGCGACAACGCCACCGGTTGCCACCGCGCCTGCTGCGCCGGTGACGGTGCCGGTGCCGGTGATCGCCCCGGTCGATCCGCGCGAACAACGCATCTACGATCGCCTTCGCCAACTGCCATTCGGCAGCTGGTTCGAGTTTATCGACCGTCGGACCGGCCAGGTCAGCCAGCGCAAACTGGCATGGTTCTCGCCGGTATCCGGGCATTGCCTGTTTATCACCCGGCGTGGCCAACGAGGCGACGACATGACGCTGCAATCGTTGGCCCATGAGCTTGCCCGCGGGCGTGTGCGCGAACTGGCGGCCGCTCGCGAAGGCCTGCTCGATCGCGCCTGGCAGGCACTTACCGGCAATCTGCGGCAATGGACCGGTGGGGGTCGTACGCATGAGTCATAACGTCACTTCGATCGAACAACGACGCGCACGTCGCCGCACCGTCGACTTCACGACCGTCGTCACCGATGTCATTACCGGCCAGCCGATCGGCCACCTGGGCAACCTGTCGACAACAGGCATGCTGCTGATTGCCGCCCGGCCGCCGCGTAGCGACGCCGTCTACCAGGTCAGCCTCGCCCTGCCCGGCCCGGGACGCGTCGAGCCGATCGAGCTGGGTATCCAGGAGCAGTGGCACGAACAGACGCCGCGCGCGGGCCAGACATGGGCAGGGTTTCGCATCGTGGCCATGGGCGAGCGGGATGCGGCTCGGCTGGGGGCCTGGATTGAGAGCTCGGGGGCGGTTTGAGGAGTACGTGAAAAGGAGTGAGTGAAGAGGAGTGAGGAGTTAGAAACGAGCAGGAACCTGGGCTCATGGCTTGCCCTGCCCCCCAAAACTGGCGATTCGCGGGCCTGCGCGCGATCATGTACAGCTCATCCCCGCTGTCACGCCAGGAACCTTCCATGACCGATCTTGCCGCGCTCTATCCCCAACATCTGGCCACGTTGCGCGAGCGCGCGGACAAGGCACTGAGCCTGGGCGGCTACGACCACCTGGTGATCGCTGCGGGGATGCCGCTGCGCAAGTTTCTCGACGACCAGGACTATCCCTTCGTCGCCAACCCACATTTTCGCCACTGGCTACCGCTGACCGACGCACCGGGCAGTTGGGTTGTGTATACGCCCGGTGCAAAGCCCAAGCTGATCTTTCTGCAGCCCCGGGACTACTGGCATGTGGTGCCCGCCGCACCTGCCGGCTACTGGGTTGAGCATTTCGAGATCGTCACTATCCGAGAGGCCAGCGATGCGGCCAAGCATCTGCCGGTAGCACGTAGCGCGATCATCGCGCCTGTACCGACCTTGCGCGAGGTCGAGGCCAACAATCCGCAGGATGTACTCGACTACCTGCATTGGCACCGCTCATACAAAACCCCGTATGAGCTGGAACTGATGCGCGAGGCCAGCCGCATCGGCACGCGCGCGCACCGCGCGGCCGAGCAGGCGTTCCGTGCAGGCGGCAGCGAGCTGGATATTCATCAGGCCTATCTGAAGGCCGCCGGCGCCATCGATGCGGAACTGCCCTACGCGAGCATCGTCGGCCTCAACGAGCATGGTGCCGTGCTGCACTACACCCATTTTGATCGCAAGCCGCCGGCACAGAGCCGATCGTTCCTGATTGACGCCGGCGCGAATGCCGCCGGTTATGCCAGCGATATCACGCGTACGTATGCCGCCGCTAACGCGGGAGAGTTCCAGGCCCTGATCGATAGCGTCGACAGGGCACAGCAAGGTTTCGTCGCCAAGGTGCGCGCCGGCCAGAGCTACCCGGAGCTGCATATTCACGCGCATCATGTACTGGCCGATGTATTGCGTGAACACGGCTTTATCCGCATGAGCGCCGAAAGCGCGGTGGCCGCGGGCGTCACTTCCGTGTTCTTTCCCCACGGCCTGGGGCATCCGATCGGCCTGCAGGTACATGACGTGGCAGGTTTTCAGCAGGACGAACGTGGCGGCAGCATTGCCCGTCCCGAGGGTCATCCGTATCTGCGCATGACACGCGCACTGGAGGCCGGCATGGTCGTAACGATCGAGCCAGGCCTGTACTTCATCGACATGCTGCTGGAGGAATTGCGACAGACACCGGCTTCTGCGCAGGTTGACTGGGCCAGGATCGATGCCTTTCGTCAGTTCGGCGGTATCCGCATCGAGGATGACGTAGTGTGCACCGATGGCGCTCCAGAGAACCTGACGCGAGATGCGTTCGCAAAGCTTTAAGACACTTCAGGATTGCAGCCTCAAGAAGCGGCCATACGGCCGCTTTTTTTATCTGCCCGCCGCATCATCTGCTCCGACAAAAACAATGCGGCAATTCGCCCCGCAGAATAAAAGCATGATGGAATCGTCGCCCATGTGCCCGGCAACACAGTAAAAAGCTAGAAGCGAAGGCCGTCATGGGGCTATGCTCGCCGATGACGATCCATCGCCTGCGACATTGCTCCACAGCGACAGCTTCTCTCGTTCGGACGTATGCTTTTTTGGCAAAGCCCCGGGAACCGCTGCATGACCACGTCAGTCGCCGTAACACAGCACACTCCCATCAGGCGCAGACCGCTGCGCCGTCTTGCGCTTGAGTTGGTACTGCTGGTGATCGTCAAGATCGCCGTACTCACCCTGATCTGGTGGGTGGCCATCGCGCCACATCCGCGCCCCGACGCCAGTCCTCAAGCCATTGAGCATCTGCTCGCACCCGCAACTTCATCTTCTTCGCACGGAGGCCATCCATGATGATCGACGCCGATGTGGTCACCCTGTCACGGCTGCAGTTTGCCCTGACCGCGCTGTATCACTTCCTGTTTGTTCCCCTCACGCTTGGACTGGTGTGGATCCTGGCCATCATGGAGGCGGTCTATGTGATGACCGGACGCGACGTCTGGAAACGGATGGTCCAATTCTGGGGCGTATTGTTCGGCATCAACTTCGCCATGGGCGTAGCCACCGGCATCACCATGGAATTTCAGTTCGGCATGAACTGGGCGTACTACGCGCACTATGTCGGCGACGTATTCGGCACGCCGCTGGCGATCGAAGGCCTGATGGCGTTCTTCCTGGAAGGCACGCTGGTCGGCCTGTTCTTCCTTGGCTGGGACAAGCTCACGCGGGTCAAGCATCTGCTGGTTACCTGGTTCCTCGCACTCGCCACCAGCTTGTCCGCGCTATGGATCCTGGTCGCCAACGCGTGGATGCAGAATCCGGTCGGTTCGGCGTTCAATCCCGAAACCATGCGCATGGAAACCACCTCGTTTGCCGAAGTGTTCTTCAATCCGGTTGCGCAGGCTAAATTTGTGCACACGGTAAGTGCCGGCTATGTGCTCGGTGCGATGTTCGTGCTATCGATCAGCGCGTGGTACCTGTTGCGCGGGCGCAACGTGGACTTCGCCAAGCGCTCGATGACGGTCGCGGCGAGCTTCGGCCTTGCCGCGGCGTTGAGCGTGGTCGTGCTGGGTGACGAATCCGGCTATGCGGTATCGGAAAACCAGAAAATGAAGATGGCCGCGATCGAGGCCATGTGGGAAACAGAACCGGCACCAGCATCCTTTACCGTATTCGGCATTCCCGACGTCGAGCAGCACACCACGCATTTTGCCGTGCACGTACCGTGGGTGATGGGACTGATCGGTACGCGATCGCTGGATAAGCAGATTCCTGGCATCGCCCAATTGGTCGATGAGACCAAGGGCAAGATCGACAACGGCATCCTGGCCTACGATGCGATGCTGGTACTGCGCGAAGACAAGAACAATGCGCAGGCCAAGGCCATTCTGGCCGCACACGACAAGGATCTCGGCTATGCGTTGCTACTGAAACGCTTTATCGATGATCCACGCAAAGCCTCGCCGGAGCAGATCCAGCAAGCCGCCAACAGCACGATTCCGAATGTACCGGTGCTGTTCTGGGCGTTTCGCATCATGGTCGCCTGCGGCGTCTATTTCATCCTCCTGTTCGGTTATTCGTTCTGGCTGTCGACAAAGCGCAAGCTCGACGACAAGCGCTGGTACCTGAAGCTGGCTTTGTGCAGTCTCCCGCTGCCCTGGGTCGCCGCGGAGCTGGGCTGGATTGTGGCCGAGTATGGCCGACAGCCCTGGGCCATCGAAGGCATCCTGCCGACAGCGCTCGGCGTCTCGTCGGTGACGTCCGGACAGGTATGGACATCGCTAGGCGGCTTTGTGCTGTTCTACACCGCGCTGGCCATCATTGATGCGGTGCTGATGGTGAAATTTGCACGCAAAGGTCCCGATGGCCTGGGCATCTGGCCCGCTACCGATGTCGCCCAACGTCCCGGCCAAGCCTGAAGGAGAACACCATGTTCGATTACGAAAGCTTGCGGGTGATCTGGTGGGCCTTGCTCGGCATCCTGCTGATCGGCTTTGCCATCATGGATGGCTTCGACTTCGGCATCGCTGCGCTATTGCGCGTACTTGGTCGCAGCGACGACGAACGCAAGGTGCTTCTGGAAACCATCGAGCCGGTATGGGAAGGCAATCAGGTCTGGTTCGTCCTTGGCGGGGGCGCGACGTTTGCGGCGTGGCCGATGCTCTACGCGGTGTCGTTCTCGGGAATGTACCTGGCCATCGCACTCGTGCTGCTGGCCTTTATCCTGCGCCCGGTCGGTTTCAACTTTCGCGCCAAGGTGCATGATTCGCGCTGGCTGAATATGTGGGATTGGGTGCTGGTGGGCTCGGGCGTCGTGGTGATGCTGATCACCGGTGTCGCATTCGGCAACCTGTTCCTCGGTGCACCATTCAAGTTCGATGGCGACCTGCGCATGACCTGGGAAGGTAGTTTCTTTGCGCTTCTCCATCCATTTGCGCTGGTAGCCGGGCTGGTTTCCTTGAGCATGTTGCTGGCACACGGCGCGTGTTGGGCTGTGCTGAAAACCGAAGGCGCCATCTGCGACCGCGCTGTACGTGTTGCGCGCTGGGCCACGCTTACCTATATCGTGCTGTATGTGCTGGCCGGCATCTGGCTGGCTTATGGCATACCCGGCTATGCCGTAGTGGGACCGGTGGTGACCGATGGCGTGTCCAACCCTCTATACAAGGAGGTCGCGCGCGGTGGCAGCTGGTTCGCCAGCTACATGCAACATCCGTTCTTCTGGCTGGCACCAGTGCTCGCAGTGCTCGGGGCGATTGGCGTGCAGCTCAGCGCGGCCAAGCGCGGGCTGGGGGCGTTCTTGTCGAGCAGCCTGATGGTGGCGGGCACCATTCTGTCCGCCGGGTTTGCGTTGTTTCCGTTCCTGTTGCCGTCGAGCCTCGATCCCAGGTCGAGCCTGACAGTCTGGGACGCATCGTCCAGCCACGGCACATTGGTGTTGATGCTAGGCGCCACAGCGATCTTCATGCCACTCATCATCATCTACACCAGCTGGGTGTTCAGTGTTGTGCGCGGACGCGTCACGCTCGAGCATGTTCGCCAGTCCACTCACCATTATTGATACAGGGAGGCGCTAAGCCATGTGGTATTTCTCGTGGATTCTGGGGTTGGGGCTTGCTTGTGCCTTCGGCATTCTCAATGCGATGTGGTACGAGGTACATGCGGACGATGAGGCGCACAGGCAGAAGGAGCCCGTGCCTCCGAAAGAAGGAAGGTAAGTTTCCACTCGACAGAGTCGAATAGATCCAAGGCTTCGAAAACAGCGGCAGCCGGGAAAGGCTGCCGTTTTTCTTGCCCTGCCGACTCGCATAGGCTGCGAACAAATCTTTCGATCGTGTGCGGAATTCCCTGTCGAAACGCTCACCCTTAGATTACTGCCAAGCGATAGGCTCGAGCATCATCATCCCAACCGTACCGATCCCAAATCGGGCAATCAGGGAGAGCCAACACGATGAAGCGTTTTATTGTATGCCTAGCCTTCACGGCATCGACCATCACTCAGGCAGAAGTCATTAACCAACGATCTATCGAGGTGGCGGGTGATGCCAGTTTCATAGAACGCCAAGTGAAAGTGCCGGACTTTACAGGCAGGGAAGTTATCGTCACCCAGATATTGAAACCCCTTGCCGATGGCAGCCTTACCTATATTCATGCGCTACAACCCCGAGAAACCCAGGAATTCGATCGCAGCTTCTGCACATTGCAGGGAGGCACGCTTAAGTCGGAGGGGGAGAGCATTCTGGGTAGCGAAACCCTTGCGGGAGTATTCTGCGAATGGTCCGGCGACGAACGCCCTAAAGTAGGAATCAGGGCGAACGGCGTTTGGTTAGAACCATTGGGTCCACTGGAAGATGGAGCCGAGTCATCTAGTGTATGGCCCAACCTTGCAGGTCAATTGATTGTTCTACAGGCCTATGCACCCAAGAACTTTGCCGTTCCACTGAAGCAGAATTACGTCTACCAGGGCCGCACTCAAGTCATCACCAATACGGCTGGCCAAACCGCTTCCCAGCTTCAAATCGGCGATGGTTGTCGCGTGGTCAATCAGAACTGGGTCGCAGCAAATACAAGCACTACCGTCGGCGCGGCCATCAATTGCTACGCCAATCGTGGCCCGTCCATCAATACGGCCATGACAACCTGCATGCTTGGAAGATGCGCAATGGATACCGGTGTTGTAACCGTCTTCTGATGCTTTTGGTCAGGCCTTTGTCTACGAGAGCGGGCAATTTCAGGGAAGCTCTGAAAATCCTCTCCCATCTGTCGTCCCGGCGAACGCCGGGACCTAGCACCTTGCATCTCAGTGTTCGGAAGACGCTGGGCCCCCGCGTTCGCCGGGGCGACGATGGAAGCCGAGGCGCCCTGAAGTCACTCCAGCAAGACAGGGGACCTTCACCGCGAAGCGAGCAAGGCCTCGATCTCTTCTGCCTGCTTGGGTACGGCTGCGGTCAATACCTCGTGACCGTCGCGGGTCACCGCGACGTCGTCTTCGATCCGAATACCAATGCCCCGCCAACGCTCGGCGACGCTCGTATCGGTCGGTGGGATATAGATGCCCGGCTCGACGGTGACGACCATGCCCGGCTCGAGCAAGCGAGGCTCACCATCAACACGGTAATCGCCCACATCGTGCACATCCAGGCCTAGCCAATGGCCGGTCTTGGCGGGATAAAAGCGCTTGTAGCTGCCATCAGCGATGACATCATCCGCATCGCCCTGGAGCAGACCCAGGGCGCACAGACCTTCGGCAATCACACGTACCGCCATCTGATGCGCCGCATCGAACGGCCGGCCGGGGCTCACTTCTTCGATGGCGGCCAACTGCGCTTCGAGCACCAATTCATACAGGGCGCGCTGCTCGCGACCATAACGTCCGTTCACTGGGAACGTGCGGCTGATATCCGACGCATAGCAATCGAGTTCCGCGCCGGCATCGATCAACAACAGATCGCCATCGCGCAGCACTGCGCGATTGGCCTGGTAATGCATCACACAAGCATTGATCCCGCCAGCGACAATCGGCGGAAAGGCCGCAACCGTGCCTCGACTGCGCATCGTGCGCAGCAACTCCGCCTCGACCTCGTATTCGTAACGTCCGGCCGTGGCGACACGCATCGCCGCCAGGTGAGCCTCCGCGGCGATGGCGGCCGACGCACGCATCAATTTCAACTCGGCACGCGACTTGTACAGACGCAGATCGTGCAGCAGATGCCCCAGCGCAACGAACTCTTTCGGCACCACCCCGCCACCGCGCAGCTGTCGCAACCGGCGCATCCAGCCGAGCAGGCGGGCGTCGAACTCCGGCTCGCTGCCGAAATGACAATACACGCGCCCCCGCCCTTCGATCATGCCGGGCAGGATGTCGTCGATATCGTCGATCGGGAAGGCGTCGTCCATGCCGTAGGTTTCCACCGCGCGTTCAGTGCCGATGGATTCGCCATGCCAGCGCTCATGCTCGGGATCGCGCTCGCGGCAGAACAGAACGGCTTCGCCATGTTTTCGCCCCGGCAGCAACGCCAGCACGCAATCGGGCTCCGGAAAACCCGACAGATAGTGCAGGTCCGAATCTTGCCGATACGGCCATGCCGCATCGGCGTTGCGGATGCGTTCGGGCGCAGCGGCCACCAGCAGCACCGCATCCTCGCCAGCCATCCGCATCAGCTGGCGGCGACGGCGTATGTATTCGTCGGGCAGGATATTCAATGCAGGCGATCGCTACCGGCTTTACCTCGGCCACCGGCACATTCGGCAAACAACAGCATTGCACCGACGCGCACGAATTCATGCACTTCGATCAGCGCATCCTCATCGTCGCCCTCTTCGCCGAAATCCAGTTGCGCCGCAGCGATACTGCCGAGATCGCGCAGGATTTCCTGCGCCTCCTCCGACAGCTTGGCGTGTGCTTCCGTGCCCGCCAGGCCAAACCCGCCGAGAAAACCGCGACACCAGTCAACCAGAGCCTCGGCACGCTCGGGCAACGGACGGTCGTCGGACGGCAGCAGCGGTTCGAAGCCGAGCTCCGGGTCATCCAGTTCCGCTTCGCATTGCTTTACCAGGCGTTCAAGCAAGGCCTGGTCCTGTGCCGAGGGATGCACCTCTTCGCCATCCAGTTGCAACACGGCAAGTAACGATTGCTTGCCGACACGGCCGCCGCCGGCCAGGAAGCCGCACAGCGAGCCGTGCAGTTCGCTCCCCTGTACCCCCAGGCGCAAGCGCGCGGAGGCATCGTCGAGCTCGTCGTGGCCGATCCAGTCATTAACGCTCATGGCGCCATTTCCTATCGAAAAAACAAGGCCGTAAGTTTAGCCCCTCAGGACGCCGAGGGCGCCTGCTGACTTCACCAAACGTCCTGCTATAGTGCCAATCCATGAGCATGCCCGAACCCCTCCAGTCCGATGCTTTCAAACCCGACCCTGTTCGGGAAGAAGTCGCTGCGTTGAGCGAGCGTCTGGATCGGTTGCTGGACATGGTGCATCGCCTGCAGGAAGAAAACCGTAGCCTGCGTTTGAGCCAGGAACAACTGGCCACCGAGCGTGCCGGGTTGATGGCGCGTAACGAACAGGCGCGCAGCCGCGTGGAAGCGATGATTCAGCGCCTGAAGGCGCTTGAGCACAGCGGCTGATCTCGTCTCGCTGGGATGCGTGATGCGATGCCAACTCTCGATGAGTACCGTTTAGATGAGCACGAGTGAACCGGTTGCACTGCGACTGATCGATCGAGAATTCTTGATCGCCTGCGCCCCCGAAGAACGCGAAGGGCTGCTTGAGGCCGCCAGCTATCTCGATCGCAAGATGCGCGAACTGCGCTCGGCGTCCAAGGCACCGGGTTTCGATCGCCTGACCGTTCTGGCCGCGATCAGCATTACCCATGAATTTCTCGCCCTGCGCAAGCAAAGCAGCGGCCAAACCCACAATCTGGGCGATGAATTGGTCGCTTTACGTCGAAAGATCGACGCGGCCCTGGACGCGCAGCTGCATGGGCAACTAAAATAGACCCCGGCGTTTTCTGCGGTGTGCGCCAGCGCACTCTTACATTTGCCTTGTTCCTAAATACGGCCCCGGGTCGGTTCTGTCATGGCTGTTGTGCATGTCCGCCTTCGTGCGGAAAGCCTCGAGGCCATGCAAGCCCTCCCACCTGATCCATCGTGGATCAAGGTCGTTTGGTGAGCAGCGGCATCGCGGTTGACGCCACCTCTTCCGGCCAGTTCCGCCCCGATCGCCAGTTCCTGAGCGATCGCGGACGGGGCGGCAAATCCCCCGAAAGCCCAAGATCAGGAGACGCGACGTGGACGTTCAGCGACGCGAGCTACGCAAGCAGCTGGTCGAACGCCGCCGCGCCCTTTCGCCGGCCGAGCGCATTGCCGCCGCCCAGGGGCTGCGCCGCAGCCTGGAACAGCTTCCCGAATACCTGACCGACGTGCGCGTGGCGGGCTACTGGGCCTGTGACGGCGAATTGCCGCTGAACCTGGTGATTCCGCCGCTGGCTTCACGCGGCCAGCAGTTTTATCTCCCCCTGATCAACGAAGACGGCAGCCTGCGCTTTGCGCCCTGGAACGCTGGCGACGCGGTGCAACCCAATCGCTACGGCATCCCCGAGCCAGTGGAGCCCAAGGAGTGGCTGGCGCCGTTCCAGCTCGACCTGGTGCTGGTGCCTCTGCTCGGCTTTGACCGCCAGGGCAATCGCCTGGGTTACGGCGGCGGCTATTACGACCGCAGCTTTGCCTTTTTGCGCGAACAGAGCCGCCCCACCGAGCCATTGCTGGTCGGGGTGGCCTACGATTTCCAGGAACTCCCCCAACTCGATCAGGAAGCCTGGGACGTAAGCCTGGACTACATCGCCACCGAAAGCGAATTGATCGACTGCCGCGCAACAGAAGAAGACGGAACACCCGCATGACCAGTAAAAGAATCAGCCACTGGCTGATGAAATCCGAACCGGACGCATTCTCCATCGACGACCTTGAGCGCAAAGGCCAGGAAGCCTGGGACGGCGTGCGCAATTACCAGGCGCGCAACTTCATGCGCGACGGCATGCGCGTTGGCGACAAGGTGTTTTTCTATCATTCCAATTGTGCCGAGCCGGGCATCGTGGGCATCGCCGAAGTGGCAACCGATGCCTATCCCGACCCCAGCCAGTTCGACCCTAAAAGCGACTACTTCGATAGTGGCAGCACGCGCGACAATCCACGCTGGATGCTGGTCGAGGTCAAGTTCATCAAGAAATTCAAGCGCACGATCACGCTGGACGAGCTCAAGCAGCAAGATGCACTGGCGGAAATGGCCCTGGTACGCAAAGGCAACCGCCTGTCGGTCATGCCGGTGAGCGATGGCGACTGGAAATACATTCTTACGCTGGAAAAAAAATGATTGCCCGAGCCGCGCCACCTATCCAGGCCGGCGCGCTACTCAAAAGTGCCGAGTAAACCCGAAGCTCAGCGCATTGTCATGCAAGCTGCCGGCAAACAGGCCGTGATAATCCAAAAATGCGTCCCATGATGCGCCTGACTTGCCCATCAATCGCACGCCAGCCGAGCCCTGGTTGCGGCCGGAAGCAACACCGCGTAGCGCAAATTGCGTACTGTCCTGTGTACTCACGTCAAATGTGGGCGCCGGCGAGCGTAGATCGTGCCGATAGCCAAGATCAAACGTTATCGCGTAGTCGACGCCGCCGACCTGAAATCCGTGAGTCGCAGCGAATGCAAGATACGGCTGCAATGAAGTATGCGCATTGCTGCTGGCGTCCAGCGCAAAAGCCGATGCGAGCGGATCGGTGCTGAGTACGCGCTCGTTGAATCCGCCCAGGCTCTGATGCTGATACAACAAACCTGCGCGCGGAGCGAGCTGCCACGTTGCGGTGCGCAACGGCCACGCCGCTTGTAGACCGGCAGACCAATTGTTGCCAGATGGATTGGATATGCCGAAGCCGACCCCTGTGGCTCGAGTAAAGCGGTAGTCGTCGTGCGCACCATCGGCCACTGCCGACCAGACAAGCGGCCCTGTATCGACCGATGCATAGAAACCCGCATGTGCACGTTGCACGCTCCCATGCCCGCCGTACGCATCACTGCCATTGATACGGTCTGTGCCAGCCTCGATGCCGATGCTGACGCTGTCCCACTTTCGCGCAACACCACCCAGCAAACCGAATGCGCTAGCGTTCATCCCTTCGCTGCCGTCCAACGATAGAGACGAGCCGGTCGCCTGTACCCACACATCACCGCGACAGGAGGGCTGCGATGTTCCGACAGGTGACACATCACCGCAATTCTGCGCCGCATCCAGCACGCTGCCGAGCGCTCTCTGCCCCGCAACGTTCGCGGCGCGAAGCGTATTGGCGAACATCTCGCCGTGGTCTGGACGCACCTTGTCAAATAACGCGAGATCAACGCCGGTCGCCGTATACAAGATCTGCTGATCGAGCTGGGCCGGCGGCATGCCACTCACCTGCACTGTATCGAAGCGACCGGACACTGCGTCGGCCTGTAGCAGTGAAAGGGTACCTGCGGCATAAGTGCCCGGTGCGTACACCAGGGCCAGTGAACCGGCCAGACTTGCTTGCCCCTGGACGAGCAACTGCGAGGCCCCGGCTGGCGTAACGTCGATGCGCAAACTGCCATCTGCATGCTGCGCATAGTTACCCTGAATGGTCAGGGTGCCGATGGAGCCCCCCGGCCAAACCACGCCATCGTTCGTCACGTTACCCAGCACGCTGCCGTGGCCACGTAACACACTGCCGACGTTAACCTGCACGTCACCCGCGACGCTGGCCGCAGCGTGGGCTTCGTCGCCGATTTCCAGTGTACCGCCGTCTACCGTGGTCGGCCCGGCATAATCGTCCTGATTGTTGAGCACCAGCGTGCCAGCGGAAAGTTTGGTAAGTCCACCGGTGCCGGACAGCTTGCCGTTCCAGATAACTTCGCTGCTGCCTGTATCGATAGTGCCGCCATGGCTACCAAGGGTCACGTTGCGATCGGACACCATATCCGTTGTCGCAAGCAGGCTGCCGCCGTCGATGATCAATCCAGCCGATACAGCGCCAAGGCTGCTGTCATCGGCTACGGCGAGCACGCCCTGGGCGATCGTCCACGGCATGCTGGAGGTCGAAGTTCCCGTAAGTGTCCACATGCCCGCACCACTCTTGCTCAGGCTGTTGAACCCTTGATATTGCGCACCACTACCCACGGCCCCGACCTGGGATACGTCAAATACGCCGTTGCCCGTGTCACCGCCGAGCACCAATGTATCGCCACCGTTTGTTGCTTGGGCTCCCGTCCCGCTGGTACTTACCACCAGCCCATCCATGGCGGAGCCGGCCTGAATTTCCAACGTGTTGCCACCGCCGCTGAAATCAACAGCATGGCCCTGCCTGGCGCCCGCACCGCCCTGGATCAACCCGTGGTTCACCACGGTTGCGTTGCCGCTGCCGACAACACCTGCACCACCCTCACCGGACGCGAACGAACTATCGCCACCGGCGACACGGCCCTGCTTCTCCACTACGAGGCTGGCGCCGGCATTGATGGTCACCGCCGTGCCACCGGTTGCCATGGCGCTGCCCGACCCGACCACCTCATGGGTAACATCCAAGGCGCCGTCTGTAACCAACCAGTTCACGCCACTTGAAGTACCGGCGAACGTGAGAAAACCCGACAAGTTCAGCATGGATCCGTTGCCAGTCACATTTCCCGTGTCAGTAGCGTGATTCACATAGAGAGTGGAATCGCCGTTGATATACAGGTCGTGCGTCAACGTCATGCCATCCGTACCCAGCACCAGATACGTACTGTTGTTCATGGTCACGCTGCTGGCCGTTGCGCCAAGATTGGCGTCATCGGTAAGGATCAGCTCGCCCATCTCGATGGTCCATGGCATGACCACGGAGGTGCTGCCCGTCAGCATCCATTTACTGTTGCCGGATTGGGTAAAATGCTGAAAGCCAACATATTGCGTCGTGCCGTTATAGGCGCTTGCATTGCTTACGATGGCCGAAACATCAAAGGTATCCGGTGTGCCATTCGCATTAAAATAGCCATTAAGTTCGAGGGTGGCGTCGCTACCGTAATTGACGACGTTGCCTACGAAGCTGCCGGTTCTTGAAAAAATCGACACAGTATTGCCACTACCATAAAGATCAACTGCATCGGCTTGTGCACCGTTCCCTGCATCCGCTCTACCACCAGCAATGAGTCCGGCGTTGGAGACATATGCATTGCCATTGGCAATGATGCCGACACCGCCCTGGCTGCCGGCCCCGACACCGCCATTGCCTCCTGTTACGGTGCCATTATTTTCCAGCGAGCCGTTGCCATCTATGAGCACGCCGGCACCCCCTTGTCCGCCGATGCTGCCCGATCCGCCTTGCCCGCCCTGAACATGGCCACTATTGAGGACATCACCACCGCTGATCTTCATACCAACGCCACCGGAGCCTCCCCCACCGGCGATCGCCGCAGGCTGTCCCGAAGACGAACTGCCACTACCCCCACCGTTGCCCCCCATACCGCCGAGAACATCGCCTGAGTTACTCACGCTGCCTTGTTGAGCGTCCAATCCAATGCCACCCGCCCCGCCCGCACCGCCCTGGCCCGCCAAGCCAATCTCGCCAGGCGCATAGCTTCCGCCTGTGCCGCCAACACCGCCACTGCCGGCGGCGATGGTACCGGCCGAATTGCTCAGCTTTCCCCCCTGGACGATAACGGCGGTGCCGCCCTGGCCACCCGCTCCTCCTGCCCCGGCCTGCGCCTGGCCCTGGCTCGCGTTACCCGCGCCACCATCACCGCCAGCACCACCTTCCCCACCAGTGATCGAGTTCTGCGCTTGGCCGACTGTTAGTGAGGTCCCGTTATGCACAAGCGCGCCATAACCGCCGGCTACGCCGCCGCCGCCCGATACACCGACTCCCGTACCGTTCGTTCCGCGTCCCCCGGCGGCGCCGCTGATGACAACACCGCCTTGAATGCCGTCGACATTCAAGCCGCCCGCAAGGATTTCCACGCCATGCGAAAGGACACTGCCCGGTGCCGCCAACCAGAGACTCCCGAAGCTGCCGGCAACCTGGACCTGCAGCGGCTGGGTAGCCACCAATGGACTACCGATCTTCAGATTGTTTGTCACCTGCAACAGGATGCCGGCGTTCATCTGCAATATCCCGCCGGCCGCTATCTCGCTTACGGCAGGGTCTACTGTAATCGTCGATGTACCGCCGGCCTGATTGGCCTGGGTCAGCGCCGCATCCAGGGTTCCAGGGCCGGTAGCGTTGCCGCTGGTAACCGTAAACGATGCGGCTTGCGCAGCAGAAGGCAGCATGCAGGCTCCCCCTGCCAGCAGTGCCAACGTCGCCATCCAAATCCTGGACATAGGCCCACTCAAGGGACGCATCGCGAGGCGGACATCGTCGTTGCGCGTATGGGATTGACCTCCACGCGGGGCGGATGCGCGTTCGGATGCGACCTGCACCAAGCCCAAGCCTCGATTCCAAACCAAGCGATAGATGATGTTCATGCGCCCCCCCCCCTGTTCGATGCTCTCATTGTCACGCTTCTGCAAGGCACATGCGGATCAGGCATCTCGAAATGCCAACATCCACTGCAGAACGCGTCGCTTCCAGTTAAAAAAGATGAACGCTGCACGCTGTCGCGAAGAAGCTGCTCCCGGTGCAGCTACTCCAAATCGTAGCGAGCTCCTTCTTCATTGCGATGTCAGTTCCCATCCCGCCAGATTGCTGCACTTCAGGCGCGCGACTGAACTCGTGCCAGCTCGCCAGTGCCAATTCGGCGCAAATCATGGATCATAGACACTTTCCTGTCGCAGGTCGTGTCATGAGCAGTAATGAAAAGCGCCTCGCTGGCGAAGCCGCCATTCGCTATGTGGAAAAGGGCGCCGTCATCGGCGTGGGCACCGGCTCCACGGTGGCCTTCTTTATCGACGCCCTGGCCGACCTGCGCGACCAGATCCAGGGTGCGGTGTCGAGCTCGGAGCAGTCCACCGCCCAGCTGAAAAAATACGGCATTCCGGTGCTGGATCTCAACGCAACCGGTCCGCTCAATATCTATGTCGACGGCGCCGATGAATGCGATCCGCAACGTCGCCTGATCAAGGGCGGCGGCGCCGCGCTGACGCGCGAGAAGATCATCGCCGAAGCCAGCGCCAAGTTCGTCTGCATCATCGATTCGAGCAAGCGTGTGGACGTGCTGGGCACGTTCCCGCTGCCGATCGAAGTGATCCCCATGGCGCGCAGCCTGATTGGGCGGGAAATCGTCAAGCGTGGCGGCCAGCCGGTGTGGCGCGATGGTGTTACCACCGACAACGGCAACTGGATCATCGACGTGCATGGCTGGCAGATCGCCGACCCCGTCGCGCTGGAAAAGGACCTCAATCAGCTCCCCGGCGTGGTCTCCGTCGGCCTGTTTGCGCGCCGCCCGGCCGATGTCGTGCTGATTGGCGACCGCCTGATGGATTGATCCCCATTCGTGCGCCCCAGGAAACGCTGCGTTGAGTGCAGCGCGGAAATCGGCGCATTGAAACGGGCAAGGCCGTCTCCATTTTGGTGTCCAGTTTCCCTCATGTCCTCCATGGACAAAGGTATCGGTCATGCGTGCGCTACGTTCGTTAGTGCTCGCCCTGGCGATGCTGTCCACCACCACCGTCGCACTTGCACAAGAGACGGCCCCTGCGGTCAGCCTGGCTCAGCTTGGCGAGCTTTACGTGAAATCCGGACACGTTATTCCGGACGGTTATCTCGACCAGCGTGTCACGGTAAGCGCCGTGGTCGCCGAGGCGGCCCAGCGTGTCGGCAACGAAATCCTGGTGACGCTTACCGACGCGGCAGACCAGGTCAAAGGTCACGCGACGATCGATCGGCTCTCCGCAGCCAAGGCCAAGTCCCTGCAAACGGGGCAGGTGTTCAGCGCCGTCTGTACGGTGGAATTCAGCAGCAACGAGCCGATTGCGCTTGGGGACTGCGATCTTTGAAGGATTTGGCGGGGTTGGCATCTAGAGCCCTCCTGACCCCGACCCCATCCCCCGGTGAAGCCAGGGGACAGGGAGTCCCAGTGAGGTGGCCTTCGAAGTTGCTGTTTTTTGCTCGATCTCCCCTGGCTTCATCGGGGAGAAAGCTGGGATAAGAGGGGCAGCTGCTAGAGGGATGACTCCAGCAAACCTTAGCCCCCGATCGCCTTGTGCATCGCCTCGATCACAGCGCGATAGTCCGGTGCATTGAAGATCGCCGAGCCAGCCACGAACGTATCCGCTCCCGCAGCGGCAATCGCGCCGATATTGTCGGCGGTTACACCGCCGTCGACTTCCAGGCGAATCGCACGCCCGCTTTCATCGATACGGCGACGCACCTGGCGAATCTTGTCGAGTGCTTCGGGAATGAATTTCTGCCCTCCAAAACCCGGGTTCACCGACATGATCAGCACGAGATCGATCTTGTCGAGCGTGTAATCGAGCCAGTTCAGCGGCGTGGCCGGGTTGAAGACCAGGCCTACATGGCAACCGGCATCCTTGATCAGGCCAATCGTCCGATCGACGTGCTCGCTCGCTTCAGGATGGAAGCTGATCGAATTGGCACCAGCCTTGGCGAAATCCGGCGCGATACGGTCGACCGGCTTGACCATCAGGTGCACATCGATCGGCGCGGTAACACCGTAATTGCGCAGCGACTTGAGCACCATCGGGCCGATGGTGAGATTGGGCACGTAATGGTTGTCCATCACGTCGAAATGCACCCACTGCGCACCGGCGTCGAGGGCCTTGGCCGTGTCCTCGCCCAGTCGGGCGAAGTCGGCGGAAAGGATGGAAGGAGCGATGATCGGCGATTGCTTGGACATAGTGGGTCAAGAATAAAGGGTGAAGAGGAAAGAGATTGTCACGGTGCCCATCACTTGAACCCCCGCTCCGCCTTGATCCGCTCGTACGCGGCATTGATCTCGCTGGCGCGCGATTCGGCCCGGCGGCGCATATCTTCGGGAAGATCGCCCAGGCGGTCCGGATGGTGTTCGGAAATCAGTTTGCGATACGCACGCTTGATCGCGCGGTCATCGGCGCTGCGCTCGATGCCCAGCACGGCGTAGGGGTCGGGGCCCTGCTGGCTGCGCTGCGGAGGTACGTAGCCGCCACCGCCGTAGCTATGGCCACGCCGCCCGCCCGTACCGGCGTTCCAGGCGTAGCCCTTCATCGCCATCAGGGCCATCAGCTCCATGTCGCTCACGCGCAGCGCGAAGGCGAGCTGGCGCAGCAACGACATTTTCTCGGGCGGCGGATTGCCTTCGGCCAATACTGTTTCGATCACCACGTCGAGCACCGGGAAGGCGTGGTCGCGGCGCAGGCCGACCCATTGGCGCAGGCCGTCGATCGCCGGGGTAACGTCGAACTCGGGCTGCTTGCCTGCGTTGAAACTGATGACTGCCTGCTTGCGCTGCTCGGCATCCAGGCCCATGCGCGACATCAGGCGCTCGGCGATGGCAATTTCGGCTTCGGACACACGGCCGTCGGATTTGGCTACCGCACCGAGCAAGGCAAACAGCGGACCGATAAAGCCGCCGACTTCCGGTGTGGCATAACGTCGCTTCTGGCGCACGCCGTCGATAATGAAGCCGGCAATGCCGCCAACGATGGCACCCGGTATCCCGTGGCCAAAGATCAGGCCAGCAAACGCCAGCAGGAGGGTCCAAGTAAGGCTCATGGTGTCGCCTGTGCCGGTGTCTGCGCGCTATACCACTGGGCGAGCGCATCGAGATCGGCGTCGCTTATGGGCCCAATGGCCGCCTTCATCAAAGGCGCATTGCGGCGCCCATCGCGGTACTGCTTCAACGCTTCGCGCAAATAATCGAGTTTCTGGCCGGCCAGATTGGGCGCAGCGGGAATCTGCGCCATGCCGGTTTCACCGTGACATGCCGCGCACAGCCCCAGGCGCGCCGGCTTGGGCGGCGTGGCAGCCATGACGGGGAGTGCGGCCAGCAGGAGTGCCGCGGTCAGTACGGTTCGCATCGGCAATGCATGGGGGTTAAAACCGCCAATTCTACCAGTGCGGCCTCCTTCTGCGGTCACGCTTGCCTGACTGGCAGCCACCCGGACAGCTACACTATGCCGCTTGAGCTTTTGCCCTGGAGCGCCCCGTGCCCACCACCCTCCTGCAATCGAACCTGCCCGGCCTGAACCTGGTCCACCGCGGCAAGGTCCGCGATGTCTACGTGCTGCCCGACAACCGTTTGCTGATTGTCGCCAGCGACCGGCTGTCCGCCTTTGACGTGGTGCTGCCCGACCCGATCCCGGGCAAGGGCGAAATGCTTACCCAGATGTCCAATTTTTGGTTCGCCAAGACGGCGCACCTGGTTCCCAACCACCTGCTCGACATCCCGCTGCGGAACGAGCTGCCCGAGGGCACCCACCTTGCGCTGTACGAGAAGCGCAGCGTGATCGCGCGCCGCCTGACCCCGGTGCCGGTAGAAGCGATTGCCCGCGGCTACCTGATCGGTTCGGGATGGAAGGACTACCAGGCCACCGGTTCGCTTTGCGGTATCAAGCTGCCGGGCGGCCTCAAGCAGGCCGAGCAATTGCCCGAGCCGATCTTCACCCCATCGACCAAGGCCGCGGTGGGTGACCACGACCAGAACGTCAGCTTCGACACGGTTGTTGCCGCCGTCGGCGCCGATCTGGCCGAACAGGTGCGCGAAGCGACCTTGACTATCTACAAGTGGGCTGCCGCCTATGCGGCCGAACGCGGCATCATCATCGCCGACACCAAGTTTGAATTCGGCACCGACGAAGACGGCAAGCTCTACGTGATGGACGAGATGCTGACGCCCGATTCGTCGCGCTTCTGGCCTGCCGACGAATACAAGGTCGGCATCAGCCCGCCCAGCTACGACAAGCAGTTCGTCCGTGACTACCTAGAGACGCTGGGCTGGAACAAGCAGGCGCCGGGCCCGAACGTGCCGGCCAACGTTATCGAAGGCACGTCGGCCAAGTACGCCGAAGCGCTGCAGCGCCTGGCCGGCATCACGCTGAACTGAATGGCGCGATGAACTCCTGGATTCTATTGAGCGCGGCCATCCTTGCCGAGGTGATCGGCACCAGTGCGCTCAAGGCATCGGCCGGGTTCAGCCGGCTGTGGCCAAGCCTCGTGGTGGTAGCAGGCTACGGTACCGCGTTTTACTTTCTCAGCCTCGCGCTGCGCAACATACCTATCGGCGTCGCCTATGCGGTCTGGTCGGGGGCTGGCATCGTGCTGATCGCTGCTATCGGCACCCTCGTTTTCAAGCAGAAGCTCGACACACCGGCGCTGATTGGCATGGGCCTGATTGTGGCCGGCGTGCTGGTATTGAACCTGTTCTCCAAAACCGGCTCGCATTGATGCATTCGCGTGAGGAAAACGCCGAGTATTTCGCACACCTGCTCGACCGGTACGGCAACGATCATCGCCATGCAGGACATCGCTGGCTGATGGGATGCTGCGTTCTGCTGATCGTGTGGAGCGCCATCGTGCTGGTGTGGACCATCCCTGTACCGCCAATGCTCGGCCGGCCCGGCTTCTGGGCTGTCATGTTGGAAGTACTGCTTTTCAGCTGGTACTGGAAATATTCGCGCCGGATCGGCGCGGCGATGTTCGTCGCACTGCTGTTGCTTTCGCTGCTCACTCACCTGATCTATTCAGTCACCGATCCGATACAGCTGCGCGGATGGGCACTGGGGATTTTCCTGCTGGCCTGGCTCGGCATATTGCTGGGCCGCTTTCTCGAACAGCCACGGCCAAGCCTGCGCGATGAGCTTGCCGCATTCTTTGTCGGCCCAGCCTGGTTTATGGACCGCCTGCTACAACGCCTGGGGTTTTCCGCATGACGCAACTGCTCACTGTGCTCAGCATGCTGTTCTGGTGGGTGCTCTACAGCAGCATTGGAGCGATCGTACCGGCCTTGATCGCCTGGCTGGTGTTGCGCTGGACCGAGCGTTGCGCGGTGGTCTTCAACCGCACGTATTTTGCCTGCCTGCTCTGGAATCTCGCCGGCATGTTGTTGATTGCCGGCGTGGCGATGCACACCGGTCACATGCGGCCACCTTACGGTCCATTGCTCGCGTCCAATGCCTTGCGCTGGGTGTTGGTACTGAACATGTTTATCGGCGCCCTGCTGCTTTGGCGGCTGATTCCACGTGTCGATGCACATCGCATCCGCCCGACCAGCGCGTGCATGGCGGTGGCGGCCGTCACCGCCATTGCATTTGGTATCGCCACGACACTTGCCAGCTGATCGCCAGCGTCGAGTCAGGGCCCGGACGCCTTCCTGTTCGCCTCGCTCACTGCATGGACGAAGCTGCCGAACGGGATGTCGGTAATGCCGACCAGGCCAATATGCATGTTCTCGCCATCGAGCAGGCGGCCTGTCACCGGCTGATCGGTGTACTGGAACCAATGTGCGCCGACGATATTGGGATCGCTCGCCGCCGCCGCGATAAAGCGGGCATACGCCTCGCCGCGTTGCTGCTCGGTATAGACCGACGCCACACCATTGCCGAACGGTCCGCGATCTTTCGAGCCGAAGTGAAACTCGGTAATCAGGACCGGTTTGTTCGCCTGTGCTACCGCAGCGATATCGAAGCCATGCTGCGGCACATCGGTATACGTATTGACGCTCACCACATCGCAATACCTGGCACAGGCCGCCACGGCTTCAGGCGTATTGACTGCAAAACGTCCACCCAGGAATAGATGATGCGGGTCATGCCGGCGCAACGCTTCGCCGACTACGCGGAAGTAGGTCTCGGCATAGTCACGCAGCCACGCACTGTAGTCGGCGGCGATCGCCGGATAGGCCTCGTTCGGTACCGGCGGCACAAAACCCGTGGCTTCCATCGTGTCCCACGACGTCAGCTGTATACCCCAGGCCGAACCCAGTTTTATCGCATCGCCATACTGGCTCTTCAGCTTGGCTACGAAAGCCTGCTTGGCCGGACTTTGCGGCTCGCCTTTCAGCGTGCCGATGGCCAGGCCCCAACGTCCCTCAGGTCCCTGCCCGGCCCAGGCTAGTTCGTTATCGGCGAAATAGCCGAGCAGCCACGGATCGTTGACGACATCCTGCGTCGCCTTCGCGACCGCTTTTTCTGCCGCGGCGACGAAACGAGGATCGTAGGGATCGGGCATGCGGCCCCAATAGTCATAACCACTGGAGACATTGCCGAACACACCGTCGATGTTGATCGAACGCGTATAGGCGAGCTTGTGCGCCTTGCCGAGCGCATCGTCGCTCCAGTTGCCGATGGTATTGAAGCCCCAACCCTGGAGCCGTTCCAGCGTACGCGCATGCCATGCCGTAGCCCAATCCTTGCCGTCGACGCGATACAGGTTCGCCGCGTAGAAATCGAACCACTGCCCGTGGTCGAATTGCAGCCCCTTGCGCGATGTCGCATCGGCCTGGCGCATGTCGCCGCTGCCGTAGAACGCCTTCCATTCGCCATCGGCGACGGGCAGATCGTGGAACATGTACTCGCGTCCCTGCACATAGGTGCGCGCACCGTCGTCGACGACGGCATTCATGCCCAGCGAAAAGAACGCGTGGCCTTCGGGCGTCACCAACCACCAGCGCCCATCGCGCCTTTCACTGCGGAACCAGCCACTCGCTGCGAATGCCGGCTGGTCGAGTCGACCGCCGTACGTATCACGTTTGGGCGCGCTATCGAGCGACACCCGCAGATCGGTTTGCGCCTTGCCTTGTGCGGCACGCAACGCCTCGTCGCTATCGATCTTTTCCGGCCATTGCCCGCGCGTGTATTGCCCCCACCGATCGACAATATCGCTGTAGGCACCACGCAAGGCATCCTCTGTGGACGCAGGTTCGACGGCACCCAGCAACAAGGTCTGTGGTGCTTGTGGCGAAGGCATGCTCAATCGGACGGCACGCACCGCATGCAGATCGAGTTTTCCCTCCACGGTGGTCGCCACGATCGTTCGACGGCCCTGCTCCTCGATCGGCATCGGCGGCCCGACCTGCATGCCTTCGCTTCGCGGCGCCTCGGCCCGCAGCGGCAACACCACGGTCTGTGCCGGCCCGGCAGGCAGGGCAATCGTTGCATGCAGCGACTGGCCATCGCGGCCCCCATCGACATCGATCTGAAGGGTGACATCCCAGGCCATGCCGTTCTGCACCGCAATGTGCAGTTCGCTCTTGTTCGACCAGTCCCAGCCCTGCGCGGGCGCGACGATGGCAATCTCGGGCCGTGCCGAAGGCGCAAAGGTATAGCGCCGCTGCTTTCCACCCTGCGCATTGGTTTCCACGGCATCGGCGCGCCGCACCTGCTGTAACTTCACGTCGGTGGCATTCCCCGCGAGGTCGAACGTCCCGGCGTTGCTCGCGGTCTGGCAAGCGGTCAACAACAGCGTCGCCAGCCATGCCAATGAGACGAGTTTCTTCATCGCGGCGCTCCCCTGTAAAAGTCCGGTAAGTATGGACATCGCCGATGAAGGCCGGCTTGCCGGGGTCAGGCTCCGCGCTGCGACCAGGCCTTCCAGCCGTAATACACCGGCACACCGAGCAGAATCAGCAGCAGGCTCATGCCGGCATCCTGCAGCGAATTGATGGTGGTGGCGATGATCACGCCCAACACCACGCTGACGAACAGGATCGGCATGAGGGGATACATCGGCACCCGATACGGCGAGGGCTCGTTGGCGAAACGGCGGCGATACCAGAACAGCGTGGCGATGCCGAAGGCGTGCGACAACCACTCGCCGACCGTGGTGTAGTCGAGCAGCTGGTTGAAGCTGCCGCTGGCCGCCAGCACGATCGCCCACGCGCCCAGCACAGCCAGCGCGACCTGCGGTGCATGCGTGCGCGGCTCGATGCGGCCCACCGCGCGAAAGAACATGCCGTCCGCGCCCATCGTCTGCAGCACGCGCGCACCGCCGGCGATGGCGATGCTGCAATAGCCGAAAGTGGAACAGGCAATGCCGATGGCGATCAGGGTGGCACCACGATCGCCAAGCCACGCCCGTACCAGATCAGCGGCAGGCGCGTGGCTGGACGCCAATCCCGCATGTCCCAGGCCAGACAGGTAGGCAATATTGACCAGCACATAACACACAACCACCGTGCCCATGCCCAATGCCAGCGCGCGCGGCAAGGTACGCTGCGGCTCGCGCACTTCGCCGGCCAGGTCATTGAGGTAATGGAAGCCACCATAGGTGAACAGCACCGGCAGCAGAGCCCCAAGAAAGCTCCATGAGGCGACCGGGTGTGCCGTATCGGCACTCAGTACCAGCCCGAGCTTGCCCTGCGCCAGGGCCAGTCCGGCAACGACCACCAGCACGATCGCCCCGAGCTTCAGCAGGGTGAAGAGATTTTGCATGCGCGCGCCGGCGCGGATGCCGAACAGGTTCACGCCGACGATAAAGGCGATCGCGCCGGCCGCGACCGGCTTGATCCAGAAATGCGACAGGCCGAGCGCGACGCAGAAGTAATCGGCAAACGTGGTGGCTACTGCCGCCACACTGCCCGGGTAATTGATCAGCGCCATCGTCCAGCCGAACAAAAAGGCCGGTAGCTGTCCGAAGGCCTCGCGCAGATAGATATAGACACCGCCCGCCTGCGGCCGCCGCGCTCCCAGCTCGGCGTAGCAGAGCACCCCGGTCAGCGTGAGCAGGCCGCCGATGGCCCAGAGCAGCAGCAGCTCCCAGCCCGAGCCGGTACGCTCGGCCACGGTCGAGGCGCTGCGAAAGATGCCGGCGCCGATGACGCCACCGACCACGATGGCGGCAGCGTCCCAGATGCCAAGGCGGCGTATGTAGGCGGAGGTGTTGTCGGTCATAAGGGTGAACCATGCCATCTTGCGGCCACTCAGGGCCAGCCCCCGCATCGATCCGGAAAAAATTTCGTTGCGCCGGATGAAGAAAATCGCCACTCGCGTGTATATATCCGGGAAGGCCGCTTCTGCCGGCCACTTGGGAAGATCATGAAATACGCACTGAAGCTGATGCTTGTCAGCGGATTGGCACTGGGCTTGGGCGGCTGTCATCGGCATGAGAGTTCAGCCACGCCTGTTTCCGACGATGGCAAGGCCTCCGAGCCCATGAACCTTAGGATCTACGACGTACCACCGGCACAAACGGACGCCTTGGCCCAGTCGCTCGCCATGGCGCTATCGCCGGGTGGGCGGGCCGCAGTGACTACTCCCGCGCCGGGCAAGCTGCTGATCTATGCGCCGGAGAGCGCGCAGAACTCGATCGCTGGGGCTTTATCCAGTTTGGCCGACAGCAAGAAGGACGCCTCTGCGCCGTCTTCCTTGAATTTGCGCTTCTGGATCGTCGACGCGCTCCAGGGCGACGGCGCGGACGATGCCACGCTCAATACGCTTGGCGACGTGCTCAAGGCCTGGCGTACATCGATGGGGCAGGCACATTTCAAACTGGTGGAGGCTACTGCGGCTTCAGTACGCGAGGGGGGACAAGGCGAGATAGTCACGGACTATCGCTTCGCTTACAACACCAGCGCGCCAGCATCGGGCGATATCGCCATTCAGCTCGATATTCACAACATGCAAACTACATCGCACGCGCAAGGGCTGACCCAGTTCCAGGGTCAATTGACCGTAACTCCTGGGCAATTCGTCGTGCTGGCGCAGACTCCCGCTGCCATCGGTGAAGCAGCCGCCGGTAGCGATGTGCCCATGGCACGTCTGCTGGTCATGCGAGTCGACCGAACCCAGCAGCGTTAAGCTCCATGGCACTGCGCGAGGAAGCGCTGTATGCAAGTTACCGCCGACTCGAGCGCTCGCTCTACAACGTACTTTATCGCCAGCTCTGGCAGTCACAGGATTGCCAGGATCTTATCCACGATGCGTTCATGCGCGTCTGGGAGCGACGCGAGAAAGTCGATGAGACGACGCTCGATGCGCTGGTGTGGACGACCGCGCTCAATCTGGCGCGAAATCGCCTGCGCTGGCGCAAGCTGTGGCGAGGAGATGCCATCGAGGACCACATCGAACAGCTACATGCCCAAACCGATTCGCATGATTTCCTGGCCGAGCGCCAACTGCATCAGGCACTGCGCGCACTGCCACGGCGACAACGCGAGGTCTTGTTGATGTCCGAATATGGCGAACTGAAAACCTCGGAGATCGCACGCATCATGGGCATTCCCGGGGGCACCGTGGCGTCACGCAAACACCAGGCCCTCGCCCGCCTGAAGATCCTGATGGGAGATGCACCATGAGCGACCTGCGCAGGCTCTCTCCTGAGCGCGAGCCGCCACCCGGCGGTTTGCTGCGCTTGCAAAGTGCAGTCGCAGCGCGGCCTCGGAACGTAGCGCTCGCCCTTCGCTGGAGCTGGCCGGCTGCGGCCGCATCGCTGGTCTTGCTGGCGCTCCTGCTGCCCCTATGGACGAGCCCATCCGACCGGGACAACCACCTCGATCGAGCACTGCGCCACGCCCTGGAAAGCCGATCTCCAGCCGGTGCGGTCGAAGTTCGCGGTGGCGCTGCCCTTGCCATACCCAGTGGACATCCGAACGTACGCATTTACCTCGTGCAGAGCTTGCCGGCCGCACCCGCACAGGCACCACCCTCACGGTAGACAGGACCCGCGCGCAGGATTTGGGCGAGCATTAGAATCACCCCAGCTCTCGCCAACCGATGCCCAGTGTCCCTGTCTTCCCGCAAGATCCTCCACGTCGACATGGATGCGTTCTACGCATCGGTGGAGCAGCGTGACGATCCTTCATTGCGCGGCAAGCCGGTAGTGGTGGCCTGGAAGGGGGCGCGTTCGGTGGTCTGTGCGGCAAGCTACGAGGCGCGAACCTTCGGCGTGCGCTCGGCCATGCCGGCGATACGTGCCGAGCGGCTATGCCCACAGGCGATCTTCGTGCCGCCGGATTTCGTGCGCTACAAGGCCGTGTCACGGCAGGTCCGCGAGATCTTCGCACGGCACACCGACCTGATCGAGCCGCTGTCGCTGGATGAGGCTTACCTCGACGTCACCGAGACCAAGACCGGCCTGTCCAGCGCCACCGCGACTGCCGAGGCGATCCGTGCAGCCATTCGCGAGGAAACCAGCCTTACCGCGTCAGCTGGTGTCGCGCCCAACAAGTTTCTGGCCAAGATCGCCTCGGATTGGCGCAAGCCCGATGGTCTGTTCGTCGTGCGCCCGCATCAGGTCGAAGCCTTCCTCACGCCGCTCAAGGTCGGCAAATTGCCTGGTGTGGGCAAAGTGATGGAGGCCAAGCTGACCGAGCTTGGGATCTCGACGGTCGGCGAACTGCGTTCACTCGGACAGGCGGCACTGGAGCAGCGCTTCGGCCAGTGGGGCCGCCGATTGCACGAACTCTCGCTCGGTATCGACGAACATCCCGTGCAACCTGACCGCCTTACCCTGCAGGTCTCGGCCGAAGACACCTTCCAGGACGATCTGACTCTGGACGAACTGGAACCGCACATACGTCGCCTGGCCGAAAAGACCTGGGCGGCTCATCAGCGCGAAGCCCTGGGCGGGCGCATCGCGCGCACCATCGTATTGAAGCTCAAGACTGCGGACTTTCACACGCTGACGCGCAGCCTCACGCCCTCGGTCCGGCCACGCTCGGCGCAAGAGCTTGCCGATCTCGCCTGCGCCTTGCGCGAACGCGTCGAGCGGCCGGCCGGCGACCTCTATCGCCTGGTCGGCGTGGGCTTGTCGGGCTTCGTGGAACAAGACAGCTTTCTTGCCCAGGGCGATCTGTTCGACAATGCCTACGATTGAATGAACGGCGCGCCAGGCGCATCCAGGGGCTAACGAGGATTGCCATGCATTTGGAAATTCCAAAGCAAAAGCTGCATTCGCTGAAAGAGTTCGCTTCGCACTATTTGATGATCGTGCTCAGTATTCTCACTGCGCTCGGCCTGGAGCAGTGGATCGAGCATGTTCACCACGAGCACGCTGCGGAAACGGCCAGCCGGCAGATCGAGGCCGAGCTTGCCAACGATCTTGCCGAGATAAGAGAAGCCACGCAAAGCAACACGAAAGACCTCAAGCCACTGCTGGAGCTGGACAAGCTGATTACCGCCGACGTACTCGCCGGCACCGACAGCAAGACCATCAACGAGCATATCCAGGCACACAGAAAGCAGTTCGACATCAACATCCACTGGCCCATCTTCGCGAGCCAGGCCTGGGATGTCTCCGTTGCCAATCAAAGTGTCAGCTGGATCCCTTCCGATCGCCTCAACGCCTATTCGGGGGCCTATGCCGATCAACGGCACGCCTCCGAATGGCTGAGCCAGGACAGCACGCTACTGCTGAGCGCACCGCGTATGGTGGACATACGCACCCAGGTAGAACTGGGGCGTAACGTCGATCCGATCGACTTTATTACCGTGCTGCGCCAGATGATTGCTACCGTGCAGGGCACGCAGTCGCATCTGCAGCAGTTGGAGCCGCATATGATGGCGGCATTGGGGAAACACGAGTAACCCCCTCCCCTTGGTTGTCATTCCCGCCCGCGCCGGAATGACAACCAAGGGGAGGGCTGAGGGCTGTTATCGCGTTGCTACGAAGAACAAACGCGGAAACGGCAATAGCGCAGTACCGTCCGAAAAAATCGTGTACTCCTTTGCCAGCGCCACCTCATAACGCGCGAGGTACGCGACACGCTCATCATCATCCAGCGGCTCCAGAAACGGCCGCAAGCCCGAACCCTTGAACCATTCGACGATAGCTGCCGCACCACCGGCCAACGGATGATGATAGGTCGTGCGCCACACATTGACCTCGGCGCCCTGCTCGCGCAGCACGCGGTAGTACCAGTCTGCGCTGTGGCGGCTGTCGCGCGCACGCGACGCATTGGTCAGTTTGGATGCCCATGGTCCATCGGCAGCGATCTCGCGCATCAGCCGATGTGCGGGTTCGTCCAGGTTGTCCGGCATCTGCACGGCGAGACTACCGCCGGTTGCAAGCTTGCCCAACAGCGCCGGCAACAAGGCTGCGTGGTCGGGAACCCACTGCAACGCCGCATTGGAAAGAATGACATCGAATGGACCGGCATCGCTCCAGGTTGCGATGTCGCCAACCTCGAAGCGCACATCGGGCAGGCGCTTGCGTGCGGCATCGAGCATGTTCTCGGAACTGTCCATACCGACGATCACAGCGCTGGCAAATTTCTCCTGCAGGAATTGAGTCGAATTACCAGGGCCGCAACCTATATCGGCGGCACGCTGGACACGTTCATTGGGTACTTGCGCAAGCAGGTCGCGAATCGGGCGATTGCGCTCGTCTTCAAACTTACTGTACTGGTTGGCTGACCAACTCATCGCGTGACTCCTGCGTAGGTAAAAACAAAAAGCCCCCGTCGATCGTTACGATCCACGAGGGCTTCGAAGGTCATCGATGAACTGACCTGTGCTTACTTTTTCTTCTTCGGCATATACAGGTCGGTGATGGTGCCTTCATAGGCTTCCGCCGCCATGCCGACCGACTCGCTCAGGGTCGGATGCGGATGGATGGTCAGGCCGATATCGGCCGCTTCCGAGCCCATCTCGATCGCCAGGGCGATTTCCGAAATCAGATCGCCCGCGTGCGGACCGACGATACCGCCGCCGACCACGCGATGCGTTTCTTCGTCGAACAACAGCTTGGTAAAGCCCTCGGTGCGATCGATGCCGATCGCGCGACCGCTGGCTGCCCATGGAAACTTGCCGACGCCGATCTTCAGGCCCTTTTCCTTCGCCTCACGCTCGGTCACGCCGACCCGGGCAATTTCCGGATCGGTATAGGCCACCGACGGGATCACCCGTGCGTCGAAATGCGTCTTCATGCCGGCGGCGACTTCCGCTGCGACCTTTGCCTCGTGCGTGGCCTTGTGCGCCAGCATCGGCTGGCCCACCAGATCGCCGATGGCGAAGATATGCGGCACGTTGGTACGCATCTGCGTATCGACGTTGATGAAGCCGCGCTCGGTCACCGCCACGCCAGCCTTGTCCGCACCGACCTTGTTGCCGTTGGGCGAGCGGCCGACCGACACCAGCACGCGATCGAACAGCGTGGTTTCGGGGATGTTCTCGCCTTCGTAGCTGACTTCGATGCCTTTCTTGGTGGCCTTGGCTTCGACCACCTTGGTCTTGAGGTGAATGCCCTTGACCTTGCTCGCCAGACGCTTGGCCAGCGGCTTGATCAAGTCGGCATCGGCACCGGGAATGATCTGGTCCATGAACTCGACCACGGTCACTTCACTACCCAGTGCGGCGTACACCGTCGCCATTTCCAGGCCGATGATGCCACCACCGACGACCAGCAGCTTCTTGGGTACGTCCTTGAGTTCGAGCGCACCGGTGGAATCCATGATGCGCTCGTCATCCCACGGGAACGCGGGTAGACGCACCGATTGCGAACCGGCCGCGATCACCGCCTTTTCGAAACGGATCAGCTTCTTGCCGTCCTTGCCTTCCACTTCCAGCTCGTTGGGCGACACGAAGGTGCCCACGCCCTGGACGGTGCGCACCTTGCGTTGCTTGGCCATGGTGCCCAGGCCGCCGGTCAACTGCGCGACCACTTTGGTCTTGAAGCTGCGCAGCTTGTCGATATCGATCTTCGGCTTGCCAAAGCTCACGCCATGCGCGGCCATCGCTTCGGCCTCGTCGATCACCGCCGCGGCATGCAGCAACGCCTTGGACGGGATGCAGCCCACATTGAGGCACACGCCGCCAAGTGTTTCGTAGCGTTCGACCAGCACGGTATCCAGGCCTACGTCCGCACCGCGGAACGCAGCGGTGTAGCCACCGGGGCCGGAACCGAGCACCAATAGCTGGCATTCAATGTCAGCCGTGCGACCACTGGCCCCTGCTGCCTTCGATGCAGGCGCACTGGCCGGAGCCGGAGCCGGCGCAGCCTTGGGCGCCGCGGCAGCGGGAACCGCAGGTGCCGTCGCGGGTGCAGGTGCTGCGGCGGCATCGGCGGCCTCCAGCACGGCGATTACCGCGCCTTCGGAAACTTCGTCGCCGACCTTGAGCTTGAGTTCCTTGATCACGCCGGCAGCGCTGGAGGGAATCTCCATTGTCGCCTTGTCCGACTCGAGCGTGATCAGGCTCTGTTCTTTCTCGACCTTGTCGCCGACTTTCACCAGCACTTCGATCACCGGCACGCCATCGTGACCGCCGATGTCGGGAACTTTGATTTCGATCGTGTTCGCCATGATTCGGGCCTCCCGGTCAGAGCAACAGGCGACGGATGTCGCCCAGCTGCGTGGCCAGGAAGGACGCGAAACGCGCAGCGAGCGCGCCGTCGATCACGCGATGGTCGTAGGAGAGCGACAACGGCAGGATCAAGCGAGGCGCGAACTCCTTGCCGTTCCACACCGGTTTGGTGGACGCCTTGGAGACGCCGAGGATCGCCACTTCCGGCGCGTTGACGATCGGCGTGAACGCCGTGCCGCCGATGCCACCGAGCGAGGAGATCGAGAAGCAGCCACCGGACATTTCTGCAGGGCCAAGCTTCTTGTCGCGCGCCTTCTTGGAAATTTCGCCCAGTTCCAGCGCAAGATCGATCAGGCCCTTCTTGTCGCAATCGCGGATCACCGGCACCACCAGGCCATCGGGCGTATCCACCGCGATACCGATGTGGAAGTACTTCTTGAGGATCAGCTTCTCGCCACTTTCGTCGAGTGACGCGTTGAACTGCGGGAATTTCTTCAGCGCCGCAACCACCGCCTTGATCTGGAATACCAGCGGGGTGACCTTGAGGTCCTTGTTTTCTTCGCCGAGCTTCTTGCGGAAGGCTTCGAGCTCGGTGATGTCGGCGTCTTCATGCTGGGTGACGTGCGGAATCATCGCCCAGTTGCGCGCCAGGTTGGCGCCGGAAATTTTCTGGATGCGCGACAGCGGCTTTTCTTCGATCTCGCCGAACTTGGCGAAGTCGACCTTCGGCCACGGCAACAGATTCAAACCACCGCCACTGACCGTAGCGCCGCCGGTGACCGGGCGCGCACCGGAAGCCAGCGCATGCTTCACGTAGGCAGTGACGTCTTCGCGCACGATGCGACCACCGCGACCCGAGCCCTTCACCTGATGCACGTCCACGCCCAGCTCGCGCGCAAAAGCGCGAATGGCCGGGCTGGCATACGGCGCATCGCCGGGCATCACGATGCCGGCATCGAACGGCGGGCGCGCCTGCGGCGGCACATCGCCTTCGGGCGCGTTGCCCGGGAGGATGCTGCGGCCGCCGATCGGAGCGGGCTTTTCTTCGACCTTGGGGGCCGCCGGAGCGCTTGCCGGCGCCGCAGCTGGCGCTGGAGCCGCGCCGCCTTCGGACGACTCGATCAAGGCAATAACGTCGCCTTCGGACAATTCGTCGCCCAGCTTGACCTTCAATTCCTTCACCACGCCACCGAACGGGGCGGGCACTTCCATCGTGGCCTTGTCGGATTCGAGCGTGATCAGGCCCTGGTCCTTGGCGACCGTGTCGCCGACCTTGACCAGCACTTCGATCACCGGTACGCCCGTACTGCCGATATCGGGCACCTTGGCTTCACGGACTGCGCTGCCACCGGCCGCCGGAGCGGGTGCCGGAGCGGGTGCCGGAGCACTCTTGGCCGGTTCAGCCGCCTTGGCGGCAGCGGGTGCCGGCGCGGAAGCAGGTGCCGCGGCTTGCGGTGCGGGCGCGGCGGCAGCGTCTTCAGCCTCGATGATGGCGATCACGGTGCCTTCGGACACCTCATCGCCCACCTTCAGCTTCACTTCCTTGACCGTACCTGCAAACGGCGCGGGCACCTCCATCGTCGCCTTGTCCGATTCCAGCGTGATCAGGCTTTGCTCCTTGGCGACCTTGTCGCCCGGTTTGATCATCACTTCGATCACCGGCACATCGGCTTGGCCGATATCGGGAACACGCGCTTCTTTCAGGTCGGCCATGATTTCTCCTGCGGATACTTGGATGGCGCACCGCTCGGGGATGGCGGCCGCAAGGCCTCACATAATAGCGAATGGGGCGCCTTTCCGGAGGACTTGGATCGATATGAATGGGTGAATATCTGCCATTCGTGGCCGTATGGCTTCGCCGGCGAGGAACCAGGTGGCAGGAGTGTGGGAAAAGCTCCGCGCTCGCCATGGTCGCCCCCTGGCATCTCACTCTTAAACCCCTAACGCCCATGACCTTAAGCGCATGCCGCCCGCCCGCGCGCCCTCTAAGCTGGCCGTAACGCCGCAACCGCGGCCTCCCAGGTGGTGTCATGCTCAACATCCGCGATCTGTCCAAGACGTATGCCAATGGGGTCAAGGCCTTACGCCAGGTTTCCTTGGACATTCCGCACGGCATGTTCGGGCTGTTGGGGCCCAATGGGGCAGGCAAATCCTCACTGATGCGCACGATTGCGACGCTGCAGGACCCGGACGGGGGCAGCATTACCCTCAACGGGCAGGATCTCCTGGCCGACAAGCAGGCCACCCGCCGCCTCCTCGGTTACCTGCCGCAGGAATTTGGCGTTTACCCTAAGGTTTCCGCCGAAGCCATGCTCGATCACTTTGCGGTACTCAAGGGCGTGACCCACAAGCGCGAGCGGCGCGAACTGGTCGAGGCCCTGCTTCGACAGGTGAATCTCTGGGACGTGCGCAAGCGGAAACTCGGCACCTATTCCGGCGGCATGCGACAACGCTTCGGCATCGCCCAGGCACTGATCGGCGATCCTCGCCTGGTCATCGTCGACGAACCGACCGCCGGCCTCGATCCGGAAGAACGCAACCGCTTTCTCAATCTGCTCGCCGAGATCGGCGAGCGCGTGGTGGTGATTCTTTCCACCCATATCGTCGAGGACGTCACCGACCTGTGCCCGCGCATGGCCATTATCGGCCAGGGTGAGGTGCTGCTCAGCGGCGAACCGCTGGAAACCATCCGTGCCCTCGACGGACGCGTGTGGCGGCGCTCGATCGACAAGTCCGAACTGGACAGCTATCGCGCACGCATGAACATCCTTTCCACCCGCCTCACCGGAGGCCGCACGCAAATCCACGTACTGGCCGACAGCTCGCCCGGCGAAGGTTTCCAAACGGTATCTCCCGATCTCGAAGACGTCTATTTCGGCGAACTGCGCAAGCAGGCCGCAGCCAAGACCGCCTGACCGGCGCCGGACAAGGACGCACTCATGCTCTTCGAAATCTTTCGTTTCGAGCTGCGCCAGCAGCTGAAATCACCGCTCTTCTGGGTGATCGCGCTTGTTTACGGCGCCGTGGCTTTCCTGATCGCCAGTAGCGACGCGATAGCCCTCGGCGGTGCTAGCGGCAATGTGCTACGCAACTCGCCGATGGTAATCGCCCGCCTGCTCGGCTCACTGTCCGTGGTCAGCATGTTCCTGGTGACCGCCTTCGTTGCCACTTCGGCGCTGCGCGATTTCGATATGCGCACCTCGGAGCTCGTCTTCACGACTCCGGTCAGTCGCGGCGCCTATCTGGGAGGACGCTTTCTCGCCGGCTACACCACCACGCTGGCCGTCATGGTGGTCTGCGCCTTGGGCATTGCCCTGGGCAGCGCCATGCCCTGGATCGACCCCGTAAGGATGGGCCCCTTCAGCCTGACCGGCTATGGCTGGGGCATGGGTGTCATTGTCATCCCCGACATGCTGTTGATTGCGGCACTGCTGTTTTTATTGGCCACCGCGACCCGCTCACTGCTGGCCACGTACATCGGCGTGATCGTGTTTTTCGTGTTGTTCGTCATTTCCGGGCGACTGACCCAGGACGTCAACAACCACACGATCGCCGCCTTGCTCGACCCGTTTGGCATTCGCACCGTCGGCCTGGTCACGCGCTATTGGTCAGCCGATCAGTTCAATCATCAATTGCCACCGATCAGTGGCTTGCTGCTCTTCAATCGCCTGATCTGGATCGGCGTCGCGGTGGTGATGTTTGCGGCGGCATTCTGGCTGTTCCGCGCCAATCGCGAGGGCGTGCAACTGCCGCAGAGAAAAAAGAAACGCGGCGAACCGCCGATCCTGCGCGCGCAGCACGCCGGCGCATTGAGCCTGCCCAAGGTGATGTTACGCGACGATGCGCGAGCGCACCGCGCACAGCTCAGCAAACTGTTCGCATTCGACACCATGAGCGTGCTGACCGGCGTACCGTTCCTGATCATGCTGGTGCTTGGCCTTGCGAATCTCATCCCTGCACTGATTTTTTCCGGACAGATCTACGGCACGCCGACCTACCCCGTCACTCACCAGATGCTGGAGATCGTTCGGGGCGCCTTCCACTGGTTGCTCTACATCATCGTTACTTTCTACGCGGGTGAACTGGTCTGGCGCGACCGGAGCTTGCGTGTCGCAGAAGTCAGCGACACCTACCCCTTGCCAAACTGGGTCACCTTGCTGTCGAAGTTGATGGCATTGACCGTCGTCATCTTCGTGTTTCTGGGTGTAGGTTCGCTGGTCACCATGTTGTGGCAACTTGCCCATGGCTATACCCAGCTGGAACCTGCCCTATACCGAAGCCAGCTGGCTCTGAATGCTGTGCCGTTCCTGCTGCTCGGTGCGCTTGCGCTGTTTCTACAGGTCATTTCTAACAACAAGTTCCTCGGTTACCTGCTGACGATCCTGTGGTTCGTCTGGCTGATCGGCTTCGGCTTTCTGCATTGGGACCACAATCTTTATACGTACGGTGGCACGCCGGACCTGCCTTATTCCGACATGAACGGATACGGGTCCTTCCTGAAAGCCGTGCTGTGGTTCGATTTCTACTGGGCATGCTGCGCAACCATCCTGCTGTGCCTGGCCTCACTCTTCTGGGTACGCGGCACCGACCAGACATGGCGCCAGCGCGTGCGCGAAGCACGCTTGCGCCTGCATGCGCCGATGAAGATTGCCATTGGCGTGGCACTGCTGGCCTTTATCGGCAGTGGCGCCTGGATCTTCTACAACACCAACGTGCTCAATCACTATAAAAACAGCGAAGCAGAGAAGATCGAGCACGCCGACTACGAAAAACTCTACGCCAAGTATCGCAACGTTCCGCAGCCGCGCGTGGCCGCTATCAAGGCTGACGTTGATATCTATCCTGATACCCCACGCCGGCTCGAGTTCCACGTCCACTACACGTTGACCAACAAGCACGACCAGCCGATTACTGACCTGCACGTCAACACCAATACCGACTTCACCATGAAGTCGCTGAACTTCGCTGCACACGACGTAGTGAGCGACGATAAGAAGCTCGGTTATGCGATCTATCGGTTAAAGACGCCGCTGGCACCGGGCGCATCGATGGATTTCGATTTCGATATGGAATACGTCCCCAAGGGCTTCACCAACAGCCCTGAAGGCGAATTCCTGGCCGGCAACGGCACCTTCGTCAACAGCGGCGTGCTGCCAAAGTTCGGTTATCAGGACGGCAACCAGATCACCGACCGCAATGATCGCCGCAAGTATGGCCTGTCTGCCGAAGTCCCGCGTATGCCCAAGCTGGGCGACGAGAAGGCACGAGCAAACACCTACATCGCCAACGATGCCGACTGGCTGGCCTTCGACACGACGGTTTCGACATCCGCCGACCAGATCGCGCTGGCTCCGGGTTATTTGCAGAAGGAATGGACCGCCAACGGCCGCCATTATTTTCACTACGTAATGGACAAGCCGATGCTGCCGTTTGCGGCGTGGCTGTCGGCACGCTACGCGGTCAAGCGCGATCACTTCAAGGACATTGCGATCGAGGTCTACTACAACCCCGCGCATGCCTGGAACGTCGACCGGATGATCCAGGGCGTAAAGGATGCATTGGCCTACTACGACGCCAACTACACGCCTTACCAGTTCCGTCAGGTTCGCATCCTCGAGTTCCCGAACTACGCGAGCTTCGCGCAATCGTTCGCCAATACGATCCCGTTCTCCGAATCGATCGGTTTTATCGCCGACCTGCGCGATACGTCGAAAATCGACTATCCCTACTACGTCACCGCGCATGAAGTGGCGCATCAATGGTGGGCGCACCAGGTCATCGGCGCGAACATGCAGGGCTCGACCATGCTCAGCGAGTCGCTGGCGCAATACTCGGCGTTGATGGTGATGGAGCACCGCTACGGTGCCAACCAGATGCGCCGGTTCCTCAAGTACGAGCTCGACGCCTACCTGGGTGGCCGGGCGGGCGAAGCAGTGGCTGAAGAGCCGCTCGCCAAAGTGGAAAACCAGCAGTACATCCACTACCGCAAGGGCTCGCTGATCTTCTACGCGCTGAAAGACTATATCGGCGAAGGCACCTTCAATGGCGTGCTCAAGCACTTCCTGGAAGCCAAGCAGTTCCAGCAGCCGCCGTATACGACCTCACAGGAATTCATGGACACCCTGAGTGCCTCGGTCGATCCGAAATGGAAGCCCGTACTGGATGATTTCTTCTGGAAAATCACGCTGTACGACAACCGCATCACCGAAGCCACAGCCAAGAAACTGCCGAACGGCAAGTATCAGGTCACGCTCAAAGTGCATTCGGGCAAGATCTACGTCGACGGCAAGGGCAAGGAAACCGACGCCGACCCAGGCATTCCTGTCGACATCGGCGTATTCGCCGCGTCGCCGGGCAAAGGCCAGGAAGGCAAGCCGCTCTACCTGGAAAAGCGTGAATTGCCCAAGGGCGACAGCACCATCACGGTCGAGGTTGATAGCGTACCTGCCGAAGCCGGCATCGATCCTTACAACAAGCTGATCGACCGCGTTTCCGATGACAACCGGCGCACTGTGAGTCTGCAGTAGCGGAACGGTCTATCCCTACGTCGTCCCGGCAAAAGCCGGGATGACGACAAAGAGGTTGCATCTACCGCGCGGCCTCTTTGCCCTCGGGCAATGCGCCTTGCACCACACGCAGTTCCCGCTGTGGAAAGGGGATGGTGATGCCTTCGGCATCGAAGCGCTCCTTCACGCGACGCAGCAAGTCGGTCTGCGTCGCCCAGAAATCGCCAGTGTTGGTAAACGCACGCAACAGCAGGTTCACCGAACTGTCCGCCAAAGCCTCGGTGTAGACCCCTGGCGCAGGGTCCTTGAGGATGCGCTCATCCGCCTGGAACAGTGCTTCGATCAGCGCCATTGCCTTGCCGATATCGTCCTGGTAACCGATGCCGACACGCAGCTCGAAGCGACGCGTACCGCGCCGGTTGAAGTTGATGATTGCATCGCCACCGATCTTTGCGTTGGGCACCACCGCTTCGCGGTTGTCTGGCAGAACCAGCACCGTATGCATCAGGTTGATGCTTTCGACGGTGCCGTCGATGCCACCGGCATGGATAAAGTCGCCCACGCGAAAGGGCCGAAACAGGATCAGCAGCACGCCCCAGGCAAGGTTGCTGAGCGAGCCCTGCAACGACAAGCCGATTGCCAGGCTTGCAGCGCCAAGCGCTGCGGCCATCGGTGCGAAGGGAACGCCGGCCTTGGTCAGTACCGCCACGATGATCATCGCGATCAAGGCGCCATTGATCAGGTTGCGCAGGAAGCCGATGAGCGTCGGGTCGAAACTGGCCCTTCCCATTGCGCGTCCGGCGAAATTGGTCACGCGTTTGGCCGCCCACAGGCCTACCACGAGTATCACGACCGCAGCGATCAGGTTGATGATGACCGCAATCGCGCCTTCGGAAAGGTTGAGATGTTTGAGGTAGTCGTGCATACGAAGTCCGGCTCGTCGAGAAGTACCTCGACAAGCCTAGCATTCACTTCGATGTGTCGCCCGACCCAACCTGCAGACAAAAAAACGCCGCGTCTGGGGTGAGCAACGGACGCGGCGATGGATTCACGCTGTGGGGGAGCGGATATCCTTAACAGCTCGTTTTGATGCAGCTTTTTTTGGGGATCAGAAAGATGCGACGACCTTGACGTGATGATCCGGGTCGGGCGACACCAGCTTGAGCGAAGAACCGTCACTGAGACGGAACGAAAAGTGTTTTTGCAGATCGTCCAGCGCCTGCATGCGCGGGCACAAGGCTTCGGCGCGATGTCCGAGCTTGTCGGCCCTCGCGTTCACTTCTTTGTTAAGGGTTGCATCAAGGGAGTTGGCGCGCGCCTCAAGCGCTGCCACCTTGGTCTGATCGCCACTGAGAGCGGCCGACACCGCACCGGCGGTGACTGTACCGACCAGTTCGGAAACGGCCGTGCCCACGCCTTCCTCGACCGTACGCTCCAACGCATCCTGCTTCCAGATACCGCTGGCGATACCCTGGTCGATTTCGCGCATTGCCGCCGCGCGCTTGGTGTTGATCTTGTCGAGCATGTGCTTGCGCTCGGCCGGATCTTCGGCAAATGTCGCCGTTACGGTGGCGATGGCGCCAAACCCAATGTCCAGCCCTTCACGTGCGATGCTTGCCACCTCGGGCAGCAAGGCGCGCACCTGCGTTTCGTATTGACGCAAGCGCTCGGCATCGTCACTGGAAACATCCAGCGATTTGCCGTCTACCTTGACCTGCCCGGCGTGCATGAAAACATGCTGCGGCGCCCCGCTGTCGCGATCGAACGCGATGCCGGCATCTGTTACATGCACGTCGTAATCGGTGCGATAGCCGCAGCTGTCACCACTGATGTGCATATCCATCGCGTGTGCCTGCAGGCCAAGACCCAGGCCCATCGCCAACACCAGCACGCCCGCTTTCATGCGCATACCACGTTCTCCCCAAAATGGACGGGCTCGTCGATCGATGCCCTGTGTGTCGCTTCGATGCGTCACCGTGGGCTAAAGGTTTAATCCTTTGTGCGTTTGATACATGGGCCAGCCGTCATCCCCTGCCATCGGTCATGGGCTGCAGATGGCCGCCCCTGCCCCGCTTTCGTGCTGCACCGCCCATAGTCAAACAATCGTTCGACGCGCTAACGTCGCCATGGGTCGCAACACTCTGGGGATCGACTGCATGAGCGATACGTTCGACGTGATCGTGGTGGGTGCGGGGCTGGCCGGGCTGGTCTGCGCCACCGAGGCCGCCGACGCGGGCAGGCGGGTACTTGTCCTCGACCAGGAGCCGGAACAGAGCTTGGGCGGCCAGGCGTTCTGGTCCTTTGGCGGCCTGTTCTTCGTCGATTCACCCGAACAACGGCGCATGGGCGTCAAGGATTCGCACGCCCTGGCCCTGACCGACTGGCTGGGCACGGCGGCGTTCGATCGCCCCGAAGATCATTGGCCCCGCCGCTGGGCCGAGGCCTATGTCGACTTCGCCGCCAGCGAAAAGCGCCGCTGGCTCTACGACATGGGCATGCGCTGGTTCCCGGTCGTGGGCTGGGCCGAACGTGGCGGCCACGGTTCGATCGGGCACGGCAACTCGGTGCCGCGCTTCCATGTCACCTGGGGCACCGGCCCAGGCGTGCTTGAGCCGTTCTTGCGGCGCGCGCGCGAAGCACAGGCGCGCGGCAAGCTGCACTTCGGTTTTCGCCATCGTGTCGATGAGCTGATCGTCGAACGCGGGGCCGTTGTCGGCGTACGCGGCAGCCTGCTGGCCGAGGACAAGGTCGAACGCGGCAAGCCCAGCTCGCGGGAAATCAGTGGCGCATTCGAGCTGCGTGCGCAAGCCGTGGTAGTTGCCTCCGGCGGCATCGGCGCGAACCACGAATTGGTGCGCAAGTATTGGCCCGAAAGACTGGGCGCGCCGCCAGCGCATATGCTCTGTGGCGTACCAGCCCATGTGGATGGCCGCATGCTCGACATTACCGAAGCTGCCGGTGCGCAGTTGATCAATCGCGACCGCATGTGGCATTACGTCGAGGGTATCGAAAACTGGGCTCCCATCTGGCCGATGCATGCTATTCGCATCCTGCCCGGCCCATCCTCTCTCTGGTTCGACGCCACCGGCAAGCGCCTGCCTGGTCCGTTGTGGCCGGGCTTCGACACCTTGGGAACGTTGGAGCACTTGCGGCGTACCGGCCACGACTACAGCTGGTTCATTCTCGACCAGCAGATCATCCGCAAGGAATTCGCGCTGTCCGGCTCCGAACAGAACCCCGACCTCACCGGCAAGAGTTGGCGCCAGGTAGCCAAGCGCGCGGTAGGCAAGCACGCGCCGGCTCCCGTGGAGGCGTTCAAGCAACATGGTCGCGACTTTATCGTGCGCAACACGCTGGAAGAACTCGTCGCCGGTATGAACCAGCTCAGTGGCGATGCCTTGCTCGATGCAGCGCAATTGCGACGCGAGATCGAGGCGCGCGATCTGCAGCTGGACAACCCCTACGCGAAAGACGGCCAGATCATGGCCATACATAACGCGCGGCGCTATCGCGGCGACAAGCTGGTGCGTGTCGCCAAACCGCATCGCATTCTCGATCCGGCCAACGGTCCGCTGATCGCGGTACGCCTCAACATACTCACCCGCAAGACACTTGGCGGCTTGCATACCGATCTGCATGCGCGCGTTCTGGATCCGTCAGGTGCGCCGCTACCTGGACTTTATGCCGCTGGGGAAGCCGCGGGTTTCGGTGGTGGTGGATTGCACGGCTATCGTGCCCTCGAAGGCAGCTTTCTCGGTGGCTGTCTGTTTTCGGGACGCATCGCCGGACGTGCGGCAGCGGCAGCGGTCGCGTGAGTCAACCTGGGCGTATCGTCATCTATGGTGCCGGCAACATCGGCCTGTATCTCGGCGGACGCTTGTTGGAGCATGCTCCCGTACGGTTTATCGGCCGCCCCGCCACTGCATCGGCGTTGGCTGAAAATGGGCTGCAGCTGAGCGACTGGCATGGTTGGAAGCGCCACTTGCGTATCGATCAACTGGACTTCCATACCGCTCCTGAAGCCGCCGCGGACGCCGAGCTGGTACTGGTCTGCGTCAAGTCCTTGGCCACCTCCACGGTGGCCCAGGAACTGTCGCGCGTTCTCGCTCCACGCTGCACTGTCGTGAGCTTCCAGAATGGGCTGGACAACACGGATCGCCTGCGTGAAGCCTTGCCACAACAAACGGTATTGCCCGGCATGGTGCCCTTCAACGTGCTGCAGCACAGCCCCGGTGTGATGCACCAGGGTTCGGGCGGCGAGCTGATGACTGCGGACCATCCCGCACTACGAGCCTACCTGACCTCGTTCGCCAGGGCCGGCCTACCGTTGCAATTACGTCGCGATATGGATGCCGTGCTCCGCGCCAAGCTGCTGTTCAATCTCAACAACGCGATCAATGCGTTGTCCGATCTACCGCTCAAGCAGGAATTATCCATGCGCGACTGGCGACGCTGCCTGGCGATCGTGCAGCGCGAAGCGCTCCACGCCTTTCGGGCCGCCACCCTGCCTGTCGCGCGGCTCACGCCGTTGCCGGCCGCATGGCTTCCGCGGGCGTTGGAACTGCCCGATTCGCTATTTCTGAAACTGGCACCGCGCATGCTGGCCATCGATCCACAGGCACGTTCGTCGACCTGGGAGGACCTGCGTGCCGGGCGCGCTACCGAAGTGGATGCATTGCACGGCGCCGTGGTGCGACTGGCTGCATCGTACGGCCTGCAAGCGCGCGCCAATGCCTGCCTGCAAGCCTTGGTCCACGACGCGGAAAAACAGCGCACCCCATGGACAGCAAAGGCGTTGCTTGCTCGACTGCAGGCTGCTCAATAAAGCATCGTCGGGCTCGACCGTCTCACAGTCCGCCAACCCGCTGCCTTGCACGGGTACGCCACGAGCTGGGGAATCAGCGCTCAACGCCCGCTGGCAATATCAACCACCTTGCCGCTTACGAAGGTCACTACCACATGCCGACTACCGAGCCGGTAGTGCCATTGCGTGGAAGGATAACTGCGAGAGCCCTTTCGGTCCTGGCCGCCCCGGTGGCGGCGCTTCGTATTCTGGCCCGGCAAGCGGCCGCCCTTGTGCGTTCCCCGCGAAATGCTTTGCGGCTTGCCTAGAAGAGCACTGACGCGCGATGCGCCATCGCCAACGACCAGCACCTGTTGGCCCACTCGATACGTGGTGTTGGCACGCACAACGGTCAACACAACCGGTGCAATCCATAGCGCGCAAATCGTTAGCGACGACAGCGCCATTGCACCCAGGAGGCGGGCGACGATGTTCTGAACTTGTCGCCCGCCGGTTGCCATCCTTGGCTACTCGCTCCTTCACTGCCGCTTCAAATTACAGAAAAGAAGGAAGCAATGAAGTCAGCGAGAAGCACCAAAATTGCGGGGAAACATCGCGGTGGAGCGTCAGCGCGAACGATCCTCGATCGTTACCACCTTCCCGCCGATAATCGTCACCGTAGCGACATGGCTACCAATCTGGTATTGCCAGCGCTCGCCGCTTCTTGCACCAAAAGCATTCTCCACCGACTCCCTGAAGGCAGGCTCGCCGAGCAACTGGATGGCGCGCACCGCGCTGTCACCCACGGCAAGCACCTGGCTACCGACGCGCAGGGTCTCGGCGGCATGAGCTACGGAGATGCCAAGAAGCATAAGCAAGGCAAGGGTACATACACGGCGCATGGGTTTCTCCCTTTTCCATCTCGATAATCCCGTCGCTTAAAAACCGGCGGACGGCTGCGAAAGATACGCCAACTCCGACTCGGTCGAAACACGACCCATGACCTGGTTGCGGTGAGGGAACCGACCAAAACGCGCAATGACATCACGGTGGCGGCGCGCATAGCCGAGAAAATTCAGATACATCGGCCGCTCGTCCGGGGGAGCGCTCTCACAAAGCTGAGCAAACAGCTCAACCGCGCGATGCTGCAAGGCGAGGTCTTCGGCATGCTCCAGCGGCAGGTAGGCAAATACGCGCTGCAGCGCCGATAGCCGCCGGTCGTCTCCGCGCGCCAGTCCCGGCAGCACGATATTGCGCACCTTGGCATCGGCTGTGTAGGCGTATGCGTTGTCGCGATATAGGTTGCGGCTGAATTGATCGAGCACGATCAATAGGGCCAGCCAGCCCTCGGGCTCCAGGGTCCAGCTATCGAGTTCACCATCGACGGCCTGTTGATGGAGCGCGCCAAAACGCCCGCGTATCTGCGCGTCGAACGCATCGCTTTTTTCGAACCAATGGGTTTGCCGCGCAGCATCGAACCAGAAATCCAGCACATCCCTGGCAGCAGGTGGCATGAAGATGACTACCCGTGTGTCGTGCCGGCGAGACAGTGCATATCCAGGTGAACCCGATGCAGCCGGCTCAGCTGACGATGCAATACATTGGAGACTTCGCTATCGGCAGTACGTTGCGCATGCCGCTCGAAACGGTCCCAGAGCGCGCATTCACAGCGCGCCAGGCATCGCACCCAGGCGGTGTCGCGATGGTTTTGATCCGAACGGGAGATGCCGATATCGGCCACGACACCACGTATGGCGCCCACCAGGGTGCCATGCGAGGCCGGCACCCTGTTCCAGGCACGCACATGCGCCTGCAGGTCATCGATCAGCTGATCGAGCGCCTGCGCATTTTCGTTAAGCAGCGCGCGCAGGCCTGGCTCACGTACCTGCGTCAAGGCGCGCTGATACAAGGCGCGGTCATCGATACCGCGACGGATCAGTGCATTGAACAGATGGACAGCCTGCGGCACGGGAACCGCCTCCTTGGCGGCGGGGAGCATCATTCGATGGGACCCATCCTCGTCGCCAGGCACTTAGCCGAAGATAAACCCTCACCCGTCAGGCCGTTATCCGCTCAGCTACCGTTTCATTGGCCTACGTGGATCAGGTTCAATGGCTGCCCGTTTGAGGCCCGAATCCCCTGCTGGAGCTCCGCCAGGCTCTGAATATCCGGGCACAGGGCCTGGAGTTGCGGTCGCAAGGCCTGCATACGTTGCTCCAGGCGAGGCCGTAACTGGGTCGCCAAGTCGGTGGCACGGTCGCGCAGGCTTGCGGCAGCCTGAAGGTCGCCGCTCATGGCGGCGTTCATCGCCTGCTGGCCCAGATCGCTGGCCAGCAACGGCATGATGTCGCCGGCGATCTGGTTGGCGTAGCGGTCGGCCATATCGCCCTGCCAATCATGAGTGCTCTCGCTGGCGGTGATGCGCTGCTTGAGTTCCTGTGCACGGGCAGCCAGCCGCCGATCGAGTTCTGCCTGGGTTTCGGCGCTCAGCGACAGTTGGGCAGTCTCGTCGCGCACGGCCTTGGCAAGCAGATCCACGCCGTTACGCGCCACCGCCTTGGCGCGCGGCTCGAGCGCACGCAATTGGCGTTCGAACAGGGAGAGGCGATCCTCCTCGTCGAGCCGCAACGCTACGGTCTGGCCATCGGTCTGCAGGTTGCCGTCCCGCAGCAAGACGCGAAACGGCGCCGGCTGCGGGCGATCGAACAGTAGAGCCTGCGGCTGCAGGGTCACGTCGTAGCTGCTGCTGGCCTGGCAGACCGTTGCCAGGTCCTGCGCCTGTGCGCCGGTCGTGGCACCCAGGGCAAGAATCCAAACCAATGCCGTCCGGCGCATAGAGCCTCCACGACTCTCAAGGAAGGGCAGCGATAACCGGCAACGCATCAACGCTGGCTGAACCGGCTCTGCCGGCGATGGAACTGCGCACGTACCGCAGGCTTTCCCAATACCCAGGCCAGCCACAGCAAACATGGAATGCTGATCGCCTTAAGCGCCAACGCGATCTGGGCTACACGCCTGGAACGCTCCAGGATCATCAATAAATCATCGGCCAGTTGCGGGTTGGCCAGCGCAGCCTGACGCAGGCTCTCGAAGTCGCCCCAGTGCATCAGCATCACTACGCCGCTGGCCAGCGCATACAGCGCGATAAGAAGTGCAACAACGCGCATCGCCAAACGCGCCCATTCGTGGCGCATGATGGCGCCCACGCAGATGACGATCGCGACAAAAGATGCGGCGAGGTAAGGAAAATCCCCATGTTGCAGATACTGCAGGCCACCGTAGGCGAGCAGCAGCAGCAAGACCCACAACGCCAGGCTCCACATCGCGAAACGACGCGGACTTGCCGCGTCGTTCCGAACTTTGACAAACGGCATTACGAAGCAGCCTTCAGCGTCGCCAGGTCAGCCAGGACCTGCGAGGAGTTCTTTTCCGGATCGACGTCCTGGTAGACCTTGGCGATCTTGCCCTGCGGGTCGATCAGAAACGTGGTGCGCTTGGCGTAGTGCATGCTGCCCTGCGAGGTGAGCACGCCATAGGTCGATGCGACCTTGCGATCAGCATCGGACAGCAGCGGGAACGGCACGTGGTATTTCTCGGCAAATGCCTGATGCGACTGGACATTATCCAGGCTCACCCCGACCACATCGGCGCCCGCCTTGCGCAGCTTGGCGATATCGTCGCGGAAGGTGCAGACCTGGGTGGTACAGCCACCGGTGAAGTCCTTCGGATAGAAATACATCACCAGCCAGCGGCCCTTATGGTCGGCCGGCGTGTGCCAGTGACCGTTCTGGTCCTGCAAGTGGAAATCCGGGGCAACCTGCCCGACCTGCGGCAGGTTGGAAGCTGCTTCATCGGCAAGTACCGGCGTGGCGATGCCTACAAAGAGCGAAAGAAGGAACGGCAGGAAAATGCGGCGCATGGGAATGACTCCGGGTGGGAACTGATCAAGTTTACGCGCAAAACAAAGGGTGCCACGAGGGCACCCTTTGGCTTTGCTGCAGTGAACGCGCTGAAATCAGTGAACGCGTTCGATCGAGAACTTGCCCACCGATACGCCGAGGTTCACGCCCTCGCCCGTGCCCGACAGGGCCAGTGAAGTCGTGCCCTTGGTCATGACCTCGGCCGAACCGCTCTTGACGACGCCGGCATCGGCACCGGCCTGCGCATAATCGCCAAAGACATCGTCGATCGAGCGCACGTGCGAGATCGCGCCCTTGCCATCGTCGATGCGGTACTTGCCGGCAGTCAGGCCGCCACCCACCACGTTGATCTTGACGTTGGCGCGCTGGCCGTTGTTGCAAACCACGGTGCCCATGCCTTCGGCATGCTTGTAGAGAATGGACCAGCCCTTGATGCTGAACCTCAGGTCGCAATCCACCGTCGCATCGGCCGCGTGGGCACGTGCCACCGGCAATGCGGACATACCCGTTACCGAAAACAGAAGCAGTGCTGCCAAACCGAAATGACGCTTGCTCATATGAAGCTCTCCTTTGTCGCTCTTGCCAAGGTGAGCCGCCCGTTTTTGCTTGTGGATCGGACGGGCGGCCATCGTGTTCGTGTCCGTATAGCTCAACCCGAAGAAGGTGATGGTGGCGTGCAGATCGCAGCCTTCTGCGATTTTTGATCTTCCCGTAACAAACCTCCGAGCAGACTGATGCCACCGATTTGGAAACAAGGTGACGCGATGAAAACTCATTCCCTTAAGGCATGGGCTGTCGGTTTTTCACTGGCGCTGGCCCTGAGTCCAGCTGCCGCATTCGCCTCGCACACCGTATGCCACAACGTGGAAGTGCAGGATCAAGCCAAGGACCAGCACCAGATCGCCGGCATGGCGATCGGCGCGGTCGGCGGCGGTTTGCTGGGTCACCAGGTCGGCGGCGGCAAGGGCAAGACCTTGGCCACCGTGGCCGGTGCGGTAGGCGGTGGCTATGCCGGTAAAAAGATCCAGGAAAACCAACAGGCGAAACACACGCATATCGAGCGTCGTTGCCATAAGGTCGAGGACTGACGATAGTTGACGCTTCCACGAGAGGCTATGGCAGCATGTTCAAATATTCACTGGTCGGCTACGACAGCTCACCGTCGTCACAGCAGGCATTTCGTTTTGCCATCGAACTGGCCAGGCTGTCCCACGGACGGGTACGCGTCGTATCGGCACTGCAGATCATCGAAGGCGGTGTCGATACGACTTCGCTCGTCATGACGGATACGTCCACCCAGCGGGTCGTCGAGTTGAAGGCCGAGCTCAAGGCATTGGCGGCAGATGCCGACACGCTGGTCGATCTCGAAGTGCTGCATGGCAGCCCCGGTGACATCCTGATCGGCCAGGTGCATGCGCACGACATCGACCACATTGTCATTGGCCACACCGAACGTGGCGCGCTGGCCCGGTGGCTGGTCGGCTCGGTATCGGACGATGTATTGGCCCGCGCCCATGTGCCGGTAACCGTCGTCCGCTGACCGCTTTGCCCCCGGTCCATCCGCAAGAAACGCCCGCCCAGCGGGCGTTTTTCGTTGACAGCCACGCAAGATCTCACGGACCGGCAGCGAACCGGCAGCCGTCAGCCACGCCAGTGAACAAACGTTAATCCCCCACGGGCCAAAGCCGTCGTATGCTCTTGTCACAATACAGTCATGCCAGGGAAGCACCTGGCTCTGCCCCGAACAGGAAACACCGCGTGAGCTACACCACATCGTTGCCCTGGACCCTGGAAAGTCTGGATCTCGACAGCATCGACATCGAGCGCATCCGCCACAACGAAGATCTTTTCTTCCTGCTTTGCAGCGCATCGTTTGTCGAGAGCGGATCGGACCTCTATACCCACAACCTGGTCGACCATTTCGCCGGCGACGAAGAGTTGCAGACCTGGCTGAGCCAGCATTGGGAACACGAGGAACTTCAGCATGGTCGCGCCCTCGCCGCCTATGTACGCAAGGTGTGGCCCGAATTCGACTGGGAGCGTGGCTTCAAGGCGTTCTGGGACGAGTATGGCGCCGTGTGCACGTCCGAGCAGCTGGAAAACAGCCGCGGCCTGGAGCTGGCAGCACGTTGCGTAGTGGAAACCGGTACCGCCAGCCTATATCGCGCGCTCAACGACATCACCGACGAGCCGGTGCTAAAGCAGCTGACCAATCACATCAAGAGCGACGAGGTGCGCCATTACAAGCACTTCTACCAGCACTTTCGCCGTTATCGCGACAAAGAAGGCTTCGGTCGCTACAAGGTATTTCGCGCCGTACTACGCCGGGTCAACGAGATCAAGAGCGAAGATAGCGACATCGCACTACGGCACGTGTTCAACCAGTGCTATCCGCAGCACCAGGGCGACCAGGCGAAATACCGCGAAGTGACCGGACGAGCGCAGGACCTGCTACGCCGGAACATCCCCGCCGAAATGACGGTCAAGATGCTGCTCAAGCCACTGGATCTGCCAGCGCGGGTACAGAACGCGCTGGAGAAACCGCTGGCGAAAATTGCGGAGAAGCTGTTCCTGCAGTAGCGCGTAAATTCGCTCGCTGCGCGAGCTGTAAATGGTCAATAGTAAACAGTGCAAGCCAAAGCCCTGCGCACGCCCTTACTGTTTACTATTCCCGGTTTGCAGGCGACGAAGTCGCAGACTTACCGCTCTTACCTTACCGCTCCTTCTCCTCGATCTTCCGCTCCTTCTGCAACTTCTCTTCCGCCTTGAGCTTGCGCACGTCGACCGGGCGAATCTCCAGGACGGTGCACGGGACCATCTGACCCGTGAGCACCTTGTCGAAACCTCGGGTGACTTCATGCATGCGCGAGGTCAGGCCAATCGCGTTGACCCACTCCAGGTTCTGGCAGGCGCCGTCGACCGTGAGCAGATACGCCTCGTTGCCACGCGTATAGATGGCCAGGTGCGTGCGATCCAGCGCCTCCCACGACCATAGCGAGAAGTAACGGAAGCTGTTGACCGGGGCCTCCGATGCAGCCTGGTAGTCGAGCAGGCGCTGATTGGGTTTTTCGGGCTGGGTGGCGCACGCAGCCAGCGCGGCGACCGCAAGGGCAATCATCAACGGACGGACGGACTTCATGGCCATGGCCTCCTGGATCGACGTGCATGGGAACGCGCATCAAAGGTGCGCGGTGCACCGGATTACTTTTTCTTGCCCTTGCCTACTGGCTGCCACTTGGACGCATCGAATCCACCCACTTCATAGACCAGGGTCTGCTTCTTGTCGTCGTCCTTCGTCGTGACGTCCATGGTGATCTTCTTCGCCTTCTCCAGCATCGCGATGAACGCCTTGTCGTCGCGAATCATGATGGCCGGCTCGCCCGTGGTCGGGGCAAAGCCCTTGATCCCGGTCGGCTTGCCATCGACAGTCGCATTGATGGTGCAATTGCCCTTGCAGATGAAGCCATGGCCGTTGCCATACAGGAAAGCGTTCTGGCCCCATTCGGTATGGCGACGCAACACTAGGCGAACGCGGTCGTTGCCTGAAGGCTGGCTCGTATAGATGGTCGCGGTGGACTGTGTGCCGCCTTGCATCGGCGAGACCTGGTAGATCCACAACGCCTGCACGCGTGCCTTTTCCCGGTTGTCCTTGAAGCGCTGCTCGATCCCCGGCAGGCTTTGCTGCACTTCCTTGGCCGCATCGGTATTGGGAAAACGCTCAAGGATGTCCTTGCCCATCAGCACGGTCATTTCGTCGTTGTTCTGCTGCACCAGCTGACGATAGGTGTCGAGCTTCTTGGCGGCATCGGCTTGCGTCTGCGCCGCTGCCGCCTGTGCCTGCTCCGCGGCGGATGGCTGGTCGCTTTGCTGCGAGCAACCGTTCAACAGGGCGGCGGCGACCAACAGGGCATACAAGGGACGACGGGCGACATTCATAACGCAACCTCGGTTCAAGATAGGCCTTAAGAGTGTACGGGCCGGGTGCCCTGTGCAACCGCGGCATCTCCGAAACGTTCGCGTAGCTGCGTGCGAAAGCGTCGGCTGCACGGAATTTTCATGCCGCCGTGCATGGTCAGGCGTGCATCGCCGGTTTCCAGTGGCTCGATCTCCGCGAGGTAGTCCAGGTTGATGAAATAGCTTCGCTGCACTCGCACAAAACGGGAGGGGTCGAGCTTCTCCTCGATGCTCGCCATCGTGGCTCGCAAGGGGTAATCCCTTCCGCGCACGTGGAGGTTCACGTAATTGCCGGAGGCTTGCAGCCATTCGACCTCCCGCGCATTGATCAGGAACTCCTTGCCCAGCTTTCGCACCAGGAAACGCTCGGGGCGCTCCACCGATTCCACCGGCAACCCCTCGTCAGGCTCGGCCAGGATGCGCGCCTCGCCCTGGAAGCGGGTCCGCCACAAATCGTAGAGCCCGATCAGCGCGACGATGCCGGCATACGAGCGGATGTCCTTGAGGTATTCATAGCCCCAGACAAACCAGGGCCCGAAGTCGTACCGGGTTCCCATCGCCGCGTAGATCAGCTTGCGCAGCAGCACCATGCCGCCGACATGCACCAGCGAGAAAATCACGCTGCCCAGCAGCAGCCAGGGCAGGCTAGTACGCCAGGTTTCGAACCGAATCGGCCAGCGCCGCCGCGCCGCCACGACCGCCGGCATCAACGCCAGCATCACCAGGGCACTGGACCACTCCCAGCTCCACGGCTCCCATGCGGCCAACTGACTGTGATCCATTCGGGAGGTGATGCTGTTGAACGTCGCGTTCAGGACAAAGAACACCACCCAGAATCCGACCTCGAACGGACGGCGCCAGCGTTGGAAGGAACGGTAATCGAAGGAGGGGGATGGCATGGGAGGAGTGTAGCCAGGCATCGAAGCTTATGAGCGGCAAGTAGAGCGCAGCAGCGCACGGGCGCAACCCCAACTCGTCCCTCCCATCCCACCGCTCGTCCCCCAGCTCACCCAATCAATCACTTACGCCACGACAGCTCACCGCCAGCGCGCCAGCATGCCTCCTACTTTCCACCGGGAGCCCACGTCATGAGTGCCACACCCCGCCGCCACGATATCGACGCCCTGCGCGTCCTGGCCTTCGGCCTGTTGATCCTTTACCACCTGTCGATGCTGTACGTCGCCGACTGGGATTTTCACCTCAAGAGCAGCCACACCGCCGAGTGGCTGCAGTACCCCATGCTGTTCCTCAATCGCTGGCGCATGGAGTTGCTGTTCCTGATTTCCGGCCTGGCGGTGCACTTCCTGCGGGGTAGGACCTCACTGCCCAGACTGGCATGGAAGCGCACGGTGCGATTGGTGTTGCCGCTGTTGTTCGGCATGGCCGTGGTGGTGCCGATCCAGCCCTATGTGCAGGGGCTGTCCAACGGGCTGGTACAGCCTGGCTTTGGCGCGTTCCTGCTGCGCTACTGGAGCGGCGGCCCGTGGCCGGCGCATGCCTTTGACGGCTGGCAGTACGGCGTGACCTGGAACCACCTGTGGTACCTGGCCTACCTGTGGAACTACACGTTGGTGTTGCTGATGCTGTTGCCGGCGCTGGAATCGCCGCTCGGACGACGGATAAGGGCGCGAGTCGAAGCGCTGCACGGTCCTGCCCTGCTCGTCCTTCCCGCCATTCCCCTGTTCGTCGCGGGCATGTTGCTCGCCCATCGCTATCCCATGACCCACGCCCTGCTCAACGACTGGTACGCCCACGCGCTCTACGGCACGATGTTCTTCTACGGATATCTGCTCGGCACCGGCTCGCGCCTGTGGGGCGAACTGGCGCGGCTGCGTCGCTACACGCTTGGGATTGCACTGGTGTCGTTCGCGGTGTTCATCGGGCTGGACAGGTTCGGTGATGTCCTGCTGGGGCACGCACCCAACGCGCTGGATCAGGCCATCGGCATGCCGCTGATCCTTGCCGCGCAATTCCTTTATATGTGGACGGCGATCGCCGCCGTACTGGGTTGGGGACACGCGTACCTGAATCGCCCGTTCCGCTGGCTCCCCTATGCACGCGAAGCGGTGTACCCCTGGTACATCCTGCATCAGAGCGTGATGCTGGCCCTGGCATGGTGGCTGTTGCCGCTGGGCCTGGGTGCGGTAGGTGAACCGTTGGCCATCCTGTTGGGAACGATTGCCGGGTGTGCCGTGTCGCACGAGATCATTCGTCGCACAACGTGGCTGCGTCCGCTATTTGGCCTGGAAGCCAGGCAAAGCCCGGCGACGGCTCCACGGGTAGTGCCGCGCTTGGCCGACGATCTGGCCTGATGCAACGACAGGGCGCCAACGTAAGCGGCGCCCTGAGGCTAACTCTCGCTACCCATAGTGGAGTCTAGATGCTCAACCTTGCGAATTTCATCCAGCCAGACCGAGCGTGTCCAATCGGGCGCCTCGGGGCGCTCGAGCCGCACGACACCGTTGACGCCTTCCTTGTGCGCGCCATCGACAAACATCTGCACACTTGGCCTGACGCTCACCACGCCGTCGCACACGCTGCCATCACTCAGGCTCAACGCGACGTGGGCATTGGTCGGCAACTCCTCGACGAGAGCTTCCAGACGGCCGATACCCGCCGGGTCGGTGTACACATGTTCGGCGAACTGACTCATGGCTTGGCTCCGCTTCGATCGTCATATACGAGGCAACCCTAGCCAAAGCGCAGAAAAATGCGGGTCAACGTGGCGATACACGCGTGTGAAGCTTTGCCGGGAACGAGCCATGAGCCGATAATGCGCGTTCTTCGCAAGGACCTCTCATGGCCTCTTCCGCGCTGCCCCAAGCGGATTCATTGATCAAGCACCCTGCGTTTGTCCAGTTCTGGTTTGCGCGCATCGCCTCCAGCTTCGGCTTTCAGATGTTGTCGGTCGCGGTTGGCTGGCAGATCTACGAAGTCACTGGACGCGCCTTCGACCTGGGCCTGATCGGCCTGGTGCAATTTGTACCGTCGTTCCTGCTGGCGCTGCCAGCGGGCCATATGGCCGATCAGTTCGAACGCCGGCGAATCGTGCGTTATGGCTTGATGGTGGAGCTGCTGGCGATCGCCATACTGGCCACCTTGAGCCTGCTTCATTCGGTGCACGAACTGGGCATTCTGGTGCTGGTGTTCATCATCGGCATCGCCAAGGCATTCGAATTTCCCTCGCTGCAATCGATGTTGCCGGCGCTGGTACCCGCGCCGATCCTGCCACGCGCGATGGCCGCAAGCAGCTCGGCCGGCCAGGCGGCGACGATTCTCGGGCCCGCACTAGGCGGCCTGTTGTACGTCGCCGGTCCTGGTGTGGTGTATGTCCTTGCCGGCGTGCTTTACCTGGTCGCCGTGGTGATGATGGGCCTGCTGCGTTACGAACAGGCCCCGCCGCGACGCGAGCCGGCGACATTGAAGACCGTGTTCGCCGGCGTCAATTTCATCCGCCATCGACCCGATGTGCTAGGCGTGATTTCGCTCGACCTGTTCGCCGTGCTGCTCGGCGGCGCAACGGCGCTTCTGCCGATTTTCGCCAAGGACATTTTGCACACCGGGCCGTGGGGAATGGGCTTGTTGCGTGCCGCGCCAGCCGCAGGCGCGTTGCTGATGTCGATCTGGCTGGCACGTCACAGCATGCAGCGACGTGTCGGCCCAACGATGTTCGCCGCGGTCGCGGGCTTCGGTCTGGCAACCCTGGTATTTGCCGTATCCCGAACCTTGTGGCTGTCGCTGATTGCGTTGTTTTCGCTCGGTGCGTTCGACATGGTGAGCGTGGTCATTCGCAGCTCGCTGGTGCAGCTCGATACGCCCGACGATATGCGAGGGCGCGTCAACGCGGTGAACGCGATCTTTATCAACACCTCCAATCAGCTGGGCGAATTCGAATCGGGCATGCTGGCCGCCTGGGTGGGTGCGGTCAATGCCACGCTGATCGGTGGTGTCGGGACATTGATCGTGGTGGGCTTGTGGATTTATCTGTTCCCGACTTTGCGCCGGCGACAGCGTTTGCAGGCCGAGCCTGAAGATGCACAGGTGGCGGAGACTACGGTTTAGCTGTGAGGTCGCGACCGTCCCCAAAGCACTCTATGCCAAGCCTAGGCCAGGGCAAGCTCACGCAACTGCGCAACATCACGTAGCGGTGGCGCGCCGTAGAAACGGCTGTATTCGCGACTGAACTGCGAAGGGCTTTCATAACCCACGCGATGCGCTGCCGAAGCAGCATCGCATTGCTCGGACAGCAACAGGCGTCGAGCTTCCTGCAGGCGCAGCAGCTTCTGATACTGCAGCGGACTCATTGCGGTTATAGCCTTGAAATGGTGGTGCAGCGACGACACGCTCATGTTGACTGTCCGCGCGAGTTCCTGGATTCGCAGCGGCGCGCTGTAATGCTGCCTCAGCCAGTCGATCGCGCGCGCTATCTGCTGTGTCTGGCTACCGGTCATGGCGATCTGACGCAGGCGCGCACCTTGATCGCTGATGATCAGGCGATAAAGCAATTCGCGCTCGATCAAGGGCGCCAGCATCGGAATATCCGCTGGCGTATCCAGCAGGCGCACCAGGCGCAACACGGCATCGAGCATGTCGTGCGATAGCGGACTGATCGACATGCCGCGGCCCGCGGACACCCGGTTCGGTGGCAGATCGGCCGTAAGCAACTGGGCAATACGCGCAGGATCGAGCTGCCACACCACACAAAGGCACGGCGTTTCCGGCGAGGCCTCGGTAACGCTGTAGATCACTGGCAAGTCGATCGTCGTCACCAGATAGTTGGCTTGGTCATAGTCGTAACGCTCGCCCGCCAGGATGACCTGCTTGCTGCCCTGCGCAACCAGCGTCAGCGTCGACGTATAAAGGCCGCACCTGGAAGGGATCGGCTGACTGGAGCGATACAGGTTGAGCCCTGGAATGGCGGTTTCATGGTCACCGTCGGTGACGGCCAATCGGTCAATGCGGGATGCCAGATCCTGCCGTTTCCGCTCCAGCTCCTGGGAGGCTGAATTCTCAATAGCTAGGGACATTGGTGCATTTTCAATTGATAGGCGACGTTACAACATTGCCTGTTCCTGCAAGCTTATGCGAGTGCCCTCCCTTCAGCACAGAGAATCAGGCAAGGATCTCGCAGGATCGAGCTACCGGCCGTCACGCCCTCCTCCCCATACTGCGTGGCGTTCAATGACCTTTGCCGCCCACTCACCCCCAACTGCCTGGAGCTCCGCATGACTCTCGATATTCGCGGCTTTGCCGCTCAGTCCGCGACCACCCCGCTGGCACCTCACTCATTCGTCCGCCGCGATCCGCGCCCGACTGACGTCGTGATCGACATTCTCTATTGCGGCGTCTGCCATTCGGACATCCACCAGGCACGCAACGAGTGGAAGAACAGCATCTACCCGATGGTCCCGGGCCACGAAATCATCGGCCGCGTCAGCTCGGTCGGCGCGCAGGTCAGCAATTTCAAGGCCGGCGATATGGTTGGCGTGGGTTGCATGGTCGATTCCTGCCAGCATTGCGACGCCTGCAACGAAGGCCTGGAACAATATTGCCGCGAAGGCGCGGTGTGGACTTACAACGGTGTCGATCGACGCGACCAGATGCCGACTTTCGGCGGTTACTCCGAGCGCATCGTCGTCGATGACAAGTTTGTCGTACGCATCCCCGATTCGCTCGACGCCAAGGCTGCCGCACCGCTGCTATGCGCCGGCATCACCACCTACTCGCCGCTGAAGTACTGGAAGGTCGGCAAGGGTAGCAAGGTGGCCGTTATCGGCCTCGGCGGCCTGGGCCATATGGGCCTGAAGTTCGCCAAGGCGATGGGCGCCGACGTCACCCTGTTCACTCGTACGCCTGACAAGGAAGCCGAAGCACGTCGCCTGGGCGCCGATCACGTCGTGCTGTCGACTGACGAAAAGCAGATGAAGGCAGTAGCCCGCCAGTTCGATTTCATCCTCGACACGGTCCCCAGTCCGCACGACCTGAATCCGTATCTCGCCACGCTGGCGATGAACGGCACGCTCTGCCTGGTCGGGCTGCTCGAGCCTATCGAACCGGCCGTCGCAGCGGGCAACGTGGTGATGGGGCGCCGCTCGATCTCGGGCTCGGCCATCGGCGGCATCGCAGAGACGCAGGAAATGCTCGACTACTGCGCCAAGCACGGGATTGTCAGCGATATCGAGATGATCGATATCCAGGACATCAATGGTGCCTACGACCGCATGCTCAAGAGCGATGTGCGCTATCGCTTTGTGATCGATATTGCTTCGCTGAAGAAGGCGTCCTGAAGAAATGCGGTGAAGTCGGCCCCTGCCTGGCCTGCAAAGAGTAACGAGTAAAGAGAGAATGCACGGAAGCTTTCGCTTCTTACTCTTTACAGCGCCCATGGCGCGGCTTTACAGGTCGTGCAGCGGCCGACTTCACTGCATCAATGCGCGCCAAGTAACCGGGTAAGGTCGATCGCATTGGCCATTGCCTTGTTGCCAGCATCACCGGGATGCAGGTGGTCGCCGGAATCGTAGGCAGGCAACAGCCGCTGCGGATGAGCGGGGTCGCGCAAGGCCGCATCGAAATCCACCACCGCGTCGAACTCGCCGCTGTCGCGTATCCAGCGATTGACCGCCTGGCGCACACGTTCCTTGTCCGCGCTGTAGTAGCGTTTCATCGGGCTGTCGATCAACGCGCCCTCGAACGGTGTCAACGTCGCACCAGCGATTCGTACGTTATGCAGATGTGCCTGGGCAATCAGCTGGCGGTAACCGGCAATCAGTTGTTCCGGCGACGGCGTGGCGTCGTGCGGACCCAGCGGCGTATCGAGCCAACTGATGTCGTTGATGCCGATCATCACGATCGCAGCCGCGACGCCGGGCTGATCGAGCACGTCGCGGCCGAATCGGGCCAGCGCGTTATCACCCATCTTATTGCGCAAAAGCCGTGCACCCGAGATACCGGCATTCACCACCGCGACATCATGTTGGCGTAGGCGCTGCGCGAGAAAATCCGGCCAGCGCGTATTGCGATCCATCGATGCGCCGGCACCGTCTGTGATGGAATCGCCCAAGGTCGCCACGACTTTCGCTCCCGCATCGGCATCGACCAGGACCGCGCTCAGGAATACGCGCGTTGTCATCGTAGCGTCTGCCTTGATAACGGCATCGGCGGCCTGGTTGCCAGCACCCACGTACGCCGTTTGGCGTGCATCCCAATGAAAGGTTGCCGGCGGCGTCGGTTCGGGCAGGTAAAGACTCACGGCCAGATCGCTCGATGCGTCGACCGTCCATGCCACCGGATCGCTCACCACGAAAGCGCCTGGTGGAATGGAAGCTGTCGATTGACCCGCAAAGGTCAAGGCATGGTCACTACCAATGGCAACGGCTCCATCATTTGCAGCCAGCGCGATATGAGCAGCGCCGATCACCAACGGTGAGTCGCCATAGGCGTTGGACAGCACGATGCGCACCTGCCTGCCACCCAGGCTGATATGCACGTTCTGACGTACGGTCTGATCCCATAAGTGGAACGGGAGGTTCACCGGTAAAGCGAAGTCGCCATCCCAGCGGGCTTCGGGACTGGCTGTCCAGGTTGCAAGCCAATGAGCATGGTCACGCGGTGCTGCGTGCACACCTGCGATTACCAACCATCCGATCACCACGACTGCCAGAAAGTGCCGAATAAAATTCATAGCGATGGTACGCATCAGCTGCGAGCCGCAAGACTTGCCGGCGCACCCGCCACAGGAACACCTCGACGCGTACGATCCAGCCGCACGCTCCAAACGGCAACAGCAAGGCCAGTCAACGTCACCAGCGCAGCCACCCAGGTCACGGAACCAATGCCCGGACCATGCTCGATGATTACGCCACCCAACCATGCACCCAGTGCGTTACCCAGATTGAATGCGGCGATATTGAAGCTCGAGGCCAGGTTCTGACCCGCCCCTTCGGCCTTTTGCAAGACGCGCAATTGCAGCGGCGATACGGTAGCGAACGCCGCAACACCAAGCAGGCCGGTAAAGGCGATAGCCGCCATTTTGTTATGCATCGCAAAGGTCATCGCGAACAGCACGATCGCCAGCGCGATCAGTGAGCCCAGCACCGCGGGTACCAGTTTCTTGTCGGCGAAACGTCCGCCAAGCAGATTGCCGGCAATCAGGCCTACGCCAAAAACGAGCAGGATCGGCGATACGGCGCTGTCGCTGAAGCCGGTCACGCGCGTCAGCATCGGCTGGATATACGTAAACACGGTGAACACGCCAGCGAAGCCCAGCACCGTCATCGACAGGCCAAGCAGGACCTGAGGGCGTGCGACGGCTTTCAGCTCGTCGGCAAAAGCGATGCGTTCCCGAGCACCCTGCTCCGACGGCACCAGTGCGGCGATGATGAAGGTAGCGAGCACACCGATAACCGCTACAGCCCAGAACGTCGCGCGCCACCCCAGATGCAGGCCCAACCAGGCACCGGCCGGCACACCAAGCAAGGTGGCGACGGTCAAGCCGGTAAACATGATCGAAATCGCGGACGCCTTGCGATCGGCCGGCACCATGCCGGTGGCGACGACCGAACCGATACCGAAGAATGTTCCGTGCGCCAACGACGTGAGCACGCGCGCGGCCATCAGGAAGCCGTAGCTCGGCGCCATTGCGCAGGCGATATTCCCGAGCGTGAAGATGATCATCAAGGCGACCAGCGCGGCCTTGCGCGGCATGCGGCTGGTGGCCACCGTCAACAATGGCGCACCTACGAAAACGCCCAACGCGTAACCGGAGATCAACAAGCCGGCGGCGGCAATGGTGACATGCAGATCCGCAGCCACCTGCAGCAGCAGGCCCATGATGACGAATTCGGTGGTACCGATGCCAAAGGCACCGGCGGTAAGCGAGTACAGGCCCCACGGTGTCCTGGGGCGGGAATGTTCGGCCGGAGCCATGGCTTGAGGTCCAAAAAAAAAGAGATGCGCCAGCCTAGGCAGGCGCATATTCTTCAACAACCATCAATAACTGCAATCAGTTTCAACTTATAATTGATAATCATGCAGCGACCCGATGATATCTTCTTGTTTATCAAGGCACTGGACCTTGGGTCGATCAGCGCCGCCGCGCGCAGCCTGGATATCTCGGTGGCCGTCGCCAGCCAGCGACTGAAGCGACTCGAGCGAGAGCTGGGCGTTCGCCTGTTGCACCGGACGACCCGCCACCTGCACGCAACACCCGAGGGCGCGCTCCTGGCCGAGCAGGGCCGCACATTGATCGATGACCTGGATGCGCTCACGTCCGGCTTGCGCAGCGCGAGCCTGGGTATCAGCGGCACGCTTCGCGTCACGATGTCGGCAACGTTTGGCCGTCTATACGTATCGCCGCTGCTGCCGCTTTTCCTTGAGCGCCATCCGGAAGTGAAGCTCAGCGTGCATCTGACCGACCAACTGGTCGACCTGGTCAGCTCCGGGCTGGACCTGGCCATCCGCATCGGCCGACTGAGCGATTCCAGCCTGGTTGCGCGGCGCATCGCCTCCAATCATCGTGTGCTGTGCGCATCGCCTGACTACCTGCGCAAGCATGGTGCTCCAGGCAAGCCCGATGACCTGGCTCGCCACGATTGCCTGGTGCAGGTCGGCAACCAGGGCCGCCACGATGTGTGGGAAATGAGCGACCGCAGCGGCGAAACCTACCGGGTACGTGTGGACGGCCGCATCGAAAGCAATTTCGGCGACCAGCTGCGCGATGCCGCGCTGGCCGGGATCGGCATAGCCCAGCATTCCATCTGGCACATCCATGACGACCTGCGCAGCGGGCGCCTGCAAGTCGTGCTACCCGACTATGCCTTGCCCGATTCGGGTATCCATGCCGTCACGCCGCAACGGCGCCTGGTGCCGCACCGTGTCCATGCGTTTGTGGATTTTTTGAGTGAGCGGCTCGCGGAGAACCCCGTATGGAAAGCCGGCTGAGCATTCAACTGTTCCGGTGAAAATCGTCAAGTCGGCCACTGCGTGACCTATAAAGAGGAAAGGGTAAACGGAGAAAGCAAAAAGCCACGCGCCACCGCATTTCGGCTTTTCCCCTTTACCCTTTACAGCGCCAATGGCGCGACTTCACAGGCCACGCAGTGGCCGACTTGACGCTTTCACTAGCGACCCAATCGCCGACTTTAATTGGAGATGCCCTTGATCCTCGTCCACCACCTCAACGACTCACGTTCGCAGCGCATCCTGTGGTTGCTGGAAGAGCTGGGTCTGCCCTACGAGGTCAAACGCTACGAACGCGACCGAAAGACGATGTTCGCGCCGCCGGAACTCAAGCGCATTCATCCGCTAGGCAAGTCACCGGTGATCGTCGATGGCGAGTTGGTACTGGCCGAGTCGGGGGCGATCATCGAGTACCTTGCAGGCCACTACGGCGGCGGGCGCCTGTTGCCGGCCGCCGGTACGCCCGAGCGACTGCGTTGCACCTACTGGCTGCACTACGCCGAGGGCTCGGCGATGCCGCCGCTATTACTGAAACTGGTGTTCCAGCGCGTGGCGACGACGCCTGCGCCATTCTTCATCAAACCGGTATTGCGCGGTGTCTCGGACAAGGCACTTCGTGGCTTCGTCGATCCCCAGGTGAAACTTCACCTGGACTACCTCGAAGGCGAACTGGGCAAGGCTGCCTGGTTTGCCGGCGATGAATTCAGCGCAGCCGACATCCAGCTCAGCTTCCCGCTGGAGGCGGCAGCCAGCCGCGCTGGCCTGGACGCCGCCACCTACCCGAGGCTTTGGCAATTTCTCGAACGCATCCACGCACGGCCAGCCTATCAGCGAGCCCTGGAGCGGGGCGGCCCCTTCATGACTGCCTGAAATGCGGGTGGGCGCACATTTTGACGCCCCACCGACATCGACGTAACACCGGCGTCAACCTTTCACGAAGCTGACGCGTTCTTGTCTTGACCCGTGCAGGCGGGCCGAACACGTCGGTGAAAGGGGGGATGCGCAGATCATGCGTCGCACGTTTGTAGTGGGTTGCCCGCGCTCAGGGACGACGGTCGTCCAGGCCATGCTCGCCCGCCACCCCGAAGTCTTCACCCTGCCCGAAACCGCATTCTTCCTTCGCCTGCTGGGCGGGACTGCCTATCGCTGGGGTGATCGGGACGCCAAGGCGCCCCGCGAGCGGCTTGCACGCCGGCTCGGGCTCGCCCGGCGCTACGGCCGGCGCGAGTTTCTGGATCTGCAGCGCAGCTTGCTAGGCAAGTTGCCACCTCACAGCCATGCACCTTGGCGAGAAGAGACCTGCGCAACGCGTTTCTTCGAGATCCTCGATAACCTCACTGAACGAGCTTCCCGCTCGATGTGGATCGAAAAAACGCCGGCGCACCTGCTTTATCTCGACGACATCGAGCACTACCTGCCCGACGCGCGCTTCGTGCACGTGATTCGCCCCGGCATCGACGTCATGGCCTCGCTGCTCGACGCCAATATGCGCTACGACGCCAGCAACGCCTTCGGCGGCGACCTCGCCCGCTGGGTGGGCCGCTGGAACCGTGCGGCCGAAATCCATCGTGCCCACATCGGCTCACCGCATCATCATTTCGTGTTTCTGGAAGACCTCACGCGTGACCCGGACGGCGAATGGCAACGCCTTTGCCAGTTCCTTGAGCTTCCGGCGGAGGCCAGGTTGGACGAGGCCTGCAAGCAGACCATCAGCTATCCGGAACTCGAACCCTGGAAGCAGGCCGCGCTCAGCGGCCAGCCACACCAGACCGCCAGCAAGGTCAACGAGGTCTTCGGGCCGCGCCTGCGCGATTGGCTGCGGCACAAGCTGGTTTCGTACGAAGCGCTGTATGCCGCGAGCAGCCTGGCATTCGAGCGCAGCGAGAGCTATGGCCATAACCCGGCAGAAAAAGCTTTGCCCGGCAAGGCAGCCGATAGCGGCAGGGCGCAAGGCCACAACGCTCGTCGCGCCTCCGGGCAAAGCGGTTCCTGAACGCCCGACCCGCTCATTTACACATCGGTCACGGTGGGGCTGGCAGTTTTTGGGACCGAACCCCAAGGAGACAGCCATGAGCAGACAACGCGATATTCAGGACAGCATCAACGGCGTCGGCGAACGCGTCAGTGAGCGTGTGCGCCACTATGCCGGCGAAGCCGCCGAGCGCGCTGGCAGCCTGGCCGAGCGTGGCCGCGACGCTGGCCGCCGTTTCAGCAGCAAGCACGTCGGTTATAGCCGCCGCGTGGCCCACGCCGCGGAAGACCTGGCCGACGAAGCCAATTACCAGTATCGACGCCTGCGACGTCAGGTGAAACGCCATCCGACCGCGGCTGTGGCGATTGTCGCTGGCACCGTAGGGGCGTTCTTCCTGTTACGACATATTTTCCGCAGCGACGACGATTGAGCCGACGCGTATATCCATAAAAAAGAACCCGCCAGATGGCGGGTTCTTTTTTGCCTGACCTTCGACGTTATACGGTCTGCGGGTTGGGCTTTTCAGGATCGAGCTTGTAGGTCTTGATGGCGCGCGCGACATCCTTGGCGTTGACCTTGCCATCCTTCGCAAGCGCAGCCAGCGCGGCGTGTGCGATCCAATAGCGGTCGACCTCGAAGAAACCACGCAGGTGATCGCGCGTATCCGAGCGACCGTAGCCATCGGTACCGAGCACGGTGTAGCGCATGCCGTCCGGCATGAACGCACGGATCTGGTCGGCATACTCGCGCACGTAGTCCGTGGCAGCGATCGCCGGCCCCTGATGGTCCTGCAACAGGCCGGTGACATACGGCACGCGCTGCTCCGATTCCGGATGCAGGCGGTTCCAGCGCTCGGCATCGAAACCTTCGCGACGCACCTCACTGAAGCTGGGCACCGACCAGATGTCGGCGCTGACACCGAAATCCTTCTCCAGCAGTTCGGCGGCAGCGATCACCTCGCGCAGGATCGTACCCGAACCAAGCAGCTGCACGCGCGGCTCGCCCTTCTTCGGCTTGCCAGCGTCCTTGAACAGGTACATGCCCTTGATGATGCCTTCCTCGACGCCCTGCGGCAGGTCGGGATGGCTGTAGTTCTCGTTCATCACGGTGATGTAGTAGTAGACGTCTTCCTGCTCCTGGAGCATGCGACGCGTACCGTCCTGCATGATCACGGCGATCTCATAGGAGAAGGTCGGATCGTACGACTTGACGTTGGGGATCGAGCCGGAGAGCAGATGCGAATGGCCGTCTTCGTGCTGCAGGCCTTCACCATTGAGCGTGGTGCGACCGGCGGTACCGCCGATCAGGAAGCCGCGCGCGCGCATGTCGCCGGCAGCCCAGGCCAAGTCGCCGATGCGCTGGAAACCGAACATCGAGTAATAGATGAAGAACGGCAGCATCGGCTGATTGCTGAGGCTGTAGCTGGTGGCAGCCGCCATCCACGATGCCATGCCGCCGGCCTCGGAAATGCCCTGCTGCAGCACCTGGCCCTTCTGGTCTTCGCGGTAATACAGCAGCTGGTCGGCGTCCTGCGGACGGTACTTCTGGCCGAACGGCGCGTAGATGCCGATCTGGCGGAACATGCCTTCCATACCGAATGTGCGCGCTTCGTCGGCCACGATCGGCACGATGCGCTCGCCAATCTGCTTGTCGCGCAGCATCAGGTTCATGCCGCGCACCAGCGCCATGGTGGTGGAGATTTCGCGATCGCCGGTGCCCTTGGTGATCTGCTCGAACGCCGCCAGTTCCGGCGCCTTGAGCTGGACGTCGGTCTTGCGGCGACGCTGCGGCAGCGCACCGCCCAAGGCACGACGGCGCTCGAGCATGTACTGCACTTCCGGCGAATCCTTGCCGGGATGGAAATACGGCACATCACCCAGCTTGTCGTCCGTCACCGGAATGTTGAAGCGGTCGCGGAAGTGGCGCACGGCCTCGGCATCGAGCTTCTTCTGCTGGTGCGTCGGGTTCTGCGACTCGCCGGCCGCGCCCATGCCGTAGCCCTTGACCGTCTTGGCCAGGATCACCGTCGGCATGCCCTTGGTGTTCACTGCCGCGTGGTAGGCCGCGTAGACCTTGTGCGGGTCGTGGCCGCCACGGTTCAGGCGCCAGATGTCGTCGTCGGACAAGTTGGCGACCAGTGCCGCGGTTTCCGGGTACTTGTTGAAGAAATGCTCGCGCGTATAGGCGCCACCGAAGGCCTTGCAGGCCTGGTATTCGCCGTCGACGGTTTCCATCATCAGCTTGCGCAGCACGCCCTTGGAATCGCGCGCGAGGAGCGGATCCCAGTAGCTGCCCCAGACCAGCTTGATCGCGTTCCAGCCGGCACCGCGGAACACGCCCTCGAGCTCCTGGATGATCTTGCCGTTGCCGCGCACCGGGCCATCGAGACGCTGCAGGTTGCAGTTGATCACGAAGATCAGGTTGTCCAGGCCTTCGCGACCGGCCAACGAGATGGCACCCAGCGACTCGGGCTCATCGGTTTCACCGTCGCCCAGGAAGCACCACACCTTACGGTCGCTCTTGGGCACCAGGCCGCGATGCTCGAGGTATTTCCAGAACTGCGCCTGATAGATTGCCTGGATGGGACCCAGGCCCATCGATACCGTCGGCACCTGCCAGTAGTCGGGCATCAGCCAGGGATGCGGATAGGACGACAGGCCGCGGCCCTTGCCGGCCACTTCCATACGGAACAGGTCGAGCTGCTCTTCGCCCAGGCGGCCTTCGAGGAACGAGCGCGCGTACACGCCCGGGCTGGAGTGGCCCTGGTGGAACACCAGGTCGCCCGGATGCTCGGCGCTCGGTGCGCGCCAGAAGTGGTTGAAGCCGACGTCGTACAGCGTCGCCGACGAGGCGAAGCTCGCGATATGGCCGCCCAGCTCACCAGGCTTACGATTGGCGCGAACCACCATGGCCATCGCGTTCCAGCGGATCAGCGTACGGATACGCCATTCCAGCGCGGCGTCGCCAGGGCTCTTGGCTTCCTGATTCGGCGAGATGGTGTTGATGTATTCAGTGGTCGGGTCGAACGGCAGGTAACCGCCCGCGCGACGGGTCGAGTCGACCATCCGCTCCAGGAGGTAATGCGCGCGTTCGGTGCCGTCATGGCTGATCACCGCATTGAGCGATTCCACCCATTCCTGGGTTTCGGTGGGATCGAGGTCCTGGTGCAGGATATCGTCGAGCTGATCCATGGGGAGCGTATCTCCGCGGCGCCGTGGGGCTTGGCCGCTGTAGGTGAATCGCCTCCGCGAGGGGAAGCGGGGAACCCTCCGAGTTTAGCTCTGAAGCGCCTTTCCGCCAATTGAAAAACGCCACAATACGGCGGCGAATGGCTGATATGCGCCACCTGAAAGCCCTCTTCGCCGCCAGCAGGGCAGCCGTTATCCTCGCCCACCAGGATCAAACCATCAGGGGAAGACACTTCATGCGTAAGGGACTATGCGTCGCGGCCATCATCGCCAGCTTCATCGCTGGGCAAGCCATGGCCGCCGATCTCAAGGTGGCCCCGGTCAAGGGCAGCGACAAAGACGACGTAGCCAGCTACTACGACCAGGGCGGCAAGCTGCTCAAGGCACTGGAATATCGCGACACGGACGGGTCTTACCGGATTCTGGCTTTTGGCGGCAACGACCACGGCAAGACCATCGACGACAAAAGCTACGTTTCACTGCATGCCTATGGCCTGTTGCAGGACCATGGCGGCTACATCACCAAATGGGAAATCAAGGACAACAACGGCAGCTTCCTGTGCGGCGTGCAGATGCTGACGAATCTGGTGAATGTGATCGCTGCCGGCGATGGCGAGCCCTTGGTCGTAGTGCCCTACTGGATAGCCTGCGACGGCCTCGACGGCACCTCCGTCAAGCTCATCATGGTCTACAAAGACCAGAAATATGCGATCCGCGGCAACTTGCCCAATCAGGACACCGACACGGTGTGGCACAAGCCAGGTAGCAATTTCAGCCAGTTGCCGCCCCTGGTGCAGAAAACGGCGGAAGCGTATTGGCAGAAGGTGGAGGCCGCCGCAAAGAAAGCGGCGAACTGGAGCGATCCGGGCGGCAGTTGAGAACCCCATCGACCCTGCAACATCGGGCACGCCTAAGATCGCCCACACGATTGCGCGATGAATTGTCGCTCTCGGTTAACCGTTAGCCGGCATCCGCAGAACAAGGCGATTCCATAAATTCCTTCGTAAGCCATGGCATCTCGTCGTGGCACTCAGCGAAGGAACAGAAATGAAATCACCGTATACGAAACATTCTGCAAATCAGCAGCACCGCCTGATTGTTCGCCTGCTATCTCTGTGCATTATCACCGCTCAGGTGCAGGCCCAGGAACTGACCGACATACAGGCCTCGATGGCCTATGCGTCCGGCGATCCGATCATTACGACCATTGGCGCGATTGCCCAGCGCGCCGAACAAGGACAGCCGTTGCGGTGACGGAGCCGCGCATGTGTTGTAGTGGCATGCGCGGCATATTGGGCGAGACCCGATGGCCAGATGGTCAGCCGCGCCGCTCTTCCTGTGCCGCGCGAATCTGCGCGTCCACCGCCGCGATCGCCGTCATGTTCACCACACGGCGCGGCGTCGATGCCGGCGTCAGGATGTGCGCTGCCTTGTCCACGCCCATCAGGATCGGACCAATCGCAACGCCATCGGTCATCACGCGAACCATGTTGTAGGTGATGTTGGCGGCGTCGAGGTTGGGCATCACGAACAGGTTGGCGCGGCCGCTCAGCGTGCTATTGGGGAAGATCAGATGACGTACGTTCTGGTCCCATGCACTGTCGGCCTGCATCTCGCCATCGACTTCCAGCTTGGGCATGCGCTGGCGAAGGATCTGGTAGACCTTGCGCATCTTGGCCGCGCTCGGGTTGTCATGGCTGCCGAAGTTGGAATGCGACAGCAACGCCACCTTCGGCTCGATGCCGAACAGCTTGAGGCGATAGGTCGCCTGCAGGGTTGCTTCGGCGATCTGTTCGGCGGTCGGGTCGAGCTGCACATGCGTATCGAGGAAGAACCATGCGCCCTTGTCGTTGATCACGCCGGTCATTGCCGAGGTGCAGCTGACGCCCGGATCCAGCCCGAACACGCTGCGCATGTAGCCGAGCTTTTTGTGATAGCGACCGACCAGACCGCAGATCATCGCATCCGCTTCGCCACGCTCGACCATGATCGAGGCAATCAGCGAGGGGCGTGAACGCAGCAGGTTCTTTGCGGCCGCCGGCGATACGCCGCGGCGCTCGGTCAGCGCATGATATTGCTGCCAATAGTCGTTGAAGCGCGGATCATCGTTGATATTGGTCAACTCGTAATCCACGCCCTCGCGCATACGCAGGCCGAGTCGCTGAATGCGCGTTTCGATCACGTCCGGGCGGCCGATCAGGATCGGAAAGGCCAGCTTCTCGTCGATCACCGTCTGCACGGCGCGCAATACCGTCTCTTCCTCGCCTTCGGAATAGACCACGCGTTTGCGGTCGGCGCGAGCGCGCTCGTACACCGGCTTCATGATCAGGCCGGTGCGGTAGATGAACTGATCGAGCTTCTCGACATAGGCTTCCATGTCGACGATCGGACGCAGTGCCACGCCAGAATCCATCGCGGCACGCGCGATCGCCGGCGCCAGCATCACCAGCAAGCGCGGATCGAACGGACGCGGGATCAGGTATTCCGGCCCGAACGTCGGCACGTCGCCACCATATGCACCGGCCAGATCGCCCGCTTCCATCCTTGCCAGCTCGGCGATGGCGCGCACGCAGGCCAGCTTCATCGCTTCGTTGATCACCGTGGCGCCGACATCGAGCGCACCGCGGAACAGATACGGAAAGCACAAGGCGTTGTTGACCTGGTTCGGGTAATCCGAACGGCCGGTGGCGATGATGCAATCCGGACGCACCTGTTTGGCGTCTTCGGGCAGGATTTCCGGCGACGGATTGGCCAGCGCCAGGATGATCGGACGTGGCGCCATGGTGGCGACCATTTCCGGCTTGAGGATGCCGCCGGCGGAAAGGCCGAGAAAGATATCCACGCCATCGACAATCTCGGCCAGCGAGCGCTTGGGCGTATCGCGCGCATAGCGCTGCTTGTCCGGGTCCATGTTGTCGCGACCGTTGTAAAGCACGCCGTCGCGATCGAAGCCGAGAATATTCTCAGGTTTCAGGCCCAGCGCCACCAGCATGTCCAGGCAGGCGATACCCGCCGCGCCGACACCCGTAGTGGCCAGTTTCACGTCCGCGATCTTCTTGCCGACGACTTCCAGCGCATTGATCACTGCCGCGCCCACGATGATCGCCGTGCCGTGCTGGTCATCGTGGAATACCGGGATCTTCATTCGCTCGCGCAGCTTGCGCTCCACGATGAAGCATTCCGGCGCCTTGATGTCTTCCAGGTTGATGCCGCCGAAGGTCGGCTCCAGGCTGGCGATGATGTCGACCAGCTTGTCCGGATCGTTCTCGTTGATCTCGATATCGAACACATCAATGCCGGCGAATTTCTGGAACAGCACGCCCTTGCCTTCCATCACCGGCTTGCCGGCCAGCGGCCCGATGTTGCCCAGCCCCAGCACGGCGGTACCGTTGGTGATCACCGCCACCAGGTTGCCGCGTGCGGTCAGCTCGCTGGCCTGATGCGGATCCTCGACAATCGCCTCACAGGCATAAGCCACGCCCGGCGAGTACGCCAGCGACAGATCGCGCTGAGTAACCATGGGCTTGGTGGCGGTAACTTTGATTTTGCCCGGACGCGGAAGGCGGTGATATTCGAGTGCTGCCTGCCTGAGATCGTCTGAGATGGCCATCGGTGTCCTGCTTGGAAAAAGGATAAGGAAGGGAAGTGGGCGGAGCCTGGCGAATGCCGGCCCTATAGACCTCGGATGTTATCACCCTCGCCCCTGCACGCCCCCGCCAAAACGCTGAATGCGACACATCCGAATCACTCGATACCTTTTCCGCACTGCAGCAAGGCAACCCACCCACGCATCGTCATCTGACCTCAAGTCGCCGAAGCGACTCAATAGCCGGAAGGTGTGGGTTGCACGCAGCCTTAAAGCCCCAGCGAGATTTCCTCGGCCTGCACCTTGCCCATGTGGATACGGTTGACGAACAGCGAGAAAGCCAGCTTTCCGGCCAGCCCGTGCACATGCTGCATCCACGGCGGCAGCCAGCGCGGCGGCAGGATCGCGCCGGAGGCGAAATGCGGCTCCAGGGTCATGACATCGTGCAATGCCAGCTTGCCTGCGAACAGATGTCGCAACATATCCATGCGGCGCTGCTTCAACGCCCAGCGGAAGAAGGTATGCACGGCGAGCAAACCAGACAGGTACACATTGTCTTTGGCGAACGCTGCGCCACCGGTCAGCGGCACGCCGCGAAACACGCGCTGCGCCGAATGAAAGCTATCGGCAGGCGATTGCCCGAACGCCTTGAAATACTTGTACACCTCGACGAAGTCCGCACCGTTGAGCGCCATGTCGATGGCGATGATGCGCAGGCTGATGCGCTTGAGCCGCGCGATATCGATGGCACCGGACATCAGTTCGGCGAATACCGCCAGGCCTTCCTGCGTTGCGGTCACACGCGGCGAGGTACGTGCCAGCGATGCCAGCAAGGGTTGCGCGCGGCCGTTGAGCGCAGTCAACGAATGCACGAAAGCCTCGTGCGCAAGCAACTGGTGGCGGTCGTATTCATTGAAACGCGTGCCGCCGCGCAGACGCACGCGGGTGGCGCCGGCCGCCGCCTTGGCGGTCAACTCGTCGTCGACCTCGACGCTGATGATACCCGCGCCGAAAAACGCATCCAGGGTCTTGGCCAGGTCGGCGCGCAAGGCTTCGGCAGACAGCGTGGTACCGATGTCGGCGTCTTCCAGGTCGGCGCCCAGTTCGTCGGCCAGTTCGACGAAATAGTTGGCCGCATCCAGGTTGCTGCGATTGCTGCCCGGAATCGAATCGCCAGGACGGCCATACAGCGCGATCGACGGCTCGGTCACTCCTGCCGTACCGACGGCTTCGAGCATTTCTGCGGCGATGCGCCAGGACTCGGCGGTGCGCTTGAGATAGTCGCCCAGCGGATCGTCGTCGCCCGCCTCGCGCTCGATCGCTGCCAGCTCGGCACGCGCATCGGCCAGATCGGGGCGCTGATAGCGCACCTCGGGCAACGCATAATTGCCCTTGGTATAGGCCTCGATCATCCGATCTTCCAACGAAGCCGGCCATGCCACCGTCGGCAGGATGCGGATACCGCGTACCGCCGCCAGCAGGCGCTGATCCAGATCGGCATAGCGTTGCAGTTCGGGAGCCACCTGATGATTAGCGTTCATCGATTGCTCCGGCGCAATGCGTCGATGCGATCGATCAGCTCTTCAGCAATCGGGTCGAGTTTGGTCATACCAAGAAAAAGCATGGGCCTGCGGCCTACGGGAACGAAATCGATATCACGGCCCAGGCGTGTGCTGTTACGCAGGCGCAGGCTGATGCGGCGCGGATTGACTGAGTTGAGCGAGTTGACATTGATCACTTCGGTCAGGGCAATACGCAGCTGTTCATCGCCTTTTTTGACGATCACGGTGTCGCCCTCGAGCATGACCTCATCGACCAGGCCAGTGAGCAGGCGATGAAACACGACAAAACCGACGACAAACATCATGATCGGTATGACCACGGCCATCGGGTCGATCGGTGGGCGCTCGCCAACGTGCTGGCGAAAAGGCCCAGTGTGGCCAAAGAGCCCCGCAGTGATACCGATGCCTACAATGCCCAGCCAGATCGCCGGAAACACTCGCTTGTAGAAAAACGTGCTGGAAGAAGACAACCGACGCATCGAAGCCGCCTACCTATTGATACACCGCCGATACTAGAGCCAAACGCTTGTGCTGAACGAGGGGATCAATCGCGATCGCGCGAACCGCGTGGGCTATGCGGCCTTGCGGGTGGACGCCCGCCGCGCTGGCGACGCAGCCTGGCTTCGAGCGTGGCTGCCTGCTCCTCGCGCTCATCGCGCAGCTTCAGATAATTGCGCCAGCGCTCGTGCGACAGCTCGCCACTGTCCAACGCAGCCTGCACTGCACAACCGGGCTCGCTGCCATGACCGCAGTCGGCGAATCGACAGGTTTCCGCAAGCTCTTCAATATCCGCAAAGAGATCGAGGTTTTCATCGCCGGTCAGCTTGAGCTCGCGCATCCCAGGCGTATCGATCAGGCAACCGCCACTGGGCAGTTCCAGCAGCGCACGATGCGTGGTGGTGTGGCGACCGCGACTGTCGTGTTCGCGTACCGCGTTGGTAGCCATGCGCTCGCTGCCCAGCAACGTGTTGGTCAAGGTGGACTTGCCCGCACCCGACGAGCCGACCAGTACGGCACTGTCGCCCGGCTGCAGATACGGCATCAACACGGCCACGCTGGCCGGGTCCTTGCCATTGATCGGATGCACCGGCGTGCCGACAGGCAGGCGCGAACGCAACGCTTCGATCATCTCGGCAGCATCATCGCGGGTGTCGAGCTTGCTCAACAGCACGACCGGTTGGGCACCCGAGCCTTCGGTCAACGACAAATAGCGCTCGATGCGTGCCGGGTTGAAGTCGCCATCGAGGCCGGTCAGCACCAGGACGTAATCGATATTGGCGGCAATCGACTGACGCTCGTAACGCTCGCCGGCCGCGGCGCGCGACAGCAAGGTGCGGCGTGGCAGCACCTTGACTATATGCGGCGGCTTGCCCTCTTCGATCTCGACGAAATCGCCTACGGCCGGGCGTTCGACCGGGTCGAGGTTGCGCTTGAGAAAATGCCCTGCCGGCTGCGCGCCGAACAGGTTCTCGCCATCGTGCAGCTCGTAGCCCGCACGGTGTTGCGCGACCACACGGGCCAGCCGATGGCCGTCAGCCGGCAAAGTGTCGCCGCGCCAGCCGATACGGCGTAGGCGCTCGATCGATTCGGAATCCGTCATGGGACGCCATTATGCCTGCTGCCAGGCGCATGGAGGGTAAATCCGCTCGCTGCGCGAGCTGTAAATAGTCAGTGGTCAATGGTAAAAGGCCGGCCCCAACGGGCGACCTTACTCGTTACTCACTGCCCGCGTATGGCCTGCGAAGCGGCCGGACTCCTCCATTTGGTGCCTCGCACCAAACCACGCAACACTGCTAGCATCCGGGCTGACATCAGCCGGACACATTTCAAGGACTCCCTAGCAGTGGCTTCGATCAAGCCCAGTGCGCACCTGGCGGACGTGCGCTATGAAATTCGCGGTGCATTGACTCGTCGCTCGCGCGAGCTCGAGGCTGCCGGGCTGCCGATCATCAAGCTCAATATCGGTAACCCCGGCCGTTATGGCTTTGAAACACCGGCCCACCTCCGCGACGCGATCGGCGCGCACCTGCGTGACAGCGAGGCCTATGGCCACGAGCAAGGCCAAGAGGAAGCGCGCGAAGCGATTGCCCGCCAGCAGCGCCAGCGTGGCGCAGCCGGCGTGGAAATCGAACGTATCTTCGTCGGCAACGGCGTCAGCGAGCTGATCGACCTCAGCCTTCGTGCCTTGCTTCAACCTGGCGATGAAGTGCTGCTGCCCAGTCCCGACTACCCGCTGTGGAGCGCCGCCACCATCCTCAACGATGGCAAGCCGCGCTACTACCGCTGCCTCGCGGAAAACGACCACCTGCCCGATCCTGCGGAAATCGAATCGCTGGTCACACCGCGTACGCGTGCCCTGGTCCTGATCAACCCCAACAACCCGACCGGTGCCGTTTACCCACGCGAGCTGCTCGAACAGATCGTTGCCGTCGCGGCAAGGCACAACCTGTTGCTGCTCAGCGACGAGATCTACGACGAGATCCTCTACGACAGCACTACCTTTCAACCTCTGGCCGAAGTCGCCGGCGACCTGCCCTGCGTCAGCTTCGGTGGCTTGTCCAAGGTGCATCGCGCCTGCGGCTATCGCGTGGGCTGGATGAGTCTCTCGGGCGACCCCGCCCGCACCACCGACTATCGCGATGCGCTGCAACTGCTGGCTGCCTTGCGCCTGTGTGCCAATGTCACCGCGCAATGGGCAGTGCGTCCGGCACTGGAAAGCGCTGCCACCATCGGCGCATTGACCACGAACGGCGGCCGCCTTCACGAGGCGCGCCGCGCGGTGCTCGAAGGCGTAGCGGCCAGCCAGTACCTGGACCTGGTATCGCCAGCGGGGGCGCTTTACGCCTTCCCGCGCATTCGCGCCGATCGATTGGCCGATTTCGACGACAACGCCTTCGCCCTGCGCCTGCTGGAAGAAGAATCCGTCTTGGTCGTGCCCGGCAGCAGTTTCAACGTGCCGCATAGCCGCCATCTGCGCCTGACACTGCTGCCGCCGCCGGATCAATTGCGCGAAGTGTTCGTACGGATGGAACGCGTGCTCGAACGCATGGCGACGGAGCAGACACCTCGCAGCACCGCAACCGCGGCCGTCGCTTAACTCGCGTGCGTTATCTCGCGCTGGGCGATTCCTACACCATCGGCGAAGGTGTCGCCGATGCCGAGCGCTGGCCGGCCCAGCTGGTTGCACGGCTGCGCCGCGAAGACGTCATCGTCGACGAACTGCAGATCGTGGCTACCACCGGCTGGACGACCGACGAACTGAGTACGGCGATGGATGCCGCGCTACTTGCACCGCCGTACGACCTGGTCAGCCTGCTGATCGGCGTCAACAACCAGTACCGGGGACGCAGCGTCGACGAGTATCGAGGCCAATTTCAGCAGCTGCTGGACCGTGCCATCGCGCTGGCCGGCGCACGTAGCGAACGGGTTTTCGTTCTCTCCATTCCGGACTGGGGAGTGACCGCCTTCGGTCACCAATCCGGTCGCGACATTGCTCAAATCGCCCATGAACTGGACGCCTATAACGCCGCCGCACGAGATATCTGCATCACCCGGAAGGTCGCCTGGGTGGATATCACACCGTTGTCGCGGACCTGGCCAGCCCAGGTGACCAGCGATGGATTGCACCCTTCGGGCGAGCAGTACGGCCTATGGGCAACCGAGGCGTGGCCTGCCGTCCGCGGTGCGCTGGCACCCTGAATCGCCCTGCACCGCAACATGATTGCAACCGATCCGCCATCGTGCGGAGACTAAGTGCGAGCAGACTGGCATCCCGGTTAACCACCGGAGTCACGCGTCATGGCGACCTACCACTGCCGCAGCGCTTTTATATCCGACGTCCATCTGGGCACGCCCGACTGCAAAGCCGGCTATCTGCTCGACTTCCTGCGCCAACTGCGCTGCGAGAAGCTTTATCTCGTTGGCGACATCATCGATATGGAAGCCTTGGCCAAAAGGACCTGGTGGCACCCCGACCACGGGGCCGTACTGGCCGAAGTGCTGGATATGGCCCGTCGCGGCGTCGAAGTGACCTATATCCCTGGCAACCACGACGCCCCCATGCGTGGCCTCGCCGGCCAATCCTTTGGCGGCGTGAAAATCGAGCTCGATGCCATCCATGAAGGCGCCGACGGCCGCCGCTATCGCGTCAGCCATGGCGACGAATTCGACCCCGAACAGATCGGTCGCACCTGGCTGATTCATCTGGGCGAGGTGATGCATCGCTTCATCTGCTGGACCAATCGTCGCGTGCACAAGATGCGGCAGCGAATGGAACTGCCTTATCTGCCGCTATCGATCATCATCAAGTCGCACATCGGCAAGGCGCTGTCCTACATCCGCTCGTACGAAGAGCGCGTTGCCGCCGATGCGCGCGAGCGCGGCTTCGATGGTCATATATGCGGTCACATCCATTTCGGCCACGTGCGCGCAATGGATGGCGTGCTCTATCTCAACGACGGCGACTGGGTGGAACACTGCACCGCCCTGGTTGAGGACGACACAGGCGCAATGGAATTGCTGCACTGGAGCGAGCAGCCGGCAGCGCTGGGGCGCGCGAGCCGCGAGGTTGTGCTGCCTTCTCCGGGTGCTGGTCTGGCGTTGGCGCCACTGGCAAATATGAGGAAGGATCTGTCGGAGTTGCGCACTGCTGCATGATGTTGGTGGGATGATCGCGATTTCGGGCTTTCTTGTTGTTGTCTTTGTGTTGGCTGCCGGCGACCCACACCAGAAACAACAATGAGAACCCTCGATGCTATTCGAGGCCCTCCTGAAGTCACCCTCACAAAAAAGCGAGTTTTTCCGGACTCGCATCACCAGGGGTACGACGCAAGCGCACCTGGAAACACGCACCACCTCCACTCGCTTCGACCGCGTCGATACGCCCCCCATGCCGCGTAACAATTTCCTGTACCAGATGCAGGCCGAGCCCCGTGCCCTTGCTGCTTGGCCGCACGCGGTAGAACGGCTCAAAGATGCGCAGCCTTTCCTCCGCCGGTATACCCGGCCCCTGGTCGCTGACAGCGAAGCCAGCATCGACAACATCCACCGTGATCAATCCACGCCCGCCGCCGTGAGCAATGGCGTTCTGGATCAAGTTGGTCAGGACACGCGAAAGCGACAGCTGGTCGCCAATGATCGACACCGGGGTTTCGGGCGCATCCAGCGCGAGCTCGTAACCGGCATCCACGACCAGCGGCGCCACGTCTGCGGTCACCTCACGACACAAAACCACCAGGTCCAACGGTTCGAGGCTCGCCACGTCCTTGCCAAGCCGCTGCAGATCGAGCAACTGCTCGGCGAGATTCGCCAGTCGCGCCACATCCGTGAGCAGGCGGGTGCGGTCCGGCCCCGGCGCGAGCGCTTCAAGCCGCGCCTCGATGATCGCGATAGGCGCTCGCAACTCGTGCGCAGCGCCCACAAGAAAGCGATCGCGCGCGTCGTAGCCTTCGTTGAGTCGCTCCAGCGCCGCATTGAATGCACGCACCAGCGGCTGCAATTCACGCGGCACCGAGCGATCGGCTAGGCGGGCGCCGCGTTCGTCGATATTGATCGCCTGGGCCTGCGCCGCGACCTCTGCAACCCCGGCCATGGCTCGACGAATCAGCCACGGCACGCCGATTAAGGTCAGCAAGCCGAGTGGCAGGGCCATGCGCCAACCCAGATAGGCGACAAGTTTTACGAACAGCACGCCTGGCCCGGACAAGGGGGCACCGCCAGCAATGACATGGATGCGCCCGATCGACGTATCGGCCACATAGATACGCATGGTCAAGGCATACGGCGCGCTATTGGTGTGGATCTCCGATGCTTCGAGCTCCGGTAGCGATGCGAGCAACGGTCGATAGGTGGCCGGTATGTCGCCACGCTTCAACTGATGGTTCGTTTCATCGGCAACGGCGAACCACAGTCCGGGCGTCGATGCCATCAATCGATCCAGGGCTTCATCCGAACGAAGCACCAGGCTGCCATCGGCATCGCGCCCCAGGGCATCGGCTACGGTACGCGTCACGTCTTCGTCGACGTAGGTGACTGAGGCGTTATAGAGCGTATACGTGAGCGCGGCGATCAAGCCCAGGACAATGGCAATCTGCAGCCCGATCAAGCGCCACGACAGTTGCAGCGTGAGCGATTTATTCCGGTCGCTCACCAGCTTGCTCCCTCAACAGATAGCCGATGCCGCGCATCACATGAATGTCCACGCGCGCTTCCGCCTCGACCAGCGCGCGGCGCAACTTCGATACGTGTGCGTCCAGTGCATTGGATTGAATTGCATCGTCGAAATCGTAGACCGATTCCTGCAGCACTTCGCGTCGAACTGTTCGCCCTAGCCGCAGGAACAGCGCCTCCAGTACCAGCAGCTGGCGTCGCGGCAAGTGCAGCAACAGATCGTCGACGAACGCCTCGCGGGCGGCGAAATCGAAACGCAGGTTGCCGATCGTCGCGGTCGGCAATACCAGCTTCGAGGGGCGGCGTGCGATCGCGCGCACGCGGGCCAGCAACTCCTCCACCGCGAACGGCTTGACCAGATAATCGTCGGCGCCCAGATCAAGCCCGCCCACCCGGTCGGCGACCGAGCCGCGCGCGGTCAGCATGATGATCGGCAGGTCGGCCTGCAGCTTGCGGGCAAGCGGGATCAAGGTCGCGCCATCGCCATCGGGAAGCTGTCGGTCCAGCAGCAGCAAATCGTGCACCCGGCAACGCAGGGCTTCCTGGGCCTGCAGCAGATTCATGGCGACATCGGCGAGCATGTCGTGCCGTTGCAAGGCCGCGCGCAACGCCTGCGCCATTTCCGGTTCGTCCTCGACCAGCAGGATTCGCATGCGGGGGATCTCTTTGCGCCATGCATCGGCTGGAATCGAGCGATTTTATACGCGGGCTGCCCAACCCAGGCGCAATGTTGAGGCAATGTGCGGCCCGCAAGCTTATGACTTATCCCCGATAACACCCAAAAAACCGCCATGTCAGTCAATCTCCCGCGCCCGTTGGGCCTGCTCGCCGCGTGCGTTCTCCTAAGCCTCCCGCTATCGGCCCAGGCCCAAACCGCTTCCGAACAGAAACCCACCTGGACGCTGGGCATCGCTGCCGCATGGAGTCCCAGCCCGTACCGCAACTACGACAACAAGGCCTGGCCGCTGCCGCTGGTCAGCTACGAAGGCAAGTCCTTCTATGTGCGCGGTGCGACCATCGGCTACAAGCTGCTCGGCCCGGGCGCCGACGAGCTGTCGGTGATCGTATCGCCGCTGGGCAATCGCTTTCGTCACGACGATTCGGATGACCCGCGCCTGCGCCGACTGTCCGATCGCGATATTTCCGGCATGGCCGGTATCGCCTGGCGCCATCGCGCCGATTGGGGACAGGTCCAGGCCAGCGCCCAGAAGGAATTCACCGGCCACGGCGGCGGCACCTCCCTCGACCTCAGCTACGCCTACCCCATTACACAGGGCAGCCTGACCCTGACGCCCACCCTGGGCGTCAACTACAGCAACAGCGCGCTTAACAACTATTACTACGGCGTCAGCGTCAAGGATGCCTTCCGCAGCGGCCTGGACGCCTATCGTGCCGGTGGCGGCTCATCGCCGTACCTGGGCATCAATGCGATCTACCGCCTGTCGCATGCCTGGCTGGCCTCGGCTGGCATCCGCTATGCGCTGCTGCCCAATGCGGTCAAGGACAGCCCGATGGTCGATGCCAGCAATACGCGCAGCTATTTCCTGTCCCTGAGCTACGTGTTCTGAGCCCATGAGCAGTATCTTCCGCCGCATCTTCAACCTGGCTGAGCAATTGGAACCGAACCGGGCGGCGATATGGGACTGGTTGTGGCATACGCCGATCGAGACCCTCGGCGGCCGCACCGCGATCGAGCTGGCATTCGCCGGAGACGGCGAACGCGTCATCGCCATGCTGAAAGCGGCCCTGCACGATCATGCGGAGCGGCCACGGCCCTATCTTCTGCAGGGAGGCGGGGCCACGCGGCACCTTGAACCGGTGCCACCCGGCAGCATATGAGGGGTATCATCCTCTTCTTTGCCTAGCCGGATCATCCAGCCATGTCCCTCGACACCGCCACTCGCGCCCGCATCGAAACCCTGCTCAAGGACCACCGAGTAGTGCTGTTCATGAAGGGGACCCGCCAACAGCCGATGTGTGGCTTCTCGGCCGCGGCAACCAATACGCTCAACGAGCTGCTGCCCGAATACCACACCGTCAACGTGCTCGAAGACGCGGAAATCCGCGAAGGCATCAAGGCTTACGGCGACTGGCCGACGATTCCGCAGCTTTATGTAGAAGGCGAACTGGTCGGCGGCGCGGACATCATCCGCCAGATGTACGGCAGCGGCGAGCTGCATCAGCTGTTCGGCGCGACGCCGCCGGACCGTACCCCGCCGGAAATCACCATTACCGACAAGGCTGCCGAAGCGATTCGCCAAGGCACCGCGAACGCACAGGGCGTGGCGCTGCATCTGGAAATCGGCCCGGACCATAGCGCGGGCTTCCAGCTTGCGCCGGCCAGCGACCACGATATCGTCGTCGTTGCCAATGGCATCGAAGTTCATTTCGATCCAGGTAGCGCCCAGCGCGCCAACGGCATCGTCATCGACTGGGTGTCCACCGTGCAGGGAGAAGGCCTCAGCCTGAAATTCCCCGGTGCACAGGAAATCGGCTCAATCACCGTGCAGGAGCTCAAGAAGCGCCTGGACGAGGGCAGCATCACCCTGATCGACGTGCGTCCGGCCCATGGCCGCGCCGCTGCCGCGCCGCTATCGCAAGCACGGGTGCTGGAAGAAGAGGGCTACGAAGCCCTCGCCGCACTGCCCAAGGACACCCCGCTGGCGTTTATCTGCCATCACGGCATTTCCAGCAAGGGCGTGGCGGACCGTTTTGCCGCTCACGGCTTCACCAAGGTGCATAACGTGGAAGGCGGCATGGATGCCTGGGCCAGCGAGATCGACAGCTCGGTGCCGCGTTACTGAACCGAGGTGTCGACACCACGTTAAAAAGAGCCCGCCTTTCGGCGGGCTTTTTTTATTACGAACCGGCCTAGGCCATAAGTCATTCACCATTGATTAATATATGACCCTGAACACGCGTAAGTTAATGCGCTACGTGTTAACTAATTACGCAATTATTTGCCGAATGTCGCTTTTTATTACGCAACACCCCTGCAATTACGCGACAGCAAGAGGTCAAACCGGGGTTGTCCGCGTAGGATCGTTCAAAAAATCTGTACGCAAAAAAAGTGCCAACTATTATTTTCGACAAGATTTTGTCGCCGCGATAACCGTTGCGTAACTTTTCCACCCATCGTAGTGTCAAAACCGCGCCAGAACTTTCGAATTGGGGATAAGTTCTCGGCGCAGGGGAGTCTTATTTCAATGCCTAGCTCGTTCCCGTTGCCACAGCGCGTGCTGAGGCGGCGCGGATGAGTGCGGAAAAACAAAAACTTGCAGCATTTGGGGAGGCTGGGCCTCACAGCCCTAGCTGACCGCTCTAATCGGAGGGTGAGTCAATGCAGTTTCGTAAAAGTTTTCCAGTATCGAAGCGCCATGCCATCGCGCTTGCGGTCGCCGTAGCGCTTTCTGGCGCAGGTGTCGCGCAGGCGCAAAGTAACGCCACCGGTACGATTTATGGCTCGGCCACGCCGGGCGCTGTCGTCCATATCGAAAATACGGGCACTGGCCTCAAGCGCGATCTGCCGGTGGATGCCGGCGGCCGTTACCGCGCTTCGGCACTGCCGATCGGTCTCTACAAGGTTTCGCTCGTCAAGGACGGCACAACGGTAGAAACGCACGATAACGTGCAGACCTCGATCAGCCAGGGTACCGACGTATCGTTCACCGCGGCGAGTGCCGCCAATGCGCAGAACCTGTCGGCCGTGCAGGTCGTCGCCAACGCACTGCCCAGCATCGACGTCAGCTCGGTCGACTCGCGTACGGTGTTGAACGCAGATCAATTGAGCAAGCTGCCCATCGCTCGCACCTCGATCAGCTCGATCGCATTGATCGCCCCGGGCACCACGCCCGCTGCCAAAGGCTACGGCAACGCACTGTCTTTCGGCGGTTCGTCGGCCTCGGAAAACGCTTATTACATCAACGGCTTCTCGGTCACCAACCCGCTGACCGGTGTGAGCTCGCGCCAGCTTCCGTATGACGCCATTGATCAGGAGCAGGTGCTGATCGGCGGCTACGGCGCTGCCTATGGCCGCTCCACCGGCGGTGTGATCAACGTCGTGTCCAAGCGCGGTTCCAACGAATGGAAGGGCGATATCCAGGCATTCTGGTCGCCGAGCGATCTGGCACAGGATCCGCGCAGCAGCTATCGCGTATCCAACACCGCCTTCAAGAACACGATCTATCAGCAGGGTAGCGGCTTTAACCAGCAAGATAATGGCGGCATGCAGTACTCCGGCTCGATCGGCGGCCCGCTGATCAAGGACACCTTGTACTTTTTCGGTGCCGCCGACTTCATCCGCAATTCCGGCTCCATCATCGGTCCGACAGACAGCGTGTTCCGCAACGGCCTGACTCTGACCGGTACACAGTCGAATAACACCAACAAGACCACCCGCTGGTTGGGCAAGCTCGATTGGAACATCAACGATTCGAACATCATCGAATTCACCGGCATCGGTGATGACGAAACCGTCGACTCGCAGATCTACAATTACGGTGTTGACCCCACCACCAAGACTTACAGTGGCACTGGGCTCGGCACCTATCTGGGTCATCAGTACCTGAAGAACTACAACGGCACCCAGACCAATGGCACGCCTGGCGGTAACGTCTATATCGCCAACTACACTGGCTACATCACCGATGCATTGACCGTCACAGCGATGTACGGCAAGAGCAATTCGGACCATGCGCAGGATGTCACGGGTGGTGGCGGCGCGGTTTGCCCGTCCATCCAGGATCTGCGTATCGGTTTCGGCCAGAAGGGCTGCACGGTCGGCAGCACGACCATCCTGATGCCCGGCTCGAAAGACCGCACCAACGGATGGAACCTCAACGTCGAATATCGCCTCGGCGATCACGACATCAAGGCCGGTGTGGACCGCTACGAACTGCGTGCGACCTGGGGCAATTCACCTGTGGGTGGCACCGGTTACATTTATCGTGACATCGGCGCTGCCGGTCCGGGTAACCTGATCCAGCAGCGACTGGAGAACCTTGGTCTCAGCCCGGACCTGTTCAATCCGGCCGACTACCCGGGTGGCTGGTTCGTCGAATCCACCGGCCTGACTACCGGCACCTCGGCACGCACCTCGCAGTCCTCGCAGTACATCGAAGACAACTGGCAGATCAGCGATCGCTGGCATGGTTATATCGGCCTGCGTAACGAGCAGTTCACCAATTACAACGGTGTCGGCCAGGTCTACGCCAGCTCGCGTCACCAGCTCGACCCGCGCCTGGGTATCACCTGGGACGTGTACGGTGACAGCTCGCTGAAGGTCTACGCCAACGCCGGCCGCTATCACCTGGGCCTGCCGACCAGCGTGGCCATCCGCGGTGCCGGTCCGTCCAGCTTCCCGTCGCAGTACTTCGCCTTTACCGGTATCGATCCGGCCACTGGCGTGCCGACTGGCCTGACCAATACCTCGGCCTCGGGTCTGTTCTATCTTAACAACGAAAATGGCGTGCCACCCGATGGCAAGACCGTCGCCGCGCAAGGCCTGCATTCGTACTATCAGGACGAATACATCCTGGGCTTCGACAAGCAGTTGCAGGACAACTGGACCGTCGGCGCCAAGTTCCTGTATCGCAAGTTGCGCAGCCTGATCGACGATACCTGCGACAACGGCCTGGCCGGTTTCGAAGGTCCGATGCAGAAGTGGGGCGACGAACACGGCCTGCGCGCGCAGGTCGATGCAGGTATCGCCAACAGTACCGGTTGCTGGCTGTACAACCCGGGTCGCGCGAACAACTTCCTGCTTGGCCTGGGTAACGGCCAGTACCTGAGCGTTCCGCTCACCGCCAAGGAAATCGGCGAGCCGGATCCGAAGCGTGGCTACTACATGGCCGACTTCTACGCCGAGCACCAGTTCAGCGACAAGTGGTACGGCAAGATCGAGTACACCTTCTCGCGCAGCTACGGCAACTCCGAAGGCCAGTTGGATTCGGACATCGTGCAGGCTGACGTGTCGACCACCGAGAGCTGGGACTTCCCGCAGATCATGGAGAACACCAATGGTCCGCTGGCGAATGACCAGAAGCACCAGCTGCGCATCCAGGGTATCTACTCGCCTACCGACGAATGGACGATCTCGACGGTGACCCGCATCGCTTCGGGCTATCCGAAGAGCTGCCTGGGCTTCCGTCCGGAAGATCCGTACGGCTACGGCGGCAACTACTTCTGGTGCAATGGCGAACCGTCGCCGCGTGGTTCAGTGGGCCGCACGCCGTGGACCTACAACATCGACATGAGCGTGGCCTGGAAGCCGGCCTTCCTGAATCACAAGTTCACGCTGTCGGCCGATGTGTTCAACCTGCTCGGCAAGCAGCGCGTCACGCAGGTGTACGAGAACGGCGAAACCGCCCTGGGCGTCGTCAACCCGGACTACGGTGTTGCACGTTCGTACCAGGATCCGCGTTACGTCCGCCTCGGCGCTCGTTACGACTTCAGCCTGTAAGCGGTTCGATTCCTGCAGCCACTCGGAGAAGAGTGGCTGCAGTGGGTACTCCCCAAACCTTGGCCGCCGGCTCTCCGGCGGCCTTTTCTTTGCGTGTCGCCTCAGATCTCGCCGGCGTCGTCTTCGAAGCGAAGATGCTTCACGCTGCGCCCGTTGCGTCGCACCAGCTTCAACGCTTCGATGCCGATCTTGATATGCGACTCGACAAAATTGGCGGTGACGCTGCGATCGCTGAGTTCGGTCTTGATGCCTTCGGGGATCATCGGCTGATCCGATACCAGCAATAGCGCGCCACACGGGATGCCGTTGGCGAAGCCGGCCGAAAAGATCGTTGCCGTCTCCATATCGATGGCCATCGCGCGAGTGCGACGCAGGTAGGCCTTGAAGGCGTCGTCGTGCTCCCACACACGGCGGTTGGTGGTGTAGACGGTGCCGGTCCAATAGTCGTGGCCCAGATCGCGGATCATCGTCGATACCGCACGCTGCAGCTGGAATGCCGGCAACGCAGGCACTTCCGGCAGCAGGTAGTCGGTCGAGGTACCTTCGCCGCGGATCGCCGCGATCGGCAATACCAGGTCGCCGATCTGGTTCTTTTTCTTCAGCCCGCCGCACTTGCCCAGGAACAGGGCAGCCTGCGGCCCGACCGCGCTGAGCAGATCCATCACGGTCGCCGCATTGGGGCTGCCCATGCCGAAGTTGATCAGGGTGATGCCATCGGCCGTTGCGTTGGGCATGGGCCGGTCGCGGCCCTTTACTTCCACGCCGTGCCACTGCGCGAACAGATCGACGTAATGACCGAAATTGGTCAGGAGAATGTGCTGGCCAAAGTCTTCCAGCGCGGTACCCGTATAACGCGGCAGCCAGTTGCTGACGATATCCTGCTTGTCTTTCATAAGACCCCTGAAGGTCGAAGCACGGTCGCCCCGGACCATGCGTTACCGGCGACGCCACGCCGGCAGAATGCCAAAAGTGCCTGCATCATAACCGCCGCCGGGCCTGCGCCCCAAGCCGCGACCGCCCCAGGCGGCGCTAGGTTAGGCCATGCGATGTGTCGGCAAGCCCCTCCCAGCGTGCTATGTTCCGCCCCAAATAGAGAGGGGATCAGCGATGCGCATGGGCTTGGCCATCGATGCGGCGTGCGATTTGCCGCAAGCGTTCTTGCAGGAGCATGGCGTCCACGTCATGCCGATCACGGTACGGGTCGACGACCAGGTCTTCATGGACGATCGCAATCCGGCCGAACTTACCCGCTTTATCGAACACAAGCTCGGTAGCCGCAGCCACTCGGCGGAAACCGAACCTTGCTCGGTCGAAGAAGTACAGCAGTTGTTCCTCGACAAGCTGGTACTCGAACACGACTGCGTGTTCTGCCTGACCATCACCGCCACGCGCAGCCCGATCAACGATCACGTGATCAAGGCCAGCTTTGCGGTACTCAAGCATTACCGGGAAGTACGCGAAAAAGCCGGTATCACCGGCCCGTTCCTGATGCGGGTGATCGACACGCGCAACCTGTTCGCAGGGTCGGCACCCACCATCGTCGAAGCCACGCGACTGATCGCAGCCGGCGAAGCGCCGGCGGCAATTCGCGAACGCCTGACCCATGTCGCCAACAACTCCTACGGCTACATGCTGCCGCGCGACCTCTACTACCTGCGCGCACGCGCCAAGAAAAAAGGCGATCGCAGCGTCGGGCTGTTCAGCGCAATGCTCGGTTCGGCGCTGGACATCAAGCCGTTGATCCGCGCCTATCGCGGCGACACCTCTCCCGTAGGCAAGGTACGTGGCTTCGAGCATGGCGCCGAGACGCTTTTCAACTACGCCTCGCAGCGCGTACACGCCGGCCTGCTGGTGCCTGCGGTATGCCTGAGCTTCGGCGGCGACCCGGCCGACCTGGCCAAGCTCCCGGGCTACGACGGGCTCAAGGCTGCCTGCGAAGAATGCGGTGTCGCCTTGCTGGAGGCACCGATGAGCATCACCGGTATGGTCAATGTCGGCGAAGGCGCAGTCGCACTGGGTTTCGCCGCCGAGGAACATGTCGCGGATTTCTGATGCGAGGTCTTTTTTTCTTGCTGCTGTTGATGCCATTGCCTGCCATGGCGGGCGCGGCATACAAGTGCACGGCCGCCAACGGCGCGGTGGTCTATCAGGATGCACCGTGCGCAAAAGGCCAGCGGCAAGAGGCACTCGACCTGCCGCAGGACCTTGGACCTGCGCCTGCGCCACCAGCCAGCGCACCCGACGTCATCACCAAAGCGAGCATCGAGCCAGCGGCTCCGGCGCCTGGCGCGCCGCTGCCAGCCATGTTCGTATGCCTCAAGGCAACCGACGGCAAGAGCTACGTCAGCGAGAACGGCGACCCGCAGCCTTATCTGGTGCCCTTTGGCATTCTCGGTGCGGCGCCTCAGCCTTTGTCGCAGGTCTACGGTCCAGGTGGCGGCGGTGGTGCATCGGCACCCGAACTCAATCGCGGCAAGACCAACCCGAACCTGGTCGGCAACAACTTTGTCTGGGTGCAGGATCAATGCCGCCCCCTGAGTTTCAGTGAAACCTGCAGCGCGCTTCATGACGCTTACGACGATGTCGAACGCAAGCTGCGTCGGGCGTTCAAGAGCGATCGTGCTCCGCTGGAAAAGCGGGAGAGCCAGCTACTGGCGCAGCTGGTCAACTGTCGGTGAGCTGAAGATCACCCGTGAGAAACGAGTGAGCATCACACGGCAGCCGAAGCTGCACAGCTTTGTCGACTTTGTAGCCGCCTCGTTTGAAGCCTAGAAGCCGTAGTTCAAGAAGCCGCCATCGACCGCCAGTACCTGGCCGGTGATGTAACTGGCCGCGGGCAGGCACAGGAACGCGATCGCAGCGGCCACTTCTTCGGGCTCGCCGATCCGGCGCAACGGCGTGCGGTCAAGTACTTCGTCCAGGTAATCCTCGTTGGCCAGCGCCGGCTCCGAGCGTTGTGTGCGGATGTACCACGGCGCCACCGCGTTGACACGAATGCCGTCGACCGCCCATTCCGCCGCAAGATTGCGCGTGAGCTGATGCAAGGCTGCCTTGCTCATGCCATACGGCGAACCGGTACGCACATGAGTCACGCCCGATACCGAGCCGACATTGACGATTGCGGCGTTCGCATGTTGTACCAATTGCGGGTGTGCGAGGCGGCACATCTCGAACGAGGAGAACAGATTCTGCTCGAAGATCGCGCGATATTCGCTGGCCTCGTAGCCGAGCGTGGGACCCGGCTGGTTGCCACCCGCATTGTTGACCAGCAGAGACAAGGGCGCACCGAGATCGGCGATCCAGTCGAACACGGCAAGGCGATCTTCGTGATCGCTCAGGTCCGCGCCGAAAGCGAGCACGTCGATCGTGTCGAAATCGTCGGCGAGCTCTACCCGCACCTGTTCGAGGTGATCCTCGTCGCGTGCGACCAGCAACAGGTTGGCGCCCAGTGCGGCAAGCTCGCGGGCGGCTGCATAACCGATGCCCTTGCTGGCGCCGGTGATCAGTGCGGTGTGGCCTTGTAGCTGCCAGGCATCGATACGGTTGTTCATGGCGTCACAGTTTAAGCCCCTTCGGGCCCGCTGCGCAGACTTGCGCGTGCCTGCGTGCGGCGTGACACTGCAAGCCCCGCCTCTCCGCTACGGATGCCACGTCGATGAAACGGACGGCCATTGTCCTGTGCATGCTCGCCCTCACCGCCTGCTCGGGCAGGCCACCGGCGCCTCAGGCGCCGCAACCGCGTGTGGCCACGCCCTGGGACGATATGAAAAAGGCCGAGCAGAAAGCCAAGGACGTGCAGAAGGCCAGCGATGCGCAGGCCGAGCGCGAACACAAGGCCCTGGAAGCGGCCGACCAGTGAACGTGTCTTCTGTACCTGCGATTCATCCGGCGACCCCACTGCTGGATATCCACAACGCCACCGTCATTCGTGGCGATCGCGTACTGATCGACCTGCCCGATCTGTCCATTGCGCAAGGCCAGCACACAGCGATCCTGGGCCCGAACGGATCGGGCAAGTCCACCCTGGTCAAGCTCATCACGCGCCAGCTCTATCCGTTGGCGCGCGAAGACGGTTCGTCGCATGTGCATATCTACGGCCGCGAACGCTGGCATGTCAGCGAATTGCGCAAACTGCTTGGCATCGTCTCTCCTGCACTGCAACTGGATTACACCAGCGAAACGCCGCTGGAAGTGTTCGATGCCGTGGTGTCGAGCTTTTTCGCGGCGCGCGGGCTGGGCCTGGATCACCAGGTGACGCCGCGCATGCGCGAGCGCGCCATGGAGGCCTTGCAACTGATCGGCGCCGAGCACCTGGTAGGCCGTGAGATGGCCAGCCTATCGACCGGCGAAGCCCGGCGCGTGCTGATTGCGCGTGCCTTGACCCATCAACCGCGCGCACTGTTGCTGGACGAGCCGTGTGCCGGCCTGGATCCCGCGGCGCGCAGGCATTTCCTGGAAACCCTGCGTGGCCTCGCACGACACGGCACCACCTTGCTGCTGGTGACGCATCACATCGAGGAGATCCTGCCGGAAATCGACCGTGTGGTCATGCTGCAGCAAGGGCGCCTGTTCGCCGAAGGCACCAAGCAGCAAGTACTGAGCGGCCATATCCTGAGCCAGCTGTTCGGCGCGGATATCCTGGTAGACAAACGTGACGGTTATTACACCGCGCAACTCTAGGCCGTTTTCGCTTCAGGCCGTTTTCGAAAGTTCTCTTTTACGCGCGCTGCCCAGGCGACTCCATGTCGCCTGGACGCTGGCACATTACTTTCAGTGCGGAACGCAGAAGCAATAGGCGTAGACGTTTGGCCGTCCGGACTGCGCATTGCGCAAAAGGCCCAACTCCGGCGCCATCTTCGGCAACTGAGCCAGCCACGGCGGCAGGCGCACACCGTAGCTCTGCGCTACCTGGATCATCGCGTTGTCATTGAAACCGGCAAGGAATTGCGTGAACGTGCCGGTGGCGGTTTCGACATAGCGCACCGGATAGTCCTTGCCCAGCTTTGCACGACTGGCGGCGTCCGCGATCGCATCGCCCAGGCCACCCATCTGATCGACCAGGCCGCGCTCCAGCGCCTGCTTGCCGGTCCATACGCGGCCCTGCGCAATCGCGTTGATCGCTTCGTAATCCTTGCCGCGTGCCTTGGCCACGTTGCCGACAAAGTCGTGATAGCCCTTGTCGATGATCGACTGGATCACCGCGCCCACCTTGGGATCAAGCGGGCGGCTGATATCGAACGCACCCGCCAGCGGGCCGGTGGCCACGCCATCGCTCTTCACGCCGAGCTTGTCGAGCGTGCCGGGAACATTGAAGTACATGCCGAAGATGCCGATCGAACCGGTAATGGTGTTCGGCTCGGCATAGATGCGATCGGCATTCATCGAGATCCAGTAACCGCCACTGGCCGCCACATCACCCATCGATACCACGACCGGAATGCCGGCCTCCTTGGTCAGCTCGACTTCGCGACGGATCTGCTCGGCGGCATAGACTTCGCCGCCCGGTGAATTGACGCGCAAGACCAAGGCCTTGGTCTTGCGACTTTCGCGCGCGGCACGGATCAATGCTGCCGTGGACTCGCCGCCGATCTGGCCCGGCGGCTGCTTGCCTCCAGTGATTTCGCCTTCGGCTACCACCACCGAAACGCCACCGCCGGTCTGGTCATTCGGATCGGGCAGGTTCGTGACATAGCCTGCCAGGCTTACCTGGCGGAAACCGTGGCCGTTCTTCTGGGCCGGCACGCCTTCCTTGCGCATCATGTCTTCGAGTTCATTCTGGGTGACCAGGCCATCGACCAGGTGCTGGTCGAGCGATAGCTGACCCAGGTCGCCGTGTGCATTGGCGATTGCGTCAGGCAGGCCGTTGATGTTGTTGCGCAGTTGCGCCACATCGATCTTGCGCAGCTTGGCTACTTCGGCGAGATACTCGTCCCACAGACCGCCCATCCAGAAACCGTCGGCCTCTTTCGATTCGGGCGAGGCATGGTCGAGGATGTACGGCTCGGCCGCGCTCTTGAACTGACCGACGCGGAACAGGTGCACGTCCACGCCGAGCTTGTCGAGCAGATCCTTGTAGAACAAACGGTAGTTGGCCAGGCCCATCAACATCACGCCACCCTGCGGATCGAGCAGTACCCGATCGGCATGAGCGGCGAGGTAATACTGGCCCTGGTCGAGGTTGGCGCCCCAGACGATCACCGGCTTGCCGGCCGCGCGAAAACGGTCGAGCGCTGCGCCTACTTCATGCAGGGCGGCAAAACCGCCGGCCTGCAGATGATCGGGCAGCAACAGGATGCGGGTAATGCGGCTGTCTTTTGCCGCGGCGTCGATCGAACCGACGATATCGCGCAGCTGGATCTGTTTGGGCGTATCGCCCGACATTCCCGCCAGCAGGCGCTGCACCGGGCTCAGGCTGGATTGTTCGACGATCTGCCCTTCGGGCTTGATGACCAGCACAGAATTATCGGCGACGCGCTCAGCGCGGCTGCCGATGATCATGCCGAAGATAATCAACAGCACCAGAAACAGCAGCGGAAAGAACACCAGGTTGACGATAACCAGGCGGACGATATTGACGCCGCGCGCCAGGGTGCAAAGAAAACTCCAAAAACCGGGTTGCCGCTGCGAAGCCATGCAAAAAATCCTCAAAAGTACTGCTCTAGCGTACCGGTTTACCCCATCACGGTCATGTCTAATTCGGCACCCAGCCCGGGTAGCTGGCGCCCAGGCAAAAAAAGAGCCCGGGCACTCTCGCGCCCGGGCCGGTAGAGCTGAAGAAGAGGCCCCTCTTCAGCGGTATTGCCTGGTTTTGGACTCAGTCACCCAGCACCACACCCACGCCGACGCGGAAGATCGGGGAGTCGCCCTGCGCGGCCGAGATGCCAGCGTTGAGGTTGAAACGACCGTTTTCGCTCCAGCGCGAGACGCCCACACCCAGCGCGCTCTGGCCGCGGTAGGCCGCCACGCCGGCGTTCAGCGTGACCTTGCCCGGCAGGTACGGCATATTGTTGACCAGGGCTGCCGAGGCGGCGATGCCGCGGTTGGCCTGGCGCTGCACGTTGTCGATCTTCTTGGACAGGCCGTTGACCTGGCCCTGGGTCCAGTCCTGCATGTTGCTCATCGCATCCTGCAGCTGACCGACGTTGGCGGCATCCGTACGCGCCGTACCGGCCGCGACGTTGGTGATCTGGCGCTCGTTACCCGGCGAACCGACCGATACCGTGTTGTCGCGGTCGGCCACCGAGCCGGCGCCGACCGCTACGGAGTTGTCGCCCTTTGCGCTCGAACCTGCGCCGATCGCCACGGAGCTGTCGCCCGGTGCGGTCGAACCTGCGCCGATCACGGTGCTGTTGTCACCGCTGCCCGGTCGATCGGGGGACGGGTCCGGCGCCACACCGCCACCGCCAATTTCGATCGTGGTGACGCGATCGCCCAGCTTGTTGATCTGGTCCTGCACGCCCCACAACTGGCTGCCGTTGATCGCATCCATGCTGCCCGGTGCAACCAAGCCGGCCATTACATTGGTGATGGTCGTACCGGCGACGCCACCGAGGGTGATCGAGCCACGGTTGGAACCGGCGTCATACACCACCGCATCCATGAGGCTGCCGTCGTCACCGACCAGGCCGGACGCCTTCAGCTGGCGCACGTTCACCGCATCGGTATCTTCGGTGCCGTCAGCCACATTGACGATCTGGCGCTCATTGCCGGCCGAGCCGACCGATACGGAATTTGCACGATCGGCGGATGAGCCACTACCGAGGGCCACCGAATTGGCGCCCAGTGCCGAGGCGCCCGAACCCAGCGCCACCGCGCCATCAGCACCTGTCCTGGCACTCGCACCCATCGCCACGGACCTGTCGCCGGTGGCGACGGCATCGTCGGTGCCGTCGTTGGCGCCGTTCGTCTTGAGGTAGCGCGTATCGCCTACGCTGACCCCAGCCAACTCGTCGCGCAGCTGCGCCACGTTGACGGCATCGGTAGCGTCCTCGCCCTTGGAAACGCCCTTGAGCTGACGCGTGCCGTCGGTGCCAGTGAAGTCCACGATCGAACCACCGGCCACCGCAGCCACGGTCACCGCCGCGCTCGCGCCGGCCTGCTGTACCAGGCCGATCGAACCGCTGCCCAGATCGTTGCGGATGTTGACGATGTCACCTTCGTTCGTCGTCAGGCGACTATCGAGGTTGGTGATATTGGTCTCGGTATTCGTCACGCGATCACCGATGGCGACGATATTGCCTTCGTTCGTCGTGACGCGACCGTCGAGGTTGGTGATGCTGGTTTCGGTGTTCGTCACGCGATCGCCGATGGTGACAATGTCGCCCTCGTTCTTGGTCACACGCTCATTGGTCGCGAACAACTGCGAACCGTTCACTGCCTCGGTGCTCGACTCCGACAGTTCGCCCGCGGCCACACCTGCGAGCTTGCGCGCACCGTCCGTGCCGGTGAAATCCACCCGCGCACCGTTCGCATCCTTGGCTACCGTGATATCGCCAGTGGCCTGATCCTGTTGCACCAGACCGACCGAACCGCTGCCCAGCTCGTTGCGGATGTTGACGATGTCGCCTTCGTTCTTGGTGACACGGCCATCGATGCTGGTGATGCTGGTCTCGGTATTCGTCACGCGATCGCCGATGGTGACAATGTCGCCCTCGTTCTTGGTCACGCGCTCGTTGGTCGCGAACAACTGCGAACCGTTCACTGCCTCGGCGCTCGTCGCCGACAGTTCACCCGCGGCCACACCCGCCAGCTTGCGCGCACCGGCCGTGCCGGTGAAATCCACCCGCGTACCGTTCGTGTCCTTGGCTACCGTGATATCGCCACTGGTCTCATCCTGCTGCACCAGGCCGATCGCACCACTGCTCAGATCGTTGCGGATGTTGACGATGTCGCCTTCGTTCTTGGTGACACGACCATCGATGCTGGTGATATTGGTCTCAGCGCTCGTCACGCGACCATCGAGGTTGGTGATGTTGGTCTCGTTGTTCGTCACGCGATCGCCCATCGCGATGATGTCGCCTTCGTTCGTCGTGACGCGACCATCGAGGTTGGTGATGCTGGTCTCGTTGTTCGTCACGCGATCGCCCATGGCGACGATGTCGCCTTCGTTCGTCGTCACGCGACCGTCGAGGTTGGTGATGCTGGTTTCGGTGTTCGTCACGCGATCACCGATGGTGACAATGTCGCCTTCGTTCTTGGTCACGCGCTCATTGGTCGCGAACAGCTGCGAACCGTTAACTGCCTCGGTGCTCGTCGCCGACAGTCCGCCTGCGGCCACACCCGCCAGCTTGCGCGCACCGGCCGTGCCGGTGAAATCAACGCGTGTACCGTTCTTATCCTTGGCTACCGTGATATCGCCAGAGGCCTGATCCTGCTGCACCAGGCCGATCGAACCGTTGCCCATCTGGTTGCGGATGTTGACGATGTCGCCAGCGTTCGTCGTCACGCGACCATCGAGGTTGCTGAGCGCATCCCCCACAGTGTGGACATTGGCGCCGCCTACGCTGTACGTCGGCGCGGTAATCGTTCCGTCCGAAGCGACGGTCGAGCCACCACCGACGGCATTGGCAATACTCGTGGCGGTGCCCTTGAGCTGAGAAAGGTTCACCGCGTCGGTGTCGGCCGTGCCCTTGGCGACATTGACGATCTGGCGTTCGGTACCCAGTGCGCCGACAGAGACGGTATTGGCGCGATCGGCCACGCTAGCCTGCCCCAGAGCAACCGAGTTTACGCCCGCCGCGGTCACGTTGGAGCTACGCCCTATCGCCATACCGTAGGCCGCCTCGGCAGCAACGTTGGAGATTGCGCCGATTGCAATAGAGCGGTCGCCGAGCGCATTTGCAGAGAGCCCCAGAGCAATCTGGTTCGCACCAACCGAAGTGCCGCCGGTGCCGGCGATAGCATTGTTGCCCACAGCGATGCTGGCCACGTCCAGCGCTTTGGCCGCGCTTCCAATGGCTACCGAACTATTACCCAGGGCCTGCGTATTCACGCCGCCGGCAAAACTATACGTGCCAGTAGCCATGGCGCTCGCACCGACCGCGGTTCCACGGTTCGCGGCGAGGCTATAGGCACCAAGCGCCACACCATAGGACCCACTGGTTATAGCGTGATCGCCAAGGGCGGCACCGCCTTGGTTAGCTATTGAGTTACTACCGATCGCGGTACCACATATAGTCGGGTTCCCCGTGATGGCCGGATTCAAGAGGCCGCCGCTGGCGTAAGCTCCGCAAGTGGCCGTGGCATTATCGCCCAGCTGTGTCGCGGTCTGGGCTGCAGCCGTACCGATACTTGCGCCGCCCATCAGGCCGACCAAGGCTATCGCCGACAACAGCGGCGTGGACTTCTTCTTGCGGCCCTTGGCCAGTTCCGAAGCGACGACCCACTTGCCGGTAGCCGCGTTCCAGACGATGCGATAGATAGTGTTCATGCGAGTATTCCTGTGCAGAGAGTTTGGGATGGGTCGGTACGCGATGCGTTTCTCCGGGCCGCACTTCTCCGTCGCGCGATAGATTGCGCGTTGGAAGCCGTTCTCCTTGTCCGGTGCCCCGGTCGTTGACGCCTTGCGTCGTGACCCCGTGGGCCTTGCTGTGGCCGCCGCCTGGCGTGCCTTATCGCGTGCGCCCCGATTCGCTCCGAGGCATGGGGACCATCCTAGGCAGACAGGGGGAGGCGATATATAAAACTTGCCCTAAAAATGGGGCCCGCTATGCCAATAGCGAATAATTCGGAATAGTTTTAGAAATCCGGTAGGGAAACGACCCTACCCATGCTGGGCGCCCGCGAGGCGGGCTCCCCGGCTGCGGACTCAATGCCCTGGCGACGCTATCTCACGATCGGATCGGTCTCGCCATGCCTGGCGCGAGGCGCCACGCCAGAACCGCGCGAACAGCAGCAAGGCCGCGACACTCAGGCCCGCGATCAGGCCCATCCACATGCCCCGCGCACCCATCTGCTGGCGAAAGCCCAGCCACCAGCCGACCGGCATGCCGATGACCCAATAGGCGAACAAGGTGATCGCCATGGGCACCCGGGTATCCTTGAGCCCGCGCAGGGCACCGTTGGAGGCGACCTGGATACCGTCGGAGAACTGAAAAAAGCCGGCCAGCACGATCAGCTGGGCAGCCACTGCGATCACGGTGGCATCGTGCGTATACAGCGATGCGATGAAATGCGGCAGGCTGAGCATCACGCCGGCCGAAAACAGCTGGGTTATCAGGGTAAGACCAATACCGCAGAAGCCTGCGTAGCGCACGCCCTGCGCATCGCCACGCCCGACCGCATTGCCGACACGCACGGTGATGGCCATCGCCAGCCCGAGCGGAATCATGAAGAACAGCGAGGCAATATTCAGCGCCACCTGATGACCGGCGACGATGTCTTCGCCCAACGAACCGATCATCAGCGCAACCGCGACGAACAGGCCGCCTTCGGCCAGCAGCGTGATGGACATCGGCAGGCCGACCTTGATCAGCTCGCCCAGCTTATGCAGGCGCGGCGGATCGAAACGCTCGCCGAGGTTCAGGCCACGGTAGTTGGGGTGGCGCGAGATGTAGAACCCGAAGCCGAGCATTTCCAGCCACAGCACCAGCGCGGTGGCGATACCGCAACCGCGAGCGCCCTGCGGCGGGATGCCAAACTTGCCGAACATCAGCACATAGCCAAGCGGAGCAAGAATCAGCAAGCCGCCGAGGCTGAAAAACATCGACGGGCGGGTAAGCGACAAGCCTTCGGACAAGCCTCGCAACGCGAAGTAACAGGTCAGCGCGGGCGCACCCCAGCTAATGGCGTACAGAAACTCACCCACGTCATGGCGCAAGCCCGGCGCGACACCGATCATGCCGATCAGCGGCTCGGCATGCCGCACGGCAAACCACAGCAGCACACCCATGCCGATCGCCAGCCACAGCGCCTGGCGAAACACCGCACCGATATCCGCGCGCCGACCGGCACCATCCAGCTGCGATATCGACGGCGGAACAGCCATCATCATGCCGATGCCACTGACGATCGCCAGCGACCAGATGCTGGTGCCCACGGCCACCGCCCCAAGCACATGCGCACTGACATGGCCGGCCAGCACCGCGTCGACGGCGTTGGTGCCTACGGCGGCCAGCTGCGCGGTAATCAGGGGCAGCGCCAGGCGGGTGGTGGCGCCGATCTCGTGCGCCGCCCTGGCGCGATCGAGTCGATGGGAAGTCATAACGGGGCTCCTTGGCCCTGCATTCTAGCAACGGCCCAGTGCCGGTGCAGGTGTGCATTGGGCTCGCCTATGCGAACATCCCGTGTTCCTGAGGGGTTGGGATCAAGCATGAAAGAAATCACCGAGTCCGGCGGGCTTCTGTGCGCCAATTGCGCCACGCCGATGCACGGCGAGTTTTGCCACGAGTGCGGACAATCCATTCATAGCGTGCTCAAGCCGGTCCACGGCATGCTCGAAGATACGCTCGACATCGTGCTGCACGTCGATGGCCGCGCGATGCACACCATACCGCCGCTGCTGACCAAGCCCGGGTTCCTGACCCTGGAATATTTCTCCGGCCGCCGCGTGCGCTACGTCGCCCCATTCCGGCTGATGTTCGTGCTGTGCCTGCTGGCGTTCTTTCTGGGCCATATCGCGCTCGATCAGGCCACCAACAAGACCGGCCACACCGAAGCGCAGCAAGGGCCGAAGGCTCCGATCAATGCATTCGCCGACGCCACCTCCACGCTGGAGGTACAAAAAAAGCTCGATCAGCAGGTTGCGCAACTTCGCCTGACGCGCGAAACAGTCGGTGCGTCGACCGGCCTGGATCTGGCTGAGACTGCACTACGCAAGCAGGCAGCGCAGCGCAAGGCCGAACTCGACGGCAGCGCACCGCCCAGCGCCAGTTCCAGCGGCGACGACGACTACAACCTCGTCCAGCTCGACGAACATGACAAAAAAGGTTGGCTCTTCAGACCAACGCACGTCGACATTGCATGGCTGCCGGGCTTCATGAATGCACGGCTGGAAAACGGCCTGCAGCATATGAAGCTCAATCTGCTCGCCATGAAAGCCGATGGCGAGGCCAAGGACGACGCGATAGAGCGTCTCAAGGCGGGCACGTTCGCCGTGCTGCCCCAGACCATGTTCGTGCTGATGCCGATCTTCGCTCTGCTGTTGAAGGTCATGTACATCTTCCGCCGCCGGCTCTACATGGAACACCTGATCGTGGCCCTGCACAGCCACGCTTTCCTGTTTCTCAACCTGATCGTCGGCATCGTGCTCAGCATGCTGGCGTCCTGGCTGGTACCCCACGCCAGCTGGCTTGGCCCGGTCTACCGCCTGCTCGAGTGGGCACTGGCGATCTGGGCCCTGGTGTACCTGCTGCTGATGCAAAAACGGGTTTACCGGCAGGGATGGTTCCTGACCACCGTTAAGTACTTCGTGGTGGGCTGGTGCTACCTGTGGATGCTGCTTTTTGCCCTGATCATCGCGGTGATCCTGGGCATGGCCCACTGAGACCCAGTTCACGTAACAGCTTGATCCGAATGCATGCCCGGCCTTCAAAAACAACTGTCGCGGCCGGGTTTTGCACAGCGTCACAGCTCTGTCAAGGCATTGACATTGGATGTGGCAACTGCATGAACGTCAGCCAAGCGGCTTATTCATTGCATTGATTTATAAAGATTTTTTGACGTGGTCAAAACTTGAACAGCGCGTCATGAATACCGTCACTGCGCGTTTTTCGGGGCTCCCTCCCCGGTCCATCCACAGACTTATCCACAGGTCTTGTGGATAAAGGAAAAACCTACGACGCGTTAGCCACTTACCCCCCTTTCCTAGATGACGGAGCAGCAAGCGCGCGCAACAGACGCAACTGTCGACCTAACTCCAGATCGGGGCACCGGGCACCCACGCGAGCGACCAAGGTCGAGGGCCAAAGATGCACCGGTTACACTAGCCCGCCACGAGGTCTCCATGCCCGCCGTACTTCGCGTCGCACTACCCGTTCCGCTGCCGACCCTGTTCGACTATCTGCCTGCCGAGTCCGGCCGGGCGGAAGCCGGCAGTCGCGTGCTGGTGCCGTTCGGTCGGGGCAAGGCGGTCGGCGTGGTCACGGCCACGGATGTGGAATCCAGTGTTGGCGGCAACCGTCTGAAGCGTGTCCTGCGCGTACTGGACGACGCCCCCTTGCTCGATGCGGAGCTGATGAAAACCCTGGCGTGGTCCGCCGACTACTGGCTGGGCGCGCCCGGTGAGGCCTACGCCAATGCCTTGCCGCTGGCCTTGCGAGAAGACAAACCACTCCCGGCCACCGGCGAGGAACTGTGGAGCCTCAACGCCGCCGGGCAGAGCGCTCGCGATGCCGGCAGCAGGCGCGGCGGCAGCAGGCGCCTGCTCGATGCGCTGGCCGAAGGGCCGCTCACCACCACCGAACTGGAGCTCAACCTGCCCGGCTGGCGCGCTGCCGCGCGACGCCTGGAGGATGCAGGCCTGATCGCCCGTAGCGAGCGCGCCTTTTCCCATGCCGCTACCGTGACGACTCCGGCACTCCCTCTGACCGACGAGCAGCAACAGGCCATTGCCGCGATCGGCAGCAGCTTCGGCACGTTCCAGCCCTACCTGCTCGATGGCGTGACCGGTAGCGGCAAGACCGAGGTGTACATCGCGCTGATCGAACAGGTTCTCGCGCGCGGCCAACAGGCATTGCTGCTGATTCCCGAAATCGGCCTGGCGCCGCAGACCGTACGCCGGCTACGCGACCGCCTGGGTGTGAAGGCCGAGGTCATGCACTCCAATCTCGCCGAAGGCGAACGTGCGCGCGCCTGGCTGCGCATGCGCTCGGGCGACGCCAGGTTGATGCTCGGCACGCGCTCGGCGGTGTTCACGCCGTTGCCGAACGTGGGCTTGATCATCGTCGATGAAGAACACGACGGGGCCTACAAGCAGCAGGACGGCTTTCGCTATCACGCACGCGATCTCGCGCTGCTGCGCGCGCGCGAGCTGAAAGTGCCGATCGTGCTTGGCTCGGCCACGCCCTCGCTGGAATCGCTGGCCAATGTGCAAGGCGGCCGTTATCGCGCACTGCATCTACGCGCCCGCCCCGGCGCGTCACGCGCGCCGCAGGTGCAGATCGTCGACATGCGTACGCAGCGGCTGGAACATGGTTTGTCGCCGACCCTGCTTGCCGCGGTCAGCGAGACCGTGGCGCGTGGCGAGCAGGCACTGGTATTTCGCAACCGCCGCGGCTATGCGCCCGTACTGCTCTGTCATCACTGCGGCTGGTACGCGCAATGCCCGCGCTGCGAGCATCCGCTCACGCTGCATTTCGCGCGGCAGCAGCTGATCTGTCATCACTGCGACTATCAGGCGCGCGTTCCCGCCGCATGCCCGGCATGCGGCGTGCAGGACCTGAAGCCGCAAGGCCAAGGCACCGAACGTCTCGAAGAGGCGCTCGGTGCACAGTTTCCGAACGTTCCCGTGCTGCGTATCGATCGCGAGACGACGCGCCGCCGCGATGCATTCGAGCAGATTCTCGATGGCCTGCGCGATGATGTACCGGCGATCCTGGTCGGCACGCAGATGCTTGCCAAGGGCCACGATCTGCCGAACCTCACCCTCGTCGCAATCGTCGGCGTCGACGAGGGTTTGCATAGTGTCGACTTTCGCGCGAACGAGCGACTTGCACAGCTGGTAGTGCAGGTCGCCGGCCGTGCCGGTCGCGCGCGCAAGCCTGGGCGCGTGTTGCTGCAGACCCATCATCCGGATCATCCGCTATTGCGCGGGTTGCTGGCACAAGGCTATGGCGCCGCCGCGAAAGAGCTGCTGGCGGAGCGAAAGCTTTCCATGTTGCCACCGTATAGCCATCAGGTACTGCTGCGTGCGGAAGCGCATCAACGCCCGCATGTCGATACATTTCTTGCCGAAGCGCGCGATGCGCTGCCGGGCGAAGGCTTGCAGATCGCCGGACCGATGCCGGCACCGATGCCCTTGCGAGCGGGCAAACATCGTGGGCAACTATTGATCGAGGCCGATAGCCGCGCGGTATTACATAGCGCGTTACGCCCCTGGCAGCGAGCGCTAACCAGCATGCCATCCGGACGCAAGGTCCGATGGTCACTGGACGTAGATCCAGTGGATTTGTATTGATGAAGCCCGCAGCCCGTCATTCCGGCACATGCCGGAATGACGGGCAAGGAAGAAAGCTACGCAGGAACGCTCTCACTCACGCCTCGCCCCCCAGCTCCATCAAAGCAACATCCCACCCGACGCCTCAACCCGCTGCCCATTCACCCAGCCCATAGCCGGCGACAGCAGTGCGGCAACCACGCCACCGATATCGTCCGCTTGGCCCACGCGACCCAGCGCGGTCAGCGAGCCGATGTGCTGCTTGAGTTCCGCGTTGTTGCGCACAGCGGCGCCGCCGAAGTCGGTTTCGATCGCGCCCGGCGCCAGAACATTGACCGCGATGCCACGCGCACCCAGTTCCTTGGCCAGATAACGCGTCAGCACTTCGATCGCGCCCTTCATGGCGCCATACGCCGAGTAACCCGGGAAGCTGAAACGCGCCAACCCCGACGACACATTGAGAACGCGGCCGCCGTCAGCGATCAGCGGCAACAAGGTCTGGGTCAGGAAAAACACACCCTTGAAATGCACATTCATCAGTTCGTCGAATTGCGCCTCGGTGGTCTCGGCAAAGCTCGCGTGGATGCCCACGCCGGCGTTGTTCACCAGGAAATCGAACTGATCGCGCTGCCATTGCTGGCGCAGCACCTCGCGCAACTGCTGGGCAAAGGCGTCGAAGCTACCGACAACACCGACATCCAGCTGCAAGGCCTGCGCGCGACGCCCCAGCCTGGTGATATCGGCGACGACCGCGTCCGCTTCCGCACGGTTGCCACGGTAGGTAATCACGACGTCGACGCCCTCGGCGGCGAGCGCCATGGCGGCGTTCTTGCCCAGACCGCGGTTGCCACCGGTGATCAAGGCGATACGGGGGTTTGCTGTATTCATGGAGGGCTCCCTCGGGCCGGAATGGCCCTGGACAGCCGATAATTTATTGATCAGCTAGGCACGCATAAACCAGGGGAATATGATTTGAGTGTTCATTTTTGACAAACAATGACCCGCCATGAACCCGATCGATGCCATGCAGGCCTTCGTCCGCGTCGCCGAACTGGCGAGCTTTACCAAGGCGGCCGATAGCCTGGGGCTGCCCAAGGCGAGTATCTCGATCGCCATTCGCCAATTGGAAAACCAGCTCGGCGCGCAACTCTTGCATCGCACGACACGGCGCGTACAGCCCACCCAGGACGGACAGGCCTTTTACGCACGCTGCAAGGAGCTGCTTGGCGATCTGGACGAGCTGCAATCGATGTTTCAGCATGACAAACAAAGCCTGCGCGGCCGCTTGCGCGTGGACATGCCGATCAGCATCGCCAACCGCACGGTCATTCCCCGGCTGCCCGATTTCCTGCGCGACCATCCACAGCTGGAGATCGAACTGAGCAGCACCGATCGCAAGGTCGACCTGATCGCTGAAGGTTTCGACTGCGTACTGCGCGTGGGCACGTTGGGCGATTCCAGCCTGGTCGCGCGCACGCTGGGCAGCCTGCGCATCGTCAACTGCGTCAGCCCTGCGTACCTGCGCGAACATGGCACGCCGCGGACACTCGATGATTTGCCACGACACTGGCTGGTTCACTACGCCAATACGCTCGGTAGCCGCCCGCTGGGCTTTGAATACCGCGATGGCGTCGCGTATCGCCACATCGCTATGCGCGGCGTGATCACGGTAAATAACACCGAAGCCTATGAGGCGGCCTGCCTGGCGGGCCTGGGCATCATCCAGGCGCCGGAAGCGGGCGTGCGCCCGCTGCTGGAAAGCGGGGCGATGATCGAGGTCATGCCCGACTACCGGGCCGAAGCGATGCCGATGTCGTTTGTCTATGCACGACGGCACAACCTGCCGCGGCGTACACAGGTCTTCATGGCCTGGGTCGGCGCATTGCTTGCGCCTTCGCTGGAAGGCCATAGCGCTCTATGACGATGGTATTGGGGCGTCGTGCCCCCATATGGAATAGGCGCGATCATTGTTTGCAGTGAGAGGAAACATGACCGACCTACATCCCGTCGATGCACGTCCACACGTGGTGATACTCGGCGGCGGTTTTGGTGGGCTTGCCGCTGCCCGCACGCTAGCGAGTGCAGCGGTACGCATCACCTTGATCGACCGTCGCAACCACCATCTGTTTCAGCCTTTGCTTTATCAGGTGGGCACGGCGGGATTGTCCGCACCATCGATCGCCGCGCCGCTGCGGCACATCTTGCGCAAGCAGGCCAACGTCACCACGCTGATGGACGAAGTGGTCGGCGTGGACACCACCGCGCAGCGCGTACACCTGACGCAAGGCGAGATCGGTTACGACTACCTGATCGTTGCCACCGGGGCCACACACGCTTATTTCGGCCACGACGATTGGGCGCCTTATGCGCCCGGCCTGAAAACACTGGACGACGCTTTCACCATCCGTCGCCGCATATTGCTTGCCTTCGAACATGCCGAACGCGAGAACGACCCTGCCAAACGCCAGGCGTGGCTCAACTTCGTCATCGTTGGTGCGGGTGCAACCGGAGTGGAACTCGCCGGTGCACTGGCGGAAATCGCACGTCATACCCTGCCGCGTGAATTTCGTCGCAGCGATCCACGCAAGGCCAACATTCTGCTGGTGGAAGCCGGCCCGCGCGTCCTGCCCGCATTCGACGACGAGCTTTCCGCCAAGGCGAAAAAGCAGCTGGAACGCCTGGGCGTGCAAGTGCGTACCGGCGAGGCGGTCAGTGCCATCGACGAACATGGTGTAAAGCTCGGCGACCAGCACATCGAATCGCACACCGTATTGTGGGCCGCCGGCGTTTCCGCCTCGCCCGTGGGAGCGATGCTGGGCGCACCGACCGATCGCGCTGGGCGTGTGCAGGTCGAGGCGGACCTGAGCCTGCCCGGCCACCCCAACGTCTTCGTCATCGGCGACCTGGCTGCCATTGCCCAGGCCAACGGCAAACCGGTTCCCGGCGTCGCACCCGCAGCCAAGCAGATGGGAAATCATGTGGCCCGGACGATACGGGCACGCGCCGAGGGCAATACCTCTCCCGCGCCCTTCCACTATCGCGACGATGGCTCTCTGGCGACGATCGGTCGCATGGCCGGGGTGGCCCAGTTCGGCCGTATCAAGATCTCCGGCATCCTGGCCTGGTGGATATGGCTGGTCGCCCACGTCTACTTCCTGATCGGCTTCCGTAACCGGCTGGTAGTGCTGATGGACTGGGCCATGGCGTACTGGACCTACGAGCGCTCAGCGCGCATCGTGGTCGGCAAGGACGAGGTCAGTCAGGGCCAGGCTCACGCCCCACCCGACGACTGATCCGTCTTCACTGATTCCTTCTCACGGAGATGTCAAAATTATGCGTCTCCTTCCACGCCGAAATGGATAACCATCGTGTCTTCCCAACTCGAACAGCTGCGCCAATACACCACCGTCGTCGCCGACACGGGCGACATCGAAGCGATCGCCCGCTACAAGCCGGTCGATGCCACCACCAACCCTTCGTTGCTGCTGAAGGCCTCGGAGATCCCGAGCTACGCGCCGCTGCAGGACGAGGCCGTGCAATGGGCCAAGTCCAAGAGCAATAACCGCGAGCAACAGGTCATCGATGCGAGCGACCATCTCGCCGTGTCGGTGGGCCGCAAGATTCTCGACATCGTCCCCGGCCGCGTGTCGACCGAAGTCGATGCACGCCTCTCGTTCAACACCGACGCATCCATCGCCAAGGCCGAACGCCTGATCGGCATGTATGAAGACGCCGGCATCAAGCGCGAACGCGTGCTGATCAAGCTGGCCTCGACCTGGGAAGGCATTCGCGCCGCCGAACAATTGCAGAAGCGCGGTATCAACTGCAATCTCACCTTGCTGTTCTCGTTCGAGCAGGCTGTCGCCTGCGCCGAAGCCGGCGTGTTCCTGATCTCGCCGTTCGTCGGCCGCATCATGGACTGGTACGTCGCCAATACCGATACCAAGTCGTATGCACCCGATGACGACCCAGGCGTGAAATCGGTGCGCAAGATCTACAGCTGGTACAAGCTGCACGGCTACGAGACTGTGGTGATGGGCGCCAGCTTCCGCAACATTGGCCAGATCCAGGCGCTTGCCGGCTGCGACCGCTTGACCATCAGCCCGGATCTGCTGGAAAAGCTCGAAGCCGACCAAAGCGATCTGCCGCGCAAGCTCAGCGACGACGGCAAGCGCGAAGCGCGCCCGGCGAAGATCAGCGAGAACGATTTCCGTTGGGGCCATAACGAAGACCCGATGGCTACGGACAAGCTGGCCGAAGGTATTCGCAAGTTTGCTGTTGATCAGCGCAAGCTGGAAAAGTTGCTGGCGGCGAAGTTGTGAGAAGTATGTAGCTCTGCTGCTTTCTGTAGGAACGACTTGAGTCGCGACTGAAGGGAACCTCGATCCATCTCGGGGTTTCTGTCGTTCAAACCCAGAGCTGACTACTCGCTGCGCATCGCTTGAAAAGCCCCCCTCACCCCAACCCTCTCCCCCGGCAAAGCCAGGGGAGAGGGAGCAGGTTGTGCAAGAACGAAACACTGAAGTTCCCTCAGGCAGTCCCCTCTCCCCTGGCTTGCCGGGGGAGAGGGTTAGGGTGAGGGGGGCTTTAAGTCCTCAGGCCAACGCCGCCCCGCGCAGCAACTCGGCGCACCTCAGAAGCGCCTGAAGTGTCCCCTGACAATTCGAGTAGGCGGTTCGAACGGTTTTGTCTCTCAATGCTGCTCAGAACCTGTGATCTGAGGCCATTTGTTTTTGGTTGCTTTCTCTTTTGGGGCCAGCAAAGAAAAAGTAACTCGCTCGCCAGCAGGCATTCGAAACGCCCGCGGCGTAAGCGGCCCATCTGCCAAAACACACAGGCAAAAACCAGACTGCGCTCGGAAATGACCACAAGAAAACCGAAGTCATTGGAGCTTCCCCGAACTCGCCCTACAAAAATGGCGACTGAAGAAACGAAAAAAAACCGGCCCATGGCCGGTTTTTTTCACTTCACCTGAGGCGTCTTCTTCCACGCATCAGCCAATGCATCCGTCGACCAACCGCCACCCAGTGCGCGAATCAACTGCACGCTGGAGCGCAACTGACGGGTATCGATATCGAGCAGGCTGCGTTGCGCGTCGAGCCATGCAGTCTGCGCCTGCACCACATCGAGGTAGCCGACTGCACCTTGCTTGTAGCGGTCCAGCGCCAGATCGAGCGAATGCTTCGCGGCATCGGCGGCGTCTTTCTGGTCGACGCGTGCCGTACCCAGATGATCGAGCTGGGCGAGGTTGTCCTCGACCTGCTGGAACGCGTTCAACACCACGCCGCGATACTTTGCGCCAGACTCTTCGGTAGCGGCCTTCGCCGCGGCAACCTGCGCCTTGCGCCGGCCGCCGTCGAAGATGGTCTCCAGGATATTCGGACCGAAGGCCCAGATGCGGTTCGGTGTCGACAGCAGGCTACCGTAGACGTCGCTCTGATAGCCGCCCTGCGCACTCAAGCCCAGGGAGGGAAAGTACGCGGCGCGAGCCACACCGATTTCCGCATTCGATGCCGCGGTACGACGCTCGGCGGCAGCGATATCCGGACGGCGCTGCAGCAGTGTCGACGGCACATCGGTCGGAATTGTCGGTAGCGGGATAGCCGTGGTTTCCGGCGCAATGCTGAACTTCGATGGCGTCTCGCCGACCAGCACCGCGATCGAATGCTCCACCAGCGCACGTTGCGCCAGCGTCTGCGACCATTGCGACTTCACCGTCGACAACTGCGTCTGCGCACGCGCCACGTCCAGGCCCGACACAATACCGCCCTGATGCAGGGTCTGCGTGAGCTGCAAAGCCTTGGCGAATGCATCGGTGCTTTGCTTGAGCAAGTCGACCTGCTGGTCCAGGCCACGCAAGACCACGTAGCTGTCGGTCAACTGCGCCTGCAGGCTCAGCTGCACCGAGGCAAGGTCTGCGGCAGCGGCAATCGCCTGGTCCTTGCTCGACGTCACGGCGTTGCGCACACGGCCCCATAGGTCGACTTCGTAATCGACTTCGCCGGTGGCCGTGAAGGTGTTGTACCAGGCCGGCGAAGTTGCACCGCGCAAGGGCTTGGTATCGGACTCGCGGTCGCGCTGTGCGTTGCCGTTCAAGCCCACCTGCGGGAACAGGTCTGCGCGCGTCTGGCGATAGAACGCCTGCGACTGCTCAAAGTGCGCAAGCGCCGCTTCGAGGTCGGCGTTGTGCGCGAGCAGACGCTGCTGCAGATCGTTGAGCTGCGGGTCGGTGTAGACCTTCCACCAGCCGTCACGCGTCAATTGATCGGATGGCTGCGCCTGTACCCACGGACCCTGCTGCTGTACCGGTTCCTTGTAGTGATCGGCAACCGGCGTTTCGGGCACCTTGTAGGTCGGTGCCAGCGAGCAACCCGCCAGCACTGCCGACACCGCCAGGGTCAGTGCGAAATTAAGCCTTCTTTTCATTGGGCTTGTCCGCCGTCTTGTCTGCAATCTTTACCGGGTCGCCATTGGCCAGGCCGTCGGGCGGGCTTTCGATCACGCGATCACCCTTGGCCAGGCCGCTGCCGATTTCCACGGTCTTGCCGTAATCGCGGGCAATGCTGACGGTCTTGAACGCGACCTTGTTGTCGGCGCCCACGGTGGCCACGCGCAGGCCCTGGTTGTCGAAGATCAGCGCGCTGGCCGGCACGCGCAGCGCCGTGGCGCTGATCGGCAGGTCGAACTTTACGTTGGCGAAGGCGCCTGGCATCAGCTGGCTGTCGGCGTTATCCACCGACAGCTGGATCAGCGTCGAACCGGAGGTGGCGTTGACGGCCTGCGCCGACGATTCCACCGTTGCCTTGAACACCTGGTTCGGATGCTCCGGCACCGTCAGCGTGGCGATCGAACCCTGCTTGATCGAGGGCACATAGTTCTGCGGCACCTGTACGTAGACGCGCAGCTTGCGCACGTCCGACACCGTGAACAGCTCCTGCCCGGTCGCACCACCGATGTTGATCAACTGGCCGACGTCGGTATTGCGCGCCGTCACGATGCCGTCGAAGGGAGCGAGGATGCGCGCGAACGCCTTGGTTGCCTGCAGCCGGTCGAGGTTGGCCTTGGCGGCATTGGCCAAGGCGCTCTTGGCAGTCAGGTCGCCGGTCTTCTCGTCGACTTCCTGCTTGGACACCGAATCGGAGCCGAGCATTGCCTGCCAGCGTTTGGCGGTGGTCGCTGCCAGCGCCTCGTTGGCCTGCGCACTGGCGTAATCGGCCTTGGCCTGCAACAGTTGCTGATCGAGGTCGGGCGTATCGATCTCGGCAAGCAACTGGCCGGATTTCACCGGCGTGCCGATGTCGACCTTCCAGTCCTTCAGGTAGCCATTGATACGGGCGAAGATCGGCGCGCGCGAATAGGCTTCCAGACGGCCGGGCAGCTCGAGCCCGTTACCGGCCGTGCCCGGCTGCGGATCGACGACGGCGACCGATGGAATGGCCTGCTCGTCGGTCCAGGTCTTGAGCTTGTGCGCGTCAGTGGCGCGCGTAGTCACGCCAAGGACCACGATGCCGACCGCCACGATCGCGGCGATCAATCCGGCCAGACGCAGCTTGCGCGGATGGGTCGGCGTAGGAGTTTTAAATTCAGACGACATGTGCGTGCTCTCCGGAAGCAGACGCCGGGGACGGGGCGCGGCCGTGCCGCGCGTGGATGATGCTGAACACGACGGGGACGAAAAGCAGCGTCGCCGTGGTTGCGAAAACAAGGCCACCGATCACCGCGCGGCCGAGCGGAGCATTCTGCTCGCCGCCCTCGCCCAGGCCCATGGCCATCGGACCCATGCCGATGATCATCGCCAACGCGGTCATCAAAACGGGACGGAAACGAACGTAGCCGCCCTCGAGCGCCGCCAGCGCGGCATCGCCGTGCTCGGCCAGGCGTTCGCGGCAGAAACTCACCACCAGGATCGAGTTCGCCGTGGCCACGCCCATGCACATGATCGCGCCGGTCAGTGCGGGCACCGACAAGGTCGTGTGCGTGGCGAACAGTATCCATATGATGCCCGCCAACGCGGCAGGCAGCGCGGTAATGATCACGAACGGGTCGCTCCACGACTGGAAGTTCACCACGATCAGCAGGTAGATCAGCACCGCAGCACCGAGCAGACCGAACAACAGGCCCGAGAAGGCGCTGTTCATCGTCTGCACCTGACCGAGCAGCGCGATCGAAGTGCCCTTCGGCGAATCCTTGGCGTGATCGGCCACGACCTTCTGGATATCGTTGGCCACGGCGCCCAGGTCACGACCCTGCGTGGTGGCAAAGATCTCCACCATCGGCTGGATGTTGTACTGGCTCACCACCGCATTACCCGAGTAGCGCTGGAAATTGGCCAGGCCACCGAGCACCTGCTGCGCACCTCCGGCACTGTTGACCGGCAGGTTTTCCAGCTGCGACAGCGAATCGAGGCTGTACTGCGGGGTCTGCATCACGATCGGATAGGAAATCTGGTTCTGCGGGTTCAGCCAGTAGGTGGGCGCCACCTGGCTGGAACCGGCCAGGTTCACCACCAGCGAGTTGGTGACGTCCCGCTCGGTCACACCGACCAGCTGCGCGCGCGTGCGGTCCACATTGATATTGAAACCCTGGTTCGCCTGCGACTGCTGGATGCGCGCATCGGCCACGCCCGGCACGCGCTTGATATCGCGCAGCAAGGCGTTGGCATATTCGAAGTTCGCCGGCAGGTTGTTACCGCGAATCTGCAGATCGATCGGCGCAGGCGAACCGAAGTTCAGGATCTGGCTGATGATGTCCGCTGGCGGGAACGAGAACGTCACACCCGGGAACTCGCGCGGCAGCTCTTCGCGCATGCGCTGCACGTAGTCGCCCGTCGGGTGGTGGCCTTCATTCAAGCTCAACTGGATGTCGCCATCCCAGGAACCGATCGTACCGGTGTTGTTGTACGCGGTATTGATACCCGACACCGGCTGGCCGATGTTGTCGACCACGGTACCGAGCTCTTCCTTCGGAATGATCCGGCGAATGCTTGCCTGCACATCGGCAAACAAGGCCGCACTATCCTCCACGCGCGTACCGACCGGCGCACGCACGTGCATCAGGATCTGGCCGGCATCCACCGCGGGGAAGAAGTTGCGCCCCAGGAACGGCACCAGGCCAAACGACAGCACGATAAAGCCCAGGAAGCCGATGACAAATACCTTGCGATGCTCCATCGCCATCGCCAGCAGGCTATGGTAGCCATCGCGGATCTTGTCGAAGCGTGCCTCGAAGCCACGCTGAAAACGTACCAGCGGGTTCTTCGACGGCGGCAGCGACACATGATGGCCTGCCTCGTCCACGTGCGGTGCATGCGGATGCAGCAGATACTTGGCCATCGTCGGTACCAGCGTACGCGACAGGATGAACGAGGCGATCATCGCGAACATCACCGCTTCGGCCATCGGCACGAACAGGAAGCGCGCGACGCCTTCCAGGAAGAACATCGGCACGAACACGATACAGATACACAACAGCGACACGAAGGCCGGCGTCACGATCTGCGCCGCACCGTCGAGAATGGACGTCTCCACGTCCTTGCCGTGTTCCAGATGCCAGTTGATATTCTCGATCGTCACCGTGGCGTCGTCGACGAGAATACCCACCGCCAGCGACAGGCCACCGAGCGTCATGATATTCATGGTCTCGCCGATCGCCGACAAAGCAGCGATCGAGCTGAGAATCGCCAGCGGAATCGAGACCGCGATGATCACCGTCGAACGCCAGCTGCCCAGGAACAACAGGATCATCAAGCTGGTCAGCGCGGCCGCGATAATGCCTTCCTTCGCCACGCCGCCGATAGCCGCACGCACAAAGAGCGACTGATCGCCGATCGGCGTCACTTCGAGCGTATCGGGCAACGAATCCTTCGCGTCGGCGATCTTCTGCTTCACGCCGGCAATGATCGCCAGCGTAGACGCCGAGCCGTTCTTGAGCACCGTCATCAGCACCGATCGATTGCCGTCGACGTGCACGATATTGGTCTGCGGCGGCGCACCGTCGCGTACATGCGCGACGTCGCGGATATAGACCGTGGTGCCGTTGACCGTCTTGATCGGCAGACCACCCAGGTCGTTGATATCCGACGGCGCGTTATTGAGCTGCAGGATGTATTCGAACTGGCCGATCTTCTGCGTACCCACCGGTACGATCAGGTTCTGTGCCGCCAGTGCGTTGGCCACGTCCTGAGCGGTCAATCCACGTGCCTGCAAGGCGCCCGAATCGATATCGATCTGCACCTGGCGCGTCTTGCCGCCGAAGGGATACGGAATCGATGCGCCGGCCACCGACGTCAGGATCGGGCGCACCGCATTCAGGCCCAGATCGCCCAGATTCTGCTCGGTCAGGCCCTTGCCCGACAACGCCAACTGGATGATCGGTACGGTCGAGGCGTTGTAGTTCAGGATCAACGGCGGCGTACTGCCGCTCGGCAACTGCTTGAGCAGGGTCTGCGCAACCGCGGTCACCTGCGCGTTGGCGGTGCGGATATCCACCGTCGGCTGGAAGAAGATCTTGATCACCCCGAAGCCGTTGATCGACTGGGCTTCGATATGCTCCACGTCGTTCACCGTGGTGGTGAGCACGCGCTCGAAGGGCGAGGTGATACGTCCGGCCATCTGGTCGGGCGGAAGACCGGTGTACTGCCATACCACGCTGATCACGGGGATCTTGATATCCGGAAAGATATCCGTGGGAGTCCTCAACGCCGACAGTGGGCCGATGATGAGGATCAACAGGGCGAGAACGACGAACGTATACGGTCGCGTTAGAGCGATCCGGACAAGACTGAACATGCCTGGGGATTCCGAGCGCTGATGATGCGTCGCCGCAAATTTTCGCACGGAGACAGGCCCGACAGCATGGCCGGACGGATGAAGATTATTTCATCTTGCAATTAAAAAACGGCGAAAACACTCGGCCTTGAGCCGCTGTAAAGACTGCTTTGAAAAGTACTCAAGGGACGGCCTGCCGAGGTTTACCGTTCAGGCCGTCACGGATACCGGCGCGGGCAACGAAGGAGTCGCCGGTGCCGTCTTGGGTCGGGTCAGCTGGCCCGGTTCTGGCGTGTAGCAATACAGCGTGATCCGCGCGCCCGTCTCGCCGTCGCCGATATCCAGGGCAAAACCGTGCAGCCGCACGATCGCGCTCACGATGCTCAGCCCCAGGCCCGAACCGGGCGTGGTGCGACTGTTATCGCCACGATAGAACCGCCGTGTAACCGCGTCGCGCTCGTCGGCGGGAATGCCTGGACCGCTGTCGAGAATGTCGATGCGCGGGCCCAGCTTGTCCATGTGCGCATGCAGGCGAATGCTGCCGCCCGGTGGAGTGAACTTGATGGCATTGCCGACCAGGTTGGCCAGCGCTTCGAACAGCAAATGCGCGTCGGCGCGGATCGGCGCCAGTGTCTGGACGTCCAAAGCAAAGGGCTGGCCGCGATCTTCGGCCACTGGTGCGTAGAACTCGTGCACCTGATTGAGCACGTCGGCTATGTCGACTTCGGCGAAGCAGGCGCAACGATTGCGATCTTCCAGTTCCGACACACGCAGCAACGCACGGAAGCGCCCCAGCAAGCCGTCGACATCGGTCACGCAGGCATCGAGCAGGCTAGCTTGTGGCTGATCGGACAACTGCTGCTGCGCGCGATACAGCCGTGCACGCAAGCGCGTGAGCGGCGTGCGCAGGTCGTGCGCGATGTTGTCGCATACGCCTTTGACCTCGTTCATCAACCGCTCGATTTCATCGAGCATGGTATTGACGATGCCCGCCAGCAGATCGAGCTCGTCGCCGCGTCGACCCACCGGCAAGCGCTTGGTCAGATCGCCTTCGCGAATCGGAACGGTGGCCTGCTGCAGGACACGAATGCGCTTGGCCGGCCCACGCCGCAACAGGAACCCGCCGAGCAGGCCTGGAATGATGGTGAGCGAAATCCCCCACAGCAGCGCACGCCAGACGATCGCGCCCAACCCATCGAGCGTACTGGTGTCCTTGGCAATCACCAGCACCTTGCCATCCGGCAGACGCGAAGCAACGGCGCGCGCGCGCACCTCGCCATCGGCGTGAAACGGTCGCGGAATGCCGCCTTCCAGCAGACGCGGCTGCCCATCGACGATGATCTCGGCGGGGAACCTGCGGATATTGCCAGCCACGGCGCGACCGGACGCATCGAACAAACCGACCGACATCACACCATGCGGATCGATCAGGCCCGCGGTATCCACGGTCGCCGCAAGGCGTGCCGGATCGGTGGTGACGAGGTAACCCATGCGCTGCACGATGATCTGGTCGATCACGCTGTTGAGGTAGCGTGTGGTCTCCCACTGGATCACGCCCACCAGGATCAGGCCCCACGCGGCGAAGAGCGCGCCATAGACGAGGATCAGGCGCGAGGTAGCCGAGCGCCAGGCATTGGGATGAGCGTTCATGGTGGTCAGACCCGGCGCAACCGCTGCGCCTTGAAGGATTACAAGGAAATCATACAGCTAGCGCGTGGGCGCCAGCATATAGCCAGTACCGCGCACTGTACGGATCAGGGGTGGCTGGCCGACGCTGTCGATCTTGCGCCGCAGCCGCCCGATATGAACGTCGATGACATTGGTGCCGGGATCGAAATGAAACCCCCACACCGTCTCGAAAATCATCGTACGGGTTACCACCTGCCCTGAATTGCGCATCAGGAATTCCAGCAGGCGAAACTCGGTCGGCAACAGATTGAGCAGCTGCCCGTTCCGGTGCGCCACGTGACGCACCAGATCCAGCTCCAGATCGGCCACGCGCAGGCGATTGCCGCCTTCGGGCCCGTGACGCCGGCGCAGCAGCACTTCGGCACGCGCGGACATCTCGTCGGGCGCAAACGGCTTGGTCAGGTAGTCGTCGCCACCGGCGCGCAAGCCACGCACGCGCTCGTCCACGTCGCTCAATGCACTGATCATCAGCACCGGCGTATCCACTTGGGCGCGCCGCAACGCCGCCACCACGTCGATGCCATCCATGCCGGGCAACATGCGGTCCAATGTGATCAGGTCGTAGCTGCCTTCCAGCGCCCGGTCCAGCCCACGTCGCCCGTCGGCCACCCAATCGGCCACCATGCCGTGCACGCTCAATTCCGCCACGATCTCCCGGGCGGTGACTTCGTCGTCTTCGATGACCAGGACTTGGGGCATGGCTGGGAGTCCGGCCGCTTCGCGGCCTGTCAGTGGTCAATGGTAAACGGGAAAAGCAAACACAACCTCTGCTGGTTGCTCTTTCCATTCACTATTTACAGATCACGCAGTGATCGGACTGAGGCCGCGCAGCGGGCTGCGCAGCGGCCGGCCCATTCACCTCACCAAACGCAAACGGCCCCCAAAGGAGGCCGTTCGCTTGAAGCACGAGACAGTTCATCTTACGCAGCAAACAAACCACGCATCTTCTTCATCGCGTTTGCTTCGACCTGGCGGATGCGCTCGGCAGAAACGCCGTATTCGTCAGCCAGATCCTGCAGCGTTGCCTTGTCGTCGTTCAACCAGCGACGCTGGATGATGTCGCGCGAACGCTGATCGAGCTTCTGCAGCGCCTCGGACAGCGTCTCGAGCTGGTTGTCGGCGTGGTCGGCGTCGGAAACGTTGTCGTACGGATCGGCACCATCGTCGATCAGGAACGCCTCCGGTGCCGGCTTGGCATCGTCGTCGGCGTCGGCCGGCGCTTCGAAACCAATGTCGCGGCCGGACAGACGCGATTCCATCTCGCGCACCGTTGCCTCGGGGACGCCAAGATCCTTGGCGACCACGCGAACTTCCTCGGCGTTCATCCAACCCAGGCGCTTCTTGCTCTTGCGCAGGTTGAAGAACAGCTTGCGCTGCGCCTTGGTCGTGGCGACCTTGACGATGCGCCAGTTGCGCAGGATGAACTCGTGCATTTCGGCGCGAATCCAATGCACCGCAAAGCTGACCAGGCGTACACCCTGATCCGGATCGAAGCGCTTGACCGCCTTCATCAGGCCGATGTTGCCTTCCTGAATCAGATCGGACAGCTGCAAACCGTAACCGTTGTAACCGCGGGCAACGTGCACCACAAAACGCAGGTGCGACATCACCAGCTTCTTGGCCGAGTCGAGGTCGTTGTCGTCGTTGAACCGACGCGAAAGGGCCTGCTCCTCGTCCTGGCTGAGCACCGGGATACGGTGGACCGCCGAGATATAGGCATCCAAGCTGCCGACTACACTAGGTACCGGCAGTGAGGCGGTCGCCAAAGCTTGTGACATGAGGAACCTCCTAAAAACTTGGGAAATAACTTAGCACTCTGATGCTATGAGTGCTAACGGGTCGGATTGGTTCAATCCCGCTCCGACCTCGCTTTACTAAACCGAATCGTACAGGAATGCCCTCGGCTTGTCCAGTGGCACGCCGCGCCGCAACAATCGCCCTTCAGACAACAAAAAACGATTTATATCAACCCTTTAAGATACACCCCAGAGCTTTTTTGCCTCTTCGGCAATGAGTTCCGGGTGTTCCTCGGGGAAGAACAGCTTGGCGCCCCTTACCTTTCGCACGCCATGGGACAGAGGTAACACCCGATCGAGATAGTCTGGGCTCCTGGCCGAGAAGATCGTGTCGCCGGTTCCCCAGACGATCCTCACGGGCACCTGACAGCGCCGCAGCCCCGCCTCGATGCCCGCCAGCGGATTGGGGTCCAGGCCCATCGCATAGGCATCGGTCAACGCAACCCGTTCTGGCGTAGCAACCAATGGGGTGAAGTAGTAGTCGATCGCCTCATCGGTCGGATGATCGGGAAACTGGTAGCACAGGCCGCCAATTCCCGTGGCCGAACGCGCAAAGCGCTTGTCCGCCAACTGCGGCGGGAACGTGTCCAAAGCGAAGCGCCCCTTGCGCGCCGCGGCGATCGCAGGCACGACGGCAGCGGGCGGGCTATCGTTCTCCACGTCGCAGTTGGTCAGGAGCAAGCTGCGCACACGCTCGGGATGGCGCGTCATGAACAGTTGCGCCACCGCACCGCCGCTGTCGTTGGCGATCAGGTCGGCCTTGTCGATGCCCAACTGTTGCATCAACGCCACCAGCATCTTGACCTGGGTATCGGGCGTGACACTGCCGCCCGGCGCCACTTCGGTATAACCCAGCCCCAGCCAATCGGGTGCAATACATCGACGGTACGGCGACAAACGCGGCAACGCCCCGCGCCACTGGAAACCGTTCAGCGGAAAGCCGTGCAGGAACAGTGCGGCCGGACCGCTGCCGTATTCGGTATAGGCGATATTTCCGAACGAGGTCCTGGCGTAGCGACGCATCGATCGGTATCTCAACGCATCGAACTCGCCGCTGGAACGCGCGGACATGGCACTTGCGAAGCGGGGAGCCGCGCCGGCAAACATGCCCAGGGCAAGCGAGGTACCGGCCAACTGTAGAAACGTTCTGCGCTGCATGGGAGAGCTCCGAACTGCCCCGGATTGGGCGGGGGCATCTTTCGCTGGCAACGGCATGGCGGCAATGACCTGGGAGGTCATGGCCGCGCGCAGGCTCGTCGACCTATGATCGGTCACGGATCATCCGGCCTGAATCAATGAGGATTCGCCTGCATGTCACACGCCACCACTACGCCTGTTGGCTCCCTGTTGCGCGAATGGCGCATCGCGCGGCGCATAAGCCAGCTCGAACTCGCACTCACGGCAGAGATCTCGGCGCGTCACCTGAGTTGCCTGGAAACAGGCAAGGCTCAGCCCAGCCGCGAAATGGTGATCCGGCTCGCCGATACGCTCGGTGTGCCGCTACGCGAACGCAATACATGGCTGGTTGCCGCCGGTTACGCGCCGTTCTATCCGGAACGCCAACTGGCCGCGCCGGAGCTGGCCCAGGTGCGCCATGCGATCGAATGCATACTCGAACAGCAGGAGCCCTACCCGGCCTTCGTGCTCAATCGTCACTGGGACGTGGTAATGGTCAACCGCGCCGCCATGCGCATCAGCCACTACGTCATGCGTGGACGGGAAAGCAGCCACAGCAACATGCTGCGACAGATCTTCGACCCGAACGACTTTCGCTCGACGATCGCCAACTGGGAAGAAATTGCCAGCGAACTGCTACGCCATCTGCATAACGAAGTAGCCTCGTCGCCGTCGGACCAGCAAGCGCGCGACCTGCTGGAGGAGATACTGGCCTATCCGGACGTACCCGTATCCTGGCGACAGTTATCGACAGAAAAAATGCCTTCGCCGCTCATGACCACGGTGCTGCAGCGAGACGATCAGCGGCTGAGTTTCTTCTCGACCATCACCACCTTCGGCACGCCACGCGACGTGACGCTCGACGACCTGCACATCGAGTCCTGTTTCCCCGTTGACGAAGAAACGGCGGCGTTCTGCCGGAAACTGAAGCTCGACAACCCCTAAAGAAGTCCCGGGGAGACAAGTCCGAGGGAGAGGCCCTAGGCCGTCAGCTCGGCGCGCGCGGGCAACGACCAGTCAATCGGCGCTTGCCCCTGCTCGGTCAGGTACTGGTTTGCGGCGGAAAAATGTCCGCATCCAATGAAGCCGCGATGTGCCGACAGCGGCGAAGGATGCACCGATTTCAAGACACGATGCTTGCGCGTGTCGATCAGTTGACCCTTCTTCTGTGCATACGATCCCCAGAGCATGAACACGATGCCCTCGCGTTCGCGATTGAGGGCATCGATGGCGGCATCGGTGAAACCTTCCCAGCCCTTGCCCTGATGGGCATTGGCCATGCCGCGTTCCACCGTCAGCACGGCGTTGAGCAACAACACGCCGCGGTCGGCCCATGGGGTGAGGCAGCCGTGATCGGGCGGCGCAATACCCAGGTCACGCTGGATCTCCTTGAAGATGTTCTGCAGCGACGGCGGCGTCTGCACGCCTGGGCGCACGGAGAAACAAAGGCCGTGCGCCTGGTTGGGGCCATGATACGGATCCTGCCCGAGGATCACTACGCGCACCGTATCGAACGGCGCGTGATCGAACGCTGCAAAAATGTCGGGGCCCGGCGGATAGATTACTTTGCCCGCCTGCTTTTCGGCGCGCAGGAATGCCGAAAGCGCCTGCATTTCGGGGCGTTCGAGATAATCGCCGATACGCGCCTTCCACGAAGGCTCCAGCTTCACGCGTTCATTGCTCATGCGGTGGCGCTGCGCTCACGTAGATGACGGGCCACGCGCAACTGGAACAGCAACTTGGTGATCAACAACTTTTCCTCAATCGGTTTCTCGACCAGATCATTGGCACCCGCTCTCAGCAAGGCGGCCTGGTTGGCCGGGTTTTCGTCACCGGTCATGACCAGTACCGGCAACGAGCCTTTGCTGTAACCGTAGTCGCGGCGTATGCGATCGAGCAAGTCGCCGCCGGTCAGCTCACCCTTGAGACTGACGTCGGTCAACACGATGTCCGCGCCAACGGTACCCTGGGCACGTGCCGTTTCCAGCATGGCAAGCGCGTCTTCCGCGCTGATGACGTGGCGTACGGTTAGGCCGTATTTCTCCAGCATGCGCCGCGTCGCCAATGCAACGACGCGGCTATCCTCCACGTAGAGCACTTCGCCGTCGGCCATGCTTTCGGGACGCACATAGCCGCGAATGAATTCGCCCAGCGCCTGGAAGCCCAGCGATTTGTCGAAGTAATCCGTGACGTGCTCGCCCAGCGTGCGGCGATGCAGGCGATCGTCGACATCGCCGGAGACGACCACGATGGGGATATAGATTTGCGGTGCAAACTCCCGCACGTAGCGCGCGAGCTCCAGGCCGTCCATATCGGGCAGCCGCAGCGACACCGTAATGAAATCGAACACGCCGCTTTCGAGCAACTTGTGTGCTTCGGCACCGGTACCGCAGCCGACCACGTCGGCGCCGGGCAACTCGGCATTGAGCACGCGCGTGATCAACTGCCGCACGACCTTGGAACCGTCCACCACCAGAACCCGCGGCGCAGCACTAACAATCCGATTACTGAAACTTGCACTCATCCGCAGCCCGCCCATCCGAAACGCGACGCTTGAAGAATTCCGGGCAAACACCCCCGTGCGCCCGTCGAGACATGCATCTTGCCTTGTTCCGCGCCCGGATGCCTGCGACCTGGGTCGCCGCCCGGCCCATCCGGGCTGTTACATGGCCTTACGTAATTGCCACGCGCTCATCAGCCGCGCACCCAGCCAACCGAGCACGGCCGCGCCCACCGGCACGGCCACGAGCAGCCACCAGGGCAACCCGCCGACCTGTAGTTTGCCGTCGTAAGCATGACTCAGGCGTGTCACCGGATCGACCAGCGCGAATTCGACCAGCAGTGCCACCCCGGCGGCAATGATGCCGCTGAGCAGGCCGTACCAGATACCGGCATAGAGGTAGGGCCGGCGCACGAACGCGCGGCTGGCACCGACCAGCATCAATACATTGATTTCTTCGGCGCGGCTGGAGATATCGACCCGCACGGTATTGGCGACCACCAGCAATGCGGCCAGCGCCAGCATCGCGGCGAGTACCAGCACGGTGCGATTGCCTACCGCCAGCAAGGCGTCCAGGCGCTGGCGCCAGGTACCGGCATCCTGCACCTGGTCGACCCCACGCATGGCGCGCATATCGGTCACCAGGCGTTCGACACCATCGGCACCGATATCCGGCTTGGGCATCACCTCGAGTACATACGGCAGCGGATTTTCGTCCAGCGTATGCAGGGCGGTGCCGAAGCCCTGCATCTTGGCCAGCTCATCCATGCCTTGCTGCGGCGTCTTGACTCCCACGGCTGCAACGTCGGTACGTTCGCGCAAGCTGGTGGCCAGGGCTTCGACCGCGGCACCGGCCTGCCCCGGTTTCAGGAACGCGCTGACTGCTTGGTTCTGACCCAAGGCATCGCCCAGGTTCTGGACATTGGCGAGCAACAGATAAAAAGCGAGCGGCAACGCCAGGGCCAGGCCCATGACCGCAATAGTGAGAAAGGTGCCCAGCGGCCGAGAAAACAATCGACGCAGACTGGCCGCAGCGCTCCAGCCATGATGTTCGCGCCAGCTTGCCACCGGGCGGCCACGGCTTCGCTCGGTACGCAGGGCAATATCGACCTGGTCGTTCGGATGCTGATCCATGGCTTACAGCACCTCCTGCGCGGCGACGTCGGCGACCAATCGACCATGATCGAGCACGACCACGCGCTTTTTCATCTTCTTGATCAGCGGCAGGTCGTGGCTGGCGACCAATACGGTCGTACCGACCTGCTGGAACTCGGCGAACAAGGCCATGATTTCCACGGCCAGCTGCGGGTCGAGATTGCCGGTAGGCTCGTCGGCGATCAGCAGCGAGGGCTTGGCGACGATCGCGCGCGCAATGCCCACGCGCTGCTGCTCGCCAGCTGAAAGCGTATCGGGCAACTGCCGCTCATAGGCAAGCAGGCCGACTTTTTCCAACGCGGCGCGCACGCGGCGTCCACGCTCCTGCGGCGCCACGCCACCGATGACCAGCGGCAGCTCCACGTTGGCGAAAACGGTGCGCTCCATAAGCAGGCGATGGTCCTGGAAAACCATGCCGATACGGCGACGCAGCTTGGGAATGCCATTGCGCCCGATCTTGGCCAGGCTCTGCCCGTCCATCATGATGACACCGTGCGATGGACGCTCGATCAGACCGAGCAGCTTGAGCAGCGTGCTCTTGCCAGCACCGGAATGCCCGGTGACGAAGGCCATTTCGCCATCGGCGACCTCGAACGAAAGTTGGGATAGCGCTTCGTGGCCACCCTCATAGCGTTTGCTGACTTGTTCGAAGCGAATCACGCAAATCCCCCGGCCTGTTTGCCGACATTGGAAAGGATAAGCGGCGGTAAGGAAAACTTCGAGAGATTTTCCGTCGCTTACCTGGCAAGCGAAAGACGCTGGGCCCCGGCATACGCCGGGGCGACGAATCGATGAAAGCGGCGGCAAATCCCGCCTCTACGAAGCTGAGCACCCTCACCCCGGCGCACGCCGGGGCGAGGTGTCTTTATCAACGCCCGGTAAACAACCGCGTCAGGCGGCGGAAGAAACCCGGCTTTTTCGGCGCAGCGTGCTCGCCGGCATGTGCCGCCGAAGTGGCAACCACCTGGCGGGAGCGACCGTTGCCGGCCTGCTCGCCACCGTTGCGCGGCGCGCGGCGTTCGCCACGTGGGCGATCGTTGCGCTCGTTCGAAGTGACAGCTGCGCTGCCGTTCGTGTTCTGCGCCACGGCGGCATCGCCCTCGCGACGACGGCCACGACCACCACGACGACGACGGCGCTTACGCTCCGCCTCGCCAGCCACGGATGCTGCCTCGCCTTGGGGCGCGGCAGCGACGGGAGCAGCCACCGGAGCGGCGGCCGGCTTGCGCTCGGTGCGCTCGCGCCTTTCGCCCTCGCGCGGCTTGCGCGAATCGCCACCGCGACCGCCCTCGCGACGCGACCGGCCACCTGGGCCAGCGCTGTCCTTCTTGCTGTCGCGCGAAATCACCTTGTCGCCGAACTCGGCGCTGTCGGCCGCGGCATGGGCAGCGAACTGTTCGTCGATCTGCTTGGGCTTGGGCATTACCAGCAACTCGGGATCGATCGCGGCGACCGGAATGCGTTGCCCGATATAGGTCTCGATATCCGGCAGCGACATGGCGTAAAGGTCGCAGGCGAAGCTGATCGCGTCGCCTTCGGCACCCAGGCGTGCGGTACGACCGATGCGATGGACGTAGTCTTCGGCATCCTGCGGCAGGTCGTAGTTGAACACGTGACTGACCGCCGGGATGTGCAGGCCACGCGCGGCCACGTCAGTACACACCAGCATGTCGAGCTGGCCTTCCTGGAAGCGCTGCAACAGCTTCTGACGCTTCAACTGCGGCACGTCGCCCGATAGGGCGCCTACGCGATAACCCTGGCGCTTCACGCGATCGGTTACGCGCTCGGCCGCGGCCTTGGTATTGACGAAGATGATGCTGCGCTCGGCGCTGGTGCGCTCGAGCAGGTTGAGCAGCAACGGCATCTTCTCTTCTTTCGAGGGGAAAAATACCTGCTGGCGCACGCGGTCGGCCGTGATGTTTTCCGTTTCGACGGCCAGCTTCTCGGCGTTGTGCATGTGCTCGTAAGCGAGCTCCAGCACGCGATGACTGAGCGTGGCCGAGAACAGCAGCACCTGGCGCTGTTCGCGTGCCGGCAGGCGACGGAAGATAAAGCGCACGTCCTTGATGAAGCCCAGGTCGAACATGCGATCGGCTTCGTCGATCACCATGACCTCGACGCCGTTGAAACCGAAGACCTGCTGCTTGTAGTAATCGAGCAGGCGACCCGGCGTGGCGATGATGATGTCGCAGCCGTCTTTCAATTGCTGGCGCTGCTTGTCGTAGTCGACGCCGCCATAGATCAGCGCGGTGCGCAGGCCTGTGTGGCGGCCGATCGCCTTGGCGTCCTTTTCGATCTGGATGGCCAGCTCGCGGGTCGGTGCGATGACCAGGGCTCGCGGATCGCTGTCCTTGCGCTCGGCAACCGCCGGACTGGCCAGCAGGCGATTCATCATCGCCACCAGGAAGGCGCAGGTCTTGCCGGTGCCGGTCTGGGCCTGGCCGGCGACGTCGCGGCCTGCCAGGGCCATCGGCAAGGTCAGTGCCTGGATCGGGGTGCAGCGGGTGAAGCCGGAATCGTCCAGGCCCTGCTGCAGTAGAGGATGAAGTTCGAAATTGGTGAAAAAGGTATCAGTGAGTACGGTTTGGGACATTAGAGGTATCGAATGGGGGTGCAGACGGCCGCGTAAGCGGCGTCCGGTCCCGCGACAATAAAGATCGGCCCGGGACGGGTGGATGAGGCGGCGCGTATGGAGATAAGGCGCCGCACGGCGGGCGCGGCGGCTCCGCTGGCATAGGTGAAAGGACTCGGCATCTTCCCCGAATGACAAATCCTTAGCGGCGACAAGGACTTGGAAGCCTTCTCACCTATGTCAACGGAACCGTCCGTTGCCGCCCTTGAATCGCCTGGGTCCTGTCCTTAACTTACAGAGGAGTGGAGGTTCCTGCCGACTGGCATGTCCTCTAAAGACCGACCCCGCGCTTCATGGGCACCCCAGTGTAGCTGATGCTGGCCGCGCGGTCGTCAATACCCCCTATCTGGAGATTCCGGTGAGCGATTTGATTACCCATGTGAGCGACGACGGCTTCGAGCAGGAAGTGCTCCAGTCAGATACCCCGGTACTGCTCGACTTCTGGGCGGAGTGGTGCGGCCCGTGCAAGGCCATTGCCCCGGCGCTGGAAGAGCTCGCCCAGCAGTACGAAGGCAAGCTGCGCATCGCCAAGATCAATATCGATCACAACCAGAAGACCCCCCGCACCTACAACGTGCGCGGTATCCCGACCCTGATGATCTTCAAGAACGGCAAGGTCGAGGCCACCCAGATCGGCGCTGTCAGCAAGGGCGCGCTGGCTCAGTTGATCGACAAGACGATCTGACCCCGGGTCGGGACAGGGAACGGTGGAATGCCACCGTTCCCCGTTGTCCACCCCCTCAAACGTCACATTTCGCGTTTTTCGGGTGCTCATTCCACCCCGACCGCTTTACGCCGCTGCGCGGCGAGTGCTAGATTGAATGCGTCAGTCGGGACCTCGCTGTCCCCCGCGCCTTTCGCGCCGACGACAATCACACCCTCCTTCCTGTAATTACGGCGCCCCCACGAGGTTTGCCCGTGTCCGATATCATCGATACCAAAGAAACCAACGACGCAAGAAGCGCCGATGCCAAACCGGCATCCGAAACGCCGCGTACCCGAGCACCGCGCAAATCGGCGGCAGCGGCGGCGGCCAGCGCTGAAAGCACCCGCCCGGAGAAATCCGCGAGCGACATTCCCGCCGATCGCCCCGCCCCCGCGGCAGAGCGCCCGGCACAGGTCGAAGCGCCCGTGCAGGCCAGCCTGCCGGTCGAGCAGCCGAACCAGGCCCCATCCGGCGATACAATGCCCCACGCCCACAGGGCGAAGCCCGCGAGGGTGGCCCGCAGCAAGGCGGCCAGGGACAGCACCAGGGTGGCGGCTTCCAGAACCGCAACGACCGCAATGACCGAAACGATCGCGGCCGTCGCCGTCGCCATGAGCGCAACGATCGCAATGAGCGCGGCCCCGAGCGCGGCAATAACAATCCGCAGCAGCGCAACCAGCAGGGCGGCGGTGGCAACAATCATCCGCGCAACAACAACGGCCTGCCGGTGGATGACGATTACGCCGATGCCGGCAGCAACGATCGCCTGATCAACCTCACCGAACTCAAGCGCAAGAACGCGATCCAGTTGCTGGAATTCGCCGAATCGCTGGGTATCCAGGAAGGCGTGGCCCGTGCTCGCAAGCAGGATGTGGTCTTCAACATCCTGAAGGCACATGCGCGCTCCGGCGGCGGCATCTGGGCCGAAGGCGTGCTGGAAATCCTGCAGGACGGCTTCGGCTTCCTGCGCTCGGCCGACGAGTCCTACCTGGCCGGCCCCGACGACATCTACGTTTCGCCCAGCCAGATTCGCCGCTTCAACCTGCGCACCGGCGACTACATCACCGGACGCGTGCGTCACCCGAAGGAAGGCGAGCGTTATTTCGCCATGCTCAAGGTCGACGACATCAACGGCGATCCGCCGGAAGCGTCGAAAAACAAGCTGCTGTTCGAAAACCTCACCCCGCTGTTCCCGCGCAAGTCGTTCAAGCTCGAGCGCGGCAACGGTTCGACCGAGGACATCACCGGCCGTATCCTGGACCTGGTAGCACCGATCGGTCGCGGCCAGCGCGGCCTGATCGTGTCGCAGCCGAAGTCCGGTAAGACGATGATGCTGCAGAACATCGCGCAGGCCATCCAGTACAACCACCCCGACGTCCATCTGATCATGCTGTTGATCGACGAGCGTCCGGAAGAAGTCACCGAAATCGCTCGCACCGTGCGCGCCGAAGTGATCAGCTCGACCTTCGACGAACCCGCCGTGCGCCACGTGCAGGTCGCCGAAATGGTGATCGAGCGCGCCAAGCGCCTGGTCGAGCACAAGAAGGACGTGGTGATCCTGCTCGATTCGATCACTCGCCTTGCTCGCGCCTACAACACCGTCGTGCCGAGTTCCGGCAAGGTGCTTACCGGCGGTGTCGACGCCAATGCGTTGCAGCGCCCGAAGCGCTTCTTCGGTGCCGCGCGTAACGTCGAAGAAGGCGGTTCGCTGACCATCATCGCCACCGCGCTGACC
>Ga0207695_10000272_pt1 | contig 129871 bp, 98 predicted proteins | sample KBSC54metaG_FD_184354 | JGI IMG/M metagenome (GOLD analysis project Ga0207695, IMG submission 184354) | Corn rhizosphere microbial communities from Kellogg Biological Station, Michigan, USA - KBS C5-4 metaG (SPAdes) (version 2) | ecosystem: Host-associated > Plants > Roots > Rhizosphere > Soil... | reverse complement strand
TCGGGTCCTATTAAAACTACTTCTTTTTTGTCAGTATACACACCGAGAACGAGGCATTCGCTGAAAAAATTTGCGATCTGCTTGGGGGGGAAGTTGACCACGGCCATCACCTGTCTGCCGATAAGTTCCTGCTTTTCATAGAAGTGGGTTATCTGCGCCGAGGACTTTCTGATGCCGAGATCACCGAAATCGATGGTCAATATATAGGCCGGCTTTTTTGCTTTTGGAAAATCATTAACTTCAAGAATTGTTCCGACCCGGATGTCTATCTTCTCAAAATCCTGCCATTCTATTGTTGGCATAACTTATAACGTTTAATCGTAAACCAAATATATCAATTTTATGAAACGTACAGCAACAGCCGTATGGAACGGTTCCGGAAAAGATGGCAAGGGTACAATGACGACACAAAGCACGACGCTGAACAAGGCCCAGTATTCGTACAAGACCAGGTTCGAAGAGGGGGTCGGCACCAATCCTGAAGAGCTGATCGCCGCTGCACATGCAGGCTGCTTTACCATGGCGCTGGCTTTTGGCCTGCAGGGAGCTGGATTTACCGCCGACGAGCTGGAGACGACCGCGATCCTTACCTTCGAGTCTACGGCGACGCCGCCCACGATCACCAAGTCTCACCTGGAGCTGAAGGCAAAGATCCCCGGCATCACCCCGGAGAAGTTCCAGGAGCTGGTGAAGGGAGCAGAACAGGGATGTCCCGTTAGCCGCGTCCTGAAAGCAGAGATCTCGGTAGACGCGCAATTGTTGTAAAGTAATAACAGAGGCTCACAGCCGAAGGTCTGCTAAACATAGCCGGTTCGAAATTTTAGCCGTCGAGCCGGCTTTTTTATTGTGTGTAGTGCAGTAAATTACTAGCGCAAACTTTTGACCGTTTAAAATCAAGCAACAAGTACATTATGAGCTCAAAAAAACAGGCCACACAAAAAGACGGTGTGCATGCCGCTGAAAATTCCCGCCGCGAGTTCCTCCGCAACACGACGATGGCCGCTACGGGTTTCTTTATTGTACCGCGTCACGTGCTGGGAAGGGGATTCCTGGCCCCCAGTGACCGGCTTTCGATTGCCGCGATCGGCGCGGGAGGTAAGGGCGCCGACGACCTGAGACATTTTTATGGCAGCGGAAAGGTCGACGTTGCCTATCTCTGTGACGTCGATGACCGCCAGGCCGCCAAGTCCGTACAGACCTACACCAAGGCTAAGTACTACAAGGACTTCCGCGAGATGCTGGAAAAAGAACACAAGCATATCGACGCCGTATCCGTCAGCGTGCCGGACAACGTCCACGCCGTTGCCGCGATGGCGGCTATGCAGCTGGGCAAGCACGTCTATGTCCAGAAGCCGATGACGCACGACATCTACGAAGCGCGCATGCTAACGGAAGCGGCCAAGCGCTATAAGGTGGTTGCGCAGATGGGCAACCAGGGCTCTTCCGGGGACGGCGTACGCTTTATGCAGGAATGGTATAATGCGGGGCTCATCGGTGACGCTACCGCTATTCATATATGGACCAATCGCCCCGTGTGGCCCCAGGGCGGCGCCAAGCCGACGGGCAAGGACGATATCCCCACGGAGCTCAACTGGGACCTGTGGCAGGGCCCCGCAGCCGCGGATGACTATCACAAGGAGTTCCTTCCCTTCAACTGGCGGGGATGGTGGGCCTATGGTACGGGCGCTCTCGGCGATATGGGCTGTCACCTGGTCGACCCTCCCTTTAAAACGGTGGGCCTGGGCTATCCTTCCGAAGTGGAGTGCAGCGTAGCGAGCATCTATGAGGTCATGTGGAACGCGGCCTATCACCCCGAGAGCTGTCCGATGTCTTCCTATGTCAAGATGAAATTCCCCGGCAAGCCCGGTAAGCCGGACGTCGAGCTGCACTGGATGGATGGCGGTATCCGTCCTCCCCGCCCCGACGAGCTTGGTGCCGACGAACGCATGGGTGGACCCGATGGCGGAGCGATCATCACGGGCACCAAGGGCAAGATCATGTGCGAATGCTATGGTGCGAATCCGACGCTGCTGCCTACTTCCAAAATGCAGGGGCTGAACGTGCCGCAGACGATCGCGCGGGTGCCGGAGGGCCACTACGTGCAGTGGGTCAACGCCTGTATCGCAGGTTATGGTAAGGCGACGCTGAGCTCTCCATTCGAATACGCGGGACCCCTGACCGAGACCATCCTGATGGGTAACCTGGCGCTGCGCAGCTATATGGTGAAGGACGCTACGGGTAAGTTCCCGGGCAGGAAAAAACTGCTCTGGGATGCACAGAATATGAAGATCACGAATTTCGACGAGGCGAACGCGTTCGTGAAAAGAGAGTACAGACAAGGCTGGACGCTTGGCGTTTAGGTCACGGCCATAATATATGATCGGTGAAACCGCCCTCCCCCCGGGGGCGGTTTTTTAGTTACTAAAAGTTTGTTAGTATTTTGGTTAAGCGGTAGTTAACAACTAGTTAATGATTGGTTAATCATCGGTTAACGATTGGTTAACATGGCGCGTCTACTTTTGGCGCCATGAACCAAGGTAAACCCATTGCATTACTCCTTGTCACTCTGTGTATTGTAACAAGCCTGCGGGCGCAGACGGCCAGGATCACCGGAAAAGTATGGAATACAGAAGCCAACGCGCCTTTGGCGGGCGCTTCGGTCGTGTTAACAGATAAAGATGCCTCCGGCGGCAGCAGAAAAGGAGTGAGCACGGACGTAGAAGGCCGCTTTTTCCTGGCGGCGGTTAAAGGGCACGTCTATACGCTGACCATCACGAGCGTAGGCTTTGTGACCCGGACGATGGAGAATATTACGGTCGGCGAAGAGTCGCTATCGATCGATATCACGATGGAGAGCAGCCGCAAAAGCCTCGAACAGGTAGTGATCTCCGCCAATGTGCGCAAGGCGACCGTCGCCTCCTTATATAGCATACAGAAGAACAGTTCCGCCATTTCCGACGGCATCTCTGCGGACGTCATCCGGCGAAGCCCGGATAAGAACACCGGCGACGTGCTGAAAAGGGTCAGCGGCGCGTCTATCCAGGACAATAAGTTCGTGGTGATCCGGGGTATGAACGAACGGTACAATGTGGCCCTCATGAACAACTCGGTTCTGCCCAGCACCGAGCCCGATAAAAAAGGGTTTGCCTTCAACATCATCCCCTCCTCGCTCGTGGACAACCTCGTCATTTACAAGGCGGCGACGCCCGATCTTCCCGGCGACTTTGCCGGCGGCGCCATCAAGGTACAGACAAAGGATTACCCGGCACAGCCTCTCGGCGAACTGTCCGTATCTGTCGGGTACAATACCAGGACTACCGGCAAAAATTTCTATAAGGGCCAGCCTGACGGCGACCTGGACTGGCTGGGTTACCTGGACAAGTCGCGCCTGATACCCAAGCCCTATTACAGGGACCAGGCGGGATTCATCACCAAGTCTCCCGAATATAAGACAGCGGTGACGAAAATGTTCTCCAACACATTCGACTACCGTGCCGTGCGGCAGAGCCTTCCGACGATCAGCGCCTCTTATACCGGCGGCAATACCAGGCTTTACAACAACGGCAATAAGCTCGGCTATATCTACAGCGTCGGTTACAGCAATGGCCGGGCCGTGGCGGATCGCATACGGGATGACTACGACGTGAACAGGCAATTCCTCTACCACTACAATTCCAACAACTACGACGACAAGAACAACCTGTCCGGTCTGCTGAGCCTGGCCTTGTCTTACGGTCGCAGCAAGCTATCCTGGAAGACCCTTTACTATAATGAGTTCGTAAGGACGCTCGCCCCGCGGAATGGTTTTAATGCCGTTAATAACACCGACACCCTTTATTACCAGAGCCTGAACAACGAAGTCACGCAGAACGGCCTGCTGAATTCCGTCGTGGAAGGACAGCACGCCCTGAGGAAGGGATGGAGCGTCAGCTGGGCCGGTTCCTTTGGCTACACCTACCGCAACCAGCCGGACCAGAAGATACTGTCTTTCCGCACGCCTTATAACCAGCCGGAGGGGCCGTTCTTCCTGCAGCTGAGCAATGAGAACTCGCCGGCGATACGCACCGCGGGCCGTGTCTATTCTTTCCTGCGGGAAAAAATATACAATGGCAATTTCAACGTCAGCAAGACCTTCCAGCTATGTGGCCAGTCCCAGAAATTCCAGTTCGGAACGGCCAACTACTACAGGGACAGGAATGTGGATGTAGTGGCGCTGGGCTATGCCTCGTTGATCGGCAGTGGCGACACCATCATGCTGGGTAAGGGCGCAGGCTATAACGACGTATTTACTCCTGCAAACATCGACAAACACCAGATAACGGTAGCCAATATCGGGCTCAACTCCACTTCGTATACCGCCAGTGCCTTGCTGAACGCCGGCTATATTATGCTGGACAACAAGTTCTCCGACAAGTGGAAGCTGGTCTGGGGCGTACGGGTAGAAAAATATCACCAAAAATTGCAGGCAAAGAACAAGTCGAAGGTCGACAAGGACAACACGGATCTCCTGCCTTCCGCATTGCTGACCTATGCGCTGGATACCAGGACCAATCTCCGGCTTTCGGGCAGCCGCTCGGTCAACCGGCCCGAATTCAGGGAGCTGGCCGATTATGCGGTGTATGACTACGACAATTATTTCAACATAATCGGCAATCCGGCTCTGCGGCGGTCGCAGAATACCAACGCCGACCTGCGATACGAATTTTTCCCGCAGGCCGGAGAGATCATTTCCGCAAGCGTATTCTACAAATACTTCAAGGACCCCATCGAGCAGGTCAATCTCAGGAACGACAACCTTTCCTTCGACAACGCCAAAAACGCCTATGTATATGGCGCCGAGCTGGAGCTCCGCAAGCGGCTGGACTTCATCGGCAGCGACTTCTTCAGTCACCTGACGGCCTATGCCAATGCCGCCTACATAAAAGGCGGTGTCAAATTCAATGACGGACGCAGCACCGACAATCCCATGCAGGGGCAATCTCCCTATCTGATCAACGGAGGGCTGACCTATGTGGCGGATAGGGAAGACTGGTCGGTGAACGTGCTGTACAACCGCATCGGTCCCCGCCTCAGGTTCCGCAGCAGCGTAGGCGCCGCGCTGAGCATCTACGAAAAGCCCCGGGACGTCCTGGACGCACAGCTGACGAAGAAGCTGTTTGGCGGAAAGATCGAGCTGAAGCTGACCGTGAGCGATATTCTTGCGCAGGCATTTGTCTGGTACTATAAGTTAGATGAGAACGATACCCGACTGGGCTTTGATCCCAAGAAAGACGTGATCATCACATCTTCCAAATTCGGAACTACTGCAACGCTGGGCCTGCGCGTAAATCTTGGCAGATAATTTTTAAAACACCTATTATGAAGAGAGTCTTTATTATGTTGATGGGCGTCGCCTTGCTGGGCGTTGCCTGCAGTAAAAGCGATGACAAACCCGATCCGGGCAACGGCGGCGCAACGGGCCCCGACAATACCGGCACCTATCCGATCCGCGGGATCATTACGACCGACCAACACTGGACAAAGGACAAGACCTACCGTCTGCGTGGGTACGTTTACGTGACCAATGGGGCTACGATCACGATCGACCCTGGTACAAAGATCGTTTCCAACCGGGATTCCGCCGGCGTACTGGTGATCTACCGGACTGCTAAGATACAAGCTGCGGGCAGTGCCGCCGAGCCGATCGTCTTTACTTCGAACGAGACGGACAAGAAAGCCGGCGATCTGGGTGGCGTGATCATCGTCGGACAAGCCAAGGGTAACACCAACCACTCCGTCATCGAAGGTGGTGTCGACCCGGCATTCAGCGTTTTTGGCGGTACCAATGACGCCGACAACTCCGGCACGCTGAAATACGTTCGTATCGAATACGCAGGTAAGGCGGTAAACCCCGGCGACGAGGTCAATGGACTTTCGCTATACGGAGTCGGCAGTGCCACGACCCTCGACTATATCCAGGTCGTAAGAGGTTTGGATGACGCTTTCGAATTCTTCGGAGGTACGGTCAATGCCAAACACCTGATCGCCTACAACTGCGCAGATGACGATTATGATATGGACGACGGATACAGGGGCAACATCCAGTTCGCCATCTCTATCAAGGACCCGGCCTTCACCGATGACAAGAATAACTCCGGCGACCTCTCCAACAACTTCGAAGTGGACAATGTAAATCCGTCGAACAGCCTGGTATATGGCAAGACGCCTATCACCTTCCCGGTGCTCTCCAACTTCACGGCTATCGGCCCGAACAATGCGACGGGTACCAAGGCCGACTACGGCTATGGCATGCGCTGGAGAAGGGGTTGCAAGTTCATTTTGGCCAACTCTATCGTCATGGGCGGCCAGAAGGCTGGTCTGGATGTCGAGAACGATTCTACCGGCAATTATTATGCGGCAGGAACCTCCAAATTCTACAACAGCTTCCTCCATTCAGTGAACAATCCGTACCAGGTGCCGGCCAGCTCGATGCCCGCGAACTATACGACCCTGGACCCTACGATCCTCAAAAACCTGACCGAAGGCGCGAATGGCAGCAAGCTGTACGCCAATGCGGCCGACATTATGCTGACGGCGCCGTTCAACAATGCCGCTCCCAATCTCAAGCCGGCAACGGGCTCTCCGGCCCTGACCACGGCGGCAAAGTTCGACCTAACCTCGCTGAATGTAGCATTCTTTGACAAGGTCACCTATATCGGAGCGCTGGATGCCACCAACGACTGGACGGCACAATGGACCGTTTGGGGGAAATAGAAAATAGTTAACTCGCCATTCCAAGCGTGGCTGGTTTGAAAAGTTTTGTCTTGGTTCGACAAATAAGCCAGGGGCTGTTCCGCAAGGAATGGCCCTTTGGCGTTCATTCCGGCCACCCGGCGCATCGGCGAATTGCGGAGCATGCTAGTCCCCGACCAGTTTGGCCAGGTCCATCAGCTCCTGCTTCTTGTACGCGTTGCGCTCGTCGTCGAAGCACTTGGAAAACTCTTCCAGCGCGGTCTGAATAATGCGGTTATGCGTGAGCGGTTTGAAGTAGGACGCAACAGGAGGGACGGAGACGCGTTTGAAATAGCTTTCTACGTCCTTGTGGGAAAAGACCTGTCCGCTCATCGGGTCGATGAAAAATTCGATGCGCTGCTGCGGGCTGAGCTTTTCGGGATTCTCGTCATAATAAGGCTTGATATAGGCCAGGACGAACTGGCGGGGGATATTGATCGCCTTTATGGGGATGTCCAGCAGCTCGCTGAGCAGCAGATAAAGGATACCGTTAGTGATCGCGTTGCCCCTTTTTGTTTCGATCAGCTTGTTGATCAAAAATTCTTCGGGGTGCTGATAGGCGACCTCGGTGCCCTTTAGTCCGTAGTAGTTGTATAAAATGCTGGTCAGGACGTTCACCTGCTCCAGCGGGGTCAGATAGCTGTTGAGCTCGAGCCAGATGTTGCGGCGAAGCTTTTCGATCTCCTGCAGGACGGGCGTGCTCGCCAGCTCAGGATACTGAAACTTGGCCAGTAGCAGGGAGGCCGTCAGCAGGTCCTGATAGCTGCTGCCTTTCCAGTTGGTAAAATCCTCGGTCAGGTCCTGGTAGTGCAGGCGGTGGATCAGCAGCTCGATCCTTTCCTGTACGTCGTTGCTGATGGTATTCTCCCAGAGGTCCTCCAGGTTGGGGATGATCCCTCTTCCATAGCTGACTATCCGATTGCTTACCGAAGCGAAGACCTCCTGGTCGGGGTCGTCGATCAGATGAAACAGCGCTAATATTTCTTTGTTCTCCTGCATGTGGTTTGAGATCGCTGGAATAAACTATGTTAAGTTCGGGCCAATTTAAGAGACACGCAACTTTTTCTTATCCACAATAACGTATGGATTGTTCATTAAATTGCAGAATGGCTGGCAGACTGCGCGGGGTAGCTGCGGCCGGCAGGGTGGTGTTGTCCCGTTTTTGGAAAACTTAGCTTCCTTTTTTCTTGCGGGGAACCCGTTTGGGCGGATTGGCCTTGACCTCTTCGATAATGGCTTTTACCTCCTCCAGCGTCAGGTCCGCGGCGGTGTCCTGTTTTTCCTTCGGCAGCTTGTAGTTGCGCAATCCCTGTTTGATATAGGGGCCGTAGGGGCCACGGAGCAGCTGTATCTTTTCCTTTTCGAATACCTTGATCGTACGCTGCTCCTTCGCCGAACGTTTTTCCACTACGATAGGGATAGCCTGGTCGTAGCTGATCGTATATGGATCAAATTCTTTGCCAAGCGAGTAGAACTTGCCGTCGTGGGCGATATAGGGACCAAAGCGGCCAGTGTTGACCGTCACGTCCTTTTCCTCGAAGGGCCCGAGGTTTCGGGGAAGTTTGAACAGCTCCATCGCCTCATCGTAGCTGATGGTTTCGATGCTCTGCGTATTCTTGAGCTTTGCAAAACGCGGCTTCTCTTCGTCGTTGACGTCACCTATCTGCACCATGGGGCCATAGCGGCCCATTCGGGCGACAACTTTCTTGCCGCTCTGCGGATCGATACCCAGCTCCCTCTCGCCCTTTATTCTTTCTGCCGTCTCGATCGTATTATCGACGTCCTTCTTAAAAGGGTTGTAGAAATCATCGATCATCTTGTTCCATTGCATTTTCCCACGGGCTACTTCGTCGAATTCCTCTTCGATGCGCGCGGTGAAATTATAGTCCATGATGTCGTCGAAATATTGCTTGAGGAAGTCCGTCACCACCAGACCCAGGTCCGTGGGGAATAGTTTGGACTTTTCGGCGCCCGTATTTTCCTGCTCGACCAGTTTTTCGATCTTGTCGTTCTTCAGCGACAGGATGCGGAAGTCCCTTTTGACGCCTTCCTTGTCCCTTTTCTCTACATATCCTCTTTTCAGGATCGTAGAAATAGTCGGGGCATAGGTAGAGGGGCGACCGATGCCCAGCTCTTCCAGCTTTTTTACCAGGGAGGCTTCTGTATAGCGGGGCTGGGGACGCGTATAACGTTCGATGGCCTTCATCTCCTTCAGCGGTAATTTTTGCTGAACGGTCAGCGGGGGCAGCATGCCTTCCTGTCCTTCCTCCTCAGATATCTCGTCTTCGTCGCGGTCTTCCATATATACTTTCAGGAAGCCGTCGAATTTGAGCACTTCGCCACTGGCGGTTAGGTCCTCCCTGTTCGTGCTGACTTGGATCTTGGCGATGGTCTTTTCCAGTTCGGCGTCGGCCATCTGGCTGGCCATGGTCCTTTTCCAGATGAGCTCATAGAGGCGGCGGCAGTCCGCGTCGTCTACCGTCATGGCATCCATGTACGTAGGGCGGATCGCTTCGTGCGCCTCCTGGGCAGATTCATTCTTGTTCTTGAATTTCCGGGGCTGGACATATTTTGCGCCGTACTGACTTTTGATCTGGTTGGCGGCGGCGTCCATGGCAAGTTCGCTCAGGTTGACGCTGTCGGTACGCATATAGGTGATCTTTCCGCTTTCGTACAGCTTTTGGGCGAGCAGCATGGTCCGGCTGACGGAGTAGCCCAGTTTCCGGCTCGCCTCCTGCTGCAGCGTGGACGTCGTGAACGGTGCAGCGGGCGTCTTCTTCCCGGGCCTGACCTGGATGTCCGTCACTGTATAGTCGGCGCCTATGCAGCTCTGGAGGAAGGTCTCGGCATTCTCGGCAGAAGACTGCTTCTTGCCTTCCGCGGAAAAGGTCACAGCCTTGCCGCTGACGTCCCTGGCAGTAAATATCGCTTCTATCTTAAAGGAGCTCACGGCGGCGAAGGCGTTGATCTCCCGTTCGCGCTCGGCGATGATCCGAACGGCTACGCTCTGCACCCGGCCGGCGGAGAGGTTGTTCTTTACGCTCATTTTCCGCCAGAGGACGGGGCTGAGCTCGAAGCCTACGATCCGGTCGAGGACGCGGCGGGCCTGCTGGGCATTGACCAGGTTCATATCGACCGTCCGCGGCTTTGTCACCGCAGACTGAATGGCGGGCTTGGTGATCTCGTGGAAGACGATGCGCTTGGTAGTCCCGGGATCCAGTCCCAGTACCTCGCACAGATGCCAGGAAATGGCTTCTCCTTCGCGGTCCTCGTCGGTCGCGAGCCATACTTCGCCCGATTTCTTGGCTACGCTTTTTAATTCCTTGACAACCTTTTCTTTATCTTCCGGGACGATATATCGGGGTCGGTAGTTGTTCTTGATATCAATACCCATGTCTCCCTTCTCAAGGTCCCGGATATGCCCGTAGCAGCTTTTAACTTCAAAATCTTCACCCAGGATCTTCTCTATGGTCTTGGCCTTCGCCGGAGACTCCACAATTAATAAGTTCTTAGCCATGTGTTGAATTTCGCTTTGCCCTTTTTCCGCGATTAGAACAGACGTACAGACAATGTCTATTCCGACCGCTGGCTTGCAATTTTACAGTAATACCACCAGATTAAAAAATTGGGACAGGTCCGGGCAGCGGCTACTCCTAATCTGATGCTTTTGTTTTGTCTTGATTTTCAATTTGTTACGTTTATTTAATTTTAGCAGGTTATAAGTTTGTGAACAATGGGGTGGCCTATCTTGCAAAAAACCTTAATTTGTCCTTTCAATGATAGCTGCAACTGTGGACCTGTCTGCATCTTATTCCATATTTCCGCTGGGTGACTCCGCCATCACCATCGATCTTGGCAATTGTATTGACGAACAATTAAATAGGCGGGCATTGGTCATTCACGACTGGCTGCAGGCGCACCGGATGCCGGGCATCCAGGATATCCTGGTCGCTTATAGCTCGGTCTCCATATATTATGATCCGACCGCCGTGCGCGCCGGAGGATTGGATGGTTTCCCGGGGGCCTATTACCGGTTGGAGCAGCTGATCGAAACGGCCCTGGCGGAGACGGCCGGGAAGTCTCTGGCAGAGACTGCCGGAACGCCCGATGCGATCGCAGAAACGCCAGGGCAGGGACATCATTTTCGAATACCGGTCTGTTACGAAAAGGCCTATGCGCCCGATCTGGACTGGGTGGCAGGAGAGAAGGGCTTATCCCCGGATGAGGTCATCGGCCTGCACAGCTCAGGACTATACAGAGTATATATGGTAGGCTTTCTGCCGGGTTTTCCCTACCTGGGAAAGACGGATGTCCGACTTGAGGTAGCCAGGAAGCCGCAGCCGGCACCGGTGAAGGCAGGTGGTGTAGGAATTGCTGGAATTCAGACAGGCATTTATCCGCTGAATAGCCCGGGAGGCTGGCGGATCATCGGCCAGACGCCGACAGCCCTGTTCAACCCGAATGCAGACCCGCCTATCCATCTACAGACGGGAGATAGCGTTCAATTCTACCCGATATCGGAGTCGGAGTTTCGCGACTGGAAATGAGTTCATCCGCACGTCCGGTATGGTATGCCATTTAAATAAATCAGTGACGGGCCGCATTACGTAAATCAGTACCTTGATCCACTACTACCCGCTTGCCTTTGCCCTGTGTTAACCCTTCAACATCATTCCTGCACATCAAACTGTTGTTATGGCTTTCTCGATCATTAAACCCGGCTTGTTGGATACCATCCAGGATCTCGGCAGGAACGGGTTCGGCAATTGGGGCATCAGTCCTGGCGGAGCGATGGACACATACGCCGCGCAGGTAGCCAATCTGCTGGTTGGTAATGACAAGAACGAGGCGGTGATCGAGATACATTTTCCCGGGCCGCAGATACTTTTCGAACAAAATACGCTGATCGCTATTACGGGCGCCGATTTTTCGCCTACGCTGGTAGACGAGGTCATACCGCGCTGGCAGCCGGTAGTGGTACGGAAGAATACCGTTCTGCATTTCCCGTCGCTGGTTCAGGGGGGAAGGTGCTATCTGGCCGTCCACGGCGGATACTGTGTGCAGAAATGGCTCGACAGCTACAGCACGCACCTGAAAGCCGGGGCGGGGGGCTGGTGCGGGCAGCCTTTGAAGAAGGGAGACGAGCTTCCTTTCAACGAAAATACCATCTATTTCGCGGGCTGGCTGAAAGAACAGAGCAATTATGAGGTATTGCCCTGGCGGGTGAACACCGACAAGGCCTATCAGTTCCCGCACGAAATAGGATTTATCCCCGGGCACGAGTGGCCGATGCTGAGCGAGGCGTCAAAAAAAGCCTTTCTGCAAAATAATTTTACGATCCATCCCTCCTCTGACCGGATGGGCTATCAGCTAAAAGGTGCGCCATTGCAGATGGAGAAGCCCATCGAGCTGGTGTCTTCGGCGGTAAGCTTTGGGACGGTACAGCTGTTACCCAATGGACAGCTGATCGTGCTGATGGCGGATCACCAGACGACCGGCGGATATCCGCGGCTGGCGCACGTGGTCACCGCCCACCTGCCCAAGCTGGCGCAGCTGCGGCCTTCGGATTGCATCCAGTTCAAGCAAATGGATATGGAGGCGGCGGAGCAATTGCTGGTGGCGCGACAAAAAGAACTGCACATTTTACAGCGCAGCTGTATGGATCATTTAAATGAGCTGGTTTGGTGAGCATAAATTCCGGCGGGCGATACATCGACCTCAATTGCGATATGGGGGAGGGGATGACAACGGATGCGGCCATCTTTCCTTTTATCAGTTCTGCAAATATTGCGTGCGGCGGACACGCCGGCGACGAAGATACCATGCGTCGCACGGTGGAGCTCGCTATCCGGCACGGCGTCGCCATCGGTGCGCATCCGTCCTATCCTGATCGGGCCGGATTTGGCCGCGTCGATCTGCTGGGTTCCGGCGTTACCCTGGAGGACCTGCCGGAAGTTATATGGAGACAGCTGCATGCCCTGCAGGACGTCTCCCGGGAATTCGGGGTCCGGCTGCGGCACGTCAAGCCGCACGGAGCGTTGTACAATCGCGCGGCGCGGGACCCGGCTGTCAGCGAGGTGGTGTCCCGGGCCGTTTTTGAATTTGATCCTTCCTTGTTGTTGTACGGTCTCAGCGGCAGCGAGCTTTCGCGGTCGGCTTCAGCCATTGGATTGCATTTTGTCAGCGAGGTCTTTGCCGACCGGACCTACCGGCCGGACGGGAGTCTGACGCCCAGGTCGGAGGCGCATGCGTTGATCGACGACGCCGCTGCTTCGGTCCGCCAGGTGTTGAAGATGGTGGAGGAGGGAAGGGTAGACGCTTTTCTCGCCGATGGCTCCGCTGCCGGGGAGGTGCCGATCGCCGCCGAGACCATCTGCTTGCACGGAGACGGTGCACACGCCGTGGCGTATGCGAAGATGATCCACGAGGCGCTGCAGCGGGAAGGAGTGAGGATACGATCTCCGAAGAGTTAGATCCTGCACGAAAAAACCCTATTCCTGCACGAAAAATGTCGATTTCTACACGGGGATCAATTAATTTATTATTTACTTGGATTTTTAAAAACGCTATTCTACATTTGGCGAACAATCTCCCACCCTGCGTTAACCGCTGTTTTCCCGACTCGTTATTCCTAATTACCTTAAACCAATTTATCCATGGCCACAAGAGAGCTATCTCCTTCCGGTATTTTTTGATCCATTCTTTTTATTGTTAGTAGTTGATTCACGGGTGTAGGCTCTGACACCCGCAAGGAATTGATTTGTGCGTTGCATTCAGTAACGTAATTGCTTCCGCTTGCGGCCTGCGGAGTTTATGCGGGTCGGAGATGAAAGAGGTTTTCACTTTAAAAAATAAAAATATGAATACAAGGCTTTTGAGCATTTTGCTGCTGTGTTTTTTTACACAGGCGGCCGAAGCGCAGTTCCAAAATAGCACGAATGGGTCGGTGTATAATTTGGGGAACGTCGCCATCGGATCGAATTATACCGGGCAGGCCAAATTGACAGTGTCAACCAGCCAGTCGAATGATGGCATATGGCTTGGAGGGCCTGGTTCAAACATAGCACTGCTTATTGGCGGAACAGCCGGCGCCTGGACTCCATTGACCCAGCCCGGTGACCAATCATTGATGTGGAAAAGAAATGCCCCCGATGACGCCAGTGCCGGCGGACTGATCATTGGCCCCTGGAGCAATAACATGACAGGCATGCGTATCGATGCTTCCGGGCATGTCAGCATAGGTACTTCCAATGCGCAAAATTACATGCTGGCCGTCAACGGATCGGCCATCTTTACCAAGGTTGTCGTAAAGCAGTACGGCAGCTGGCCCGACTATGTCTTTCACCCCGCTTACCAGTTGCTGCCGCTGGATAGTCTGAACAAATATGTTCAGACCAATCATCATCTACCGGATGTTCCTTCAGCAGACAGCGTTGCAAAGAATGGCGTCGATCTGGGGGACAACCAGGCTCAGCTGCTGAAAAAGATCGAGGAACTAACACTATACATTATCGACCAGAATAAGACAATAAAGGACATGCAGGCGAAAGTAGAAAAGCTGGAAAAGGCGATCAGCAAATAAGGAATTCTATGAAATATACATTGATCTTTTTAACGGTTTGCTTTTCGGTCTTTTCGGTTCACGCCCAGACTAACATCCACGACGCGGCCGGTGTGCAAACGATCCTGTGGTCCGGCAACGGAATGATAGGCGTCAATAACGCCAGTCCCCAATACACGCTTGACGTGACAGGCTTTAGCTCTTCGGCGGGAGTGGTTCTCCGAAACCCCGGGTGCAGCGCCTGTGACCTGGTTCTGCAGAATATCATTCCTACATCCACCGGCACGTCTACGTACCACCTGATCGGCATGTACCCGGGCTTTGACCCCAACGCCATATATATAGGCGGATACAATGCAGGGGAGTCAAATCCTTTTGTGAACACGGCTGCGAATAAGGTGCTGATCGGCAATCCCTACTACAACAACAAGTATATGTCAATTGACTTTGTCAACGGGGGCGTCGGAATTGGCGTACAAAATACCAATGGCTATCAATTTAATGTCAATGGCTCCGCCCGTTGTAACAAAGTTGTGGTAAACACTACAGGGGCCGATTATGTATTCGACTCTTCTTACCGTCTGAGGCCGCTATCCGCGGTCGAAGAATACATCACTCAATATCACCACCTGCCCGAGGTTGCGTCTGCCGATTCGATGAAGAAGGAAGGCCTCGATGTCGGGGAGAACCAGATAACCCTGCTAAAGAAGATAGAAGAGCTGACGCTATATATCATCGATCAGAGCAAGACAATAAAGGACATGCAGGCGGAAATGAATGAGCTGAAGGCGACGATCAGAAAGAAATGAATACCATGAAATACATAACGGCTTTTTTATCGACTATTATTTTGCTTGGATCGGTGTGTGCCCAATCCCCTATCGTCACTGGTACCAATATTTACTTTAATAGTGCAAATTCCTATGTAGGGATAGGTACCAGCAACCCCCTGACGCAGCTACACGTTGCGGGACATGTTGCTGCTTCGACAATCCTTCCTGCCGGTAGTATGACGGGATTTGTTCAGCTTTGGGCAGATAACGCTATTATGTGGATGGGCAACAACGGGAATCACGGGCTTCGATTTGGCTCCGCTACCGACTTGAATGCAGGCGGCTGGTCGGAAAAAATGCGGATCACCGACCAGGGATTTGTGGGCATCGGAACCAGTTCTCCCGGGGCCCAGTTCGAGTCAAAGAGCCCAAATCCGCTCGCTGCGACACAGGGTAGTACCGCCGAGGTAGCACGCTTCTCGACGCTGACGGGCAATTATTCGCAGTTGAAGATATTCTTCAACAGATATACCAATCAGATCGATCAGAATCACGTCGATCAGGGGTGGCAGAGCGCTTCGACAAGAATACAGGCTTTTACAGACGGATCGGCTCAAGGGTACATCGATTTTAACCCACAAGGTGCGACCTGGGGAATGGCTTTTGGAACGGGTGGAGCGGATATCATCCGATTGCTGAACAATGGGAATGTTCTGATCGGCCAGACCACACAGGTAAATTCCGGCTATAAGCTGGACGTCAACGGGAATGCCCGGATGAATAAGGTAGTCGTCAATACCACGGGGGCGGACTATGTATTCGATCCTTCTTATCACCTGCGGCCGCTGTCAGCGGTGGGGCAGTATATCGCCCAATATCACCACCTGCCCGAGGTGGCGTCGGCCGATTCGATGAAGAAGGAAGGCCTCGACGTCGGGGAGAACCAGATCACACTGCTGAAAAAGATAGAAGAGCTGACGCTGTATATCCTTCAGCAGCAACAACAGATCGAAACGCAGAATAAGGCAATGGACGACCTGCGTGCCGAAATGGCTGAGATGAAGAAAAAGCTCAAAAATTAGTCAAAACCTGCTTATGCAAAAAGGTATACGTTTTTTACTCAGTTTGCTGGTCGTTTCACAGCTGGCACAGGCGCAGACCGACAGCGCCGGCAAGATCCTGACTGATTTCCGGAGCGGTCCATATCTGGATAAGGTCGGTAGCCAGGCGACGGGTCTCAGCAACCAGATCACCGAACGGTCAGAAAAATATCTGCGGGGGATCGCGGCGGAGGAGAGCAGGCTCCAGACAAAACTGTCAAAGACAAACCCGGAAGCTGCCAAAAGCCTGTTTGGAAATGTGCAGGACCGATACCAGCAGCTGCAGACGGCTCTGACCCGGAACAGCGGCACGGGGGTGCTGCAAAATTCGCCGGGCCAGTATATCCCCTCGCTGGATTCGTTAAAGAACACGCTGCTCTTTCTGCAAAGCAATAAGGATAAGTTAAACGGCCTGTCCGGTGAAGCAGGGCGGCGACTGTCGTCGGCCGTTGGCAGCGTGCAAGCCTTGCAGAACAACCTACAGGCCGCGGACAACCTGAAGACGCTACTCGATCAGCGAAAGCAATATCTCAGCGAGCAGCTTCAAAAATTTGGAATGGCCAAAGACCTGAGCAAGATGAACGAAAAGGTCTATTACTATAAACAGCAGGTCGGCGACTGGAAAGCCACCGTTAAAGATCCTTCCAAAATGCAGCAAAAGGCGGCAACCGTCCTGTCGCAGCTGCCGGCCTACAAGAGCTTTCTAAGCAAACACTCCTATCTGTCCTCATTGTTCGGCCAGCCGGAGTCCTACAACCTTTCCGATTCGTCGATGAAGGGCCTGCAGACCAGGGCGGTGGTGCAAAAGATGGTGCAGGACAAACTGTCCGCCGGCGGCCCGGGCGCCGAGCAGCAGGTAGCCCAGCAGATGCAGGAAGGAGTGGCGGCTGTCTCCCAGCTAAAGGACAAGCTACTAAAAGGTTCGTCTCCCGACCAGGACGACCCCGGGTTCAAGCCCAACGGACAGAAGACAAAATCCTTGTGGAAACGGCTGGAATATGGGACTGACCTGCAGTTCGAGCCCAGCAACAACCTCCTGCCTACTATGGCGGATATCGCTGCGTCGCTTGGGTACCGGATCAACGACAACGGCACCATCGGTGTGGGGCTCGCGTACAAGGCAGGCCTCGGCAATGGGATCCAGCATATCCAGCTGTCCAGCCAGGGGCTCGGACTCCGGTCGTATATCGACTGGAAGGTAAAGAAGAACCTGTACCTGTCTGGCGGCTATGAGCAGAACTACCTGTCTTCGTTCAAGTCGATCGACCAGCTGAAAGTCCCTTCGGCCTGGCAGAAGAGCGGCCTTGTCGGGCTGAGCCGCAAATACCAGGTATCGAATAAAGTGAAGGGTAAGCTACAGCTGCTGTTCGACTTCCTGAGCTATAGCCAGGTGCCGAAGGCGCAGCCGATCGTGTTCAGGGTAGGGTGGTCGTTTTAAATTTTGAAAATGAAAATGGTTTTAGATATGAAATGGTCTTTGTATTTGTTTGTCGGACTCTCTGTCCTTTTTTCAAATCCTTCTTTTTCCCAGGTAAATTTGCAAAATGGTGCGGCTCAGATCAGTCTTCCCTTATACAACTATTCAGATGCGGGAAACAGGCTCAATTTGGGTGTTTCGTTGAACTATACCGACGGCAGCGGGCTTAAAGTTTCCGAAATGGCTTCGTCCGTAGGAACAGGATGGGCGCTGGCCTGTGGCGGCATGATCGCCAGGATTCAACATGGCGAACCAGATGACCAGCCCGAAGGCCCGGTATATTCTTATGATGGCAACGGATATTTCAACTACATGAACCACTATTATCCGGCTGGATACATGTATACAAGCTATTCGCCTTCAGAAACCATATATGATGACGCCGGCTACAGCATATTTCAAAAAAGTTTGCCAATAGGCTTTTCCGCGGGTTGGTTCAAAGCCGGACCCCAGCTTCTCGCAGACCGCGAACAAGACGAATTTGCCTTTTCCTTTAATGGGCAATCAGGACGATTTGTTATTGGTAAAAATAAACAAATTAAATCGCTGGTCGATTCAAAGCTAAAAATTGAAATGACCGAAACGCAAATGCCCAATGTTCAAACGACTATTTCCCAATTTACGATTACCGATCAAACCGGGATGAAATTCGTCTTTAAAGATCTCGGAATGGACTACGTTCTAAGATATAACGATCTGAGAACGATACAGCCAACAAATGGTGATGTCAAGGACGCTTTTTCGAACTTTAAATTTCCGGATTATAAGAACTGCGGTAATTGCGCAGATAACGTTATTAACGTTATAAAAGGGCAGCCCATGACTACCTATACTGTCGACAAATGGTACTTGTCGCAGATAATAAACCCCTTCACTAATAAACAAATCACTTTTAACTACTCGACATATGAAGAGGATATAGATGCCGATAAATTTATGACGTACTCGACGGGAAATGGGCATGGCACGGTAACCGTCTTGTGGAAGAGATATAAATACATTGACAAGCGACTTCAAAGTGTTGTGTTATCGGAGGCAGAGCGGATAGATCTGACCTATTCCGGAAGTCCGAGGCTGGATCTGCCGAAGGAGAATACCCTGGATCAGCTTCAGGTCAGCTATAACGGGACCCCGGTAACTACATGGAAATTTGGCTACGGTTACCTGGTCGGAATAGACTCCAGACTAATGGCTCCAACGGACGCATATACGGACCAGGAATTGCAATATGCCCGGCTATGCTTATTGAGCGTCCAAAAGACAGGGCTTAATAATACTTCGGAACCCCCATACAAGTTTGGTTATAATATGGGAGGCGACAATGGAGTACCTAATGACATAGTTCCTCCTATGTTCAGCATATTTCAGGATCATTATGGCTATTATAATCTTGGTCGCCTGCCTCTGCCGTTTGCAGAAGGAACCGCTACGTCATTCTATTCATTGGCCAACCTAAAAACACTTCTGATAAACAATTCGATTTGCGGGACTGATGGCACTAAATGTGATTTTAAGGCGCCCCTTTCCTCTGTAGCCAAGAATGGCATTATCAAATCAATTACATACCCGATGGGAGGTGTCCTCACTTATAGTTACGAACCAAATCAAACGCCAACGGGCCAAATAGGAGGGGTGAGGGTCTCTTCCACCTCGACCTATGACGGGATAGATCATGCCAATGACATTGTCAAGCAGTATAAATACGTCAAGGAGGATGGTTCGTCCTCGGGATGGGGAGCGGAAGACCATAACTATGTGGAGACTGTTCCAATCGTCATTAATACCAGTTGTGGCGGTGATATGGGCCCTTCTTTGCAGGTAAAAGAACTTGCTACGAACTATATTCAAAATGGCTTTTCAACGGGCGTCTTCGGGTTCGCCGGAGGAGCTTTTTTGGATGGTGCAATAACCAGTACGATGGAGGGTAATATGATCGGCGCCGTTGCTGCGGTGATAATTGACCTCCTTAGCTCGCCAAACTCTACATATACACTGACTGAGTATAAAAATAGAAGCGCCGTTGCGGATAACCCTTTGCCCTGGGGATATGCGAGAACCGAAGTAGTGGATATGCTTGGACAGGGTACAGCTGGAAAAACAGCGTATGAATTTTCAAGTCCTATCGCCGATAGGCCGATAGATATTCAGTCTCCTTCGGTCTTGAATTCATCACGGCCAAGATGTGCTGATTTTACTTATGGTGCAATTAAAGCGGTGACAGTCTACGACAAGAACGGGAATAAGATAAAAAAAACGATTAATAATTATCATTTTATTGCCAATCCATATGTAGACAATAATTTTCTTTCCAAGAGCTGGACAGCTACATCACAATTCTATGGTTGTGCAATGACCTATAATGCACTCGGAAGTAGTTCTAATGTTCAACAGGAGACATACTATCCGTTGACAGGACACAATGAGCTATATAGCACAGATGAGATAATGTATAATGATCAACAGCAGACGATGACTACGACAACGAGCTACGAGTATGATAATAACTTTCAGGTAAGCCATAAATGGTTCTATAATTCAAAAGGAGAAAAAGTAGAGACTTTTTATCATCACCCTTATGATTATCCGTCTGCGACCGATCCGGTAAGCACTATGAGCGCCAGTTCTAATATAATAAACCCGGTTCTGGCCTCGGAGACATATATCAATAAAGGAGCCATTCAATATCTGGTAGCTGCGAGTTCCAGTGCTTTTGATCGATTTCCGAACGGCGATATCAAGCCTAAGTTTTCTTACGCTTTTCAATCGGTGCAGCCGGTCAATGCAGCCAGCTTACTACCATTCGACCAATCAGTGGTTTTGAGAGATCCGGCGTATTTGAAGCAAGTGTCCTCTTATAACTACGATTTCAATGGCAATATAGTGCAAATGATAACGGGCGGAAATCACATCACCAGCAGCATGTACGATTATGGCGGTAAGCTTTTGGTGGCGATTGCGTCCAACGCTTCGTATGATGACATTGGCTATACCTCGTTCGAGGCGGAAGGCGGAAAGACGGGCTCCTGGGTCAATTCGGCAGCGATTGTGATCGACGACGCCAGGACGGGAAATAAGTGCTTTAATCTAAGCACTTCATCTAACCCTTCCGGCGGTGGATTTGGGTTCAGCGGCACGAATAGCGGCCTCACTTATATCGTTTCGTATTGGTCGAAGAATGGATCCGGTTGTGTCAATGCATATCGGTCAGGACAGCCCATCTTAACCACCTGCCAGGGTAGCAGCGGCTGGAAACAGGGGGCTACTGTTAACGGCTGGACTTATTATGAAGTCCAGATACCCAATACCGATAAGATCGGCATTTCAGGTACAGGTCTGATCGATGAAGTAAGGGTTTACCCTGTTGGGGCGCAAATGACCACAGCTACATACACTCCGCTGGTAGGAAAGACTTCGGAATGCGATGCAAGCGGACGGGTTACTTATTATACTTATGATGATCTCGGTCGTCTTGTTAAGGTCGGCGATGATCAAAGGAACGTGATACGTACATATGAATATAATTATAAGCAATAATATTCAACATCTTTTATGAGGCATTATATCATCGGATTTGTAAGGATAGCGTTGTGCTGCTGCTTGCCAATGTTGGCTTCCGCGCAGAGCGGGATCAGCGGATCTGTTTGGGTTCTACCGGGAGAAATTGACACCTACACCATAACTTATTCTCCTTCCGGAGGTCCTATTAATAGTGATCCGGTTGTGTCATGGAACGTAACCGGAGGCCAGCCTTTCAATCAAACGCAGGGACCTGGTGGTACGTTTTCCACACAGATACAGTGGCAGAACTCGCCTGGAACTGGAAACATAACTTTCGTGGATGAGGCGACCGGAACAACCTTTTCCCTGGCCGTTCAAATCTCCTATCCTTCAGTGACCGTTTTCCCTTCTCTGCTGGCCGTTGACTATGGATCGACGCCCCAGACTTTACAGGGAAGCGTCGCCCCCTTTAGCGCAATAGACAATTTGCGCTGGGACCAGTCCTTGGACGGCGGGAATACCTGGAATACTTTGTCATCCGGCAGCATTACCTATACACCTCCTACTACAACAGCCTGTTATTATCGGCTTGGGGCGCATAGTCAAGGCGCCTGGTATTTTTCGAACCCTGTGCAGGTTGTTTTTAATCCCCTTGATCCAGGTGTCATCTCGTTAACCCAGCAACCTTCCTATAACCAGGTTCCCGTTATCGCGACTACAACAGGGCATGGGGGAACTTGTCTACCAGCGGACCATTCCTATGTATGGGAAATATCAGTAGAAGGTCAGCCATGGGTACAGATTGGCAGCGGGGCCAACTATCCTGGTAATCCGATTACAGGGAAGACCTCCATTCGAAGGAAAGTAATTTGCAACGGATCAACTGCAGTGTCAAATGTGTTGTATGTAGCTCCTGCATATACTTCTGTTGATTTTGAGAACCTGAACTACATCCGGACGATCGATGTGCATATTCAGGGGATTAATACATGGCAGCAGGCGGATCAGCTATCAATGGACTACAAGAGTCAGTCCACTTCCTATATGGATGGATCCGGGCGGATCATTCAGAAGGTTGCAAAAGGCGCCAGCCAGTATAATGGAGCCTGGACTGATCTGGTAAAGCTTATTGGGTATGACGCGGCGGGACGGTCGAACAAGGACTATTTGCCTTATCCAACGACAGACAACCCCGGTAAATATAAATCCGTGAATGTGATCAGTCAGCAGGCGGCGTTTGTCACCTCCAGATTTGGTGAGGCGTCTGGAGCCAGGACCTATTCTTCGGTCGATTATGACGAAAGCCCTGTTGACCGGGTTATAAATAGCTATGCGCCGGGCGGCGAGTGGAAGGACGTGAAGGCTACGGCCAATTACGACTTCAATTCATTGAATGATGGTGTTCACATTTGGTCCCTCGATTATGCCTCAAATGCTATACCATCCAGTTCTCCATCGGCTATTTATCCCGCAGGAAGTCTGTATAAAGTGACTGGCATAGATGAAAAAAATCGGAAAACGATCACTTTTACTGACATTTCGGGGAAGGTAATTTTGACCAAGCTGCAATTGGCTGACCCTGGGAACGGGCTGACAGATCAGCATGGCGGATGGGTATGCACTTATAATGTTTATGACGATCTGGATCGTCTTCGGTTTGTAATTTCGCCCAAAGCAGTCGACTATCTGGATAATCATCTTTGGGCGCTGACCCAACAGATTGTGGATGATCTGTGCTTCGTAAACGGCTATGATGCAAAAGGAAGGGTCTTCTACAAAAAACAGCCGGGGGCTGGGGCGTCAGTGATAGTATATGATCAGCAGGACCGGCCCGTCTATTCTCAGGATGCCAATGGCAAGAACAACAACCAGTGGCAAACTACTACCTACGATGGACTTGGCAGGGTGACATCAACCGGAATAACGACGCTTGCTATAGATCAGGCTTCTCTGCAGAACTATATAGATGGCAATACGGGTAACATCTCCACAAGCAGGGTGACGACCGTAACGGGGCTTGCTGTTCGACCGGTAAGCGGCCCCCAGAATGGTGTGTTGTCATACGTCGCTTCTCAGCGCATAGAGTTTACAAATTTTACGAGCGACGCTGGCGGTCATTTTGTGGCTTATATCGATCCGAATATTGATAATTTTATCGATGAGGTCGTAGCTGTCCCGGACATTACAAGTGTCAGCGGGGCTAATTATGCAGTGTTGACGCAGACGTACTACGACGATTATACTCATGCCAGCAAGTCTTACTCGACGGCCGATAATTCCTTGTTCGATGCTGCCACCAACCAACAGGCATTAGCCTTACCTGGTCAGAGTAGCGTACAAACGAGAGGGCTGGTGACGACAACCAGGGTAAAAGTGATCTCCAATCCATCGGATCTCAGTCAGGGAACCTGGCTGGAATCGGACAATTACTATGACGATAGAAAAAAACTGGTACAAACGCTATCCGATAACTCATTGGGCGGAACGGATATCTCTACCTATCGATTTGATTTTGGGGGGCGACTTTGGGGGAGCAGTGTAAGGCATATGGCCAACACTTCGACCCAGTTTACAGTTGTATCCAAGAATAATTTTGATAAGCAGGGTCATCTCCTGGATATTTCTGAAAGCTTTAATAATACCACTTACAAAACACTCGCTGCGTACACCTATGATGAATACGGTAAGCTGATAAATCGACGACTGGCTCCGAACTATACTGGTTCTGGAAAGGCTGAAATGGAAAGTCTTACGTATGATTATAATATCAGGGGCTGGCTTACCGGTATAAACAAGACATATGCCCTGAGCACAAATTCTTACGATCAATGGGGCCAGTTCTTTGGACTATATCTGGGATATGGAAATGGAGACGGCCAATTTAGCGCTTCTCAATATGACGGTCGCATTACGGGGAGTATCTGGAAGTCCCAGGGGGATAATTCCATGAGAAAATATGACTACACCTATGATAACACCGGCAGGCTGACCTCGGCATTGTTCAACCAGCGGAAAAGTCCGACAGATGGGTGGTCTAATGCTGCCGTCGATCTCTCCGAGTATATAAGCTATGCGGATGGCAACGGGAATATCCAGTCCATGAAAAGAATGGGAGTAGTTCCGGGGATTAACCAGGGATTGGCGGTGGATGACCTGAGATATACTTACGGGTCAACGGACAATCCCAATACCAATCGGCTAACGCGGGTTGACGAGAGTGCCGGATTTACTGGCAACGGACAGTTGAATGATTTCAAAGACGGGACTAATACAGCTGGAACAAACGATTATGACTACGACAACAACGGTAACCTAGTCAAAGACCTCAATAAAGGAATATCAGATGGCAACGGTGTTCAGTATAACTACCTGGATAAACCAATCAAGATCACGATCGCAGGGAAAAGTATTGTCCAGTATACGTATGATGCCGTGGGAACCAAACTGTCTAAAACGGTCACTGACCTGACAGTCACACCTAATACTTCGACTACGACAACCTATGCCGGCCGTTTCATATACCAGGACAATGCGCTTCTGTACGTACTGCACGCAGAAGGTCGGATGAAAATAATATCTCCATTTGATAGCCCCCAGCGGCATCTTGGTGCAGGAGCTTTTGGCGCGGCTAATGTGCTATCCGGCAAATCGGGCGTATTCGAATATTTTATCAAGGATCAGCTGAGCAATGTTCGAATGGTGCTGACAGAAGAGGAGCAGACAGAATTTTATAGTGCCACAATGGAGACGTCGAGTGCTTCAGACCCCAATCTGGGCACAGATGAGGAAAAGCTTTTTGGCAAAGTGGACCCTAACACAGGTAACCCGACCGCTGATAACGAACTGCACCTCACCAGAACGAACGCGCCTGGGAACTGGACCGGAAACACATCTCTGAAAGTAGCAGCGCTTACCAGCTCAGACCCAACAAAGAAAGTGGGGCCTAATATGGTTCTAAAGGTTTCTGCCGGGGATATGATCAATGCGATGGCGAAATATTTTTATTTTACCAATGATCCGTCTGGCTCCTCTAACGGGGTGACGGACGCAATTGCCTCCCTCGTAGGTTCAATGCTCAGCGGAAATACGTCGGTTGTCACAAAAATGAACAGCAGCCTGATCAGTAACAATCTCGGGGCTGCCAATAGCGATTTCAGCAATTTTATCAATGGGTTGCCAAATCAGGGTAATCCCAACGCCCCCAAGGCGTATTTAAATGTGCTATTTTTCGATGAGCAGTTTAATTTTGTCCCGGGAGATCAAACCACCCCTGGGGTTGGAACGCAGGCAGCACGGGTAAGCAGCCCGAATGATCAGAACGCTAAATTATTATTGCAGCAAAAGGCGCCAAAGAATGGGTGGGCATATATATACTTGACCAATGAAAGTAACGAGGAGGTGGATTTTGATGACCTATCAATTTCGCAGGCACATGGCCGCATTTCTGAAGAAACACATTATTATTCTTTTGGACAAAAGATAGCAGGTATCAGCACGACCGCTTTTAACAAACTTGCGAATAAGTATCATTATCAGGGTGATTATAGCGAGGAGGAAGAAGTCACGGGTTGGAATGAGTTTGATCTTCGAATGTATGATCCTCAATTGGGTCGGTGGACAGGTGTTGATCCGAATGATCAGTTTTTCAGCCCCTATATTGGTATGGGCAATGACCCTGTGAGCAACGTCGATCCAACGGGCGGCGAGGCATTTGGCGGCACGGACCCACCTCCCTTCAACGTGAGAGCTGCAGTCCGCAGTCTGTTTTATGAGGGCGGCCCCTGGGCACACCTGGCAGTCTGCTACAAGTGTGAGACAAAGGCGCTTGAAGAAACCATGCAGGCGGCCTATGTAATAGCAAAAGTCTCTGCAAAAGTGGCTGCAAGGGCGACGATAAGTTCGGCAATAGCGTTTACTAAAGGAGCATTAGGAACACTAATCAAGACGGCTTTTGAAATGAACAGGCAGATGCTTGTTAAGTCTAACCCGTTTAGCGAGCTTTTATACCGGAATCCGGCGGAGATCTGGGAGGAAAAAAAGAATGAAATATTAAATTTACCAGGCCGCATCAATCATTTTGTTGACAATTTGGGTATTATATTTGATCCGACGGGAAAGAAGCAGGCTAAATGGCTCTCAGATCTTTATTTTGACTTTAAGTATGCGCCGCCGGAAGGGAAAGGAAGTATGGTTATGAAAGGAGGGATCACCGTGGCGCTAACTGTGGCGGGGCATCCGGAGGCTGCTGAAGAGGTGACTCTAACGACGATACTAGAAGGCGAGGTAGCTCCCACAGTTGTGGAAGGCGGAGAGGCTGCAACTCTTTCAGATGGCGTTGAAATGTCGGATTTAAGTGATTTAAATCCCACGCATTATCCCACTCGATCAAAAGCTCAGATGCAAAATTTAATTGATGATATTAGGGCTAATGGCATAAAAGAGCCTCTTCAATATGTAGAAAAAGACGGAAAAAAGTACATTGTGGGCGGCAATCATAGATATTTTGTTGCTCAAAAATTGAATTTAACAAGATTGCCTATTCAACGTGTTGAATTACCTTTTGCTGGATATAAATCAACCTTTGATTTAATGCTAGAAGGTAGAATGCCAGGATATTGGCCTTATTTAAAATGATTATACATGGCACTTTGGCAATATACTTTTTATATTCTGCCCGGAGGTTTTGACGAAAGAATGCGGTTCGAAAATAGTGGGGAAGGGTTTGATGACAGCCAATATTGGTTGCCTAAAAAGATTAAGTCTTCTTTTTTTGAATCTATTAGGATTTTTTTGCCCGAGAGAAGGTCTTGGTCCAAGAATATTGTTTTGTACGGTAATCAGGATTCAAATTGCGTTGAGGTGCTATTAAAGGAAGGGGTAGTTGAGTCGGTTTCTTTTCGATTAGATTTTATTAGCGATTATTTTAATATTGTACAAAAAATTATTGATTTCTGTATTATGAACAATCTGGTATTGCTGGATGAAGATTTAAAAATAGTTCAATTGGATATGAATGAAATTCAAGAGCTGATAAACAATTCACCTCAATTCAAACAATATAAAGATTTGACAAAATGAGGTTTTAGAAGGGCATGGCTTTGCGGTTTTAGCTTTTCCTTTGCAATTTTCGGCGATTTTTGCCGTTATTTGTTTGTTCCCACTTCAACTTCAACAAATTACCGTGTGCCGAATCGCGCCCATTAGGGCAGGGCGGTTCATGCGCGGTACTATGCCTGGCCCGAAAAGGCCGGCGGGTTCCGACCACGACGGCATGGCGCCGATTTTAATTGACCCAAGAACAAGCAAAACATGGCAGCGACAAGCAGCGACAACGGTAGGGCGGAAAGCCCTTATACCTACGATCATTTCACGGGGGTAGGGGCGAAAGCCCGGAAGCCGCAGGAGCGGCATTTTTTGTGGTGGTGCGCAGGCGCCTACCAGGACTTACTAAAAGAATGCCCTTCAGAACAGACCAAATACGCCGGACTCGGCGGGGTCCTGCTGGCGACCTTTGTGCTGGCAGCCCTGTCGGCGGGATACGCGATCTACAGCGTGTTCAATGACGCCGTCTGGGCCGTCGTCTTTGCCCTGGTATGGGGCCTGATCATCTTCAATTTCGACCGGTTCCTGGTGTCGACGATGCGCAAGTACGGGGTCAGCCAGCGGAAGCAGCTGTGGATGGCGGCGCCACGGATAGCCCTGGCCCTGCTGATCGGGTTTACCATCGCCCGGCCGCTCGAGCTGAAGATATTCGAAAAAGAGATCGACGTCCAGCTGACCGAGAACCGGCACAAAAAGCTACTGGCCAACGACAGCCTGCTCCAGGCGGAAAATAAAAGCGTACTCGACGCGGCGCAGGCAGAGAGAAGCCGGCTGACCCAACGACAAGCCCTTATCGAGGACACCCTGCACCGGCTGCAGCGGGCCTATGTCGAAGAGGCGGACGGGACCGGCGGTTCGCAGCGCCGGGGCATCGACAAGCTGACAAAACTAAAACAGGCAGCCTACGAATCGGCTTTATTACAATACACACCCGAGCTGCAGCAGCTGACGCAGCAGGAACGTTACCAGGACAGCCTGATCAAAGACGCGAACGCGGGCCGCGCGACACGCAACCGGCAATATGAGACGCAGGTGACAGGGGACGTCGGCTTTCTCGAACGGAACAAGGCCCTGTCGGACCTGTCCGCCCGGGAAGGCAGCGTGTTCTGGACCAGCCTCCTGATCTCCCTGCTGATCATCCTGATCGAAACGGGGCCCATATTGTCCAAGCTGATCATGAGCACGGGGCCCTATGACCTGGCGCTGGCAGGAATGGAGCTAAAGCAGATGGCCGCGGCAGAAGAGGACATGCGCCGGGATAAAGAGCTTGTAAAGGAGAAGAAGACCGCAACATATGCCCGGAAAAAAGAAATGACGGCCGAGTTGCTGGAGAAGCTGTCGGCGTTGCAGAAGAAGCACGTACAGGAGGAGCTGGACCAGTGGGAGAGGGGAGAGGACAGGATCCCGCAGCGGAGGCCGCTTGAAGAGGTGACGCGACGTATCCGGGAGCGCTATGATTTCCGGGAGGAGGATGTGCTCTGACGCCGGGGGAGGAGCACCGGCCCATCGGTGGCTACCCCCTATTCCTTGCGGGCCTCGGTGTTGATATAGTTCTCGGCCAGGGCGGTCAGCAGATCGTCGGCCTCCTTTTCTTCATACAGGGACAGCTCGAGGACCTCTTCCACCTCATCATATTCGAGAGTACGGGCGTGCTGCGCCAGGCTGCCGTAGCTGGTGATCTCATAGTGCTCCAACTGCTGGGTCGCGACTATGATCCCGGCGTCGCGGGTTGCAGTCGCTTTCTCGGTGCCGGCGATGACGTCCTCGGCCGCACGGGTGATGCCGAGAACGGTTTCGGAGACACGGGCCTCAGCGGCCTGTCCCATCTTCTCAAAAACGGTCTCCAGCCGCCTGATATGCTCACGGGTATCGTCGAGATGGCTGGCCAGCACATTTTTCAGCTTCTGCGAGGAGGCGGCTTTTTTCAGGAGCAAAAGAACATTCAGCTGATGCTGTTCGGCGCCGTACAGCTCTCTCAGCTCGTCCAGGAAAAGTTCCTCCAGTCGGGAGTCGGGTTTGTTTTGCGACTTCGTTTTCATACAGCGTATTTCCACATCTACTAAAAGAATTGTACCATTTTCGGGGAGATGCCCCGGCGGGGTGGACCGGCGACGGCGGATACAAGCTGGCCCGCCTTTTTCTATTATATATAAAAAGAGGCGTATGGAAAATTTAATGACTGAATCCGTAATGATCAATATGAACGAGGGCGCCGAAGAGTATATCCTACAGGAAAAGGATCACGGAGACCTCGTGGTCTATGACATCTATCACAACGACCACTATCTCCTGACGCTCGCCAAGGACGGCAGCATCTTATTTATGAACTTCAATGCGGACGAAGAAGATAAAGAGATATTTAAACTCTCTCACTTAAACCACTTTGTGGAGAGGATACAGGCCGTCGAATAGAGTAACAGCCCGGCTTATGTGGAATTCTCCTCCCCTTTTCAAGGGAATTTTTTCCACAAAATGATCACAGTGTGTCGTGTTTCTTTACTCTATGTAAGGAGCAGAAGGGATGCTTTGCGGCCAGCTCGTTGAGCTTTTTGATCGTCGCTTCATCGGGAGGAGGAGGTAATTCAAGACGTTTGATCAATGCCGGCTTGTTTCGGATTGATTTTCCGGGATATACTGTCATGGGGGACTCGGGCAACAGGGTAGACCAGCCGGTGGGCGAATTTGTTGTCGTCATTTTTGCGCGGTTTAACTCTTAATAAGATTGATCAGATCGTACTATTGTATTCAAAAAGAATACCATCGCCCGGACCGTTGGGACACCGGCAGAGAGGGCAGGATTTTTTATAACATTCCGCTAACCAAAAAAAAACAAAAATTACGTTTATATTAGTCCTTTGATTTTCAAAGGAAACCCTGGAAGGGTTTCGTCAAAGGACAATAATTAGCGCTTTGCCGGAGATACGCTAGTTTTTGTTATTGCGTATCTCCGGCACATTCTATTCATACTTTCGACCCAATAAGCGCTTGAGGAAGGGTACCATGATAAGGCTTGTGGCGTTAATCAGCTGTTGCTGGCTGTGTCTGGGTGTTCGCGCGCAGGTCAAAGACAGCACTGCCCACCGGGCCCGGGGCATAAGGAACAATAATATCTTCCAGTTCTTTCGGAATTCCATCACCAAGGGAGCGCCCGATTCCGTAACCAATACCGCCGCGCTGAATACCAAGAGCGAAAGCCCTTTCCAGCCTTATGAAGGGAAGGTGATCCGGCATATCTTTATCCGGGGTTATGGGTTCGAGCAGACCTTTACGGATACGTCCAGGCGGCTTCAGTATTTCGGCACTAGGCTGCTCAACCAGCTGCACCGGAAAACGCGGGACTGGGTCATCCGTAACAACTTGTTTATCAGGGAAAATACACCGGTTAACGCCTATAAATTAGCAGATAACGAACGGGTGATCCGTAACCTGAATTTCATCCAGGACGCGCGTATCCTGGTCTCCCCTCTGTCCACCAATGACTCGGTCGACGTAGTGGTCGTGGTAAAGGACCTGTTCAGCATCGGCGGAGCGATCGGGAGCCTGGGCTACCCACCGTTGAGCATTCGCGGGAATGTCAGCGAAGCCAACTTTCTGGGGATGGGACAGCGGGTGCAGGTGGGCGTCAACGCAGAACAGAACCGTGACCCGAATATCGGTCCGCAGTTCCTGTACAGCAAGACTAACGTAGGGGGCTCCTTTGTCAACGTGACGGCTTCCTATACCGAGATCAACAGCGATCTCTATCCCGGCACCCCGGATGAACGGGCCTGGTTCATACGGCTGGACCGCCCGCTGTATGCGCCGTATGCACACCTGGCGGGAGGTTTCACCCTGGGAAAGTTTCAAAGCTTCAACGTCTATCACAACGTCGACAGCGTTTTTTATAAATACGACTACCACACGCAGGACGGGTGGATCGGATGGAACCTTGGCTCTGAACGGTTTCTGAGCAATACCGCCGTCCGTGACCGCAGATTTCTGGCCATCCGCTATTTCCGGAACGACTTCGACAGCATTCCAAAGCAGATCGGGAAGAATTTCAACTTCCGGTTCAACGACCGGGCGGCCGCGCTGACCTCCTTTACCTTCTTTCGCCAGGACTTTTATAAGACCAACTACATCTATGGTTTTGGCGCGACGGAGGATATTCCCATCGGTTACAATGTGGCGTTTACTACCGGGTGGTATAGGCAGCTCTATCTGAGCAGGCCGTATACCGGGGTGGACGCGAACGGCTTCGTCGTCACCAAAAGAGGGGCTTTTACGCAGTTCTTCCTGCGCAGCGGCACCTTCCTGAGAAAGGGCCGGTTCGAGGACGCCAGTGTGCTGGTAGGGGCGAGCTACTATAGTCCCTTATTCACCTTTAGCTCACTGAAGCTGAGACAGTATGTCAATTTCAGCTATACCCGGCAGTTCAACCGGCTGGGTATCGACCCGCTGACGATCAACAACGTCTTTGGACTTCGCTATTTCAGCGGGGACTCGACTTTCGGGGCCCAGCGCGTTACCCTGCATTCGGAGACGACCTTGTTCCTCCGATATCGTTTTCTGGGTTTCAAGTTCGCGCCTTTTGCCTTTGGCGACCTCTCGCTGCTGACGCCGGAGACGGGGACTTTCCAAAAGTCCTCGCTTTATCACGGCATCGGCGCCGGGGTGCGGACGCGTAACGAGAACCTGGTCTTCAATACCATTGAATTAAGAATGGTCTATTTTCCCCGGAAGACCATGCAGAACAATTCCTTTAAGATCATGCTGAACACAGGGATCCAGTTCCGGTACAACAACACTTATGTGCGACAGCCGGACGTGGTATATCTGAATACGGATGGACTGAACAGTATCTATTGATGGTTCAGGTGACAGGCTGTGACGGTTCACGCGATCAGCGTTGGATGTGTGCGCTTTAAGCATTTCCCTGAATAGCCCCTGCCAGCTGGGCGGCCCACCACGCATACTGCCCCGCGCCGGGGTGCAGGCCGTCTGCCGCGAAGCTGTCGAATACTGCCCCTTCGCCGCGGCTATGGCCCGTGATATCGATAAAGGGAACGGCCTTGTCGGCGGTAATGTGCCGGGCCAGCCTGTTGAAGGAGTCGATCTGGGTAGAGATCGCTGCCCGGTCCCGTCCCTGTGCAGCCGCAAAAGGACTCACGCCCCAGTCGGGGATCGAAAGGACGAAGACGCGCCCTCCCTGTCCCAGCTCGATGGCCTGCAGCAGCAGCTCTTCGAACTGTTCGCCATATTCCCACAGGTCGCGCCCGCGATACTGGTTGTTGACACCAATGAGCAGCGTGACGAGGTCATAGCGGGGAAGCAGCGCGGTATGGGCGATCGCGTCGGCCAGCTCGTCGGTCGTCCAGCCGGTGCGTGCGATGATCTCAGGGGCGGTGAAAGAATGTCCTGCTTCGCGCAGCAGCTGTACGGTCTGATAGGGGTAGTTTTCGTAGAGCGGGAGTCCTTCGCCGATGGTGTAGGAGTCGCCAAGCGCAAGATAGGTTTGCATAGGGCGTAAATATAGTAAAAAGGGTATAGTAAAAAGGGCCGTGCATTGTAGACGACCCTTTTTGTTGACTTTAACAGGAAAATATCTTTAGTTAGAGGGGCTGGGACCACCGCCCTGGCCTTGTATGCCCTCCATGCTATCCCTTTCTCCCTTCATATTCTTGCGCTTGAAGAGGGCCATATCGAACTTGCCAAAGCGCCAGTTGAACTGGAGACGGAAGAACTGGGGGTCTCTCCTGCGGTTGTATTCCTGCTGGAAGCTGGCTCCCGTTGTCGTATAGACGTCGCTGACGCGGGTGCGGAAGATATCGCTTGCGCTGAGGGTCAGCGAGGCCGTTCTGTTCTTGAGGAACTCATAGCGGAGGGCTGCGTCTACCCCGCCGGAAGGTTTGGAATAGCCCTGTGCATTGCCGCTGCTGTTGTTGCCAAAACCACGGCCGCCACCGCCACCGCCGCCACCGCCATTGCTGGCGCTACCGCCCGGAGGTAGTACCGTCTTGGACGTAAAGTCGCCGGATAGCTGCAGGGTCAGGGCCTTGGTCAGCTTGAAGCTGTTGTTGATCTTGCCGAACCAGGACCAGGTCGCGGGCTGAGTGGGTATCGCGTTCTTCCCCGTATCGATAGTGTTGATATGGGAGGTGAAGATATTGATGTTGCTCGTCAGGTCCCACCATTTGGTGATGGTGTTGCGTCCGATCAGCTCGAGGCCGCCGACATAGCTGGACCTGGCGTTAATATAAGTGTTGATGAACACCGGATTTTTTGTCACGGGGTTGAAACCCGTCTGCTGATAGCGGGTGATCAGGTCGGTCGTGTACTTGTAGTATACCGAAGCGAGAAGATTATTGTTGCCCGAATAGGTCTTCGAATAGCCGGCTTCGAAGGAGTTAGTGAACTGTGGCTGCAGGTTGGGGTTACCCCTGCTCAGGTTCAGCGAGTCGGAGTAGTCGGTAAAGGGGAACAGCTGGAAGAAATTGGGCCGGTCGATCCTCCTGGTATAGTTGAACGAGAGGTCCTGGTCGTCGCTGAGCTTCTCTGTTAAAAAGACGCTGGGGAAGAGGCTGATCGGGAATTTGTTAGAGAAGTTCCCGATGGCAGGGGTCTGCTGCCCGTTGTCGTCGATGTTCGTAAAATGCTCCGTGCCATTGTAGTCGGAGCTCTCGCCGCGCAATCCCAGCTGGTAGGTGAAGTTGCCGATCGCATTGGAGTACGTGACGTACCCGGCGAAGACCCTGTCCCGGAAACTGTAGTTAGAGGACAGCAGCTGATTGGGAATGAATTCGTTCGCCGAGTTCAGCGTATCGATGGTATTGACGCTGGTGTTGTTGCGGATGGCTATGCGGCCCCCGGCTTCGAATTTGGATTTTTCGCCGAGCGGCAGCGTATAGTCCGCCTGTGCGGTAAAGTATTTGTTGTCCCCGTTGCCGATCTGCTGCTGTTGCCAGGTTCCGGGGGTGAGCTTGACGAGGTTGTAGTTGTCGTTGGAGCCCTGGCTGTAGTTGACATCAGCCGAGATCTCCTCTCCCGATCTGGGGAAGGTATGCTTAAAGCTGAGCATGGCGCCGTGGTTGTTGAAATGCGACGAGGAGGTCGAATTCCGCTGGGTGAACAAGGTCGGGTCGGGAGCCTGTCCCACCGAGTCCGCCGTCGACCAAAGATTGCTGTTCAGCGTCGGCTCGAACGTGCCGTGCACGATGTTGCCCGACAGTGAGATCGTGTTGCGGTTGTCGATGAGATAGTCGAATCCGCCCCGGGCGAATGCGAAATAGCCCTTGTTGACATTCCTGTCGCTCTGGCTCAGGACACTGCTATAGCCAGACTTGTTAAGGGAAGGAATAGCGTCAAAGCTGCTGGTGCGGTCGGTCTGACCCGTAGCAATGCTCTTGCGCTGGTTGAAGTTCCCGCTGAGGAAGACGTTGACCTTGCCCTGCTTGACGTTGATGTCGCCGCCTAAGTTGACCCGGCCTCGCTGGTCGACACCGGCCCGGACGTTCCCGTTGTACCCTGCCTTGCGATTCTTCTTGAGGACGATGTTGAGGATACCCGAGGTACCACCGGAGGCATCGTATTTGGCGCCCGGATTGGTAATGATCTCCACACTCTGGATGGCGTCTGCCGGTATCTGGTCGAGGGTCAGCGTAGTGGGCCGTCCGTCTACAAAAATAGTAGGCGAGCTGTTGCGAAGGGTGACGTTGCCGTCGATGTCCACCTGGACGGAGGGCACGTTTCGCATGACGTCCGTTCCGGTCCCACCTTGCGCGGAGATATCCTTCTCGACGTTGTATATCTTACGATCGACGCCCATGGTGATCAGCGGTTTGGTAGCCGTCACGGTCACCTGGGCAAGGCTCTGTGCGTCCTGCTGAAGCTTGATATTCCCCAGGTCTTTATCGGTTGCGTTGACTGCCGCTGCGGCCCTGTCCATATTGGGCTGTCCGTCGTTGCCGGCTCCTGCTGCGCCGCCGCCTGCCCCTCTCAGGCCTTTCAGATCGAAAGCCACTTTCTGATCGTATGTGGTATAGCCAATAGCGGAAATGGTCAGACGGAAATTCCCGAAAATGGGAAGGTTCTCCAGGCTGAACTCCCCGTTGCGGTGGGTGATCATCCCGGCGATCACGGTATCCTTGCGTGCGTTGGTTGCCGGATTGAATTTACTCTGGACCAGCTGAACTGATGCTCCATCCATGCCCTTACCGGTCTTGCCGTCCACGACCTTGCCATAGAAGTGGCCGATGGCCGGAACCTGTCCGCCCGGGCCCCTTCTGCCGCCGGCCCCGCCGCCGGGTATCTGCGCAGATCCTGCCTGTGACAAAGCCATAACCAGTAACAATAGCCAAGTGTTTCTCATGAGTTTATAGTATTTCCATTTTGCCTGCAAAATTCAGGTTAAAAGGCTTAGCGCGATCTCCCATTCTATACAAACGGTAAATATTAGATACGGTAGGGCTAATAAAAACCGACCGGTAAAAACCTATTTCATCAATAGCGTCAGCATGATCTGCAGCAGACCGATCAGGAAGCCGAGCGCCGCGCCGATGACCTCCACAAAACGGAACTCTTTGGTCAGGAACTGGTTCAGCATCGCCTCGAGCCGGTCGGTAGAGAACGCTGCGATCTTGTCGACCACGATCCGCTCGAGGTCAAGGTCATTGCGCAGGTTGGCGACGTAGTTCTTCATGATGACGGGGAAGAGCTCCTCGAGCTCGGTCATGAAAACGGCCTTCAGCTGATTGATCGTCTTGTCGCCGATGAACATGGCGATCATAGGCATGCTCTCTTTTAGCTTGTTGCGCAGGAAATTGTCGATATGCTCTTCCGCCAGCGGCAGTATCTTACGAACGTTCTCCGGGTTGGTAATGGTCTGTTCGATGTCCCCGAAAGAGAGCAGCTCCTGACCGACGATCTTTCCCAGGCTTTCGGCTATCTGTCGCTGGCGTTTGGGAAACACGCCGTGCAGCGTGAAGCCTAGGATCTTTTTGGGTTGACGGGGATGAAAGAGCAGCTTGAGCGCCATCCAGATCGTGAGCCAGTGAATAAAGGCGGAAATAAAGGGGATGGTGTAGAACCACCAGGCTAATCTTGTCATATTGTTGATAATAGGAAAGCCCCGACTTTGTCGGGGCCTTCGGCTTTGCTTGGGTGGCTAATGGGGCTCGAACCCACGACCCTCAGAACCACAATCTGATGCTCTAACCAACTGAGCTACAGCCACCATTTGAAGCGCGAAATTAAGATAATTTGCATTTCCTTCAAAAACATTGTCGAAAAAAATTTGTTTAGACATTTCAACCGTCCATCAAATAATGCGTAACAGCCTGTTAATATTGAACCTTTACGACAACATACCATTATATTTATCGTTATTTTTGAATAGATATGCTAAAAGTGCTTAAGATTATGATCAACAAACGAAATCTGCCCATCCTCCTGCTGATACTGGGCGGGGGGGTGTTCGTCGCATTCCGTACGCTTGGATTTGGAGGTACCCCACCGACAAAATACGAAAGGATCCTGCTGAATGTAGGGACCATGCTTGAACAGATACACTACAGCCCCAAGGCGATCGACGACAAGTTCTCGAAAGAAGTGTTTGACAAGTATATGGGCGAAGTTGACGCCGAGAAGGACGTTTTCTTACAGTCCGACGTAGACGCCCTGAACGCGCGCTACGGGACGACCATCGACGACGAGATACTGGGGACAGCCCACGTACAGTTCGTCCCCGCAGTTACAGAAGTATATAAGAAAAGGCTGGCCGAAACGGAGGCCATCTACAAGGATATTCTTTCCCGGCCGTTCGAGTTCACCAAGGACGAGGATTTTGACCAGAACTTCGACCAGATGAAGTTCCCCCGTACCGAGGCCGACCGCAAGGAAGCCTGGCGCAAGCGCCTGAAGTTCCTGACGCTCGAACGCTATTCCGAGCTGCTCGATCAGCAGGAAGCCAACAAGGGGAAAAAAGATTTCGTTGCCCGCAGCAATGAGGACCTCGAGAAGGACGCCCGGGCCCGCTCGCTGAAGATCATGGACCGCATTTACGAGCGGCTCAAGCTGAAGATGAGCGACGACGACCGCTTCAACGTCTTCGTGCAGAGCATCGTCCAGTCCATGGACCCCCACACCGACTATTTCCCTCCGGTGGAGAAACGGTATTTCGACGAGCAGATGAGCGGCCACTTCTTCGGCATCGGCGCCTCTCTCAAAGACGAGGACGGCAATATCAAGATCACCTCGCTGGTGACCGGCAGCCCCGCCTGGAAATCCGGAAAGGTGGCCGTTGGCGATGTCATCATGAAAGTGGCACAGGGTAACCAGGAGCCCCAGGAGCTGACCGGCTATTTCGTCGAGGACGCGATCAAGATCATCCGCGGCTCCAAGGGTACAGAGGTTCGTCTCTGGCTGAAGAAGTCGGACGGCTCGATCCAGATGGTTCCCCTGATCCGCGACGAGATCGTTCAGGACGAGCTGACCTTTGCGCGCAGCGCCATCGTCAATTCGAGCAAGGGAAAGATCGGCTACATCTATCTGCCCGAGTTCTATGCCGACTTCGACAACCCCAAGGGCAGCCGTTGCAGCATCGACGTAGCAAAAGAAATAATCAAGCTGAAAGAGCAGAAGGTGGACGGCATCGTGCTCGACCTGCGCAACAATGGCGGCGGGTCCCTGTACGATGTAGTGCAGATGGCCGGCTTCTTTGTCGAACAGGGCCCGATCGTACAGGTAAGGGATCGCGACGGCAAGTCGCAGGTATTGCCTGACCACGACAAGTCGGTGCTGTATGACGGACCTTTCGCCGTAATGGTGAACGAGCTCAGCGCCTCTGCATCCGAGATATTTGCCGCCGCCATCCAGGACTATCACCGCGGGGTGATCATCGGCAGCACTTCCACTTATGGTAAGGGTACCGTCCAGCGTAACATCGGTCTGGACAAATCGATGAACTTCATGGTAGACCCTAACAGCGAGCTGGGCACGATCAAGCTGACCCTGCAGAAATTCTATCGTATCAGCGGCGGGTCCACGCAGCTGCGCGGCGTGTCTTCGGACATCGCTCTCCCCGATATCTATCCCGATATCTATGAATACGCGAAATTCCGGGAAAAAGACAACCCTGACGCGCTACCCTGGGACGAGATCGCAAAAGTCGACTATACCCCCTGGAAATATGCTTACGATATTAACAACATAAAGGCAATGAGTGCCGAAAGGTTGAAGAACAACTCTTCGCTGCAGCTGATCCGTCAGGACGAAGACTGGCTGAATAAAGAAAAGGATAAGGTCTATCCGCTGTACGTGCAGAAATACCGGCTGGAACAAAAGCAGCTGAAGGACACTTACAAGCAGATCGAGACCCTGAGCAAGCTGAAGGACGGCAACGAGCTGAATGTACAGTCCCTGCCGCAGGATGCGCACAAATACGACGACGACAAGCTCAAGGGAGACCGTTTCCAGGCCTGGCTAAAAGAAAGGAAAAGCGACGTGTGGTTAGGCGAGGCAGTGAACGTGCTCGACGACATGATCGTCCAGAAGAACCTGGTCTACAACAAATAACCGATATTCAACATACTTTTAAAGGGGCGCTGATCTGAATGATGCGGGCGCCCTTTTACTTTTTCAGGGGGTCACCGGTTGCTGTTCGTCGACCTTTGCGATACGGGCCAGTCCGATGATGGCCAGGGCCAGCAGGGCGATAAGTCCCAGCGAGACCCGGAGGTTGAACTCCTGGGCGATAAAGCCGATGAATACCGGGCCGAACAGAAAGCCGGTATAGCCAAATGTCGAGACGGCGGCGATGGCTACTCCAGGCGACAATATCTTCGATCTGCCGGCGGCGCTATAGACGAGCGGGACGACAGAAGACACGCCGGCGCCCACCAGCATAAAGCCTATCGTTGCGGTCCCGATATACGGGAAGATGACGGCGGTCAGCAACCCCAGGGCGGTAAACAAGCCGCTGAACTGCAGGATGGTCTTCATCCCCCAGCGGGTTGTCAGTGTATCTCCCAGGAATCTGAACGATGCCATGGTGGACATAAAGGCCGTCAACCCCAGCCCCAGCAGCGCCTTCGGCGGATGGACCACCTTGAGGAAATAAACGTTGCTCCAGTCGAACATCGAGCCTTCGCACATCATCGAACAAAAGGCGATTAACCCCAGCGTGATCAGCGACCGGTCCGGTCTGGCGAAGATGGGCTGATCGCTGGTAGCGAAATCGTCCCTGGGCACCAGGCGCGGCGCAGAAATAAGAACCACAAAAAGGGCCAGGGTCATGATCACGAGAAAATGTTGCCAGGGCAGCCAGGACAGACCGATAAACACCCCGCCCAGGAAAGAGCCGGAGAATCCTCCAAGGCTCCAGAGGCCGTGATAGGAGGCCATGATGGTCCGTCCGTAAAGCGTTTCCGTACCAATAGCCTGTGTGTTGATGGAGATGTTCAGCAGGTTGCCCCCCATGCCAAAGAAGAACAGACAGGCCACCAGCTGCCAGACCTCGGGCACTCCGCCTATTATAGGTAGCGTACAGGCATAACCGATGGCGGCGATGATCGCGATGGGGCGGCTCCCCATTCTTGCCACCAGCCAGCCGGCCAGGGGTAAGGAAGCGATCAGGCCCGACGGCAAAGCCAGCAGGATGAAACCCAGGTCCCGGTTATTAAGGTGAAACTTCTGCTGAATGGAAGGAATGCGCGAACCCCAGCTCGAGAAGCATAGGCCGGCTAAAAAAAAGAAAGAGCTTACCGCAATGCGATGGACCCGCCGCAGCGGCAACGATTGAAAGATGCTCATAAATATCTCTCCTGAAGAATGCGCATGTGATGGGCAACATGGCCGGGAATGATGAATCCCAGCGTATAGCCATTGAGGGGACGACCGTTGGCCTGACCCGAAAAAGTCAGCTGGTCGTCTGACAGGGAATCGTACAGGTATTGCGTGGCTTGCCGCACGGACGCAAACTCTTCCAGCAGCTCTTTCCAGCGACGGCTGCTGCCTCCGGCCTGGGCGGCCCAGGTATTCTCGTCAAAGCCGGGCAGGGGCGAGGCGTCTTTACGGGAAAAGGTAAGGGCGCGATAGCTGAAGACCCTTTCTGCGTCGATGATATGCTGCAGCATTTCCCGGATGGTCCATTTGCCCTCGGCATAGGCATAGTCAAATTTCTTACGCGATATGCTCTCCGTCAGCTTGCGAAACTGCCTGGTGTTCTTCCGGATCGCTTCCCGGAAGTCCTCTTCTTTGATCATATCGATATAGCCCTGGTACCATTCGGCCGGGATGAGCGCAGACTTTGGGATCATGCTTTGGTGTTTGGGCGACTAATATAAAAAAAAATGGCCGGTTTCCCGACCATTTCCCCGCCAAATTTCATCTGGCGGACTTTAGACTCGTTGGCTATACCCATTAATCCTTTTTCTTTTTCAACGACGATCTCGTCGGCTTCGGCGCCACCGTATTCAGCGTAGAGGCCAGCTTCAATGCCGCATAGGCGTTGATGATCCCGCCGGAGGTGGAAAGGTCCGTCATATTGACCAGGTGGTCTTCGGAGCCGGGTCTTTTTACCCTGGTGGTCAGGTGGACAGCGGACTTTTCGATACAATATTTAACCTGCTGCGGGGTAAGATTGGGGTAGTATTCGAGGATCAGGGCGGCTACGCCGGTGACGACCGGTGCGGCCATGCTGGTCCCCTGGAGATTGCCATATTTATTTCCGCCCGGAAGAGAGGAATAGATCCTTGTGCCAGGGGCAAAGACGTCCACTTCTTTTTTGCCGTAGTTGGAGAAGGACGCCGTATAGCTTTCAAAACCCGGTTCGGCCAGGGGATCGCTGCTGGCGCCTACGGTGATCCAGTTGGAAGCGATATAGCCGGAGTGACGGAAGTCCGGATTGGGGAAATTATCGGTCGTGTCGACATCAGCCGCGTCGTTCCCTGCCGCGTGGATCAGCAGGACGCCCTTGCTTTCCGCGTATTTAACGGCCGAGTCTACCCAGGATTTCTCAGGGGAAAGGTTCTTGCCAAAGCTCATGTTGATGACCTTTGCGCCATTGTCGACCGCATAACGGATAGCGTTGGCAATGTCCTTGTCGTGCTCGTCGCCGTTGGGCACGGCGCGGATCATCATGATCTTTACATTGTCGGCCACGCCATCCATGCCGATGCCATTGCCCCTTTCGGCGCCGATGATGCCGGTGACGTGCGTGCCGTGCATCGGATCGCCCGCCATGACGTCGTTGTTGCCGTAATAACGGTCATTGATATCTGCCTCGTTGTCCTGGACAATTTCTTTCCGGTTGTCCTTGGGAGCGGTCGTTTTGACCGCGGCCTTTTTCTCTTCCCGGTCTACCTCTTCGGTCAGGTCAGAAATGAAATCCTTATTGGTCATGTCCATGATCTTGTTGACCTTGAACATATAGAGCAGCCAGGCCTTGGCCCTTTTGCTTTCTGTCGTACGGGTCTGGAAGGTATCCAGGTCATTGCCGGTGTATTCGGTCTTGCCCATGGCCTGACCGAGGATGCTGTCGCTCTTGATAGAGGCTTCCAGCGCGTTGTGCAGCATGACCATGTCGATCGCGGGTTCGGAGCCTTCGCCCATGATGGACTTTCGCGCCTTGATCCACATGTGGTAGTCTTCCTTGTCCTCGGGGCTGAGGGCCGCCGTGTCCACGGCTGCGCTGTCGAATCTTTGCTTGAACATATAGTAAACGCGGGCCTCTTCCTGCGAGTCGTCCTTGACGTTGCGGCCGTCTTTACCGCCGATGAAGTTCCAGCCGTGGATATCGTCTACATATCCGTTGTGGTCGTCGTCGATACCATTCCCCGGGATCTCTTTGGGATTGGTCCAGAGAATGTCTTTCAGGTCTTCGTGCAGGGTATCGACACCGGAGTCGATAACGGCGACGAGCACCGTCTTGCTCTTTAGTTTTTTGCTTTTTGCAAATTCGTAGGCTTTATTGACACTGATACCGTAAAAACCGTCTTTTTCTTTATCCAGCAAGTGCCATCCTTTCGGCAGTTCTGATTTAACGGAGGTACCCTGAGAGAAGATCGTTAGAGGCAAACATCCAATGAGTAGCACACTGAGCAATCCTTTCAAGCGACAAGTCATTTGTTTTTAGTTTTAAATTTCACGAACTGGACTCCTCCAGCCCGGTGTAGCATTGTTTAAACCTGTAAAATAGGAAAAAACCGTTCCACGACCGCGCATAAATTACAGGAACGGGCCTATTAAGATGTTAAAATTACCGATCGGTCCCCGATTTTGCCGGCTTCAGCCAGAATTACTGGTTGGCCAGGCTAAGCCTGAGCTCTACCCGCCGGTTGACCGACCTGCCTTTCGGCGTGCGATTATCCGCAATGGGTTTTTCCTGACCGAATCCGGTAGCCGACAGTCTGGATCCTGCAACTCCCTTACCAATGAGGTAGTTTCTGACCGCGTCAGCGCGTTTTTGCGACAGCACAAGATTTTTCGCGGCGATACCGGAATTGTCGGTATAGCCTTCGATGCTCAGGTTCCATTCAGGGTGGGCCAGCAGGATATCGGTCAGCTTATTGAGCGCGATATAAGAGCTGTCTGTCAGATGATCGCTGGCCGAAGTGAACAGGATGTTGTGTGCGATATAGTTGATCTGTTCGGTGGCTTCTTTTTTGATCTCCTTCACGACGGGGCAGCCATGATTTTCCGCGGTGCCGGCGCTGTCGGGGCATTTGTCCTCTTCGTCGTTGATGCCGTCGCCGTCCCTGTCGGGAATCGGGCAGCCGTTATAGCGGGCGAAGCCAGCGACATTCCTGCAGGAGTCGTGCTCGTCGTCGACGCCGTCATGGTCACTGTCCGGTACGGGACAGCCATTGTATCGGGCCACGCCGGGAATGTTCTTACAGGAGTCGTGTTCGTCGTCCACCCCATCGTGGTCGCTGTCGGGAACGGGACAGCCGTGCCAGGCCGCCTTGCCCGGGACCAGCGGACACAGGTCCTGGTCGTCCGTTACGCCGTCCTTGTCCGTATCCTTCTTTTTGACCGGGGGCTTGACACCGGACGAAGCCAGCCAGATGCCGATCGAGGCTCCGATGACCTGGTGATGAAAAGTTGCCGAATAGGGGGCCGTATAAAAATTGGTCAGTCCCTGGCTGAAATAGGCGCTGAGCACGACATTGCCGAGCTCGAAGCCCGCGCGTCCGTTGAGGCCGAAATCAAAGGTCTGATAGCTGTTCGTCCCTTTGCCGATCGTGACGGGATCGGACTCGCTGCTGTATTTGTGTGTGCTTGCGCTGAGGCTTTCGTTCTTGATATTGCTGCCGGAATAGATAAAGCTGACGTAAGGGCCGGCGCTGAGAATAAAGCTGTTCTTATGGCTGGCGGTAAGAGGGAACTTATAGGTCAGGTTCAGCGGTATCTCGACATAGTTGAGGTTGAGCGTCTGTTTGTTGTAGATCGTATCGCTGATCAGGCTGGTGACCGAGTCATAGGTCTTGTTGTATCTCCTCCCTTTCGTGATATAATAGATGCTCGGCTGGAAGAAAAGACCCGATTGTCCGATGGGCACTTCGAGCATGACTCCGAGCTGAAAGCCGGTGCGGTTGGTCATAAAGGGCTTCGTGGTAGTGTCCCATCCCGGTATATTGTTGGATTCCAGGACTTTAGAAGAATGTATCCCTCCCATTACCCCAAGCCTTACCTGTGCCTGCAGGTGCGCGCCGCAGCCGATGGCGAACAACAATAGGATTACCCTTCTTTTCAGGACAGCAGAAAGTAGATGGAAGCCGGCGTTCATGGTATATCGGGATCTGTCGCGCTATAACGCCTAATCCGAGGTATTATTTTGTGCCGCCCGGCCCGCGCAACTGTTTAAATATTAAATTTTATCCCTTGAGCCAGAGGCAATTGGGTAGAATAGTTGATGGTATTGGTCTGGCGCCGCATATAGGCCTTCCAGGCGTCGCTGCCGCTCTCCCTGCCTCCGCCGGTCTCTTTCTCCCCGCCAAAGGCGCCGCCGATCTCGGCTCCCGAAGTACCGATGTTGACATTGGCGATGCCGCAGTCGCTGCCGGCGGCCGAAAGGAATCGCTCGGCTTCCCGCAGGTTGAGGGTCATAATGGCCGAGGATAGCCCCTGGGGGACGCCGTTCTGTATCTCGATGGCTTCCTCGAGTGTTTTGTATCGCAGGAGGTAAAGGATGGGCGCGAAAGTCTCCTGGCTGACGATAGGATAGGAGGGGTCTGCTTCAGCGATACAGGGGCGAACATAGCATCCGCTTTCATATCCGTCACCGCCGAGGACCTCGCCCTCGACCAGGAAACGGCATCCCTGCTGTTTGCCGGCGGCGATCGCCTGCTGATAGCTGCTGACCGCGTCTTTGTCGATCAACGGTCCGACGTGGTTGTTCTCGTCAAGCGGATCACCGATGCGCAGCTGCCGGTAGACGGTGCTGAGCTTTTCCTTTACTTTGTCATAGATATCGTCGTGAATGATGAGCCGGCGCGTGGTGGTGCAGCGCTGACCGGCCGTGCCCACGGCTCCGAATACCGCTCCCGGTATGGCGATATCGAGGTCGGCGTCGCGGGATACGATGATGGCGTTGTTCCCGCCCAGCTCCAGCAGCGCCTTGCCCAGGCGGGCGGCCACCGCCGTGCCGACGGCTTTGCCCATACGTGTGGAACCCGTAGCCGATATCAGAGGGATCCGCGTGTCGGCGGCGAGCCATTCTCCGAGATCGCGTCCGCCCGTAACAAGGCCGCTGACGCCTTCGGGTACTTTATTGGCGGCGAAGACACCGGCCACAATAGACTGGCAGGCAAGGGCGCAGAGCGGGGTCTTCTCAGAAGGCTTCCAAACGCAGGTATTGCCGCAAACCCAGGCGAGCATGCTGTTCCAGCTCCATACCGCGACTGGGAAATTGAACGCCGAGATGATGCCCACGACGCCCAGCGGGTGCCACTGTTCGTACATGCGGTGGGCGGGACGTTCGCTATGCATCGTCAGCCCGTGCAGCTGCCGGGAGAGACCGACGGCGAAATCGCAGATGTCGATCATTTCCTGTACCTCTCCATATCCTTCCTGCAGGCTTTTGCCCATCTCGTAGGAAACAAGGCGGCCGAGGGCCGGCTTGTGATAGCGAAGCGCCTCGCCGATCTGCCGGACCACTTCGCCACGGCGAGGGGCGGGCCAGAGTCGCCACTCCATAAAGGCGGCCTGCGCTGCCCTGACGACGGCGTCATACCCTTCCTTGTCGGTGGAAGTCACGGTGGCTATGCGTTTGCCGTCAACGGGGGAGAACGATTCGATGGCTGCGCCGCGGGAGGGGAGCCAGGTCCCACCGGTAGAAGTACCGGTGTTCTCGGGGAGGATATTCAGCTGATGAAGAAATTCCATAAAATTTGCCTGCGATTTTGTAATCGCAGGCAATTTAGGAAAAACTAACCACTAACCAGTGGCCTCAACCTTAACTTAAAATCTACTATGAAAAAACTGGTCCTATACCGGCATCTACCCTGCCGGTATTAAGTAATACGCAAAAGGGAGAGGCCGGGTTGCCTTGACCCCGGCTTGCCGGGGGCAGGGACGCTAGCTCAGCTTGTTCTCCATTGCCGCGAAGAAGCTCTCGCTGTAACTAACGCCAATGGGTATCTCTTTATCGCCGATCTTTATCTTGCTCTTGCTGATGTGCTCGATCTTGCTGATGGGCACGATATAGCTGCGGTGCGCACGGATGAACTCCCGGGCCGGCAGCTTCTGGGCGATGGTTTTGAGGGTCATCAGCGTAAGGATGGCCTTGCCCGGCAGATAGATCTTGATATAGTCGTCGAGGCCCTCGATATAGAGTATCTCTTTCAGGTTGACCTTGACCATCTGGTAGTCCGACTTGACGAAGATATACCCGTCCTGCAGCTCCTGGCTGGTGAGATAGTCGACGTATTCTTTTGCTTTATAGACGGCTTTGAGGAAGCGGTCGTATTCGATGGGCTTGAGGAGGTAGTCGATGGCGTCGACGTTGAAGCCTTCCACGGCATATTCGCTGAAGGCGGTGGTAAAGACGACGGCCGTATTCCGCTTGTTGACGATCCGGGAGAACTCGATGCCGTTGATATCCGGCATCTGGATGTCGAGGAAGAGGATGTCTACGGGCGACGTTTCCATCAGCCGCTGGGCCTCGAAAGGGTCTGTGAAGACGCCTTTCAGGTCGAGGAAATAGATCTTGGCAATGTATTTCTTCAGCACTTCGAGCGCCAGGGGTTCGTCATCGATGGCTATGCAGGTTAACATTATACCGGGATTTTTAAGTGAACGGAAAATTCTCCAGCCTTGTCTTCAATATTCAGTCGATAGCGGTCTTCATAGAAAAGCTCGAGGCGCCGGCGGGTATTGCTGATGCCGATGCCCGTCGTGTCGGTTGCTTTCAGCGAGGTATTGATGTGTTTCTGATTGCAGATACGAAAGTACAGCCATTCGTGGTTTATTTCCAATTCTATACGTATGGGTGAACGTTCGCGGGTGCTGATACCGTATTTGAAAGCGTTCTCCACGAAAGGCAGCAGCAGAAGGGGCGCTATCTGTTTGCCTTCCGGTGTCCCCTTCAGCTCGAAGTCGATGATGGTCCTGTCGGTCAGCCGCATCTTCTGCAGTTCGAGATAGTGCCGGATAAAAAGGATATCTTTTTCCAGCGGGACCAGGTCGTTGCGGGCTTCTGTCAGCACATAGCGCATGATGCTGGACAGCTTGAGCACCGCGGTGGCAGTGTGCTCGGACTGGGTCGAGGCGAGCGCATAGATATTGTTCAGCGTATTGAAGAGGAAATGCGGGTTGATCTGGGCTTTCAGGAACGACAGCTCGGTCTTCAGCTTCTCGTTGGCGATCTCTTTGGCGCGTTGTTCTGAGCGGAGCCACTGGTTGATGACCTTGATGCCCGTGCTGAAAACGAATACCAGCAGGAATACCGCCAGGTTACCGGCGGAGACCAGCGGTCTCACCCTGGGCGGGCCGGGACGCGGGGGCTGGTTGGGGAAGATAGGGCCGAACAGCGCGTGATAGATGCGGGGCATGCTGCTATAGACGACCAGCAGGCCGAAGATCAGCAGACTATAGGCCACGAACTTCTTCTCGTTGAGCAGCCGGGGGATGATCAGGTAGATGTTCAGGTAGTAGAACGCAATGATGAACAGGGTATTCACGACGAAATAGGGCGTAATGCTCCTTATCTCGAAAAAAGAGTCACCCTGCGGGCGCGGATAAAATGCGAACGGCAGCATAAGGAAGCACATCCAGGCTGCGATATGTATGATTATCTGTACGGTTAATTTCTTCACAGCCCCTAAAATTATTCTTTATTATCATATTTGAGGGGAGGAAGAAGGATAAATAGATGAATGAATACTATATATCGGTGAATAAAAGGCCGGAGCCGCTGCCCCGGCCTTTCGATCTAATTAGAAATTGAATGCCAGCTTGGTGAACATTCGCATGCCGTCGAATCCCATCTGCACGGAGTCCCATGCGCCGCCCGTCTGGCTGTCATTCCAGGAGTTGTAGCGGGCTCCGGGGGTGACGGCAAAATCCGGATGGACGTTGAATAGGTTGTCGACCCCGGCAAACAGGGTGGTGGTACGGGATAATTTAATGGTCACATACGCGTCGGTCGTCGCTTTTCCGCTATAGGTATAGGCTTCACGGATCACGGATTTGCCGTCGTCGGTCTGGACGTAGGGATCCCAGCCCTGTCCCTGGTCGGAAATGCCGGCGGAGCCGGGGCCATCCGGGGCTGCGCCCGGGAGGCTGGCCGAGCCCGAGCCAAGGGTGGTGAGCTTGCCATACCAGGTGAGGCGGCCGCCGATGCCGACCCTGCCAAAGCTGTATTCCAGCAGGAAGGAGGCTTTGTTCTTTGGAGCGCTGGCGATCAGGAAGGCCTGTTCCTGGCTGCTGTAGAATCGCTGCTGGTTGAGATAGCTGGTGTTGAGAGCCGGAGGGATGTTGATCTGATCGATATGGATACTCTGGATATTGCCCGAGAAAATGGCTTTCAGACCCTGCTTGCCCCATTTGACATTGTAGTCCACGACGAGGTCGATCCCTTTGTTGGTCGTATTGACCGCGTTGGCGAAGAACTGTACCGCGTTCAGCGTTATGCCGTTGTTATAGGATGGACCCAGATAGGGGGCGATCGCGGGGATGGAGCCATCAAAGTTGCCGGTAAAGATGATACGGTTCCTGGTCTTGATCCAATAGCCATCTGCGGTGATAGTGAGACTGTGCACCGGCTGCCAGGTGAAGCCCAGGCTGTAGTTGGTGGACTTTTCTTCTTTCAGCCTGGGGATGCCCGCCTGCCGGGCGATATCGCTGTAATTGGGGATCAGCTTGGTATACTGCAACTGTCCGTTGACGATGGTGGTATTGGTGTTGCTGAAGTTGATCTGCTGCAGCGAAGGGGCGCGAAAGCCGGTGCTAATGGAGCCGCGGATGTTAAAATTGTCCGTGAGCTTATAGCGGGTGGCAAATTTGAACGTGCCGACCGATCCGAAATCCGAATAGTGTTCAAAACGGCCTGCTCCATCGATCAGCCATTGTTTGGTCAGATCGATGGCTATGTCTGCATAGCCAGCCTCGTTGGTGCGGTGTGCCTTGACCTCGTCACCGGGCTGATAACCCGGGTATCCTTCAGAACCGGAAGCGAGATACCTGTAGTCGCCGGTATTGGGGAAATAGCGCATGGCCGTATCGATAAAGCCGTAGGAATTATACTCGCCTTTATAGATCGAATACCGTTCGTAGCGGAATTCGGCGCCGAGGGACAGGGTCATCCCCTGGGCAACAGTTTCAAAACGGCGGGAAACGTCCAGGTTGGAGGTATTCTGTAAAAAGTTGAAACCACCGTCATCGAACCGGTTGGTGGTGGCGGCCAGAGCGGAGGGCAGCGAAGCGTTGAAGGTCTTGTTGCCGAAGAAATGAAAGTCATTGCGTCCTATGATGTTGCTAAGGTCCCAGTCCCAGCCGGCGCCAAGTGACCCCTTTAAGCCGGTGGCCAGGGAGAGGTCCTTGATATACACGTCTTCCTGGGGATTATAATAGACGTTATCGGGACCGATGCTGCCGTCGGTAGCGAATGTGCGCATGATGCCGGGGACAAAGATGATCGAACCGTCGGGGTTGGTAGGATATTTCTGCGGAGCGCTGTTGAATTTGCGAGTCCAGGCATAGACGTTGGAGTGTTTGTAGTTGTAGCCGCCGAAAGAATAAAAAGTCGTTTTCGTGCCGGCCAGCGGGATCTCCATATTGAACATGCCGCCGTAAGACGTGACGGAACCATCGCCGAAAGCGCGTCGGGTTTGGATCCCGAGGGCTTCCTTGTTGTTAGGATCGGATATCCAGTTGGTGTCCCTGGGAGCTCGGAAGGTCTTGCCCTGGGCGAGGAAATTGCCGGCGATGTTGATAAAGCCGTCGTGCTTTCCGATCGGAAGCCCGTAGCTGATCCCGGTGGTAGCGGAGTTGCCGTCGACTTTAGAGCCGGTATAGTATTGACTGGGGTCGACGGAATTCAGGGTATTGTATTTGTGATCGTAGAACCCGCTCCATCCGGTGGTCAGATGCAGGTGATGCACGTCCTTTTTGAGGACGATATTGATCACACCTGCGATAGCGTCCGATCCGTATTGGGCCGAAGCCCCGTCGCGAAGGATCTCGATCCGATCGATGGCCGCCTCGGGTATGGCGTTGAGATCAGTACCGGAATTTCCCCTGCCTCGCGTACCCGCCTGGTTGACGAAGGCCGTCATATGCTGGCGTTTGCCGTTGATCAGCACCAGGACCTGGTCATAGCCAAGACCGCGGAGGGCAGCAAGGTCCATGGCGTCGGAGCCATCGCCCCCGCTAACCTTATTATAATTAAAAGAAGGGACGAGCATGTTGAGCTGCGAGCTGAGGTCGGGTTTCCCGGAGGAAATGCCCGCCTGGGAGGCGTTGATGACGTCGACCGGTACCGGTGATTCCGTTTTTGATCGGGCTGCTCCGCGGGAGCCTATAAAAACCATTTCTTTCAATTCTGACGAGGCGGGAGTGAGCGCTATGTCAATATATTCCTTGTCGCCAATGGGAATGACCTGGGATTCAAAACCGATGCTGGTGATCTCAAAGCTGCCCCCTGGTACAGCCTCCAGCTTAAAAAGGCCTTCGTTGTTGGTGGCGGTACCCTTTCCGCCCTTTATCCGGATAGAGGCTCCGGCAAGAGGGGCGCCTGATTTCGCATCTGTTACTTTTCCGGTAAAGGTCCTTTGTGTTTGTGCGTGAGCGAGCGTAGCGCAGAGGTATAGGCATACGCAAAGAATAGGTCTTCTCATGTGTGATAATTTTGGTATATAATGAATTTACCAAACAATCACATCAAAAACAGGAAATTTGCAGTAAAAATTTTATATTATAATTTATACTAATTGCCGAATATAATTCTTACATTTTAAATTATTTTGTTTAAATAATTGATGATTAAGCATAAATAAAATTCCCCTTTGCGAGCATAAGGGGAAATATTTATATTATAAAAAATTTAATATTTAGTATTGTTCCTGTTCGTTGGGGAAATCGTTGGACTTGACATCCTTTATATACTGATGGATGGCGCCGGTGATCTCTTCATGAAGGCGGAGGTAGCGGCGTAGAAAGCGGGGCTGAAACTCGGTATTTATGCCCAGCAGGTCGTGCATGACCAGGACCTGGCCGTCACAGTATTTGCCGGCGCCGATGCCGATGGTAGGGATATTGAGGGACAGGGCGACTTCCTTTCCCAGCGCGGCGGGTATTTTTTCCAGTACGAGGCCAAAGGCCCCCGCCTCTTCCAGTAATTTGGCGTCCTTCTTGAGCTTTTCGGCTTCGGCCTCTTCGCGCGCCCGAACGGTATAGGTGCCGAATTTATAGATGGACTGGGGGGTAAGACCGAGATGGCCCATGACCGGTATGCCGGCGGCCAGTATCCGTTTGACCGACTCCAGTATCTCTTCCCCGCCTTCTACCTTTATCCCGTGGGCGCCGGTTTCCTTCATGATGCGGATAGCGGAAGCCAGGGCTTCCTTGGAGTTGGACTGGTAAGAGCCAAAGGGTAGGTCGACCACGACGAAAGCCCGGTTGACGCCCCGCATGACGGAAGAGGCGTGGTAGATCATCTGGTCCAGGGTAATGGGGAGAGTGGTCTCATGGCCCGCCATGACGTTGGAAGCTGAGTCGCCGACCAGGATGACGTCGATGCCTGCCGCGTCGAAGATACGGGCGAAGGAATAGTCATAGGCGGTGATCATGGATATCTTCTCGCCGTGCTGCTTCATCCGTTGCAAAGCATGGGTCGTTACTTTTTTTACTTCCGTATGTACTGACATCGTCGAAAATTTGGGGGACAAGGTACGGCTTTGGTACCGAGAAACCCTCGGAAATTTTCTTCTCGGTCAAAGCATTTAATGATGGGAACTTCGGTAAAGCTTCGTCCCTCGCTTTCCCTCGTTCATACCCTTCGCTTTGCCCGGGTACAGCCGGCTGACCCGTGGTCAGCCTTGTTATACTTCCACCCCCTTTTTTTTCAGGTCGGCGTACAGGTGCTGGATGAGCCCATCGGCGAGACCGATCTTGGGCACGTAAATCTCCTGGGCGTTGGCCCAGCGCATGGTATTGACATAGATCTGCAGAGCAGGTACGATGACGTCGGCGCGGTCTTCGCGTAGCTTGTACAACCGCATCCTGTCCTCCAGCGTAAAGCTGGCGAACTCCTTATAATAGTCTTTCAGCAGCTCGATGTGAAGGGACTTGCCCTCCTTCCGCTTAGAGATGGAGAAGATCTTGTTGATATTGCCGCCCGATCCGATGGCGATGATATTGTTGAAATAGCTGCGCGTCTCTCTTTTGATAAAATCCTTCATGCTGTCCCACTGGCCGTCGGATACCTGGTGTTTCAGCAGGCGGATGGTTCCGATGTTAAAGGACGAGGAGAACACCAGTTTGCTGTTGGCGAAAAAAGTGAGCTCGGTGCTGCCTCCACCCACATCGATATAAAGATAAGCGTGGTCTTTGTCGAGGTTTTCGGCGATATGGTTCTCGTAGATCAGCGAGGCTTCGCTGCCCCCGCTGATGACCTCGATCTGGATGCCGGTCTCCTCTTTCACCTTGTCTATGATATCGCGCGCGTTCGTCGCATCCCGCATGGCCGAAGTGGCCGCGGCTTTCACGTGGTCGACATTATAGGCCTCGATCAGGTGCTTGTATGCCTTGATCGTATGGATGATCATCTCCGTCTTCCCGGGAGAGATCGTCTGTGTCTCGAACACGTCAAAACCAAGACGCAAGGGCACGCGTACGAGGTTGATCTTGCTGAACTCTGTCTTTCCTTCATTATTAACCGAGACGTCGGAGATCAGCAGTCTTGCCGCGTTGCTCCCGATGTCGATGGCTGCCAGTCGCATTTTCATTTCATGATTTCAGGTAGGCCAGCCCTGCTCCTTATACAACCGCTGCTGACGCGGACCCCACTGCGGCTCCTTCCTCTGCGGGCATGGCTTTCTGGTACAAATAATTATATATCTCTATCTGGGACCTGACCTTCGTCTCCTGGTCGTCCCGTTTGTATCTGTTTTGCAGCTCGTTGTCCAGCCAGCGGGCCTTGACGTTGTCGGATAGCTGGATATCCAGGATATCCTTCAGCTCCTGCTGGATGGTCTCGTCGATTACCGGACAGGTCGCCTCCACGCGGTGGTCTAAGTTGCGGACCATCCAGTCGGCCGAAGATATGTAAGTTTTTTCGTTTCCTCCATTGTGGAAGATAAAGACGCGCGCGTGCTCGAGATATTCATCCACGATGCTGATCGCTTTTACGGGAATGATGAACTTGCTGTTCTCGCTGAACATGCAGAAGATGCCGCGGACGATCAGCTGGATTCGCACGCCGGCTTTGGCGGCCTCGTACAGCTTTTCGATCAGGTCCTCGTCTGAAAGGGAGTTCATCTTCAGGGTGATGGCCGCGGGTTGTTTGTCCCGTGCAAACTTGGTTTCGCGGGCGATCATTTTCACCAGCTCGCGGCGAAGGCTGGTCGGGCAGGGGATCAGGGTCTTGCAGGCCTTCAGAGGACCCGTGCCTTCCTTATAGCTCTCCAGGTAGTTGAAGATCCGGTTGACGTCGGCCATGACGTGCCTGTTGGAGGTCAGCAGACAGTGGTCGCCGTAGACCCTTGCCGTTTTTTCGTTGAGGTTGCCGGTGCTGACAAAGCCGTAGTGTATGGTGAAATTGTTGATCCTTTTCTTGATGAGACATAGCTTGGCGTGGATCTTGACGTTGGGGATGCCGATCAGGACCTTTACGCCTTCGTCCTCCAGACGTTCTTTCCACTCCAGATTGGCTTCCTCGTCGAACCGGGCTCGCAGCTCGAGCATGACCGTAACGTGCTTGCCATTGCGGACGGCATTGATCAGCGCATTGATGATCTTGGAATTGGAGGCCAGCCGGTAGCCGGTGATCTTGATCGTCGTTACGTTGGGATCGATGGCTGCCTCGCGCAGCAGGTCGATGACCGGGTTAAAGGAATGATACGGGAAATGAAGCATGACGTCCTGCTCCTGTATCACGTCGGTAACGCGGGGTGTTTGCTGCAGGGCCGGGTGCGTAAAAGATCTCCGGCGCTGGCCCTTCTTGGGAAAAACGTCCGGGAAGTCCATGAAATGGCGGAAATTGTGAATGCGGCCACCGGGGATGAGATTTCCGCTCTTCTTCGAAAGGTTCAGCCGCTTTAATAAATAATCCAGCAGGCTCTTGTCCATCTCTTCGTCGTAGACAAATCGGACGGGCTTGCCCTTGCGCCGGTTCTTCAGCCCTTTCTCGATCTTCGAGACGAGGGTCGTCGAGATATCGTTGTCGATGTCGATCTCGGCGTCGCGCGTCACCTTGAATACCCAGGAGTCGTACGTGTCGTAGCCAAAATACGCGAAGATATTGCGGAGGTTATAGCGGATGATGTCTTCGAGTAAAATAATATGATGCTCATTGGGCGCAGGAGAAGGCAGAAGAACAAAACGTCCCAACACGCGACTCGGTATCTCGATGATGGCGAACTTCCGTCGCATGCTGCCGTCCTTACGGGAAAGGACGACTCCTAAGTAGAGGGATTTGTCGCGCAGAAAGGGGAATTGCGGGATACTTTCCACCATCAGCGGGATCGTATTGGTCCGGACTTCCTCTTCAAAATAATTTTGTATAAATTGTTGCTGGGTTTCGTTAAGCTGCTGCTCGGAGACGATGAAGATGTTCTCTTTTTCCATTTCATCCCGGATGCCGCGCCAGATGGCGTCGAAGGCCTCGCCCTGCTGGAGGACGATGGACTGGATCTCGTTGAGTATCTTGTCGGGAGACTGCTCCATGTGCATGTTCATCTTCGAACGGCTGCCGCTGAACTCGCTCATACGGCGCAGTGTTGCCACCCGTACCCGAAAGAATTCGTCCTGGTTGTTGGAGAATATGCCGAGAAAGCGAAGTCTTTCGCGAAGGGGAACAGTAGGGTCTGCTGCTTCCTGCAGGACGCGCGCGTTAAAGGAAAGCCAGCTGATATCGCGAGGAATGGTTTTTCTTCTCATCATCTGATCGGTTGTTTCTGTCATATTTCCCGTTTTGCGCAAAGTAGAAAAGCAAAAGGGAACGGGAAATTAAGTAATTATTAATTAAGATCGCTATTCGTCACCCGATCCCGGACAGTGGTCAAGAAAATTCCACGAGGCTATGGAGAAGGAATAGGTTTGAAAAAAAAACAGCATATGCAATACAAACCACTTTTCGTCGGGCTGCTGATCGCCACCCGGGCTATGGCTCAAAATCCGGATGGCGGCTGGCCCTGTTATGGGCAGGACGCCGGAGGAACGCGGTATACTTCCCTGCGACAGATCAATACGGCCAATGTGGCGGGGCTGAAGCCCGCCTGGACCTTCCGGACGGGTGAGCTCAAAAAATATGAGGGTTCCTATGCCATGGAGAAGGCGGCTTTCGAAGCGACGCCCATTCTTCGGGACCGTACCCTCTATTTCAGCACGCCGAGCGGCAGGATCTTCGCCCTGGACGCAGCCAGCGGACAACAGCGCTGGGTCTATGACCCGGTGATGAACATGAATGGCGACTTCAGCGAGGTCAGCAATCGGGGCGTGGCGGCATGGCCCGCCGGCAGCGGGGCCGCAGAGATGATATTCGAGGGCACCATCGACGGGCGGCTGATCGCGGTGAGCGCCGCTACAGGGAAGCCCATGATGTCTTTTGGCAATAATGGCATGGTCGATCTGCAGGCAGACGCGGGGGGAGTAGGGGCCGTCGCGGAGACCTCTCCGCCAACGGTCATCGGCAACCTGGTGATCGTCGGCTCGTCCCTGGGGGATAACCAGCGCTTCAATTACCCGCACGGAGTGGTCAGGGCCTTTGACGTGCATACAGGCGCGCGGTTATGGACCTGGGACCCCATCCCATCCGATGCTTCAGACAGTGCCAGTGCCGACTGGATCGGTCCCAAGGCCCGTCAGACGGGCGGCGCAAACGCCTGGACGATCCTCTCGGTGGATGCAGCGCGCGACCTGGTATTTATACCCACTACCAGCCCGAGTCCGGACTATTATGGCGGAGAACGGCTGGGGAAGAACACCAACGCCAACTCGATGGTAGCCCTGCGCGCGTCGACGGGCAAGCTGGTCTGGCGTTTCCAGGTGGTGCACCACGATCTTTGGGACTTCGATATCGCGTCGCAGCCGATGCTGATCGATCTGAAGCGCCAGGGCCGCGGTATCCCCGCCGTCGTGGTGGGGACCAAAATGGGCTTTATCTATGTCCTCAACCGGGAGACCGGGGAATCCCTGTTCCCTATCGAGGAAAGAAAGGTGCCGGCATCGACTGTCAAAGGAGAGCAGGCTTGGGCGACGCAGCCATTCCCCGTAAAGCCGGCGCCGCTGGGTCTGCAGAATATCAGCAAGGCGGACGCCTGGGGGCTGACGCCGGAGGATAAGGCCGAGGCCGAGCGGCGGATAGGGCAGTACCGCTATGAGGGGCCATTCACGCCCCCGAGCTTCGAAGGGACGATCATGGCGCCGGGGAATGTGGGGGGCCTCAACTGGAGCGGGATGTGCTATGATCCGACGACCGAAATGCTATATACCAATATCAACCGGATCGCGGCGGTCATCCGGATGCTGCCGAGGGACAAGGTGGACGAGATCGAACGGGGAGATGCCGCCGTCCTGCGTGCTGAGACGGGATGGCAGTCCGGAACGCCCTATGTCATGAAAAGGGACTATCTGTTCAAGGCCGACCAGCGCGGGCTCGTAATGCAGACCCAGCCACCCTGGGGGACCCTGGTAGGCATCGATCTTCACAGCGGGGATAAGAAATGGGAAGTACCTTTGGGCTTTATGCTCGATCCGGCGAAATGGCCAGATGCGAAGAAATGGGGTTCGATAAATTTTGGAGGGGCGATCGTGACCGGGGGAGGGCTGGTATTTGTGGCGGCCAGCAGGGATAACTATTTCCGGGCTTTTGACAGCCGGACGGGAGCTACCCTCTGGGAGCAGGAATTGCCGGCAGGAGGCCAGGCTACGCCAATGTCGTATTCCCTTGACGGAAAGCAGTATGTGGTGATCGCCGCCGGGGGACATGGGAAGCTGAGGACAAAGCTGGGGGACTATTTGGTGGCTTACGCCCTCCCCTGATAGGGGCGCAACCTGGCCGCGCGAAAGCAGCAGGCAGGGGTTTGTCCACAGCTGTGAACAAAACTTGTGAAAAAAAAGTCCTTTATCTTTGCTGGTTCGTGAATTTTTACGACTTTTGCAGTCCTAAATTTTGAGACAATGGCACGAGTATGTCAGATCACGGGTAAGGTTCCGGTTTCCGGAAATAGAGTATCGCACTCTAATATTAAGACAAAACGCAGATTCTTACCCAATTTGCAGACCAAGCGCTTTTTCCTCGCTGAAGAAGACAAGTGGATCACGCTGAAAGTATCCAGCGAAGGATTGCGTACGATCAACAAAAACGGTCTGTATAGCGTTGTTAAACAGTTAAGAGCGCAGGGCGAAAAGATTTAAAAAAAAGTATAAACCTTCCCAATCATGGCAAAAAAGGGCAGCAGGGTTCAGGTGATTTTGGAATGCACAGAGCATAAGACCAGCGGACAACCTGGAACCAGTCGGTATATAACGACGAAAAACAAGAAAAACACTCCGGAGCGTCTGGAGCTGAAGAAGTTCAACCCCATTCTCAAGAAAGTAACGGTACATAAAGAAATTAAATAATTATGGCAAAGGCTGCAAAAACCGCTATCAAGACCAAGGACGCCAAGGCTGCCGCGGAAGCCAAGAACTGGACTAAGGTCATCCGGGCTGTACGCAGCCCCAAGACTGGTGCATATACCTTCAAGGAGGCTATCGTGCACAAGGACAAGATCAAGGAGTACCTGGCAGGAAAATAAATTATCTGGGTTTAGTAAGATAACCGCGAAGCTGTTCTCCCAAGGAACAGCTTTTTTTGCTTTCGAGTTAATAATACTTTCGAGGACAATAACGGACTTTCGGTCGCTGGACCCCTGGTCCGTCTTAACGGATTTCTATGGGATTTTTTGATAAGCTATTCGGCAAAAAGGAAAAAGAAAGCCTCAATCAGGGCTTGCAGAAGACAAAAGAAGGATTCCTGTCACGCCTCACCAAGGCCGTAGCAGGAAAGAGCACCGTCGACGAAGAAGTGCTCGACAACCTGGAAGACGCACTGGTGAGCGCCGACGTCGGCATCGATACTACTGTAAAGATCATAAAGCAGATCGAGAATCGGGTCGCCAGAGATAAGTACGTCAGCACGAGTGAGTTGAACAAGCTACTTCAAGAAGAGATCGAAAATATCCTGGTGGATGCGCCCGAACAGTCCTATCGGGATTTCAGCACTCCTTCGGGAAACAAGCCCTATGTGATACTCGTCGTGGGTGTCAACGGGGTGGGTAAGACGACGACCATCGGCAAGCTGGCTTACAACTTTACAAAAGCAGGTAGATCGGTGCTGCTGGGCGCAGCAGATACTTTCCGCGCGGCGGCTGTCGACCAGCTGACCATCTGGAGCGAGCGGGTAGGAGTACCGATCGTCAAGCAGGGCATGGGCTCCGACCCCGGCGCCGTCGCCTTCGATACGGTACAGAGCGGCATAGCGCGCGGCGCCGACGTCGTCATCATCGACACGGCAGGCCGTTTGCACAACAAGGCGCACCTGATGGAAGAGCTGAGCAAGATCAGCCGCGTCATCAAAAAGGTCATGCCGGATGCTCCCCACGAAGTGCTGCTGGTGCTGGACGGATCGACCGGTCAGAATGCGCTAGAGCAGGCCCGTCAGTTCACCGCCGCCACAGACGTGACCGCACTCGCCATCACCAAGCTGGACGGAACGGCAAAAGGCGGAGTCGTGCTGGCCATCGCCAACCAGTTCAGGATCCCGGTGAAATTTATTGGAGTGGGTGAGAAGATGGAGGACCTGCTCGTCTTTGACAAGCACGAGTTCGTAGATTCTCTTTTCAGCCTGGAAAAATAAAAGGCTCGCCGTAGCGAGCCTGAAGACGTTATGAGATAAGCCTGCCGGTCGTGGGCTTTTTTTTATTAGAACGTATACCGAACTCCTAATCCACCCCAGATATCGATATAGGGATGGTTGAGCTCAAGATAAGGATTGATGTCGAGGCTGACGTTGATGGGGGCGCCGCTGAATTTATAATCCAGACCGAGCACACCGTCCACCCCTATCGAAAGGGCGCCGGACCCATAGTCATGACCGTGATAATACGTGCCGTTGTACCAGCCGAGATGCGCGCCCGGACCGACATACCATTTCAGTCCCTCCACGTCATTGATATCACCGTGTATCTCATACAGACCGGTTAGACGAAATCCCCTGTCCCAGAAATTCGCCAAGCCCTCCAGCGCATTATTGCCAGAGATAAAATGTTTGACGCTGATCGCACCGGGCCAGAATTTGATACCGACGGCAGTCTCATAGCTGCTGCCCATGTTCTGTGCGGAAGCGCTCAGGGTAAAGAGGGTCGTAACAACGAACAGTAAACACAAGATCTTTTTCATAGCTGTTATGAATTTATTCATACCGCAAATATCGTAAAAATCGTGCCATTGACTATGATATATACATAACACGTTCAATTAGTTATGTACAAATGTGACTAACTTTTCCGGGAAGCCGCTTTCAGCGCCGAAAGCCCCGCTCCGCTGGCCAGCAGCGAGGCAAAGAGGATGGCGATCTTCGAACTCTGGATATGCCCGGCATCGGAAAAAGCAAGGTTGGTAATAAAGATAGACATGGTAAAGCCAATGCCCGCCAGCAAACCGGCGCCGAAGAGATGACGAAACCCGACCTCCTCGGGCAGCCGGCACCAGCCCGCCCGGATCGCCAGCCAGCACATCAGCAGTATGCCGATGGGTTTGCCCAGAACAAGGCCGAGCAGGACACCCAGGCTATTGCCCGAGGAAAGGCTTTGCAACCATCCCGGAGCCAGAAGAATGCCGGTATTCGCAAGCGCAAAAACGGGTAGTACGACAAAGGCCACCGGCTTGTGAAGGAAGTGCTGCAGACGGTAAGAGGGGTTGACGGTCTCCTCCCGCTGCGGCTCCCCGCCCCGCCGCCTGAACGGAATTACAAAAGCCAGCAGCACGCCGCTCAGGGTCGCGTGGATACCCGAACGAAGCATACAATACCAAAGCACGATACCGGGCAGGATATAAAATAGTAAGTTGTTGACCCCCACTCTGTTCATAATAATCAACAGCACTAGAATTGCAAGTGCGGCGACCAGCCAGCCGACAGCTAGACTTTTAGTGTAGAAGATCGCTATAACTATAATTGCTCCAAGATCATCGATAATAGCAAGAGCAGTCAGGAATATCTTTAGAGAAGCCGGTATCCTGTTACCGAGCAACGAGAGCATACCCAGCGCAAAAGCGATATCCGTTGCCATGGGAATGCCGAATCCGGCGCTTTCCGGCGTCCCCCTGTTCAGGAGGAAATGAAAGCCGGCTGGGACAAGCATGCCGCCAACCGCCGCCAGAATCGGCAGCAGAGCCTTCCGAAGATCGGCCAGCTCGCCGATGTATATCTCCCGTTCGATCTCGAGGCCCACCAGCAGGAAGAAGACGGCCATCAGCCCGTCATTGACCCAGTGCTCAACGGAATAGTCCAGAAGGACGGGACCTGCGGAAAGATCGAGATGGGCATGCCAGAAATGGGACCAGCCCTCACCCCAGCCCGAGTTAGCGATCAGCATCGATACGATCGTGCAGAGGACCAGGATCAATCCCCCTGTCTTTTCGCTTTTAAAAAATTCCTGAAAGAGCTGGCTAAGGTTATGGTTCCGCATGACAAGGTTAGTTTTCCGCATGCGTAAAAATAGCAAAACACGCCCAGGAATCGTACCTTTGTCGCCTTTATGAAGACAAGAACGCTCAAGAAGGACAAGGTCAATATCATTACCCTGGGGTGCAGCAAGAATATGGTCGACAGCGAGGTGCTCAGCGGTCAGCTAAAGGCCAACGACATCGACGTAGTGCATGAGAGTGCGAAAAAAGATCATAATATCGTCGTTGTCAATACCTGCGGCTTTATAGATAAAGCAAAAGAGGAGTCGGTCAATACCATTCTTGACCAGGTAGCACTGAAGAAGAAAGGGCGCCTGGACAAGGTATACGTCACGGGCTGTCTCAGCCATCGCTACCGGGAAGACCTCGAAAAAGAGATCCCCGAAGTGGACGCCTGGTTCGGGACGATGGAGCTGCCGCTGATGCTGAAGAAATTCGAGGCCGACTACAAGGCCGAGCTGCTCGGTGAGCGTTTGCTTGCGACCCCGCAGCACTATGCCTATCTGAAGATATCGGAGGGATGCAACCGTACCTGCGCCTTCTGCGCCATTCCGCTGATGCGGGGCGGTCACGTCAGCCGGCCGGTCGAAGAGCTGGTAAAGGAGGCAGAAGGCTTGGTACGCAGGGGCGTAAAAGAGATACTGCTGATCGCACAGGAACTCACCTACTATGGACTGGATCTCTACAAGCAGCGCATGCTACCTGAGCTGCTGCACCGGCTCGCGGATATAAAGGGCCTGGAATGGATCCGCCTGCACTATGCATATCCTTCCAAATTCCCGATGGAGATACTGGACGTCATGCGCGAACGCGATAATATCTGTAATTACCTGGACATGCCCTTGCAGCACGCCAGCGACAATATGCTGAAGGCAATGCGCCGGCAGATAACGAGGGCAGAGATGACCGACCTCATCCACAACATCCGCGCGAAGGTCCCCGGCATCTGTCTCCGTACGACGCTGATCACGGGGTTCCCCGGCGAGACCGGACAGGACGTCGAAGAGCTGAAGGAGTTCCTGCAGGAGCACCGCTTTGACCGGGTAGGTATCTTTACCTATTCGCACGAGGAAGGCACTTCCGCTCATGCCCTCGAAGACAATATTCCGGCGGAGCTGAAACAACAACGGGCACAGGAGATCATGGAGGTCCAGCAGGAGATATCCTACGAGAAGAACCAGGAGAAGGTCGGACAGGTCTTCAAGACACTTATCGATAAGAAAGAGGCAGGCAGGTATCTGGGTAGAACAGAATTCGACTCCGTGGAAGTGGACAATGAGGTCATCATTCACAGCGACAGGAAGCTGGCCATCGGAGATTTTGTTAACGTCCGGATCACAAAAGCCTATGACTATGATCTGGAAGGTGAAGTATCTGATGTCTAAAACCCAACCTGGTCAGGTTTGGGTGCCATAGTTAGTTAAAATCTGCAAAGAACAGATTAAATAGCGCGGGTTGGTCAGGGGGGAGAAGTGATATTTTTGTCAAAAAAATAGAGATTCACATGAGTTTTAACTGGAATGGAGTTTTCCCTGCCCTGACAACTAAGTTCACGGCCCATGACACGCTGGACCTGCCTATGTTCGGAACTAACTTAGACGCGCAAGTAAATGCCGGGATCAACGGCGTTATCATCGGAGGTTCGCTTGGAGAGGCCAGCACGCTGCAGCTGGACGAGAAAGAGGCGCTGACTAAATATGCCGTCGAGAGACTTGGAAGAAAGACCCCCGTATTATTGAATATAGCTGAGGGAAGCACCAGGGAAGCCGTCAGGCAGACTGGCCTTGCCAGCAAATGGGGCGCCCGTGGCCTTATGCTTTTACCGCCGATGCGCTACAAGAGCGATCACCGCGAGACCGTTACCTTCTTCAGGACGGTGGCTGAGTCTACCGACCTGCCCATCATGATCTACAATAATCCCGTCGACTATAAGATCGAAGTCACGCTGCAGATGTTCGAAGAGCTGAGCGACCTGCCGAATATCCAGGCGGTGAAGGAGTCCACTCGGGACGTATCCAACGTAACCAGGATGATCAACCGGTTCGGTGACCGGTACAAGCTGCTCTGCGGCGTCGACACGATCGCCACCGAAGAGCTCATGATGGGGGCCTGCGGATGGGTAGGCGGTCTGGTCTGCGCCTTCCCGGCCGAGACGGTTGCGATCTACAGGCTGATAAAGGCCGGCCGTGTCGAAGAGGCCCTCGGGATACACCGCTGGTTCCTGCCCCTGCTCGAGCTGGACCTGCATTCCAAGCTGGTACAGTACATCAAGCTCGCCGAAGCCGAGACCGGCATCGGCACTGAACACGTCCGTGCGCCGCGGCTTCCGCTGATCGGCAACGAACGCGAGCGCGTCCTGGGTATCATCCGCAAGGCGCTGGAAAAAAGGCCGGTGCTGCCGGAATATGCTTCGCTTTCGGTGTGACGAGACATCAGGACCGGGACGGTCCTGGTCCGGGGACGAGCATAAGCGAAGGCCCCGAACGAGCCACCCAACGGTGTTGGGTGGCGAAGTTCTCAGACATTAGCCATTAGCCGGAATGCGCTATTTTTTTGGAAAGCGCATTTCCGGCTTCGTAAATTTATGGTATGAAATTCCAGGATGCAACCACAAAAGAGATCGACGATATTTTGGAGGAAGCGTGGCAGGCCTTTGGCGTGTACCGCCGGACGGGACTGAAACAGCGCGCCGACCTGATGCGCGCCATCGCCAGTGGACTTGAAACAGCCGGTGACGAGCTGATACAGATAGCGATGCACGAGACCAATCTACCCGAGGCAAGACTGAAGAATGAAAGGAACCGGACGATGTTCCAGCTGACCAGCTATGCAGAAGCCTGCGAAGCGGGCCACTGGCTGGAGGCGCGGATAGATACCGCGAGCTCTGATGATCTTAATCCCGATATCCGCAAGCTGCAGGTGCCGCTAGGCCCCGTAGTCGTCTTCGGGGCGAGCAATTTCCCCTTCGCCTATTCTACGGCGGGAGGGGATACGGCGACAGCCCTCGCAGCAGGATGCCCGGTCATCGTCAAGGGACATCCCGCACACGCGGAAACCTCTCACCGGGTGGCAGCGATCATATCGAAGGCCGTAGCGGAAGCCGGTCTTCCGAAAGGCGTGTTTGCGCACGTACACGGACTATCCTTCGAAACAGGCAAGGCCCTGGTAACGCACAGGTATACCCGCGCTGTCGGCTTCACGGGCTCCTATGGCGGAGGGAAGGCCCTGTTCGACTGGGCCAACCAGCGGCCGCGGCCGATACCGGTGTTTGCCGAAATGGGCAGCATCAACCCGGTGTTCTTATTACCCGGAAAATTAAAAGAGTCCGCTCGTGAACTGGCGGGCATGCTCGCCGCTTCGGTCACGCTCGGTACGGGCCAGTTCTGCACGAACCCGGGGCTGATCTTGGGCGTGGAAAGCGAGGCGCTCGACCTTTTCGTCCGCGAGCTCGGGGCAGCGGTGGTCAAAGTGGATCCCACAACGATGCTGCACCCCGGTATTGCAAAAGCCTATACCGACAAGCGCGGAGCCGCCCTGTCCCAGGCTGACGTCACGACGGTAGCCGTCGCAGCTGCGGCGCCAAAAGAGAACCAGGGCGTCCCCACGATAGCATCAGCCAAAGGCGAGGCCTTCCTCAAAAACCCGCTGCTGCACCAGGAAGTGTTCGGTCCCTATTCGCTGGTCGTCCGCTGTAAAGACATCGAAGAGCTGACGAGAGTGGCGGCTCTCCTGGAAGGACAGCTGACGGCGTCGTTGATGGCTACGGACCAGGACCTGGCCGATCATCCCGGACTCGTGGAAGCAGCCCAGGACATCTGCGGCCGGCTGATCCTGAACAACGTCCCTACCGGTGTACGGGTGTCGCTGGCGATGCAGCACGGTGGACCTTTCCCCGCAACGACGGACAGCCGTTATACCTCCGTCGGGGCCGACGGGATCAAACGCTGGGTGCGTCCCGTGGCTTACCAGAACTGGTCGGACGACCATCTTCCCGACGCGCTGAAGAACAGCAACCCCCTGCATATCTGGCGAATGATAAATAATCAACTGAGTCAAGATCCCCTTTGAGGCCCCGAAAGGGCCTCGTCCGGGGACGGGCGCATAACTTAAAAAATGAAGAAGACCTTTTTCTGTATCGATGCCCATACCTGCGGCAATCCCGTAAGACTGGTAGCCGGCGGCGGCCCCGTCCTGCAAGGGAACAATATGAGCGAGAAGCGCCAGCATTTCCTGAAAGAATACGACTGGATCCGTAAGGGCCTGATGTTCGAGCCCAGGGGCCACGACATGATGAGCGGCAGCATCCTCTATCCGCCGCACGACCCGCAGAATGACGTAGCCGTTCTTTTTATCGAGACCAGCGGCTGCCTCCCGATGTGTGGTCACGGGACGATCGGGACGATCACGATCGCGCTGGAAGAAGGACTGATCCAGCCCCGGACACCGGGCAAGGTCCGGATGGAAGCTCCGGCGGGGCTCGTGCTGATCGAATACCAACAGGAAGGGAAGAAGATAAGGTCCGTCAGGCTGACCAATGTTCCAGCCTACCTGGCAGCGGAAAATATCACCGTCGAATGCCCCGACCTCGGACCGCTGAAAGTAGACGTTTCCTATGGCGGTAATTTCTACGCCATCGTCGACCCGCAGGAGAACTTCAAAGGGCTCGAAGACTATTCTGCTGATCAATTGATTAGCTGGAGCCGCGTGATGCGCCGCCGGATAAATGAGGCCCATACCTTCGTCCACCCGGAGAACCCCACCATCAATACCTGCACGCATATTCTCTGGACCGGCAAGACGATCAGCCCAGAGGCCACAGCACGGAACGCCGTCTTCTACGGAGACAAGGCCATCGACAGAAGCCCGTGCGGAACAGGAACCTCGGCCCGTATGGCCCAGTGGTTTGCCAAAGGAAAGCTAAAAGAGGGTGACATTTTTATCCATGAGAGCATCATCGGCAGCCAGTTTACCGGCCGGGTGGAGAAGGCCGTGACGGTAGCCGGGAAGCCGGCGATCATTCCCAGCATCGAAGGATGGGCCAAGATCTATGGCTACAACACCATCTCGATAGACCCGGAAGACGATCCCTATGCCTATGGGTTCCAGGTGATATAAACAATCACTAAGTTTTTATGTTGTAGTTGGCGTTTGAATAAAATCGATAAATTCGCCAATTACTCATATGGACTGGACATCGATGCATCTACCTTACCGGCAGACAGGCTATTTCTCCCGGATCATAACGGATTACCTGGACCAGGCTGCTGCGATCAATCCCTTCTATAGCTATCCTCCGACCGAAGAAGGGCTGGGAAAGGCTATCGACGCCCGGAAACAGTCTCCCGTTGACCGGGCCGTCCTGGCCGAAGCGCTGAAGAGCCAGTATGCCGGCGTACAGCCAGCTCCATTGGTCAATGAGAACATCGAAAAGCTGAAGGCGCCGACGACCTTTACCATCGTTACAGCACACCAGCCCGCCATCTTCACCGGGCATCTCTATTTTATCTATAAGATACTACATACGATACGGCTGGCCAGCCATCTATCCCAGCGCTTTCCCGCTTATCATTTTGTTCCGGTCTTTTATATGGGCAGCGAGGACGCCGACCTGGACGAGCTCGGGAACATACACCTCGGAGGGGACAAGCTGGTATGGGATACCAAACAGACGGGGGCGGTCGGGCGAATGAAGACCAAGGGACTCGACAAGCTGCTCTTCCGCATCGAGGGCGAGCTGTCCGTCCAGCCGTTCGGAAAGGAATTGGTGGCGATGTTACGGGAAGCCTACCTGGAAAGCCCGGATATCCAGACCGCAACCTTCCGGCTGCTGCACCGGCTGTTTGCAGAATGGGGCCTGATCGTTCTGATCGCCGACCTGCCATCCTTCAAACGGCAGATGATCCCGATATTCGAGGATGACCTTTTTAACAACAAGCCTTCGGAGATCGTGAACAGGACCATCGAACAGCTGTCCGTTCACTACAAGGTGCAGGCCAACCCCCGGGCGATAAACCTGTTCTACCTGAAAGACGATATCCGTGGACGGATCGAGCAGGACGGGGAGGACTACCTCGTGCATACGACGGACCTCCGGTTTACCAAAGAGCAGCTCAAAGAAGAGCTGCACCGCCATCCCGAACGCTTCAGCCCGAACGTGATCCTGCGCGGACTTTTCCAGGAACGCATACTACCCAACATTGCCTTTATCGGCGGCGGCGGCGAAACGGCCTACTGGCTCGAGCTGAAGGCGCTGTTCGAACACTACCAAACGCCTTTCCCCGTGCTGGTCCTGCGCAACTCCTTCCTGCTGGTAGAACAGCAGTGGAAGGAAAAGACAGAGCGGATGGGCTTCGGACTGGCCGATCTGTTCAAACCGACGGAAGAGCTGATGACCCTGCTGGTGAAAAGAGATTCGCAGCAGACCCTTAACCTGGGCGAAGAGATAGCCGTAGCCAATCGCTACTACGAATCCCTTAAAGAGCTGGCGCGACCCGTGGATCCCACACTGGAGCAGCACGTCACTGCCCTGCAGACAAAGGCCGTCGAGCCGTTGCGCCTGCTCGAGAAAAAGCTGCTCAGGGCGGAGAAAAGGAAGTTCTCGGACCAGCAGCGACAGCTGCAGGCCCTGAAGACGGCGTTGTTCCCGGGCGATAGCCTTCAGGAAAGAGTGGATAATTTCATGCCCTGGTATGCGGCCTATGGGAAGGAATTCATTCAACAGCTATACGAGCGATCCCCGGCGCTCGAACAGCAGTTCGTCCTGCTTGCCTTATAGATAGTCTACTTTATCGATCTTCAGATCCTTTGCCAGCACATACCTTCTGGGCGTGCCCGTAGGAAGGTCGACATGGGATATTTCTTCCTTGTTGATATTTTCCAGGTACATCATCAGCGCACGGAGCGAATTGCCGTGGGCGACGACCAGGATATTCTGCCCGTCCTTCAGCAGGGGTTCAATGGCGCCCTGGTAATATGGGATGACACGGTCGGCCGTATCAGCCAGGCTCTCGCCGCCGGGCGGCCTGATCGACCAGGACCTGCGCCAGGTGGCGACCTGCTCGTCGCCATATTTTTTTGCGATCTCTGCCTTGTTGAGGCCCTGCAGCCGGCCATAATTACGCTCGTTCAAGGCGCGGTTGCGGGTTACCGGTAGGTCGGGATACCCCGCGACGTCCAAAATGAGGCGCATCGTATCGATGGCGCGCTGAAGCTCGGACGTAAAGCCGTGGGAGAAGGAAATGCTCTTCAGCTTCCTGCCTGCGGCGCGGGCTTCTTCTTTTCCGAGCTCCGTAAGGGGAACGTCCTCTTCGCCTGTGAACCGGTTCTGTTCATTCCAGGATGACTGGCCGTGTCTTACGAGGACGAGTAGTGGCATAGTGAAGGTTTTGTCCTATAAAATTACGCTATTGTGAGCGGCCCGTGAGCAGAACGACGGGGAAACCCGTCATTTTTAGTTGCAGCGTTTGGCCAGCCTTGTATAATTTACCGGTGAAGAGATCGACCCACTCTTCGGATTCGGACGGGAGAGTGATAATGTCCGGTGTCGTTGTCATACGGATGAGGGGAACCGCAACCAATACCCGGTCGCTATCCAGGCGCCGGACAAAGGCGCACCACGCCCCCCCGACCTGCAGCGGGATGTATTCCCCCGCCGCGAAAAGACGGGGATGCATTCTACGGAAATTAAGCGTGCGCCACAGGACGTACAATTTCTCCACGCCTTTCTCCCTGTGCGCGCTGGCATACCTGAGAGCGGCTTCCGGGCCATTGGCCTCTTCTGCGATCAGCTGATCTAGGATGCCCGCGCGGATCGGATAGTCGACAGGACGGCGGTTGTCGGGGTCTACAAAGCTGGTGTCCCAGAGGTCCGCACCCTGGTAGATATCGGGTATGCCCGGGGCGGTGAGCTTCAGCAGCAATAGGGAAAGGCTGTAGGTAAAAGACTGCCGGATGACCGGCATCGCGAAGGACAGGAAATCCCGCAGAAAGGGCGAATCGTCCCCTAATAGTGTCTTGACGAACTTCTGGCACTGCTGTTCGTAGGCCTCGTTGGGAGCGTCGTAGTTGGTGTTGGTCTTTGCTTCGCGCAAGGCTTTGGTCAGATAGGCGGAGAACCGTTCGCGGAATTCATCCGTGACGACGCCGTCTTCCGGGAAACCGCCCAGCAGCGCCTGGTAGATCAGGTATTCGTCATTGGGAGTGGGAGCGGAGTGGTCACCGGTGACCCCTATCACGACGCGATTGATCGTTCGCCAGCGCGTCACAGCGTCTATCCATTCCTGTGGACGCCCGCTCAGCAGCTGGAGGCGGATACGGGCGTCCTCGCCTCTTTTGGTGTCGTGTGTGCTGGTGCCGTTGAGGGTGTGCGGAAAATGCTGCTGGCGGTAAAGCATCTTCTCGTGAAATTCGGTGACGCTCATTCCCGCCCTGGCAGGGGAATCGCCGACTTCATTATGTGCGATATAAGGATTGTAGACATAGAAGGTCGTGTCTTCGATGCCTTTGGCCGCAAGTGGACCGGTGAATTGCATCAGCCGCGACCGGAAGGCCGTGGGGCGCTGCAGAAAGCTATCCAGGCACTGCAGCTCAGAGCCGTAGTCGGGGCGCAGCAGGCGGGCCCGCGTGATGGCAGCATGGAATACGTCCGCGTCGGCAGGAGAAAGCTCACCCCCATCCGGATAGGCGCGATAGACGGGGAATGAAGCCATGACAGCAGCCAGCGCCTCCCGCAGCCTGTCGTCCTCCGCGGCGGATGAGAATAGCGAGTCACCCGTGAGGAGCTGCAGCAGCTCGTCCAGCTCCCCGCCCATATACGCGCGGAGGAAGCCGTATTTTCGCTCAAAGACGACGTCGGCATAGTCCGGGAGCCCGACAATGTCCCGCCGGTAAAATTCCAGCAGCTGGCGGCTGCCCTCAGCGTCGGTCAGCAGCTGGCCGGCGATGGACAGGAAGTCATAGCCGGTAGTGCCGTCCAGCCGCCAGTCCTCCCGAAGAAGCTCGTCTCCGGTGAGTATCTTTTCGGCGATGATATAGCAATCCTCCCCAAACCGGTCGCGGAGTCGTGCGCAATAGCCTTTCGGGTCGGCCAGCCCGTCGATATGATCGATGCGTAAACCCTGTATCCAGCCCTGCTGGTGCCAGTGGTGGATCCTTTCGTGCCAGGCATCGAACACTTTCCCGTCCTCCATCCGCAGACAAATAAGCCCGTTGATGGTGAAAAAGCGGCGATAGTTGATCCGCTTCGACGCCTGCCCCGCGGCCGTCAGCAGGTAGTGCTGCCGCAGCAGCAGGGTTTCCAGCAGGACCGGATCGGCGTTGATAAGGTCGATCCGGCTGGCGACCCAGTCGTGCAGCTGCGCCGCAACCGGGTACGCCTTGTCATAGTACCGGATAACATAACGTCCGTCCGCGGCCTCCAGTCTGAGCTCGCCCCTGGCGAGGCATTCGGCGAGACTGCCCCCGAGAAAGGGCGCCATAAGCCGCTCGCCCATCGGATGAACGGCCCGCGGGAAGATATCGAAGAAAGAATAGTGTTCGGCGTCCCGGCCGTATTCGAGGACCTCGTGCATCCAGGGATTGACGGGGTCATAGGCCATATGATTCGGAACGATATCCTGCAGCCAGGTCATGTTATGCTCTTTTAACCGGGCAGCCAGCCGCTGCAGCTCCTCTTCCATTCCTATTTCCGGACTTAAAACCCGCGGATCCGTCACGTCGTAGCCGTGCTGGCTGCCCTTGACGGCCGTAGTGACGGGCGACGCATAGATAGTGCTTATGCCCAACCGGTACAGGTAATCGACAATATCTCCGAGTTGACGCAATGTAAATTTATCATTCAGCTGAACGCGATAGGTGCTGGAAGGGACTGGCATATAGTTCATTTTTTTTCAAAGACTACGGCGGAATTGGGCATGATCTTCATGGGCTGACCGGTCGCGATAAATGACTCCGGCCCCCCGCCGGGCCCGCCCCATGCAGGATCGGCGGAGTCGAATATTTTATTCAGATACTGACCCGTGATATTGTCCAGCGACACTGGCTGGTCGCCGAAATGAAGCCAGATATAGATATGGTCGCTGAGTATCTTCCGTTCGAAGGGTAACGTATCGCCGGTGGCGGGGTGTACGATCATCGAGTCGCGGGTGCGGCCCTGCATGGCCGGTCGCGTCTGGCGCAGGCTGATGAGATGCCGGTACAGCGAGTGGAGGACCTGCCCTTGTCCTTCTTCATAGCTCCAGGAGAGGATGGCGCTTTCAAATGTCGCCGGGGCCATCGGGTCGGGGAGATCGAAGCTATTGGTAAGATCGTTGAACTCCTCCACGCGCCCTTTCCGGATGGCGTCCGCCAGCTGGCTGTCGCCAAAGCTGCCAAAAAAGGGAAAGGGTTTCTCTTCTCCATATTCCTCCCCCATGAACAGCAGCGGCACATAGGGAGAGAGAAGGACGGTGGCGGCCGCCAGCTTTAGCTGCTCAAAACCCAGGTTGCTGGTCAGCCGGTCGCCGATGGCGCGATTGCCTACCTGGTCGTGATTCTGGGCGAAGACGACGAACTGGTCATAGGAATTGGCGTCCGCCGAGCCGCCGAAGGTCCGTTTGCGGTGCGGGGACCAGACGCCGTCGTAGACATAGGTATTCCGGAATGCTTTTTCCAGCTGGGCGATCGAGCCAAAGTCTTCGTACCAGGCACTGGTCTCGCCGGTCATCAGCGTCCGCAGGGCGTGGTGAAACTCATCGACCCACTGGCCGTCGAGGCCATAGCCCCCTTTGGCGCGCGGGTTGATATAACGGGGATCATTAAGGTCTGTTTCGGCGATGAGCTGCTTGTTGCAGCCGCAACGGCGCTCGATGTCTTCAGTCAGCACTTTCAGCTGCTGCAGGATATGCAGCGCGCTGAAGTCGCGGATAGCGTGTACGGCGTCCAGCCGCAGGGCGTCGACGTGATAATCCTCCAGCCACATCCGGGCATTTTGCAGGAAATAGTTGCGCACGCCGTCGGACCAGGCGTCGTCAAAATTGAGCGCGTCTCCCCAGGGCGTTTTATATTTATCGGTAAAATAGGGACCGAACTGCCCGATATAATTACCTTCCGGCCCGAAGTGGTTGTAGACCACGTCGACAATGACGGCGATATTCCGGGCGTGCGCCGCATCGACCAGCCGCTGCAGTCCGGTGATGCCCCCATAGGAATGTTGTATCGCAAAGGGATAGACCCCGTCGTAACCCCAGTTGCGGTCACCGGGGAACTGCGCCAGGGGCATCAGCTCGATGGCGTTGATACCCAGGTTGGCGAGATAGTCGAGCCGCATGATGACGCCTTCGAAGTCGTGGGAGGAAGTAAAGGTCCCGACGTGCAGCTCGTAGATGATCATGTTGCTGAGCGGAATACCTTTCCAGTCCCCGTCGGTCCATGAGAAATTCCGGCTGGCGACTGCCGAAGGGCCGTGGACGCCATCGGGCTGCCAGAAAGAGGCGGGATCGGGGAAGACGTCACCTCCGTCGAGACGAAATACATAGCGGTCGCCCGGACTAACGGGCAGGGATATGGACCAATAGCCGTTGCCGAGTGGCTGCATGGGATAGGTCCTGGGAGCGGTCTCCGTGTCGGTAGACATCAGCTGGAGTCCCACGCTGCGGCTCAGGGGAGCCCAGACGGTGAATTCGGTCGCATCGGGACTGTATCTGGCGCCGATGTCCTGGAGGACGAGATTTAGCGAGCTTTTCATTTATGGTTTTATTCTTTGTTCTTTTTCCGGAAGAAGCCCCGCAACAGGAAATTGTGCTGTACGGCTTCGAGGTCGTCGCTGAGCTCTTTGCTGCTGACGCGCAGGTTCTTCAACGTGCGCTGCAGGTCGGCCGCCGCGTCCTCGTCGTTGAGCAGGACGCCGATGGGAGAGGTCTTGTTGTTGAGCCCCTTACCAGCTGTCTGCAGGGCGGTCGTGAACTGTGTCGCCTCGCCGGCAGCCTGGTTCAGCTGCGCCACGGCCGTCTTGAGACGGATGAAGACCGTCGTGTCGGTGATGAGCTCGTTAACCAGGCCGTCGGACCTTCGGAGACGGCTGGAAAAGTCTTCGAGATCAGCCATCATTTTCTCGCTGCCCGCAGAGGCGTTACGAAGATTGTCGATGGACATTCTCAGCCGGTCGGCGATGGCCGGGTCGTTGATCAACTGGCCCAGCGTGCCCTGACCTTCGCTGATCTTCCGGCTGACGGCTTTGAGGTTGTCCGTGATGGCGAGCAGGTTGTTGTTGCTCGCCTGGAGAGTGGCGAACAGCTGCTGTGTGCTGGTCGTTGCAGAAGCCTCGATACGGTCATTGTTGACGACAGCCGCAGCGCCGTCGCTGCCGCCTTCGATCATGACGATCTTGTTGCCGACAAGGCCGTCGGTGCTGACGCGCGCCCTGGAATCCTTGCGGATATGCGGCTGCACCCTGTTCTCGATATTGAGAATGACCTCTACCTGTGACCTGCCATAAAAGGCGATCCTGCCTACCGTCCCTATCTTCATGCCCGAGAGCCAGACGTTATTGCCGGTCTGCAACCCCTGCACGTCGTCGAAGATGACGTGCAGATGGAACACTTTGGCAAAGGTCTTGCGCTGACCGCCAATGGTAAAGACGGTCGCCAGCAGGATTACCAGCCCGATGGCGATAAAGATGCCCACCGCCACTTGTTTTCGGGTGCTTACTTCACTCATGTGTCCGATATAAAATTGTACGTATAAAAATTCCTTATTCGCGGATCGTCGCTTTCGAACACTTCGCTAAAGCTGCCCTGTCGCAGAAAACAGCCTTCGGAAAGCATGACGATACGGTCGCCGGTAGCCTTTGCACAGGTCAGATCGTGGGTGATGATGACAGCGCTGGTGTTATACCGTTGCTGGACCTCATTGATCAGGTCGTTGATGTCTCCGCTCGTCACGGGGTCCAGGCCGGCCGTGGGCTCGTCATAGAGCATGATCTCCGGCTGCAGGATCAGTGTGCGCGCGATGCCGATACGTTTCTTCTGGCCACCCGACAGCTCGGCCGGCATTTGCCGGATCGTTTGCGACAGACCCACGTCGTCGAGCACCTGCGCGATAGCCTGGTCGATCTCCTTTCGGCTGAGGTGCCGCTTGTTCCGGACCAGCGGAAATTCCAGATTGTCGTGCACGTTCATCCCGTCATAGAGCGCCGAGCTCTGGAAGGAGAAACCGATCTTGGTCCTCAGCTCCTGCAGCTCATGGGGATCGAGCAGGTCGATCTCCCTCCCCAGCACGTTGACCGTCCCCTGGTCGGGCTTGAGCAACCCGGCAATGATCTTGATGAGGACGGATTTGCCGCTGCCCGAACGGCCCAGCACCACCACGTTCTCGCCTTTGAAGACGTCCAGGTCCACGCCTTTCAGCACCTGCAGCGAGCCGAAGGACTTTTTGACGTTGCGCAGCGCGACGACGGCATTGCCGCGGTCGATGCCCGGGTGCATTTTTTTATATGTCAGAGACGGCGCGGCCATGTTAAAATCTGAATAAGTTTTGTACCTGAACAATGATCATTTCTTCGATGAAGATGAGGAACATGGCGACAACGACCGAAGTGTTGGCTGCACGCCCCACGCCAACCGTCCCCTGGCTCGCATTGTACCCGTTGAAACACCCCGTCATCCCGATCGTAAAGCCATAGACCATCGACTTGAACACCAGGGTCCAGATGTCGAAGAAGCTGATCTTCAAAAAGGCCTGCTGGAAGAATGCGGTAAAGCTCGTCTGTTCATTCCGGTAGACGTTGAGATAAGCGCCCATCATGCCGACAAAGCCCATATAAGACGCCAGCACCGGCACGATACAGGTGGTTGCCAGGATACGGCTGACCACCAGGAATTTAAAAGGATTGGTCGACGATACTTCCATCGCCTCTATCTGTTCGGTCACCTTCATCGAGCCCAGCTCGGCGCCGATATTGGAGCCTACCTTCCCGGCGATGATCAGCGCCGTCACCAGCGGCGCGAGGGCACGGATAATGGCGATCGCCATCAGCGAAGGCAGCCAGGATGTGGCGCCAAATTCCGCGAGCGACGAACGGGACTGCTTGGTAAAGACCAGACCGGTGATAAAGCCGGTGAGAGAAATGATCGACAGAGACCGGATGCCGACCTCAAAGAACTGGTTGAGGACCTCTTTGTATTCATAAGGCGGAAGGAAGGCTTCGCGGAAGAAGCGCAGCATAAATTGATAGATATCATAAATGCGTATGAACAGGTCCTTCATCCTCCTAATGGGTAAAATACTATGCCATAAGGTTTACCCGTCCTCTGGGGCTGATTTTCCACAGGCCGGGTACTACGAATAACGTATCGAAAAAAGAAAGCCTGTTTTGAAATCTATTTTTAGTCCTTTGTCGTATATAGACTACAGATATTTAGAACATCGACGCCTGGCGTCTCTAATTCGTTATAGTCTTCATAGGCAGTTAGGTTTGGTAATTCAGGGAGATTCTTCTCCCTGATTTCATTTATGAACGCCGGATAAGGCCCTCAGAACGGCCGAAGAAGGCCGGGGCCGCTGGAATCCTTTCCCTTTTTCCGGATTTCGGGAGGGTATTCCCAAAATGGGATTCCATGGCTTCTGAACCGGCTTATATAAGGCTGAAAAACAATATGATGACTTTTGGTATGGCGGTTGGAACCTATTATATAAATCCGTTTTTATGAAGAGTTTTACCCTCAACCCCAAAAGAACCGTAGTAGCGCTGGTTGCCCTGCTATTTTCCGCCACAGCTGTTAAAGCAAACCCTACCTTTACTACATCAGAAGCAAAGGCTGCTGCCAGAGCTGCAAAGCGTGCCGAGATGAAGATGATCCTCGCGACAGCGAGCAGCATTTATAAAGAGATGGACCTCGAGGATTCCGGTCTTAGCAGAAAAGCTTTCGAGAGTGCATGGACGGGCTACTACAAATTGAGGAAAAAGGGTCTCTTACATAGATCGAATATTTTGTCGATCTGCGACTTCAGCCAGTCTTCAGGCAATCAGCGGCTGTACGTGATCGACGTTCGCAACCGGCGGCTTCTGTACCGTACTTATGTGGCACATGGCATCAATTCCGGAGAAGAGTTCGCCAACTCGTTCTCGAACCGGATGGAATCCTGCAAGAGCAGCCTCGGCTTTTATATCACGAAGAGAACCTACAGCGGCATCAATGGGGTATCGCTGCGGATAGAAGGCGTAGACAAGGGCTTTAACGACAACGCGGCCAAACGCGCGATCGTCATCCACGGCGCCAACTATGTGAGCAAGCGGATCCTCAATAAATATGGCGTGATGGGCACGACCTTTGGCTGCCCCGCCATCCCTTCTGAAATGACCTCGCAGATCATTCCGGTGGTCAAGAACGGTAGCTGCTTCTTTATCTATTACCCTTCGAAGAAGTACCTGAGCCAGTCCAGCGTACTGAACAGCTAGTCCTTTTTTACCCCTATTTTATAAAAACGGAGCCGCTCCCAGGAGCGGCTTTTTTATTCTATATTTGTTAGACAAGCTTTATCCCTATGTCTTTTAGTATAACTCCTGCGTTGACCCAGCCGGCCGCCCCGGCAAAGACCAGGGGGATGGCCACTGCAGCCGCTATCCCCGTCTATATCTATGCAGTATCGCTGGCCGCGCTGCTGACGATCATCGGCGTGCTGTGGGATATTTCCTGGCACAAGAGCATCGGCAGGGATAAATTCCTTTCCCCGCCGCATATCCTGATCTATCTGGGGGCGATCTTCGCCGGCCTTTTCTCCGGACTACAGGTGCTATGGAACTCTTTCTACCGGCCCGCCGCATCTAAGGCGACCCTGATCCGGGTCTGGGGGATCTTTTACAGCAGCCTGGGCTCCCTGTTCTGTATCTGGGGCGCTATCGCCATGCTGACCTCTGCGCCGTTCGACGACTGGTGGCATAACGCCTATGGACTGGACGTCAAGATCCTTTCTCCTCCTCATACCCTGCTGGCAATGGGGATGATCTTTTTACAGTTTGGGGCATGTGTAAGCATTTGTAAGTACCTGAATGCCTGTTCACGGGGCGAAGCACGGGTCAATATGGCCGTTCTGAGGGTGTTGTTCGTCATCAGCGCTGCCAGTCTTCTGACGATGGTCTATACCTTATTTACCGACTATCTGCACGTGCGGGGCATGCGGGCGCCCGGGTTCTATATCATTGCGACTATCGTGAGTCTTCTGTTGCTGCCGGCCTTTGGCCGCGCACTGCGGTTCAAATGGGGCATGACGGCGGTAACAGGGGGCTATTTCCTCCTGGTTGCCTTTTCCAACTGGATCCTCGAGCTGTTCCCGGCCGAACCCAAGCTGGGGCCCATTCTCACGCATATCACCCATTTTCAGCCGGCACAGTTCCCGGCGCTGGTATTCATCCCCGGCCTGGCAATGGACCTGATCCTCCGGAAAAGCAAGGCGAATGACTGGATAAAGGCCCTCTATATGAGCCTGGCCTTTGTAGGGCTGCTGGCGGCCATCGAATATCCGCTGAGCGGCTTCCTGGTAGAATCGCCGGCAGCACGCAACTGGTTCTTCACCGCCGACACCTGGTATTATGCCTTCTCTCCCGATGCTCCTCACAGGTATCATTTCATGCCCAGGGACCTGGCAACGACGCCGCAGATGCTGACCGGGCTGATCGTCGCCGCCGGCCTCGGCTGGCTTTGCTCCCGGCTGAGCCTGCGCTGGGGAAAATGGATGCAAACTATTCAACGTTAATTGATGAAGCGACTCTTACTGTCCTTGTTGTTACTGGCGGCGGTCCCCGTATTTGCACACGTGGGCAGTCCGGACGTTGCCCTCGAAGGCGTTGCCGGTCCCTATCGGCTATTGGTCAGCGTCAAGCCGCCTGACGTCATCCCCGGCACTGCCCTGGTGACGGTGTTCCTTCAGAACGGCAGTGGCGCTGCAGTATCCGCGCAGCCTATCTATTTTTATTCCGGTGCCAAAGGCGCCCCCTCGGCGGACTGGCTGCAGGCTGTACCCGGTCAGCCGGGGCAGTTCAAAGGACCCGTATGGATGATGAATGACGGCTCGTCGAGCATCCTTCTGCACGTAGAAGGGCCCGAGGGCAAGGGCGACCTGGTCGTTCCGATCATGGCCGTATCTACCGCTCAGAAAAACCTGCCGGCAGCCACGGGCTATGTGCTGGCGGGTCTTGGAATACTGCTTTTTGTGCTGCTCGTTACCATCATCGGCGCCAGTGTCGCCGACGGGCTGACACGGAAAGGCGAGAGCCTGACGGCCCGCGGCAGAAAGGCCAAACGCATCGGCATCGGCATAGCGGCGCTGCTTTCCTCGCTGATCGTTGTCGGCGGCAATTCCTGGTGGCAGACCTGGGCCAACCGCTACCGGCATTTTATGTACCGGCCCATGCACGCCAGCTACCAGCTCAGCGGGGACAGCGGGATCAACCGGCTGACCATCCGGATCGATACCGCCAGGGCCCAGCGCAAGGGCTGGCTGCCCTATATCATTCCCGACCACGGCAAGCTGATGCACCTGTTCGTAGTGCGGGTCCCGGACATGGACGCCTTTGCCCACCTGCACCCCGAAAGGCTGGATGTCTCTACATTCCGGACCGTCCTGCCGCCCCTGCCTAAAGGGCGCTATCTGGCATTTGCCGACATCGTCAACCTTTCCGGATTTGCTGAAACGATAAAAGATACCTTCGATATCGACACCCCCCTCACGGATAGTCTACACGACGCGGATGACGCCTATGCCTATGCGCTGCCCGCCTCCACACCCACAGATGCGCCACGACCATCCGACAAAGACATCATTACTTGCGGCAAACCCGGCGCCGGCGTCCGAATGAAAGACGGCTCTACAATGTTCGAACAGGGGCAGGGCGCCGAAGACCTTGGATCTGGCCAGCTATACGACCTCAAATTTGCCGTATACGATGAAAATAAAAAACCCGCACAGCTCGAACCCTACCTGGGAATGATGGCGCACGCCGCCATCATAAAGAATGACGGCAGCGTCTACGTGCACCTGCATCCCGTGGGGACCTTCTCCGTTGCAGCACAGGAAGGAATAGCGCAGCGCATAAAGCAGCCGGAGAACGAATACCATCTGCCCGATGCCGCAACCTTCCGCGACAGCATCGATCGGCTGGTTGCCGGCCTGCGGCGACTTCCGGAGGCCCGGCGGGACTCTCTGCTGATGCAGGAGATGAACATGCCCGCCGGATCCATGAGCGATATGGGCAATATGATCAGCTTTCCTTATACCTTCCCGCAGCCGGGACTTTATCGCATCTGGGTACAGGTGCGGCGCAACGGACAGGTGCTCACGGCCGCGTTTGACCGTAGGGTAAAATGACGTAATTTCGGGCATGCGACATCTTGGTTATGCTCTGTTCCTCGTCGGCTGCCTGCTGACCCGTCCGGCCTTCGCCCAGTCCTCTTTTAAATTCGCTCATATATCCGATACGCATATCGGCGGTGCGGTGACCGCGGCCGAGGACCTGCGTAATACCGTAAAGGATATCAATGCGGACAGCTCGCTGAAATTTGTCATCATCACCGGGGACATCACGGAATTCGGCGCGGACGCCGAGCTGCGGGAGGCGAGGGCGATCCTCGACAGCCTCAACAAGCCCTGGTATATCATCCCCGGGAATCATGACGCCAACTGGAGCGAGAGCGGCGCCAACAGTTTTCGGACGATATTTGGATCGGAGACCACCAGCTTTCAATATGGTGGCTATCTTTTCCTCGGAACGGCCTGCGGCCCCAATATGCGGATGGGGCCCGGACAGGTGCCGCGCGAGAACATCGTCTGGCTGGACTCAGTGCTGAACCACCTGCCCCGTCCCGGCATTCCCATCGTCTATATGAACCACTATCCCCAGGACTCTGCGCAGAACAACTGGTACGAGGCCATGGACAGGCTCAAACGGCATAATATCCAGCTGATCCTTTGCGGACACGGTCACAACAATCACCTGCTGAGCTTCGAAGGCGTTCCCGGCATCATGGGGCGCTCGAACCTGCGCGCAAAAGATACGATCGGAGGGTACAATATCGTCACCTTTAGTCAGGATACGGTGTACTATCAGCAGAAGAGGCCGGCGCAGCCGCTGGGACCGGTGTGGGCAAAAGCGGCCCTGTACGATCATCATTTTTCCAGCGATACGACACGCTGGTACAGACCGTCGTTTGCGGTCAACAACGACTATCCCGTTCTGAAGAAGGTCTGGGAATACCAGGCGCAGAGCGATATGGGCACCGGCAATACCCTACAGGGGAAATGGGTCATCGGGACGGATACGGACGGCTGGCTGTTTGCACTGGACAGCAAGTCGGGTCGCAAAGCCTGGGCCTTCCGGTCTTCCGGCAAGGTATACTCGACTCCGGCGGTGGCGGGCGATCTCGTCGTATTCGCTTCTACGGATAAAAATATCTACTGCGTACGTTCCGGTCACCTCGTATGGAAATTCGGGACAGACAAGCCGGACGTGGCGGCACCGGTCATCGAGAACGGTACCGTCTATATCGGCGGCTCCGACGGTCATTTCCGGGCGCTGGACCTTGCTACGGGGCAGCTGCGCTGGGATTTTGCCGGGGTCAAAGGCTTTGTGGTCGACCGGCCGCTGATCTATGGCGATAACGTCTATTTCGGCTGCTGGGCCAACGATTTCTATGCGCTCGACAAGCACAGCGGCAGGCTGGTCTGGAAATGGAACAGCGGCGCCTCCAACCGGATGTTCTCACCCGCCGCTTGCTGGCCCGTGGCCGCCCACGGCCGGGTCTTTATCGTCGCGCCGGACAACGTGATGACGGCGCTGGACGCGGGTACCGGGACCGTCATATGGCGGCAGCGGGCGCCCGGACTTCGTGTACGCGAGTCGATGGGCTTATCCGAAGACAGCTCGCTCGTCTGGGTCAAGACGATGGACGGCGTCCTTATCGGCGTATCCACAACCGACCCGGCGCTGAACATCGCCTGGCAGTCGGACCTGCGGCTTGGCTACGAGCTGAGCCCTACGCGTCTCCTGGAATACAAAGGGGTGTTGTACGTACCGACGCATTCCGGCACGGCGCTGGCGATCGCCCGGGATTCAGGCAAAGTCCTTTGGCGCTACAAGGCTTCCAACTGTATGGTCAACGGCATACTGCCGGTAGGGGAGAAGAGGGTCGTGATCAGCACCATGGACGGGAAGGTGACCTGCGTCGCGCTTCGCGCGACACAGGTCAGTCCTTAGACTAGGCGGTGACGGGTTCAGCGATCTGCGTCGAGCAGGAGACCGATTTCCAGGTATCGAGCAGGTCGCAGAGATAGGTGCTCTTGGCGATAGCCCGGTTGTAGGAATCGCTGCCCAGGAAAAGCAGCGTCGGCGGGTTGGGACTCTCCACCAGCTGGATAAAGACCTCAGCCGCCTTTGCAGGATCCCCGATCTGTTTGCCGTCCATTGCCATATACCGGTTATGCGACGCCCTTACGTCCTCGTAGTCGGCTATCCTGTTCCGCGCGAACGCGATCGACTCGGGCGACAGAAAGCTCGTCCGGAACGCGCCTGGCGCGATAGCCGTCACCTTGATCCCCAGCGAGCTGACGTCCTGGGCGAGCACTTCCGACAGGGCGATGACCGCAGCCTTGGCCGCAGAATAAACGGCCCAGCCCGTGGCGCCCGTGAAGCCGGCGATGGAAGAGATATTCAGGATATGCCCGCCACGCTGCGCGCGCAGATAGGGCATGGCTTTTTGAATGACGCGGATCGTAGCGAATACGTTGACGTCAAAGTTCTCAGCAACTTCGTCGGCGGCCAGCTCCTCGATGGTGCCGCCGATGCCATAGCCGGCATTGTTGACGACGACATCGATACGGCCAAACCGGGCGTGCGCCATCTTGAAAGAGTCGGCTATGGAAGCCTCGCTGGTAAGGTCGACCTCAAGAGGAAGGAAATTTTCATCAGGACCTACTGCTTGCGTCAAGGCCGTGCGATACCGCGAAGTGGCGGCCACCGGATAGCCTTCTTCCAGCAGCGTCTTTACCAGGGCCAGCCCCAGGCCTTTGGATGCGCCTGTTACGTACCATACTTTCTTGTTGTCCATAAAATTGTGAATTAGGGTACAAAGGTAGGGGGCCGGAACAACCCGGAGGCTGCGCTTTTCAAACCAATAATTGCAAAAATCAAACAGATGACCCCAGGGCAGATGATCCCGCAGATGACCCCAGGGGCAGATGATCCCGGAGCGATCCGGCCGCTGATCCCCGACGGGTCAGACCGCACCGCCCTTCACTGCGCCGGAAGACCGGAATGCCCCGGGTGAGGTATCGGTATTCTTTCGGAAGAAATTGATGAAGTGGGACGACTCCTCAAATCCGAGCGTCCAGGCTATTTCGCTGACGTTCCAGCTGGTGTTCATCAGCAGGGTCCGGGCCTCCTGGGTGACCCGCTCCGCTATGATCTTTGACGTCGTCTTGCCGGTAGTCTCCCGGAGGGCGCGGTTGAGGTGATTGACGTGCACGGCCAACTGGGTGGCAAAGGCAGAAGGCGACTGCAGGAGTATCTGCTGCCGGGGGGACTCGATGGGGAACTGGCGCTCGAGCAGCTCCATGAACAGGGAAGAGATCCGCGTCGACGCGACCGAGCCCGAATACAGCGAGGTCCGCGCGGGCTGCATTTTCAGCGCGGAGTGGATGAGCTCGAAGGTCAGATTGCGCAGGACGTCGTATTTATAGGCATAATCGGACTTTATCTCCTCGTGCATCCGGCAGAAGATATGCTCTATCGGTGCAGTCTGCTCCCTGGTGAGGCAATAGACGGGCTGCCCGCCGGGCTGAAAGACCGGATATTCTTTTATATTCCCGAACTGGCTGAAAAAGGATTCGGTAAATATGCAGAAGTAGCCGGACTGTTCCTGTTCGGTCAGGGGCTCCCATTTATAGGGGATCATCGGGTTGCTGAAGACCAGGGCCTGATCCTGTATCTCCACGACCTTGTCGGCATAGCTGAGCCGGAACCTGCCGATGTTGAGGCTGATCTTAAAAAAGTCTTTTCGGCTATACGGCACCGGCCGGGGATGCTTTCCGGCGATCTCGTCCATACGGAAAACGTTAAAATGCCCCATGCCATTCTTAATGTTATCGGGCATCCAGTTGAACTTATAGCGGTAGAAATCCTCGATGGTCTCGGTCGGCTTCATAGCCTAAAGGTACGAAAATCAAATAATGGATCACTGGTGTTTCCATCGACCCCCGAAATACCGTCTTTTTACGGGTACGGGCGAATCCCGTACTTCCTAGCTTTACAAATTAAAACCCTTTCCGCTATGGCCGCAGATCTGAGTTTATTAGTCCCGGAATTCCGGGCGAAAGTCGACGAATTACTGGCAAAATGTAATGAACAGGGCATCGTCATGCGCCCCAATGAAGGTCTTCGCGACCCCTTTGTCCAGGCCCGCTATTGGCGTCAGTCCCGGTCGTCCGAGCAGATAACCGCCAAGATCGCCGATCTGCAGTCGCAGGGCGCCCCCTACCTGGCCTACTGCATCGACAGCGTCGGTCCCCAGCACGGTGACCCCGTCACCAATTCCATTCCCGGTCTGGGCTGGCACCAGTGGGGAGAGGCGCTCGACTGTTTTTGGGTGGTCAATGGACAGTCTGAATGGTCGGCCAAACGGCTGGTGAATGGCAAGAACGGTTTTCAGGTCTATGCGGCAATAGCAGGCCAGCTCGGCCTGACCGCCGGTGGTATGTGGACCAGCCTCAAGGACTGGCCCCATGTTCAGCTGAGAAGTGCGGCGAGCCCGCTGGGAACGTTCACCCTCCAGCAGATAGACGCGACGATGAAAGAGCGGTTCGGTGCTAATCAGTCCGTAAACTCCTGATCGGATTGGCCAGCGCAGCCCGGATGCTCTGGTAGCTGACCGTCAGCAGGGCGATGCCCAGCGTCGTAACGCCGGCGACCGCAAACATCCACCATTCCAGCTGTATCCTGTAGACGAAGCCGTCCAGCCACCTGCTCATGACCAGCCACGCGGTAGGGAAGGCGATCAGCATAGCGAGGACCACGATCTTCAGGAAGTTGTTCGCGAGCAGGAAGGAGATACCCGGGACGGAGGCGCCCAGCACTTTCCGGATACCGATCTCCTTCGTCCGCTGGCCAATGGCGAAGGTCGCCAGGCCGAACAGCCCGAGACAGGAGATAAAGATGCCCAGGAAAGCAAAATAGCTGGCCAGACGGCTGACGAGCTGCTCGCTCTTATACAGATTGTTGAATTCCTCGTCTGAAAAACGATATGTGAAGGGGAATTTGGGGTTCATCCTTTTTGCCAGCTTCTCCAGGCCGGCAATGGCTTCCCTTGTCTTACCCGCCTGCGTACGAACGAGGAGCGTACCCCAGCTCCAGTTCTCGTCCAGCCGGACGATCAGTGGGTCTATCTGACTGTGCATTGAATTGAAATGAAAATCTTTCAGGACCCCGATGACCTTGCCGGGATGATTGCCCCAGACCAGGGTCTGACCGACCGGATTTGCTAAACCGATCTGGCGGACGGCGGTCTCGTTCAGCAGGAAACCCGTAGAGTCAGTCGGGAAGTCGCGCGAGAAATCCCGCCCTTCCGCTATTTTTAGCCGGAGCGTCTTTGCAAAGTCGTATCCTACGACTTCGTCCGCAGTCCTGAAGGCCTGGTTCGGGTCCTTGCCCGGCCAGCTAATGCTTCCCGTATGATGGACAATGACCGTGGGCGAATTGCGCATCTTCGATACCGAAAGGATGCCTGGCAGGTTTTGGGCCTGGTCCTTGAACAGCGGATATTTTGTTGCGAGCTCACCTTCTATGGGTATGTAAACGAGGTTCTCCCGGTCATAGCCGATATTCGTCGTCTGGATATAGACCAGCTGCCGATAGATGACGATCATGCCGACGATCAGTAGAATGGTCAGCGCGAACTGGAAGACGACCAGCCCCTGTCTGGCCAGCACATCCTTCCAGCTGAACTTTAACCCGCCTTTTAATACTTTGACCGGATCCAGCGAAGAGAGGAAAAAGGCCGGATAGCTGCCTGCTATAAAGCCTGTGACGACCAACAGACCGAACAGTGCCGCCCAGAAAAGGGGATGCCTGACTGGCAGGGATAATTGCTTTCCCGTAAGGTCGCTGAATACTGGCAGCAGCAATGAAGACAGCAGTAGCGCGGCAACCATGGATAGGAGGGTCAGGAAAAAGGCCTCGCCGATGAACTGGCCGATGAGGGACATACGACCTGCGCCGATCACCTTGCGCACACCGATCTCTTTCCCCCTCCTGGCTGCCTGCGCCGTAGCGAGGTTCATAAAGTTGATACACGCGATCAGCAGGATCAGAATAGCGACGATGGTAAATAGCTGTACATATTCGATACGGCCGCCATCGATATAGCCGTTCTTAAAAGAAGAGTGGAGGTATTTCTCGGGAAAGGGTTGCAGCGCCAGCTCGTCGTAGAAGGAGGGGTCCTTCTGCTTATAGCGATAGATAAAATCTTTTATTTTTTCTTCGACCTTTCCCTTGTCGGCGGTCGGTTGCAGCATGACGTAGGTGCTGGGGTCGGAATTGCCCCAGTTGTTGACCCAGTCGTTTTGCCGGATAAAGTCCTTCCAGTTTCTGAGGAAATCGAACCGTATGGAGGAGTTCGCCGGGATATCTTCGAATACGGCCGACACCTGCAGGTTTTCGATGTTGTCGAAGACTAGCGATCGGCCGATCGCCTGCCGGGGGCTGCCAAAGAAACGATCGGCCATCTTGTGTGAGATGGCAATGACGCCTGGACGGTCGAGCGCCGTTGCAGCCTTCCCTTCCAGCAGCGGAAAGCTGAACATCTGCAAGAGATCGGCGCCTGCAAAAAAGCCGTTCGTCTTGCCGAGCTTGTCTCCGACGGCGATCGTGTTGCTGGCGCCGGGGGCCGCGGCCCCTTCCATGCTGCTGGTGTATCGTATCTCGGGAACGACCCTTTTCAGCTCGCCGGCCAGCAGGCCCTGGGTAGCATAGCCGGCGCCAACCTTCCCGTCATAATAGCTGCGTTCATAGACCTGGAACAGTCGCTTTCCGTTGGCGTGCCAGCTATCGATGCTGCGTTCATCCACGACCCACAGCAGGATCAGGAGGCTGCAGGTAAGCCCGAGGGTAAGGCCGAAGATATTGATGCAGGAGAACGCTGTATAGCGGCGAAAGCTGCGCCAGGCCGTTTTGAAGTAATTGACAAACATGTGCTGCCGACTTTTAGGATGACCGCAGCCGATACCGTGCCATTTTTTCAAGTGATTGATGGTGAGGTAATTGGGTCTTCCAGTTGCCAGTCCGGTGTTCAGTTTTGTGACGATGTCTGTGCGCTGGTGGACGCAACGGATTTCTTAGCCTTGCCCAGTCCCACCTTGTAGTTATCGGGCGTACCGGTGATCTTCAGGTTCATAAACCGGACACGCTTGTCCTTGTCCCGGTATTCGATGGCGTCTACCTGGTCCGGGTCCACTTCTTCCTGCTTCTTGCCGAAGAGCATCCGGAAGCCGGCCGACGTGACCATCTTCAGGGGAATACGCAGATAGTACTCCATCTGCATGTTCAGCGATTGTTTGCCCGATATTTCGATAAAGCCCAGGGAGGAATTAATATTCATATCCGGGATGAATAACGCTCCGTTTTTGAACGTCAGCGTGTTTCGCAGGGTGTCAAAACGGACCTTGTTGAGGTTCTTGTCTTTGAAATACGAACCCATCGCCTGCATAGGGGCGAAATTGACCAGTACGCCATTGATGATCTCCAGGTCCATTATGGCGTCCGACCCATCGATCTGCGGGGTCAGATCGGGATGTACCAGCATGTTGCTCTTTATCTGACCGCTTAAGGTCCCCTTAATGTTCTTGTTGATCGTATAGTCCTGCCCGAAGTTGTCCAGCTTCAGCATCAGCTTTTCGATATTCATGTCCTCCACGGCAATGGTGCTGCTGAGGGTTATCCTTTTCGGATCGGTCCCGTCAAAATGGGCGCGGGCATTGGCTCTTCCGCCTGCCATTTCCAGGCCCAGCGTGTCCAGCCATATATCCTGACTGGCCTGCATGCGCAGATTGGTAAAAAGATTCTTGATGCCGATATGGTGATACCGGATCCTGCCGATATTCACGGATGCATTGAAGTCGATAAAGGGGACCTGAAAGATATTGAAGGCGCTGGCGTGCGTCGTGGACGCGACTGTCGTGACTGTTGGCTTGGGGGCAGCCGTAGAGTCAGTTTCTGCAGTCACCTCTTCTTTTTGCTCTTCGGCCACGTAGTTGGTCAGCTGGTCTACGTCAAGCAGGCGGGAACTGAACTGCAGGTAGTTCTCCTTTTTCCGGCGGAGAGTGTCCTTACCGGTATACAAACGCATGCTGATGTTGAAGTCGGTATTCCCGATCTTCCCTTTCAGCGTGTCGATCTTTACGAAATTGTCTATTCCAAATTTGACATTACCGCTAATACTATCCAGCTGGTAAGTGTGTTTCTTCAGCGCGCCTGAGATATTGGCGATCTTGATATTGGCGAACCGGAATATCGAGTCATAGCGGAGGTCTGATCTCGAACGGAGCCAGATATTGGAGCCGACCTCGTCACGGTAGTCCGGCGGAATCAACTGGCGGCTCTTCCGGCCCAGCAGGTCCTTCATCGCCAGGTGCTGCGACTTGAAGTCGAAGGCTATCCGGGTCCTGCCTTTTTTCACCTTTTCGAACCAGAGCGCATAGTTGTTGACCCGGCCGCTAAAGCGAATGTCCGTGCTGTCGATATTGCCCGTAAGATTGCGGAGCAGCAGCGACGTGTCGGCGATCGTCAATTCGGCGCCGAAGTCATGAAAGGCGTGCGGATAGTTCTTGAAGGATGCAGAAAGGTTTTGCAGCTTGAATTTCCCTTTCGGCAGCGGGCTGGGGTGCTGCAGCTCTTTGACAGAGGTCTCCAGCGAAAGCCCGATAGTAAAGCCATATATCTCTTCCTTCGCTTTCGCGCTGCGCGCGCTGTCGAAGGCCATCAGCTCTTTCAGGACCAGCTTGTCGCTGTGGGCATTGAGCAGCACCTGTACCGGCTTTTCCTGGTGGTGGAACAGGGAGGGGAGGTCGCTGATCGAACCGTCGAGGCGAAGGTCCGAGCCGCCGAGGCGGAAGGCCATGGAATCCAGCCTCACAAACCCGTCCTTCATCGCCGCGTGCAGGTCCAGGTTCTCGATCATGTGGGGATAGTTCGGTATACGGAAAGTAAGATGTCTCACCGTCAGCTCGCTCTGGATACCCTGCGTCAGCTTTGCCATCGACTGCTCGGGCAGGCTGAGGTCCACCAGCTCTTTAAAATCCATTTTGAGGTTGATATATCCTGTGATGCGCTGGAGGTCCTTTATCCCGAGAAATGCACCGATGAATCCCAGCTCGAGCTCGGAGTTGATCTGCATAAGTATCTTGGGGTCGGTAAAGTCACGCATGACGAAGTTGCCGTTGAAGACCCCTTTGTCCGGCCGCGCATGCATATCCGTTAGCCGCAGCTCGGATGTCCTAAGGTTGTGCGCTGCCCCATTGGTATAGTAGCCTTTGAAAGAAAGGGAGTCGAGCTTCTTGTTGGCTTCCGTATTGTGCAGCCAGGCTTTTGAGCAGGCGAAGGAAAGCTCGATCCCCGGCATCTCGCCGGCTTTCAGCCTGCCTTTTATTTTTGCGTTGAAATTCAAGACGCCGTCGTACTTGAAATGCTTAAGCTCTTTTGCGACCGACGGAGGAGCAAAGGCGAACAATTGCCGGAAGTCGGGCTTGTCGCCGGTGATCTGCAGGTCGACGGTATTGTCGTGCAGCAGGTCGGCCGTACCGGTGACGTTGAAGACGGCATCCTCCAGTCGGATCTTTCCTTCTGAGACCTTCAGATATTTGGCGGGCATGTCGTAGGACAGGCGGATATCGGTCTCCAGGTGTTTGTGGCGGAACAGCGTGGTATCGCCCGGGCGGGTATAGTCTACGAGCAGCGCGCCTTTCAGATCGGTGACGACCTTTGAATTGCTGTCCAGCTGGAAGGCGGCCTGTATCCGGTCGATATGGGTGTTGACGTGCTGGCCGGACCGCTTGTCCACGTAGGTGATGTCCATGTTCTTCAACACGAATTTCTTGATGTCCAGGTCCATCGCCTTGCTGGTGGTGTCTTTGGCGGCGGTGGCGGTATCGGTCGCTATCTGGCTTGCCTCGACGATATTCAGCCGGCCTGTGGTATCCTGTATCAGCCGGAGACTGCCGTTCTTCAGGACGATGGCCTTTACCCGGTATTTCTGCTTCAGGATATCCGGCAGGCTGAAGCCGACAAACATGCGTTCGGCGGCATAGATTGGCCTGCCCGTAGCCTGCTTGTCAGGATAGAATTTGACGTCCTGCAGGCCGATGGAGATATAGGGCCAGTTCTGGAAGATCGTGATATTGCTGCCGCCAACGGTCAGCTCGCCCGGCAGCTGTTTGTTCAGCTGGTCGACGGCAATTCTTACAAGGCGTTGTTGCTGACTATAGAGGATGGCTACGGCGACGCCGATCAGAAGAAGGAGACTAAGGATTGGGATCAGGATGAGGCGAAGGAGTCTTTTTCGTGTTTTGGGCGTCATAGGTATTGAATACAACGAAATTAATGCCGTTTGAGTATACTTCCCGATGCCCCGGACGGGTTTAAGGAAAAAATGATAATTTAGCTCATACACACGGGGGAATTTCATTAAAAATTCTTCCAATATGATCAAAATATTCCTGCGCATCGCCGCTCGCCAGCTGTACAAGCGGAGGGGCTACTCCATCTTAAACATTCTGGGCCTCACCGCCGGCATCGTCTGCTGTCTGCTCATATTCGAGTACGTCGCATACGAACGCAGCTTCGACGATTTCCACCAAAAAGCCGACCGCATCTTCCGGATACAGGACGAAGAGTACCAGGACGGTAAATTGGTCGTTCCCTGCGCCGCGGCAATGCCGGGGGTGGCGCCCAATATCCGGCGCGATCTGCCGGAAGTGGAGGCCGCGTTCCGGTTGTACAAGCTCGATTTCCTGCTGGGCAACGATGCCCGGAATATCAGGTTCATGGAGCCGACCGTCTACTATGCCGACAACGCCATTTTTGACGTTCTCGACCTGCCCCTCGTGGCGGGGGACCCCAGGACGGCGCTTGCAGGACCCGATAAGATCATTCTATCGGAGACGGCTGCAAGGAAATATTTCGGCCAGGAGCCGGCGCTGGGAAAAGTGCTGACCATCCATGCGTCAGGCAAGACCCGGCCGCTGCAGGTATCCGGCGTTTTCCGCGACTATCCGGACAACTCCCACCTGAAGCTGAGCATCCTCGTCAGCTATCCGACCTTCAGCCAGGTCATCGGCAGCGCAGGCAAGACCGACAACGTGCTGGAGACGAGCTTTGGCTGGACCGATTTCTATACCTATATCCTGCTGAAGAAGGGTGTCGACCATCGCCAGGTCGCAGCAAAGCTGCCGGCTTTCATCGACAAATACTACAACAATATCCCCGGGAATAAGAATACCGGCGACCGCTATAGCCTGAGCCTGATGCCCCTGAAGGATATCCATCTCCAGTCCCACTATACCGAAGAGGCCGAGCCCAACGGTGACGGTCAGTCGGTGTCCTTCCTTTTCCTGATCGCTTTCTTTATCATCGGCATTGCCTGGGTCAACTATATCAACCTTGCTACCGCGCGCTCGCTGGAGAGGGCGCGCGAGGTGGGCGTACGAAAAGTGCTGGGCGCCCTGCGCGGCGAGCTGATCCGGCAATTCATGCTGGAAAGCCTCCTGCTCAACCTGGTGGCGCTGGTCCTGGCCTTTTGTCTGATCCTGCCGGTCAATCCATTGTTCGGACACCTGACAGGACGGCCGCTGACCGCATTCTACTCCCTGCCTCTTTCCTACTGGCGGATTTTCGCCGCGCTTTTTCTGACCGGGGTCTTCCTCTCCGGTGTTTATCCGGCGCTTGTCCTTTCCCGTTACCAGCCCGTGGCCGTGCTGAAAGGGCTGTTCCGCAATGCCTCGGGCGGACAGTGGCTGCGGAAAGGCCTGATCGTGGGACAGTTTGCGGCCTCGATCGTGCTCATCGCAGGGACGATCGTTGTCTACCGGCAGGTGCACTACATGCGCAGCCAGACCCTCGGCGTCAACATCGGCCAGACCCTGGTGCTGCAGGGCGCCGAGAGCGGTATCACCGACTCGGCCTACAGCCAGGCCTTTCCCGCGTTCAGAGGAGAGGTCCTGAAGGTGAAAGGCGTACAAAGCATGACCAGCTCGTCCGACGTGATGGGAAAGGAGATACTCTGGTCGACCAACTGGCGCAAGCTGGATGAAGCCGGCAACCGGGTGTTCAATCTCTTTCATCTGGGGGTAGGGGACGATTTCGTGCACAGCTATGGGCTGCAGGTGCTGGCAGGGCGCGATTTCTCGCGGGATTTTGACGATAAGCGTTCGGTCCTTTTGAATGCCACCGCTGTCAAAGCGCTGGGCTATCCTTCGCCCCAGGCCGCTATCGGCAGGCTGGTGAGTGGCGGACAGGGCCATATGGACTCGATGCGGGTGGTGGGCGTCCTTGCCGACTATCACAACGAAGGTCTGCAAAAGGCGATACAGCCGCTGGTATTCTTTTCCCACCGCAACGACCACGCCTGGTATTCCGTCAAAATAACAAACGCCGATCCCTCGGCGACGATCGCGGCTATCCGGACCGTCTGGAACAGGTATTTCCCCGGCGACCCCTATAGCTATTTCTTCCTCGATGAATTCTTCGACCGGCAGTATGCCGAGAACCAGCGCTTTGGGAGCGTCTTCGCCTTGTTCGCCGCACTGGCCATCGCCATCGCCTGTTTTGGGCTGCTCGGACTTTCGGCCTACAACGTGCTGCAGCGGACAAAGGAGATAGGCATCCGGAAAGTGCTCGGCGCTTCGGTGCAGAGCCTGCTCTTCATTCTCTCCAGGGATTTCCTGGTGCTGGTGGTCGTCGCCTTCCTGGTCGCGGTTCCCGTGACCTGGCTGGCAATGGACAGCTGGCTGCAGGGTTTTGCCTACCGGACGGGCATCAGCTGGTGGATATTCGGCGGCGCCGGCCTGCTGGCGATGGGGATCGCCTTCCTGACGGTCGGCGCGCAAGCCATGAAAGCGGCCATGCAGAATCCCGTGAGATCTTTGCGGACCGAGTGAGCTTTCCCAAACCGGAAAATCCATGGAAAAGCAATCCTTTGTTATCGAACGCATCTACGAGGCGCCTGTATCCAGTGTCTGGAAAGCCATTACGCAGGTGGAGTTCTTGCGACAGTGGTATTTCGAGATACCGGAATTCAAACCCGAAGTAGGGTTCGAGTTCAGTTTTATAAGCAATGGCCCCTGCGAGTATGCGAGAGTTCATCTCTGCAAGGTTACGGAGGTCATCAAAGAGAAAAGGCTGGCCTATTCCTGGCGCTACGAGGGCTTTGAGGGCTGCTCGCTGGTCAGCTTCGAGCTGCAGCCGCAAGGAGGCCGGACGAGACTGCTGCTTAAACACGAGGGACTGGAGACCTTTCCGGCGAGCCTCGTCAGGGACAAGAATTTCCCATCGGGATGGACCTGGCTCATCGACACTTCCCTGGCCAATTTCCTCGAAGGTTCACAGAATTACCAGGCTTCCTTTACCGCCGAAGTCACTGCCACAGAGGCCTTCGATGGCATCAACCGAGTTGCTGAATGGTGGACGAACAGTCTCGAAGGCAGCTCGGCGGCGATCGGGGACGAATTTACCGTGCGCTTTGGGGATACGTTCGTGACGATGAAGATCGTCGAATTCATTCCGGAGAAGAAAGTGGTCTGGCTCGTGACGGATTGTTGCCTGCACTGGCTGCAGGAAAAGGAGGAGTGGCTGGCAACGCGAATGGTCTTCGAGGTAATCCCCGGAAATGGCGCTATCACCGTTCGCATGACGCACGAAGGACTGGTCCCGCAGGTCGAGTGCTATGAGAATTGCGAAAAGGGCTGGGACTTTTATGTGAAGAACAGTCTCAGGCGTCTGCTGACGGAAAAGAAAGGAGCGCCCGATAGGCGTATGGCGGAGAGTCAGACGGCGACTAACAGCTGATCATGGCCGGTCACCGGATAAAGATCTCGCCGTTGCCGGGCAGCTGTTTGCCGGCGGTGCTGAGGCTGAGCCAGTAAATGCCTGCCGGCAGGCTATTTCCGGGTAGTCCGATCCTGGCCTGTCCGTTAAAGACGTTTGTCGTGATCCTTCGGCGGCTGCCGGAGGCATTGTAGAACGATATCGTATAATATCCATCCGTCAACCCGTCCAGGGTGATTGCCTGTCCCCTCTCCACTACGGTAGGAAAGACCCTCCAGGAACCGTTCCCGGACGTACCGGTTTGATGAAGCATAAGTACCTGGCTATAGGAAGACTGACCTGACATTGTGACGACCAGCCGATAGTAGCTGGTCCCGGATGGCATTGACCTGTCTGTATACGAGCCACCTGCTGCCGTGCTGTCGACGGTTTGGTAGCTGACGCCGTCAGACGAGCGCTGCAGCGCCAGCGTTGTGTTCGCGTCATCGCTGACCTCCCATTGTAGCTGCGCCTGCCCGTTGAGCACGCCGCCGGTAAAGGACGTAATGCTCACCGGTAGTACGACAAACGATCCCGTAGTGAATACCGAATTGACCGCCACCAGGTCCAGCCCGCCGCCCGCGGCCTCTGTCGTCGTGGTAGGATATACCGTGCTATTGTTAAGACTCTGCAGCTGTGTCGCAGAGGGGTTGGCGGCGCCATCGGGTCCAAGCAGGGCATAGCCATATAGCTGCTGGCCCGCGGAGATGCCAAGGTCCGAAAAGGTGAAGAAGACTCCGCCGATCTCCTGGTTGACATTGGACGAAGCGCGCAGCCGGGTGTCCGAGACGTCCTTGCGGAGGACATAGCAGGCGAACTGCTTATTGCCCTGCGCAGTCGTAGGATGGCCCCAGCTGCCGTTGTTGCTGCCGTTGCCGCCCGTGCAGGTCTTTACCGCGCCAAATCCATTGGGGTCGCCACTGGCGTCCAGGCTGGTTATGGCTACGATCCGGAAGGGGTCATGCTGGTTGTTGACGCCCCTGTCGAATATCGCGAAGCCTGCCTGTGTGGGAGAGGATGTGTTGAGACTGCCCGAAAAAATGACGTCTACCCGTTCGATATCGTTGTTGTTGCCGTCTCCATTGGAGGCGTTGGTGAACAAATTATCCGTCCCCTGGTTGAGCATGCCGCCGGCGAGCAGCAGTTCCATAGAATCCACATAGGGGGGCTTAAAGGCAAGTGTGCCGCCGGATGGACAGGCGTTGGCGGTAGCAGCTGTCGATTCCATATAGACGATGTTCCGGCTTCCGGTGACGTTGGCATTATCCACGCGCCTCAGTCGGACCTTAGCCGCAGCGGCCGGGGCCGCAAGCCACGAACTGCCTGCGGCATTAAAGCTGCTCAGCACATACTGGTTCGAGCTGCCATTGCTGTAGGTATAAGTATAGTTGGTGGCATTGCAGCCGCCAAACGCGCCGGATCCCACCGGGGTGGCGACATAGCTGGAAATTGCGCTCGACTGCGCCTGGTAAGAGGCGGAGATCGAGGTGATCGGGGACTGTCCCGGCGCTGTCTGCGCAAACAGGATCAATCCCAGGGCTGTCATACAGAGGAATAGACGGCTTTTCATGGGTTCAGGGATTCGGGTGAAAGATACACCCGCCCAAACCCGCCGCCAAAAAGGGTTTTTCTTTTTAAATGAAAGGGCTGCTGCCCGCTAAGTGTTCTATTTATTTTTTCCCGCATCGCAAACACCGTCTTATATGTAAGTAGCGTTTACTCGTCGCCGTCCATGAAATGTATCTCGCACCCGTTCCATACGAACGATTCCATGACGATCCGGCATTGACCCAGCTCCAAATACTCGGGAATTGGATACACGCTGGGCGGGACATTCATCGTAAGGTCAAAATAGCGTTCTTTGTCCACCCTTATCAGGATATCATGTCTGAAAGACGCCGGGTCAGTCCCGGGCTTGTTGTCCAAAACGTCGACAAATGTCTCGTATTCTTCCTTTCCGGCTAGCCTGTCTCGCCCTAATTGCAGCGCTTTTATATATTCGTTTTTCCGCTCGGTAAAAAAAGTAAATAGGTCCATGAAAAATTCGGGTTTCTCGTATATTGGGAAGACTAAGCGGAAAATTACTAAAAAAGAGGAGGCGGAAATAAGTAAAGCTATGGCCATTTCCGGTCAGGTTACAATAATAACCGAAAGGCCATAGCTTTTATTAGAACAGCACCTTTTGGGAAAAGACCAGTCTATCGTTGATGAACAGCGCGACAACTCTTATCTCCCTGGTAGCAGCAGCCGGCAGCGCGATCGTATTGCTGCCCTTGCCGAGATGGACATTCCGCTTTTGCAGCGTCTGCCCGCCAATGGTAAAGATCGCGAGGGTGCCATTACAGTCCGTACCCGTGTTGGCGACCAGCCGCATGTTTCCTTCGAAATTGCCCGCCAGATAAATAGTTTGGATACCGTTGGGATCGGCGGCTACTTTTACAACGGCCGAATAATAGACTGCCCCGTTGGAGGCGACGGCCCTGATACGATAGAAATTATCACCCGACAGCGGGTGTCCATCGATGTACGTGCTGACGCTTCCGGCTACCGTCCCGAGTGGCTGGAAGGTATTGTTACCGTCCATTCGTTCGACGGTATAGGACTGGACGGGCACTGCGTTGACGTTGTCCCAGCGCAGGTTGATGGATGGCGCATTGTAGATGCCGCTGGCCACCAGGCCGTTCGCCAGCAACACCTCGAACATGCTCGCCACAAGAGTCGCGGACGCCGTAGCCGTACAGCCATTTCGCTGCTCTGTCACCGTTATATTATAGGTGCCCCAGGTCGTGTCCGTGACGGGGTTCTGCTGGTTGGAGGAGAAACCGCCCGGCCCCGTCCAGCTATAGGTCAGCCCGGCAGAGCCGCCGAACGGGGTGGGGTAGTTGCTGGCTACCGGGTCGCCGCCGTAGAGGTCCAGCTGATTGCTGGACATCCCGCCATATGCGGTCGCTACGGGCGGAAAGGTATCGATCGGGACGACAATGGTATCGGTCCTCGTAGGAGGACAGCCATTCGCGGGTGAAGCGTTGACGATATATGTCCCGGGTTTGTCGATGGTCAGCTGCGAGCTGTCGCTGTTGGCGCCGGAGATATCTCCGCCGACCTTCGTCCACGTATAGTAGCCTGCCGTGCTGTTATTGGTAAGGGTGATCGTGGCGGGGTTGTGGTTACACCGCAGGGTATCCGGACGGAGCCCATAGTCCATGACGGCAGGACGCGTGAAGGTCAGGGGCACCATAAAATCCTGCAGGTTCGAGGTAAATGAGGTCGACGACCTGGACTTGAAGAATATATTGGTGAACAGCGCGTCACAGGGGCTCAGCGCAGAGTAGAGAGCGGGGTCGATACCGATACGGGTCAGGTTCATGCCGATCTCGATGAACTGCTGCGTCTCATAGTTGGGGTCCCAGCTGGTGCCCATCGTCGCATTGGCCGTACCCCACGGCGTGGAATACGTCGAGTCCTGCGTGGCCGACGCGGAATAGTTGGATATCCCTCCGCCCCAGGCCGTCGTGCCCGCTTTGCTAACGATAGACGCATACCCATATACCGGAGTAGCCGTAGCTCCGTCAAAGGCGCCCGTAAAATTGAAATAGGCCGGAATGATCGTGCTCAGCGTCGTCTGGCTCACCCAGATGCGCACGTCTACGACGGGCGGCGTTCCAGGCGAGAAGCTTACCGCAAAGATCATGTCCCCGGTCTGTATGATATTGCCCGCGGCATCGAACAGCCACTGCGTATGCCCCGCGTCCGTTCCTCCAGTAGTGAACGTGCCGGTAGCCCCATTATAGCCAAGCGATTTCTTATAGAGCTCCACGTCATAATAGCTGCTGCCGTTGATGCCAAAGGTCGACACGCCGGTAAAGAACCACAGCGAGTCGTGTACCGTCACGCCGGCCCTGCGCATATGCGCGTAGACGTCCGCAAGGTCGTTCTTGTTCGGGATGTTGGTGTTCCCGCCTTTCCATTTTGTGGGGTTGTCGCCGTTCTTGGCGGAGATCGTATAGGTTGTGGCGTCCTTCAGCGTCTGCGCCGCTATAAAATCCCGGCCATAGACCGCGTCGATCCACAGCGTACCGCCTACCTTGGCATAGAGAAGGGCGGCCATGCGTTGATTGAAGGTGATATTGCTGCCCGCCGACAGCGCAGTCCGCCATGTTGCAGCCTTGGAGGTGTCGATCACGTTATGACCGGCTCCCGAAGGCGCAAACCAGTCATCCGATGCGATGGTTCCCGTAACCGGACCATATTTCACCCAGTTGGTACGGGTGTCCGCATCCACGCCAAAATTGGCGAATATACCACCATTGCTCAGCTGCGCATAGCCCGACAGAGACAGCAGGCTTGCCGAAAATAATAGCAGGGGTAGAGTTAGTTTCATAGCATCGGATTTGGGTTCAACGATCCGTTCAACGGATCGTACGGATATTCTATAACGACCAATCCGGACGTGGAAGTTGACTTCTCACGCCCGAATCAGCCATGTTTTCACAGGTGTTCTATTTCTTCTCCAAATTCACTTTTCCTGCGTCGGTCACTACCCCCGTCGCTACCGATACGGAATAAGCAGTGTCCTTGTACGTCGTGTCCTGCGCGTGGAACGTCAGGTTCCAGGACCCGGCGTTGACGCCACCGAAGAAGTAATAACCGGTCGCTGAGTCGGGCAGTGCCAGAAGGCTGTCCGTACCCTGTACGGCCCATACCTGCGGCTTGGCGATGCCGGGGAGCGCATATCCCTTTATGCTGCCCCCGATGGCTTCGGTGTAAGTCCGGATAACGGGTTTCAGAATATAGTTGCCGCTGCCGGTCGTCACGATCGAACGATTTGCGTCAAAGTCGATCCACAAACGGTAGACGATACCACTGGTCAGCGACGCGTGAATATTGAATTTTAGACCTGATTGTTGTGCGGAAGGCGTTTTCATCGCGTAGGACTGGCCATTGATGACAACCGAATTATTGCTGCCGAGGATCAGCCGCATCTGGGAGAGCTTGCCCGCAGGAAGGTCCGTCGATGCCAGTACTGTGTCGATACCATTCCTGAAGTTGAGCAGATTATAGACGCCGGGACGGAGCAGCGGAAGCGTCTGCCACCCTGAGCTGGTCCCGGTGTCAGACGATACATTGACCTCTACTTTTTGAACGTCGATATAAACCGCGTCATAAGGCGAAGGATCATCCGTCAGACGTACTTCGAGATGGCCCGTTCCGCCACTGTTGCTGCTTTTGTTGCAAGAGATAAATAAGAAAATGCCCGCAGTGAGAGAAGCTAGAAATAAAGAGATCCTTTTCATGTCTGGTTTTTTCATTGAGTATGAAATTTATCCGGTGATACCGGTCTTCCCTTAAAAGACAGGAAAAAGGCTCCCTGGTCCTAGTCCAGGGCGGCATTTTTTTGACAATGGCATTAGAATTTTAAACTATACGTAATGCTAGGCGCAACAGGGATAAAAGGTAGCTCTTTGGCAACCACTTTTCGGGTTGCAGGATCGATGGTCCTGTAAACGAAGGAGTTATTAGATCGGGCGTATACATTGTAGACGGAAAAGATCCATTCCGTCGCCAGCGTCCTCTTCCCGATGGTCCTGCTCTTTGTGTAGCGTATATTGACGTCGAGCCGGTCATAGGGAGTCAGGCGATAGTTATTGGCTACTACGTCCCAGGAACCGATGGGGCGGTTGCGTCCATACGCATTGCCGTTGTTGCTGCCGGGACCATTGCCATTGCCATTATTACCGTTGCCATTTCCGCCGCCATTTCCGTTCCCATTGCCGTTACCATTACCGCCACCATTTCCATTGTCTCTGCCTACAGCCCTTCCGGGGTTGTCATACAGCGGATTTCGTCCCGGACCGGGATTGAGGATATAAGAGGAATCGGGACTTAGCGAGAAGGCCCGGCCGCTGGCCAGAAGAAAATTAGCGGCGACCTTCCAGTGCGAAGAGATGTTATAAGCCAGCGAGATATCCAGCATATGTCTTCTGTCGTATGCGAAGGGAAAGGTCTGCCCCTGGTTGAGGGAGTCGAACTGCTGCCAGGTATAGGCCAGCGTATAGGCCAGCCATCCCGTCCATTTGCCCCTGTTCTTACGGATGAAGAGCTCTGCGCCATAGCTCCATCCCTTCCCGAATATCAGCTTTTGTTCGATCGTATTGTCGATAGCGGTCGAATCCCTGCCTCCGAACAGCAGCTGGTTACCCATTTGTTTGTAGTAGACCTCCAAGCTGGTCTGAAAGACGTTCTGCGAAAAGTTCTTGAACAGCCCCGCCGTATACTCATTGGACGACTGGGGCCGGACGGCGTTGCTGCTGCCGATCCATATCTCCGCCGGGAAGGAGGCGTTATAGCTCTGCACCAGGTGAATGTACTGGTGCATATTGGTATAGGAGAACTTGACGCTGGTCGAGGGATCGATCATATAGAGCAGCGACAGGCGCGGCTCAAGGGAGAAATACCTGGCGCCGTCCTTGTAAAAATAGGGCGCCCGCAGCCCTGCATAGGCCTGCCATCTGTCCCCTAATTTTATCTCGTCGCTGACGTATACGGCTACCCGGTTTGATATCTTGGGAGGTATACCCGAGGGGACGATGGTCTGGGACGTTGAATCAGGCGGAGGTACCTGACCCGACAGCGATGCGGGGTACAGCGTCTGGTGCAGGTAGTCGGCCCCGGCGCTCAGCTTGTGAGAAGGAGAGAGATACCAGTCGAGCGCCGTACGCGCGTTGACGTCGGTGATACCGGAATAGAGCTGCGCGAAAAATCCATACTGCGTCGCGGACAGGAACTGGTGGTATTTGTTGTACTCGATGGATGAATGTGCGAACAGCTTTCCCGAATACTGGTGGTTCCACCGAAGCGTGGCGCCGGTATTGCCGTAGTGCATGGAGTAGTCGATGCCGTCGAGCTTTGCGCTGTCACTGGCATAGGTGTTGTTGTCCCTCCCGCTGTAAAAGCTCAGGAGCAGCCGGTCCTTTGCCGACAGCTGAAAATTCAGCTTGGCATTGACGTCGTAGAAATAGTATTTCCTGAAATAGTTGCTGTCCAGGAGGGGCTTGAGCACGATATCCGTGGTGCTTCGACGGGCCGAGACGAGATAAGAAGATTTCTCCGTTTGCAACGGGCCATATAGCGTTATTCCGGACGAGACGGTTCCCAGCTGCACACTTCCGCCTGTCTGCAGGTTGCTGCCGTCCTTCATGGCGACGTCCAGCACCGAGCTGACGTGGTCCCCATAAGAGGCAGGAAAACCTCCTTTCATAAGAGTGGCGTATTTCACGGTCGGCGGGTTGAAGATGCCCACCAGCCCAAAGGTATGGCTTGGATTATACAAGGTGGCGTCGTCCAGCAGTATCAGGTTCTGACCGGCGTTGCCGCCCCGGACAAAATAGCCCGGCGATCCGTCGATGCCGGCCTGGACGCCCGGTAACATCTCCACCGAGCTGATCAGGTCGCCGCCGCCACCGGCGGAAGGGGCTGCAGCGATCATGTCGGTCGAAAGGTCGATGCGCGCAGCCTGGTTCTTCTTCACGTTGTCTTCCCGCTTGTCTTTGAAGATGATCGTTTTGTTGATCTCTTCCTGGACATTGCTGCGTTCCAGCTGAAATGACTGCGAAGGATCGTCACCAGCAGCTATTCGACGGGACAGACCATTATAGCCTACGTACGAAATTTCCAGGTCGAGCGTATCAGCGGGCGGCGCAGTTATCGAATAGAAACCATAGCTGTTGGTGAGGACTCCAGTCCCTGAACCGGGGAGATAGACACTCGCGCCGATGAGCAATTCGCCCGTGCGGGCGTCTTTGATATACCCGCTGAGGGTGATCCGGGATGGCGGCACGGGGCCTTGCAGGACGACCTGGTCGCCGATGATCTGCCAGGTGATGGCGGTCCCTTCAAACAATGTACGCAGAAATTCCGAGGGGGGCATCCGGGCGGCCGTTATCGAGATATTCTTCTGTCCGGCTGCGAGCTCAGTACTGTAGGCAAATTTAAGATGAGTTCGGGATTCGATGATCGAGAGGGCTTCCCGGAAGGACCTGTTTTTGAGCGTTACCGTGACCAGCGAGTCCCTCTTTTCCTGCGCACACGCCGGGTCGACCAGCGCGGAGAGAAAGACCAGCAAGGCAATGACGTGGCAAAGCCACTGTTCAGAAAGGGCAGCTGTCCGGTAGTTTTCCATGAGACGTTACATTCGACGATGCGGCGTAAACGTCTGTAAGATAAGGCTTATTACATATGAATGGATTATTTTGTCTTATCGTCTTTTTTCTTCAGAATGTAACCAGTTTCGTCCATACTATAGTCGAGCTGGAGGGAGGCACAAACGGTTTTTATGGCGTCCTCCAATGACTCTCCGCCCAGGTGGACCGTCAGTCTTTTTTGGGAAAGGGCGGGGTCCCCGAGCTGGATCTTTTTGCCGAATTGTTTTTCAAGCGCGGCTACAACTTTTGACAGAGGCGCATTGTCAAATCGCAAGGGGTCGGTCGTCGTTATTTCCCCGTGATGCAAAGAGGACGTGTACAGACAGATCGCGCTACCGGCAGTCAGCTCCCGGGTCTCTCCTGTCTCTTTTTTAGTGAAGGCGACCTTTCCGCTGGCTACCGTGACTTTTATGCTGTCCGGCGTCCGGGCGATGGTAAAGCTGGTCCCGATGTCTTTGACGCTGGCTGCATCCATGTCGACCACGAACGGTCGCTGCTGCTGATGCGAGACGTCGAAAGAGGCTTCGCCGCTAAGGAGGACGATCGTCCGGGTGTTCTTGTTATAGTCATCGGCAAGCCGGAGACGGGTCTGTTGCTGCAGGACGATGGTCGAGCCATCCGGTAGCGCGACGGTCTTCTGTTCGCCCACGGCGGTCTCATATTGTGAGGCTTCCCTTTTTCCGGCAAAGTACCAGACCGTGGCCCCGCCGGCAACCAGCACCAGCGCTGCTGCCACGGCCAGGCGTCTCGCAAGGCTAGACCGCTTTTTAAAGTTGCCGGCTACAACACGGCCTTCGTCCAGCCTTCCGCGAAGGGCTTCCCATGCCTGCTTTTCATCCGCCTGCTCATAAACGGTATAGTCGGCCATCCCTTCCTGCCAGATATGCAGCAGCCGCTGATACGTTGAACGATTGACAGGAGAAGCCGCCAGCCATTCTTCGAACCGGCCGCTTTCCTCAGGGGTGAGTTCGCCCTGAAACGCCGGCACGATCAATTGCCAGGGGAGATCATCATATGTATAGGTAGACTGAGAATCCATAATTTCAAGTATAAGACAAAAAAAAGATTGCAGGGACCTAGTGATGCCCCCAAAAATATTTTATGATCGCCAGCAGCATCGGGAGGGTATTCCATTCGTCGAGGACCCTGTTGAGCTGCTGCAGTGCGTGTGTTATATGATTTTTAACGGTTTTGATGGAGATCCCCAGACGATCGGCTATCTCCTGCTGTTTCAGCTCTTCAAAACGGCTCATCCGGAATACCCTACGGCACTGCTCGGGTAGCTCGTCGATCGCCTTGTAGAGCCGGATCTTCAGCTCGTTGTCTTCCATCTCCTTCCATTCGGTCGTCCCTTCGGGCCGGTGTTTCAGTTCCTGAAAATGCTGCCGGTCCCTTTTATTCTTGTCCAGCTCGTTAAGACTCCTGTTCACGACTGCCCTGTACAGATAGGATTTCAGAGAGGACTGGATATCGATCCTGTCGGCGTCCTGCCAGAGTCTGACGAATACGTCATTGACGACCTCCTGCGCCAGGGGAACGTCCCCGAGGTATTTACAGGCCGCCAGCAGAAAGAATTTGTAGTGATCCTTGTAAAAGTTTTCAAATGCTTCCCCATCTTTTCGCTGTATCGATCTCCAGATCTGGTCTTCTTCAGGACTCATGTGGTTAAAAGGTATATAAGTGGTAGTAGTTTGGCGGGACAATATTATTGATTATTTTTAAAAATGAAAGTCTCCGTACTCATCTTTGCTCTTCTCGCCTTTGCATGCCGAACGCCGGACAAAAAGAATGACCGGCCCGACGCCTCCCTGATCACTTCAACTGCCATCGGCAAGCTTCGTCTGGGGGACAGCTTCAGAAAGGTCGAAAACTATTACGACAGAGTGGATACCCTGGAAATGGGATCCGAGGGCGTCAGCTGGCCGGCCAAAAGGGTCAACCTTGGCAGTGGAGAATGGATATTGGTGGAAAGCACCTCCGGAAAAGGGACCATCGACCGGCTGCACACGAATTCAGGATACTTTCATACCCGATCGGGTTGTCGCGTCGGTCAACGGCTTGCAGCAGCGCTAAAGGCTTCTCCGGACGTTGATGTCGATCTTCCCGAGGGAATATTGTCGATCGTTCTCAAAAGGGACAGCGTTTCTTTGGACATAGATGACCAGTCTGCAGAATTGTTCTACAAAAGCAACGGTTCAGACCTAAAAGATATACGCCCTGGAGCAACTATTTCAACCATCTCCATTTATTGATCTCTTTGCTTTTTGCAAATCCTCCGCCGGTCCCATCTTTGCCAGCGGTTCCTCGCAGTCTGTCCAAAAAGCCCCGCTAGATTGTCCATTTTACTACCCGTCGGATACTGTTATCGACAGTAACTTGCTTTGAAATTAAAACAAAGGATATGCAGATAACAGACAAAGTAATTCTCGTGACCGGCGCCAATCGCGGCATTGGGCGTGCACTGGTGGAAGAAGCATTATACAGGGGCGCAAAAAAGGTATATGCGGGAACCCGTACGCCGATGACGCATCCTGATCCGCGCGTCGTGCCGCTGATGTTGGACGTGACAGACGCCGCCCAGATCGAAAAGGCCGTCGGGACGGTCGGATCCCTCGACATCCTGATCAATAATGCCGGTATTGCGTTGTATGACGACCTGAGCGACCGCAGCATGATCGACCGGCATCTCGCCGTCAACTTCTTTGGCCCATATAGACTGATCCAGGCCTTCCTGCCTTCGCTGGTCCATTCCCGGGGGGCGATCGTCAATGTCCTGTCGGTGACGGCGCTGGCGTCCCTGCCTCCCATAGCTTCCTACTCGATCTCGAAGGCAGCTGCTTTCTCCCTGACGCAGGCGTTCCGCGCCTATCTTGCCGGCCGGGGCGTGAGCGTGCACGCCGTCCTTACAGGACCTACCGATACCGATATGACCAAAGGTTTCGAAATACCAAAGTCATCGCCTCAGCTGGTTGCCGGCGGTATCTTCGACGGAGTGGAGCACGGTGAAGAGGATATCTTCCCTGACCCCATGTCGGCTTCTATGGCCGAGAGCTGGCGCGGCAGCGCGGCAAAGGCGATGGAGCGGCAGAATGCGGCATTTGTAGCGTGACCTGGGCATCGTTTCGCTATCCTGACAACCGGGAATCCAGCGATAGCCGACCGGGCCCGGCCAGGACCAGCGCCACCGACATTCCAATGGTCAGTAGGAAATACTCATAGCCCTCTGTATGCTGGCTGCCAAACCAGTCCATAAAAAAATAGGTCCTGAAAGTGGTGAGGATGATACCGGTCATCACGCATGCCAGCGCCGCGCTGCAAAAGCGTGTAGCCAGACCGGACACCAGCGCCAGCGGAACGAAGAACTCGATGAGAATGACCAGGAAGCCGACCAGCCAGGGCATTTCCCTGGTTTGGGTGAAATAGTTCATCGTTCCGGCAAAGCCTAAACCACCAAACCAGCCCAGGAGTTTTTGCGCTCCATGGGGAAAGATGACGATCGCGAGTACAAGGCGGAGAAAGAGAAGGGCATAGTCTTTGTTCGTTCGAATGACTGGAAGTACCATGTTCTAAGCAAATTTTGTTGTAAGCAAAATTCCGACGCGTGCATGGGGCAGCCAATCACAAAGGATAAATAAAAACGTTACCATAGGTTAACGTGAGCGTATCCTGCTGAGGCTTTGGGGCGTTATCCCGAGATAGGAAGCGATCTGGTGATCCGGAACCCGCCGGTCGATATCCGGGTATCGGGACAGGAAGTCTTCATAGCGCTGCGCGGCTGTCCTTGCCAGATTCGCGGACACCCGCTGCGTTGCGGCGATAAAGGCGTTCTGGATCATGATCCGGAAACAGCGTTCCATGGAAGGTACCTGCACGTATAGCCGTTCCAGATCAGGTCGGGATATCTGCAACAGCTCTGTGTCCTCCAGGCAGTCAATGGCGTATCGGGAGGGCGTTTCCGTAAGAAAGCTGTAAAGGTCTCCGACCCACCAGTCCTCCGGCCCGAACTGTATAATGTGCTCTTTTCCTTTTGGGTCCACTTCATAGATCCTGGTGAGCCCCCGAAGGACATAGGATTCATAACGCACGACGTCTCCTTCCTGTATAATGAACTGCCGCTTTCTGTACTTCCGGTAGGTGAACAATGTCCGGATCGTCGCCGCCTCATCCGCGGATACCGGTACGTAGCGTTGCAGGTTCTTTATTAGTGGTTCATGCATGTGGCAATTTACCGTTTTTGTCCGTTCGGGTGGCGACGTGACCAATGTCCGTGTAATATATGACCTTCGTCATCCACCTTACCCCGCCGAGGGTTACCTTTACCCGAAATTCAGGTGAATATGGCGGCATCCCCCAACGGCGTCATCGTTTACAAAAGCCGTTATGGCACTACGCGGCAATATGCGGAGTGGATCAGGAAGGAACTCAGAATACCCATGATCGACCCCGAAAGGGTAGACGGGCAGGTTTTGTCGCACTGCGATCTCCTGGTGATCGGTACGCCGGTGTATATGGGGAAAATGCTGATCGCGGATTGGCTGAAGGACAACCAGGAATTTCTAAAGCGGTCACGCCTGTTTCTTTTTGTCGTTTGTACCTATTTTTCCGATACCGAAAAACAGCAGACGATGATAAAAGAGAACATTCCGGATGGCATCCTGGCCTGCTGTGAGCCATTCTTTTTGCAGGGAAGGCTGGTCGTCGACAACCTGTCCGCAGAGGACGCCATGCTCGTAAATACCGGCGAAGGCGCCAGGCAGATCCATAACAGCGACCCGGTGCACAAAGCGAATATAATTCCCCTCGTGGAGGCCGTCTGGACCTATTCGGCCGGAGAGGCCTTCTTTCCAAAATAGGCGATCAGGTAGAAGGATGCGCCCAGGTTTATGATATCCTTGTAGAGAAAAAGGCCCAGATTGTTCATATAGGCCATTCCATTGACGTGGATCAGAGTGCCCGGGGTGGTGATGAGCATGCTGCTGGTCGTAAAGAACATCAACACTCCGATAATGCCGCCGACGATACCGGCTTTGGGTTTGAAGAAGCCGATCACGATGAGTATGCCGCCTATCCATTCGGTGATCCCGATGAGGTCAGAACCGACATAAGGCCCAAATAGCTTGAAATCCCAGCCGATAAAAGGATTGTTGCTGACAAGCGGCACAATCCCTTCGGCGCCGGGGGCTGTCAGTTTGAAAGATCCTGCCCAGAACAACATTACGACCATGCCGATGGCAATGACGATGAACGGAATATTATGCCTGCTTACCCATGCGGACAGATTGGTTAACGCGCCTGACTTTTTCATATTCTTTGAGTTTAATTGATAACACAAAATTCGCCCGGAGAAGGGGGTAGAAAAAGGGCAGGATTTCCTGAAGACAGGACATTATTTCCCGATGCCCTCCAGAGCAGCTCTGTCCACTGACGTTTTCTTAAGATCCGAGGGCGACTGACCTGTCTGTTTCTTAAAGAATTTCCCAAAATGACCGGCATCCTCAAAGCCGAGATAGTAGGCGATCTCCTTTGCTGTTTTGTCTGTATAAATAAGCAGGCGCCTGGCCTCCTGTATTATCCTTTCCTGGATGACCGCCAGGGGACTCTTATGGTTGTAAAGCGCAAAAAGATTGGATAGTGTTTTGGGGGACTTGTGGAGCTGTTCGGCATAAAATTTCACCTGGTGCTGCTTGCGGAAGTTTTGCTCGACAAGGAAATTGTAATGCCGGATGATCTCGAGCTTTTCGCCGGGCAGCTCGTCCTCGTCGATATACTGCTCCCTGGCAAGCCTGGTTACGATAATGATCAGCCGTTTTAGCATTACCTGCAGCATCTCGCCCTGGATATGGTCTTTCATTTCCAGCTCGTCCACGAACACCTGCATGAGCGAGGCTATTTTCTCCTTGTCCTGTTCGCTGAGGCGGATGAACATTTTCTGAGCGGAGCCATAGAACAGGAAGCCTACACAGCTGACCTCCTTGTCGTGATTGACGATACAATAGAATTCCCTGTTGAATTGCCAGGCGACAATGGACCGGGGTTCTTCAAAATGAAATGCTTCGTTTACCATCAGGCAAAGAATGGTGTTGGCGGGGAAGGGATAGTTGACATTATCGATGGTGACCTGCTGGGTTTCGCCACGGTTCCAGGCAATGGTGAGCAGGCGCTCTCTTCTGTCCTTGCCATAAAAAACACGGTCGAAGGATGCTTCTTCGTAGACCAGGCGGAACAATGCTTTGGTCTGAGTTTGGGTGAATTGTTGTATCATCTGGATTCCCGGAGGCGCCGAAATTAAGACAATTTCTTATTACTGCCCCTACTGTCCGCCAGGAGTTACAGCTATTTCCGCATTTTGTACAGCCATTCGTATATTGTAGTCCCTAAAACGTCCATATGCTAAAGAAGATTCTCATCGGATTGGCAATCGTGTTTGTCACTATTCAGTTCTTCCGGCCGGCCCGCAACAATTCGGGAGACACGAGCATGGACATTCGTAAAAAATACGCCGTTTCCCACGACGTGGATCAAATACTCGAAAGGGCCTGCAACGACTGTCATTCCAATAATACCCGCTACCCCTGGTATGCAGAGGTCCAGCCCGTCGGCTGGTGGCTGTCCGATCATATTAAGGAGGGCAAGCGGCGTCTCAATCTGAACAATTTTCTGTCGAACCGCGTTGCCGTGCAAAAGCACCGTATGGAAGACTGCATCGAGCAGATCGACAACGGAGGGATGCCTTTGGATTCCTACCTCTGGATCCATAAGGAGGCAAAACTTTCAGACGCTGACAGGGAGGCCCTGAAGAGCTGGTGCCGGGGAGTGATCGACAGCCTCAAGGCGCAATACTCCGCAGACAGCCTGGTGATGCCCAAACGCAGGCGGTCCTGAGCCGTTGGCCATTTAGCGCAATGCCTGGCCGATCTTCCGGATCGCAATAGCCAGCTGCGCTTCAACGGTCTTAATTGATAGGTCGAGAAGTTTGGCGACATCCTTGTATTTCAATCCGTCTTCTTTGACGAGCTTGAAGATCAGCTTGCACCTGGGCGGCAATAGATCGATAGCGGCAAGCACCCTTTTCATCGTCTCTGTCCGGATCAGCAGGCTTTCGGGATCAGCCTCAAACTGCAGGGCCTCGTCACTGAGCCCCTCGATATCGACCGACTGCTGACGGCGATGCGCACGCAGGTAATTGAGACAATGATTCTTTGCGGAAATATAGAGATACACTTCGAAGTTGTCGATCGCCGGGAGGCCATCCCTTTTTTTCCAGATGCTGAGGAAGACGTCATTCACGATCTCTTCAGCGGGACCTTTCTCATGGACAATGGCATAGCAGAACCGGAACAAACGAATAAAATATTGCCTGTAGATCACTTCAAAGGCATGCTGATCGTTCACTCCGGTCACGGGAGCCTGTACCGTATTTAGTATCGTATCCATTGACCTGTCGTGGGATAAAATTAATTTTTTTATTTCTTTTTAAGGGTTTTTTGAAAAATTTGTGTCCTTTCTATAGACATATATCTGCCTCATAATGACCGACCACGACCGAATAACTCTTCTATTGGCCCGGCGTATAGCCGGCGAGCTGACCCCGGCTGAAGCAAACGAGCTGCAACAGGCGATGGCGCAGGATCCGGGCCTTCAGCAGCTGCTGTCATCCATAGAGAGCGTGTCGGAAGCTTCACCCGAAGGCCTTTCGGCAATGGAAGAGGGTCAGCTGCTGGAGAAGGGGCTGCGACAGCTGCGGCAGAAGATCGCCGGGGTGCACATTGTCGGGCTCCCCGCGGAGCTTTCCGTTGCTGCGCCCGAAGAAGGAGGTGCTGTGTTCCGGTTGCCGGGCGGAACCCCGCGGAGAAACATTTACCGCTGGTCTGCGGCGGCAGCGATCCTGTTGCTTGCGTTGGGGACATATCTGTATAAAACAAAAGAGCAACCGCACGGACAAATTCCCGTCAACTATCGGGAAGTGGCGGCGAAGTACGGCACCCGAAGCTATATTGAATTGCCCGATGGGTCCAGGCTCTGGTTGAACGCGGGCAGCAAGGTTCGCTATGCCGACGGGTTTGCCTCCGGCACACGCGAGCTGACCCTCGACGGGGAAGCCTTCTTCGACGTAAAACACGATCCCGGCCAGCCTTTTATTATACATACCCACGGACTGGACGTAAAAGTGCTGGGCACCTCGCTGAACGTAAAGGCATACACGGGCGACTCGATCGTCGAGGCAACGCTGATCCAGGGCAAGGCGCAGATAGAGCTTCCGGGCAGCCCCGGGCAGGCGATCATGCTAAGGCCCGGCGAAAAAGTTACGATGCTCAGCGGCGTAGCGAAAGACAGCGAACAGCATCCGGACCAGGCAACAGCCACTGCCACGGCGCCGGCTGAGTTCTCCCGCCATGCCGTCACCACCGACAGCACCTACAAGACCATCATCGAGACCTCATGGGTAGAAGACAAGCTGGTCTTTCGCAATAAACCTTTCCGGGAAGTGGCCGCCCAGCTCGAACGCTGGTACAATATCCGGTTCCATTTCGCCAACCAGAACTATTTGAATGATAAGCTCACCGGTTATTTCAAAGACCAGCCCATTAAGAACGTTATGGACGGTCTTCAGCTTTCCCTGGGATTCCACTATGAGATCGCAGGGGACTCCATTCTGATCAAATAAACAACGGAGAAGGATACGCAAATACCCTTCCGCCGTCAGGCATCGCTGCCAGACGACAGGGGCTTGCCTTACCTGAACCAATATTTCAAACGGTATATAAAAATGCTGCTGCGTATGAGAATATCTTTTACCATTCTGCTGCTTACATTTCTGCAGGTTTCGGCAGAAGTTCGCTCGCAGGAAAAGATCACCCTCGATGAAAAGGGGATCACCTGGGAGCGCTTTTTCCAATTGATGGAGAAGCATAGCAATTACACCTTCCTCTACAAAGACGACGTGCTGCCGCGCGACCAGAAGATCGACGTCAATGTCACAGACCGGACCGTTCCGCAGATCCTCGACGAAGTGCTGCGCAACAGCGGCCTTTCCTACCAGCTGCTGTCGGGCAACCTCGTCGTCATTACCTCCAGACAAGCCGTGCCGGGTACGATCCACGTCAACGGCAGGGTGGTCTCGGCTACAGGAGACCCGCTTGCAGGCGCCAGCGTAAGAGTGAAGGGCTCCCAGCTGGGGACGTCGACGGACAACGCAGGAAATTTCACCCTTGCCGTGCCGGAAGACGCGACGCTGGTGGTTTCTTTTGTCGGCTACCAGCCCGAGGAGATGGCGGTTAATGGCAGGGCCCAGCTCACCATAACGCTACAGGCGCTGCCCGGCAACATCAACGAGGTGGTCGTCATCGGATATGGCACCGCCCGGAAGAAAGACCTCACCGGCGCCGTATCCACCATCAATGCCAAAGACGTCAACGGGCTTCCCGTCGGCGGAACCGCCCAGATCATCCAGGGCAAAGCAGCCGGCGTCGCGGTCACACAGGTGACAGGAGCTCCCGGCGATGGGGTCGCTGTGATCATCAGGGGCCAATCCAGCTTTGGCGCCAGCAGCCCTCTTTACGTGATCGACGGCATACCCACTTCCGATGGGATCAATGAGATCGCGCCCGACGACATCGAAAGCTTCAGCGTCCTGAAAGATGCGGCTTCGGCGTCCATCTACGGCGCCAGGGCCGCCAATGGGGTGGTGCTGATCACCACGAAGAAAGGACACGCGGGCAAACCCCGCCTTTCATTCAACGCGTACACCGGATCGCAACGCCCCACCCATCTGATCCCGATGGCTAATGCCGCCCAGTACTTCAACGCCTACAACACGGCGGCCGCCAACGATTTTGTGCAGGGCGGGGCTGGCAACCGGAATCCGCTGCCCACCGGCATGCTCGACACGCTGCCCGATGTCAACTGGCAAAAGCAGGTGCTGAAGAACGCTCCCATCAGCAACGTGCAGATGGCCATCAGCGGGGGCAGCGACAATACCCGGTACATCGTTTCGGCCGACTATTTCACGCAGAAGGGGATGATCATCAACTCCTCCTACGACCGGCTCAACCTCCACACCAGCATCACGAGCACCCTTAATAAGATCTTTAAGGTAGGTACCAATATGAACCTCGCTTATAGCAAGACCCGTCAGGTGGGCAGCTCCGGCGACGGCTATACCGCCCCCGGCGGCATCAATCCGGGAGCCAGCATCGTCCGCTATGCCCTGTTCCGGACCCCCGTCACCCCGGTGAAGTATGCCAACGGACCCTATGCGGGCCAGTATGTGGACCTGCCGATGACGGTAGGCGGGACCAACGTTTTTGGCGACGGTCTCAACCCGGTGGCGCTCGCCGCGAACACCAACCGCAATTTTTACAATTATTCCCTGCTGGGCGACGTATTCCTGGAGGTGACGCCGATAAAGGACCTTACCCTCAAATCCGACTTTGGGACGAATTTCATCATAACGGACTACAAACAGTTCTATCCGACCTGGGGCATCGAGCGCATACAGAATTCCCCCAACACACTGGCACAGTCGAACACGAATAATTTCAACTATAACTGGACGAACACCGCCAGCTACAAGCGATTGCTGGATAAGCATACATTCAATTTACTTGCGGGTACCGAGATCATCTACAACGATACGAAGCTGATGTCCGCAGCCCAGAACTACTTCCCCGACCAGTCCTCCACATTTCAGTACCTGAGCAACGGCACCGGCATCAATCCGACAGTGGGCGGCAATGAATCGAACTGGGCGCTGTCTTCTCTTTTTGCCCGCATTTCCTACGACTATGATGGAAAATACCTCGCCTCCTTCAACTTCCGGCGGGATGGCTCCTCACGGCTGGATCCCTCGGACCAATGGGGCAATTTCTATTCGGGATCTGTAGGCTGGCGGATCGACCGCGAGAATTTCATGCAAGACATCAAGCCGGTGTCAACCCTTAAACTAAGAGCCAGCCTCGGCCAGCTGGGTGACCAGAACGCGCTGAGCAATTACGGGTACGCATCCCTGGTCGGCCCCAATGGCTATTATGTGTTCGGCAATTCCCCGGTAATTACTTCTACCATCTATGCCAAGGGCAACCCGGGGCTGAAATGGCAAACTTCGACCATGGGCGACGCGGGCCTCGACCTGGGCTTGTTCAACAACAGCATCAACATCACTGTCGACTACTATCATAAAATAACGACCAATCTCCTGCAGGCGCCCCAGGACCCCAGCAGCGCTGGCTCCGTCGCCACACCCGCGTTCGAGAACAATGGAAAGATCGTCAACCGCGGATTCGAAGTCGAGCTTTCCTACCGGCATACCATCAACAAGGACTGGGCCTTTGACGTGGGAGGCAATCTGACGACGATCCATAACGAGGTCCTGGCGCTCCTTAACGACCAGCCCATCCCTGCCGGGCGCGTGGACAACAATACTTTTGCTACGAGCACGGCCAAGGGACATCCCGTCGGCGCCTTTTATATGCTACAGATGGACGGCATCTTCCAGACTCCCCGGGAAGTATTCACCCATGCCTACCAGGGGCCCGGCATCCGGCCAGGCGACGTAAAGTATAAAGACGTCAACGGCGACGGGATCATCGACCAGAGCGACCGCGTATACGCAGGCAGCCCCATCCCGACGCTGACCTATGGCTTAACAGGTCATGTCTCGTATCGGCAGTTCGACCTGAGCCTTTTCTTCCAGGGGGTCAGCGGAGACAAGATCTACAACCAGGTGGCGATGGACATCGCCGGCTTCTACCGGCCCTTCAACGTCACCGAAAAGGTGGCCACGCAAAGCTGGCACGGCGCCGGAACCAGCAATTCTCTGCCGCTGCTGTCCTGGACGGACGCCCAGAACAACAAGCAGATGTCGACGCACTTCCTGGAGAGCGGCGACTACCTCAAGCTGAAGAATATTCAGCTGGGCTATAACCTCGGAACGGCAGGATTGACCAGGCTCAGGATCACCGGTCTGCGGCTCTTTGTCAGCGCACAGAATGTGTTTACGATCACCAAATACACCGGCCTCGATCCGGAGATGACCACCAGCGCCAACGCCGCTTCCGCGAATGAGGGTCCGAAGGCCCTGAACATCGACTGGGGTACCTACCCGGCTGCGCGAACGATCACGGTCGGCACCAACATTAATTTCTAACGAATAACGCTATTGTCATGAGAATTGCTTTTATATTAATCCTTACGGCGGCTATCGCCGGCGCAGGCTGTAAAAAGGTGCTGCAGCAGCAGGTGCAGGGCAGCTATACGCCATCCAATTTCTTTACTTCTGACGCCAATGCTCAGCTGGCGGTCAACGAGGCCTATAAATACCTTTCATTCAATGCCGGCGCCAGCAACGCGATCTGGGTGCTGGGCGATCTGGCCTCGGACGATGCGATCAAAGGTGGAAGCAGCATCGGCGACCAGCCCGATTTTCAGGCCGTCAACCAGTTCAATATCCTGCCCACCAACGCCGCGGTCGAGGCGGTCTGGAAGAACTACTACAACGGCGTGTTCGCCTGCAACGTAGTCCTCGACGGATTGACGGGCAACCAGCAGGTCTCGCCCGCGATGCAGCAACAGGGCGTCGCGCAAGCGCTGTTCCTGCGGGCTTATTATTATTTTATTCTGACCACCTGCTATGGGAACATCCCCCTTCACCTGCGGGTGGAGACGGCGAAAGAAGCGCAGACGCACGCCGTGGCCCAGGATACGGTATTCGCCCGCATCGAACAGGACTGTCAGGCCGCCGCGGCTGTCTTGCCGACCACCGTTGCCCCCGCGCAGCTGGGTGCAGCAACAAAAGGCGCAGCGCTGGCCCTGCTGGCAAAGACCTATCTCTTCCACGCAGATCTGGCCAATCATTACCAGCTGGCCGCCCAGACTGCGGCGACGGTGGAAGGAATGGGCTATAGCCTCACCAATAATTATTTCGACAACTTCGGCGCGCAGACCAAGTACAATACGGAAGCGATCTTTACAGTAAATCATATTATAAGTACGCTCGGCATCGGCAATGAATTGAACGTCTGGTTTGCACCCCGGTCGCCAGCGCCAACCAATGGCTACGGCTTCTTTTTACCGACCCAGAGCCTGGTCAGCAACTACGAAACGGCACCCGGCGGTCAGCCGGACCCGCGCCTGGACTACACCATCGCAAGGGCGGGACATTCCTATTTCGACGTTGCATACGACCCCAGCTGGAGCAGCACGGGGTATAATTGCAAGAAGATGTGCCAGCCTTTGTCGGAAGTACCCGCCGCTACTAAAAATGTAGGCTCGGTCAACTATGAGGCGCTGCGGCTGGCGGATATACTGCTGATCCACGCCGAAGCTTTGAACGAAAGCGGCCAGTCCGCGGCGGCGCTGGATCCCTTGAACAAAGTGAGGGCAAGGGCCAGAAATTCCTACCAATATGACAATAGCCTTCCCGGTTATCCCAGCGTACCGGCAGGACTCCTGCCCGATATCACGACAACGGACCAGACGCAGCTGCGGGATATCATCCGCCGGGAAAGAAGGTCCGAGCTGGCGCTGGAATTCCACAGGTTCTTCGACATCATCCGTTACGGCAAGGCCTATGCGACAGCGGCCCTTTCGACCACCGCGCCCAATTTCAGCTACGATAATAACAAGTGGTTCCCGATCCCGCAAAGCGAAAGGGACGCCAACCCGAATCTATTCAAGTAAAAAAATCAACATATGCGTATCTTCATATATCTGGTATTTGCCGGCGCGACGCTGGGGGTCTCCTGTAAGAAAAGCAGCAGCCCTGCGACCTATGTGACAGACAAGACGGCGCTCAGATCCGTCATCGACTCGCTGACAAATGTCTATAACCATTCTGTAGAAGGGACCAAGCCCGGCACCTACGCCGTGGGCTCCCGCAAGGCGCTGGACTCCGTTATCCAGCTGGCAACGGAGGTCGCCGGCAGCAATGCCTACACCCAACAGGAGGTGAACAACGCGGTCAACAACCTGCGGCTTGCCGGGGTAGCGTTCAGCAATCAGCTGCTGCAGCAGGTGTCGGCGGCTAACCTGGTAGCCTACTGGACGTTCACCGGTGATGCGCGGGACTCTTCCGGGAATGGCCACGACGGTAAGCTGGCGACTGGTTGGACGGGCAGCAACGCGAACGCTGTAGTAGACGGCGGCACGCTGCCGGTCCTGGTGGCCGACCGGTTTGGCAGAGCAGGGATGGCGTATTACTTCAATAATGCCGCAACCATCGTCGTGCCGTATAGCGGCGCCCTCAATCCCCAGAGCTTTACCATCTGTCTGTGGGTGAAAAGGGACGGTACCAACGCCAACAATTACATGGTCTCGTTCAACCGGTGGAATGGCTTCAAATTCCAGCTGCAGAGCGGGAACCTGCCCTTCCTCACGGTACAGACGAACACGGGCTATCACGACGTGGATGACGGCGGCATTCCGGTCGACCAGCCTGGCGTCTGGAGACATGTCGCGGTTAGTTTTACGCCGGGTACGGAAAAGTTCTATGTTCAGGGACAGCTGGTCCGGACCGTCGCTGTGACGGGCAATCCCATACCCGTGCCTTCGTCCATTGACTTTTCCATCGGCAATGAGCTTCCCAAAAATGCCTATAATCTGTCCAATTCCAACGATCCCAATTATTTTTGGGGCGCGGATTATTTCATCGGCGCGTTGGACGATATCCGGTTCTACAATACAGCCCTTACCGACGCACAGGTGTTGTCCATTTACACGGATGAAAGCAGTCAATAAAAACTTATGTCCATGAGAAAGAGATCCATCATCGTTCGTTATTTTTTTGCGGGATTTATTTCGGCTGGCCTTGCGGCCTGTCAGGGTCCGGGGACTTCGAAGACAGGAGGCGCTGCGGGCGATAGCCCTGCTGCAGACCAGGATTCGGCCGGCTGGGCGCTGCTTGGCTTTGTCAAGGTGGATAGCGTCAATCCCGTTCTCCAGCCCGGCACAGGGAGTTTTACCGATCCCATCAGAAGGCAGCGGATCTCCTGGGAAGAGAAGGACGTCTTTAACCCTGCGATCGTTGTAAAGGATGACAAGGTATATATGCTATACCGCGCCCAGGATAAGGTGGGCATGCCCGCGGGCACTTCCCGCATTGGGCTGGCGACGAGCGCCGATGGCCTGCATTTTATACGTGAGACGGCTCCTGTGCTGTATCCGGATGAGGACGCACAGAAAAAGTATGAGTGGGAGGGGGGCTGTGAAGATCCACGTGTGGTACAGGACGATCATGGACTTTATTACATGACATACACCGCTTATGACGGTAAGAACGCCAGGCTGATGGTAGCTACGTCGCCGGACCTGGTCCATTGGACGAAAAGGGGACACGCCTTCGCAAAGGCATACAGCGGAAAATATCTCGATAAATGGTCGAAGTCAGGTTCCATCGTGTCGAAGTATGCCGCCGATGGAAGAGTGGTTGCTACGAAGATCGGCGGGAAATACTGGATGTATTGGGGCGATCAGTTCATCTGGGCGGCGACCTCGGACGATCTGGTCAACTGGACGCCGGTGGAAAAAGCTCCCGGTGAAGCTGATCCGGTGGCGTTGAAGGGCCAGGCACTGGCCATGCCCGACCTCAAGATCGTAGTGCCCACCCGCAGCAAGCACTTTGACAGCGACCTGGTGGAGTCGGGACCGCCGGCCATGCTGACGGATAAGGGTATCCTGCTGATCTACAACAGCCGCAACGTGCCGGCCATCGGCGATACGACCCTGCCCGAGGGGACATACACTGCGTCGGAAGTGCTGCTGGATAAGGGGGACCCGTTGAAGACGGTGCACCGGCTGGACCACTATTTTATGAAGCCGGACAAACCGTATGAGACGACCGGCCAGGTCAACGAAGTTTGTTTCCTGGAAGGACTGGCTTTGTTCCATCATCAATGGCTGGTGTACTACGGCACGGCAGATTCGAAGATCGCCGTGGCGACCAGGCCGGAGTAGGGGCAGCTGCGGTTGCGTGTTATTGTTTTACCAGCGTATAGGTCAGCCTGTCTCCCGGCGCTATCGCATTATCGATATAATAGACCAGCGTTTTACAGTCGTAGCTGGCGATGGTGCCGTTTAGCGTGCCATCGCTGGTCAGGGTATTGCCATGGAGCAGCCAGACGCCTTCCGCAGTTTTTATGGGGTCGCAGACGGTGCCCGCGTCGTCTTCCTTATAGGTGCCGTCCTTTTTCAGGTCAATAATATCGTCCTTTTCGCAGTCATCCATATACTCCAAAAAGTCGGAGGGTGCCGCATTTTGACTGAGCTTGTATTGCAGCGCGGTTAATTTGTAGGCGCCGCTGAGGTTCTCCACCGTAATTGCACACCCGGGTGTGTCAGCTTTCTCTTTCTTACAGGCAAAAAGTACCGTGCTGACAGCCATTACCAATAAAGCCTTTTTCATTGTAGTTGTTTTCATAACATTCGTTTGAGTGGATGTGTGATGTTTATGATAGTACCCGCTGACAGGCCCGGACCGTTGGGTAAGACCAAAAAAATATTTTTTCCCGGGACCCCCAACCTTTGTCGCAAAAACGGGGTACTCATCATATGAGATTGATAATTATATTTGCGGCGTCAAAAAATAGCATGAGGAACACCGTAATGATGATCTGTGCAGGCTGCTGGATGGGCTGCACGACGTCAATAAAGCTGACCATACCCACGACGTTCAAGGAACAGGCCACCGCGCAGCACGTCGAGGGGGCGAGAGGCAATAAAATGACGTTTGCGAACTTTTCTACTTCCAGGATAAAAAGAGGGATGCATACCAGCGACGAAGGGTGGGGGCGGGGCTTCTTTCTGGAGAACCTTTTCCTCAACCAGATCGGCATTCAAAAAGACGAAACGATAAAAAGAGAAAAGGCGAGATTCCGGTACACCCTGACGGATGGAAAGAATAACCTCGCCGTCTATGCGAATGAGATAGCGGTATCGGACAAGGTGGACTATGAAGCCTTCAATAGCACGAGCATCTTCAGCAAGATCAGCCAGCTGCAACAATATAACTATGTGTTCTCCGCTATTATCGGCTCAGATACCGCCCAGGACGGCAAGCGCTGGGAGCTGCTGATGACCAATGTCTATCAGCGAAGGCCGGGAACAGGCATGCATCCCTTTGCTTTTATCCGGCCGGACTACAACGGACTTGCCACCAACGGAGAGGACACCATCTTTGTAAGAGCGATCAATATCAGGAAGACGCAGCTGTCCAACGGTAAGGAGGCCCAGATGCCGTTCGAATTACTCTCGGGCTATGAGCTGAGCACCGGCGACGGCGTTATCGCCATTGTAGACATGATCGACCGGAATATCTGGTTCTACAACGAACTGGATGATACGGAGCGACTGAATATAGGCGGGATTGCAACGGCCATCTTTGCAAGAAGGGTACGGGACGAAAAATGGTAATTGGAACAGGATCTCACTAACATCATCCTTGATTGCCGAAAAGGCAGTAGAAAGGCGCAGGAACAATTGTACCGGCAGCTATATGGGTTCGCCATGACTATTGCCTTACGCTACGCCATCGACGAGCACGAGGCAGCCGATATCCTGGGCCATGCCTTTGTAAAGATGTTCAGGAGCATCCATTCCTATGACGCGACGAAAGGGAATTTTCATGGCTGGCTGAAGAGGATCGTCATCAACGAATCGCTCGATCATATCAGGCAACGCAGCCAGTTCTCCAACCTGGAGCCCGACACCGCCGACGAGCCCTACGTCAATAACAGCATTATCGAAACAACAGATGCGGCGGCCATCCTCGCTCTGATAAGGCAGCTGCCACGGGCGACGCACGCCGTTTTTGTCCTGTATGCAATCGACGGGTTTACCCACAAAGAGATCGCTGCACAATTGAATATCAGCGAAGGCACCAGCAAATGGCATTTGAGCGAAGCCAGAAGGATACTCCGGCAAAAAATAAATACATCGAGGATTTAGTGAATGAGATCAGACCATACGAGCAATTGATAGCGGCAAAGCTGGATCAGCTGCCAGTCCCCGATATGGCCGACGGCATCTGGTCGGATATCGAGCGCGAACTGGATGCGCCTGCCGGGCCACCCAATGAGCCCGCTTCAGCATTTACCCGTGCGGGCTGGTTCGGTCTGGCCGCCGTGGTCGTGGCCGCTCTGTTGTTGTGGTATTTTGCCCATAAGACTCCAGCAACGCAGCCGCCCGGGGCCCTGCCGGCGACGCATGCGCCGGCGCCTGTTGAGCCTGCTGAGCCACCGCCCGCTGAAGAGCGTCCCTCATCGGACAAGCCGGCCAAAAAGAAGATTATTCCGGTCCTGCCAGTCGAGATCAAAAAGGATACGGCAGCTTATCATGCCGCCGTTCCGATAGATAGCGTCCATGCAGATTCGGTAGTTAAAAAAATATTGCCGGATGTCGACCTTTACGCGGCTCCTCCGGCTCCGGCCCCGGCTCCTGGAGGCAAAAAGCACAAAGGAGTAAAAGGCATCACCGATGACGATTATAAGATATCTGCCGGTAAAGATTCCGGGAAGAAGAAAAATTGAACCGATAGAAGGGGACGCACAGACATAGGGACAATGTTCTCCCTCCTCGAGATATACATGGAGACTTTGAAGATCCTTATCCAGTGCTTCCATAACGGACTCGTAACGCTCGGGAAGATGATCCTTTGCGGGGTTACGAAGTGCACCCTCTGTGGAAAGCACTAACGCCTTATCAGGTTGTCGATAGGTACATGCCAGATATTGGTATTGCCATTATACCACGGGCTTTCTTCCAGCATCTTCGCGGTATTCTCCCGGTTATTGGGGTAAGTGACCGGTGGGGCATAGCCGCTGGAAAAATACAAGGTCCGGAGGTCGGGGCTCAGCCTGGCTTCCACATTGGACGCCGGCGGTCGGTTGATCGTATCGCTGAGCAGGAGCGGCTCGCCCCATTTTCCGTCCTTCCGGGCGACGATAAAAAGCTGGTTCTTCACGGCCGGTGGTCGGTTGGAGCTGAAGATAAGAAAGGATTCATCAGGAGCCACCACCGGATCCACATCTCCAAAATTGCTTGCAGCGCTGAAGGGGACGAGTTCGGGCTGCCCGAATTGCCCATTGCGCCACTGGGCGCGGTAAATATGGAACCTGCCGGTATCGCCAAGGGGGCGCATGAAGTAGAGGCTGCCGTCGGCTGCAATGGCGGGAGAAAAGATCGATGAACCGCCGTTGATGATATCCGGAAGCCGGTACGGCTCTCCGAACTGCCCATTTTTCCTGTCCACCCGCCAGAGGTTCCCGCCACTATGAGGGTAAGCCTGGCCGGACCAGTATCCATCCAATGGTTTGCCCCCCGGCATAGCCGGACGATTGGAGGAAAAGATCAGGTAAGATCCGTCAGGGGACATAGCAGGTTCGATATCGGACCACTCTCCCGACCAGGGCGCAATCTCCGGTCGCGACCACCCTCTGTTTTGCAGGTGAGAGACAAGGATGGTTCCCTGCAAAGAGGAGCCGGCGCAGTGGTAGTAAACGGTCGTTCCGTCGGGCGTAAATGCCGGCGCCGCTTCATGCAGGGGTCCGGAAATGATCCCGGGAGCAAAAATTTCCGGTTGGCCCGCCTGGGACAGGCCATCTCGGGGGATGAGCACCAGGTGGGCAATCAACAGCAACAGCGTGCAGGCCGGACAAGCTTTTGTAACCATAGCGGCAATATAGGTCCCCTTTGAGCCCGAAGAAAGGAAATTCAACCGTTGCCGGGCTGGCTTCAATGGCAGGCGGCAAATCGCCGCCTTTCACCTGGCTGAAATTAATATATCTTCATAACATTTGTCTCCGTGGCCTCAACGGGCAACGTAAACCCAAAAACAGAACCGTGGCTTCCTGAGGATTTAACCCAAATGGCGCCTCCGTGCCGCTTGATGATCTGCGATGAAATATATAGCCCCAACCCCAATCCCGGGATAGAATCCGTCGTTTCGTTCTTTACGCGGATGAACCTTTCAAAAATAAGTTTTTGCTTCTCAGGACTAATGCCGACCCCAAAATCCTGCACACTCACCATTACCCTTGCCTTCTCATTGCCAAGTGATTCTGTGTACGAACTACGGACTATGATCCTTTTTCCAAGGGACGAATATTTGATCGCATTCGAAAGTAGATTAGTGATCACCTGGGCGATCCGCGCCCGGTCGGCCCTTATTTTCTCGCAGGGTTGGAGCTCAGGGATGATCTCTATTTTTGTGGTCTTGTTCAATTCTTCAAGTAGCTCTGAAATGAGCTCATTAATATCGAAATCGATAAGGTGCAACTCCAATTGGCCCCCGGAAATTTTTGTGACATCCAGTAAATTTTCAATCAAATTGGACAACCTCCCGACCTGGACGTTAAGCCTTTCAATTAAACCCTTGACCTCGGTATCTGTAGCCCCCAGATAATGTTCCTTGATGATCTGAGTATACCCTTTGATGCTTGTCACCGGGGTTTTTAATTCGTGGCTTGCGATCGCAATAAATTCTTCCTTTTGCCTTTCCAGCTTTTGTTGTTCGGTGATATCGCGATAGTTTCCGACAAGCCCATTGATATATTGATTGCCCAGGAGATTCATGCAAACTGCCTCGATCTGCCGGTAGGACCCATCCTTGTGCCGCAGACGAAATGACTGGTTGACGATCCCGTTCGCCTCGCTCAGGCAGCGATGCAACATCTGACTATATTTCTCGATGTCTTCCGGGTGAAGTATATCTCCTCTTTCGCTTTTACCGATCCTTTCATCGGGATGATATCCGAGTATCCTTTCTACGGATTCACTTTGGTATTTCACCGTTCCGTCGACCGCGTAAATGGTGATAATGTCAAACGCATTTTGGACGAGGAGCCTGAAATATTCTTTGTTGGAATTTAACTCCCGCAGATAATTAGCCCGGTCGGTAATATCTTGGATCGCCAGTAAATATCTCCGGTTTTTGACATTGTCATGATCCAGGTGCATGACATTAAAGAGCAGGGTCTTGGTCCCGAGCAAGGGAAAATCCATCGACAGCTCGAAACTTTCACCCTTTTTATTCCCGGAGAAGATGTATTCTAACTTTTCGCGTAATTCTTCAAAATTCCAAACTCCTTTACCAATTTGATAAAAATTGAGTCCCTCAGTATCATCGGAAGCGCATTTGAACGTCTTATAAAAAGAAGCATTGGCGGTTCTGACCCGCATATCCGAATTAAGGACGATCAGCGGTTCGGTCATCGTCTGAATGATCGCGTTTGAATACTCGACCGATTCTTTTAGATCTGCATTTCGGTGAGAAAGCTCCTCATTGATGGTGAACAATTCTTCATTTGTGGATTGCAGCTCTTCTTTCGATGTTTCCAGCTCTTCGTTTATGCTCTGCAATTCTTCATTTGACGAAAGGATCTCCTCGTTGGCAGATTGCAATTCTTCCCTGTTGGCCTCCGATTCTTCGGTGACGGACTTCAATTGTTCGCGGCCCGTTCTTATTTCTTCCTCGAGCATTCGCATCTTATTCACGTCAGAAGCCTTTTGCTCTTTTGCCGCACGGGCATCCCGATCCGGTGGTGTGGGCGATGTAAGGGACGGATGCTCCTCCTTGAATAAAATTAAATATGCCGGGTCCTTCGATCTTGGCCTCAGCGGAACGACCTCGATGCTTATCGTTTGCTCGTCGGAATTTTCTGTAAGCAGAATTTTTTGCTTTTTTACGGCAATACCATCTTTTTTTGCCTTCGTAATGAGGTTTTTTACGTCGAACAAGAGATCCTCCCTGATCATTTTCAGCAGATAAAAGCTTGCCTTGCCTGTTGCCGGATGGAAATATTGTTGTGTCGGCCCATAAAATTGAACGATATGTAAATCCTTATTAACGGTTATGCAGGCGGGTACAAACCGGGAAAGCAGGATCTTTTCTGCTTCCTTATCGATATCGGAAAGAGGTAATTGAGTAGTAGCGAATTTTGTTTCATCTGCCGAAGGAGCATACATGCTCAGGCTGCTCCGAACCGAAAAGTCGAAATGGACATTGGCGGTCCTGTTCTTCGAATATAGCTTGATGTCCTTATCTATTGGCGTGAACAGTTCGGTCGCCTTTCCGATGGACTCGGACTTTCCCAGCAAGAGCACCCCATCGGGTTTAAGGGCATAATGAAAAGAGTGAAGTATCCGTTTTTGGGCGTCGGGTTGAAGATAGATCATTACATTCTGGCAACTGATCATATCGAGCTTTGAAAAAGGCGGGTCTTTCAAAAGATCGTGTGTCGCGAAGACGCAGACGTCCCGAATAGGTTTTATGATCTGGTATTCACCATTCAGATTGGTGAAATATTTTTCGATCCGCCCGGCGTCGATCTTTTCCAATGTAAGCTTACTGTAAATTCCCGTTCTTGCTTCTTCTATAGCAAACTCGCTCAGATCGGTGGCAAATAGTTGGACAGGACTGATAAAGCCACGATCGTTCATATATTCAAAAAGACAGATCGCGATGGAATAGACCTCTTCTCCCGTCGAACAGGCGGGAACCCAGATCCGGATGGCGTCTGTAGGTTTTCTGTCCTTTAATACCATCCCAAAGATCCGTTTTCTTAGTGCATCGTACAGTGCGGGCTCGCGAAAAAAGCTGGTGACATTGATCAGAAGGTCACGGTACAACAGGTCTAATTCCGTTGTGCTTTCGCGAAGCATCTTTGTGTAATCCTTTAACTCCCGTATTTTATGAAGTGCCATTCGCCTGAGTATCCTTCGGGTAATGGTCGTTTGCTTATAATTCGAGAAATCAACGTTCAAACCGTTAAAAAGAAGCGTGAATATCTTTTGCACTTCCTGTTCCTGATCCGGAAGTGATGCCAGAGCGGTTGTTCCGGTATAAGGAAGAATGCTCAAGGATCTAAGTTCTGACGCAATTTGATCAGGTGGCAGGACAAAATCGACGTAACCGCTGTTTACTGCATTTTCCGGCATTCCGCGGAATTTTGCAGTCTCATCCTGGGCAAAGGTAATACCACCTTCTGCTTTTATCGCCCGGATACCCTCAGTACCATCGGCCGCTGTGCCGGACAGGATGATCGCAATCGCATTATTTTGATATATCGGCGCCAGAGCTGTAAGGAAATGGTCGATGGAATGGATGCCGAGCCGGCTTTTGTCAACTTGCGAAAGGGTAAGCCTATGGTCGACAATGCTCATATAGGAATTCGGGGGAATGACATATACGCAGTTGGGTTGAACATTGATGCCATCCTTAACCTGGTATACCGGCATATCTCTCTTCCGCTCGAGGATTTCAGGAAGAATACTTTCGTGGTCGGGTGAAAGGTGCTGGATCACAACATATGCCATTCCAAGGTCGGAAGCAACATTTTCGAGGAAAATAGAGATAGCCTCTAATCCCCCCGCAGATGCGCCGATTGCAACCACAGGGAACAGTTGTTCGTTGTTCATAGAAAACCTCGAGCCATTTTCGCTAAGGTAGGTGTAATTTGATCAGCATCAGCGATAGTTTGGAAATAAAACCAGCCGTCTACCCCATGGCACGATTTTTCCATATCTGGCGCTAATTTCGGCTTGCCGTTCGAGAAACCGGAAAGTCAGTCTCCGTCCGTACGGATCTATTCAAGTTTTGTAAATTTTCAGGCAAAACCTGAAGCTTTGACAAATTGAACAATCAAATAAATTAATCCCGGACACAGCGAACCGAGATTCCGTTAGAAACATCGCCATCGAAACGGAACACTTTTGATCTCCCAAAGTGCAAGTTCCAACTCCAGGCTCTTCCCTCTTTATCGGTAGGCGACGACGTCCACCAGTAACCGAGTGAACCTTTAAAGATGCTGCGACTACCGTCGGGTCTGCGCATACCGCCAGGAAGTGCGTTAAACCCGCTGCTGTTAGTGCCGTTGCCGTTGTCATCCCAGCCTACGGTGCTTTTCAGGGAGGTGCCGGCGTTGTCCGTTCCACCGAATTTAGTCACCAGCATAGACCATTCGCTATCTGTTGCTAAATGCCAACCTTTGGGGCAGGCTTTTTTCGCTGCTTCCCAGGTATACAGCAACCCTAACTCCTTTCGATTGCTCTCTTGCTCATCATAAGCGAAACTGCCCGGCATTTTGTAGTTAAGGTTTTCGGCCATCCAGGTAACCGTGGTGCCCGTCAAAGGGTTTTTGAAGCTGATAGTTTTATACGTATGGCCATCACGCGAGTCGGTAAAGGTGCTGGCGGACTGAGTATTACATCCCTGGGTAACGAATAAGGTAGCAATTAAGACAAGGGTGTGCTGTTTCATTTAGTATCAACTATATTGTTTTTCAAGCCAAGATAAACGAAGATATTGAAGATTTCTCGCTATTAGGAGATTGCCATTCCTGGTGTTTTCCCTTTCAATATGCGGTCGATGGTTGTTGTAATGATCCTGCCATTCGTCGCTAAGAATGTCTACCGAAATACTGCTGCCGTTATGGTGGATCAACGTTATGATCTAACGGGTTTCAAGCCATCCGCGGCTATTCTGACGGATAGTGGCAATGAGAACATTCATATCGCTTTTATGACTGCTGCAGGCATTTCCACTGCCAATTATACAACTGTCGGAGGCCAATCCCTGCTCTCTCATTGTTATACCTTTGCATCCGAACCGCATAATTCGAACACTGGTGCGACAACCAATGCTGTGATCAGCAATATCAGGACTTTTGTGACCCAGAACGGTAATTTTCTCGCTGAGTGCGCCGCGGTACTCAATTACGAGAATAATTCCCTGGGCCGGTTTCAAACCACTACGGGCATTACCGTATCCAACACCCATGTCGGAACTACCGTTTCCTTCCCTAACCCGGATCTTAGCTTTTCCCAATTCGAAGGCGTTTTCAATGGGAGCCTCACCGGCTCTGTGGAAAATTGGCAAACTTCAGGGGCTTCTGCCAACAGTGAAAATGACCATGTCATAGGCTTGGGCGCCAATACCAGCTCCATCAGTGCCAGCGTAGCAAAAATTCAGGGGCGTTTCATTATGCTCCTTTTCCTTAAGCAAGTCGAAAATTTCGTTTATCCGGTCTTTCTTTTGCTGCAATTCATCACTGGAACCAGCATTCAAGCTCTTTATAAACACTTTAATTTCCTCAATGAGAAGATGGGCGAAGAGTTGAAGCAGAAAGGTCTTTTATTCATGTAATTTCAGAACTGACCTTTATTCTTAATTCAGCCAGACCTTTTAGAAAATAAATCATGGGAATGACTACTACCGGGGCATCTATCATTAGAGATTATTGTAAGCCCTTATACAATATTTTGAGAAGCCCGGGTTTGTCCTTTTTAACTTGCCTGGCAAATTCTTTAGCCTGTGGATGAACCTCGTGGTATTTTTCACTCCAGGCAATAATTTCAACCAATGCAGGTATCAAGTCAATGCCTTTAGGCGTAAGCTTATAGAGCACTTTTGCTTTGCTTTCGGGGTGTTTTTGCCTTGAAATAATACCCGCACACTCCAGCAAGGCCAACCTGTCGGCAAGGACGTTGGTAGCGATGCCTTCACCCCCAATTAGAAAATCTCCATATGTATTTTTCCCTTTAAACATCATATCCCTGATAATTAGCAGCGACCATTTATCACCAAAGATGTCAAGGGCGGTGCTTATCGGGCAGTCCGACCTGTAGGTTATTTTTTTCTTCTTCACAAGGTAAATTTACTGATTCACTTGCAAAAGTGAAGTAAAATAATTATACTTGCAAAAAACAAGTGAATTGATAAATTATATGTCCATGAACAAAATCACTCACCGAAAAATATCCTGCAATGACAACACTATACAACGAAATCATTATTGATGCTCCAATTGACAAAATATGGAAAGCCCTTTCCAATATAGAGGAACTGGAAAAGTATGATCCGACAGTGAAACAATCGCGTGCGCTTTCAGAAGCTACCAGTGGCATAGATGCTACAAGAAAAGTAGATATGAAAGACGGCAAAAACTGGTTTGAAGAAAAAGTAACCGTATGGAAACCTAATGAGGCATTAACGTATGAATTGACTGCTTGCTCTTTCCCCGTTCAGCAACTAAAGCATAGCTACAGGTTTGAACAAATCGGCCACCAAACCAGGGTAAAGCAGGTAATGGAATACAGGGTGAAGTTTGGTTTAATCGGCAAAATATTGGATACTTTACTGATACGCAAGCAATCAGATGCCGGGATAAAAAAATTTTTTTCCGGGCTCAAATCATACGTAGAAAGACAATAATTCCCGATATATTGGGCCTGGGATTGCGATAATTCAAGGTTCGATTATAGGTCACCTTCACCCGGCGACTAAATTCTTCCTGTCGATATGGATCGTCTCTTAATACAACGAAATCTGCCTTATATCCTGATTCATGATCTATAATATTGACATCTTAACAGGATCAACCATTGCGTCCTTTATGCCATCCCTGTAACAACATTTGCAATTATTTGATTATTAATTTGTTGTAAAATAAACCACACCTAATTCTGTAAATTTAAGAGCAAGGCGGCAGGTTTTTTGTAAATTTATATTTAACTTTTAAAAAATTTAAATACAGTCTTTAAATTTGCAAAAAAACGGATTTTGAAGTATTTAGACCGCCATATTACAACCCGCATTAAGGAAGCCCTTAAAATTAGCCCTATCGTCTTCTTAAACGGTGCAAGACAAACGGGAAAGAGTACTTTGGTGCAAACCATTGCAAGAGAGGTTTCTTCCACGAATGAACCGGCGACATATGTTACGCTCGACAGACCCGTATTGCTGGCGTCAGCATCATCTGCGCCCGAGGCATTCCTGACTGGCTATCACGGAAGTCCGATAATTATAGATGAAGTTCAGCTTGCCCCCGAGCTTTTCAGGATTTTAAAAATAGTTGTAGACGAAGCGAGGATTTCAGGTGGGGCATCTGCTAACGGCAAATACCTGCTGACTGGCTCAGCAAATATTCTTGCATTACCGAGGCTGGCAGACCCGTTGGTGGGTAGAATGGCAATCCTTACGTTGTATCCATTTACTGCGGCGGAGGCAACTCATAATATGCCCGGTGGGATAGAGCGCTTACTACGATTGGATTTCAAAAATATTGACGATCGGGGTCTTACTCTCTTGAATGCTATTAAAAAAGCCACGTTTCCAGAGATTATAGATGCCAATATAGGTGAACGACGGATATGGTTTGATGGCTATATTACGTCGATTTTACAACGAGATGTCCGCCAAATTTCCGAGCTGGAGAAGATTTCTTTATTGCCCCAGCTATTAAGTGTACTTGCGACGCGTGTAGGCGGCCTGATGAATGATTCGGATATTGCAAGGGAGATTGGCCTTTCTTCTGTCACCGGAAAGTCATATCGGGGAATCCTGAAACTGATGTTCCTGACCGTTGATGTTAAACCCTGGCATAGGAATGTAGGCAAACGGTTGGTCAAAGCTGCAAAGGGGTATCTGATTGATACAAATCTTGCCTGTCACCTCCTCGATTATGATATTGATGATGTTGCCTCAACTAAGCCGGAGCTTTTTGGAAGCCTGGTGGAGAATTTTGTAGCTACGGAGCTTTTAAAGCAACTGAGCAACAGCGATATAAAGGCAGAGTTGTACCATTTCCGTACCAGCGATGGAAAAGAGGTGGATTTTATATTGGAAAGGCCCGATGGTTCAGTTTTGGCTATTGAGGTTAAAAGAGCTGAAACAGTAAGGATGGACGATTTTAAAGGGATCAAGGTGTTTCAGGAATTGGCTGGAAAAGACTTTATTGGAGGCATTGTACTTTATTCCGGAAAGGATGTTGCACCATTCGGTAATAATCTATGGGCTGTTCCATTTTCCGTGCTTTGGTAATGGGTGGCTCGTTTGTTCATGTTCATATTATTTGAGTGTTCATTTTAAATGAGCACGTCGAAATTTTGAACGAGGAATGACTTTGCTAGTCTACTTAAATCGGCAGTTGCCCTAACAATTTCAGTATACAATATGTTTGCTGGCGGGAAGTAAGCAGCTGTTGGTATCGGCTTAAAACCTTTGTTGAATGATAGCGGCGGCGTCAATTGATGGTAATTTTAAAAATCTTTGGAGTACAGATATCTTAAAATTCGTTTATAAATAAGGGATAGAAAATGCGTTCTCGAAAAGTATTATACAAGTATGTTTCTGTTGACAGAGCAGTTCAGATATTAAAAAATAAATCAATTAGGTTTTCTCAGCCGGATCAGCTAAATGACGCATTTGAATTGTTGCCAACTTTAAACATAGAGGAACTAAAGTCAGTGTATTTGGCAGAATCCAGGGGTGCAAAAAGTTTGAGAGGTTTAGATGATTTTACTTTGGGCTTTACTCAGGCTTTTTTATCGGGTTACGAATCTGTCGGTGTGTTATGCTTGAGTGAGAAATTCGACGTTCCTTTAATGTGGGCTCACTATGCTGAGAATTATAGAGGGGTGGTAATAGGATTTGATATTGAGGAAGGAGCCCTCGCGAAGGCGGACTTTATTGAGTCAGAAGAATTCTGTAAGTTGGCTAAAATAAGTTATAGCGAATCTAGGTTTATGTATCCAAACTCTGTAATGGGACCTTTGGACTACATGTTTCACAAAGACATCTGTTGGAAGTACGAAAGCGAGTGGAGAATAGTTAGATCATTAAATACTCTTTCAAATATTGGAAATGATATTTATGTCGGAAATTTCAACACACAAACAATTCGCTGTGTGATATTCGGTCCATTATTTAGTAAGACAAATTATAGCAAAATTTTAGATGTCTTGCGATCAGATGATTATTCCCATGTTGGAAAGTATACTTCCCACTTAGAGGACCTCAGATATGAAATAGATATAGATTACTTTATAAGTGTCCCGACCCCTTATAAGCTGGACAGTTTTCTAAAGGTAGTTTAGTAATTTTTTATTTTCAAAAGGGACCGGATTAATATTTTTGAAGACGTGATTGGGAGTTTGTCGATTCAGG